>Ga0078972_1000053_pt1 | contig 426050 bp, 449 predicted proteins | sample YelNatPaOPGAMG01_FD_67568 | JGI IMG/M metagenome (GOLD analysis project Ga0078972, IMG submission 67568) | Hot spring thermophilic microbial communities from Obsidian Pool, Yellowstone National Park, USA - OP-RAMG-01 (SPADES assembly) (version 2) | ecosystem: Environmental > Aquatic > Thermal... | reverse complement strand
CTAGCGATCCAAAGGCTATTCATAGTTATTACTTTGAGTTTGGTAGGAGGTTGGAGGTTCTAAAGCTTGTTGAGGAGCACTGTAGGCAGGGTTCAACGGTCCTGGATCTCGGTGCACAGCCCTTTGTAGTCTCTTGTGCTCTTAGAAAGATGGGATACAATGTTATTGCTTTTGACGTTGATCCAGAGCCCTATATGAGGATTGCAAAGGCTTGCAACGTCGATGTTGTTAGATGTGATCTTGAGAGGGATGAGCTAGGCGTTGACAATGCTGACTGCGCTGTTTTTACAGAGGTTTTGGAGCACCTGCATTACTACTACGCGCCTCTAGTTCTGAGCAGGATAAGCAGGGCTTTGAAGCCTGGAGGAGCACTAATACTAACAACACCGAACATAGCATCTCTATTTAGAAGGCTAAGACTATTGCTAGGCATTCAACCCATATATCATTACCACGTGAGGGAGTACACAATGAGGGAAGTGGTATCGTTGCTTAGAGAAGCAGGATTCGAGGTGATAAAGGCTTATTACTCAACGGTAAACGACTTAACATTTATTGATGCTGATCCAGAGGAGTACCTAGGGATCTCAAGCTTCAAAGACCTGGTGAGGATTGCTTTAAAGAAGCCTACAAAACTGAACATTTTAAGGCTCTTAGCGTACCCCATAGTAAGGCTGAGACCAAGCCTGAGACAACTAATGGTAGTTGTTGCAACAAAGGCTCGAGAACCAACAGTACAGGTGCTGGAGAGGTGGGGGTGAAGGCATCTATCGTTGTCCCGAGCAAGGGATGCATATATCTTAGGTACTTGCTTAGAAGTCTCATAAGCCAATCATACAGGTTCTTTGAGGTTATTCTGGTTCTCAAGGATTGTGATCTTATGGTTGTGGAGAGTTTATGCCAGGATTACTCCCTCAATTGTGTTGTTATTGAGCAGAAAGAGGGCTATTTTACTCACGCTCTTAACCTTGGTAAGAAGGAGGCTAAGGGGGACATAATAATATTTACTGATGACGATGTTATACCCTTGCAGAAATGGATAGAAAGATACGTTAGATTACATGCTCTCTACAGACATATTGCTGGAGTGTGTAGTAGAGATATCTACATAGATTTAAAGGAAACGAGGCTTCTACCTATACCTGATGATAGGCCTGAAGTGAAGCTCTACAGGTTTTTCATTAGGCCTTGGCTTGAGAAACCACTTCCACTAATGAGGAAGTATAGGTTAGGGGTATACATAACGAAGAAGCTAAACATAGCACACGGATACGGCATACCAATCAAAACCTGCTACTCACTACCACTCAGAGGAGCCAACATGAGCTTCAAAACAAGCTACATCTACGACGCCTGGTTCCCAGAGCACAGGTTGCTTAAGAGAGCGCTTGGAAATGAGCAATACTTTGCTCTGCAACTAGTTCTCGAAGGCTTTGACACTATATACATTCCCAGCAACCCCGTCCTTCACATCGCAAGAAGCGAGAGCTTATCAAGAACTAAGTATAGAGAGGAGCTGAAGAAAGAGTTCGAAATTATGAAGAGTCTCTATAGAGAGCTTTTAGAAAATACTAAAGCATCGAGATATTAAGCAAAGCACAGTATTGCCTTAGATTATATCAGGTTAGAGTGCATGAAAGCCTCAAGCATTGTGCAGGGGTAAGTCTCCTATGGTGGCTACCAAAACCAGCGAGAAAATGAGTTTCACAAGCAGATAAAATTATCTGTGTCTCTAGGAGGCGGGCGGAGATAATAGCTGATCAAGCGCCGGAGCTGAGAGACCGAATAGAGGTCGTGTACAACCCACTACCACCAGAAATAATTAACATTACACCGAGGAAAGAACTCAACGACACACCCACGTTTCTCTATGTTGGTGGAGACAACTACATAAAGGGGTTCCATATGCTCTTAAAAGCTATGAAGGAGCTGGGTAGACAGGGGGTCAAAGCACGGTTTATTCTTGCGGGAGAATATGGCAACGATAACTTGAAAACCTTGAATGAATTGAGGAGTAGATACCGAGGCTTAGAAGTATTAGTGTTGGGCAGAGTAAGCCATGACGAGATCCTCAAACTACATGAGAAGTTGTGGAGCCTCGTATTCCCCTCGATTGTGGAGAAGCCTTTACCATATGCGGTTGTCGAGGCTATGGCGCTGGGAACGATCTCCATCGCTTCTAAAGTTGGCGGTGTTCCAGAAATCGCTGGGTCTTCTCCTGCAAAAGACTTCTTGTTTAAACCAGGAGACATAGACGACTTTATCGAGAAGTTAAAGGCGCTTACAGTACAGCCCAGGGAAACCGTTGTAAACCTCGCCACGAAGTGTAGAGAGCATGTTGTAAAAATGTTTAACGAGGAGAGCCTGGAGAGAAAAATAGTTGAAGCGTTTAAGGAGCTTTGAATACAGTGCTTACGATGCTGAATTAGGAGGGTGGCATAGAGCAATGCTTCGATACCCAGTAAAGAGGTTCGTCTATGTATTTATAGTTGTAATTATTATTTTGGGCTACGTGGTTCTAGGTTACTATTATTTTAGGAGTATTCTAACCTTTCAACAATTCTTGTCGGTATCAATTACTGCTTTATTATCGGTTTCAACAATAATCCTACTACTTAAGCGTACTCAGCAAGAGGTTATGGTTCCCGGTATCAACTTGAAGCGGGTTATATATGTATTGCCACATATAGTATTTGTTTCCTCCATTACAGATGTTTACCTGTATGGGCATCAAAGTATACTCACGGTTCTATCACTCATACTAGCCTTTGTCATATTAACACTGTCAAAGCACGATCTTAACGTAGCCTTGTTCGGAGTTACTACACTAGTATCGATTATAGCGGTTCTTTATGGTATTCACACACCCAGCTTTGGCAATGATACTTGGCGTGATGCCATGCAAGCGTTGCAGATAATTGAAAGAGGGGGGCTGAGAGGTTTAACCATAGTCCATGAAGCATACTCGTTTCCCCTGGTATCACTACTATACGCCGTTTACAGCATTGTTGCTGGTGCAAGTACTCTCTGGTCTAGCAGTGTTATTGGGGTTCTCTACCTCTTCTTACTTATCCTATGGATACATGTATTATCCACTAAGTTGAACACCGGGTATCATCGTGTAGCAAGCTTACTAGCCTTGTCAACGTCTTCAATTATCGTCTGGTCGGTCTGGTTCATCCCTCAAGCATACGCTCTTCTAATGGCGTTGCCCCTGCTATTCTTAAAGCTTCCTCTTCCAATTGAAGTAATTATAATTATAGCTCTAGTGCTTGGACACGGAGGCATGGCTTTATGGACCTTAGGCTTATTCTTGGTTTTAACCATATTCATAAAAACGCTTAATGTTAAAACCTCGACACATATTGTTCTTCAGCAACTCAGCACAAAGTCAGCGCTACTCTTCGTGATATTTAGTGTTTATGTTATTTATACAACAATTTTAATGGTTCTAAAGGAAGCTGTAACAAATGTTTTTGACGCCATCATAGCTTTTATAGTCGGCGAAAAAATAATAGCTGCAACAACCCCTATTCAACCCCCTATAGCTTCAATCCTAGGAATACCTTTAGACATCCTTGTGGTACTAGGTTTAGTAAGAATGCTTGAAGATAACGACATCGTCACGCGCCTGCTCACGTTCATTTCTTTGGCTGGATTAGCCATAGCATATCTTGGTGCCTCCGCATTTCCTGCGCTTGATTTGGTTAGGTATTTAGGACTGGGCTCAATAATATTACTGGTAATATTATCGCCACAAGCATTTCAGTCTCTGACTAAGAGAGGAAAAGTGGGTATGAACTACGCTTACGTGCTATTACTCCTAGCGATTTTATCTTTTGGATTCGCTGGAACACTAATGCCTGGAAATCCGTATACAGCAAATCCATACCTAGCATGGTCTATATCGGGACTTGTCAAATATGGTGAAGCACAAGAGTTAGATAATATAGCTTTTAAACTATGTTGCAACAACTACTTATTGGATTGGAGATCAGGAGCATACATAGGTTACAAGTACTTGTGGATACAACCACTATCTAGAGGCTTCTATAATTCAGAGACTCAAAGTTTCTTCACATACGCAGCAAGCCCTGGACTTTTAGTAACACCTGAATATCTTACAAGTTTCAATGGAGTACTCATATTTCGTCAATCATCGCTAAACATGCTTGAAGCCTACTCTCCTGGAACTAATGTGTTCTTAAACAATATAATAGACAAGGTGTCAATACTTTATATGTCTCCTCAAATCAGAGTTATCTTATTTAAGTAACTGTAAAGGTGCTTTGAAGATGAGAAGTATGCAGATTCATGAATCTGGGGGTTCTACTAGTTACACCACATGTAGTACAAGTTTCTATGATGAGAAACATAAGATCGCCATAGTAATGCCTGGAGCAATAGGAGGAGTTAAGCAAACTATTGAAAAACTCATAAAAGGACTTAGATTCGAGGGTTTCTATGTTGAGCCCATAGAACTACGTGGTAGCAATCTCATGGAGATAACCGCTTCTGATCTAAGAAATATTCATATCTTGAGAAGATTTGATAGCATTATTTACATGGGATCTATACCTTGGCCCAGCCATCTATTTATCGATAACCACGTGAAAACTATTCTATTTGTTCATGGATTTGTAAAAGACGAGCTTCTTAATGCAATTAAACATGGAAAATTGCGTGTAAAGATGGGGGCTGTTTATCTACTTGGTCTCTGGGATTTTTCCAGGGCTATGAATAGAATTGATGTGTTTATATGTCGCTGTCCCACATCGTGCGAAGTAAATAGGATAGAGAGGAATTATATTCTTTTACCGGAGTTTGTTTTCTCTGATGAAGTAAAATTCTTCGAGGAGTTTATTAGGAAATATAGTGAAGAACAAAAAGATGGCCACTCTCATTCAATAGTGAGGTTAATAACATATACTTCTTATGCTGAATCACCCAGATTGCTAAAACCACGGCATCTCGAATACCTCGCTAAACTCGTTAGTAAACATGTGAATAGAAGAATAGAATTATCTGTTATTGATCCTAGAAGAGAAAGCGGTATTGTGAGAATGGGAGAAAATCTCATAATTAGATATATCAAGCCTATGCCCAAGGAAGAATTCTATAAATTCGTTATAAGCGCTGATCTATTCATGGAGTTATGCATTGACGAAGAACTTAGAAATACCGGTATAGAAGTAGCATTGCTCGAAACACCGGTAGCAAAGTTGACTCATCCAAAATATATAAATAGACGAGATTACGGTGAGGATGATCTCATTCAAGAGTATTCATCCAAGAAACTTGTTGAAAGACTTGTCGATTACTTAAATAATATTGAGTACTATAAACCATACTATGCAAAAAAACTCAAAACCTTTATCCTGAAACATAGAACGTGGGATGTAGTTAAAAACCATCTAATAAAATATGTTAAAAATGCTTGACAAATCTACGCATGCATAAAACACTCTTCCGGGCTAGTAGAAGGCGAAATTTAAATAAACTAGATCGAGGTCTCTTATTCCTATTTTTGAGGCAATAAAACATTCTTAAATATTATAGCTTAAATATTATGTGAGTGGTGTTGCTTGTGTCCAATGTGGGAGTTGTTGGTGGTAGTGGGTATATTGGTGGGTCTATTGCGAGAGAGCTTTCGAAGAAGCATGATGTAAGGATCGTTGACGTGAGGGAGCCTGCTTGGAATATGAAGGACTATAATATATCTTTCTGTAGGTGTGATATCAGGAAATTTGAGTGTGTGCAGGAGTGCCTGGGAGACGCCGATGTGGTAATCCATACTGCTATTATACAGATTCCTAGAGTTAATGAGGAGAAGAGGCTGGGCTTTGAGGTAAACTACGTTGGTTCCATGAATGTCTGTGAAGCTGTTTACAGGAGCCCAAAAGCTAAGGGCCTCATATTAACTGGTTCTTGGCATGTCTTCGGGGAGTCTGGCCTTACCGGTGTTGTTGATGAGTCTTTTGGCTATAGACCCGATAAAGTCGAGGATAGGGCCAGGTTATATGTGTTCTCGAAGATAGCGCAGGAGGTTATTGCCCGCTACTATGATGAAATGAGCGATAAGGTCTACGGGGTTGTAAGGCTCGGCACTGTCCTAGGGGAAGGTATGCCTGAGAAAACGGCTGCGAACATATTCATTGAGAGGGGGTTGAAGGGTGAGCCTCTAACACCATACAAGCACAGCATGTACAGACCAATGCTCTACGTTGATGTGAGAGATGTGGTGAGGTCCTTCGATATATATGTGAATAAAATACTGAATGGTGAAGTTGAGAAGCACGGCAGTAGCCTGGGTAGAGTACTCAACCTAGTATACCCAGAACCAGTAACAATACTAGAGCTCGCCGAAATAGTTAGAGACACCATTGTCAGGCTCACAAATGGTAAAATAATCCCGAAAATAGAGATAGTGGATCAAGGCCTGCAACCACTCTTCACGGAGGACTCTAAATATAAATTTAAAGTAGATATATCAAAAACCATGAGGTTCCTAGGCGTAGAAGAGCTCATAGAGCCGAGGAAAAGCATAGAAGATCTCGTGAGGCTCAGGCTTCGATATAGAATGTAACGTTCTAGGTGCGTTCGCTACTTGAGAGAACAATTAAATTCCTCTTGAGGCCCTACTAATGGGTGGCATATTCGGGTGTTTTGGTAATAAATGTAATGATATATATCCAGAACTTGAGGCATCATTAGATAAAAGTAGAGGCAATATATTGCACGTAATACGGGGGCGAAATTATGTTATGGGTATTCAAGAGCACCGTTTTATTGATGCTGATACTAGAGGTTACGATAGTGATAAAGTCGCAATAACATTTTTCAGCGACACAGCAAAACCGGATTTCCGATCAATAGAGAGCCATTATTTAAATAACGGATTTAAAGGATTGACTCTCATACTGCTTCAATCAGTGAATGCGGACTATGCTTTAACACTATTTGATCTTGGGAAGAAAAGAGCTTTCTTAATATGTGATCCTATTGGTATTAGGAAATTGTACTATACCATAATAAACAATGCTCTTATTTACTCATCATCACTAAAACACCTGGTTAGTCTTCTTGAGAAATATAATTTATTTAAAGACATGGATAGCTACATTGATGCCCAAGCGCTTAGAGTATACTTGGCTTATGGGGTATTACCAATAGATTTAACCCTAATTAAATACATATACAAGTTGCAAATGGATAAAGCTGTTTCTTTTGATGTAGTCGACTCTAAACTCACGGAGATCACAATAGCTACTCAGGTTCAGAGTTATTCTGAGGTTATGGAAGAAGGACTAATTAAGAGAACATATGAGCTTCTTCAAACATCAATAAAAGAGAGAGCTGAGGGTTCCAATGCAATTCTTCTTAGTGGAGGTATAGACTCTGGGTTGATTGCCTCTATTCTTATAAGTACGTGTCCTAATTGCCAAAATATTGCTGTAAACGTATACTATGGTTCCTATAGTGAACGTGAAAACGCACGGAAAATCTCACAATATCTAGGGATAAAGTTAATTGAAAAGGGGGCTTCCTTAGATTCGCCAGAACTATCTAAGTTGCTTAATGAAACTGTAAAACTTCTCGATGAGCCTAATGCGAGGGGCAATTTCATTGGACGTTATTATGCTCTACAGGAACTCCAAGAATATGCGAGCGCGGCATTCTTGGGTGAAGGCGGCGATGAATTATTCTTGGGTTACTGGCCTAATTATTGGTACTGGTACCGACAACCTATTGTAGTCCTAGCATCGCTTCCTTTTGTAAAGATGCTAATTAAAATTATTAGTAATGTTGTCGAAAAAGTAAACATAAATATGTTAAATAGAATTATTAGTGCTGTAGAGAGTTCGGAAAATATTGATCTGGCATTGATGACGCGGTTTATGGATACCAACTATTTTACCCTTAAATCTCTTTTCCCCCATAGTGATCCGAAAGACTTCACTGATCAGAAGATGATTTTAAAGGTTAAGCCGTATCCTGATATAATTTCGAGAACCAGTTTCCTTCTATTTATGCTCCTTACGCAATCAGATGTAACTGTGGATGAGAATGTGTGCTCTAGATTAGGGCTGAAATTAAAGCTACCATATCTGGATCCAAGGCTTGTGGGATTTGCGTTTTCTCTAGATTCTAGGTATAAACTTAAAGGGAATACTACAAAGTACCTATTGAGAAAGGTTGCAGAACAGTACAGACTCTTACCACTGGAGATTATTCAACAAAAAAAGAAGGGGTTTACTACTCCATTTTTTACTGAGGGTTTTGACAAGGAACTGCTTCTGCAAGAGTTAAGGGAATGCGCACGTAACACTCACAATATCTTTTTGAGAAAAATTTTTTATTACTCGGGTGGATCTAATGACTTATCCTTAATGATAAAAGCACTTGTATTGTGTAAATGGTATGAAAATTTAAAGGGTGTATTTTAGATGCCCCCAGATATTTTAGAGCAAGAAGAACGAGAATCTTTCATGGAAAAAGTATACAACTTTCAGGCTAAGCAACAGATAGAAGATGGAGGAAAAGTGTGGGTGGGTAATAGATATAAGATTTTATATGTCTTTAAACGGGCAAAGAAGTATTTGAAACCTGGAATGCATGTTTGCGAAATAGGTTTTGGTGAGGGTTATTTACTTTTACTGTTGAGGTCTTCAGGGCTGAACTTAAAGATCGTTGGAATCGATGTCTCTGAGTACTTGGTTGTGAAGCTTTTGCGTTTCAAGGTATATGGGATCGATTTGATTAAGCACGACATATCTAAACCTGTTAATGAAGACTTGGCGCAAAGATTTGATGTAGTATTTGCTCTTGATGTGCTTGAGCATGTAAAGGACTTAGACAAGGCTATTGAGAACATACATAAGCTTTTAAAACCCTATGGCTTCTTGATAGTGACAGTACCTTGGAAAGAGAACCTGACTGACAGCATGGTTATGTGTCCCTTCTGTCACCGTACATTCCATAGACGGGGTCACTATCATTCCTTCCACTCTATGGATGATGTTTATAGGATGCTTAGGAAATACTTCAAGGTCGTCGAGTACAGCTTCCCGTCCACGGCACTAGAAGAGAAATTTAAAACACTTTTAAAGAAAACAATATTTAGAAGAAAGTATTATAAGGACGGTCCCCCAATTTCCAGGCTACATTATTTTTCGTTGCACAGAAAATATAAAACAAAATAAATATTTTTACTCTATCCTTCCTAGTTCAAATATTACTGTTCCTTCATAGGTATAGGGCCATCTTGAATTCATGCACTGGACATACCCTACGTCGTCTCCCTCGCTACTTATACCCAGAGCTCTTGCCGATATACCCTTTAAGAAGGGTGCTAGCAATGTGAGCATTGGGGCCAATGCGCGTAATTATACTCCTTTACCAGTACCTCCTGATATATTGCTCCTCAACTAGGGAGTGGTTGCCTCCCCAGGCTCACTAATAAGAGTGTGGTTTCTACACGTGGCTCTCATACTCTACTTAACTCCTCCTCTACCAGGCCCTACTCCTACTTAAAGCATAGTTTTGCTACCGGGGTTTTCTTGGCGTCTTCTAGTCTCACTCGTAGATTGACTTGTACTCTGTGAGCATGGCTTCTAGTCCATGTTTAAGCCCTGCTTCGTGGTGGACTTGATGATGGACTTGTATGTCTAGCATGAGATGGGGCATTGAGTCGGGCTTGCACACGTGTAAGGCACAGTAAAACGGGGAACGTGTTTGTGAGCAGCGTGGTTAAATCACGCAACTTGGTAATGCTTACCATTGCTTGTCAATATGTAGTAAGATATTGTTTTCGAGTGTTTTAGTGTTAAGAGCACATGTGTTAAACAAGTATTAAACATGTATCAGGAAAGCATGGGACACTTCCCCGCGGTGGGTTGGGACGGTGGAGAGGTGCGTTTCTTCGATAACTACGTGCAAGTGTGAAGAAAGTACTAAACAAGTGTGAAGAAAGCGTGAGACACTCCCCCGCAGTGTTGTTCAAGCGGTTGCAGTAATTGAGTTATCGCTCTTCATTACTTTGTTCATTACGTTGTTCATGACGATGTTCATTATGTTGTTTATGACTTTGTCCATGAGTTTTCACATGAGGAACTTCATGAATTTTCTCATATGTTTTCTCATGGGTTTTCTCATGGCAATTTTCATTATGTTTCCCATGACTTTTCTCATAACTTTTCTCACTATGTTTTTCATGAATTTTCTCGTGTGTTTTCCCATGATGATTCTCATGACGATTTCCATGAGTTGTCTCATGGGGTTGTTGATGGAGTTGTTAATGGGGTTTTTCATAGACATGCAGTCCACATAGTTACTAAGTAAGGCTTAAAAAAGCTCAACATAAACTACAGCTAGAACTCATCACAAATCAGAGAAGAGGGAACGGGGACATGGGGATTACATCAAGCATAAATAATACTATCGAGGCTTATAAAGACTTCAATAAAGGACTAAACAGTATAAACTCTCCTCCAGCGGGCTATACCGTAAGTCAAACTAGTGGTATAAACCGCAGTAAACAACCTACAGTAGCAGTACATATACCGTTACCGTGGGAGCCAGGAGAAAGAGAGTAGCATTTCTATAGCACACTACTCAACATACTCAGATACCTGGCTGGGAGGGATTTCTTTAAGGATCTCGACTAGGTTAACTAGGAGGAGCTACTAGGAGAGCCGCTATAAACACAGACTTAGAGCTTAACATCTTACTTATCCCTTCTAGAGCTTGTTACTTAGCTGTCTAAACATAGTGGGTAAACTGTTATTACAGGGCTTCTAGTTAAGAAACTCTGAGAGATTTCTAATGGTGAGTTACACAAAATATCTTTAGACAAGTTCTTAATATAGAAACCCAGAGGCTTAAGAAGGGCTATTGAGCACGTAACACCTACTCTGTCTTTTAGCTTCAGCGACACGAGATCCTGCGCTTCTCAAATTAAAGCCACTAGAAAGTATATATCTCATCTTGCCTTTATACCTTAGAGGAGACTTTAAATGAACGTCTCTAGAATGCTTAAGACGTTGCTTACGAGTAGACGTCTCTTCTCTAACTGGCTATCTGCTGGTGTCAGGTACTTTTTGATGAAGTATGTTTTAGTTAAGAAAGGTTCTATTGCTGTTATGTGTAGAGGTAGAGTCTATGTGTTGAAGTCTGAGACCTACGGAGCTATTGTTAATGCTCATTATGAGAAAGCCTTTTGAGTCCCTGGAATGTCGTGATGGACTTTACGCGGTTGTTGATTATGGGGGGCGAGAGTACTGTTTTACGACTATTTTGAATTCCTGTATGATATTGTTTACGAGAATTTTATTGGGGGTACGTACGACATCTTGGATGTCACTAGTGAAAACTGTTGTCGATATTAATGCTAGTTACAGCGAAACAATAATGTATTTTGTTTTTGAGAGGGGCTAGACGTGTTGTTGCTGTAGAGCCTTATGCTTTTATTAGTGAGTTGCTTAAGGATCTAAAGCTGGATGATGTTATTGGCAGGGTTACACTAATTAATGTGAATGCAACAATTGAGGGATTTCGCTTGCAGTCTGAAACTGTTGACCAAGTATTTGTGGCTTTGACTAAGGACTCTGGCCTCCTGTTAATAATCTGAGTCTTAGACTTGCTTGCTATTCTCAGTATTGATCTCGCAGTCTTTCTTTAAGTTATTTATGTATAGTGATGGATTTAGTGTCTATGCTTTCTGTGACAATAGTCTACAAGATTATAGAATTCAAAGCAAAATAGTGTGTAGTTCCTTTAGTTACGATCTTTAACCTCTTTTATACTTGGGTAAAGCCAGCAGTAGAGGCATTTACTCAACTTAGAATTTCTCATGACTCTATTTTCACTCCCTAAATCAAGTCAAAATCTCTATATAGAGACGCCTGTACTAGATATGTTGTTACTAGCATTGGCAGTATTATGTATCGTTATGGGATTTCACTAAGTGTTTATGACAATTGCAAACGATTACCTCATTAATCCCATGTTACAATTAAAACATATTAAATTTGCATCTTTGATGTATTATACATCTAGGTGATCTGACATGGTAATTTATATTGTTGCTCCGGCGAGAGTGTATACAGGAGGCCCTACAGCTCTTTTTCAGCTTTGCCGCGAGTTGAGAGCTAATGGTATTGACACTGCTATGGCTTTCTATGGCGATGTTTTCATGGATCCTGTGCATCCCAATTATAAAAAGTATCACTGTTCATGGATTGTATTGAGTAGTGTTAAAGATGATGAGAACTCTGTACTTATAGCGCCAGAGACGGCTGTTGATAAAATGCATCGTTTTAGAAAGGCTAAGAGAATCATTTACTGGTTAGCTGTAGATAATTATGTGCTAAGTCTATACAAGCCAAGTAAAATTGATTTCATATCATATTTTATAAGGAATAATCTCTTTGATCTGCATAATATTGTAAACGCCTTTGCAACTAAAAACATTCAAGTATATTACAATGCCTTTGCAGCGAAATACGTTAAATTGCTTATTGACTCTGGAAAAATATCTATACCAAAAGCAGATTTGCACATAGCTCAATCTATGTATGCAAAAGAATTTTTGCTTAGCCACAGTATTGATAATGATGATATCATGCTACTTCGAGAACCCTTGGAAGAAGAGTTTCTAGATATCGCTAATATAGTAAAGCGCGATACAAAGTCCAATGTTATAGCTTGGAACTCTAGAAAAGCGTATCCTGTAGCACTTAAGCTTGTGAATATTTTGCGAAAGCATGGCTATACGGTGCTTGAACTTAAGAATGTAGGCAAAGAGAAAATGATAAAGATATTACTCAAATCAAAAGTATTTATTGATGTTGGTATACACCCAGGCAGAGATAGACCTCCTCGTGAAGCTATTGCTTTAGACAACATCACCATTGTTAACAATCACGGTGGCTGTTACCACTACATGGATTACATGGTTCCAACAGAGTTTAAATGGAATTGCTATTTTGATTGCGACATCAACTATAATAAGCATGTAGAGGATATTGAGCATTACCTCGAAAACTATGAGTACTATATCAAGCGATTCCAGAATGCAAAGCAATCTGTTTTATCAGAGCCCCAAGTTTATAAGGATGATCTCAAGCATTTAATTAAACGCCTAAGCGAAGTTATTTCGGGCTAGGAGCTGGGTCTCCATGTCGCGTATCATTATTCTTGGATGTGGGTGGTCTGGCATACTAGTAGCAATCAGAATGAAATCTCTTTATCCCTATATCGATGTTGTTTGTATCGATAAAAATCTAGATGGTGGTCTTCTTCGAAGCGAGGTTTTAAAGAACTATCTGTTTGATGTGGGTGGAAGCCATGTGGTTTTTAGTAGGAGGCGTGACGTGGTTGAAGGCATAGTCTCCATGGGCGGCGAGTGGATTACTAGGGAGAGGGCGTCATATGTGTTTCTCGACGGCGCTTTTATTCCATATCCATTTGAAAACGGAATCTACGTTCTCCCACCGGAGAAGAGGGCTAGGTATGGCTTATCCCTTATCAAGGCCCTAATGGAGTACAAGGGTGAAAAACCCGCCAGCTTCAAGGACTGGATCCTCCGGGTCTTCGGGAGGGATATAGCCGAGGACTATTTGATTCCATATAACGAGAAGATCTGGAAGAGGCCGCTCGACAAGATAACCGCTGACTGGGTCTTCATCCCTGGCAGGCTTCCCCTGCCCTCCCTGGAAGATATTGTGAAGGCAGTAGCTGGTCTTCCAACAATTGGCTATAAAGAACAATCCGTATTTTACTATCCAAGGAGAGGGGGTATAATGAAACAGTGGGAGGCCGCGCGTAAATATGCTGAGTCTCTTGGTGTGAGGTTTCATAGGATGGAGGTTAATGAGGTCAAGTCTCTACCGGGCGAGTATGTTATAAACGGTGTCCTAAAGTCTGATAGGATTATAAATGCACTACCCTTGAGGGATGCACCATTTATATTCGATCTCTCGAATGAAGCTAGAAGAGCCTCTGAGAGACTCGACTACAACCCCGTGGTAGTCGTGGGGCTGGGTCTTAGGAAACAAGCTCCCAGACAACACTGGATCTACGTACCAGATAAACGGGTAATCTTCCATCGATACGCCTGGATCTCGAATTATGGAGAAGACATGTTACTGGGCAAGGCCGTGCTCATAGCCGAGGTAACTATTCCACCAACATGGAAAATAGACCTCGAGGAGGTAAAGTCGAGGGTGATACACGACTTGGTCGAAATAAGCGTGGTAAAAGAAAGCGAAATAGATGTCGCCAAGGCATGGTTCCATAGATACGGCTACCCCATCTACACGCTTACACACAGAGAAGACGTGGACATAATCACACAGGAACTAGCACAGAAAGGCATACTAACATTTGGTAGATGGGGAAACTGGCAATACTGGAACACTGATAAAATATATGAAGAATCAATGAAACTAGAAATTCGTTGAAAAACCATTACTCTTTCCTAAGCTAGAACACTAAGGCTGAATACAATAGATACTAAGGAACTGATTCAAGTTTAAGGGCATATAAGGTAAAACATGCTTCTCTAAATAAAGAAGACTAATGGTCGGGAGAGGTTATGGATGCTGCCCAAGATCTCTATCATCTGTCTTAACCACAATTCCATGAAGATACTACCACTGGTGCTGCAGTCTCTTGAATCAATTGCAAGCATCGACTATCCTGATGATAGATTTGAGCTTATTGTTGTTGATAATGGTTCTACTGATGGTAGCTTTGAGAAGATTAAGGAGTTTCTTGAGAGGAAAAGTAGTCTTAGGAAGAAGATAATTAAATTAGGTTGTAACCTCGGCTTCACTGGTGGGAATAATATTGGCTTTATAGCTAGAGATAGGGAGAGTAAATATGTGCTTTTATTGAATAATGATGCGGTGTTGTTTCAGGAGGGTCTTAGAGTTCTAGTTGAATATGCTGAGAAATATAGTGGTGTTGCTGGATTACAGGGTGTTGTATTGAGGTATGGGTCTAAGCTCATAGATACTGCTGGAGACTATGTTGATGAATTACTACTAGCACATGTTCTTGGAAGTAATCAAGTGTATCCGTGGATTTTACGTAGGCCAATCTACGTGACGTATGTTGATGGTTGTTGTTCACTCTATAGAGTTGAAAGCCTATTGAAGTGTACTGGTGGCAAGCTATTTATTAATGAGTTTTTCGGATATGGTGATGACAATGTACTTGGATTAATGTTGTGGAGTTGTGGCTACAGATTAATAGCTATACCAGAGATCATAGCTAGTCATGCAAGAGGACTAACTTTTGGTAGAGGAGGGAAGAACACTATTTCAACTTACTTAGGTGAGAGGAATAGAGTAGCTTTAGCACAGATCACTAATACTAGGTATAAACACTTAGTGCTCCTACACGCATTAAGAAACCTTATGACTTCAACTATACCTAGAACAGGGTTTAGCAACCTCGCGAAGACTAGGGCGAGGGTAATTATTGATGGAGTAAGATTGGGGAGGAGGCTAAAGAATCAAGGGGTATTTCTAGACATCTATAAAGCCCCACTAGTTAAAATACAACTAAGAGATCTTAGAGTATTCTTCACAGCTAGACGCCTCACTAAAAAGTACTTTGAGAACTGGGCTTATAAGAACTTAAACCTCTTAACTATAGAGGATTAATAATTGCCCCTCAACATTTAGATACGAATTAGGCTTTTTCCGGGTTTAAAATTTGAAAAGAGTGCTGCATGTTAACTATGCTGCAATATAAGAGGTGGCTGTGTTTTGCACATGTTTAAATATTTCTCCTTTTCATTAAGTACTTTGAGGTGCTTATATGGATTTAAAGGGCCTTGTTCTCGCTGCTGGTGAGGGTTCTAGGCTTAGACCATTCACTTTCTCTAGGCCTAAGCACCTTATTCCACTGCTTGGTAAGCCTATGATTCAATACGCTATTGACGACCTCGTGAACTCTGGTGTTAAAGATATTGGTGTTGTAGTAGGGTATTTCAAAGATCTTATTAAAGATGCTCTTGGAGAAGGTTCCAATGATTACAGGCTCAACTATATTACCCAGGAGAAGAGACTCGGCATTGCGCACGCTATATATTTATCTATCGAAGAAGGATTCTTGGACAGGTCCTTCATTGTTTATCTCGGAGACAACATATTGTCTAGAGGAGTTAGAGAGAATGTCAGAAGATTTTTAGAAGACGACGCAGACGTATATATCTTGCTCTCAAAGGTGAAGGATCCTTCTAGATTTGGCGTTGCAGTTCTCAGGGATGAGAGGGTGGTTAGGCTTGTTGAGAAGCCGAGGGAGTTTGTCTCAGATCTCGCCGTCGTGGGAGTATACATGTTTAGAGACCCTGATCTTGTGGTTAAAGCATTTAAAACATTAAAGCCTTCGTGGAGGGGTGAGTATGAGATCACAGAGCTCATTCAGTGGTTTATAGATAACAATTACCAAGTAGAATATGATGTGATAACGGGGTGGTGGAAAGATGTGGGTACATATGATGGACTCCTCGAGGCACTATATATGCTACTAGATAATGTAAATGAGAGATTTGAAGGCGATATCAGAGGGGAAGTTATTGGTAGAGCAATAGTTGAGAAGGAGGCTGTAGTAGAGGGCAGAGTCTATGGGCCAGCATACATAGGTAGAAACGTAGTCGTAGAGAAAGACACTATTATCGAGCACTACACGTCTATTGAGCGGGGGGCCAAGATATTGTCTGGTTCTCTCTCCAGGAGCCTAGTGCTCGAGGAGGCCAGTTTGGACATCGGGGGTCTCAGGCTAAGGGATAGCATTATAGGAGCTAGATCCATTGTTAAATCTCGAATGGGGAACCATGGAGAAGCCAGGCTGGTTATATCTGATTATAGTATTGTAGAGTTCTAGGTGGTTGACTTGAGAATAGCTGTCTTGGGTGGTGCTGGATTCATAGGGAGCAATTTTGTGAGATACCTAGTGAGCAACCATGAAGACGTACATGTCCTCGTATACGATAAACTAACATATGCTGGTAGACTGGAAAACCTTCACGGCCTCCTGGAAAACAAGCGATTAAAGTTTATACGGGGAGACATATGCAACGAGGAACTCCTCGAGCACGCGTTAAGGGAGTTCCAAGCCGATGCAATAGTTAACTTCGCGGCGGAGACACACGTGGATAGATCAATCAACAACCCAGCCCCATTCCTCCAGACAAACATATACGGAGTATTCACAATCCTCGAGGTCTCCAGGAGACTAGACATTAATAGACTCCTACACATGTCCACGGATGAAGTATATGGAGACCTATACGGAGTCGAGGGAGAAGCAGACGAGAAATGGCCGCTAAACCCATCCAGCCCATACTCGGCCTCCAAGGCTTCCGGCGACTTATTGATTAAATCCTATGGCAGGACATATGGGTTAAAGTACATACTAGCCAGGCCCTCCAATAACTACGGTCCCTACCAACACCCCGAGAAGCTGATACCGAGGACTATTATTAGGCTACTACACGGGAAACCAGCCACCATCTACGGGGATGGATCACAAGTTAGAGACTGGCTCTACGTTGAAGACACTGCGAGAGCACTATACACAATACTCACCAGGGGGGGATACCAAGAAGTGTACAACGTATGCGCCAGCGAGTCAGCCACAGTGAGGGAAATAGTCTATAGGGTGGTAGAGTCCATGGGAAGAGACCCAGCGAGAGACATAGTCTACGTGAAGGGGAGGCCAGGCGAGGACAGGAGGTACGCAATGAAGTGCAATAAAATACTCGGGCTAGGCTGGAAGCCGCTCGTTAAGCTAGGGGAGGGACTAGCAAAGACCATCGAGTGGTATACCCATAATGAATGGTGGTGGAGGCCGCTCGTAGACGAAGTCTATGTATTAAGCGATACCCCATGGAGGCATTGAATTCCCCTAATGGATCAGTTTAATGGTGAAACCATGAGAGTCCTAGTAACAGGTGGCACAGGCCTCCTAGGATACTGGGTTGTTGAGACCTATTCATCCAAGGGGTTCAAGGTTTACGCCACATACAATGAGAAGAATCCGCCGGGACTAGATGCCACTTGGATCAAGTTAAACCTAGAGAACCCTGAAAGTATAATAAGTGTTGTCGGGGAGACTAGGCCTGACATAATAGTGCACTCCGCGGCATACACCGACGTGGATGGATGCGAGGTCAACAAGGAGAAGGCATATAGAGTCAACTATCTCGGCACAGAGGCCCTTGCAAGAGCGTGCCGAGACACGGGCTACTTCATATATGTGTCCACCGACTACGTGTTCAATGGTGAAAAAGGACTCTACAGAGAGGAGGATACACCTGCACCAGTTAATTATTATGGGCTGAGCAAGCTCCTGGGAGAAGTAGCTGTTAGAGCAATCCTACCCAAGAACAGCGTCATAGTCAGGGTTAGCGGCCTCTATGGTTATAGCCCAACTGGTAAGAAGAACTTCGGAGTGATAGTACTAGAGAGACTGCTTAGAGGAGAGAACGTTGAAGCATTCATTGATCAATGGCTTTCGCCAACATATACGAGGTTCCTCAGTGAGATCCTGGCTAAACTAGTGGATACAAAGCCCACGGGGATCTTACACATTGCTGGAGAGCGCTTGTCGAGATACGAGTTCGCTAGACTATTCGCCGAGGTGTTGGGGGTAGATGAGAACCTCGTGAAGCCGAGGCCCCTTGAATCGGTTAATCTCCCAGCTAGGAGGCCGAGGGATTCAAGCCTCAACACGGCGAAGGCCAGAGAGCTGGGTTTGTCTCTCCCACCTGTGCCTGATTGCCTAAAAGACATGTTCTCGATATATAAGAGGTTTATAGAGGGGTTGTGAATGCCTTTTAAGTCATTTAAGAAGCTAGATATACCGGGCATTGTTCTCGTCGAGTACACTAGGTTCCCGGATGAACGGGGCTTCTTCGCAGAGCTCTATAAGAGAACGGATTTTCTCGCCAATGACATACCATACGATTTCGTGCAGACCAACCTTAGTTTCTCTAGGAGAGGCGTTATCAGGGGCCTTCACTACCAATTGAAGCCAATGGAGCAGGGCAAACTAGTCTACGTTGTGAGTGGCCGGGTCTACGATGTAGCAGTGGATATCAGAAAAGGATCTCCATGGTTCGGCAAGTACGTTGGAGTTTTTCTAGAACCCGGTTATGCTCTATGGATACCACCCGGCTTCGCACACGGATTCCAAGCCCTCGAAGACGCGTACTTCCTATACCTAGTAACAAAGGAGTACTCACCACAGCACGAGAAGTGCATTAAGTGGGATGATCCAGAAATAGGGGTTCAATGGCCGGTGAAAGAGAATGTGATATTAAGTGAGAGAGATAAGAAGTGCCCACCACTAAGAAGAGCGGAAATAAACTTCGAGTACTGAAAACCACGTGTAGTATTTCAAGTTTCCTCGGAGTCAACTGGGTTTTACGCGGCTTTATCTCTGCCTCGAGCACTATATAACTAGAAGCATGGGTTAGCAATTTCCACACTTCAATCCTCCACACATCTCTAGGTTTTACGTACTCAAGATCTTGGTTTCTGAGATACTTCCACAAGTCCTCTATATTTTCAACCAGATTACTGGGATTCCCCAGCTGGCAAACTAGATCCCCGGGCAATTAAACAAACCCTCTAGGGTCTAGAGCTTCTAGGACTCTTTGCTAACAAGAGTTTTGCTATTAGTGTTGTTACTGTAGCTATTAATGTGATAGCAAGTATGATTATGATCGTGAGTGCTGGTTTTTGCGTAAAAGTGTTTGAGAGTGTAGAGTATAGTGCGAGTAGTGTTATCGATGCTGTCTCGAGGTTTAAGTCTCCCTCACCCATGTTGTCTGTGTAGAGTGTTGTGTATGGGTTTATAGACATCAGCTTTGATGCGTACTTGTCTACGTTGCCTTGAAGCCCTAGTGCTCTATAGGCGTATACTGCTAGTGCCAGCTTGTATGCCTCGTACTTCCCAGTCTCCTGGTGGTATGTATCCGCGAAGCCTACTCCATCCCATAGCTCTTCTAGTTTCTCTAGTTCTCTCATTGCACTCTCTCTATCCCCCTGGTGTAGACTGAGTAGCGCCTTGTACACGATCAGGTTTGAGTATCTATAGTAATCAGTGATCTCATTTGTCGTTCTCTTAACGTGAACTATCCTAACATTGTTCACAACGTCTACCACGACATGCTCAATGCTCGTGAAGGGCTGGGATATCGGCTTACCCACGAGTACCTGGTGGTAATCGTAGAAGTCTGTGGGATAAGACTCCAGGAACCGCTTGACCCCGTCTGCTAACTCTTGGTAGCCGCAGACATAGCGTAGTGCATAGTATGCGAGGTGGTTTGAGGAGGTGTAACACACATCTCTCTCTACTAGTGGTGACTCAACGAGGCATTTACCCCTATCACCGAGGTCAACCGCTAATGAGGCTATGAAGTCGCACAGTTTCTCCCTAGTGAGTGGTTGTGAGATATACACATCTTCAGCCATAGCAAGCCGGAGACATGTTAATGAGTGGAAGAACACACTAATCAATAACACCAACACTGTGACGCGCTTCAACCATACATACACACCGCATTCTCCACTAGCTACTTTAAAGACACTAATCGACCCCTGTTCCAACACCAATCATTAAACACCTAGACTAAATAACACCTCCACCCTACAAATACACTGGTTATGCAAAACAACCACTCTCAGCATGAGCAATACGCCTTCTAACGGGGTTTAAGAGCGTGGTAATACTTCCATTAAGCTCAGGGGTGAAGGAGAATCTGGTATATAGACCCTATATTATAGTGGTAAGTCCCAGAGTCCTGATTTCAACTATTTAGACATGGAGTAGAGTTGATTTATTGCAACTACTGTTATGTCTAGTTCCTCTTTGATTTTCTCCGACTTATTGATGATGTCGGTGTCAAGAGTGAAGAATACTTTGCATCCCAGTATACTGCTTACAATTACGTGTAGTAGGTCTAGTGTTCTGAGTCTCAGTCTCTCAGCGTGTAATACAGCTTTCTCTAAGACCTCATTGAAGTCCGCTCCGGTTATACCGGCTCCTGCTCTCTCAACCGAGTACATGGCTAGTGCTACTGGGTCTTCGAGGCCTGCCCTCGTGTACGCCGAGGCTAATTCAACCAGTGTTAGTCTAGATACAAGTCTCCTACTGCTGATACCACCCAGTAGCTTCACCACGCTATTGTGGTTTGGGTCTTTCTCATCGATATTAGCCATGGCGATGTTTGTGTCGAGGTATACGCAGATCATTAGTCAACGCCCCCGATCCTCGCTAGCAACTCGTTTAAGCCACCATGACTAAGTTTAAACCCTTCTTCTTCAACTCCTCGACTCTCCTATACACGCTCTCCCAGTATTCAACCTCTCTCTTAATCTCGGAGAGACCCTCTCGATCATGATGTTGAACGCGTGATTTCTACTCCTCGCGAGACCATTCTTAACAATCGAGACACTCATAAAGGAATACCAGGGAACACTAGAATACAACAGAGTAGTTAATGAATACAGCTTTAAAACACTGTTCACCCGCTTATTAATCACCATTCTTTGTAATGAGATCGTAGCCATAGAATTGTAATAGGCCTTATACTTATCTAACACTCGATACTTATCTTAATACATACTAACTTGATATATCGACGTGATGGTTTTGCCCAGGATTTCAAAGAGTTTTATAGAACATGTTTTAAAGAGGCACAAGGATTGGATCGAGGCGTTAAAATTGAAGTCCATGGTTGAGATTGAAAACTACGTGAGAGAAGTATAGGAGACCCCGGATGAGGTCTATAGAGATCGAGTCAGAGTAGGCGTTGAGTACTACTTGAGGAAAATAGACAAGTATTACCTATGCGTAGTGGTTTTAGCTGACGAAGCTATAACGGCATACTTTATAAGTCAGGAGAAGTACTATAAGTATCGAGTGAAGAGATGGCTTGTGAAGAGTGATTATTTATGAGTGTGACTTCTCTACTCGACCTCGACTTGAAGGCGCTTCTAGATCGTCTCGAATCAAGGGCTGGTTTGAAGTTGCCTAGAAGAGTAATAGAGGTGTACCTGGATGAAAAACACGACCTGCTATTCATCAGGTTCAAAGAGCCTCGGGGAGTAGAGGTAGGAGAACCACTAGCAACGAATACCATTGTAACGCTCTTCACGGATGAAGAATCCAGTGAAGTAACAGCTATAGAAATCGTGGGTCTAAGCGGGCTACTCAAAGAACTAAGATTTGATCCATTTGGCGAAGAATAGACCTCTAGCAACACTATTGTTTTCTTCTACAAGTCTAAGATATTGTGATTTAACACTGAGTTCTAGGAGAATTTTGAGTGCGCAGCACGGTCGCGCACTCTACTAATAAATAAACCCTTTTACTAGTAAATCGCGTTGTAGAGTAGTTTTATGGAGTCTGACGAGAAAAAAGTTAAGTGTGCTAGGGTATTCGCGGAGCTCCTGGCTAGTAGGGAGGCTGATCAAGGTGGCACGGTTTGAGAGCGTAGCCAAGGGCTCGTGTAGCGCTGATAGTGACGTGGATTTACTCATTATTGTTGATAGAATAGATGAAGACGTGAAGCTGAACACTACGGTAAAGTACTCCACTACGACTCAGGACTCGTGAAAGAAATGACCAGGAAGTTACTAGACCTAGCTAAAGAGCACAACAAATACGCAGAGATGTGTTCACATCGTAAAAATCCCCAAATAAAACAACCACCACTTATATTTTAGTAGATCACCTCGACATGAGTTCTCTTGTTGTTATGGTCTCTACGTATTGCTTTGCCTTCTCCCTTAATTTCGCATCGTCTGTCACGAGTATCAATTTATTTTTAGCCGCGTAGTAGAGGTACGCCGCGTCATATACTGTTAAACCCTCTTTAACTGCTAGCTCGAAGACTCTCGCTTCCTCGCTCCTTATACTCGCTAATGTGACGACATCGAAGACTCTCTCCAGAACATCGAGTAGCTCTTTCACAGTCTCTTCATCGATGCGTCTTAATAGATAGTGTTCCTTCCAGACAGCGTTAAGGACCTCATAGACTGCTAAATCCAGTGTTACTCCCTCAGCGAGGGGTTTTAAATATCCTTTCTTAACCAGGTTGAATATGGCACTAGCAACGAAGAGGTATACTGCACAACTACCTCCTCTCCCTGTCCTCGCGTATTATAGAGACTACTTCCTCATCGCTTATGTGGGAGAGCACCTTGGAGAGCATTCTCGCCTTCTCCTCGAGCTCGGATAATACACGCCTCTTAACTTCCTCCTCGAGAGCCCTTCGCAACTGTTTTGGTTTTCATATAGGTTTATTCTAGGACTATGATGTTGAAGGCTTAGAGAAGGCGTAGCGTATTTACTTTAGGGCAGTTTCCTACTGTGTCCTAGTTTCGCCCCTACATACAGCCCGTGCTTAGCTGTGCTACTAGCTCTTTGGAGTTGCCTTACCTTTGTTTAGTCCTTGCTATTAGTGATAGTGTTGTTCCTATTGCACCTAGAGCAGTGTAAACTATTAGTGATGTTTTTATAGCTATTATTAAGTTTCCCTGAATACTCATTATTGAAGTTATTATTGATATACTTAAAGCTTGCCCCAGAAATCTCATAGTCGCAAGTAGTGCTGTTGCTGTTCCATAAGCTTCTCTAGGACTCATATTCATTATCCCAGTAGTATTAGGGGACGCAAAGAGAGCAAATCCTACGCCTAATACTATTAGTGTGCAGATCAAGTATGTCATAGACGTATTACCACTAATGAATATGAGACTAAAAATCCCGGTAGTTATTATAATCATGCCTAGTGAAGCTAGTGTTAATGGATTACAACGATCTGCTAGTAAACCGCTTAGTGGTGAAAGTGTTGCTTGAATCACTGGTTGAGTGGTAAGTATTAAACCCGTCTCACTAGGTGTTAAATTACGTAGTTTCTGGAGGTAAGTACTTAGTAATATTGTTAATGCATAAGTAGCACTATAATTTAATAATGCAGCCATATTAGCTGCTAAGAAATTACTCTTAAACATTGATGAATGTAGTATTCTGGGATTAATGTACTCTTGAAATAGTAGTGTAGCAAATAAAAGTAGCCCAATTACCATCGTTAAAAATCCCTGTAAAGTACTCATACTCGAAGTGCCATAGATGATCATCGCGATCGAGGCAATTAACAACAAAGAGATTAACATGTTAGGTTTTGGCGCAAAACCCCTCTCTAATTTTAAGCATTTTACAGCTATTACTGTGCTCAGTGTAGATATAATAGTTTTAAGAGCAAATAGTGAACGCCAACCGAAATAATTAACTAAGTAACCACCAATTAGAGGGCCTAAACTAAGCCCCATGTAAACCGCCGTAGTATTTATACCTATACTCACACCTCTCTTTTCTCTAGGGAGCTTATCGCTCAGCACTGCTACAGCAGTACTTGAAATCATGGCTGCAGCTACACCTTGTAGAAATCTACAGATTAATATCCCATTGTAATTTTGTATTAGAAGTATAGCAAGCGATGTTACTGTAAACGAGATAACGCCTAAAATAAGTACCTTCTCTTTGCCAACACAATCACTAATTCTACCAATTACAAGCACAGTAGACGCTAATGCCATTAGAAATGCGTTAACAAACCAGTTAATACTAGCTAAAGTCACATGAAACTCCTCTGCCATAATCGGCAACGCTATTGTTATAGATGATGTCGTAAAAGGCGTGAGAAAAGATGCAATAGTTGTAACTAGTAAAACGCTATAATAACCAATAGGCCATTTCTTCATAAAATATCAACCCAGAAAACCAACTACCTGCAATCTTATCTTGAAGCTACATCGAATCACTAATGTTTTTAAACAAGCGACTTTAATATAACTTCTAGTATTTGACTTATGGAGGAGCATTGAGAAGTATAATATTAATTATCGTAATTGCATCTAAGTTAGTGAGAAACCTGTGTTTGCTAATATAATTGAGGATTTTATCCTCCTGAGAGAGGAGGCATAAAGGCGACTTCATCTAAGTCTTTGAGAGGAGTTTCAAGACCTCGTGGTGTTTTAGAGTTAGGAGGGAGTTAACGGGTCTAGTGAGGATGAGAAGCTTAAACTAGATATGCTAGAAGACGCTTACATAACTTCGAGGTATATACCTCGGAAGTGCACGAGTGAAGAAGCTGAGAGATTAAGTAGTGAGAGAGCTGGTGGAAGCTGTCAATAGATCTGCTGGTCGAGGAAGCTAGAGAGAGGCGAAGGATCTTCGAAAACCTAGATTCATACCTTGAGAGAATAGTCGAAGTAGTCAAGAAGCTGGATCCAGGGGCAGAGGTGTACTTGTTTGGAAGCGTTGTAGAGAGGAGGTACTTGTTGTCGAGCAATAAAGATGTGCTAGTAGTCACAGATCTAAACCCGGGCTAGTGCTAGCGGAGCTCTGGGGGGAACGGTGTGAAAGAACAATTCGAAATACATGTTGTTAAACACAGTCACTGGAACTATACAAAAAGAGATCAAGGCTGCTCAGAGCAGTAAGTAGCTCATGTATTAACTAAACCCATAAAAACTGGTTTACTACTTGTGTCTGTGGGTGCACTAATGTGTCGGTAAATTTCACTGTGAGGCTGCCCCGTAAACTCTATGAGAGAATGAAGAAGCATGGGGAGATCAACTGGAGTAAAGTAGTGAGAAGATCTATCAAGGAGTACCTCGAGAGATTAGAAGAGTCAATAGTGGAGGAACCCTCCGAGAACATCATTGAGGAGTTATTGAAGCGTGGAATTACATTGGAGGAGTTGAAGCCGTTGAACCCGGGGGAAGAGGAGAGATTGCACAAAGAGTTAAGGGGCAGTAGAACTTGGGAGAGAACAAGATCTACGATACAAGCGCAGTCATAGAATTAATTAAAAAGAAAACTCCGAAGAAAGCACCCTACGTCTCAATCATGACAGCAGTAGAGTATCCACCAGCGCTAAACTACGCTGAGAGAATAATATATCCTACTCGAGAAGACTATTTACTAGCAGTAGAGTAGCAGAGTAAACTGAGAAGACAAGGCTTCCCACCGCCAGCAACAGATCTGATCATAGCGGCTCAAGCCGTAAATAGAAACCTAGTACTAGTCACAAGGGATAAGCACTTCAAGGCACTAAAGGGGAAACTATCGTTAGACCTTGAATTAGAATTAACCCCTTAAACCGCGAGAATTCCTGCCATGTCAGGATTTTAGATTATACCTTTATTTAAGTTAATTAGTCCAAGATCGGGTCTCTAGCCTATTACTCCTTACCTATCTCAGGGATCCTATACCTTAGAGGTTTACTTAATCGGGTGTATTATAAAGAGAGGGATCTATTATCGAGTAGATGTATTAATAACTACAGAGTTGAACGATTAGTTATTCAACTAAGTACATGCTAGTTTGCGATTTTGAACCCACTTAATCATGATCCACAAGAGCATTTTAATATGAATCAATAACGCGTGAATAGATTTATACACGTAGGTTCTATTGATAATCGTGGTGCTTGCTCGTGGAACCAAGGAGACCAAGTATACTTGTGGTTGCTTCGCCTTCACCAGTAATGGGTGGTGGTGGGCTTCGAGCACTACGCTCTTTGAGAGAATACGTTAAACACTTCGAGACGAGCCTTGTCATTCCATGGGATTTATGGAGCAATAAGAACACGCTTCGAGACTCAGCCACATATTTAAGAGAGCTTAGAGAGCTCGGTGTTAGATTCTCTGGGTTCTCACAATTGCCAGACATGATCTATAGATTGCGTAGAGTACCTGGTTCTCGAGCATTTGACCAGTTGATGCCACTACTCATACCTGGAACAGTGGGTATCCATGTGTCGCCTGGGAACTACGATGCCATCATAGCACTACACGAAGAGTGGGGTGCTATTTACACTGGATGCAAACTCGCAGAGCACTTCAATGCTCCAAGCATGGTTCTACTACAGAACCCGTCTTTCTACGGCTCCAAGGAGAGGTTTCTAAACATCGTAAAATCCATATTATTGTGGAGGGAGCTGAGAAGCGACTCGCCTATAGAGGAGGCACTCTTCAAGGCAGAAGCATTGATCCGTGAACTCTCCATAGAACACATGAGGAAACACCACTGTAGCAAGGCACTGAGAAAATATACTCTCATCGTTAGTGTTTCAAAAGCTATACCCATTGAGATGGGTGATGAATGGGTTAACAGAATTATATCACTCGATCCAGGGGTTTCCCTCGACTACGAAGACTTACTCCTAATAAAGCGGGTTAGGGAGAGAGTTAGGAGCAAAGAAAACTACATAGTATTCGGTGGTACACCAGTCGCCACGAAGGGCTTAGCGGAGGCTCTAATAGTATTTAAACAGATCTTGAGACGATCAAATGGATTAAAGCTCGTTGTAACAGGCAGGTTGACGAAAACCATGTCGATGATTCTCGGAAAAATGTGTAGAAAACTCGGCATAGCGGAAAAGGTTGTCTTCACAGGGTTTATACCGAGAGCGGAGAGGTTTGAAGTTATTGCTAAGGCAAAGGTAATGCTCAATCCGAGCCACAAAGATGCATTTCCTTACACAGTCCTGGAATCCCTCCACCTTGGAACACCCGTTGTCGGCTACAAAATACCAGCACTCGAGATCAACTATGGCGGATTACCAGGCGTTGTACTGGTCGATGAGTGGGATCTCGAAGCATTGGCCGTGAAGACCATGGAAATCTTAGAGAAAATGGTCGATGCAGTGGAACCACCCAAGATCAAGCCTTGGGAGGAAATAATGTCCGAGGAGGTTGGATTAATTCACAAGCTATTAGAGATTGCCCCATAAAGTAACTGGCTCTCCAACTCATTATAAAGGCTGTAAGTACATGATACACGTATAGATCACTTCTAGGCCTCCACTCGATCTTTCGCTATGGTGGATCTTGTCTCTCATTTATTGTAAGCATTATTTTTCTCCACCTGCATACTCTCTCAAAAGGTGCTTAAAATGATGTTCAACGTAGCAGTGCTTGGCTGCGGATGGGCAGGCGTACTCGCTTCCCATGCCTTGTCTAAAACGGGTTATTCAGTTGTATGCATAGAGAAGAGTGAGAATCCTGGTGGCCTCCTTAGAACAGAGTTTATTAATGGATTCACAGTGGATGTAGGAGGATCTCACATAATATTCTCTAAGGACAAGACAATCCTCGATAAGCTACTAGTTGAATTTCTAAGGGGAAACCACATTACCCACAATAGACAAACATTCGTATTACTCGGTAAAACACTGGTTCCATATCCACTTGAAAACGGGTTATTTGTTCTACCAGCAGAGGAGCGGGCAGAAGCGTTGATTTCCTTCATGGAAGCACTCTTATCACTCGGGAAGGAGTGGAAGCCAAGGAACCTGAAGGAGTGGATTTACGGCTTCTTCGGCAAGTGGATTGCTGAGAAATACCTGGCCCCCTATAATGAGAAATTGTGGAAGAGGCCGCTGGAGGAGATCGATGTAGACTGGGTTTACACACCTGGAAGACTACCAGTGCCTGACTGGCGAGAGGTCGTCAAATCCGCGGTGGGTATTCCAACCGCGGGATATCTCGAGCAAGCTAAATTCTACTACCCGCTCCGAGGCGGTATACAAGCATTATTTAATACGGTCTACGAGGAAACAATAAAGCAAGGGGGAGTAATATTAAGCAACTCCACGGTAGAAGAGGTAAAAAGAGGGGAGAGAGGATTCGAGGTCAAGGTACCCGGTAAGGTGATCAAAGCCAGGAAAATAGTAAACACTATTCCACTTCCAGAATTCATCAAAGTCCTCAAAGATCCAGAGCTCGAGGAGTATACTAGAGAATTCGACTACAATAAAGTCCTAGTAGTTGCAGTAGCACTAAACAAGCCGGCCCCTAGTCAACACTGGATCTACACTCCAAGCGAGAATACGGTATTCCACAGGTACATATGGATGTCCAACTACAGCCCCTATAACGCGCCACCTGGGAAATCATTATTAATAACAGAGACAACAATACCAGGGCACGCCAAGGTAACAAGCGAAGACATAGAAAAGTATACTAGTAGGACTCTCGAAAACCTGGAGAAAATAGACGTAGTAAAACCAGGCGAAGTACTATTCGTGAAGGCATGGCTGCAAGAATACGGCTACCCGATTCATAGAGTCGGCTTATCAGAAATCCGCGAGAAGGTTATAGTGGAGTTGAAAAAATACAGCATTATAACCGTTGGTAGATGGGGTAAGTGGAAATACTTGAACATGGACATGGTGTTGAAAGACGTCATGCTAGAGCTAAATCAAATCCACGGGTAAGGAGCCATGGACTTAACTAAATGGATTAAATCTCTCATCGAGAGTGAAGCAACACTCTGAGACTTTGAAATAATGATTACTAGAAATCTCTTCATTAAAGCACAGAGAAATTATAATTTCAAAGAGCTTCTCACTATTTAACCCTTGTATACTGCGTGTTTCAAGGGCGAGGACTTTTTGTTTCCCGCTAGAAGCTCTTGTTTTCCCGTGATAATGTATAGTAGTAGCCTCACTATATTCGCGTTATCTGTTCCCTTATAAGTGAAATAATCTAAGAAATCTCTTCTAGGTGGTTCACGAAGGTATTTTCTAAACCATTTGTCAATAGACCTCTCTACTTTTTTACGTAATAGTAGGCCGTGAATAAACCCCGCCACTGCGTGCTTAGTAACGCTGGATGGTGCATATCCGCCTAGAGCGTAGTATTTCATCTTAATATACTTCTTTAATTCAACGAGGCTTAGCGGCGCCCATATGAATAGCTCATATGCCGAGGTAACTGTGTAGAATAAATATTTGTTTCCACCAGTTGAAAAGTAGCTCAATACGAGGTTTCTAAGGGAGTAATATGCCCTCCTTGGTGAAGAGGTTTTCCTAGTGGATTCGATGTAGTGAATGCCCAGAACTCCTGGGACTACGAATGAGTAGTAGCCTCTAAGTGCATGGTGTATGGCCGTTATCTGGTCATCGCCCCATATGTATAGGAGTGGAAATAGTGGAGCTACTTGTGAGGGATGCAGTGAGAAAGTACTTGGGACGAATGGTGATATAATGAACTCTCTCCTTATTTCCGCGTTGTCTTTGCACTCCAATAAATTGCAGTCAAAGGGGCGGGTTATTCTACCCAGGATGTCTACATATGCTATATTTGTTACAAGGATCTTCCTGCTGGCGTTGACCTCTATATCTGTTTTCATGGATTCAACAGCGCTACGAGGGTCAATATTGGATCTCGCTATCTTCAGGCCTCTCTCCCTATTATCAAGTATAAACATTGGGGCTACAGCGTAGTATCTTATACCTGCTCTTGATAGTTTTTCAGCTAGTTTCTGCATTCTCAGTAGTGTCTCCGGGTTTGTTATTATGAAGTCATTGTCCATGTATATAATGTAGTCTGCCCCCTTGCTGCGCGAGTAGAGGAAGCCGTATGCATATGCGAAGGAGTTGCCGAGGTCTTTCCTCAACTGTATTGCTTCGAATGCTATGCTTGTCTCCCTGGATAGTTCTTCTCCTAGTTCGCGGAGTTCTTCGAATGACCCATCCGTCGAAGCACTGTCCACTAGGAGTATTTTGTACTCGTTTTGCTTGTTTATTTCTAATACTGCCTTGAAGACGCTGTAAAGGCTGAGTCTTGCTATTGGTAGGTATGGTTTAGAGTTATAGTTCGTAGTTACCACGTAAATCAGCGCCGTTCCTCAACACCGTTATTTTAGTTGTGAGAGTAGAGAGTGGTATAAGTGCAGGATCCTCATTCTACCGTAGTCTCTGTGGAACCAGTATTTTTCCTCTCTGTTTATAGATGCATGTATATAGCCTACTAGGTTCCACATGTATGCTTTGAGCTCCTTCCTCTGTGTTTTCTTCATTTTACCCGTTGCCTTCAAGTAGATCCTGGTAAGTGGGTGTAGTATTAGGAGTGGCAGTGGCATACCCCACTTATAGTATTCCACCCCATAGAGGTATTCTCGTTGTGGTAGCGTCGGGGCTTTGGGCGTATCTATATCTTTGTAGGGTAGTATTGGCCAAATCCCTCTAGCTATAGCCGCCGCCATTATGTAGCTGTCGTCGCAGTAGTTCATGGGGTATACTCCCTTCAGTACTACTCTGAAGAACTTTGTTGATATAAGCATTGCCTGCCCATAGCCTGCTAGTAATGGGTTGAGGGATATAATGCTTTTCAAGTAGTCTCGGGGTAAAACAACATCTCCATCTACTTTGAACAAGTACTCGTATCTACTTACATCTTCTCCTGTAAGCCTTAAAGCCATGTTGAATGAAAAACCAACCCTTACAGGGACAGGCCAAGACTGCTTCACTGGAATAACTATATTTGACGTCTCAAATCCATACCTCCCTAGGTCTATTGGAGAAGCGGATACAACGTATATTTTCTGAACTACCCCTACTTGGTTAATAACGCTCTCTAGGCTACGTGGATTAAATGTAGATTCATCCTTTGTAAAGTATAGTGTTAGAATCATTAGATTAAACCCCAATTAACCACTATCCTATTTTATTACACACATGGTAACTGCATACTATATAACGCGGCCTGGTTTTTATTCCTGCCCTTTACTTAACTTAATTATTGTTGAATCCCGAGCACTCGAGCTAACCCTCCTCTGCCTTAAAAAGTGGGGCTTTCGTTTGGACAACGGGGTTAACATATGCTCAGTCGCCGAGCAGAGTACTAGATGCTGTGAAGCTAGGTGCTAGAGTGATCCTGCCTCACTTTAGGTTATAGGTTAGCAACCGGGAGAACACTCGGCCTCGCACACAGGTATGGATTGAAGGTGGTTGCTTGGACTATTAACAGTACCGAGGATGCATTGAGGCTAGTTGAAGCAGGTGTTGATGCATTAGCGAGCGATATACCAGATGAACTAGTTAAACTTAGAAAAGAACTTCAATCACCAAGTAAGAGATCCAAGTACAACATCACGTAGAACCCCAGGAAGAAGCCTGCCGCGGAGATCTTGCGGTAAGTAGAGGACTCGTGGAGCACCTCCGGCAATATCTCCTCGACAACAATGTACATCATTGCACCAGCTGAGAAACCCATACCGAGGCCGAGTAAACCCCCGGCAACCGTGAATACTAGTGCACCAATTAAAGCCATAACTGTTTCAACCAACCCGCTGAGAACACCCGTGGTGAAACCCTTCAACCGGCTACTCCACAGTATTGCTAGCGGTAGTGCAACAGCTGCACCCTCCGGTATATCCTGCAACCCGATCGCTAATGCTGTCGCGAACCCGAGTCTCTCACTGTAAACAGTTGATACGCCAACGGCCAGTCCCTCAGGCACGTTGTGTATTGCAACTGCGAGTGCTAGTAGGATTGCTTTTCTGAGTTTTCTCCTCATGTACTCTGGCCCCTCATACCCAGTTGCCAAGTGCTCGTGTGGAATAACGAGATCCATTGAAACCATAACTATTACACCTACAGCGATTCCCACACCTACATCAAAGTAGAATCCCCTCTCAAAGCCAGGTATAATGAGGCTAGTGAAGCAGGCGACAAGCATGACTCCAGCCGCGAAGCTCATTGAGAAGTCAAGACCCCATTTCGGCAGCTTGAAGCCAGCGAAAGCTACCATTGAACCAAGGCCCGTGAAACCAGCAATCATCAACCCGTTGACTAATGCACTATACAATGTGCTCATAGTGTGACACATGTGCACTGTGCTATAATTATATAGTTATAGTGTAAGGTTTTAATTAAACGTGTTCATTCAACGTGTCTCCAATGAGAGAAGATAAATCAATTAATGAAGAGGCATTGCTGCATCCTGAAAGAATCTTTAAGTGTCTAGTGCCTAAATTAACTTTAAGGAAATAATGGTATGAGTCCATGAAGATCCTAGTATCAGAGTATGTTTTAAGCTTATTTGACTCAAGTAGGAGAAACTACTTTGACTTACTGCCTGAAGCATACGCGATGACTACTACAATAGCTCAATCACTGATTGCAGCTGGGTGCGAAGTATACTTAACAGTTAGCAGTAAAACACCTGGGATACCCTGGGGTAACACGATAACCGTAAACAATGAAGACGAGTACTATTACTGGCTGAAACATGCAAAGAAGTACTTCGACTGGGTAATACTTATAGCTCCCCCCGTGGAGCTCACCATGTTATCTGAGATCCTGGGTGAGAAGCTCCTGGGACCCCCCTTTAACCTAGTTAAGATTTTCTCGGATAAATCAAGCACAATTAATGCACTCGAAGAATGCAGTGTGAAAACACCGAGAACAATGCTCGTGGAAGATTCAACCTCAATTAGTGGAAAATTAAGTGAGTTAAACCCCCCATACGTTGTGAAACCAACACTCCTAGCTGGCTCAGAGTGCGTGTACTTCGCTGAAAACGAGAGCGATGCTCAACGATTAGTGCGTGAAGCAATTAGATGCGATCCCAGCGGGAGAGCTCTGATCCAGGAGTATATTAACGGAGTGCATGGAAGCATATCAGTTATATATGGTGAAAACAATTACCTATTCTACTCACTGAATCTACAACTCATTCTTCTAAGTGGAAACAGGCTTAGATACATTGGAGGAGTACTGCCCACTAGAATAACTACTTTAAAGGAGAAAGCGGAAATAGTCCTCAACAAGCTCTCCAAATGCTACCCCATGCTGAGAGGCTACATAGGATTAGATATCGTGTGGACGGGGGAAGACATCTACGTGGTTGAAGTAAACCCCAGGCCTACGACCTCCATTATAGGAATATATGAGTTGTTCCCGAGACTAGGTGAATGCTTAGTTGAATCCACGTTGAAACATAGTAGTAAAAGCGAACAATTATTCCTAGGAGACATGGTTAGAGACTACGCTTATTACATTATACTAAGTGAACCCACTCAACTACTTGGAAACGAAAAAATCATAAGCATAGAGGGCTCTCGGAAAAGTATCCTGGTAGGTAGATCTAGCTCTAAAAGCAGTGTTTTAAATAGAGTCTCAGAGCTCCTGCCAATCAATAATTTAACATATGACCTCGCTCATAGCTTGCAGTGACTCCTACTCCACTTTGAAAAAAGGGATCCCATTGGTTAATAACCTGCACTAAGATGCAGCTGTATTCATGAGTAAAAATTATTCTAATCCCCAACCAATAGGCATTAATCTCCGAGCATAATTCAGCCAAGATAATGCATGGGCCCGCGGGGATTTGAACCCCGGGCCTCCGCCGTGTGAGGGCGGCGTCCTAACCAGGCTAGACGACGGGCCCCGTTTTATCTTTGAGTATTATTTTGGATTAATAAATGTTAATTGAGACCACATTAATCTAATTGTTTTTCGTGAACAAGGTGCGAGTTAATGGTAGAATTAAGTACAGTGCAATGGCTACTGCCCCCATTATTACAGTGTACAACGAGTATGCATTATATGCTCTAACCTTATCGTTCACAGTGACGCAATTGAGGTTCACACCGTACCCCTTGAGAACTCTAGCTTCACTACGCTCCGGGTTTTCCAGTGGGAGTAAATATATTTCTTGCCTTGTTCTTATTTTCTCGTATCCTTCAAAAAATCCCTTCAAAACACTGTATTGTATCTCGCACTCTCTGCTAGTATAAGTCAGCGCTGTGTTCTCATATAGGGAGTATTTACCTATAGTTAAAACAGTAAAATACACTGTTAACGTAGCAGCAGCTAGCACCATTCCTACTCCGAAAACTCTATTAATAGTCTCTCTCGGTAAAGTCTTCCCGTAGAATACAAGTGTTGAGTAACCAATAGCGAAACCCGGTATTAAACCAATAACTGGTGTAGAAGTATTGGAGTTAACTATGAATAATTCAGTGAATGCGTGGATTAATGCATATGAAGTGAAGAGAAACAAGGAGTTTAAATCACAGCTCTTGACAAATCCTCCAACTTTAATGTACACGCGTTTCTTAAACCCAGTAGCACATAATGCTCCCCCGATCGCGGCTATACCCGCTGATGATCCAACAATAAACACTTTTACGTCTCCTGAATAGATTCTCCACAGCGACTCAAAGAAATACGATGCAATTGAACCAATTAATAGTAGAAGTACTAGTGTCCTCCGCTTAAGAACACTAAGTGAATCCCTAGTAAACAAGTACAAGAACAATGCGTCAACTACGAGCACTACTGGGGAACTAGTAATTAGAAGCGAAGTGAAGACCTCCAAGTAGCAATCAAGGGAAAACAAGCAGAAGGGAGTGTATAAGTAAGAGTAATAATTACCTGTTCCAACCGCGATGAATCCCAGGAGACCAGTAGCTGCGAGGAGTAATGTTAACGCTAGTGGAAACAAGCTTTCACTATGTGTGCTCAAGATTATACCCTGTGTTATATTTACGAAGTGGACCTTAAATTCAGTAATCCATATACTCAGCACTAAACCTAGAAGCTACGCACTGTTAGAAACCCAATGATACACCTCAAAGATACCTTGAAACATTAAACTACTCTATACCATGTGTTTTCGTTCCATTGATAACTCTAATTAGGAGAATAATGCATTAATTTAAGCGACCACTAGAGGGTTTCACCATTAATGAGTAGCTTCGAGGTACACGGAGACTTAGTCGTAGTAAGAGAGGAGAATACTGATCATATTAAGTCAAGGTTCTTCATTAAAACCACTACTGGTGAGAAACCAGTACACCTCTCTGCTCTCCGCGGGAATATTGTTCGAGAAATAACTTTCAATAAGGGTAGAGTAGAGTACGTTCTCAATAAGTCTCTTGTAACAGGCCCAGTTGAATTATACGAAGCAGTATTACTCGGCAACAACTCATATACTTCAACCTATAAGCTGCAAGGTGATAGAGTAGAGTACCTTGGGAGGAACAGTAATCCTCCACAAGTATCCTCAGGTTACCTGAAGGTTGATGAACTTGTAGATGAAATAGTATCTTATAGGAGGATTTGGAGCAGCGTGATTTGCAGTGAAATAGACTCAAGCATTGAGTACTACAGAGTCTTCCTCACAGCTGATCTAGGTTTAAACTACGCACTATTTCGTAGACTCAAGGAAGCATGGCTTGAGTTATCCAGTGAGTACATTGGCTTCATGTTCTCCCTTATTCACAGCTTACTGAGAGATTCAGGGTTTAAAGTAGTAGACGAGGAGCCTTTACTCAATAAATGCAGTATGGTTCATGGATCTCTGAGTGTTACCTGGAGAAACACCGTCGTAGACTACGCTAATCAATCAAGCAACTACAAGGTTGCCGCTGAAAGAATGATCAACGGTGTTACGCCGGATCTAGTTATATCAAGTAGCAGCATGAAAATAGTTATTGAGTGCAAGCAAGGACCCCCTAAGACCTGGCTCCTTAAAGCAATTAAGCAAGCTAAAAAATACCGTGAACTAGCTCAGCGCTTAATTCTAGTCACTAATAAGAAACTGAACTCAGATGAGCACATTGAGCTATCCAAATACTATGATGGCGTAATAGATGAGTGCAACGGGGAAAAATACTATGAATGCATGAATATGCTTAAAGAAATCATCTCCTCGCCTCCACCTATTTAAACTTGTAATCAATTAAATCATTGTTCATGTTTATTAGGGTTTTTATAGTATAATTGGTTTGAAACCAATGGTTGAGAACTAGGGGTGTTTTCAACGACTACCACCGAGAAGAAAAGCGTGAAGAAAACCACTCCTAGTAGTCAACTAAATCTCTTCCACTGGAGCACTGAGAGAAAAGAGCTTCCCCGGAGAAAAATCATAGAGTACTTGGAGAAAATTCTCTCAGAGTCTCCTTAAAACTACCACTAATCCTCTATCGTTGTTTTCTCGAATGCTTTAGCAGCTAGTAAAACAAGAACACCAGCTGTCGCAGCTAGAAGCAGTAGGTCTGTTACTGAATCCATGTAGTCGAATCCTACGCTAGCACCCGCTAACCAGTATCTTGAAGCGTGCACAGCGTATGTTAATGGATTAATCATTGCGAATACTTGCATCCAGTTAGGCATCGAGGTTACAGGGTAGAATACGCCGCTAGCGAACATCAAGGGCATTGTTAAAATGTTCACTATTACTTGGAAACCCTCCACGCTCTGAAACTTAAGCGAAATCACTGTTCCAAGACTAGTGAAACCAAGAGACATTATGAAAATGTATAATAGCGCTATCGGTATCCCGGATAATTTTATCCCGGTTGTAAATAGTAATGCTAGTGTTATAATGATGATTGATTGAATAGTGTTAACAATAGCGTCTCCAACTATTCTACCCAGTATTATGACTCCTCGAGGTGCAGGTGCAACGAGTGTTTCCTTCAGGAACCCGAATTGCTTATCCCATATGACGCTGATACCGGATATAAAGCTCCCTATGAATGCGGTCATGGCAACCATTCCGCTCACCAGGTACGTGACGTAGTCTACTCCTCCGAACACGCTATTGAAGTATCTCGATATAATGTTTCCAGCTAAAGGCAGCGTAGCGTTTATTCCTAGTTTAGATAAATCTATGTTCTCAGGGTTGAATACGCCGCCGAAACCTAACCCCAGGAAAATTAACCAGAGCAATGGCTGTATCACTGTTGATATCAGCCTCGACCTAGACCCCATCCATCTTTTAATCTGCCTGTAAACCATGGAGGCAAATGCATGCATCATTCCGCATCACCTGAAGCGATGTGCTCCAGGCACTGGTTTCTGGTTGACTTCAATACTGTCCCTTAACTCTCTGCCTGTTAAATGCAGAAAGACCTCGTTCAATGAGGGCCTCCTATAGTTTATTTCAATGATCTCTACGCCTATCTCAGTCGCTTTCCTCACGATCTCGGGTAGGTATCTTGGCGCGTTCTCGACGAGTATTTCAACTCTATTTGCTCCCAGTGATTTACATTCTTTCACGTCATCTAGGTCGCTGCATAATCTACTTGCTTCACCCTTAGTGGATACTAGTATAACGTCTTGTCCAATTATGTTCTTTAACTCGTCAACAGTGCCTTGAGCTATTATTTTCCCGTGATCCATTATTGCTATGCGAGAAGATAACTCCTCTGCTTCATCCATGTAGTGCGTTGTGAGAAGTATCGTCATATCATACTGTTTCTTCAAGTACCTGATGTAATCCCATATTTTAGCGCGTGACTGGGGATCTAACCCTATTGTTGGTTCATCGAGTATTAGGAGTTCTGGCTCGTGGAGCAACCCTCTCGCTATTTCAAGTCTACGCTTCATTCCGCCGCTGAAGTATCTTACTTGTTTATTTGCGAATTCCTTTAATTCCACGAACTCGAGGAGCTCCATGATCTTCCTGTGCAACTCCTCCCCTCTCAAACCATATAGTTTGCCGTGAATGTACATGTTATCGTATGCTGTTAGATTCTGATCTAAACTTGGCTCTTGGAAAACAATGCCTATTTTCTTCCTGACTTTATCTGGTTCTCTTATCGCATCATATCCATTAACGTAAACTTTACCCGACGTAGGTTTAAGAATTGTCGCTATAATGTGTATCGTAGTGGTTTTACCAGCACCATTTGGACCAAGCAGGGAGAATACTTCGCCTCTATTTATCTTAAACGATATGCCATTAACTGCTACAACATCTCTGAATCTTTTAACCAGGTTCTCAACTAACACCATTTCATTCACAGTAATCACCTTATACTAAGTAAGTTACACATGTATAATAGTTACTTATATATTTAACTATCCGATCAATTGTGGGGCCTAGATACCTCGCTAAGTACGTAATCTATGCTAGGTGCCTTGAGTTCCCTAATCTCCCATTCCTCTACGTGGATATTTGATTCCCCTGGTTTAACATATCTAAGAGGCCCTAGTGTTTCTAGCTCTATTATTTTATCGTCAGCGTATACTTCGACTGTGACACCGTAATCTGGGTATTTACCGTTCTCCACTCTAATGTGCTTTAAGAACAAGTATTCATTAAGCCAATAAGCTACTACTGGTGGATTAGCTCTTGCACCTATTTTCAAGGGTTGAGTTATGCTCGGGTCATGTCTTATCATTAAGTTATCCTCAGCCAGCATCAACCTCGAGTCATTGAGTCTCGTGTAAGGCCAAATGGATATAACTCTATCTGGTAGGAGCCCGTGTTTATCCACGGGCTTAGGCTTAAGGGGGATTATGGCTAATCCGCTCGGTTTCATCACTGAGAGAGCCCAGCAAGCATACTCTAATGGCCACCTACCAATATTTACAACTTCATGGGTGACCTTCAAAGAGTGCTCTTTATCGCCTGGTTCAATGCGTATTCTCTTAAGCACATTGTTCTCGGCTTCAGGGTTACCCGTTATAGTAATAGTGTTTCCACGTAAATCGATGTCAACGGGTTTATCATCCAGTGAGTATGTTCTAGGAAAATCCTCTGGTGCTGTCCATAATCGGTGTCCACCATATATTCTCCATACACCATCCGGAGTTTCCCGCTGAATATCTGGAACAATGTTAAATAAGTTGAAGTCTTCATCCATTAACCCAAGGTAAAGGATCCTGGGCCCAATATCTAATGCTACCCCCAATTTTAAGCCATTAATATGGAAGAACCTCACTCTGAATCCATCTAAGTATGTGTCTTTGAACATCAATTAAATCTACCCATATATTATTAGACTCTAACACTGCGTGATTAAAACTCATGGTTATAATAAAGTTTAATTCATGAGAACACTGTTCAACTTGACATATAAGCAGCCATTAATAACTCATGGCTTAAACTACACGCCGCGAGTTAATCGAAACCACATACTTTACAATACCTTTTTAAACAATCCGGGAGTAAAATGAGATTTCAGTTGGAAAAGCTATGAGAAAGTAACCATGATGACCCACGTATTGCTTACAATAAGTGCTCTTTTCATAGCAGGTCAAGATCTATTATTGGAGCATGACGACCAGGGAAATAATACATAATACTTTAAATATGTTTAAGTATGAGTAGACTCAGTAACAATGATTCGTGACAACCCATGGATTTCGAATTCGTTTCAACAGTGCTAGCATATACTCTATACAATGTTAAAAACAAGAGAATACCGACTAGAAAAGCGTTCGCGTTAACCTGTGAGCAAAACACTTGTAGTAACCGTGAAATACAGCGCGAGGAACTCTACCATTTAGCACGGGCCTTCATCTCGGATTTCTATAAATTGAAATACATTGCCGAGAAATTCGGGAAGAAAAACCCCAGTAACCGGCTTCTAGCCAGGTTATTCCTCTACTTATACTTCATGGATCGAGGATTAAGCGCTTCACCTAGATTAATGAAGACTATTAAACGCGATTTCCCCTACCTCGAGGAAGAAACCGTGGAGATGGAGAATTGGGCTAAATTATCTTACCCGGAATGGTTCTACGAGAAACTGGCTTCACTACTATCGATTGAAGACGCGGAAAAACTCCTCAATGCTCTAAATAAACGAGTACTATGGATTAGAGTAAACACTCTCAAAGTAGACTTAGATAAAGCAATTAGAAAACTAGAAGATGAATCCGTGGAATTCGAGGTGTGCAAAGATATACCTTTCCTACTCAAAGTACTCAAATACCGTAAACCCATTAGGTCTTCAACGTTATTTAGAGAAGGCGCTATCATACCTCAAGATAAAGCAAGTGTTCTCGTCGTTCTCGCTCTCTTACCGGAACCAGGTATGACCATATACGATTTCGCTGCTGCACCCGGAATAAAGACATCTTTGATAATGCAGTTAACGGAGAACAAAGCACGCGTAATCGCGTTGGATTCGTCTCGGAGAAGATTAGACGCGATGAGGAACCTACTGAAACTTTACGGTGTCAATACCTCCAGAGTAGACCTAGTGTTGACTGATAGTAGAACAGTTAGTTTAAATAAAATAGCGGACTCAGCGTTAATTGATGCTCCTTGTAGCAGTAGTGGTGCTATTTCAAGAGACCCCGCCATCAAGATCTTCCTCGAGAAAAACGACGTAGTATACAGAATGAAGGAGTTACAAGTAAGTATACTCCATAATGCGCTACAACACGTTGACAACGCCGTATATGCAACGTGTTCATTAATGCCTGAGGAAGGAGAAGAAGTCGTGTTAGAAGTCCAGAAACGCGGAGTTGAACACGGGGTTGTTGAACCAGCGATTAATGCTTCGAAAGGTTATCGTAAATACGATATCTGGCTAAAAGTTCGCAGAACACTTCCACATGTAGATGAATCAGAGGGATTCTTCATAGCGAGATTAGAGAGATAAAACCACTACGCTGTTTGCTCAACTGCTTTCCCCTCGCTTCTATTATCTGGTAATGGAATATTAAGTGCTCTCAGTTTCTCTATAACTAAATCGTGTAGTCTAGCGAGCAGTTTCCTCATGTCCTCCATTAATACTACATCGGTGTAACCGTGAACTACTATGCTGTGAGCGAACGGCGATGGCACCTCGAGTGGACCTATACTTTTCACTTCTATTTCCCCTTTTCTCACACCCTCTAATACTCTGATTGCTTCATCTACGTGCATGTAATCCATGAGTATTTCCCTATAGGTCTCCTTCATAACTGGGAAATCCCTTATTTCTTCAACTGCTTTCAATAATTCCTCAGCGTTTAACTGTAATTTATGAACAGATTTCTCTGACTCCTTATATCTCCTCAGCAACATGAAGCTACGTACTGCAACATGCCTAAATCTCCTTTTCAGTAGATCTGTTCTCCTCACGACTTTCGTCAGCATATTCCACGCTTCCTCAACCGGGAGGCTCTTAAATAACTCAACGTAGTCAGCGCTTGGGTGACCCGGTATAGTTAACATAAACCCGTTATCCGTCACAGTTATTTTAACGTTGACGCTTAGTTTTGAGCCCACGACGTATGCATATAGTCTGGCAAGCGCGTCGTTCGCTCTTCGTCCAAATATTGAGTGAACTATGATGTTTCTGCGGTTTTCCTCATCATATATCTCGATTAATATGAGTTTATCTGATGGAACAATGTTACCTGTATATAGTTTTTGCTCCATGATGTAACTACATATAGATCTCGCGGCGTGCACCTGTAACTTGTACTCTCTTACAAGGTGATCAACTACTTCATCGATGCTTTTCTCATCAAGCATCTCGGACACTGTTCTCCTAAATCTACCTATTTCTAAGGCTGAATCAAAAGATAAAGGCAGCATTTCACTAAACCATGTTGGAACAGTTGGCCTCTGACCATCCGCTCTTCTAACAACGGCTACTACTCCTCTGCTTTGAATGAACTCGTATACTCTTCCCCCTAGAATGAAGAGGTCTCCTGGAGCTAGGTACTCCACGAACCCCTCCTCGAGGTCTCCAACGTATTTACCATCAGATGTGAAGACTTTGATCTTGCTTTCATCAGGTATTACTCCCAGGTTTAAGTAGTAGATCATTCTAGTCGTCTTCTTTCTACCAAATACACCTTTCTCCTCATCTAACCATATCTTGGAGTATATTCTCTGGTACTCGTAGAAATCGCCTAGTTTACCAGCTAAGTAGTATACTACGTTTAGGAAATCCTGGTAGCTTAAATCGCGGAAACTATATGTTCTTTTAACTAACCTATAAGCATCATCAATTCTCCAATCTCCTTCAAGTGCTAACCCCACAATGTGCTGTGCTAGTACATCAAGCGGGTTTCTAGGTATCCTAATTTTATCTATTTTTCTCTCGGATGCGAGTTTTGCGAGAACAGTGCACTCCACTAAGTCATCTCTATCTACAACTATTATTCTCCCTTTACTCATTTCCCTTATATGGTGACCGGATCTTCCAACCCTCTGTAAGAGTCTTGTAGCGCTCTTGGGGCTACTCAGTAATACCACCAAGTCTATGTAACCTATATCTATTCCTAACTCAAGCGAGGTTGAACTAACAACAACTCTCAATTCACCTTTCTTCAATTTTTCCTCTACTTCGAGTCTAACATCTCTGCTGAGACTACTGTGATGAGCTTCTATTTCATCGATATCCAGTATCTTCTCTTTCTCCATTAATTTACGTAGTTTAAATACAACTTTCTCAGTTGCACTCCTAGTGTTAGTGAATATTAGAGTTGTTCTATGTTTCTTAATTAACTCAACTATTTTCCTGTAAATAGCTTCATTTATAATATCTGCCGGTGTGTGCACGAGGTCTTCAACGGGCGCTATTACTCTAATATCTGCTTTTTTATCGAATCGAGCGTCAACAATATAGCAATCCCTGGGTTCACCGTTATCATTGAACCCCGCTAGAAATAGTGCGACATCTTCCAGTGGAGCAATAGTGGCACTTAAACCAATTCTTTGTAAGGGTCTATTTACAATGTTCTCCAGTCTCTCAATACTCAGTGCTAGGTGACTACCTCTTTTACTTGAAGCCAAGTCGTGGATCTCGTCGACCACTAGGATTCTAGTGTTTCTAAGTAGTTCCCTGAATCTAGGTGCATTAAGCGATAAAGCCAGACTCTCAGGGGTTGTAATCAATATGTGGGGAGGGTTACGCAGCATTTTTTGTTTCTCATAGGGACTCGTATCACTTGTTCTTACAGCTATTCTTATCTCCGGTAGATCAAGGTTCATTTCTTTAGCGACTTCGAGTATTCCCTGCACGGGTTCATATAGGTTTCTCCTCATATCGTTGTTTAAGGCTCTTAAAGGACTAACGTAAACAACGTGGATTCCATCCGGGAGCCTCCCATTTTTCTCGTAGTAGTCATACATGTTATCTATTACTCCGAGGAAAACAGCTAGTGTTTTACCGGTACCAGTGGGACTGGAGACGAGGACGCTTGCACCTTGTTTCACTAATGGAATTGTTTTCCTTTGTACGGGTGTTAGTTCACTGTATTTCCTTTTGAACCATGTGACTACGTATGGCTTAAGTGAACTCAATACCTCGCTTTCTTCAGGGTCATTATCAGCGTATTTAAGCACGTCTACTACACCTATTAATTTGATGTTATTACAAAAATCCTCTTAAAGTGAAACACTTTATTGCGGGTTGAATAAAGGATTTCTACTTATAGAACACATCGTAAGGAAACCTAATAACCACGTATAGGTAACCCATGGATGTAGTGAAGAGCCATAATGGTATTAATTTCAAGCCGTGAATAGCAGCGCATACTCCTCCAATAACGAGATATATTCCTATCAGTAACTCCCATGGAATCCTTAGATTCGTGTGGAGTTTCTGGTAAGTTCCCTTAGGAGTCCTCTTGTATGCTTCTCTAATTCTAAATAAAGCTTTCAAAGTGCTAAATGCTACGTAAGGTGACACCGCCACGGATACTGCTGATAAGCGGCCAGTTAACACCATGAACTCCCACCTAGTTTTCACCCAGTCGCTCTCAGCACGCATTAGGAAAGCATATATCACCAGCATCATTAACAAAATCAACGTTAAACTTAGAATCAATGTTAAAGGTTCAAACCAATATAGAAAAGATAGAGTTGCTAGAGCAATTGTTCCAATAAATACAAGTGTTTGATAAACATACTGCAACAAGTACATTAAAGCATCAGTTTTAACTATTAATGAGTAATTGGAGCTAAATATATGCTTAAACCTAGTTATAGCAGCATCCATGGCTCCATAAGCCCATCGTGCCTGCTGAATCCTGAAGCTTTTATATGTACCCGGGTTCTCGACATATAATGGGCATTCATCAAGGTAAAGAACTCTGTACCCGCTATGCATTATCCTAGCTCCAAGCTCCATATCATCCTGTATCCTGTTCTCATCCCATCCATTGAAATATTCTTTGAGAATTTTAGAGCGGTATAATGTCCCTGTCCCTAATGGATACGTGAATAACCCGTTTATGCTTCTAGCTCTATAAAGAATCCTAGTTAGAAAACGTAAACCAAGAGCTAAAGCTTGACTCAACCTAGTGTTCATATTTAATGGCTCCCACCTACCCACAACCGCTACTACGCTGGGATCTGATCTAAGCACGCGTGGAGCTCTCTCAAAGAAACACTTACTGGGCCTAGTGTCAACGTCTAGAACATATACGTACTCGCCTTTCGATGCATATAATCCATCATTCAACGCTCCTGTTCTATAACCCCTCGGGTATCTCCTCCACATCAACCAGACATTTACTCCCTCCTCACGTAACTTGTGCACTAAGTTGAAGAGCTCTTTCTTATACTCTTCATCGTCATCTGATACAATTATTAACTCGTAGCTACTTAACCCTAGTGAATGCACGTATCTCGCTGCTTCCACAACGTAATCTATTGGCTCTTTTCTAATAGGCATTATAAATGATATATCAGAGTATTCCTCGCCTGCGGGAAACACGTGTGTAATAGTCTTATTTCTTGAATTCAGCAGTAGAATCGTGTGAGTAATGTACACCAGTATTTGAGGTAGAAATACTAGTGCAATCGCAACTAATACAATGTATTCGATGACAACCAAGCTGTTTACCCCTTTAGCACTTCATTGAACTCTCTAATTAGATAAAGCATATTTTACTCAAAAACAAATTATAACCGAGGTGGAAATATATGCTCGTATCCTGGCATGGACACGCATGCGTCTCCATTGAATTCGACTCATACATTATCGTTATAGATCCCCATGATGGAGGAAGCATTGGTTTAAAGAAGCCTGCTGTGAAAGGAGATTTAATTCTCATTACCCATGATCATTTCGACCACAACGCCGTGAACACGGTTGCGAAAGAGAAATCACGTGTCCTTAAAATGCACTATGGTGAGACATTAATCGACAATGTAAAAGTAACTGGCCTTAGAACATTTCACGATAAATTCAAGGGTAAAAGGAGAGGTGAAAACACTGTTTACTTAGTGGAAGTAAGAGGCTTCAAGTTAGCTCATTTAGGTGACCTCGGGGAAATACCGAGCGAAGATGTACTCGGAAAAATAAAGGAAGCGGATTTACTGGTAATCCCTGTAGGTGGAACATTCACTATTGAACCAAGTGAAGCATGGAGTCTCGTTGAGAAAACTAAACCAATCAACGTGATGCCCATACACTACTGGATACCTGGAACTACTCTACCACTTAAACCCGTGGATGAGTTCATTAAACACGTTAAAGATTACAAGGTAGTTAAACTAGATACAAATACCTTTGACCCAACACTTTACAGGAACAGCGTGATAATTCCAAGACCCCCATAAAACTCACTCAGTAAGCGCAGGGATCGGTGTGGGAGTTGAAGTTAACGAGGAACAATATTGTAGTAGATATTGAAGTAGGAGATATCACTGAGTTCGATGGAGACGCCATAGTGAACCCGGCTAATACACTGATGATCATGGGTGGAGGAGTAGCGGGAGCAATAAAGAGGAAGGGTGGAGAAATAATTGAATCAGAGGCGAAAAAGCACGCACCCACGCCTATTGGAGAAGCCGTTGTGACAACCGCTGGTGAATTAAAATGCAGACACGTGATCCACGCACCCACCGTTAAGTATCCCGGCTCTCGATCAAGCTTTGAGCAAGTTTATAAAGCAACTAAAGCCGCACTACTGAAAGCGAAACAGCATGGTTTGAAATCAGTGGCTTTTCCATTGATGGGTGCAGGTGTTGGAGGATTAAAAATAGAGGAATCAGTAGATGCAATGATTAAAGCATTTGAAGAAGAAGGCAAAGGCCTTGACTTAAAGATAATTGTTCGAGATGAGGGAGTGTATAGTGAGCTCTTGAAATACCTGGAGTCTAAGGGGTGGGTGAAGATTTGAAACCGAGGTTTAACAACGATTGAACACTAGTGTACATTGATTTTTCCTGTTGAGGCTCGTAATGGATTAGTTTTTAACCTACTAATCAAGTAAGTGTTACTATGTGATGAGGCTTTTAGGCCACTGAATAGTGAGGAGGGATCAACCGGCTGATTCACATGGCTTATACATGGGAGCCTAAATGGGAGGTTTTCGAAGTAAACCTCGACGGAATAAAGTTTAAAACCTGTAGAGACAAAATAACTGGTTTAATTGCATGTCCTATATGTATACATGCTGCATCTAGGTGCCTAGGGGAGCCAGAACCCCGAAACTATGTTTACGAAAACTCGTTTTTCTACTCCGCAGAAGATCTAATTAATCACATTAAAAACTACCATATCGGTGAATTAAGGAAAAAACTAGAAAAACTACTCACGAAAACAAGTGAGGAAGAAGCTTGAAGTACTGCATATATGGTAATCCAACAATAGATATAGTTACTGAAAACAACCACTCCAGGTACGTTGCTTACGGCGGGGGATCATACTACTCCTCTCTACCTTTGATCAAGAGGGGTATCAGTGTTGAAGTATATGCATCATATAACACTATGCTCGAGGAACACCCCATCAGCAAGTACATAGTTAAACAACAGTTTGCTACAAGTGTAAATATTTTCGAATTAGAGTACCGTGGGTTTGAAAGAAAACTAAAAGTACGCGATGTTGCACCCAAAATATACGAGTGGAACACTCATATTGATTTATGCAACGTAATCGTGAACCCTGTTTTAGGCGAAGTAAGCGTTAACTTATTGAGGAACATTAAATCTAAGTCAACAATACTAGCTGTAGATCTACAGGGATATCTCAGGAGACTCGTAGATGGTAATATTACGTTAACTTATAATCCAGAAGTAGAAGCCGTGCTTGAAATAGCTGATGTTGTACACGCTGACTTAGATGAGTACATTGCTTTAACGAGATCTCGTTCTTCAAGCATCACATCGTTCACTAATCCTAGGAATCTACGAGGAGTACTCGTTGTTACTGTTCGTCCAAGCAAGATTCTCATTTTTACAAGGAGCCTCTTTAAAGTCATTGAGTTCAAAGAAGACTACTATGCTCCCATTAAAACTGGTGCAGGAGACTACTTCTTAGCAACATACACCCACTCCTATTATGAAACCGGTGACGCTGAGGAATCAGCATTCTTAGCACATGAGGAAACTACTTATTGGTTAAAGGAACGAAGCACTGCGGGGCTTCATCGCGCCCCAACCACTCAGTTCGATTATTTCACCTGCAACCTCAAAAACACCTCTCTGTAATACTCATATGCTCGTAATACTGATAATCGTGAAATCACTGTTTAGCAGGATTAACTTACGTACTATTGAATACCACTGATTTTACTCGTATACTGAGTGATTGGAGCGCTCAGCCGATTCTTATTTTATTATTGCCCCTTATATTCTTAAATCAATGGTACTCCGATGCTAGTACAGCGTCAGGCAGGCCTCCATCGAAATCAGCACGCACGTAGTTAAATCCCGTGGACTCCGATGTCTTGGGTGGTAAACCAGCGTGCTCTAATATGGCTTTTGTTGCTTCTCTTTTGCTTGGTGCTTTACCTATGAAGCGTAGTTTACCGTTTATAAATATCTTAGGTAAATCTGAGAGCTCTGCTTCCAGGGGATCCGTGAACCATAAGTGAACTGGTATTATCTCAACCCAGAGATTGTACTTATCTAGGAGTTCTTCAGCTACATTAAATAATACTTTGAGCGCTTTATCGCTCTCCTCGCTGAAATCCAGTTGAACCTCAACGATAACCTTGCTGATTTCCAATTGAATCCCTGTAAAAATATGAGGCAGGTTTCTTAGTTTAAAAGAGATTGGCCAAGTAATACTAATTTATCTCTAAGGTGATTTCTCTTTTTTAACTGGGTGAATGTAATCTCTTGGTGCTTTATTAAATGCTTCCAAGTACTTTCTCAGTGCTCTAGGTACCGTTATAGTGCCATCCTTATTTTGGAGGTTTTCAAGTATAGCTGTTATGGTCCTCGTGCTAGCAACAGCTGTACTATTCAATGTGTGAACGTATTCTTTGATCATACCTTTTCTTCTAATTAATCGTATTTTGAGCCTGTAGCTTTGCCAATCCGTTGTATTACTACAGCTAACCATTTCCCTATATAATCCCTGAGCAGGCATCCATACTTCTAAATCATATTTTTTAGCTGCGGGAGCGCCGAGATCCCCGCTCGCAATATTCACTATTCTGTATGGTAACTCCAGACCCCTGAAAAGATCCTCAGCGTTACTTATTAATTCCTCCATTAGACTCCAACTATCCTCTGGTTTAGCGTACACGTATTGTTCAACTTTATGGAACTGGTGTACTCTGAAAATACCTTTCAAATCCCTTGACCCAGCTCCAGCTTCTTTCCTGAAACATGGAGATACACCAACGTATTTTAACGGTAAATCATCCTCGGGTATATCTTCGAAGGCATGCAATGCTGCTAGAGAATGCTCAGCAGTAGCTATCAAGTATAGATCTTCTCCCTCGATCTTATAAATAGCGTCTTCAAACGCCTTTAGATCAATAACGCCCATCATAACTTTGTGCCTCAACATATATGGGGGGAGCACTAGACGATACCCTTTACTAGTTAGTGAATCAATAGCATACATTAGTAGCGCCATATCGAGGAAAACTAAGTCGTCGAATAAGTAGTAGAATCTACTACCCGCTACTTCGCTTGCTTTAAGAGTGTTACCAAGTCCGAGAACGTTTTCAAGTACATCTGCGTGGCCAACGGGTTTCCAATTAATGATCTCGTGCTCTACTTTAAACCCGTATTTCTCTGTCTGCTGCTTAAACTGTTCAAGGTATCCCTCCCAAACCCTGGGTTTACCCCAGAACCTCACTGGGACATTGTAGGAGTCATCGGGCCCTATTGGAACACTCTCGTGTACTACATTCGGTAGATCGAGTAGTGCTTGCTCTCTCTCATCCTCAACGCGCTTCAACTCTGATTCAAGTCTACTTAGTTCCTCCAAAAGTTTCTTTGCTTCCTCGATCTTCCTCTGTTTCTCGGGTTCAGGAACCTTGGATATCTCGCGGCTAATAACGTTGTGTCTATGCCTAACTTCTTGCACTAAAGTCAGAAGCTTCCTCCACTCTTGGTCTAATCTATGAGCTTTATCGACAATGCTTGGATCCATGTATCTCTTTTTAACGTGTTCCTTTAGTAAATCAGGGTTTTCCCTAAGCATTGTTAAAATACTCCAACTCATGGAGTAGCGCCTCCTACTCTTTGTCTACTTGAGTAGTCTGCTTATACATCTCCACGATATCGTATCCAAATCTCTCCTTAAACATGGCTCTCCCTTTCTCAGTCATTCTTAGAGGTGTCCATGGAGGATCATAAACGATGTCAACATCGACATCTACGTTTAGTTTCTCCTTCAACTGATCAATAATCATCAAGGGAATAGTTGCCGCGAGAGGACAAAACATCGTGGTTAAACCCATCGAGATCTTGGCTTTATTATCATCAATGATTTGAATATCATATATTAAACCTAGATTGTAAACATCTATACCTATTTCGGGATCCATGATTGTTTCAAGTACTTCGATGATTTTATTTTTCAATTCATCTTTGCTCGCCAAGCTTGAACACCGAGTTAATGAGAATTACTCTGATAAGAGTTAATATAGTTGAATTATTTAGGCATAAATAACTCTCTATACTTTGCCCACAATTCCTCCGGTCTCATACTGGTGATTTTCCTAGCTAAATGATATAAAACTTGGACTTCTTCAGCGGTAGCGTAATCTATGGGTTCCCCCCGGTTACCTGCATTACTCCATCTTTCAGTTAAATTGTCCAGTATTCTTTGTACCTCTGGTTGCGAGTAGAAGACTATTTTATATACATTATCCTTGTTTTCATCTATTAACCTAACGACTTCCTTCTTCATTTCATCAATCGTGAGCTTATGCTTCTTGGAAAATAACCCCATTAACATCCTACTCAATAATTTTCTCCAAATTCCCCAATATATTATCAGAGTATTTTATACTGTCCAGTGTCCAACCCAGTTTATCAACCAGTATCAATATGGCGGCTTGAGGAGGCAGCACTCCGTACTCTGTAATTATAGCGTCAATGTACTCTGGAGGCGTTACATCGAACACCGGGTTTAATACTTTAACGCCTGGGTGTCTCTCAAGCCATTCATGTGGAACAACCTCCTCTGGATCCCTGAACTCTATTTTCACTAATTCCCCTATGAGAGTTAGAGGCGAAAACTTGTAGGATTCAGCTGCTACATATACTCTTACTCTGGATTCACGCGCAGCGAGTGCAACTTGACTAGTACCTATTTTATTAACAACTGCTCCATTGCTCGTCACAGTGTCTGCTCCTACCACCACGTAGTCGACTTCATCCATTATGTATCTAACAGCGCTATCAGGTATTTGGACAACTGGTACACCGTATTTACGTAAGTGCGCAAAAGTGATCCTACCCTGTAGGAACGGCCTTGTCTCAGTATTATATACTTTTAGTACTCTGCCCTCTCTGTATGCTTTAGCAATTACTTCAACAGCTGCTGTGCTGTGACAATGAGTTAGAACAATTGATCCCTCCTTTATCCTCTTAGCACCCATCTCGCTTATTTTCTTAACAGCTTCCTCGGAGTTTTTAATGAATTCTTCAGCGTATGATATAACAGCTTTTCTCGCATCCTCGAAGCTTCCCCGACCTTTGAGTGATCTTAAAACATATATGACAGCGTTTGGTAAACTAACAGCAGTTGGCCTAGTTGAGATAAGTAACTTCGCTACGTTAACCATGTACTCCTTGAATTCTCCGAGATAAGGGTTACCATTATATTCTACTGCAGCATGTTTCATTGCTTCAGCCGCAGATCTCGCTATTCTGCCTGCACCTCTTATCTTCATAGTCTTTATATCATCCGCTATTTGTAGTACTTTTTGCGGGTAACCCATAGCGCTCACCTCAATCCATGTTTTTCCCTCAACTTAGTGAATAACTCATGTAGTGAAGGAATAACTGGTGGATATGCTCCATAAATACTCCTTAAAAGCAGTGGAATCGCTTGAGGAGCTATTAATCCATGCTCTGTCGCAATAGCATCAATGTACTCTGAAGGCGTAACATCATATAGTGGTATCCTCGCAGTAAATCCCTCTGGGAGCTCTTCGTCTCTACCTGGCTCAAGGATCAACTCTACTCCGCCCTCTGGAACCTTCATTAACTCACCATATATAGTCTCATAACTGAACTTCAAACTAGGTGCAACAGTGAATACGCGTTTACGCGCTTCATGAGCTATTAGAGATATTAAACTAGTACCGATTTTAGATACAACTGCGCCATTTGAAGCTATTGCTTCAGCTCCCACGAATACTTTATCAACGTTCTTCATGAAGAATCTTACCGCGGAATCAACCATTAAGTACACCTTGAATCCAAGGCTCTCAGCGTACTCAGCTAATAGTAAGCCCTCTTTCCCAGGCTTAGACTCCGTTACATATACTTCCACGTCTTTACCATGATCCCTTATCAGCTTCAATAACCTCCGTATAGCTAAACTATTACTATTCGTTAGTATTCTCTCACCACTATTTACTCTACGAGATGCTACATCAGCAGACTTCCACAACATAGAATCGTATTCTGATCTCAGCTTCGAACAGTATTCAATTAAACCATTAAAACCGTGTTCAAGGTAGTAATTGGCAATGTATCTAAGAATATTTAATGCAGCCATAGATGCTGGTCTCTCATACATTATTTTCTCGTATTTTTCAATGAGTTTCCTGGGAAACAACTCGGGGTCATTAGATTTTGCAACTCCGACCAGTTGATCGATAAGCTCGAAGACTAGTTCAGAGCCAGTATACCTCCTAAAACTGATTTCCATGAAGTTCCCTCCTTTTAATAGAGTATTTTAATTTTACTGGTTTTATATACATTAATGCATTAAGATTCAACTAAAAGGGTTGATTAATATGGAGTCTAGGACTCAAGTTATTAGTGTACTGTGCTTAACACTACTCGCGATTTCAATACTTCAACTAAGTGTTACGCATAGTCAGCAGGGATACGATGCCATCTTCGTCTTCTACATACCTTACGGAAAAACAGAAATCTTGGTGAATGCGACGAGTACCATGTGGAATACTTCAATAATGAATTTAAAACTAGATTTATCGTCAAACCCCGATTTCTACTTATACTGGTTGATAACGGGTGAAATACCCTCGAGTAATAATATATCACTTTTAAACACGCAGGCGGATCAAGACAGAATATTGCTCCTCTGGAGTAACGCTACATTAATAGATATACCTCTAGTAGACCCTAGGAGTCATTCTTCATGCATTAACCCAGTTATGAACATATCAATTAACCATATCCCGCCAGCAGTACTAGAGGTGCCAATTAATGGGTCAACGTATTGGGATCTATTGCAAACCCAGGTATCAGTGGAAATAAATAATACAAGGCTGAGAGTAGAACTAACCGAATATAATGCCACCTTTGAAACAGTTAACTTTGAAGCAACTAGATCGCTTGGACCTAGATTAATCAATATAACGAGGCCTTACTCTATTGCCGGTGAATACTATATATCACTATATATTGATGAAGTAAATAATGAAACAAGCACAGTTAAGATATTCTTCCCTGGATCAATTAAGTCCTCTTACTATGCATCAACGGGATTAGGCAATATACAAGCTTCTACACACTGGTATCTACTGGAGGTTTACAGGAACATCACTAAGAGCATTTCACCCATTGCTCTCGAATGGTGGATTAACAACACAATTAACTCAACAACGCAGTTCATTAATAACGCTGTCATTAATTCAAAGAACTCTATATATATAGTTTACATACCGCACCTATTAATAGCTAGAGACCTGCTCAGTGAACAATCATTTAATCAGACTCAAAAATACTTATTCGAACAACTGGTCAAGTCTTTAACAAGCACAGCAACTTATACTTGGACAAATTACCTCACTATCTTCCTACTTATAGGCGGAGAAGAAGGATACGCTGTTTTCGCAGGTAAGACTTTGAACGTAAGAGGCTTAGTGAGTATTGATTATACGATGACGCAACTGGTTGGCGTATTACTATCTTACAGTAACGCCACTCCCTTCAACAATAGTATGCTGCTAGCTCTCACTGTGAAAACAAGGCTGCTGGAAAACGAGAATAGTCAATTGAGATCAAGCATAGATGATCTAAATGCGACTTTAACTAGTACTAGGAACGAGTTGTCTCAATGCGAAAGCGAGAGAGAGTTACTGAGAGTTAAGACCTTGGATATAGATGCAACGAAAAAAGAAGCTGAAGAATTAATGAATACTGCTAAATTATACATTATGAGCGGGTTAATTGCTGTAATAGCATTTACAACTTTAATGGGGTTCTTAGCTTTCAGGATATCAGTTAAAAAGAAGCATTCTACGCGATAAAAGTCACTATGCGGTAGGTTACAACTAGCAGGGATATAGTGATGAACAAAGCGTTTACTACTAAACTATCACTATTAAATAATTTCAACCCATAAAACCTACCTGAGAAAGGGTATAATAGTGCAACTCCTTTTTTAGTTAAAGAGTCGAGAAATACGTGGCTGAGCCAACCAGTAATAACTGATAATGCGAGATAGTGGCCTCTGAGACCTAAATATGTTGAAACTAGTTGACTAATTATGATTAACGGTAGAAGCATGAATATGTTGTGGAGTAATTTCCTATGATACCTACCTAGATCTAAATCTGGAGCAATTGAGAATACTATTACTGTGAACGTATATAGTACTCCTTGATCTAGAAACCATAGGTTTAAGACGGCGGTTAACGCCAACGCGAAGAAAACATGTGTTACTCTCTTCAAAAAGCATCTACCATTATGAGCGGTAACTATTTCCTGTGAAATATTGTTGCTTTACCTGGATAACCCACTATTACAGTATCAACTAGTTCCTCCGATGGGAACAAGCCTGTTTCAATAACTCCATGTAATGATTTCAACTCATAGTGTACTTCACGGGGGTTTAATAGTGGTTTCAACGGTTTTAAATCTATAATGTAGTTTCCATTATCCGTTATAACGGGGCCATCTTTCCCTCCCCCTGTTCTTATAATTGGTTCAAATAAACCCATTCTTTCTATTGTGCGTAAGACATAGTTTAATGTCATTGGGGCAATCTCCACTGGAATCGGCTTAGCGTAAAGGTATTCTTTACCAGTGTATTTCGTGTAATCAACGATGTATATTCTATTGCGTGACATGTATGCTAGAGTTTTCTCTCTTAGTAATGCTCCACCTCTACCTTTCACCATATCTAGCTTTGAACTAACTTCGTCTGCTCCATCAACATATGCGTCTAATTCCTCTACAGTTAAAGGATCCAGGACGTGTATTCCATGTTTCTTAGCAAAAATAACGGTATCAGGTGAAGATGCAACAGCTTTATGTTTCTTCAAGAAATGCAGGCATGTCTCAATAAACTTCTTCACAGTTGAACCTGTCCCGATTCCAATGACTTTGAGTTCACTAATACTGGTTAATAGTTCACAAGCTTTCTCACCAGCTATAACTTTACTTAATTCTACGTCGTCTTCAACCATGTTAGACACCATTGATCTTTTATTAACCTAGATGCTTTAAACTTAAATCTAGGATATTGAATCAAGATGAATGGTGATATATTGAGAGCATATATATCGGTTGATTTAGAGGGGTTACCTGGAGTAGTGTCAACCACTATGCTGAGTCCTTGGAGTAGTCAGTTTTCATTAGCATCTAAAATTGCGACAAGACTCGTAAACACAGTCGTAGACGAACTATATGGAAACGGGTTCACGGAAATCCTAGTTGCTGATAGTCACGGCTTAATGACGAACATTAACTACCTTGAATTAGATAGTAGAGTCGATGTTATTCAAGGTTACCCGAGACCTTTCAGCATGGTATCAGGGCTTACGAGAGAGTACTCCGCTGTTTTCTTCATAGGTTACCATTCAGCTGCTGGAACAATGCATGGAGTACTCGAACACACGTATAGTGGCAGAGTTTTCTCAGAGATAAGGGTTAACGATATACGTGCTAGCGAATTTCTGATCAACTCTCTTTACGCGGGTGAACTCGGAGTACCCGTCGCTATGTTAGCGGGAGATGAGTACTTGAGGAAAGAAGTGGAAATGTACTTACCGTGGACTGTTTTCATTCCATTGAAGAAAGGCGTTTCAAGGTTCGCAGCGTATTACCCGAGCTTAGAGAAAGCTGAGAAAGCTTTAAGAGAAGGCGTAAAAGAGGCCTGCAGTAAACATAGAAACAGGGGTCTACGGGTTTTCCAATTAGAGAAACCATACAGAGTAGAACTAGTTTTCAGGGAATCCCTAGTAGCAGATGTACTTGAAGCATGGGATATAATGGAGAGAGTTAACGCTTATACTGTTAGATTTAGTGCAGAGTCCGCTAGGAAAATGCTGGGAGTTATAGAGTTAGCGGCTTTCGTGGGCTCAGCTATTGATTACTTCAGAGCAAACATTAAGTAAAAATTGTAATCAAGTAAGCCTTGATCCAGGCCAGGGACTAGAACACAGCCTTTGAAAACAATTCACTATAAATCAGTCCAGGTCAGCTTCCTCACCGATCAGTCGAGGTGCATTACATCATCTATAGTAATTTTTGCGGAAAACCCTAATATCCCAGTACGTCATCCCAGATATCTCGCTCTCTTTGTTTTGTAACAGGTGCTTTCAACTTGGATTTAAAGAATTCCTGTGCTACATCTGGGAAGAGGCAGTACGTTAACACATCTTCCTCTTTACTGTAAAACCCTTTCTCCAATACTTCTTTCTTGCATTTCTCATACATTGGCTCTAATAGGTCTGCTGGCCGGACACTTATTGGTTTATCACCCTTGAGAACCATGTCTACTACTTCCTGCTTGATAGGTGCTGGAGGCTGACCATATAATCCCTTAACATAGTTTACAGTCTCTTTTGCAATAACCTGGTATCTACCATATAACACGTTTAACACAGCTTGTGCACCCACTATCTGCGAGGCCGGTGTTACAAGAGGGGGCCAACCTAAATCTTCTCTCACTCTTCTAACTTCCTCCAATACTTCTTTCAATTTGTCTTCTACACCTATTTGCTTGAGTTGCGCCATGAAGTTTGATATCATTCCACCTGGTATTTGGTGCTCTAGCACGTTTGGATCAGGCATGAAGACCCTTATATCAAGTAGCTCCTTATATTTATTGAACAATACTTTGCCAAGGTACTCGCTGATCTCCTTCACCGCGTTCATATCTATGTTTGGCCTACGCTCAGGTGGCAGTGAATAATACATTGTCTGTATACTCGGGTGGCTTGTACCAAATGCCAGTGGGCTTATAGCTGTATCTATGAAGTCTGCACCAGCTTCTACTACCTTAACGTATGTTGCTACTGCGAGGCCGCCTGTGAAGTGACTGTGCACGTCAACAGGTACTTTGAAATGCTCTTTTAATGCTTTCACCAAGTTGTAACCTGTGTACGGGTCAAGTATACCAGACATATCTTTTATCGTAATATGGTCTACTTCGAGGGCGACTAGTTCCTCTGCAACCTTCAAGTAGTGCTCTACTGTGTGAACTGGGCTAATAGTATATACGAGTGTGCCCTGAACAATGGCGCCAAGGCTCTTCGCCTTCTTAATGGACACCTTCATGTTTCTAACATCGTTCAGCGCGTCGAATACTCTGAATATATCTATTCCATTCCTATACGCGGCTTCAACAAACTTCTCAACAACGTCGTCTGGGTAGTGTCTATATCCAACGAGGTTTTGGCCCCGTAGGAGCATCATGAGCTTCGGCTTCTTAACCCTCTCCCTTATGAGCCTCAGTCTCTCCCATGGGTCCTCCTTCAAATACCTTATCATTACGTCGAACGTAGCGCCTCCCCACATCTCTATAGCGTAGAACCCTGCTCTATCAATCTTGTCTAGAATCGGGATCATGTCATCGGTTTTAAGCCTAGTGGCTATTAGTGATTGATGCGCATCACGTAGCGTTAAATCAACAATGTTTACCAAGATCACACACCCATATGAATTACTTACCAAGATTTATTATCCACTGGGGTAATATAGTTGAGTTTAAGAAGTAGAAGGGGCTACTCGATTGACTATACAAATCGATCACGTGTCAAAGTCTTTTGGTAAAATACAAGCACTTAGAGATGTATCCTTCACTGTGAGAAACGGAGTATTGGTTGGCTACGTTGGCTTGAATGGTGCCGGTAAAACAACCACTATAAGGATTGCTACTGGTGTTCTACCGCCGGACTCAGGTGATGTATTGATTGATGGATACTCAGTTGTAAAGGAGAAGAAGAAGGCTTCTTGGAGAATAGGCTGGGTTCCCGAGTTACCGATATTTGAATCAGACTTCAAAGCCTTAGATTACTTCGTTTACTTAGCGGGGTATTATGGTTACTCAACTACTGAAGCCAAGAGACTGGGAGAAGAATTACTTGAAAAACTGGGACTTGGAAACGCTTTAAATCAGAAGCTAGCTACTTTCTCGCAGGGTATGAAAAAGAGATTCGCGCTAGCAGTGTCCCTTATAAACGACCCGCCTAACTTCATATTAGACGAGGTATTAAACGGCTTAGACCCTCAGGGAATAGTCTTCTTTAGAGATCTTGCATTAGAATTCCGGAGGAAGGGTAAAGCTGTATTATTCTCATCGCATATATTAAGCGAAGTTGAGGGTATAGCGGATGAAGTAGTATTCATACACAAGGGTAGAGTAATAGGTGTTTACTCAATGGAGGAGGTTAAATCAAAGGCTAAGCCAGCCCTAGAGATCACGGTGAACAAAGCGGAGGGTGAAGTCTTGAAAGTACTTGAGAAGTATGGGGAACCCTCAATAGTAAACGAGAGAAAAATAGTATTGAGAAACCCGAGAACTGATCCAAGCACTATTGTAGCAGAACTCGTGAACAAGGGAATAAGCGTATTAGAGTTCAAGAAGGAGGAGAAGAACCTCGAAGACTTCTTCTTCGAGTTAATAAAGAAGGCGGAGAGTGATGTGTGATGCCGAACCCAGTATTCTACGACTTTAAACGAGGTATTCTAAGACTATCCGTCCTACTAACACTACTCTTATTCACAGTAACAGGTGTTGGAGTAGCATACTTAGCAACATCGCTACTTGCAACAATGCCAACACCTCAGTACTACATTTACTACTCAACCATTGACACTTCAACAAGGGAGTTCAAACTAGAAATAATCTTATTGAACCCAGAGATACGGAGAGTAGAGGGTGAAGTATCGTATAAACTAGGCTGCATGAATCAAACAGGGATAGTGAATCTAAGCCAAGATCTCGCGAGAGGCGTAATCACTCAAGAAGAATTCAACGAGAAAAGAAAGGAATTAATAATGATAGTAGATGAGGGCGTTGCGAGAAGCAGCAGTGGAAAAATAACCATTGAGAAAACAATTGGAAAACAGGTACCCGAGAACTATACGTGTAGTCTATACTTGAACATTACAACTCCCTTTGGCTCGCAGACTATGCCCATAGAAGTGTTTAATGGGCTTCAATATGTACCATTAGAAATAGGGAATAGGACTATATACATCCTAACTGGTTCACAGCCGAGTTCAGCCACATACCCATTATACTCATCCACCAGCGACTTCATCACATATCCAGTTTTCAATAGTAGTGTTGCTGGTAGCGCATCAGCATCGATATACTATAATAGACGCTCCGGCGAAGCCTACCTACTTCTATCAATACACAGCGTCTACGATGGAGAATTCGAAGTGTATTTAGGGAAACCGGGATTAATTAATACCTTGATAGAACCTGGCAAGCCTAGTGCTATGAGTTTAAACTCTAGTCTCGTAGACGAGTACTTCAACAAGATAAATATGAAAATCAAGAACGGGATTAGCATAGTTGAGTTTGATACAAGTCTATTCAATAATACGCTTGGACGTCAATCAGTGTACGCTGTTCTACTCCTATCACGAGACAATGGTACCATGTATAGCATTATATGGGCGCCAAGTAGCAGTATTCAGAGTGGTCAATCAGCGAGGATGATCTATAATCAACTACTGGGTATAGCTGGAATCGGGTTGTTTGCTTTGTTTTTCCCAGTCGTTGTTCTCTACCTCATCTATGTATACGTGGCGAAGCCGAGGTCTCAGGGAGCACTGGAATTCGTGTTGGCGAGGCCTATTACAAGGCTCGAGTTGTTTGCTACTAGGTACACTGCAGGTGTCCTCGTAGTACTCGTTGCAACTGGGTTATTCTACATTGCTCTAAGTGCTGCAATATACTTCTTAACCGGGGTTTCAACAAGCCCTACTGGTACACTATTATTATTCGCTGGCTTAGCATCGTCCTTAATAGCATTTTACTCACTGTGCTATCTACTAGCATCTCTGACTAGTGGAACGAGATATATTGTCGCCTCTGTACTAGCCTATGTATTATTCGCTATGCTATGGAGCCTAATAGCCCTGGCCTTAACACTCATTACTACTGGCGGCTTTACAACCAACTTCTACGAGCAATACGTGAGAGTACAGTACATCTCATACTACTTCAACCCATTGCGAATAATGGATTTCACACAATACTACTTCATGGTAAACGAGTTCGGGGAATACAGTTTGATCCCGGGAATTGACCAGGTTATAAGCGAGGTGGTTTATCCATGGGCTGTAGCATTAAGTACAATAGCATGGATAATCATACCTGTTGTCCTCGCCTGGTTAAAGTTCAAGAAGGCAAGTTTATACGCGTAGAGTTCTCCACGTGCTCTTTTTACTCCACGATTCCTTGTTAAAAATCACAGCGGAGAAAAAATGGAAAAACATTGTTTTCATTGGGGAAAGGTTTATAGTGCTTTGTTCTCCTCGAGGAATTCTCTGAGGAGTTTGAATCCTTCTAATAACTCGTTTTCCTTCATTGTCACAAATGTTATTCTTAAGTGGTTTTTACCTGCTTCCCCGAATATTGAGCCCGGTAGCATAACTACGCCTTTTGACTCTGCTAGCTTCAATGCGAATTCTACATCGCTTAACTCCATCTTTGATATATAAGTGGTCATGTCGGGGAACAAGTACATACTAGCCGTTGGCTTATGTAGTCTTGCCTCTGGAACTAGTTGTTTAAAGCCCTCGTATGCGGCTTCACGCCTCTTCCTGTAGACTGGTAATACCTCTGCTAGGTATTTCTCCTTGAAACCCATTGCTAAGTAATAATATGCAAGCCACTGCATAGGAACAGGTGCAACTATGCCTAGCACCCCTTTCAATTTGACTAGTTCTGGTACTATATCTCTCGGCCCATATATGTATCCTAGTCTACCACCCGGTATTGCTAAGTCTTTACTGAAGGAACCGCACACTATTGTATTCTCTAAGCTTGGATCATATCTCTCGATCCAGACGTGTTCTCCTTCAAATATTATGTGCTTGTATGCAACGTCGTAAATAACCCAGGCTTTTCTCTCGCGTGCTACTTCTACGATTGTTTTAGCTGCTTCTTCACTAATGATCCTCGATGATGGATTATCGGGACTAGCAAATATTATTGCTTTAGCTCTTGCACCTAGTTTTTCCTTTATGCACTCGGGATCAGGGTTAAAACCTGTTTCAAAACTCTGTACGCACGTCTCTATTCTTAAACCCAGTATTTTGGCGAGATCCCAGTAGACACTATAAGATGGATCTAAAAGCAAGACGCTGTCTCCCTCATTCAGTAGAGATAGTGCTGATAAGTAGAGTGCTTCAGCTCCACCAGCTGTTACCAGTATCTGGCTCGGTGAAACATCTATTCCACCATACTTCTTGAGATCCTGAGCTATTGCATCCCTGAGCTCCTGTAACCCCTGTGTAGGCATATACCTGAAATGCTTGAATGGATCTCTCTTAATCATATCCATGAAGTATTCGAGTGCTTCCCTGGATGGAGGTAACCCTGGTTGCCCAGCAGTATAATCATACACCTTGATCCCTTTTCTAGACAGCTCGTGTGCTTTAGCAACCAGTATTCTATGAGGGTTTGTGGGCAGAGACCTTGCTCTCATAGATGCTCTGGACATGTAAAACACACCTATACAGATATGTAGAGGCCGTAGTTATTTAATAATATTACTTTAAATTAACTTGGTTACGAAGTCTTCTAATGAGACTCCAGGGAACACCGTCTTCTCGCGCCCAATTCTCTCCAATGGTTTCATCAAGTGTTTAAACGCGCTCTTAGGAGGCTGGTATAAGCCGGGCTTAATGCTTCTTTCCCTTAATACAGCTATTTTCTTAGCGTATGGATCCCTGTACCCGCATTTCCTGCACCTAAATCCTTTCCCTTTACCCATGCTCTCCATAGTGGATCCGCATAATGGACATTTAGGGTTAACGTAGTCATATATCTCAGTTAACTTCAATACTCTGATTTTCTCCAAGTTAATTGTTTTTCCATGGGAACTACTCGGTGGCCTCACACATCCCATTACCTCCACGTAATCCCCTATCTCTAGTTTTTCAACGATTTCTCTAAACGACTTAGTGGGCTCATATGCAGCTACATCTATACAGCACTCGTTGTCACATAGCTCGAACACTACGTGGCCTCCAATTATGCGTCGAGGTTTAACTTTAACGAATCCTCTGACCTTTACACACATGTAGGGTCTTACATCGCATATGGATTTAACTTCAAGTAAGTGTGCATCCGTATGTTGATTGGTTCTAAACACCGCTATGTATTCAACTGGTTCATTGATTCTAAGGACACTATAAGCTTCGAAGAGAACCCTTGGATCCTCGCCTCTTAATCCAAGTAAAACAGGGTCTGGTCCGTGAGGAGTAATCAGTGGCCTATTCGATTCGTAATCGTAATTCAACAACATTTCTTTACCGTAGAGTTCATCCATGGTTTTAATGCTTGTAGAGTCAACTAATCTTGGTTTACCCCAGTATTCGCGGACTCTGTAGGCTACTAACTCATATGTGTAATCCGTGTTCAACATCGTGTAACCAATAGCTGCGAGTGCTCCTATGATTCCCCTCCTACCTCTCACACTGTAGTACCTGGTCTCAGAATGCTTACTGAGTATTCGTGAAGCTAGATCTATTGGAACTAAGTCGTGTAGAGCTTTATTCGCAAACCACTCGTAATCCCACGGCACTTCCCCCACGTGTAAAACAACGCTGGGTTGATTCTTAGAGTCCTTGAACTCACCAGCGTACTCTTCGAGTTTACTTATAATTAACTCCCATATGTCACCTACTGTTTCCTCGGTTGATGCTTGAAGCCTTATTGATACAGCTCCATTCCCTCTTGTTTTCCATGGAACCGCTGGATTTAATCTTATAAGGTTTAAGTAATCAATGAATCTAATGTTTTTCTTCTTGAGCTCCCATGCTAGTTGAACAGCGAAGTGAGTTGTACAACCCCCATTTATGGAGTCTACGTCATCTAATCCAATATGTACATTAACCAACTAAGTTCTCCTTGAATAGCATTTAGCTCCAGCAACAATGAGGGGTAGTATTACTGTGGCGTCACCATATACCACAATGCTCTTGGAGCCGGGTTTTATTTTACCCCAGCTGATTGCTTCTCGTGGATGAGCACCACTTAGACTACCATCATACTCGACAGCTGTAGTAACGTATACTGCGTAATCTAATCCTTCTTTGAGCTGAGCCCACCAAATAGTGTGGTGTTTACTTATGCCGCCTCCTATTATCAAGGCACCTAGTTTCCTAGATGAAACAACTAATTCTATTATTTTCTTTTCATCCGATATTAAATCCAGCTCTAATCCGAGAGCGTGGTGATTAAATACAACCTGTGATCCAAATGCTCCATCATAAATCCCTGGCACGAAAATAGGTGTATTGCTCTCATATGCTGACCTAATGATACTGTGTTTATCGTTTATTCTTCTACCGGCTTCGTGCAGAATCTCGCTGACACTCCACCTGCTCTTAGTTTTCACTAGTTCCTCGAACAGTCTCCGCGCGAATTTTTCAACGGCTAAACCATAGTTCTCTACGGGTATAAGTACGTTGCCTAATCTATGTATACCAATAGTATGTAGCATCGTGTCATCGTAAAACCAGTCTCCTCTATAGTATTTGTAACCAGTGCTTCTAGCTATGTCGTGGTCTATTGCTCCACAAGTTGTAATAACAGCGTTAAACCATCCTTCACGGATTAACTGTGATAAAACCCCTCTAAGCCCCGTGGATACTATGTTACCTGTAAATGACAGTATTCTCGTTGCATCGTGATCTCTTATCATTTCAGCTAATATGATGCTTGCTCTGTAGACGTGTCCAGCCATGAAACCATGGGATTTACCATAGTTCTCCAGTAGTTCACAAATACTCGTCTCCGAGCTTACTTCATAGTCCACTATTTCCTCCTTTAAAACCTCGTTTCTAAGAGACTCAACCATCTCCTCAGGCATCGAGTACACCATTGATCCATTACTAATAAATACACCTTGTCTTAATGTAGATTTAGGGGTTTAATTATACATGAGTATGGATGCTAAGACACTGTTAACAACGTTGAAGTATAGGAGAATACTCATAGGTGAATTATCAAGTCTAACAGGTTACCCTGAGAACACTGTTCGAGCAACTATTCTGAGAAACCTAGACGTCGTTAAGATTAGCGGTGAGGAAATAGTAGTTGTAAACCCTGTTCAATTAGCTTTAAAACTAGTGTATACTGGAGTTGATTTAAGGAAAATAAGCGAGTACCTTGACTGGAGAGACTTCGAAGTGCTCTCAACTCATATTTTACAAGAGTATGGTTACGATGTATTGCATGAAGTTAAGTTAACTACTCCAGTTAGATTAGAGATAGACGTGTTCGGCGTTGAATCCTCAACAGGTTTCAGCATCGCAGTGGACTGTAAACACTGGTCCACTGTGTCTAGTAGTAGACTTACGCAAGCTGCAGAATCCCATATTGAGAGATTAAATAAATTCTCCAAGTATTACTCGTACGCGAAATCAAAGTATAAAGTACTCGAGAAAGCTAAGCACGTGGCCCCAGTAATAGTGACACTTTTAACACCGAAAATAAGAACTCATCGAGGAGTCTTACTTATATCCATAAGCGAGTTTCCGCAGTTTCTACGAGATAGGTACAATGTACTAGATTACTTTGAGGTAGCTCTTATAGATTTAACCCGGAAATGATTAATAGTTCGACATGGTTTTAAGTTTACGAAGCAAATATGTATAAGGGTGAGTACTTGCCCCGCATAGTTTTACCAGAGGCTAAGTTATTCCGAGACATTATTGACACTATTGGAAACATAGCTGATGAAGTATCATTAATATTGACAACAGATGGTTTAAGCATAAAAGCTCTAGATGTTGATCAAACGTCTCTAATAGATGTCCTAATACCGAGAGAGATGTTTTTAGAGTACGAGCTTGAAGAAACAGCGAACATCGGTGTATCAATAAATAATTTGAAAAAAGTTCTCAAGCACCTTAAGAAAGGCGAAAACCTCTCGATAGAACCAGAGGGAGACTACGTTAAATTCACAATAGCTGCTGGAGGAGTAGTTAGTAGAATGTTTAAATTCAGGAACCTCGACGTCCCTGTACCAGAATTACCAGATTTAAACTTGAACTTCACGGCAACAGCTAAAATCCTTGCTCAATCCGTGAAAAAAGTAGTAGAGGACATTGAGGCTATTGGTGGAAGCACCCAGATAAACGTAACACCGGACGCAGTTATATTTAGATCTGTTGGTGCCGGTAAACTAGAGGTAAAATTCTCGCAGGGGTCACTGGCTCTCGTGTCATTAGAGGTACAGGAACCCGCTGAATCAGTATACGATACAACGAAACTAGTTAACATACTGGGTATTGCCAGAGTATCAGACGTGGTCACAATTCAATTAGCTAGTAAGATGCCGTTAAAAGCGGATTTCTCAGTTGGACCTGGGAGAATAACGTACTTGCTAGCACCTTTTGAGACAGGTTGATATCCCCTAAATATAGTTATTTAACCCGTAAGGCGTGAACAGTACTTAACGCTTATAAAAACCTTAAATTATTTGACTATTGGTGCATACTCAACAAACCCAATAAAACACAGGGGTGGAAAACATGAGTTCAGAGAGCATTTTCGCTAAAATTCAACCGCAGTCACCTGGACAAGAAGAAGTCGTGAAAACCATATCGGATAAAAAAGTGGAGATCATTGGTTTATTTGGTCCAACCGGGTGCGGTAAAAGTTTATTCAGTATACTCTACGGAATCGACGCGGTTTTATCGGGTAAATTTAGGAGATTCATTATTACGAGGCCTTTAATCGACGTAGTATCGGGAAAAGAGCTGACTGCCGCCGAGTTCGGTGAAATGTTCTACAAAGTGATTTCATCGTATGTAGAGGATCTTGTATCGGGTTTCATAGATGCAAGTAAACTACATGAGTTGAAGGATAAAGGCTTAATAGTGTTCGCTGACTCCCACTACTTGAAGGGTAGAACATTCGATGACTCAATAATATTCATAGATGATTCACAAAATCTCCCCGTTGAGAGCGCTATTGAAGTCATCACTAGAATGGGGCGGAATAGTAGGTTAATAGTTGCAGGCGACCCAGTATTTCAGCGGAGTATTGGCAGCAAGGATTCAGCATCACTACTAAGGGAGCTACTGCTCGGCGAGGAGAACGCGAGAGTCGTAGACCTTGGATTAAAAGACATAGTTAGACCGGGTGCTAGGAGAGGCATTAAGCTACTATTAGAGTCGAAAATGAGGAATAGATCCCTCGATGAAACAGAGAAACATGTATTATCAACGGTTAGAGTACATGCACCAGACGCTGATGTAGTCACCGTAGTCAACTTAATTGATTTAAAGAAGACGTATAATGTGGCAGGTGAACACGCGCCGGATGCACTAATTATCGCTAAAGAAGGCAACCAGGGTAGATTGATTGGTAAAGGCGGTGAAAGAATAAACGCCATGGAGAAAGATCTTGAAATGAAACTAAGAGCCGTTGAACTATCGCTAGATTTTAAACCCTTGGTTAGAGCAGTACACCCAGTTAGCTGGGTATACAAACACATAGTTGACGTTGACTTCGCAGGCCCTAACTTAGCTGTGAAAATAGAGAGCGATGCCTATGGTCCATTCGTGGGGCAGAAAGGCAACTACGTGAGATTCCTGGAAAGCGTTTTCAGGAAACTACTCGACGTTGGTGTAAGAGTATACGAAGTAGAAGTAGCCGAGGAGAAGAAGAAAAGCAGGGAAAGCAAGTACTCTAAAAAGTAATTTTTACTGGGGTAACAATTATATTTCTCTAGGCATATAGTTCTCTACAATATACTCTGGTTTTTCGCGGAGAATCCTCATAGCTTTAGGCAAGTACTCGATAACTAACTCTGGTGTTACACCATCTTCTCCTACATCAATTGCGACGAGGTCGCCAGCTAGCCCATGTACAAGAACACCCATTCTAGTAGCTGATCCAGGGTCTCTGAGTCCAATACCATACATTGCTGCAATTGCACCATTTAAGACATCGCCCATTCCAGCTTTAGCCATACCTGGGTTACCAGTCATATTAATGTACACGTAGCCATCTGGGTAACCAATTAGAGAGTGCGCTCCCTTCAAAACCATATAGGAATTAAACTCTGTTGACGCTTTACGTAGGCAACCTACTGGATCCTCCTGTACATCTGATGTATTTACTCCGGTTAACCTAGAGAACTCCAGTAAGTGTGGCGTTAGAACCGTGGCGGATCTCCTCTTCTTCAATAAATCAGGGTTCTTCGATAATGCAGTTATTCCATCACCATCAACTATAATTGGTTTATCAACGGATTCCACTAACATTCTAATTAACTCCTGTGTCTCGTTACTCAGTGATAACCCAGGTCCAATGATAACGATGTCTACTCCATGTTCCTCGATGATCTTGATTATTTTACTGTAGCTGGATAAAGAAAGAGTGCCCTCCGTTGTTTCATCCATTGGGTGATACACTACTTCACTACACTTTGACGCTAATACATGCACAATACTTGCAGGAGTAGCGAGCCTAGCGTACCCTCCTCCAGCTTTGAGAAAAGAGTAAACCGTGTAGTATGGGGCCCCATAGTAATATCTAGCTCCTGAAACAGCTAGTAGTTTACCAAAAGTACCTTTATGCCCCCACTTAGTTCTCTCCGGTAAAGGTAATGGGAGATTTAGTTCCGTCTTCAAGTTTTCAAATAAACTAGGTGGATACGATAACTTGGAGACATATAGTTTACCGCAGTAGTAGTGGCCCGGGTACAGTATATTCCCGTATTTAGGTGAACCAAACGTAATAGTGTAGTGTGATCTCACGGCTACTCCTCTTACTTTACCATTACTTGCATCAATGCCGGAAGGTATGTCAACGCTAACAATGATCCCTTGGTGTCTGTTAATTAAATCTATGACTTCTCTATATAGGCCTGTAACATCACCCTTCAACCCTATACCTATTAAGCCAACGACTATTACCTCACTACCATTAATGGATTTCTCCAAGTACGAGAGCTCCTCCCTACTCTTAACTACTTGAGTCTTAATACCCATTTTGACTACTGCTTCATACATGGTTTTAGCTGGTTCCCTGTATTTACCCGGATCCCCGATTATGAAGACTTCGACTAATCCCCCTGCAGCGTGTAATCTTCTAGCTGCAACTAGGGCGTCGCCACCATTATTTCCAGTACCAGCGATAACCGTGAATTTTCTACCCTTTACTCCAATTTGGGAAACTATGACATCGTAAACCGCTGTCCCCGCTTCCTCCATTAACATTAAGTGACTAACACCATATTTCACTGCTTCCTCATCAATTATCCGCATCTCTTCAACACTACATACCTTGAAGCAATGATTCGACAAGAAAATCCCCATTAGAGATTCAATCCTCCTAGACTAATACATTTTTATTCTCGACGTGTTTATTTAATGTATGGTGTAATGTAATGGTGTTTGAAAACCCCTTGGTTAAGGAAATCCTTGAGAAGTACAGAGTCTTATGGGCTATCGAGCACGCTATGTCTCTCATGAGCTGGGATAGTGAAACATATATGCCCAGAGAAGGCTACAGAGATCGTGCAGTAGCAAGAGCCGAACTCTCACTACTACAGCAACAATTACTACTTAGACCCGAGTTCGTTGAGCTCGTTGAAAAAGCTGATAAATACGAGGATTTAAACGACTATGAAAGAGGCGTTGTTAGAGTACTAAAGAGATCTATTAGAATAGCGAGAGCTCTCCCACCGTGGCTTGTCGCAGAGAGAGCTAAAGTCACACAGGAAGCAATGGTTGTCTGGAGAGAGGCAAGAGTCAGAAACGACTTCGACTTATTTAAACCTTATCTTGAGAAAATATTCGATTTATCTAGAAAAACAGCTGATTTCCTAGGTTGGGATAAACACCCATATGATGCCTTGCTAGATCTTTACGAAGAAGGATTAAAGACAGAGGATGTTGACAGAATACTTGGAGTATTGAAAACAAATCTAAAACAAATAATTGACGGTGTTTTATCCAAGGGCATGTATCCAAGAGAGCACCCACTTGAGAAAATACCCTACGAGACAGGGAAAATGGAAGCAGTTAACAAGAAAATCCTCGAGATATTGAACTACCCAATAGGGGTACGAAGCAGATTAGATACCTCCGCTCATCCCTTCACAATTGACATGGGAATAAATGACGTGAGAATAACTACTAGATATGAGGGAGTGGACTTCAAGAGAACAATGTTCTCAGTTATACATGAATTCGGCCACGCCCTCTACCAGCTCCAAATAGATCCAGCATTATCATATACACCGATAGGTGGAGGAGTCAGCCTCGGCGTTCATGAAGGTCAAAGCAGGTTCTGGGAGAACATTATTGGGAGAAGCCGTGAATTCGTTGAATTCGTTTACCCAATTCTGAGAGAAAACCTGGATTTCATTAAAGATTATACTCCCAGCGACATATACTACTACTTCAACACAGTTAAACCCAGCTTCATCAGAGTTGATGCAGACGAAGTAACATATAACATGCACATATTACTGAGAACTGAACTTGAAAAACTAGCACTCACTGGGGAGATTAAAGTATCTGATCTACCGGAATTCTGGAATGATTACATGGAAAAACTACTGGGTATTAGGCCTCGAACATATGGTGAGGGAGTATTACAAGACATACATTGGAGTATGGGAAGCATAGGTTACTTCCCAACATATACTCTTGGAAACATGGTTGCAGCTTCAATGCGATACGCTATGGAAAAAGAAATTAAATTAAGGGAAAGAGTAGCTAGTGGCGAATTCGAAACTATACAAAATTGGCAGAAAGATAGAATACATAAATACGGTGCAACTTACCCACCCAAAGAATTATTGAGGAAGGCTATTGGAGTAGACTATGAGCCAGAACACTTGATCAGATACCTCGCTGAGAAATACCTTAAGTAACATTGATTCGATTTCATAGAAACTTATACAATTTGTTTTAATAACTCCTACTATATAGATAAGTCAGGTATAGGAACCAAATATGGGTATCTCGCAACCATACCTTGCAATATTATCAACCATGACTTTTATCGCAGTTGTTATCAGTGTATCCTTCTTCTACTTATATGTATTAGACCAATTGAATAAAACACCAGTTCTAGGAGTATACGCTGACTCCTACGTTGACTCTTACACCAATGAAACAGTATTATACATAGTTATACGCCACGAGAGGGGGAGACTGGTAGAAGTCCAGAAAATACTTTTATTCAACGAGTCTTCAACGATTACTATTGATGATTTCGACGAGTTAACTATGCTGGGTTGTAGAAACCGGGAGATCCCTGCTGGAGGAAAATGCGTTATTACTATAAGATTCCCTCCAGGATATTTCTACGAGAATAAAACATATCAGGGTATTGTATACTTCAATGAAGGAACATATCCCATCGCGTTTACTCCTTCAAAGATACTTAGTTAAAAACAATAAATTCACAGTAATTAAGCCATCTTTTTATAGGTAAACCGTAATTATAATTCATAGTTATGTATTCAAACAAGGTACGCTGATAAATGTCGATCAAATTCGATGTTAAAATAAAACTCCTCTGGAAACCGGTTAACACCGATAATTGTGAAGAAGAATACTTTATTCCATCAAAGAATAAGCCATTATACATCGTCTGCATTAATAACGGTAACTACATTGTATACGATGCTGTAGTTAGAGACCCTCAGGCAATGGAAGAAATTAGGAAACTCGAGGAGAAACTATATGATTTCATAGTTGGCGAGAAATCACTCGTGGATTTACTGGATAGCATTCAGGATACGAGGTTGAAACACATTATTGAAAGACAATTCATAGGTTACGGTGTACTAGAAGCTTTTCTACTTGACCCCAATATTATAAATGCTCACATAATGGCGAATAAACCTATACAAGTAATTCACAGAGTACATGGTAAAATGGAGACAAACATCACGTTATCACTAGAGGACGTTAAAGAACTCGCATTGAGATTAGCTGCGAGAGCTGGTAAACCGTTATCTGAAGCTTTACCTTTAGCGAGTTTCATTGAGCCAAGATATGAAGCTAGAGTAACAGTAATATATTCATCAGATATAACAATGAGACGAGACATCGTTGTTGACGTGAGAAAACAACCCGAAAAACCATGGACGATACTAAAACTGATACATTACGGGTCGCTGAGTATTGAAGAAGCTGCTTTTCTCTGGCTAATGGTAAAGTACAAAGTCCCAGTCATAATTGTAGGGGAAATAATGACAGGTAAGACGACGCTTGCAACAGCACTAGCTTCACTCATACCCCCTGATGCGAGAGTTTTAACAGCTGAAGATGCCCCGGAGTTCAGGATACCTACATTGTATTGGACTAGAACCATGACTCGCGAGTTCGGCGAACATAAAGTAACATTCTTCGACTTAATTAAAACCGGGGTTAGATTATCAGTGGATTACATAATAGTTGGCGAGATACGTGGCGAGGAGGCCAGAGAGTGGGCTCACTCAATTCTACTCGGTCACGGTGCAATTACAACGTTTCACGCTGAAAGCCCTGAATCCGCGTTACTCAGATTACTGTCACCCCCGATATCCGTTGACCCACAGGTTATAGCATTATTAAATGTCTTCGTGAAAACAAACGTTGTTGAGAGAACCCCGGGCAAAAAGGTTTTCAGGCACGAAGTCTACACCATAGAGGGAGGAAGAACTACTCCTCTCTACATATACGACCCCTTAACCGATAAAATAATTCAAAACCCTGATGTAAAGAACCCTATATATGATTTAAGATTCATCGAGCGCATCGTGTTGGCACATAGAGTATCGAGAGAAATGCTGCACGTTGAGTACCAAGCGATGAGAAAAGCCCTAGAAGAAGCCTACATGGAGGCATTAAGCAAAGACCCCTTGCTTGAAACCCCAGATTACATGGAGATACCGGTGATATTATATAGTAAGCTAAGCAAGTACGTTACTTTAATGCATTCAACTACGTCTCAAAAGTAGAAGTATCCATGTTTTAATCCCAAGATCCCACTTGTTTAAAGTAACTTATCTTCATAAATTAAAGCGTTGAATAACTTATTCACATATTTAACTTTGAAGAAGTATATAATGTAACTTGAAATCAAGAGATGGGGACTACTTACTAATTGGGGATATAATTGGGTATCTCTCTGCTGAATCCGCTAAAAGACTTTAAAACATTGATCGCGGCAATTTGCCTAGTAGTGTTATTTACATTGATGGTCACTTTATCGGGATTTAATCACTTCTCACTATATATAATTCTCGTAACTTCACTTATACCACTATTATTTAACTTTAACTTCTTCGCATCGTATGAAATTAAAACAAGGGAATTAATGACTATCAACTTACTAGTAGCGGGGAAGGGCCTGAGTTCGGAGGGCGTAAAACTGTTAAGGGTAATGTTTCAATTATTTATCTCATTGACGTTTTTAACCGCAGGTTTCACTTTAACGTATTGTTTACTTAGAGGAGTGAATTTACTGTACATTGTAATTACATTAATATGCTTTACAGCAACAGTAGTGTTGTACAATGCTCCTAGAATCCTCATTAAATACTGGGTTGCTCAGAGAAAAACAGCATCCGAGGTTGAATTACCTTACCTGATTATATTGTTCCGGGTTTTATCCTCGCTTCGATTACCAATATATGATATATTCTCAGTCATCGAGGACAGCGTTGCGTTAAAAGAATGGTCGATGGAAGTATCACTAGCCAAGAAGATCTCGACTCTATCACACGTATCCTTCATCTCTGCAATGGATACTCTGTGTGCTAATCACCCATCTGATAAGGTGAGAACGCTTTTCAGAAGAATCATCATAGCAGCTATGACTGTGAGTGATGTGAAGGATATTGCGGAGAGAGTATATGACACGATATATTCCTGGTTTGAATCAAGGATCTCTAGTCTAACTGAGAACTTCACTATCATTGTTGGCTCAAGTATGCTTGCTTACTTCCTCATACCTTTAGTCGTCTTCGCGGTTGCACCTGTTTTATTTGGCAATATCTCACTAGTTCTAATTATAACTCTTAGTTTTCAAATCTTCGTGTTCTTCTTTCTGTATGCTTCAATAGCGAATTCGTATCCCACTAGCTTGGTGATTCAAGGGAGAGGAAAATACTCATATGTATGCTTAGCTATGCTCATAACATCGATTGCTTTACTCTTTTACAATGTTTTCTTAAGACTTATTCTTCGTAGCAACTTCCATGTTATAGATGATTACTTATTTGTAGCTGTGATCGTGTTTGCTATGACTCCTCCTCTAATTCTCTCCGAGCTTCAAATGAGAAACGTAGCTTTATATGATGCTTTCATCAGGATGACATCAGATTCATTGGCTCTAGCTGCAGTAACAGGTGAGAATGCAGCGCAAATCCTTGAATACGAGTCAAGGAGATATGGTAAAAACATTGTTAAAATGACTAGAAGCATACTACTCGGCTACACGAATAGAGCACTCGTGAAAACCATGATTTCCCGGGCACCAAGTATTTACCATGCCTCATTCTTGGAAACCCTCGTAAATATTTTAACGCTGGGTTCTACACCTGAGATGCTGAAGGCTTTTACAGCGAGCTATGAGAGATTACAGGTAATAGCATCAAATATGAGGAGATTAGCGACTAGGTTAGAGGGATTTATAATTGGTTTAGCCGCATTAATTGGGGGGTTTCTAGCCTACCTGGATAAAATATATAACTACATGTTCAACCTGGCACGTAGTATTCAATTGCCTGGATATACTTTAGTTTTTAACTATGATCCCAGCATATACGGCTTACTGAATGCTATAACACTATTATCAATATTCTTTGTATCCTTATTGGTGGGCTTAGTGAGAAGCGGCTCCGTAAACTTCAGTTTCAGAACGATTATTGCGTCATTAATTGCTTACAGTGCCACAAGATACTTATTCACTTATATTTTAGTTTCTTGAATAAAGTTCAACCGCTTTAACTCTAATGAAGTTCAAGCATTCCCTCAAGCAGTCATCTAATTCACTGCTTGTAATTGCTTCTGGTTCAACAAATCTCCTATAAGCATATATAAGCGTAGTAATTTTATCCTCCTTAATTACCCGTGTTATCTTGATCGTTGCATCTGCTATAGATGAGTGCAGATTACACGATAAGTCATTGATGCAACTTCCTATTCTAATAACTATTTTATTCCTCTTCTTATAGTACAACATTTGCCTGTATAGTTCTTTGAAGTAGAGGTCAATGTTATTAGTACCCATGGGAACGTGGACGCCGTGGAAGACTACAATATCGGGATCAATGGAGTTAACTATTTCATCCTCTTTCATCGCTAACTCGACGAGACTATACGCAAATGGATTTACCGCTCTGAAAACAACATACTCATCAACTATTTTCTCCGCAAGCTCTCTCGTTAACCCCATTTTTGCCACGGAAGACACCAGGCTGTCGCGTAGAACATTAGGTGACGTAATGTAACTCAATAAGAGCATCTTAAGATCATGCTTCACTGCGAGAGCGAGGACAAAGACCAAAGTGTCACTACCGTAGACAGCGTCAGGAGGATATAATATATTAACTAGGAAACCTCTATGCAAGTGCCTTAGTTTTTCACGTAGAACTTTACAAGGTAAATCTATTTCCTCCAGGCTCTCATGTATTTCCTCCAGTTTAGGTTGAACTCGCAGTAGAATTCCCTTATCCTCCACAATAGTGAAAGGTATCTCCGCCACGTGTATTGGTGCGCCGCGAACTTTTCTTATTTCAAGTAACCTCACAAGGTACTTATCTTCTATTCTATGCTTAAGTATAAATATAGCGTCAGCCATGAACTCAGTGGATGATAAACTTAATCGTTCTTCACCGTATGGAAGCTCCGAGATCAATACTATTAAACCATTCACAAGACTAGATAACTGGTAAAAATAGTTTAGCAACCATGCTCTTTTCTCCGCGTTCTCTTTCAACGACTCTAAAATAATTGTTATAGAGTCTACGACTACTACTTGAAACCCTTCCAGTATTACTTTATTCAAGGAATCAATAATACTATCAATATCCATTGATACAGGTAACTTAAGGAATCTCAGTAAACCCTTAGACTCTGCTTCAGCTAGTCTTATTCCTAGTTTATCCATGTACGAGTATAGTTTATCTTTATCCTCGTAGAACGATACATAGAGGCATTTTTTGCCGCGTAGAGCATTATGGTAACATATGCTAGATCCGAGAGTGGTTTTACCGGCACCCGGGTGGCCTTCTATGAGAATAGTATATGGGGGTACAATTTCCCCTATTAATGCATCCAACTCATCTACACCCATAGTAAAACCACGCGTACGCTCATGAATCATAAATACCACGCGAACTAATACCTGGCAGCATTAATCACCTTTTCTTATATTAATCTATACCAAATATTTAAATACCAGCGGAAACGTGAACACAATTCACATTACCCATTGAGTATTAACTAAGAGTGAGTTATTAGCTCTAAAAACTCAGCATCTCTACTTGTTTTAACTAGTTCCAGTAACCTCTGAGCTAACTCGGGTTTCTTCAAGTAGGAAATTATGGGGTTTAAAAAAGCGAGAGTGAACGCGTAGTCAGCTGATAACATGTCTCCTCTGTGGTGATTCAACAGCGTTATATATAATTTACTAGGTGATGTTAACAGTAGAGTTACACAGTCTAAACCATGGTTCATCACGCACAGAGTGTTAAGGAAACTCAGCATGCCGGGCATGTTCTTCAGTAAGTACACTTGAACACTACGCTTCAAATCACTTAAATCCCTCATCTCACACGGCACCTTAATTCATTAAAACCATTCCATTCGAACACGCAGTCTAAGCATTTCAGCTACTGATTACTATATTCGCCCCCTAGGTTAAAAAATGAATAATTACACTCTAATCGAAACTATCATTAAATCAAGGTATTACCTAGGATTCAAGTGGATCAAGCTGTTATTCAATTACTTTCACGCATGCTTTAATACCCTATAATTAGAGTTAACAATAAATACTTTATCTAACCATATTAATACATGGTGAAGATCGTGAGTAAAATGAGAGGAGACCTTAGTGCACCTGTTTTAGCCATAATTGTAACCATCGGATTAATCTCCGCTGGATTAATACTCTTAGCGTGGTTCTGGTGGTTTGCGCCACAGGCAGGTAAAAGCGGAGTATTAGTTGTTACAGGTCAACCTACAATTATATGCACTACTGGCAGTGCAAAAGAATCACATGCATATATATCGGTTAAAAACATCGGTAATTCACCAGTTACAATAGAACAAGTGGTTATCGCCGGCTATGCTCAAGTGACTAGTAACGTTGTTAATGCTGGAGAATCCACGTTCATAGAAGTTGCAATGCCAAATGGTCTCTGCAGTAGCATTATGGATAACCGCACTGTTGAAGGCGTGTTGGTAACTAACTCCGGTATATACTCAGCGACTTTTCTAGTAATTAGATAGAATTTCGTAAAACACTGCTGACTTAACCCGTGAACCAGTTTGAGTTCATTTTCTATTATTTTCCCGTTTTAAACCTATTGAAGCATGATTATACTATTATTGTGATACACTTATAACTATATTTCCCGTGAAGTAAGTAAGTATAAGACGTGGTAGTATGGGAGTAGAGTACGCTGTGTTAGCAATAATGACGAGTATAGCTCTAATCATTATAGTTACTAGTTCGCTATTTCTTTACCTACACATGATAAGCGAATCAAGTAAAATCCCCGTTCTCGAAGGTTCAGTCGTTACCAGGGAATATAATGAGTCTCTTGAATTAATATTAACTATGAGGCATTTACGAGGCGAATCATCTGAGTTAAAGCAAATTGACATAACAACCGATCAGGGCATGGTGCAGTTAGTCCCCCCATTCCTTGAATTAAATAATTCAATTGAGGTGAAAACACTTGGTTTACTAAACAATAAAATCATTTTGCCTGGAAGTACTTCAAGAGTTATTGTAATCATGCCTAGAAGTTATTTCAGCACAGGAAAAGAATACGGTATACTGATCGTACTTGATAAATACACTCTTACATTGACACTAAGCATGTAGGAACACGTATTTAACTTATGAATTAATCATGCCCGATCTCTCTTAAGAACAAAGGCCCGACAAGCAATGTTTAAGACTACACGTTCTCCTTATAAGGTAATTTACCTCGCTCTATGAGTTGATTAAAGCAATGAATTTCTAATTAAGACAAGTTTATTAACCCTTCGTTAATTTAATAAACAGCCAGGGCAGTAGGTTGGACAAAATGTCCAAGCTAATAAATATTGTGTTTTCAGCGTTGATTTCAATGATGCTACTTTATTCACTTAACAATGTCGTTGTCGTAATGAGTAATCAGCAAGCAGTTGTAACGGATGCTTTACAAAGATCAGTTAATATCACTGTTCCACCTGGAAAAATCGTTTCATTAGCACCATTTATAACGGAGACTCTGGCCTACCTCGGTGTCGATGACCACATTGTTGCCGCTGACAGTTTATCTTTTGATTCATGGTATATGAACATTGGTGTAAAGCTAAAAGAACGAGGTGTTAAATCAGTTGGAGGATACTGGTGGTCAACCGTAACCATTGATGAAATACTTGCTTTACAACCTGACCTCGTTCTCGCTGATGCAGGTGCTCATAAACCATTACTAAGTACACTTGAGTCATATAATTTAACCATGTTATTCCTATATGGGGGATCTGCTAAGAGTTTGAACGAGGCATATAGTGACATATACACGCTAGGTCTATTATTCAATAAGACAAACATGGCTGTAAACTTGATCAATGAAATCGAGTCGAGTTTTGCGGGGACAAGGAGAAGCATACAGGCTTCAGGGTTAAGTGACCTGAAAGTACTTATAGTTATCGACTTTTGGCAAGGTATATGGGTAGTGGGAAAAGCTACTTTCCTAGATGACGTTTTATCTAAGCTGGGTTTAGTGAACGCTGCATCAATTTATGGCTGGGGCGTAGTCAACATTGAGCAAATAGCTAGTTGGAACCCGGATCTTATCTTAGTAGCTAATATGACTAATGTTTCAAATGAAACAATTAAGGCCTCGGGATTATATGATCTTGGGAAACCCGTTATCGTGCTTAACTACACTGAAACAGACATGTTGATGCGCCCCGGGCCACTGCTAATATATGCGCCTAAAGTAATTAATGAAACTCTAATGAGAGCATTTAAGACAAGCAATACTGCACAGAGTACTACGCAGATTGAACACGTGAGTGAAAAAGATCTAGCCACTCTGGTAATTATGGTTGCCTTCACGGCTCTAGCATTTGGTTTAACAGGGTACTATATAGGGTATAGAAAAGGTGTTAAACACTGATTGCATCAAGGAAAAATATCATTGTTTTTTCAATCACTCCTTTCATTGTAATGTTTCTCATATACTCTTTGACTTATTTGACTAGCAAGAATTACCCAAGTTCCTCACAGGAGTACCGAGTGCTCAGAGCACTATATTCATCTATCGCGGGCGCTGTTCTAGCTATTACTGGTTGTATCCTTCAATCATCATTTAGAAACCCCCTAGTGGATCACCATATCCTGGGAATAGGTAGTGGAGCATTATTCTTCACATATGTTACAGTATTGATCTATGGTTATAACCCCTCCATGGTAACACTTATAGCTGCGTTAGGAGGTTTAACATCGTTAGCACTAACTGTTCTAATAGCTGAGAAAATATCTGGATCAGATATCGCCTACGTATTAGCAGGCATCAGTGTTACGTCACTATTCTCTGGTTTAGCAACGTTCACTATGTACTATGTTCAAGTGAAATACCCTTACGCCAGCGTGTTAATGACTGGTAGTTTCATATTGTCGCGTGAGGAACAATTACCTTACACATTGATACCGCTAGCACTTGTTTCTATTGGATACCCATTGCTTTCAAAAAGGTTAAATACATTAATGCTTGGTGATGAAAACGCCACCCAGCTAGGTGTTAACCCTAGGTTGACGAGACTATTATCCGCTGTCATAGCTGGTTTATCATCCAGCATAATAGTATCTCTTTTCGGGTTAATTGGATTCATTGGTTTAATTTCTCCACATATCGCTAGGTTCCTAGTAAAAACAAGTGATAATAGGCTCGTAATCCCTGTTTCAGCATCCATAGGAATGACGTTACTCTACGCTACGGATCTATTTTCAAGAACAGTGATGGCGCCTGTGTGGGGCGAAGTTCCAGCTGGTTCAATTGTATCTCTGTTTGGTGCTCCATTCTTCATAGCACTATTGATCTCCAGGTTTATGGGTAGAAGAACATGATATCTATTAGATCGCTTCGAGTAGTATATAAGCCACAGGGTATAGAAGCACTTCGAGAAATAACACTTGAACTACCAGTCAACAATGTAACTTGTATAATAGGGCCCAATGCTTCTGGTAAAACAACGCTGTTGAAAGCTATAGCTGGAATGCTGAGTTACGAAGGAGCCATATACATTGACGGCAGAGAAGTACGGAGCAATATTAGGTACTTAAGGAAAATACTCTCATACGCAGGGAACATGGGATCATCTGTTGATTACCTAGGTGCAAGAGTCATAGACATATTATTGACATCTCGTTACCCTGTTGCAAAAGGGTTCTCTGATACCGAGGAAGACGTTGAAGAAGTCCACAGGGTTTCAAAGGCGCTGGGCATTGAACACCTACTATACAGGAAAATAAGTGAGTTGAGTTCAGGTGAACTCCAAAAAGTAGTTCTCGCATCAGCTCTCGTTAAAAATCCACGTATACTCCTCCTGGATGAACCAGATACTCACCTTGACGTTGCCGGGAAGTCTTGGCTTTCTAAATACCTTGAAGAACTCTCCAGATCACTAACTATTGTAATATCTACTCATGACGCAGTGTTCGCGTGTCATACATGTAACTACTTCGTTGTTTTATCATCTGGGAGAGTACTCTATAGTGGTTGGCGCGAAGAACTTATTCAGAACAAAGAATACGTGGAGAGAGCTTATGGAATATCGTTCATCAACGTTGAAGTCAACGGTAGACCAATCCTGGTACCTCTATATGAGAGCTAAGTATGAGTTAAACCGCAGAGATCTATGAGTGATGAAATGAATATCGCGTCATCAATGCATTCACTATAATTCCTCCAGCATACTAGTGCCCCCGTTAAACCTGAGACCAAGGAATTTAGTTTAGCGTACTGCTCCGCTATTTCTTCAGGTAATCCAGGTATGTTTAGAACTCCCTCCTTAACGACTCCGAGAACCTCCACTTTCTCGGGGTTACCGGAATATATCACTATGTAATCTCTTAAACTAATTATCTTCCGCTGAATAATAGAAAGCAGGTTATCAGCTAGGTTGAGGTATAGAGCGGGTTTACAGGTAAACCCCATATCATTTAATAATCTACGCTCTATCCCCCGTAAAACTCTCTGCATGAGAAGAGAGACTTCTTTTTCTCGCTTTAAGTAATCCACAATGTTCCTAGCTTGTCTCTCCGTGAAACCCAGTTTTTTAGCTATTGATACTCTACCATAATTCTCGAGAAGCAGTAATTTTACAGCGATTACTTCAAGTGGTTTCAATCCATGTTTACGAGTAATTCGAGCTAATTCAAGTAATTCACTACAACTTATCAATTACACCACGATTCTTACTTTAATGTTGTTCCAGTTAATTAAATAACTTCGTTATCCGTATTGATTTATTGATTAGTGTTTATATATTTTAAAAAGATAGTTTGTTATAGAGGTGTCGTTTGATTGTTCAATAAACCTGTTGATAAATATGCTGGTTTAACTCTCGTCGTAGTAGGTGCTGTACTCGTAGTTGTAGCTGCTTCAATAGCGTTTTCATCATTCTATGGTTACTCAGTGCAAATACCACGAGGGCAGAATATAGAAGACACTATTACTTCACTCGTAAACGTCCTCGTGGAACTAGCTATTAAATTGGGTTTCCTCGGAGTAGTAGTATGGGCTGGATCAATTCTATTGAAGTACGGAGTTCAATCAATAAAATCTCAACCTATACCTAAGCAATCCTAAATGGGTAAAAAGCTTGTTCACGCCGCTTAAATACTCACTAGTTTTATCTGTTTTAACATTGCTGCTCCTTATAGCTTCTCCATTGATTATTTTCACGTATGAGTTCCTTCAGAACCCGGATTGTTTGAAAGTAGACGTGAAAAGCGTAGAGTATGTTAATAATGAGACGATTAAAGCTCAAGTCAATGTGTTCTACTGTTCAATTATACCATTGAAGGACTTTAAATTAGTGATAGGTGAAGATGAAATCATATTTGAAGAAATCTCACGGGGAAATACTACTAAAACCATTACTCTCAAAGTCTACGACAACGAAGTGAAAGGCATCGAGTTTAAAGTAGCTGGAATATATGGATTCAAGCTACATTATAGGTGAAATCACGTTGATTACACGCATATTAAAGAACATTATCTCTGGAATCATTAATGGCGTATTATTCTATCTGATATTTATTGTGATTTTACCGCTTATAGTGTTCCGGTTAACAAACATGTCGATTACGCCCGTTAATCCCTTAGTAGCAGTTTATATTCTAGGCTTCTTCCTTGCACTAGGTGTTATTTCATCAAGTGTTAAACCATTCATTGGAATAGTTTTCGATGTTATTTTGTCGTTGATTGGATTACTCTTCACACTGAGTATAGTGAGTTCCGGTGAATATGGAACAGTTATCAATTTATATGGTTACAGTGTTGAAGTCGTGTTTGATTTTAAACCACTACTCCTAGTAGTCATTGGTTTCGGAATACTATTCGTGATCTTGAATATGTTTAGTAGAATAGTGAAACCGGAGGATTAATTGTGAACTAATACTCATATGTGTGAAAATGAGCAAAGAACACTATAAATCAGTGCATATAGTAACTGGTTTAACGAGCATAATGCCCCTTAGTAGTCTAAGCTTCGAGATGAGGTCTTTTATCCTCGAACCATGACCCTTAACGGCTATTGAGAGTAAGCATTTCTCTTTGTCAACGTGCATGTGGCTTGAAGACATTATTACGTCTAGGTAATCATGCTGTATGTCCGTTAACTCTGCATCGATTTCACCTATTTCGTGATTGTATAATACATTCACGAATCCAGCGGCTTCACAATTGAGCTCTGTTTCCTCCGAGATGTATAGTCTTAATGCTTCTTGAATAATTTGGCTAATACTTCTAGTTCTCTTTTCTTGAATCATCTTCTCTAGTAATGCTTCAATATCGCTCGGTATATATACTCCGACTTTGCGTGGTTTCATTTATCTATCACCAGATCACGATACTTCAAGTACCCTAATATTTTACACTCGTTATCCATAAGTGATTCTAAGTAGGGATGATTAGATCACCTTGGAGTCGTTAAGCATGGTTTCAGGCGAATCATATTTTAGAGTATTAGGTAGAGTTTCAACAGAGTATTGCTTCTTAGACAAAATGAAACTTATATGATCAATAACTCGAATAGCATTGAAAACGCTATGACATGAAACTATCGAAGGAATAAACTGTAGGAGTGGCTACTCCATAGATACATAGAAGTTGGTATCCTTGAAAAATATTACTTAAATACAAGCAAAGGATTGTGCAGAGTTTTAACGGTACCTGGAAATCAATAATAAGTTTTTGAACCGCGGTAATAGAGGACGATGAGAACTCACTCTAGGACCACGATTAAGCGGATTACGACTTATTTAAATCGCTACAGGTATAAGTATTTACGGTGAAAACTCATGGTTACGAGCCTGAAGGGGAGACACTGCCTTACTTTAACGGAGTTCACGCGTGAAGAACTAAACTTCATTATTGAAACATCTTTTCAACTAAAACAAAGATATCTCGCTGGAGAACGAGTTATACCTATACTTATAGGAAGGCACTTAGCGATGATATTTGAAAAACCAAGTACTAGGACACGTATTAGCTTTGAAACAGCTATGAGGGAGCTCGGTGGAAACGCAATATACCTGAGTTCACAGGAACTACAATTAGCGAGAGGTGAAACAATAGAGGACACTGCTAGAGTTATATCAAGGTATGTTGACGGAGTAATGGCACGGGTTTTCGAACACTGGAAAATCGAGAAACTAGCAATGTATAGCCGCGTCCCAGTAATAAATGGTTTAAGCGACCTCCATCACCCGTGCCAAGCGTTGAGCGACGCCATGACTATTATGGAGAAGAAAGGTAGGAACATTGAAAAATTGAAAATAGTGTTCGTAGGTGATGGAGGAGACAATGTGTTGCATAGTTTAATGTTAGCTGTGGGAATACTGGGAGGAAAGTTGACGATATCGTCGCCTCCAGGCTATGATCCACACCCCAGTGTAATAAAGTTATTCAACGAGTACGCAACTGGAAATTATGAGATTGAAAGAGATCCATACAAAGCAGTGGAGAAAGCCGACGTCGTATATACAGATGTATGGGTCAGTATGGGTCAGGAAAAAGAGCGTGAAAGAAGAATACGTGACCTCGAACCATACAGGGTCACAGTAGACTTAATGAAGAACGCTAAACCAGATGCTATATTCATGCACTGTCTACCAGCCAAGAGAGGGGAGGAGGTAGTAGATGAAGTAATAGATGGTAAATGGAGCGTGGTGTGGGATCAAGCCGAGAATAGAAAACACGCTCAAAAAGCGCTTTTAGCACTTATTATCCCGTAAAAACCTCGTAGCGTTCAATCCAATGCGATTTATTTACCCCTTGTTTCTTTATTCAACAACTAGGTCTCATTAATGGTGTACAATGAATGAACATTAATTCGTCGTTTAGATCCGTGGATGAACAATTGCGGAAAACAGTTGGATTAATTACATCGAAACCTATACTATTAAAGATCACTGTTGCAGTACTCCTAGCACTAGCTGTTTTCATAGCTGTTTCAATTAGAGTAGCCCCATTCAGTATAAATAAGTACGAGTTCTTTGAGTTTGATAGTTTCATTGAGTACTGGCAAGCGGAATACGTTTATAAAAACGGGCCTTTATCATGGTATACTTTAACGCGCGATAACCCTGATACTCACATTTTCTGGTACCCTTGGGGAAGAGACTTCGTGTACACGAGTTACCCTTTTCTACCTTTATGGATTGGGACAACGTACCATTTAGTTAAAAATCTCGGTTTAAGTTTAGCAGAGTGGGCTGCAATACAACCCGTTATATTTGCGGCCGTTGCAACAATCGTAGCTTACTTTGCAGCGAAAGAAGTATTTGGAAGCCGAGTAGCTGGATTAACAGCATCCTACTTATTCGCCGCATTGCCTTCAGCAATCGAGAGATCAGTTATAGGATATGTTGAAAAAGAAGGCGTTGCAGCTACATTCGTGTTTCTATTCACATATTTCTACGCTAAAAGCCTCAAGAACATTTCAGCCAAGAAACCCGGTTGGTTAAAATACATTATTTTATCAGCATTATTCCTCGCTCTCATAGGGTGGTTATGGGGTGGATACATCTTTATAATGGGGACGATTGTATTGTTCTCAATACTATCTCCAATCGTACTGGGGAAGAATCTTTCAAAGAACATGGTGTTAGCTAACATACTTCTCCTCGCGCTCTCAATGGTCTTCGAAACCCCCTCAACCACTAGTGTATCAACGCTTGGAATATACCCGTTTTCACTCCGCGGAATTGGATGGTATCTTCTTGCCGCTACGTTCATACCTTTAGCATACTATTACGTGGCATTCGAGTATAGAAAACTTGGTTTGAGAAAACCACTACTAACGCCGAGTAGATACTTCATATTACTAATCATCCTGGTAATCGGGGGCGTAATTTCGAGCACTATGGGTATAATACCTCTTGGAGGTAGGTGGGCATGGGCTCTTGGATTAAAATTCGGTCAAATAGATCCACTAACTGAAAGCGTTGCGGAACACCAATCACCGCTATCCTCCACGTACACTGCTATTAGAATGCTGCGATCCTGGGGAGTGTTCTTTGAACCCTTGATATTTGCGTCTCCATTATTCCTAAGTATTATAGGTGCACTATATCTGATTTATAAAGGCCACCCTGAGAAAGTGTACGTAGCGCTAGCTTTTGCACTCGCGTTCTACTCTTACCTTAATGCTGTATATATGATTGGTATAGCATCATACTTTGGAGTCATCGTAGCTGCAGTAATGGCATCCGTGATATTAAACTATGCTTTCCCATATGTTTACGCTGAATCAAAAGCAGTGGAGAAGAAAAAGCAACCTAGGACGAGAACAAGACGCGTAAGTACTACTACGAGAATAGTGACATTGCTGCTATTTATCGCAGTGGTAATTAACACTGCTTACACAGGTTACACGGAGTACCAATCATACTCAAATATTGTGTACACTTTGAGAGCTGGTGTTTCAGATTTATCACTACGCTCTGATAGCTGGTACAAAGCTATTGAGGCTATACAATCTACTCCAGAGGACTCTGTTATCATAGCTTGGTGGGATTACGGTTATGGAATAAGCGTCGCAGGTCATAGAGCCTCAGTTGCAGATGGTTCAACATTTAATATTACTCAAATAGGGTTAATTGGTTTAATCCTCCTCTCGAATTCAACAGAGCAAGCTGCTAATTTAGCTAAATTATTCAATGTTAAAGCAAATAAAACTTACTTAATGGTGATTGAAGGAGTGTTTGTATCAGAGCAAAACAACACAGTTGTAATATGGCCCTTAGTGCTTGGAAGAGGTATGCCGGGTTTAGTTGATTGGCCTAAGAGCATTTGGATGATTAGAATAGGTAACTACGTTGCAGATAATTTACGTAAAAAGGGATTAAACATAGATTACATTAACACCGATAATTTCCTATACATCTATAATACCGGAGGAGGTGGAATAATTAGTCCTCGTTTAGATAAGCCTGATGAAATACCGTTAATATATCGGCTTGTCATAGATGCCTCACTATACTGGGCTGAAAGCAAAGGTAAGTCGGGGCAATTCTACTGGTATACTGGTAGCGTGCAAGCATTAGACTATAATACAATACAGAATATACGTGAACAACTCAAAATAAACATATCGAAGCAAATACAGCCAACAGATGTTGTCAGTGTGTCTGAGAGACCGTTGAAAAACGATAACATTCTTAAACCATACGCTGTTATAATGGAACCATTCAAAGACCCTCACACAGGTGAAACCGTTACCGCGACAATCATGAATTATAGTGGAGTATTATATAGTTTAATAACCATATATGAATTCACATACATACCTGGGAATTAAAAGTGTTTTTAGTGCATCTCATCAACTACAGTTAATTTGTTTTTGAATCCTCCAGGTTTAATCCGAGATCGATTTTAGGGAAAGACCATTATTATGTTAAGAGTCATAGTTTATAAACAAACGACCTCGGTATTACCTTAAGGGGTTACACTTGTTTAAGCGAAAAAAAGACCCTTTGAGAAAAGGATTCGAGTTATTACGAGATGTCAGAATCCTAAAGGACAGAGTTAGTAAAATTCAGAGCAGAATCGATGAAAGAGCCGAGGAACTAAGTAAAAAACTAGTAGATTTACAAATGAAGGGCGAGAAATACCTAGCTGCACGTTACGCTGAGGAAATAGCTAGGTTGAAGGATCTCTCGCAAAGGTTTTCTTTAATCATGTTTATACTAGATAAAGTAGATTTAGCAATCCAACACTCGATCATGAGAAACGAATTCCAGGTTCTTGCAGAAGAGTTGAAAGACCTTGTAAAAGAAGTTGTTAAATTACCTGAGGCCCGTATTCCAGACGTAAGCGTACTATTCGCAGACTTAGAGGCTAGCGTAAGGGAGTTATCTGAGGTCTCTATGAGCGAGTACTCTTTATCATATAATCCCCCAAGCAATAGCGAGGTTAAAGCGATCTTAGAGGAAGCCAAAGAAGTACTGAGAAAGAAACTGGAACCTGCTTCTTAGATTTGAATAGTGTATCTCCGTTCTTCCTTTATGATGGCTAGTTTAGCGTTGAACTTATTTAATACATCTATTACTTCCTGCTGAATCCTCCTATATAGTTCACCTGGCACCAGTATAATGTACTCTGAGTAGTTTTTGTTCAGTATACATGACCCAATAATGTAAGCTAAATACCTATACTGCGTTGAGAGGGGGGATGAAGGATCAATTATCCATATACCAATATTTCTCTCGTCGTCACCTTTCTCCGCTATCATGTCTGGTTCTAGTGGTTTATTGCTCCTCGAGGGAGTAACATCGAAACCCATTTCCTCAAGGGTTTTTACTACCTCTTCCACTAGTTTCTTCCTCGTTGTAATTAATCTCTGTGTACCAACGTATTTTTCTAATTCCCCGTGTTCTTCGGGATTATATAGTGTGTACTTTCCCCTCTCTATTCTATATAAGAATAGTTTTTCGGGGTCTCTATATTTATCTTTACTGCTACTGTTAACAGTCACTAAGTCTATTTCGAACTCCAAGCTCTCCTCGGATCGAGCTGGATCCCTCTTTTTTACCTCGGATATGAGCTCTTTACGAGTGAAGTATACTTTTCCGCTTCTATAAATGGACTCCGCTGCCTCCTTTAAAAGAACCCAATTTGGTTTTTTATCTAAGTCTCCAGTGCTCAAGGGAGCTCCCTTTATCCGGGTTTTTACTTGTTTTAAACTCATTATTGATTACTAGTATGTTCAACCAGGTTAATTACTTTATCGACGATTTCGAGAACCGCTTTCGAGGCCTCTGCTTCACGGTTATATAATATGTAGGGTTCACCTTTATCTAACGCCTCATTTATAGTTGGATCTAGGGGTATTCTACCTAGAAGATCAACCTTGTATTTTTTTGAAAAGTACTCACTACTCCATTTACCCATTATGTTCGTGGTTTTACCGCAGTGCGGGCACTTGAAGTAACTCATGTTTTCAATAACTCCCAGTAGTTTTATTCCCATTGAAGCCGCGAAGTTCGCTGCTTTTGCTACAATTGTTTCAGTCAACGCGTTCGGTGAAGTAACAAGTATTGCACCAGTTATAGAGGGGAAAACCTGCGCGATTGTTAATGCTACATCTCCTGTTCCCGGAGGCATATCTACTACTAGGTAATCGCCTTCACCCCATGCAACTTTTGCAGCTAACTCCATTATCGCTTTCCCAACTAAGGGTCCTCGCCAAGCTATAGGGGTATCTGGGGAACTCAGCATTAAGTTGAAAGCAACTACTTTAATGTTCAATGGTCCATCCACTGGTAAGATTTCGCCCTCCTCATTAGCGTAGTGCCTATAGTTTTGTATTCCCAGAAATATTGGAATAGATGAACCATATACATCAGCATCTAACAATGATACGCTCCTACCATGCATAGCTATTCCCAAGGCCAGCATTGAGGAAATAAAGGATTTACCTACGCCTCCTTTACCGCTCATTACGAGTATCTTATACTTGAACCTACTCAGCTTGTTCCTCGCTTCATTTAATAGGCTATCTATAGGTTGAAACCTTATTTTTTTCTCGCTCATTCAGATAACCTATCAATATTTAGCATTAAACCAAATATTGTTTAAAAGGTTTAAGAGGTTGTGTTCATGAATTGCAGTATTGCTCCAGGCAAGATCTTACTGTTCGGAGAACACTTCGTTGTCAAAGGGAAACCAGCATTGGGTTTAGCGGTGTCAATGTATGTTCGTGTCTGCGTTGAACCAGGTTCCTGGGTTATTTATTCAAGACAACTAGGATTCATCAATCACGACTCCAAGCATAGATCATTGTTTAACACATTAATTGAGAAAATTAGCTCAGAGTATAGTAGTGTTCAACCTCTAAACATTTATATAGACTCCGAGTTACCCATTGCTTCTGGCATGGGTTCCTCAGCTGCTGTAGCAGTTGCAACTACTCATGCGATACTATCATTTATGGGTGTAGAGTTCACGAAGGAAGAGGTATGGAAAATTGCTCATGAAGCCGAGAAAACTGTTCACTATAAGCCAAGCGGTGTTGATACAACCTTAGCAACCTATGGAGGATTCTTATACTACAGGCAAGGATCCTTCGAAAAACTAGACTTGAAACTCCCCGAGGGCACATCACTGATCATAGTTAATAGCCGCGTTGGGAGATCAACTGGAGAAGTAGTCAAAGATGTACTAAGTAGATATGAGCATTTAGGGGAAATCGGTGAACTCATATATAGTGCCGCTGAGAAAATAGTTGAGAAAGCCCTAGATGCCCTGAGAAAGAATGATGCTGAAACACTTGGTGAATTAATGCTCGTCAATCATGGATTACTTTGGGCAATGGGAGCTTCATCTGAAATTTGCGATAAAATAGTCTATGACTTACTTAAAGCTGGTGCTTTAGGAGGTAAAATTAGTGGAGCAGGTAGAGGCGGAGTCATCATAGGATTAATTAATAACCAGGAATTACCAAGAGCGCGCGAAGTCTTATCTATGAAAAACCATGAATTCTACTTCGTGCACCCAGATTATCAAGGCGTTAGAAGCGTTGAGTAAATAAGACTACAATGCAAATTTAAATAATGGATGATGAAAATAGTGGTCTTTGAAGACGTGATATTACTCCCATGGGCTGACACACAATGTTACCTAGCGGAATGAAGCGTGGAAAAGTATCAATTAAGGAGTCAACGGATATATTGATTAAATTGAATTTAATTATAGGGCAAATACTGCCTGTTTTCTATGAGTACAACAATATGATTAAACAACAAGGCTTCTACCTCAAACCAGTACACATGGTTACACGTAGGCTTCAAGATGGAACAATTATAAAGTACTATTACTATGGAAGGTACTGGTATAAACTCGAGAAAACTCCTACTGGTAGATTAAAGTGGATTTATATAGGTAAAGAGAAACCTTTACCTGAGCTTCCAGATCCCCCGGAAAATCCATTAGAAGGAGTTGTAGTTAAAAGAGTCAATGAAACCATCGAAATAATATTTGGGAGCGAGGAATTATTTAGAACTATTTATAGTAGACTATCAAGTACTCTGAAGTGATATAACTATATTTGCTCCCGTGAAGTATTACTTTAATAAATATATTCATGTTGTATTTAGTGGTGCTTGGTGTAATTGATTGCAGGAGAATGAAGTAGTAAACAGTATACTTGGCTTAGCGTTGATTAGTATAATCGCGTACTCTGCATTGATTACACTTGGATTAACTAGTTATTTTGCGTATAAACCACGTAGAGATAGTAAACGCGCTAAGAACGTTGAATTAGTTGTAGTATCCAAAGCTGATCATAAGGTTAGAAACAGCTTGATGGAAACAGTGTCATACCATGTAAAAAAGTATGGCAAAGTAACAGTGGTGGTGGATGAAGGAGCACCTTTAACAAGTATTCTAGCGAAGATGCGTGGAGTAAGAGTAATCGAGGTACCATTTAATTATAGGAGAGATTTAATTGGTAAAGGTAGAGCTCTACAATACTTTGTAGAATGCTGTGTTGAAGAAGATAAATGGTATGTTTTCATAGATGACGATAACTTAATACTCGACGATTCTTTTCTCTACGAGATACCTTTTTACGATAGCCAGGGATACGTAGCAGCTAACGGCGTACTCGTGCCTAGGCCTGGAAGAAGCAACATTGCATATGTTATGGATTGGATTAGATTCATGGACGATGTTTTAATATACCGGTTTTTCACTGGTCTCCTCGGGAAACCTTTACTGGGTTTACATGGAGACCTGTTGATAGCTAAAGGAGTTGTTTTAAAGAGAATAGGGTTTAATAAGAGAACTCTCACCGAGGATTTCGAGTTCGCATCTGAACTCGTTAAACACGGGTACAAGACATGGCAATCCTCAACGAAGGTTTCAATTAAAAGCCCGAATAGCATTAAAGACTTAATTATGCAACGTGGAAGATGGTTTAAGGGATTAGTGTACGGTATAAAAAGATGTCCTCTGGGAATGAAGATCGTCGTCATATTGAGGAGTTTTACTTTCAGCGTTGGATTCCTGTTGTTAATGATTTTTCTACCATTAATCTCCTATGTTGGCTTAATATGGTTTATTCTACCTAGCGGTATCTACTATATGAGTACTTACACTTACGGAGTATATAAATCAAAGAAACCGTACCTAATTATTCTTTTACCATTTTTTGGATTCATAGAGGCTGCATCTAGATTATGTGGATTTATAACTGTAAATGGGTATATAGTCATAGATAAGAATTAGCTGGGATTAAAAATGTGGAGTAGCAAGTTCTCGTTTAAATACGGAGACGTACAAGTATATTTTGGCCCAGGATCATTAGTTGAGAACTTCCCCAATGTAATCCGGGGATCTAGAAAAGCATTAATTGTTTCAAGTAAGAGTGCAGCAAGGATCTCAGGTGCTTTAAGTGACGTGGAAAAGAACCTCAAGGAGGCAGGTATCGAGTTTCTCGAGTACAATAAAGTAACGCCTAATCCATCTACTAGCACCGTAGATGAAATTGTTGAATTAATTCAAAACCATGGAGTTGATACAATAATAGCGATAGGTGGAGGAAGCGTAATTGATGCTTCCAAAGCAGCTTCGGTTTTACCAGGGACAGGGGTTAAATCACGCGAACTAGTTCTAGGTTATAGACCCTCTACACGTGGGTTAAAACTCATCGCAGTGAACTTAACTCACGGCACGGGTACCGAGGTTGATAGATTCGCTGTATTAACAATTCATGGGACAATTGAGAAAAGAGGTTTTCTAATACGTTACACAGACTATAGTTTTGATGATCCAAAGTACACGACTACTCTCAACTATAAGCAAACACTTTATACTTCACTAGACGCATTTTACCATGCATACGAGTCCGCTACTGCTAAGAGAACTAATCTACTAGTGCAATCTCTCGCTGAAACCTCAGTGAGCAATATTACAAAATACCTGCCCAGAGTCCTAGGAAACCTAGGGGACCTTGAAGCGAGAACAATGCTACTGTACTCCTCAATGCTCTCCGGAATATGCATTGATTTAACGAGTGGTACACACTTAATTCACGCACTAGAACACGGGTTTAGTGGGTTTAAGCCTGAATTACCTCATGGAGCGGGTCTCGCGATCCTGGGGCCTTTCGTAGTGTATTATACTCATAAAGCTGTCCCAGAAATATCTGCTAGAATTCTGAGACAACTAGATCCAAGTGTTAAACCAGTAAGCGAAGACGCTGAAAAAGCAATGAAAGCTGTGGCTGAGTTTCAGCGAAGTCTGGGTTTCCAGGAGAAACTAAGTGATTATGGCGTAGGGGAGCCTGATTTGAAACCAATACTTGACTTCGTTGAGAGAACAGTGATTGAGAGATTTAGTGCAAATATACCGTTCCCTGTTAACCGAAGCATGCTGGAGGAGTTAGCTAGAAAAGCTCTCTAGTCTAGTTAAGAGTTTGAGTTTTAACTTTTGAAACGAAAGCCGCGAGATTCCTTAGCATTATTTCTTTTTCTCTATTTCCAGCTTTTACTTCATCGATTAATCTCGTGAAAAACTCTATTGTTTTATCCACTTCGCGTACTCTGATCCTATATGGAACTCCGTCTTTGCCTCCATGCGCGTAAGCATATAAAAATGGATCCATAGGGTGCGTAGTTGGATCTCTGAGAGAGGGTTCATAACCATATATTAAATCTGCTACAAGAGCAATTGCTCGAATTGATTCAGGGCCTATGCCTCTGATAAGCAATAAATCCTTAAAGTTTCTAGGGGCTTCATGTTTAATTATTTCTGCAGCCTGAGCAACTCTTTTAACATCAGTAATAGGCCTGTAGTAAATAGGACATTTCAATACTTTCTCGCCGACATTTACCCAGCTGCCTCTTTTTCCCTGAAAACTATTCGCCGCGTATACTGTTATATCCGGTAAATTCTTCAACAACCGGTTAACGCTATGTAAATCCCTCATTATGGATTCAATGGGTGTTGATTCTATGATCTCAATCAAGGCTCTTCTCGCCCTCTGGGATTCTTGGTCAACGAGGTTTAGAGCAGAAGTAATTACATGCGATGCAACACCAGAGTGCGGATCCTTTTCACATGAAAGTGTTTCATTTTTATCTACCAGTATATGGTATCTTCTAGCTGTCTTTGATTTCAAATTCATACCTTGCTGTATAATCAGTGTTTTCTCGTTATCTGTTACTGCTAAACCATGTATATACAGTGTATAACCGTCCTGTAATCCAACGGAATCTACTTTAGCTGATAATCTACTAGCTGAAACTATTTTAATAGCGTCGATATCACCCTTCAATTGCTCTGCTTCACGCGGAAGATTCCTTGCATCGCTCCCTTTTCCACCCAGTACTGCGATGTTGTTCTCTTTGAAACTAGATGGAGGGTAAACAGATTTAAGCACATATAAGACTACGGTTGTTGAACCACTACTATCCCAATCCATTCCAATGACATTATTAAAAGCCTGAAACCACAGTGGATCAGAGAACCTTCTTAAAATTTCGTCTGGACCATAAATTTCAGCCATGTATCTAACTATAATAGATCCGAGAAGCTTCATTCTTCTAAGCAAGTAATCCGGTACTCTGCCTTCATGTAAAGGTAGATCAGATATGCCTTCGATGAACAACCTCTAGTACCCTAAGCAATAAATTAGTATTAAATACTATTTAAAATTAAGTGAATGAAGCACTATTAATTATCTCTTAAAGCTTCTTCACTGCACGATGGTAGAATTAAGTTTGCCCCCTTTGATCTATACTCTTTGAGCAAGCTTTGATCTAAGTTAACTATTAATGATGGTTCAGAGATCGAGCCCACATACTTTCTCACGAGTTCCCTAATTTCCGATTCCCCGCTGCCCCCTGAATACAGTAATAAGGGAGACGTGAATTTCAATTCGTCTAAGCAAGGTAGAACAAGTGTATTTAACCCAAGCGCTTGTCTTAAGGCTTTCTCAATGGCTCCAGGACTTAACCTGTAACCACTTGTTTTCAACACTCCATCCGTTCTACCTAGAACATATAGATACCCTTCTCGTGAAAGGTATCCGTAATCACCTGTCCTATAATAGTTATCTCTCCACTTCTCCGCATATTCTGGTGGGTATTCAATGGGCATAGCTGGCCAAGGTTTCAATAATATTATTTCTCCAAATCCCTCATTCCCTATTTCTCCTTTTTCACTTAGGATCATTACGTGGAAGCCGGGTATGGGTGTACCGCTGGAACCCGGTGCAATGGGTGTAAAAGTGTAATTTACAAGGTTTCCGGAAATGAATGTTCCTACCTCGCTCTGAATATACATGTTCACAACTGGTATTCTCCCAGACAGCTGACTGGGTATAGATTCTATGAATGAAGTGTAACCAGTTCCCACGACTCTATACGTCCACCACCAAATATCAGCTTCCAAGGGTTCAGCTGTTACAATGATTGCTTTCAGTGTATCCATGTTATGTCTTCTAACGTTTTCATCGCCTTTTCTGGATAGTAGTCTCAGTGCTCCGCCTGTAGTTAAAAACAGTGTTACAGCGTAGTCTTCTATTAGACTCCACCATCTATCCCACGATGGGTAATCGGGTCCACCATCATATAGTAAAACAGTTGAACCAATCATTAGTGGCCCGAAAACCAAGTAGCTTACTCCCGTGATCCAGCCTGGCCAAACTGTGCAGAAATATGTATCCCGGGGTCTAATGCCAACCCAGCGACTAGTGGAGTAAACTTGAACTAGGAATCCTCCCGTGGAGTGTGTTATGGGTTCATAGTCATCCCTATACCCACTATGTAAACCAAATAATGGGTGCTCACTATTTGCGACGTATTCCTCAGTGCTCTCATTAGTTGAAGTGAGATCATCGAATAAAACTTCATTTTCCCTAAGAGATGGTGCACCTATCCTGCTGTAAACGACTACTTGACCCCTGTAGTTAGCTTGTTCTACTGCTTTTCTAAGCGTGTTTAGAACATCTATTATTCTCCCTCTCCTATAGAATCCATCAGAGGTAAAAACAAGTTTAGGTTCTCTATGCTTTATTCTTCTAGCTAATTCCCAGAAACCAAACCCTGTAAACACTGGTTCGAATGGAACTCCTAGTTTAACTGCGGCTAGCATTGTTGCAATCGACTCTATTGTTGGAGATGAGTAAATAATAATCCATTCACCTGGTTTAAGTCCATTGTTTTTCATGGAATAAGCTATTTTGCCGACTAATGCGTCTAGTTCCCCATATGTTACTGCTCTCGCTACTCCTTCTTCTCCCTCCCATATTAATGCCGCTTTACTCCAAATCCATGTCTCCCGGTGTTTACCAATGACATTGTAGTATGCACTAAGTTTTCCGCCTTTAAACCAGGTAGCCTGAGGACTGCTACCATCGTAAACCTTGCTCCACGTTGAACACCATGTGAGGTTTCTTGCTTCTCGCTGCCAGAATGAGAAGACATCTTTAACGCTTTCCTCGTAAATGGCTTTATATTCCTCAAATTTAACTGTTTTCCACTTCATTGAGGGAGGTACTATTTTTTCATCTCTGTAGAGCTTCTCGAAAACTATTTTATATGGTTGTTCATTCATGTTCATCAACTCAGCTTAATTACCTGTGTATATGGTTGAGCAATATCTCGGAACCTGTAGTATTGCTCTACTTTATCGTAGTGTACTGGTATTGTTATCGCTGGCCTAAGGCTTTTAACTACCTCTAAAGCTTCCTCTGGGGTCATCACGTATCCTCCACCGATTGGTGGTATGAGGACTGTGATCTTTTCATTGATACGTAATATTTCCTCAATGAAGCCTGTATCACCCATATAGTATATATTGAGGTTGTTTGGGAACCTTAGAATGTAACCTACACAGCAGCCTTTGGGATGTGGTGGAGCTTCAAAGTATAACTCAGGTTTACTATACGCAGGTACCACTAATATATTAGTGTCTCCAAGTTGAATGATTTCACCTGGTTCAACTCCTGCATGTGTATTTGGAACTAGAAGTTCCCCCTTAAAACTCGATAAATATTCATAACTACAGTGTTTTACGTGCATGTGCGTACATAGTACTATATAGCATTTCTCGATTTCACTGCCTGGATCTATGCAGTATGTTTTATCACCGTGCAGTATTTTCACTCCCACTAATCCTACTCTACTAATAGTGATTCCTCGTAGAGAGAGTTCACGAGGCAAGTAAACACCTAGCAAATTCTTGGAACAATCTCTCCGCGTGGAGGCTCAACTAGTCTCAACCCACCTATACTGGTCTCAGCTGCAACATAGCCCTTAAACATATCTGTTTGCTTGACTTCACCTATAATCCTCGAGTTTCCGAATCCCAGTTTTTTCGCGTACTCCACTACTTCATCAGCACACTCTGGTTTAAGCGATAACACTGCTACACCCTCGCTCGCGAGATACAGGGGATCTATTCCAAGCATTTCAGAGTATCTCTTAACGGGTTCCCTGATTGGGACTTTATCCTCTGAGATATATATCAGCAACTCGTTTTTCTCAGCCCATTCATTGAGGACTCCGGCTAATCCGCCTCTCGTTGGGTCTCTTGCAGCGTTTACGCAGTACCGGTACTTAGATAGTAATGGCACCATTAGTTTAGTTAATGGTTTAACATCGCTTCTCAACATGCCTGTACTTATTTCCTCTATATCTCTACCTAAACCCATCTGCATTAGAAGAATAACTGCTCCATGGTCACCTACATAGTCGCTTACAAATATCTTGTCCCCTGGGGCCGGCTTATCTATAATAGGGTTATCTGATATGCCTATGGCTGTTGTTGATATAACTATTTTATCGACTTGTCCACGAGGCATTACTTTGAAGTCTCCTCCTATCAACGCTACGTTTTCTTCTCTGAGAACTTTAAGCATTGATTCAATAACGGCCTCAAGATCTTTTACCGGGAATCCTTCCTCAACTATTATCGTATCCAGCATCGCTATTGGTTTACCGCCGAGCATTAGTACATCGTTTATTGAACCAGAGGCAGCTAAAACACCGATATCACCGCCGGGGAAAAATATTGGGTTAACAGTGTACGAGTCAACTGATACAACAACGTATCTACCATCTGGTAATGGAATCGCTGCTGCATCATCTGCTACATCGATCCCTACGCCCCCCTCAACGCGTTTCAGTTTATCGTCGACGCGTTTAAATATGAGTTTCTCTAGTAATTCAAGCATTTCAACTCCTCCAGCACCATGCGCTAATGTAATGTAGTCCATGGTTTACACCTCTCCTTGTCTCAACAACTTGGATTTCTCCAGGAGTAACTCGTAGATAGAGGTGAAGCTAGGGGCATCTTGCCCCAGTACTTCCTCGAAGAACTTGACTTGCTCTAATACGTCTTCTTCACTCATCTTTGATACAATAACGCCCGCGTGAACAATCACTATATCGCCTTTATTCACTCTATCACTCGATATTCCTATTAAGACACTTCTTGGAACACCGTCCCCGTAGTCAACTTTAGCTGTCATTTTATCATAGTCTACTTCCAATATTACTGCAGGTGTACCTAGACACATTTTAAGCACCACCTATGTTTCCCTTTAATTCAATAGATAACTTTAAGAGTAAATCTCTTGAACCATACTTAGCCCATATAGCGCATGTTCCTTCTGCTGACACCATGCATGGCCCAATTGGTGATGAGGGGGTACACGCTCTTAAAAATAGTGGACACTGTGAGGGGTAAGCTTTTCCAAGTACTACCTCAGCGCACCTACACCCTGATGGCATATCATACCCCCAGTCAACTGGAGATAGTTCACGTATACCATACTCCTTGAAAGCATCTTGATCCGAGTAATCTTCCCTCATTCTCAACCCACTCTTAGGGAGAAATCCTATACCTCTCCAAGCATCGTCAACGGATTCGAAGACTCTCCAAATAGATGACTGTGCAGCTACATCTCCATGATATGATACAGCTCTAACATACTCGATGACTACACTTGGTTTCCCTCTAACTAGTTGCTCCATGATCTTCATTATTGAGACAAGTACATCTACTGGTTCAAAACCAGATATCACAACGGGTATTCCATAATTCTCCGCTACTGGTTCCCAGGCCTTCGCACCCGTTACAGTGGATACGTGGCCTGGAGCTATTACTCCCTTAACCGGTGGCTCCGTGGGTTTCTCCTGTGAAACCTCTAACGCGTAGAACATTGCTGGAGGAGTTAACTTAACTAAGCTTAACAGCTTCAAGTTACCTGGAATCAGCCTCTTGATCACTGCTTGAGCGTAACCAGGTGCAACCGTCTCGAAACCTATGCCCGCGAAAACAGATGGTTTACCGTGTAATTTAGCGTCCTTGATTGCAGCCAGGAGATCTGATACTATTTTCACGTTTCCTCCTGAAGCATGAGCCTCACTAAGAGAGTAAAAACCTTTCACGCTTCTATGAGATCTTAACTTGTAAACATCCCCATAAGTATAGACTGTTACACCATCTAAAGCTAACCTAATTAACTCCTCTACATAATAAGATGGAGTAACACAAACAGGGCACCCTGGACCAGCCACTAATTCTACACCCCGCGGTAAAAGGCTCCTAATACCATAGTGCGTAATAGTCCACTCATGTGTTCCACAGAAATCCATTATCTTTAAGTGATCTACACCTGTCTCCTTCATATATGAAAACCAGTAGTCATTAATCTTTCTCACGATAACTCTAACTAAATCCCTGTTTTTTCTAAGTATGTTTTCAAGCTCGCTCAGCAACTTCGACAATTAATCATTCACCAATAACAAAGTTATAAAGATACCAGTTTTTAAGCTGGAGAAGCAAAAAAGCTCCAGATTTAGGGGAGCCAACCTCGGTTCACTCCGCCGCGGGACACGCGGCTGTCACCGAGGCCTTCGAATAATATTAACTCTTTGAATAACCTAATAACTCTTAGCATAATTTACGCGAAGAGGAAAAATTAGACAATTTACGAGAAAAACACTACTTGCTTTTTCCACACTTTCTCGTCTTCTTTTCCTCCTTTTTCTCCTCTTTCTTAGTTGACATTTACATCCCCATAGATAATACTTAACGGCTGACTTAAAACAAGTGAGCCGTATAAGGACAGATTCTCCTCAAGAATTCTACATTGTTGCTACCTGTGAAGACTCCCCATGTATTCTCTTGTTCTTCTATTGATGTAAATCATTAGTGCAAACGCTATGATCATTAGTGTGAGCGTCAATATTATAGCAATTATTGCCATGTGTAATGCGTATTCACCTGATCCAAAGCATATTGGAATAAACCCTATGAGTATGCATCCACCTGTTGAAATATGTACTCCTTCACTTACAGCGATAAATAGGGGTATTATGGCTGCAATAAACGCTATTAATACCCCGGTGAACAATAGTATTAAGCCCGTTTTAAACAATTTCAATCAGATCACCTCAATAGAAATATATATGTTGCAACAACCACTATGAATAAAAGCATTGCCATTATTAATAAAACACGCGTCACTCTCTCACTAGTACCCACAACTATGGGTAAAGGCCCAATAATTATTACTCCTCCTCCCTCAACGCGTTTACCTTCGCTTTGACTATTTTCAATTTCTTTAAACATCGATATCATTATAAGCACTATACCTAGTAGAATCATTATAAACGCGACTATAAATAAAACTAGTAAAACCAATCCGAGCATTTAAACCCCTTGTAATCTATACAAGTAGAGGTTTTTAGTCATTAGTTCCTCTTTCACTACGAGTAATGGTGGAATGATCGCCGTTTAAATATTTAAATACTTGTAAAAACGCTCCTTAAAGATTGAGCATTGGCGAATAAAACATGAGTAAACCCGCGTATAGATTGAGGTTCGTCGACTTCAAAAACATATGTAGTGAATGCACTGTAAACTGTTGCAAAAGACTCTACGCTGTTTTATTACCCGAGGAGGAGGAAGATTTCAAAGAAGCATCATTCGAGGTTAAAACGGATAAGGGAGTTGTAAAGTGCATAGGTTCATATGGAGGAAAGCCGTGCCCGTTTCTAAATGATCAAGGTTACTGCACAATATACGAGAAAAGACCATTTGATTGCCGACTATGGCCAGTAGTGATTTACATCGACTTCAAGACCCGAGATAAAGTAGTCTACTTAGATCTTGATTGCCCCGCCGTCAAAAACGGTAAAATATCAATTGACCTCATCAACAAGATAATTGACTCCATTAAAGACTATGAACTCGATGAAAAATGGCTTGAAAAGTATACTTTAGCACCGTGGGCGAACAATTTCATTGAGATTCATCGATTCAAACAAGTTAAATCAAGTTAAATACATGGATTCACCCATAGATTAAATTAAAGGCTAGAGTATATGTTCTCGCTGAGTTTTCTCTTGGACTCCGTTAAGATATTATCTACTTTTATTACACTATTAGTGCTCAGCATACAGGATTGGAGAACACGTGAACTAGATGCTCGAATAGTATACTTCTATCTCATTTTATCTATATTATTGTTTTTTGCTTCCACAATAATACTTGATACCCCTTTATACATGCGTTTATTCTACGCGGGTATCTCGCTGTTCACAACTGCAGGGTTATTTATACTACTATATAAAACAGGGCTTATAGGTGATGGAGACGTTTACATTGCGACAGCGCTAGGATTAATGTTTCCATACTCGGATACATATAAGCTTACTCTGCAAGCATATGGTTTACTTCCTCCATCGATGGTGATTATTTTCTACGCCAGTGTTTCAGCTTTAGTAATAATGTTAACTAATGTTCTACAAGTGATTATGAGGTATAGGGGTGCTTTAGAGAGGCTTCCCCAAGGATATAGGATCATAGTTCCTCTTTTAGGTAGACCAGTGAAAATACGTGACTACTTAAATGGAAAATTCAAGCACTATTATCCTTTACAATCCTTCGAGTTAGATGGAGAAAAATTAACTGTAAAATTCAGATTAGTTACTGGGGTTGATAACGCTGAAATCAATGATCTGCGTAATATTGTGGAACGCGGGTTATTAAACCCCGATGACTACATTTGGATTACTCCAGGTTTACCGTTCATTCTATATTTGTTAATAGGATTCATACTTGTACTACTGATTGGTGATAAACCATTATTGACATTAATTTCTAAAGTAATCTAATTGAAATAGATGCAAAAGCATATGATATCAAAATAGTTAAAGGTACTCCTATTATCCATAACATATTAATCTCCAATAGCGTTCTTGTGTTAACGTACTGTAATCCCCTCGCGTAACCTACACCAGCTATAGCTCCAAGTAACGCTAACGTGAGAGAACTAGGAATATTTAAACCCACGAGTAGAATAACAGTGAAAGCTGTGCTCAATTGAACGATGAAACTTGTAGCTGGAGTTAAAGGAGTTATTCTGCCACCAATAGTCTCAGCGATCCTATACCCCCACAATAATGCACCAAGTAGAAATGCTATCGAAGAATATGTAATAGCTATTGTTGACTTCAAGGATTCGTTGGAAGTCTCCTTATTAATTGTCTCCAAGAAGACTGTTAATGGCCCCGCTGCATTTCCAACATCGTGTGCACCATAGCTAAAAGCCAGCATGAAAGACGTTAAAGTCGTTGCGTAACTGTAAAACCAGTCGCCATTGATGGTGCCTATGCGTCGATGAATATTGAGCACAATCATATATGATACCAGTGTTAATATAAGGGATAATGAAGTAGCGAGGATCACCGCTATGATAGATGGAAAGATCCTTAAATAAATTAAGCACTGTACTGTAAACATCGCTGTGTATACATAGATGAACCCTATTTTTGAACTTAAGCTATGTCTACTGTGCTCTATTAGGATACTTAATCTATAGAGCACAATGGATAGTAGCATCGCTATTAACGGAGTCGTTATCCAAGATAGCGTGATAATGAAGACTCTATCCCAGAATACGCACTCATAACCACATGAAGCTAAACCAGATCCAAGTATTCCCCCTACAGCTAGTTGACTAATACTCACAGGAATTTTATACGTTACAGATATCAACGCTAATAGGAGAGTTGAGGCCACTGCGGAAAGTAAGCTTATAATTATTCTTCGAGGATCAATCATTGACCCGAAGTCCACTATGCCTTTAGCATAGGTTCTAGAAACATACTCACCTATGAGAACTGCTCCAGTTGACATAGCGATCGCGTTTAATAAATACGCTCTCCTGGTATTCACTATCCTCGCACCCGATAATACTCCTACTAATTTACCAATGTCGTTTGCACCGTTGATCATAGCTAATAAGAACACCATTATGGCTCCCAAAGTAATGCTCTCTATGTACAATTATGTACACCTATTTAGACTATATAGATAATCCTAGTTGATGATAATTTAAAATACGGCATAGCTTATAAGCTTTAATCGAGGAGAGTAGCTGTAATTAAAAAAAAGTGTTTTCGTTCACTATGCTTGTTCTCTTTGATAAGGTGTACCAGTAAACGCTGGAGGCCTAGATTTACCTATTAACCCTGCTACTACTAGTAGTGTAGCAATGTAGGGGATCGTGTTTATTAGTGGTAATGGTATCAGTGCTTTAGCTGATTCAATGTTCTTTAAATACTCGGTTAACGTCCACAATGAACCAAACAAGAAGCTTCCGCCAAGAGCATATATGGGATTCCAGTTTGCGAAGTTCACTAAGGCGAGAGCAATGAATCCTCTTCCAGCAGGTAACTCTTTCGTAATGGTGGCTAACCAATCAATACTCAATACAGCACCTGCGAGACCAGTAACAGCTGCACCTATAATTGTCGCTATGAACTGTGTTTTCTCAACGGGTATCCCCACAACGTCGGCTGCCTCCGGGTTTTCACCACATGCTCTGACCCTTAAACCATAATCTGTCCTATAGATAACAATGTAGAACAGTATGACTAGTAGCATGGACGCTAGGAATAGTGGTGAAATCCCTAATCCAGGTATTCTTGGTACTTTTGCCTCATATCTGGGATTATAGTATCCTCTTACTCCCCACACGACTTCTATTCCATAAGCAACGAATCCTGTAGCAAACATGTTTATTCCTATGCCACTTATAATGTGGTTTCCTTTCAAGTAAACAGTTATGAATGCGTGAATAGCACCTATGAATGCACCCATAGCTACTGCCGCTAATACTCCAAGCCACGGGTTCACTGTTTTATCTGCAATAGCTACTGCGGTGAAAGCCGATAGCAACATTATGCCTTCTAAACCAATATTTACTACCCCGCTCCTCTCAGCGAATATTTCACCTAGAGTAGCAAGCAGTATTGGAGTCATCGCCCACGTTGACTGAGTAACTATGTCTAGAATTAATCCCTGCTCAGGCACTGGTTTCACCTCGTAGAGCTCTTCTAATCCTCCATTTCCTCCACATGTACGTGAAACCTGGAACTGCGAGAGCAATAACTATTAATCCTTGAACAGCTTTAACCATTTCGAGAGGTACACCTGCTCTTATTTGCATTCCACGTGATCCAGCATTTAATGCACCTATAATGATTGCAGCCGGTATAATGAATATAGGGTGATTTAATCCAAGTAAAGACACGGAGATACCGCTGAACCCGAGGCCTGCTAAATTTGATGCACCCGTCGTTATAGCGTATGTTGGGGGGCGACCACATATTTCAAGTACACCGGCAAGTCCTGAAACCACTCCACCTAGGACAAATACGTTTAACATAGTAATCCATGGGTTTATCCCAGCGTATCTAGCTGTTTTTAACCCTATGCCAACTACTCTCATGCTGTACCCGAGGCGTGTACGCCACATTATCAAGTAGATTAGTATTGTTACAAGTAATGCTATTATGAAAGACGCAGTTAACTCGCTACCAGGCATAAGAACCGGTAAGACTCCAGAGCGCGGCATACTTATAGTTTTCTCCGGCCTATATGGATCATAGTAAACATATATTCTAGCGTACTCAACTATCCAGAATGCAATCCAGTTCAACATTATGGTTACAACAACTTCGTTTACTCCCCTTAGAACTTTAAATAAACCAGCTATGAACCCCCATAAAGCCCCCATCAAGATCCCCATTAGTAAAGCTAGAGGTAAGTAAAGTGCATCAGGCAGCTTCATGGAAGCTATTATTATTGCCCCTAATGCGCCCATGAAAACCTGGCCTTCGGCACCAATATTGAATACGCCGGCTCTAGCAGATATCGCGAACGTTAAAGCCGTTAACATCATTGGAGTAGCGTAACTGAGAGTCATAGCTAGATAGTATGGATCCGCTAAGTTAAGTGAGGTTTCAAATAAACCCCTATAAGCAGCTACAGGGTCGTAACCTCCCCAGCTAATGATAATAGCACCTAGAGCTAAACCCGCGATTAATGCTAGTACAACGTTACCTAGGTATGTTAAGTACTCTAACTTACTTGAGGAACTCATTTCAATCACTCATACCGTGCTTTATTTCTTCAATAGTGTATCCACCCATCATTAATCCAACTTCTTCTTCAGTGACTTTCCTGGGATCAACTATTCCAGTGAATCTTCCTTCATACATGATGGCCATTCTATCGCTTAAACTCATAGCTTCATCTAGATCGGATGAAATCAGTATAACGGCTTTACCCTCATCTCTCATTTTGACTAAGAGTTTTCTAATGTACTCGGTTGCACCCACATCTAGGCCCCGTGTTGGTTGAACAGCTAGTATAACGCTTGGTTCCCTACTCAGTTCTCTCCCTACTACTAGTTTCTGCTGGTTTCCACCGCTAAGAGTTCTAGCTGGAGATGATAACGCAGATACAACGATTTCGAAGTCCTTCACGAGTTTCCCAGCGTATTTCAAAATCTCGTTAAATCTCAGGAATCCTGCTTTATTCACTAAGTTTTTATCATATGTGATCCGAGTTAACACGGAGTTCTCTGCTACGGACATATCCATGGCTAAACCAGTTCTCCTATCTTCAGGTATATATGATAACCCCATTGAATACCTCTCTTTTGTACTTGCATGTGTTATATCTCTGCCTCCCAGTATTATTCTTCCTTTCAGTATTCTCCTAATGCCTGCAATTGCTTCAGCTAATTCTATTTGACCATTTCCTTCAACTCCCCCTATTCCGAATATTTCACCGTATTTAACACTAAATGATACTCCTCTTACAGCGCTTACACCTGTGTCTCCAATCACGTGGAGATCCTCTACTTCTACTGCTACCTCGCCGGGAAGTCTAGGCGACTTCTCTATTTCGAATATTACTTCACGGCCTACCATTAGTTTAGCTAATTCCCTTGAATTAGTCTTATTTGTTTCAACGGATCCTACAACTCTCCCTTTTCTTAAGACAGTTACTCTATCAGTGACTTCTAGAACCTCGCGTATTTTATGAGTGATTAAAACAATTGTTTTACCCTGCTCCTTTAAGTTTCGTAAACTCTTGAAGAGTTCTCTTGTTTCAATAGGGGAGAGATTCGTTGTTGGCTCATCGAGTATCAGTACATCAACGTTTCTCACCAGCATTTTTAGGATTTCCGCTCTTTGCCTCACTCCCAGCGATAAATTCTCAGTCACAGAGTCTAAGGGTACTTTTAGCCCCGTGGTGTTCATTAATTTCTCGATTTCCACTTTAGACGATTTTGCTCCCTTCAAACCTAGCACGATGTTCTCGTATACAGTGAATACTGGTACAAGAGATAAGTGTTGGTGAACCATTCCAATACCCAAGCTTAGAGCGTGAGCCGGGTTTCTCAAGGAGATCCTTTTACCCTTAATGTATATTTCTCCACGCGTTGGCTTAATCAAACCAGATAAAATCTTCATTAATGTTGTTTTACCTGCACCATTCTCTCCCAGTAACCCATGTATCTCTCCTTTTCTCAGTTCGAGATCCACTCCTCTGAGTGCTAGTGTACCGTCAGGGTATATTTTCACTATGTTCTTCAATAATACTATGTTGCTGTCGTCTCCAGTATTCAATTACTTACACCTAACCACTACACACTGTATCCGAGCACTATTTAATTTAAGGAAGATAAGGAAAAAATAAAAGTTCTTTAACCAACATTAAGTGTTGACCTTACTGCTTGTATCGACTCCGATGAGTAAGGTACTTTCGCAGCTATGTCGGAGAATGTTAAACCATATACTTGTACTCCACCTGGGTTACTCTTGAGTTGCTCCTCTAGTTTCTTCACTTCATCCCATATCCATGAGGGTATAGATTCCCTTATTGCTTTAACCTTCGCGTAAACTTCATCTCTATTAATGTCTTTTCTACCAGCTTGTATAGCGATTGCTAGGAACGTGTCTAAGTCATCTAGAGTGCTAACTGCTATGCCACCTTCTTTGAGGCCTAGTTCTAGTACACCACCATATGTGCTCACTTTACCAGCGTAGTAGTCTATGGCTCTTTTAACCGCTTGATATACACCGACATCAACTCTTTTCATCATTGATGCTATTATGAATCCTGGCTTAATCCAGTCTTGGTCAGCGTCAACACCAATAGCAAATGGAGGTCCCTGAGTTTTGCCTCGGGATTTACAGTATTCTTCAACGGCTTCAAATATACCTAGACCCGTGGCCCCCGCAACATTATATACTACTCCCGCACCCATTCCAATCTGTGCTTGAGTAGCTGTTTTACCTCTAGCGGGGTCGTTGAATGCGCCAGTGTAAGTGTACAGTATTTTGAGAGGCGTCGATGCGTTGACTCCTGTTTTATCAGCGTATACTTTTTCTCCATACCTGATACCCCAGTAGTAGCCTGCTTCGAATTTATATAGCACCGGTATCTCCATTCCTAATACGACACCAACAGCTGAGTAATTATAATATCGAGCAACCATAGCTGCGAGTGCTCCAACTAGCGCGCTTCCCTCGTGTTCCTTAAATAAAACACTTAGAACATTTGGTTTTTCAACGTAACCATCAATTATAGCGAATAATTGATTCGGGTACTCGTCTGCAACTTGAGCCACTGCATCAGTCATGAGGAACCCGACTGCAACTATGACTAAGTATTTTCCCTCTTTTGAAAGTGTTCTAAGGTTCGGTAAGTAATCCTGCTCAGTTGTACTTTGAACTTCTTTTAACTCTAAACCAAAATCTTTAGCAGCTCTACTCCCACCTAGATAAGCCATGTCGTTGAAGCTTAAGTCTCCTCTACCACCAATATCGTATACTACAGCTATTGCTGTTTTCCCAGGAGTAACAGTGGTAGTAGGCGTTGTGATTGTTGGAGTCGTCGGAGTTGTTGTAGTTGTTGGTTGTGTTGACATTATATATGCTATTATTCCAATTGCAGCCACTACGACAACTATTACGAGGATTAATGCAGTTGTTTTAGTTAAACCTACATACTTCAAAGAATCCACCTTGACTTGATATAAATAACTCCAGTTGAATTTAAATATCTTTCCATGACAAAATCCTTTAATTGGTAAACAATTGGATTTCACCTAGTTGAGGTTGCAAGTAATGGGAGAACAATGCGATGTATTACTATACGGAGATCTCGTACTAGATATTATCTTTTACTTAAAGGATCAACTCGTAATAACGAGTGGATCCTATATTGTTGAGAACGCTTATGTATCACCTGGTGGAGCAGCGGCGAATACTGCTGTCGCATTATCTAGACTTGGAGTAAACTCCTGCCTAATTTCCGCAGTGGGGTACGATGTAGTTGGTAAATACTTGCTCGAAGACCTTGTTAAAGAAAATGTTTCAATAAAATATGTCAAAGTGCTAGAAGATAAGGGCAGTGGCATAGTTGTTTCCATAGTTACCAGTAGGAGAGAGAAAACTCTTTTATCCTATAGAAATGCATGCAGAGAAAACATTGTTCCATTAATCGAGGTCTTAAATGAATTAAAACAAGCTAAAATAGTATATGCATCAGGCTACGTGTTCGACAACGTAGATCAAGGTTTATCCCTTGTGAAATTATTTAACACTACACGTGAATACGGCGTGAAAACTTTCCTCGAATTAGGTGGTTTACCATTTGATAAAGTAAAAGCGCTGAGTGAACTGAAGGGACTCGTAGATTTTATTACGTTAAACGAGTGGGAACTAGGAGCTTATTTCAAAGCATTCGATGCCTCACAAGCACTCATAAAACTACATGAAATGTTGAGACCTGAAATCGTATTCGTCAAGATGGGTGATAAGGGGAGCATCCTTTATGATGGCCATGAAACCGAAGTTGTTCCACCCTGTAACGTGAACGCGGTTGACCCAACGGGTTGCGGTGATGCTTATAATGCAGGAGTAATCTATGGGTTAATCCATGGATTAAACCCAGTTAAAGCTGCACAAGTAGGTAATGCCATGGGTGCATACAAGATCATGGGTCATGGAGCGAGGTTTTTCCCCATGAACATATCTGAACTCGAAGCATTCATGGAGAAAAATTGCCCATGGAACCTAGGCTAATTACTCGTCTCAGCCAGGTAATCCAGTATCTTCCTAATGGATTTTATGGCACTAACTTTTTCTTTAAGGTATTCAGCTCCCTCACTTGTAATTGAGTATGTTTTAAGCGGGGAACCATCTTCACTTTTATCCCATTTCGAGTAAACTAGTCCTCTCTCCTCAAGATTCTTGAGTATAATGTATATAACCGCGCTTGGAACATCTAGTCCAAAAATTTCCTTAATACGCTTCTTCACGTCAATTCCACGCATTGAATTCTCACTTAGAATCTTCAATATTGTTAAATGCAGTAACCCCCTGAAAGGTAATGGATACTTGCCTCCATGGTGTTTATATGGGTGAATTCCTTGATCATCATTGTGAAACTGCAAGAATAACACCTATTGATACCTATTTAATTTATTTAATTAAGTTACTTATATATTTTGCATAGATTGTAACCTTGGGGGGACGAACACCGTTGATAACCACAAAGATATAAATCTAGTTAGATAATAATTTAACTCAGAGCCGCGACACTCCGCAGAGAGTCCCGTAGAGGACGCTGTGAAGCGGAGGCCCTACTCTACTTAGATTTTCTAGTTTACTTGAAGACTAGTAAACCTATCTTAATCCAAGGAGTTTATGCTCCACGGGAGTTCAGAAGCTGTATTCTCGATGGATTAATTCACGTGGAGGGAATTGAGAAAACCGTGACGGGTAACAATGCGAGTTGAAACATAGATAATTACTTAATTAAAGGCTTTTTCCTAAAAATCAACATGAAGGGGTTGAATTTGGAGAGTAATCGTAAGTTGAAGTGTCCTTTATGCGGGTATGAGGGCTTCAAGGAGGAGTTCACATATATTTATGAAGTCACACTCTACTACATTGACTCAAGTATTGAGAGAGAGGGGCGTGAAAGACCGGTTTTAGTTATATGTCCTCGATGTAAACAGGGTTTCTTCTTAGAAGACCCATACCGTAGGTTCAAGGAGAGTGAACTTTATAAAGTAAATAAGCTATATAGGTGACTTGATCACTGTTAGAAGGATTCATGATGGAGGATGCGCTTCACTCAGTACTAGGTGGAATAATGACCATGTCTCAGGAAAGTGAAAGCAGTCGAGCACTACTTATACCGTTCAATGGACAAGTTAGAGACCCGATCTACGGTTATATCGATTACATTAAGGAACTTGAAGGAGTACTAATGGATTCATGGTTTTTGCAGAGACTCAGATATATTTATCAACTACAAGCTGCTCACTTTGTTTATCCAGGTGCTACTCACACGAGGTTTTCTCACGCTATTGGAGTATTATTTGCTTCATACAAATACATGACTTTCCTGTTGAGATCAACTTATGCATCAAATCTACCCGATGAAGTATTAAGAGAAGCGAGTAATAAGAATAGGGAAATATTACTAGCTGCTAGAATATTGGGATTACTGCATGATATAGGCCATGGCCCCTTTAGCCACGCTTTCGACAAGTATGTGTATAAAACCAAGTTGTTCCTAAATTACAAAGTCGGCAACCATGAAGTAGTAGGTTATTTAATTTACAGAGACCACGTTAGAAGTTTAATCGAGAAAAGCGTCATGGAGAACAAGCATAACTTAAATATTGACGCTGAGTACTTATTAAACTTACTTGACGCTGGAATGAAGCCTCCTAAGGGTATGGAACCCTTCACGGATCTAATATCGAAGAGTCTACTTGGTAGAAACGAGTTCTATGATCAATCCTTTAGCGGCTTTGGAAGAATTGTTAGAATGATTGTTAGAGATTACCTATATACAAGTGACATCATGGATTACTTAAAGAGAGATAGTTACTTTACAGGTGTCCCCATCGGTCAAATAAACGACGACTGGATTGTTAGAAACTCGTTTATTTTAAGTAAGGATGGTAAATTAACACTAGCAATAGCATCTAAAGCCCTGGATGAAGTCGCTAGGTTATTTGACGCGAGGAAATTGATGTACAAGTATGTTTACTTACACCCAGTAAACGTAGCGTTCATTGAAACTATAGGTTCATTATTGACATGTATTAGAAGCCGAATAACTGATATCTTGGAAAAAATGTTTACTTCCACGGATAAGTTACCACACTACATTTCTCTAACAGATCACTCGATGTACGCAGCCTTACAAGAGTTATTAATTAAGGGCATGTCTGAATACGAATGCGAGGACAAAGAATTCGCGAAAACAGCTCTTGAAAGCCTCTTCTACCTGAGAAAGCCCGTATGGAAACTAGTTAAAAGGTTCACCTATGACCTAGAGGAAGCTAAAGTTCTATTCGGGGAGATAGGTGATCTAGTCCAAAAAGCTATGACCGAACGCGTTAAAGACGAGATCGCCCATAGATTAAATAATAAGGGGTTAACGGAGAGTGATGTGAATATCGTTATAGATAAAATAGACGTGTTTCCAACATCGGCTACTGAGATATTGAATAAAGTCGAAGTAGTTGATATTAAAGATGGAAAAGTCATATATGAAGAATCGAAAACTTATAATGAATTCGCGTCTGAGTACGGGCTTAAATCAGAAGCTCTTATATCATTATACATTAATAGGAGAAAATACAGAAACCTCAGCGGAGGAGACCTAGAGAACATAATAGATATCGCTGAAGCAATAATAATGAACTCAATAAAAGGTAAGAGGAGAGAAGCACCTGAGACCAGTTAAACCTAGTGAAAGAGGGTAATAGATTCATCGATCTCTGAGAATATTTCATTTCATGTTCCATGGTTTATATACTTACAAGTGAAACCCATGCTTTTCAATGCGGAGATGAAGAGAAATGCTTATAAATCTATTTGTATGCACGTTTGGTAATGTATCTGGTAAAGTTGAAGTGCTCTTCCTTTAGGGAGGAGGCCCGCCTCTCAGCAATAAATTAAGCAATAAATTAAAATAAACATTGATACTCATATTTGAATGGGTGAATCTATGAATAAAGCGGATTTCGCGATTGCCGTGTTACTCGCATTCATGCCTATTAGTGAAGTGAGAGGAGCTATACCCTTTGTTTTATATAAATCGAACAACACCGTGGCTGTAACTGCGGGCATAGTGTTATCCATTGTTTCAAATATGATAGTGCCGTTTGCAGCATACTTTGTCCTCGATTTACTGGATAAACTTGTTAAATCAAAGTATTCTCCTTTGTTACTGAAGAGAATTTACTCGAAAATATTGAATCTAGGTGTGAAACGCTCACTTAAAATGAAAAAGATAAGTTATTTTGCATTAGCATTATTCGTGGGGATACCTCTCCCAGCCACTGGTGCTTGGACAGGGACACTTGTAGCCTACGTTTTGGGATTAGATAGAAGGAAGTCAATTATAGCTATTGAAGTAGGAGTATTAATGGCGTCATTAATTGTTCTAATAGTTGCATACACTGGAATAGAGATATTGGCGAAGATATTTTTGTCTTAGCTTCAAGAATATGAATAACGTAAGTGAACACTATGATGAAACCCGGGGAAAACATAATTAAAACACACAGGGCCGAGTTTTCAGCAACCCACTGTTACCTCATCATTTCAGCTCCAAAAGTCTTCATCATTTAATCAATGCCCACTTTAGCGTTATCCACTTCGCTCATCAGTAACTCTATATCTTCAACTGTGTTATATAAGTGTGGTGACACTCTAATTCCTCCTAATCCTTTAGCTCCCCTATAAGACACCATTACCCTTTTACTCCTCAAAGTTTTAACGAGATCCATATCTTTTTTCAAACCACGACCCGTCGCGAACAATAATATTGGTGAAAATCTATTAGCATTCTCCAGCGAACTCATGATAGAAAACCCTTTCTCAAGAAGCCTCTCCACTAGGATGCTTCTAAGCTTTAACACATGGTTTTGAATACTCTTTACTTCTATATTATTAATTAACTCCACGGATTTCCAAAGTGCCGCTATTGGAATAAAGGGTGATCCACCACCCCACTCATATTTATCCGCGGTAATAGATACCTCTGGCAGATGCCACGGATCTTTACTTGGATCAGGCCAGTAATTACTCCACTTGTATTCCGGTTCTTTCCTATTCAGTATTCCATAGGGAGGTAGATCTAGTTTACTGATTAATTCTTCTTTAATATACATAAATCCTATCCCATAATATGGTGTTAAAATCCATTTTTCACCTCCACAGCATAGAACATCAGCGTCTTCTTTTCTAACATCGATGCTTAATGCTCCAACATGTTGTACTCCATCTACTATCAATATTCCTCCATGTTCATGAACTATTCTCGAGACTTCTTTGATGTCTAATTTAAACCCTGTTATCCAGTTTACTGAAGAAATGAGCACAATGTACTTGGAGAAGACACTATTTTTAATCGCTTCCTCTATTTCATCCTCAAGGTTTTCTTCGAAATTAGTGTTTAAGACTAATTGTTTACAGTTTCTGAATTCACATATTGATTCAATTGATGATGTAACAGTGGGAAACTCTATGTCAACTGATATAATCGCTGTTTTATTATCAGGATTAGACATCAGTAAAGCTTTCTTCACGCACTCAGTTGTTTGAACCATGAACGCTATCTCGCTGGGTTTAGCATTTATTAATTTAGAGATCTCGCGTTTAGCATTACTTTTGATTTCATTCAAGTACTCGTCGAGATCAGTGTTTATGCTTGCTTCAGACACTAATCTATGTATAAATTCAACGGTTGTTGATGACATTAAACCCGTTGATGCAGTGTTTAAGTATGCTTTGTAATTGCCTAGCGCAGGAAATAATAGTCTAATAGATTTATTCAATTCAAGCACCTGACTTAATATGTGTCAAATCTATGAAGTAGAGATAAAAAATCACTTTCTTTTAACTAGGATACCTATACTTAAACCAATGAGGAACACAGCTATCGCAGTGACAATTGTTATATCGTACTTAATTGTTTCAACGGTGTTAGTCAAGGTGTGAGTAGAGGTAGCTATTTCTGTTAAGACTCTAGTTGATGTAGCTACGCTTGTCGTTACCGCTGTTGTCGTTTGAGTAACCGTGTGCGTGTGAGTAACCGGCATGGTAACTGTCTGCGTTAAAGTCTCCGTCATGGTTGTTTTTAATGTTATAGTAGTGGTGTTTGGTATGCTCGCCGTGTCAAGCCATATTGGGTTATTAATGGCCCTATTACCCATGGTATCATAAGCGATGAACACTACGTATCCATTCATTGTATTGTTCGTAACATCCAGTACTCGCAATTGTAACTCTATATCTATGCTCTTAGTCTTATTCAGCAATATTGTTTTAAGGAGTTTCCCCGATTTAACATATATTTCTAGTTTATCTAAGCCGTAGACAGAGAATAATTTTACGTTTACATTAATTGTGTCATTTAAGCTCCTAGCTGAAACAGTTGATCCTGGCAACGGATCCGTGAAAATGAATGGGCCATAAGTAATGAAAGTACGTCCATATTTCTCAGCTTGAGCTAACGCCATTGGGTCAGCTCCTGCAGGCAAATAAGCAACTACTCTTGGTTTACCACTATAAGCCTGAGTAATCACGTCGTGTACATCGCTGCCAGCAGTCAAGTATTTCCTGATGCCTACATCCCATAACATAAACATTTTACTCAGAGTTCTAGCATCATCGCTGCCCCATGGTCCATTTATTTCTGCATTATCCCAGTCCTCGTAGTAGCCTCCGGGGATGTTGTTTGATTCCTGCGCTATGAATAACCCTCCAATATAGGGGTGATTTGCTCTTATGACTATTGCTCCTGCGTTTCTCGCAGCGCTAATTATTTCTCTAAGTGTACCTCTATACTTGAGTTTCTCTGGATACAATATGGGGTAAGCGTTGAAATGCGCCCAGTCGGGTGAAATCTCGACTCCACAAATAAATGGAGTGTTCCTAATTTTAGCATAGTCCTCTATTACGGGGCAGTTACCCACGTAATCGTGGTCGCTGACAAAGATAAAGTCTAGTGCTGAAGCCAACTGTGATACGACCAGTAGATTCGGCGGGGTTTTCCCATCCATGTAGTCTGAGTGATGGTGTAAATCAGCCATGTACCATCCATAATTCTGTGGTTTAAATAATACTTCGATCGATACATTTACTTCAACTGTTTTCTCTGGTTCAATACTAACCGGTAATGAGACTGGTAAACTAATGAAACCAGCACCATGATCAATTGTTACGTTGTAGTTCCCTGGCGCGAGATTTATCTCAGCTAATCCAACTTTAATTAAATCCGTGTATGCGGTTGAAACCACCATGTATTGAACTGGTGGAATGTATCCTCCACTAATCAATATCCTTGCATCAACTGGTCTACCTGTATCATTTCTATACACATTTAGTACGAGCTTACCGGGGGGAACAATGTCCTGGAAATCAACCTTAAATCTATCTCCCGGCATTAACGTAACATTAGACCAACCACTTGGCCCATGAGCTTTTGCAACAGCTCTCAGATTATAGTCTCCTGGTGCCGGAACCGGCATGAAGTATTCTCCTTTCATATTCGTTATACTCCAGCAGTATGGGTTACTGCCATTATACGCTATAACTGCTGATCCAGGTAATGCTTCTCCCCTAATATTACGTACTGTTCCATTAATGTAGGCTAGCGCTCCACCTCTCATTTGCTGAATGTACTCCACGACTTTACATGTATCTGGTTCACTTGATACAATGATATATGCTTCAAACAACTTACTCTCACCCGGCATCAAAGTAACCTGGTAGAATGGGTCTACGAAATATGTCGATAGTGATATATACGAGTAACCTGGAACATACAATCCAATAACGTAATCCTCGTGGTAACCTAAAACCCAGTCTTCCGTTATACCAGCACTTGATTTCGGACTAGTTGGTATTCTACCTGTTCCATACCCAGGTACAAAAGTCCACCCTCTTTCGAATGTAATAGCGGGGCCCATGATGAGGTTGGAGTATGTGTTTGTATCGGTATTAGTGACGTTTACTATTACTTTGAGGTAGGGTTTACCTGATTCCAGGATATACGTGTACTCCACTTGAAGCCCTTTCCATGTGCCCAAAGCTTTAACAACACCCTTTTGAGTAGTATTTTCAATAATATCAAACTTATTGATTGTAGCCCAGTTACCCCAATCATTCAATGGAAAACTAAACTGAGCAACTACATCCGACATTTTTTCACTTACGGGTGCAATATCAATTATGTGACCAGTTGGTATTCCCCAGGGTGGCATTGTACTTATGCCAAAAGCAACTGCTAAATACTCGTTCATTAATGTAACATCGTTTGGACCTTTAGCTTCCCCCTCCATTATGGGCGTCGGACCCACTATGACTTTAACTCCTGTATTTGCTTGTTGAGCCGTCGACAACAGTGGTAGAATTATTGCAGCCGTTGTCATTAGAGCTAATACTATGAAGTACGAGTACTCATAGTGTTTCTTCAATACTACTACACCTTGAATTACTATAAGAAACTTTAGTTTAAAAACAGCTTAGTGCGAGCTGGAGTAGTTTAAGTAACTAAATAGTATTTTAAACGTAATTAATTCATGGTGGAAATATGCCTAAGGTTATCATTGGATCAGATGATTTATATGCTTGTGCAAAAGAAGCAGCCAATTATTTAGCGAAGAAAGGTTTCGAAGTGGAATTAGCGGGCTCTCTGAGAACCGGGAAACCTGAGCCATGGGTAGATGTAGCACACGAGGTCGCTGTAGCTGTGTCAAGAGGCAACGCTGATTTCGGAGTCTTAGTGTGCTACACTGGAACCGGTGTATCAATAGTTGCTAACAAAGTACCAGGAATTAGAGCGGCGCTGTGCAATGATCCCGAAACAGCTAAGGGAGCGAGACTTTGGAACGACGCTAACGTACTAGCTATGAGCGGTAGGTTAGTTACGGATATACTAGCACGAGAAATAATTGAAGCATGGTTATCAATTAAAGAACCAGATGCCTCCGAGAAGCAAAACATCGATAAACTTAAGGAAATAGATGAGAAATATAGAAAAATATGAATCAGTTTTCTCCCCAACATTATTTACATCTGACCTCCTCTCCGCCCTAAAGGGCGAGGCTTTTGGTTGTGATCAATGTGTGGAGGTATCAAGGGCTCTTCTCCCGTTAAATTAACGTACTTTACGCCTGTTTTTCCCAATGTCTCTCGCAATTCCCAGTTTTTCCTGAGACTTAGCTCTTTCCGCCCCTGAACCTATATCTATAGCAATGCATGCAGTCAAGATTATACTCTCCTGTGAGGATCCAGATAATGGACTCAGGTTTCTTCAACTATATCGCTATAAAATATTTATACCAATATTGATTTAATGTATTTCCTGCTGTTAAATAAAACCTGGTGCTTCGCTGAATGCACAGTGGAGAACTATACATTGTCTTAGATTCACCAGTACATAGAACCGGTGACTTAGCGAAGATATATGTTCTCGCGAGCGGAGGTGAGCAAACCAGTGTTAATTTAGAGATTAGAGATTACAAAGGTGTTCTTGCACACGTTAACCTCAACGTGAAACCCGGTGAACATGTTGTACATAGCTTAGAGTTTCAGGTTCCAAAAATACCTGGTAAATACGAGTTACTACTGGTGAATAACGGGGAAGTATATGATAAAGTATCATATAGAGTAATCGAGGAGAACGAGTTCCCCGTGGAGAAATACGTTGTTTTCACGTGGCATAATCACCAAGCACCAAACTACTTACCGAGCGGAAAGTATTATTTTCCATGGGCATTTAAACATGTCTACGAAAAAGAACTAGCACCTTATGGTAGAGGGCCTTATCATTACCACGCTTTAATACTTGAAAAATTCCCAAATTACAAGTGCACATATAATCTCAGTCCAAGCCTCCTAGCGCAGTGGACCGAGTTAATTGATAAAGGAGTGGTGTTCGCTGATGGTGGATCAATTGATAAATCGAGCTCGGAGGCAAGTATTGTCAAAGAAACACTTGAACTCTATAGGAAATCTGCTTTAAGTGGACAAATAGATGTGTTAACAAGCATATATGCTCACACAATAGCTGGTTACATTATTGAATTCCTTGGAGCAGAGGACATTATCAGAGAGGAAGTAGAGTACGGAATTGAGATCACTAGGAGTGTAATAGGGTTGGAACCAAGGGGCATTTGGACCCCGGAAATGGCTTTCACCATGAAACTAGTGGATATATACAGTGACTTAGGGTTAACTTACACAATACTGGATCAAAAGTGTCACTTGGAAAAATCCACTGGAGATAAAAGTAATCACCTTGAACCATACTTAGTAAAGGGCTCTAAAGGCGAATTAATCATTTTCTTCAGAGACACTGACCTCAGCAACTACGTTAGTTTTAAGAATAACTTTAGAAGCGAGTTACACGCTTGGAAATCCGCATATGATTTAGCGTACAAGATAATTGAAAAACTTGACACAAGAGGAGTATTAACAATAGCTCTAGATGGCGAGAACTGGATGATATTTGCTAAGTCACCGCCTTTAACTGCATATTTCTACAGTAGACTCGTTGAGTACCTCGTTAAAATACAGGAAACAGGTTACTTGAAAACCACTAATCACAGAGAATTAATAGATAAGTGGACTCCTCGTAGAACCTTGAAACATGTACCAACAACAACATGGCTCTGTAGCTTCACTAAATGGCATGGAGAAGTCAAAGAACACCATGATTACTGGGAGAAAGCGAAACATGCTTATAGTTTAATTAAGGAATACGAGGAGAAATATGGTAAAAACGAAAAATCTAAACAAGCTAGACGGGCCCTATGGCATTTATTGGATAGTGATTACTGGTGGGCAGAGTTTTGGGAATCCAAGATAATTGACATATGGCTCTGCGAGGTATATAAGCAACTTGAAGTCGGAGAAACATACTGTAGAGTTGAAAAAACATGAATACATACTCACTCACATTTATTATAAGTAATGCAGATTGGTTAAGCCGCGATGAAAAATAACTTAGTTGACTCTACTTGCATAAATACTAGGGTAAAATGGAATCTCCATAAATATGTGCTCAGAATAGCTAGTTTACTTGGCGTTAAACAGCATAGAGTAGACTTAACTTTCGCTAATAGAAGACTTAGATTCGTTATTCCCTCACCTTATGTCGAAGAAGCATTCAACAACCTCGAACACATCGCAGTTGACTGTGATTACTACATTATACCGTATACTAGGCCTAACCGCGGTGACCGCATACTAGATGCAGGGGCCTTCCTAGGCTTCTACACTGTTACATCCTGGTTACTAGCAGAGCCGAGTGGACGTGTTTACTCCGTTGAACCAAATAAACTCGTGTTGCCTTTTCTACGCTATAACATTGAATTAAATAAAGTAAGAGGAGGCACGATTATTCCATTCGCAATATGCCCAAGTAGTGGAGTGAAGAGATTATTCATTGGAGATTACTCAGCAGTATCCTCTCTGATAAGGGAACACGTTGAACAACACAGTGCAGTAGTTTCCGAGCTGGAAGTTAAATGCGTGAGACTCAGCAGTATTCTCAAATACTTAGGGTACACTGAAATATTGAAACTAGACATTGAGGGATTAGAGTTAGAGGTTCTCAGAGAAGCCCTAGGAGAACTCTGGAGAGTTAAAAGCATCGTTGTAGAAGCACACACGGATATCGTTGATGTACGTGAGGTTGAGGCTGTTCTAGAAAAAACAGGGTTCACTAAAATATTTATACTTGCTTCGAGTGAAATGCCTTATCAAGCAGTAATTCACGCTACGCACTCTTCACCACGATGAGTTTGTTAAAGCGTTCTTTATTATCTTTATTAACATGCAACTATTACTCAGTGATATGTTAGAATTATTGCTTTGCTTGGACACATTGATACGCAGGCTGGTTCTAATCCTCCTTTCCTCAGCTGTGAGCATAGATCGCAGTTAACTATATCGCCCCTACTTAGCTTTATGGCTTTAACTGGGCAAGCTGTTAAGCAATCCAGGCATTTATTACACTTCTTGTAATCTATTAGTATTTCTCCGAGTTCACCACGCGTTATAGCTTTCCTCTTGCATACTGATTGACAACTCGCATTCGTACAGTGAAGACATGCAGTTGGGTAAACTAATCCATCCTCTAATTTATTGATTTTAATCATTGATCTACCATCATGAACAAAACCGCAGACCGCGTTACATGTCTCGCAACCCATGCATTTCGAGTAATCGAACACCCTTGTGAAAGGAGATGCATTTAAGCATTTATCATAGTTAAACACATTGTAGGTATCTAAGTACTTGCATATTTCTTCGCCATAAACAGGCTTCCACTCAGTTCTCTTGATTACTGCTTGCTTAACTGGTTTCAACTTGCTGAGCAATGTGGAAACAGAGATTCTCTCGCCTGTTATGGATTGATCTATTACTCTAGCAGCTCTTAACGCGTGATCTACCGCTAACCCTACCTTAGATGGCCCTGTTACAACGTCTCCAACAGCATATATGTTTGTACCAGGTATCCTATAATTTGCATCTACGATTATTCTCCCCGAATTATCTAAGTACTTGATTAACTCACCGGAGTATATTGGGGGCGTAGATGTTTCTCCAACAGCGACTATTATGAGATCGGCTTCGAGAATGAACTCTGAGCCAGGGATTGGTTTAGGTCTAGGTCTCCCGGTTTCATCGGGTTCCCCTAACTCTACTCTAAGGAACTCTACTCCTCTAGCGTATCCTCCATCCGTTAGTATTTTCTTTGGTTGAGCTAGCTCAATCCATTTAACACCGCTTTTAATGAGTTCCCGAATCCTATGTGAACCTGCGGGTGCTTCCTTGATGCTTCTCCTATAAACCATGTATACTTCACTTACGCCCATGGAGACACATTCCTCCGCTGCATCTACAGCTGATAAACCAGCACCTATAACTACTACTTTACGGTGGTTAAGTGAAGTCCCTTCTTTAGCTAAACCTAGTTCACTTAATCTACGGTGATACAGGAAACTTAGAGCCGACACCACGTTACTAGCATTTTCTCCTTCAACCCCCAATCTCCTTGATCTCCAAGTGCCTGTAGCTAGTATTAGAGCATCATATTTCCCTGATAAATCCATGAGACTGATCTTTTTCTCAGCGAACTCGTCGCCTTCATCGCTACCTTCACCCAATGAAACCTTAGTTCTCATATTGAATTTAACGTTGAAGTTTTGCTCGAGATCCCTCCACCCTTCAATTACCTCTTCTAAAGTTATCCTACTCCTAGGAATAGCGAACACCATGAGGCCTCCGGGTAGTGGTAGTTTATCGTAAACATCTACATTGTAGCCTCTGCAAACAAAGTAACCTGTTACTGTTAGCCCAGCTGGTCCAGCGCCTATTACCGCGATGTTTCTCCCTACATGCGAGAAAGGCTCCCTACAGATAAAACTAAATTTCATTAGAAACGTCCTCAATAGTTGTACCTACATGTAGATGAATCTATTAATAAAATATATAAATTTTACATAAATATACGATCACCAACCATCTTAACCCACGTGACGAGAACACCTAACTCCCAATAATTTAAAGAGAAATGGAGTCTGCGGAAACATCGATACGATATCCGAGTTTTATGCAGGATACTCTACTGATCAAGCACTTCACAATTCTTTTTAAACCATTTGCACATAGTTCTCCATGTCACACATACATGGTAAAAATTTATATATGGTTAATACGTATATATAAATCTTTGAAGATGGGTGACACATTTGTCTTCTACGGGTTCAAGTAAATTCTATGGGTATAAGGGCAAGATCCTGAGACTAGACTTAACAAATAAGAAAGCTGTAAAAATGGAGCCTTCACCAGAGCTCGTTAGAAACTTCATTAGTGCTAGAGGGTTTGGTGCGAAAATCCTCTGGGATGAAATGAAACCCGGAACAGATCCGTTATCACCTGAGAGCAAGGTGGTTATATCTTGGAGCCCGTTGACCGGTACAACTGCTCAAAGCTTTCACAGGGTCTTTGTAGTATTCAAGTCTCCTCTCACCGGTGGATACTTTAGAAGCGTTGGAGGAGGGTTCTTCGCGGCCGAGATGAAGTTCGCTGGATACGATGGAATAATAATTGAGGGTAGAGCAGAGAAACCTACATATGTTTGGATTCACGATGACGAAGTTGAATTCAGAGATGCTACACATGTTTGGGGTATGACCATAGATGGAACCACAGAGTTCCTGAGAGATGAAACAGATAAGGAAGCTAGACTCCTTGGGATAGGGCCAGCAGGCGAAAGACTAGTTCGCTTTGCATGCTTAGTCACTGATGACTACAGGACACCTGGTAGAGGCGGCGGTGGTGCAGTCTGGGGTGCTAAGAACCTGAAAGCTATAATTGTTAAAGCTTCAAGTAGGGAAGTTGAATTATTTAACCCAGATGCCTTCGATAAACTAGTTGAAGAACAAACAAACGTGTACATGAAGAGCCCATTATTCGAGAGCTTTAATAAGTTTGGTACAGGTGGAGTTACATATAACTTTTACACATTAGGTCATAATCCAACATATAACTTTAAGCAAATTGAACTAGAAAACATTGAAGTATTCAAAACAGAGGTACAGGAAAAATACATTGTTAAACACACAGGTTGCTATGGTTGCAAAATATCTTGCGGAAAGAAATGGAAGCTCACCAAAGGCCCATATGCGGGATACGTTTGGGACTTCCCCGAGTACGAGACACAGTGGAGCTTCGGCTCTACGTGCGGTGTAACAAACCTCGAAGCAATCTTAGTAGCTAACAATATATGCGATAGATACGGTGTTGATACCATATCAGCAGGTGCTGCTATAGCTTTCGCCATGGAGCTCTACGAAAAAGGCATTATAACCGAGAAGGAAACAGATGGTTTGAAGCTACGTTGGGGAGATGGAGACGTAGTTGTAGAACTAGTTAGAAAAATCGCTTTGAGAGAAGGCATTGGAAACATATTAGCTGAGGGCACGAAGAGAGCGGCTGAAATTATTGGAAGAGGCGCTGAGAAATACGCTATGCATGCTAAAGCACTTGAACTACCCGCTTATGATCCAAGGGCGGCTAAAGCCCATGGGTTAAGCTACGCTACATCAAATATTGGAGGAAGCCACATGATTGGCTGGAACCACTATGAGATACTGGGCGTACCTAAGAAAGTTGATCCATTCACCACGGAGGGTAAAGGTGAATTAGCTAAGAGAGTTCAAGACTTCATAGCTGGCTACGAGTCAGCGGGATTCTGCGCATTCGGTGGATTAGTGACTGTTGGATACTACAATGACGAAGACAAAATGTTTGAATTAATATCTGGGCTACTATACGCTGCAACAGGTATTGAAGAATTCAAGAACCCGAAGTACTTGTGGTTAGTGGGTGAAAGAATATACAACTTGGAGAGAGCATTCAACGCACGTGAAGGTTTCACGAGGAAAGATGACTGGGTACCAGAAAGAATTCAGAAAGTGCCCGTTCCAAGGCCTCCAGCAAAGGGACAAATATTCGAGCTAGATAAACTATTAGATGATTACTATAAAGCCAGAGGATGGGACATTAAAACAGGTATACCGACGAGAAGAAAACTCGAAGAAATAGGATTAAAACAAGTTGCAGACGAGCTTGAAAAACTAGGTAAACTACCTTCCTAAAGCTAATCAAGTTAAATCTTTTTTACATATTTCCTCGCTCATCAATTAAATACATGGTGTTAAAATGAAAATATACATTGAGTTCCTGAGTTGGGCTTCGCTGAAGACGGGTCGTTCATGGATGTGGCTTGAAGTACCTGGGGGTATCAAAGTAAGAGACTTGTTACTGAAAGAGTTACCTAATGCTCTAGGGCAAGATGTCGCCAAAGTAATCATAGACTCTATTCTCAATGGAACACTAGTAGTACTAGTCAACGGTTACGCTATACCCAGCCTTGACTATGATCTAAACGATGGGGATAAAATATACCTACAGCCTCTAGCTGCTGGAGGATAAAGCAGAGTACAGTAGGATTACATCTAATAATTAGTCGTGACCATTAATTTTTTGATTCAATCACGATCAGTTACCATTAGTAACCGTTAAGATACCTGATGTGTTTTCAAGGATAAGTTAAAAAAAGTTGATTCAAAGTATCTATTTACTACTATTTACCTCTAGACATGGGTCGCGGTGGAGGATTTAGTTGTTGCATCACTCGTTCTCTCGCCTGCTCCTGTAATCTATTGGCTAACTCCGTAAGTACTTTCTTCGCTAAATCTATTCCCCTATATCCCTGCGCATAGTACTTTTCAACTAGTTTATCTAAGTCTTCATCGCTCACATTAATATTCCTGAATTCCTTCTTGAGGTTTCCAACCATGTTTTTAACAGCTATTTTCAAGTTTTCTTTCTCTCTTTCCCTTAATTGCTCGCGAATCTTCATCGCCTCATCTTTAACTACTTTGATGATCTCACCCATACTCTTCAACTCTCCTTTCTCAACTCTCTCTCTGATCATGTCTCTGATTTGAATAGGTAGCACGTTGAAGAGTTTTTTCGCTGGAGGTTCCTTGACTTCGATGAGTACCGCTGTTGACGGCTTCACTTGCTCTCTCATGAATTGCGCTATTACAGTTTTAACTAATTCGCCGAAGGCTCTAACATATATTCTATAAGCTGAAACAGCTGATCTAAATGCACATGTTACATTGCCTTGGCTAAGTAACTCCTCTGCTTCACTTAGTTTTTCATCTCCATTTCCCAATAGTGATTCAGCAACAGTTGTATTGTAACCTAGTCCACGCGCATAGCTTACTGCATTAAGTAGGTGAACTCTTAATTCATGCGCTGTCTCATTCACTGCCCTAACTGTTTCCTCCGTGATCGTGTTGTTCTCCCCCAAATTTTCATGTATTACTCTTCCTAGAACAGGGTTCGCTAGTGCTGGTGCATGACTGTAGTGTATGGCTGCTACGAACGCATATACAGCAGCTTCCCTAGGTGATTCACTGCTGACTACTAGTGATTTATTAAGGAACTTGTCTCCCTGTTTGAGCTGAACTTCTGCCGCACTTATATTGTATCCTATTTCCCACTCGAATAAATTATATGTTAAATTCCTGACAATGTATGATAGATTCAATGCTTCCTCGTAGCTAATATTGAATAAGAATCCTACTTTTAGTCTTCCCCAGCCACCGCTAACTACGAATATTGGCATATCTCTATCTGGTTCACTCGTTGGAGTCACTGTCTCCTGTGCAACGGCTAATGTTGCTATTGGAGCCGTCAACGATAACAATAATACTCCCATTACGATTAAACCCGTATACTTCAACCACTTCACTTATATCACCCAACATTTCATTTGTGATTCGTTAAAAATAAGGGACAACGTGAAACAGTGGCTGAAACAGTCTTCACGTTATTTCCAGATCGCTCCAGATCGTTGCTTACAATTGAAACGATCTAGTGAACAATAAATTTAATAGAGCTTCCTAAGTTTCTCAACGAATTTCTCTCTCTCAACTATGAAGCGTTCATGTAGTCCTTCGCCTATTAATTTATCCTTATAATATGCTTTAACCTCGAACAATAATCTTCTCCCATCTCTAGCTATAAGTTTAGATTCAACTATGACTACGCCGCTTGTTGGTGCTGGGTTTAAATGCTTAACGTTGATAACAGTGCCAACAGTCGTATACTCTGGTGGTAGATATTTTTGAACGCATTTCATCGACGTTCTCTCCATGAAAGCTATCATTGAGGGAGTAGATAAAACCTTCACATTCCCGCTTCCCAAGTGCTTTGCAGCATGTTCATCTCCCAAAACATGTTCCTCAACGCATGTTAAGTTAATAGGTATATTGAACATGTTGTTGCTACTCATTTGCTTCACACTCTTAGATTAAATAATCTCACGTTAATCTTATGGGGGAAAACACTTATTATTGCTGACTCTTAGTGGTATCTTCACGAGTAGGTGATAAAGCATCTTTCCTCGGGCTTAGAACTCTATCCAGTAACTTATCATTGATGTTAAATACTGATTTAGCTATTGCTCTCACGTAGTCATCGCTTGGAGTAGACTTGGGGAAACCCATTCTAATCGCTAATGCTTTCTTCAAGGCTTCTTTCTCCTCTTTAGATTTAACTTCGCCTCTCTGAATAGCCTCAGAGAGTTTCAATCCCACGAAGAATCTAGCGTAATTACTCACCGTTTTCTCCTCCTCTGGGAATGCTTCTAGAACTCTATGTAGAACGTTCTTGAACTCTTCTTCTTGAATGAACCCTAGGATAAGTTTAGTTAGAGGTACTCTGAGAAGTCTCGCGATCACATTGCTGTCAATAGTTCCGGATGGTGATACGCTTTTCAGGATTTCACGGGCTTCCTCGTATTTGGATTCAAGTATCTTGTTAATTGCTTCCTCTAAATTCCTCTCTAAGTAAAATATCCTCTCAAATAATTCCGGGTAATCTTGATCTAGCTTTAAACCATACTTACCAATAACATATAGTGTCGCTAATTCCTTATCATAGATATCTGGTGGTTGCGCTTTACCACGTATTGGTTGCATTTTCTTTGCTTGATACGTCTTCTTCAGGATTTCAACTGCTTTAACTCTGTCGAGATCCTCAATAGACTTCGTGAACTCCCCTAGCAGTGCAACTGCTACTTGTATTCTGTTCTTGTGGGGTGTTTTCATGGATTATCAGCCATTCCACTCAGCTCTCGCTTAATAAACCTCTTGAGCCTGAGATCGAAGCTCGTTTTACCCGTGAAAACCCTTATTTTATCTTTGTTTTTGTTGATAATAATTTTAACCGTGGATAACTCTGCGATGTTTTTATCTAGTTTAAGGTACACCTCGAATTTGGATTTCTTCTCTCTCACTTCACACGAAGATACATTGATGTTTTCACGGCTCAGGTATCGAGCTAGTTTTTCCACGAGGGTATTTATTGTTTCATGCTTCAAGGCTTCCACGCAGATTTTAATTTAACATAACCAAGTGTTTCAAGTATCTCGACGTACCACCCAGTTAACTGAATTAACAACATTCTTCTTGCATCCTCGCAATCAGCTGCAATATTGAAAACTTGTTTAAAAGCCTCAACACATAGATCACAGTATACTTGATTCTCGTATTTTCCCTTGATGTAATCAAGTAATTGCTCGAAAGTAATAGCGCCTTTCTCTATTTTTTCCAGTAGCTCGTCCAATGTTTGAGAAGTAGGAATAATGTTTGAACAATCTAAACCTTTATTTTTGCATTTCTTCATGTACTCAAGTAGAAGTGAGTAGTCTTCAATAATGCTCCTAGAGGATAAAAAAGGTTTATTCTCCATCACTCCTATGACCCTAGTATTCTCGCGAGTTTTTCTCTTATTTCCTTTTTGTGTTTTTCGTCCACGGCATTATATAGTTTATTTATGGCTTCAGCGAGATCCTCGATGATCAGGGATATTATTGCATCTCTCTCATATGCTTCTGCTCTTTGAATAGCAGTAGCCAAGATCTCGTCACTTGGATGAGATACTCTCTTAACATATTTTCGCACAGCAGTTGGTGAAACACCAAGTACTCTAGCTAGCTCCGTAATGCTTCTCGTTGAAAGCATTAACTCTATGACTCTATACCTAGCACTCTTACTGACCCAGTGAACGGGGAACTGGTTCTCATCTCCACTACTCATTCATCAACACCAGTAGAATACTCTGTTCGTAATTCTATCATGCTAATAAAGAGATATACTTATAAATATTATTTAAGGTGATTTACTGGTGAAAGAGAAAACACTGATATATAGCGGTGTCCTAGAAGTAATTGAGTACCCTGGTGTAATATTCAAGGAGAGTATTCTAGTGAAACCACTCTATGTATATATAGGCGACATCGAGAAAGAGATAGTTACAGGTCATCTACCAATCAATAAACCCATTAAGTTGGGTTCAATGGGTGTTGTCAGAGTAGTTGAAGTCCAGGGATCTAACACCGAGTACTCTGGTCAAACATATACTGTTTCACCTTTCGGGAGTAAGGGATTACTTGGCATTAGTGAAGACGGTATATTAGCAAACTTTTCATCAATTCACCCATCTTACCTCGATGAACCCCTACTTGAAGTTACACCAATGGATGCTTTGAGACCACTAATTAAACATGGATTTGAATTAGCTAAAAATAGCGTTGAACCAGTTTTAATTGAAGGATGCGGTTTAATTGGTTTAATTACAGGGTTAAGTCTACGCTCCCTTGGTATGGAACCCTTATTCTACTGCGAGGAGGGACCTAGAGTTGCTTCGAGCTACGGGTTCACATGTACATCTCACTTAGGTAATATCAGCAAGAAGTGGGGTAGCATCATATTAACAAGCAGTAACATGGCTTCAAAGCACCGTATCTTAGTTAATTTAGATTACAGCAGACTCGTGTTATCTAGGCTCTCGCACACAACATGGATACCGTTGAAAAATGATTTCTCAAGCGTGCAAATAGTGCTCGTAGGTAAAGGTGGAAACCTAGATCAAAGAATTTATAGACAAATAATGAACGATATTGGTAAAAGGATTAAAGTATATGAGGCAGTCGATTTAAATGATGCACTGGGTTTGTTTCCTCCCAGAGGCCTCGGTTTTATTCTATCAATTAAGTAGTCAAAGTTCTAATTTGTGCTTTCTAGTATCAATTTAGCTAGTCTTTGTACTCCTATATGTATTTGTTCGTGTGATGGGTAACTGTAGTTTAACCTCATACTGTTTTTACCATGTCCGTCAACGTGGAAACTTCCACCAGGTACATATGCTACTTTATATAAGTCTATAGCTTTCTTCAATAAAGCCCCCGAGTCGAAGCCCTCTCGATGTATGTATGCGAACACGAATAATCCTCCAATTGGTTTAGAATACCATACGTAGTCAGGGAAATTCTCTTTCATCGCTTTCAACATTGTATCACGCTTCGACTTATACATTGGTAGCGCTTTAGCTAGCACTTTATCTATTATCCCCTGTTTAATTGCCTCGGATAAAATAATCTGAGATAGTGATGGTGAATGCAAGTCAACATATTGCTTAACTAACTCTATTCTCCTAGCTATATCTGTGCTTGAAACCACCCATCCTATTCTTAAACCAGGTGACAGTATTTTGCTCGCTGTTCCAAGGTATATTACGCGGTTCTCTTTATCCATGCTCTTTAAATTCGTTTTATCAACTCCTTCCTCGAAAACAAGGTAGCTGTATGGATCATCCTCCACTATGAGTAAATTATACTCAGAAGCGATTTCCATTAAGTGTTTCTTCCTATCAAAACTCATTGATACTCCAGCTGGGTTCTGCGCGATTGGGATAGTGTATATGTATTTCACTCTTTCTATTTGCTCTTTGGGCATTTCCATTAGTTTCTTCTCCAGCAAATCTGTCCTCATGCCTTTATCATCTAGGGGGATACCGATAATTCTTGCTCCAGCATTTTTGAATGCTCCTATTGCCGCTAAGTACGTTGGATTCTCAGTTATAACGATGTCTCCTGGATCTATGAATACTCTTGCAATAAGGTCTAGTGCCGACTGACTACCTGTAGTGATCACTATTCCCTCGGGTTCACAATGTATATTCTTCTTCTTATGTAAGTAGTCACATAGTGTTTCTCTAACTTCGCGAATTCCCTTTGTCTCAGAGTACTGTAACGCTACGTCACCATATCTTAGAATCACGTCTCTCGCTATCTCGGCTAGTTCCTCTCTAGGTAATAGAGCTGGATCCGGTATTCCACCCGCGAAACTTATTACTTCCTTTCGTTGAGAGATTATTGCCAGTAACTCTCTGACTTCAGATGCTTTAATACCTGTTGCTAACTTACTATAATATTTAGAGTAATCAATCATACCCTCAACCAATTAATCTATACTTGTATGTAGGGTATATAAATGTTTAAACGAGATGAGTAACCGCATGGAGATCAATACGTATAGAAAAAACTTTTCCAGAATTAAGGCGAGGGTTGCTTACGTATATCCAAGTATATACAGAGTGATGATCTCAGGGCTCTCCGCTGACATAATATATGGATTACTTAACCGAGAGGATGAAGTCTTCGCGGAGAGATTCTGCTGCAGTAAGCTCTACGGGCAAGAAGAGGAACCCCGCAGCCTGGAGACAGGCAGCAAGTTAAAGGATTTCCCCTTAATTATAACCTCACTACATTACGAGCCCGACATAGTTAATTTAGCTAGATTATTGAATGCGAGTGGAATAGAGTTGTTATCCAAAAATAGAAAGAAGCATGTGATCATAGCTGGGGGGCCAGCGTGCATGGAGAACCCTATACCATATAGCGATATCGTTGACGCTTTTGTAATTGGAGAAGCAGAGGATACAATGCCCCATATTGTTAAATTATGGCTTGAATACGGTGACTCCAAGCAGCGTTTCCTAGAAGAATTAGCTAATTTGAAATACATGTATGTTCCAGGCTTAACTAACGGCAGTGTTATTAAGAATTACGCAACTGACTTAAACACGGCGTTCTACCCTATTAGACAAGTTGAAAACATGAATGTGGAACCAATATATGGTCGAGGGTACAAATTAGAGGCTTCAAGGGGGTGTTTATTCTGGTGTAGTTTCTGTATTGAAACACGTTTATTTAATCCATATAGGGAGCGTTCCCTTAGTGTTTTAAAGAGCATAATTGATAAAGGATTATCTTACTCTCTGAGCGGTAAGAGAGTAATTGTTTTCTCAATGGTTTTCCCTGTTAGTAAAACACACTATGATCTACTAGAGTACTTGAAACGTGAAGGATTTATTGCTTCACTGCCTTCACTCAGGATAACTTCCTACCTAGAGAAAGCTATTGAGATAATAAGAGAACTTGGCCAAGAAACACTTACACTTGCACCTGAGTCTTTTTCACCTCTAGTTCACTCAGTTATCGCGAAGTACCCGGGTATGCTTGATTACGCCAAGAATTTGATCGAAGAGTTGCTTAGATCAAAGTATAGTATCAAACTGTACTTAATATATGGTTTCAAGGGGTTGACTCATGTAGAAGTAGATGAAAACATTGCTCATTTAAATGAGCTCATTAAATTAGCTAAAAAACATAGAGGCAGAATATCCGTGAGTTTAAACCCACTCATACCTAAACCTCACACAATGTTCCAATGGGTAGGAATGCTGAGTAAAGAGAGATTGCAAAGCATATTGAGAATATACAGAGAGAAATTAAAGAGTTTCATAGATACAAGAACATATGATATAGACTGGGCCATTATTCAAGCGCAATTGGCTTTATCCTCTAAACCTATAGGTACCTTTATTTCCAAGTGGGCTACCTATGGTGGTGGATTATCTGGTTGGCGCAAAGCAGTTAAAGAACTTGGATTCAACTATAGCTACGTGTTCACAGGTTACAGTGAGAACAGTGATTTAACCTGGAGTTTCATAAGACTAGGCGAATACGTTGATAAAGTGAACTTATCGCAGTATGAATTATATAAAAAATTAACTAGTACTCTTAAGTAATGGTCTATAAGATACACCGTAATGTATTAAGCCATGGCCTCCTTCATTAATAATTCTCCTAAGCACGGGTTCCATCATTAACCCAACACGGAGTTCCTCGGGTGTTGTATCTGTGAGTGGCGCCATTACTCTAGCTTTAGTGTTAATTGTTTCAAGTATGCCGAGAACAACTGGTCTCTTTTCCTCGAAGCCCTCCATTGCGCTGTAAATTATTGTCCAAGTAATTAGTCTCGCTTTCTCATCTATTAAATCAATGAACTCTACTTCCTTGGATCCACAGTATCTACAAATATTGGAGGGCGGGTATGCTGCTCTACCGCATTTTTTGCACTTTGTTGCTGTTAACCTATACCTATAAATCCTCGTTCTCCAACTAGGTGGGATACTGATTCTCACGCTTAATCACCTCAATCTATTCTATTAATTAATCTACGGTATTTAGCGTATAACGCGTAGCTAATTAACTGTTTTCTATTCAAGTAGTCTTCAACTTTTGGAGCTTTATCTCTCTTTTCCATCACTTTATCTGTGACAACTATGCTGAATGCATCAGAGCCTGCTCCACTCCCAAATGGTGCTAGTAGGATCCTCTGCCCTGGTGCGGCTTGATCCAGTATTTTCGATAACCCTATTAACGCTGATGAGTTGTAACTATTACCAATGAGTGGTGTTACAAGTCCTGGTATAACTTTTTCCTTGGTAAATCCAAGTATTTCAGCTACTCTTATAGGGAAAGTTCCATTTGGTTGGTGAAATACTGCGTAGTCGAAATCGCTGGGTTTTAAACCTGTCTTTGCGAATAATGCTTTAACGGCTCCAATTATGTGTTTGAAGTAAGCGGGTTCACCGGTAAACGCTTCTCCATGCAAGGGATACCGTGAATTATCTCTTCTCCAGAAATCAGGTGTATCGGTGACATAGCTTGCACTTGCTTCAAAATAAGCTGCTGCCTCCTCTCTTCTACCAATAACTAACGCTGTGGCAGCTGATGAAGCTGTTAACTCTAATACGTCGCCTGGGTTAGCTTGAGCAGTATCACTACCGATAACTAAAGCATACTTTATCAACCCTGATGCAACGACGCCTATACTTGTCCTCAGTGCTTCACTAGCAGCTCTACATGCAAACTCCCAATCTGTTGCCATAGCGTTGGGCGTGATGCCTAGAGCCTCTGCTATGATTGTCGCGGAGGGTTTAACAGCGTATGGTTTGCTTTCTGTTCCAAACCAAACAGCCCCGATCTCCTTAGGGTTTACGCCTGCTCTAGCTAAAGCGTTTCTAGCAGCTTCCCAAGCCATTGTAACAGCGTCCTCATCTACTCCTGCAACGCTTTTCTCAACTACTCTTAGCTCCTTAGGTTGCTCCGGGTTAAAACCCCAGGTTTCAACGATCTCCTTTAAGGTTATTCTCCACCTTGGAACATATGAACCCCAACCCACTATACCAGTGTTTTCTTCTGGTAGCAATAGTAACACCTTGAATGAATTATTTAGGAGAGAGTAAATAAATCTCAATAATTGGATAATCATCAATGTGATTCATGATGATCAAATTCTTAGGGGAGTACCGTGATGGCAGAGTAGTTTACTATATCGATGACGATTTACCTGTTTTTGGTTACATTGCTTTCGGAGTAATTGATCGGGGAACAAATGTTTTACAAGTAAGACCTACAACTATTTGTCCCCAGAATTGCATATTTTGCAGCGTTGATGCTGGTTTAAAATCTGAACATAGGTGGGCTGAATACATAGTAAAACCTGACTTATTAATTAGAGGCGTTGAAGAAGCTATTGAGGAGAAAGGTTGCAGCGTTGAACTATTAATAGATACTATTGGAGACGCTTTAACTTACCCTTACTTAACCGAGTTAATATCAAGGTTGAAGAAGATAAGTGGAGTTAGAGCAGTCGCATTGGAGACACATGGACTACTATTATCGAGGAAATTAATTGATAAGTTAAACGAAGCAGGCCTTGATAGAATCAACTTAAGCTTGGAAACACTTAATCCCGAGAAAGCTAAATACCTTTATGGAAACACCGCGTACGATGTGAGAAAAGTAGTTGATTCAGCCGAGTACGCTGTCAAGGAGACACACATAGATCTACATGTAACACCCTTATGGTTACCCGGAGTAAATGATGATGATTTAGTAAATGTGATTAATTGGGCGTTGAAGATAGGTGCGGGTAAAAGATGGCCCCCGGTCACTGTTCAGAAATTCATTAAGCATAAGTATGGACGCGGAAAAAGCTTGAAAGAAGTTTCCTGGAGAGAATTCTGGGGTTTCATAGATAAACTCGAAGTTAAACTTGGAGTAAGATTAAGGTGGTCGATGGAGGAATGGGGTATGCACTATGCAAAACGCATACACCCCGTGTTGAGAAGAGGAGACTTCATAGAAGTAGAAGCATTAGCTCGTGGATGGCTTCGAGGAGAATACCTTGGTAAGTACGCGAATAAAGCATTAGTAACCTTGCTACCTAGACCCGGTTTAAAGATTTCCCCAGGTAGTACGTATTTAGTGAGAGTCTTAGACACCAAGGACAATTTATACATAGCGAGAGTTGAAAAACAATAATCAACTAGCTCTACGTTTACTTTGGTTTAGCGTAAAGCCAGCATGCAACGTAGCGCCCGCGCTCTACCTCAACGAGAGGTGGTTCCTTCTTTGTGCAGAGCTCTGCGAGTTCCGGCCTTTGATCAAGCACAACGCATCTAGGGTGGAATCTACATCCACTTGGAACATTAACGGGTGATGGAACTTCGCCCTTAATGGGTAGTTCTTTGATAATATGCCTTCTCTCAGGGTCAGGCTCCGGGATCGCTTCTACGAGTGCCTTAGTGTATGGGTGAAATGGGGTTTCAATTACCCTCCTAGCATCCCCCAGTTCAACTATTTTACCAAGATACATTATGGCGATTCTATTAGCAATGTATCTCGCAAGTGCTAAATCGTGAGTTATGAACACGTAGGTTAATCCCAGTTTCTTCTTTAAATCCATCATTAATTGAAGGATCTCAGCTCTTATAGAGACATCTAGCATTGAAACCGGTTCATCTGCTACTACTAGTGTTGGATTAAGTATTAATGCTCTAGCTATAACTATTCTCTGCCTTTGACCACCTGAAAGCATGTGAGGGTAACGATACATGAAATCCTCGGGTGGAGTTAACTTAACTGCCTCCAGCATTTTCGCTATCAAATCATATTTCTCTTCCCTAGTAGAGCCAACGTTGTGTATGTCTAGTGGTTCCTCCAAGATCTCGTATATCGTTCTCCTCGGATTTAAGCTACCGAATGGGTCTTGCCATATCATCTGTATCTCTGCTCTAAATGGCTTAAAGAATTTCTCTGGTATAGAGTTTAAGTCTATGTGTCCATCTTGAGTTAATTTATTGACTCCTGGGATGCTGTTTAATTCTTCAATTAATTTCTTGGACGGTAAGTAACCGATAACTCCACTCGTTATAGGCGTTAATCTCAGTATTGATTTACCTGTTGTAGTCTTCCCGCACCCTGATTCTCCCGCTAGTGCTAATACTTCTCCTTTCCTCACATCGAATGAGACTCCGTCAACTGCTTTAACGTTTAGTCTCGGTCTTCCCCTTAAAACATCCATTATCGATCTTCTCAGCGGGAAGTATACTTTTAAGTTCTCAACATACAATATTGTCTCACTTGTTTTCTGGGGTTCATAAGTGTATTGGAGTTCAGCCACATCTCCCACCTTTAAGCATATAGCCAACACGCAACATAGTGACCTCTCTCAATCTCGATCACCGGTGGTTCTCTATTACATTTTTCGCTTGCATACTTGCATCTTGGAGCAAACCTGCATCCTGGAGGAGGATTCGAGAGATCCGGGGGTACACCTGGTATCCACGTGAGGTCTCTTATTTCACCCTTCAACCTGGGAATACTACCCAGTAATCCCTGAGTATATGGGTGCTTGGGGTTTAAGTATATGTGTTCACTGAGGCCTAATTCAGCTATTTTACCCCCATACATTATAGCTACTTTATCAGCTATCTCAGCAATTAAGCTTAGGTCGTGCGATATAAGTATTATAGATATTCCTAGTTCATTCTTAAGTTTCTTCAGTAGGTTCATAATTTGAGCTTGAACTACGACATCTAGAGCTGTTGTCGGCTCATCAGCTATCACTAGTGGAGGCCTAAGTGCGAGAGCCATCGCGATCACCACTCTTTGCTTCATCCCACCACTGAGTTCATGTGGGTAACTCTTCACTCTCCTAGGATCTATTCCAACCATTTCGAGGAGTTTCTTTGCTTCTTCGAGCGCTTCTTTCTTAGTGTAATTTCTATGTATAATCATTATCTCGGAGATCTGATCACCAATTGTGTAAACTGGGTTTAAAGCATTCATCGCTCCCTGAAATATCATTGAAATACCTTTCCACCTTACATTCCTTCTGAAATCCTCCTCACTTAGATCTAGAACGTTTTTACCCATGAAGCTTATTTGTCCATCAACTATTCTACCGGGAGCGGGGACTAAGCGAATAATGCTGAACGCTAATGTGCTTTTACCACACCCAGATTCACCGGCTATTCCCAAACTTTCTCCCTTATTGAGTTCAAAGTCTACTCCATCAACTGCTTTAACTACTCCTTTCAAGGTGTAAAAGTATGTTTTAAGTCCCCTCACTTCGAGTAATTTCTCGCTCACAGCTCACTACCTTCTTTTACTGTCTTCTTAACTATTTACAAGATATTTAAAATCTTTTCCCGTATTAATGGTTTATGAAAAACTCTTAGAGTTCAACTATGTTACTCGGTATTATTACAGAGTTCTTAGTCTTGGCTCAACTATTCTCTCTATTGCTAATCCTAGTAACACGAATGTCAATGATGTCAGTGAGAGCATTAATCCTGGTGGAATAATCCACCACCATATATCATACCGGTATTCTGCTCTAGCATCAGCTAGTAGTGAACCCCACGTGGGCCACCCATGTCTAAGTCCTAGAACACTTAGCCCTGCTTCCGTGAGGATCGCGTCTGGAACTCTAAACACTAACGCCGCAGTAGCGTACATCATTACCTGTGGGAATATGTGTCTAAATATTATTCTAGTATTTGAGGCCCCAAGTGCTCTAGCGGCTTCAACGTATGGTTCCTCTTTAATGCTTAAAGTCATAGCTCTCACGGTTATCGCTAAACCACCCCAACTAAAGATGATTAATATCACTAAGTACAGTAAGATAATATAAAGAGATCTTGCCTCCCCAGTAAAAGATTTCTGCGCAATACTACCTATGATTATCATCAACGGGAGAAACGGAATATTGCTAAGTATATCAACAGTTCTCTGTATAGCTTCGTCTACTAAACCTCCATAGTACCCGCTAACTATTCCAGCTACTACGCCGATCATAACTGATGCTACAGCAGCTACTAAACCTATTAGTAAAGCTATTGGAGTACCATATAATATGACTGAAGCTATGTCGATTCCTTTAGCAGCTGTTCCAAGTATACCGTAGCAACCACCTTTCACAATGAACCCTATTCTCATATTCACTTGCTCCGGTTTAGTAGGTAACCCTGAATAAACTAAGTTCACTGTAACCTTGTAGTCTCCTTGCAGTGGTTTAAAAGTAACAACTGGATATATTAATTCCGTGGTGGAAGTTATGGTTTCAATGTACTTATTCAACTTTTCTCTAGCATCCTGCATTCTTGTCCTCAAATCACCTGGAACCCGAGCATCTGGATCCATCGACCACTTGATCGCTTGATCGAGCGAGTTCCTCGCATTAGTTAAATCATCAACGAAATCTGAGTATGTAGCTAATTGAATGCTACTTAGTAATACTGTGATATTATTAACAGCGTTATTGAGGTTCTCTAATACCACGCGCCTTGAGAACGTGTCTACATTATCTGATTTCAACGCTGCAAGTAACTCGGATAAAGTGGTTTTAAAAGATGATAGAGTTGAATTTTGCTCAGTACTCCTTAATGTAACGCTAACACGGTCTGGTGTAACAAATACTGAGGGCGTGGTCAAATACCTGTTCTCTAATTCAGACCTAATAGTAGTCCTCAATATGGCTGAAACAGTTGACGTGTGTGACTTATTATACCCAATTATATCCTCGGGTACAGTTATATTGTACTTGGTGAGCATTTCATTTATTAAAGAAGCTAAGTTGAAGCCTTCTTTACCGGTTTTATACGTTAGCAGTGACCCGCAAGTGATGTTCTCAGCGTATCTTAGTGTTACATGCCATGCTTCAAACACTATTCCATCTGGTCTCTCCACAACAACTCTTAATTCCGGTGTTACTCTGACTTCTTCACCGTACTGATTCTTATAACATAAGAGCGGTGCGTTTACTTTGATATAAATATCCTGCGGTAATTTATCGACATCTAGATTATAGTTGAAGGCTTGTTCAGCTGTTAATGCATTGCCTTCAAACAATACTTGATTAGGCTCACTAGTATATGCTTGAAGAGTTGCTGGTACCTTGTACCCGAAGGAGCTAATCCAGCATGGTGGTGCGACAACTGGATTATCCTCCCAGTATGTCGGAGACTCCCACTTCGTTATAAAATCAGCTGGTATTATCGTAACCGCTACTATTGACATTGCTATTAAAAATACTAGTAATACTATGGCTACTTTACCTGGAGTCATTCTCCATATTTCTCCGAAAATAGGTTTTAACGATTGAACTATTTTTATACTTTTTTGTGTTTTAGGATTCGAGCCCGGTGGAACACTCATGTTCTCACCTACTTTACTCTTACTCTTGGATCTATGATGATGTATAGTATTTCAAGTATGAACCTCGCTATCAAGTATACTCCAACATAGACAACGAATAATCCCATTATGGTTTGCGAATCAGCTGCGGTTATTGCATAGTAATATAGTGTACCCATACCCGGCCAGTCGAACACTGACTCCGTTATAATCATGCCTCCGAGCGAGGAAGCTAAAGCTAGTATTACGTTAGTTAGAACTGGTGCAAGCGATACTCTTAATACATATTTTCTCGTTATATCCTTCTCTGGTAAACCCTTAGCTTTAGCTACAGTAACATAGTCTTCTCTTACGACTCTCAATAGCATTGCCCGTAATCCATATAACCATGACCCTAGTGACCATATTACGAAAACTGTTATTGGGAGAGTTATATACTTTAATACCTCTATGAAGTTCAATAATGGATTATCCCAGAATTTATTGAGAACTGTTGCAACACCTCTGAGACTTGTGGGGAATAAACCTAGCTGATACCCGAAGATCTGAATAAATATCATTGCAAGCCACCATATTGGAATCGCTGTGAAAATAGCAGCGTAAGCAACTACTAGTCTATCTACTAGTGTACCATGCCTATATGCTATCCTTGGAGCTAGTAAAAGAGCAATAATTACTACTATTAATTCACCCACAGTAACAACTATAATTGTCCTAGGCAAAACAGTAGCAATTATCTCGAATACACTTGCAGGTGCTATTGTTGGAACAACATTCGCAACTTCGACTTTATCAGTTTTACCCAGGTCTAAAGTCAAAGCTCGTTTAACTAGATTCCACATTCTTACATATGGAGGTATCTCACGGCCCTGCTCATCAATTAATCCATACATTTTTCTATAATATATCGTGAGGTTTTCACGATACTCCCTAATAAAGGAGTCCGTAACATTCGGATTGCCTCTTCTCAAAGCCATTATTTCTGCATTAACGCTTTCTCTCACTAGAGCATCATATATATCCTTTGAGTAACCAGAACCTTCAATTATAGCTGATATAATTACAATAATTAATATGAATGAAAACAATAATATTAATCCACGCCTCGCAATTACTGTGCCTGCACCTGGCATTTTTCACCACTCCCTAGCTGTAATTTTATAGTAAATAACCTTAAGGTTACCGATTAAAAAGTGTTAGAGGACTTTAAAAAACTTTTACTATGGAACTACCTAGAATTAATATGAATTATCTAGGTTAAAGGAAAAAAAGAAACGTTATCGTATATTTGTTATTTCTTCCTAAGCATTAGCACTACTGCAATTAGCACAACGACAACAATAACTGCAACCAAATATGGCATTATCGAAGGTGCAGGAGCCGGGGTAGTTACCGGAGTGGTTGGAGCCGGCGATGTAGTAGGCGGAGTAGTTGTAGTGGTTGGCGTCGTTGGCGTCGTTGTCGTCGTGGTTGTAGGCCGAGTAGTTGGAGTCGCCTCGTATTTAGTTGCTACTAGCACTTGCCTCACCACACCGGGTTCTGCAACTTGCTCAGATACTCCTATAAGTATCAATGTGTATGGAGTATCTGGTTTCAGGTTCTTTGTTAAATCAGCGGTTAGTTTAACTACGAATGTATCCTCAGCTGCTTTTTCACCATATCCTGTTGCAATGATGTTGCCAGCAGGGTCTCTTAGTATGTACTTTAATGATAGCGGTGGTAAACCACTCAGTTTCGCTGTGATAGTAGCATCGTAACCTATTGCTACTTTGTCTTTAACAGGTGACGATAACTGAACGCCCACTATTTCTGTTCTAACAGGGTATCCGAAATACCAGTCACCTTTCTTGAAAGGATATGTGGGGTCTCTGAACGCTGTTAACTCTAATATCTGCGCACTGGTATCTAGTTTCGTTAACATGAATGGCCCTTGACTAATCCACGCTAATCCATATGTGTTGATCCAGTTTACATCTGCATCTATTCTACTATTCCACTCACTCATACTCATTCTTCCATCAGTTAATTTGTTGACTTTACTCAGTATGTCATTGTTGTTCTTGTACTTTAGCAACGTGTCTTTCACTAGTGAAACATGTTTAGGTACCACCAAGCTTAAGGTTTCGTAACCAGACCTCCTGTAGAACACCATGTTTGTCTCGTTTCTCCTATCTAGTACTAGCTCGAAGCTTGCCACATGTACCTCCAGCGGGTTTATCGGTGTTACTACGGCCCATGCACCGATATAGTTTTCATCGAAGTGCCAGTAGTCAACGTAGACTGTCATCGTTTTCGCTTGATCATTGAACTCCCAGCCCTTAATAGTATCCATCCAAGGTTTGTTATTAGATGCTACTCTGGGCTCCAATGCACTGTAAGCAGGGTCATATGTTATCTCATACCATAATGCAATGTATCCAACAATGTCAGCCATCGTGATCCTCATTCCGTTGTGCCATTTTGCGTCAATAAACTTACTTAGATCTATAACGACTTTGCTTTTTGCTTTAACACCTGGTCCAACACTCACCCATTCATTCTTATTGACATCCCATACTTTAGCTGTGGGCGGTACATCTAGTTGACCATCTGGACCTGCAGTGAAAACAGCCCATTGCGCTCTAAATGGTATTGGTCTACCGTTAAACGGGTGGTTCCAAGACGATGGATCATATGTTACACGCTCCCAGTCAACACTGTATACATCTGTAAACCCTCCGAAAACGTTCCACTCGCTGGTAGCCGTCCACACGTATAGGTGTCCAACATTCAAAGTGTTTCTGCCTTCAACATACATTTCTCTCATGTTCCATATTCCTCTTAACCCAGCACCAACGTCTAGTGTTACGCCTTTCACTTCTTCTCTAACAGGCCAGGTATCGAGTCTAGCGGCAACCCATATTCTAATCGATTCCTGTATGCATAATTCTGTTGCATTTCTATATAGTGCATCTCTTTCCTCTTTACTCTTGAAGTCTCCAGCATATATTCTCTGAGTTAAATTATCTAAGACATCGTTCTTGTAGTTCCAGAACGATGTCTCACCCCAGCCAGGCATGTAGCCAACCCATGGAGCACAGAATTGAGCAATAGTACCACTATCATATTTATCAATACCGCTTTTACCCCAACCAGCAGTATATACATGCCACTCGAAGTCCTTGGGATCAGTACCATAAATAGTGTCTATCGCTTGAGCGAAAGGTAATTCCCTAGGAGTAGTGTCAAAGCCGAGAAGCTTCAACTCCGCGTTAAACATGTAACCGAGATCTCTTCTCTCGTCTTCAGGCCTAATAATTAGTATAACGTTTACTGGTTTACCCTCATATTTCCATACTCCTCCCTCCATTGCTGCACCTATATCCTTCATAACTCCCTCTACTATTTGTTTTGCATACGTTGGGTTATACTCGAACTCGTACTTAGCCACTATATCTGCTACCAACGCGTAGTCTGGGTCATATGGGCTTAAGAACATGTACATTGGTACAGCGAAGCCTCTCATAACCGCGGAAGCGAAAGATGCTCTATCTACAATATAGTTCATCGCTAATCTAATTTCCCTGAATGCAAATGGGTTAACCCCCTTGCCTGGGAACGCTCCGAACTCTGCAACAGTGTATGTTGTAGCATTTTCCTCCTCATAGTACAAGTTCACGAGTGCTCTACGCGGTACATTTATGCCTCTCTGCTTCAACTGCGCAATTACATCATCTGCTGTTAATTTCCCAGGTAATCTTTCAATGTGAACGGGTGCATTGTTCAAAGTTAACTCAATGAGACCCGCGGCCGCGGAGATCAATTTTACTCCTGGAACACCTCTGAGTTGCTCAGCTTGAGCTGGTCTAAGAGAGAATAGGTACGCGTCGATTTCTCCTTTAGCCATGACTGTTGGAACATCCGCTATCGCATATCTTCTAGCAATAATTTTATCAACTGCGGGCCCTGGTTGAACTGCTTGAGCTTCACTTATGGGTAGTATGGCTAACATCGATAATATTACTCCGATCATTAGTATTAATGGAAATGTATATTTCTTATACCTATTCAAGACATTTCACCCACAATCGTTTAATTTTACATTCCACGGGTATATAAATGTTTTCCAAATAGATTATTCAAGGGAAGAACACTTGTCCAGTAAACTGTTATTAGCTGTAGCTGTGACATTAGTAACGCTATCTATCCCTCTAGCTTTCATAGCGAGCATACAAGTAGATGAAATCAATTATTTCACAGCGGAAACAACTCTTACACCATGGGACTTTAAGTCACTGATACAGATATTTGAAACAGCTGAAATATACAATGGTAAAGTAGTAAACATCACGATAATTAATCTAAGTGGTGAAACCGCTCTAATTACTGTTTCATGCATGAACGAATCCACAGAGTACGCTATGAGGCCCGGCGAAGCATACACTATTAACAGCCCTTATACTCCTTGCACATTGTCGTCTAAGAACACTTCATCCCGATTAAGAATAACACTAGTAAACACTGTGGAAACAATGCCGTATAAGTGGTTAACGGTGATCTCCCTAAGTTTCTTCATCGCTGGAACATCTCTAATGATGACATATGTCGCCTATAGAGTAAGCGAAAAAACAATGGAAAAGAATAGTGAATCAAATTAAACTCGATAAGTCTCGTATTTAGTTTCACATTCCCCCTGGCTTGTTTCCTTCGAGGCTTTCTCTTGTGCACTTGCTTCCTACCACATATCTTTACCGCTGAGAGTAAGAGCGAAATATCGATAACGGCGATAACTACGTATATTAAATTCGATAACCTCAAATACGCTTTACCGTTCTCAACTTTAATCTCGAATAACGGGTAAGCCATTTTCTCCTCCCTTATTAAAATCTTGGTAACTCCCGAGAACTCGATGCTCATGTTACTGTTTCGTTTGACAACGTATTCCTTGCTTGAAGCTTTTCCATCGACGTAGAGGGTTTCAAGCAGTGCCTTTAAGTCAGCTGGTTCGCTGTTAATTATGGTTAACACGGGATCAACATAATAGTAGCATAGCTGCACCGTGGTATTGAGCTGCTCTGCTAGATAGTAAAATAGTATGTAGCATCCATTATGATCCAAAGCGACAGCGTTTGCTGGTATTGGAACATATCCTTTTAAATCAACGTATAATTTAACCTCTGGAAAAACACTTACATTTAATTCCTCGCTTCTGAATTCCCTAGATGTATTGAATTCAAATAATACGGGAGTATTGTCACTAGTTAAATTGATCCAGGCAAGTTGCAGAGTAATGTTCCCAACAAGTAATTCAACTAGCGCGTGATCTACATTAATGAATAGAGGTGGTTTAAACCAACCCTCACCACTAATTACAACGTAGTAGTCGCTGCTGTGAACATCGTACTCTATCCGCGGTTCATGAACATGTATCACTGGATCCATTGCTAATGCAACGTAAATAACCAACAAGTTCACAACAACTATGAACACCGTGAACTTCGCAAAACATTTTCCACGAATTCCTAGTTTCAAGCACTGCACCTCTACACAGCTACCCGGGAAGCTAATACAGTATAAACTAATATATCGTGGTACTCTAAAATGGTAATCAATGAGAAGAATTACGGGGATGCGGGGGGTGGGATTTGAACCCACGCAGGCCTACGCCATCGGGTCCTAAACCCGACCCCTTTGACCAAGCTCGGGCACCCCCGCACCATTAAATTCTATGATTCTTTAAAGGGTTAAAAACGTAATCACCTGGATTTAGTAGAATTCTTTGAGCAGTTCTCTCAGCGTACTCATATAGTTCCCTCGTAATAATGCCTTCTTCGTAGAATTCACGGAGTTCCTCAGTGTCAATAACTTTTACTTCACCGCTTGGATATATTACTACATCTAGGATTAAATCATGGTACTTAATCGTGTTTAGTGATATTTCTGGAGGCGTGTTCACGTTAACATATGATCCAATCCAGTTACCGTCTCTAAAGTAATTGTGTTGGAGAACGGGTTTACTTGAATCTACTACGAGGTAGTCAACATCTCCTGGTTTCTTCTCGACACTTAATCCATCGTAAATTCCCGGCGATTTAATAAAGCGCTCTAGTACGATGATCAACTTGTTGTCATCAACTTTTACATCTACAACTCTCCCTGGTTGAAGTTTTATTGTTTCCCCTGTTGGCTTCACGTGTAGAATCTCTATTCTAGGTGATTCCCTGAGTTTCTTAGCAAGGTAGTTTAAAACCCCTTTCTCAGTTCTCTCCCCTTTACCGTTAATAGTCGGCGGTAAAACCTCTTCAGCGAAATCAACCAAGTCGCTTAAACCCATGGATTTTAAGCTATGATGTTTACTAATAGTTGATACTACTAGTCTTCTATACTTATCTAATTCCTCTTTCGCGAGACTCGTTAAACTCATTATTCCTATGTATTCACCACTATGTAGTTTCCTCGGGGACAGGTTCTCTTGTAGGGTTTGATTAATCATTCTACATTCCTCGATTAGTTTCTCCAGCTCCCTGATCAACTCATCCTTATCCGCGTACTTGGAGCTGCTTCGAAAGTGAACTCCTAGCCCGGTACCCATTAATTTAGCGGCTGCGATCGCTGATAGTTTCGCCTTAATATCTGCACCGTGAATGTGCTCTGAGAACGTTATTTTGGGTTCTCCATATGTGAGAGCAACGTATTTACCAATTAACCTAAAGTTTTTCGTTAGAACAAGTCTATCACCTGGTTTAATTGGGGCTTGTTTAACTCCAACAATGATTCTTGCTCCAGTGTCTTCTCTACAGGGATATAGTGCTCCTTTAACTTCACCTAAGTCCACTAAGCAGTAATCCCCTTTCTTCTCCACCACGATACCTAAGTATATGGAGTGTAGCTCTATTCTTGACTCCCATTTAAACACATACTTTAACTTCTCCACTAATAGGTTGAAAACTCTTCTAGCTTCATCAGGGAAACCAATCACTAGTACTTCATCAGGGTTCTCTGTATCCTTAACCGTTACATCGCACGGTGTAGTATCAAAATCTACTCCTAGTCTTTCACGTATTTTATCGCTTACATCAACTAATTTGAACCCATTGTCAAGCAAGATCTTCGAGATAGCTGTCGAATATATTCCCCTAACTCTAACGGTTACCATGAAAAATCCTCTCGATTTAACTAGTGCTCGAAAAACAGTGTTTTACTTAAAAGTACGGAGGCTTAGTCTTTAATGGTTTCAAGAAGAGCAATAATTTGCCATATTCTTGTTCTAGCACTGAGAGGCATGTTTGGATCTTGACTAACCTGGTCTAATGCACTTACAGCGTTCGCAGCCCTCACACCTGGAGAATACCTTTCATCTCTTAGATGATTTAATGCTTCAGTCGCAGCTCTCCTAATATTCCTGGGAACAGCTGTATCGTTGATGATTGTTACGAGCATGTAAATAGCGTTCTTGATTTTTGCTTCATTATCTATGATCCTACTCATTTAGATCACCACACTCACTGTTTATAAACGGGGATTACTGTTTTCTTGTTTGAAAAAGTAATTATTTAACTTATATGTTTTTAAGCGGTGAAAAATTAATGGAACAAGCAGGTGACCCCGTTAAGATCATGGCCGAACTCCTGAAGTCAGGTGCAGTTATGCTAGCTGAGATTTGCCCCGTTGAAGGCTGTAATCTACCATTATTCAAGCTTAAAAGCGGAGAAATAGTTTGCCCAGTTCACGGAAAAGTACATGTTGTTAAAACTGATGAAGAAGCACGAGAAGTGTATTCTAGGACTTACGTGTCTTATGTTCTAGACCGCTTGGAATCACTCGCTTTAAAAACTATTGAGTCACTCAGTAATACCCCTGACGTTGATCCAACTGATCTAATTAAATGGCTTGAAGTAGTTGAAAGAATTCAGAGATTGAGATCTATGATCAAGAAATAGGTCTAGACGAGATCCTGCTCAATACAAAGTTTTCTACATCACGGTATACTTCATCAATATTCCTTGAAGCATCAACCATTACTAGTAGTCCTCGTTTAACCATGTCTAAATATATGCTTCTAACTTTCTCCATGAGCTCTATTCTCTCAAACTCCGGGAATCTCGATGAAACAGCAACTTTGCGTTTTAACGCTATTTCTGGCTCCACATCTAAGTATATAGCTAAGTCTGGTTTTAACGCCCACTTATTCAACTCAATTACCCAATCCATTGGGGCCCCTGATGCTGTTTGATATGCGACACTGCTGTAGAAGTATCTATCTGAGATAACTATGAAACCTTTATCTAGCAATGGCTTAATTCTCGTTTTAACGTGTATTAGTCTATCTAGAGCAAAAGTCAACGCATCTATATAAGGATCCCTGTACTCATTGTACTTTGCTTTAATAACTTCCACTATCTCGGAGTCCGTGGGTTCAAATGTATACATGGTCTTATAACCCATGGAATTCAGTTTTTCAATTAGTTTTTTAGCCATAGTTGTTTTCCCAGAGCCATCAATACCCTCAAGCACTATGAAAAACCCCTTACTCGAGGCTGCAGAGGTAGTGCTCATTTCCTTCAACCCTCACCTCGACTGTTTTCCCATTTAATTCATCGACAAGTACATTAAATGAATTAATCAAATATAAGGGGATTTCGCTGAGAACACATCCAGCAATTAGTAGTGGTTCTACTTCTTCAGCAATAATGCAAATGGGGTGATTATCGTGTTTCCTAAGCGCGTACAGTATGTATGGTCCAACAGTGCTACCCCTACTACCCTTAAAGATAAATACCTTACCACTCAAACATATCCCAGGATCTTCCCTTAAACACCCAGTCTCCGGGTCTATTTCACCGAAGAAACTAATGTACTTATCCAACACTAATGCTACGCCTCTACAGTTGCCGGGTATAATTGGTTTAACTTTAATTCGCTCCACGAGAGACAAGTTTAACAACCTCACTTATCTCAGCGATCCTTGTTTTAACTCCATGTATTTTACGTAGGTAAAAAGCCGCTTTTCCACTATTAGTTACAACTACATCGTATTTCCCATGGAAAACAGATACAACAGGGCAAGTGCCTGCAGCTACGTCTACTCCACGAGCTTTCAGCTCGTGTAATATGTGCTTGAATTTAGACATGTACTCTATTGGAACAGTGATAAGTAGTTTTCCACGCCTAATGGATCCATGTTTTCTCACGAGGTGAACTATTTCGAGGAGTTCGAATGGGTGTAAGTGAGGGCATCCAATATATCCAAGTATATTATCACTTGTAGTTACTTCGTCTCCCACATAGTCTTCAACCATGTTTTTCTCGACGTAGATCTTGTCCTCTACTTCTAAACTATACGTATACCTGGGTGTAATATCTTCGAGAACAACGAGGCCGTGACTACCGCTGGCTGCCATAGAGGATAGAAGTATTTTTAAATTACTATAATTCATTTTATTAGTTCCTTTAATTATGGGCAATGTTTTCACATGATCTCCAATCCATAACCCAATAGCGCCAATAGGTATACTCAAAGTCCCCGGTGAAAAGTTTACTTCTACACGTGCAACTCTGTTCTCGGGTAAATGAAGCCCCGTCATGTAAGTGTAACCTGTTATAGATGCAGCTAAAGCTATTGGGCCTCCTTCTCTATTAGTGCATGCTCCGAAAATGGAGTTCGCGTAGATCACCGCGCTACTTTCACCCCATGCTAAGTGCTCTCCACTTATAGGAGGCCTATAATAGTATGGAATACACGTGAATACTGGTTTAAAGCCCATACCTATGAATGCATTATCTATTTGTAGTTGTTCCCGAATAAACTTGTTGTCAATGATACTAGAGTAACCGGAGTAGTCAACGCATCCAGGGTTTATGGTAGTATATATTCTAGCCTTGCCACCGCTCCTGTAGAAGTCTAATATGAATTCTAATCCATATTTCCCTATATTTGAGTAGGATACACCTGATACATGTGCATGCTTAACCTCTATTAACCTAGGTGCATTTAATGCTTCACCTATTCTCACCAATAGCTCCATTGCTTTAGCAACACTCCACCCATACTCTCCACTCAACATTTTCTCTTGTTCCAAGGTGAGATACATTTATTTAGGTACCTCGATACGCCTGTACTTATCGTAGGTTTCACTTCTAGGTGTTATAGCTAGAACAATGACTTTGTCTCCTATTCCGTTTCTACCCCTAGGCTCCAAGGTGCTTCCGCGTATGTCCTTTAATACAATAATGTTCTCGCTTCCCTTAAGCCTAGTTGCAATAGCCCACTCTACTGCTAGGTTATCTTCTAAGTTCACATCATCATCAACGACGACGACGTGCTTAATGCTTGGGTGAGCAGCTATTGCAGCTATAGCAGCTAATTTAGCGTCACCCTCTGAGCACTCTCTACTCACAGATATAAGGCAGTGAAGCCACATTCCACTACTCTCCGTTAATTTAACCTCCTTAACGCATGGTGTTACTCTCTTAGCTTCCATGTATATATGGGCCTCTCGGGGGAACCCCATTAGTAACTGGTGCTCCCATAAACCCGGTACTATTGCATGTATTACCGGTGGTTTCTGCCTCGAAACATAGATATGCTCGACTTCGAAGACTGGTTGCTCTCTCTCGTTATCAAGCAGCATTAATATATCTGTAAAAGGACCCTCACGTGCTTTCTCCTCTCTCGATATGAAGCCCTCAACAACTACTCCTGCGCTTACTGGAACAGGTATACTGTAAACTGGTGTCTTAGCAACGCGTTTCTCTCCACCTAACGACGCGCCAATTTCCACTTCGAATACTCCTAGGGGAGGTGACATCGCAGCTGCTATTTCATGGTATGGATCTACTCCGAGAACGAGAGCGACTGGTGCATTTCTTCCCTTCTCGAAATACCTTGACATAATGTAATTTAAGTGACGTGGAACAATTCTAAGTGTTGCTTTACCACTAGATAAGAACATTGTTCTATGATAACTAGCATTACATATGTTCTCGTAGCATGCAATGTAAATAGAGCTCGTTAAGTAGCGACCACCATCCTCCCTATAATACTTAATGAAGGGTATTCTAGATAAGTCTGGTTCTGCTTCGACGAAGTATTCCCTAAAATCAACTAATTCAAGCTGGCTACGTGGTTGATGCGATTTCTCAATAATACCATATGCTTCCTCAAGGCTCCCCGCGTTAAGTAACTTAACTAAATCGCTCCTCCACGTGAACAAGTTCGCGTATACAGGGTAATCTTCACACCCCTTAATCCTCGCATAGATCAATGAGTTCCTGGATTCGTAGCTGAGTCTCGTTATATCGTAATCCGAGTTGATCACTCCGCCATCAATAGTTTTCTTACCTAATTTAGAAGCATAACTCATCAAATCATGTAAATTCACGAGTTTACACCTCTAGATATTCCTCAGTGAAATCCTGTGTCAACTTTACTCTTGATAATTTAAGAACTTCTATTTTACCATTATATTTTGCTCTTATAACGATTTCACGTGATTCAAAATCGAATTTTTCAACTAAGCATGGGTGATCTCCTTCACCTATTATCCCCACGGCGCAGTATAAACCTTTCTCGAAACCCATAGGGTAAATCCTTACTTTCTCGAATCCCCTCTTCTTTAGTTCCTCGCTCTGATAGCTTTTAATTAATCCATAAACATTGAGTTGACCGGGTAGCCTGGAGGCATAAATGATTTTTCCATCGAACATGCTCTCTATGCTCGAAGCATCTACTTCAACACCTTGTAGTAAACTACATCCTTGAATTAAGATATCCTTAACTTTTAATTTTTGAACAGGCGCGTTCTCAAGGAATTCTCTGTACTTAAGGCTTCTGAGCATTCTACGTTCTTCGCGACTACGTGTTTTCCTATACACGGGGGCGTTTAACTCGTAGACATAAATGCCTAGCTTGGAGAACTGCTTAAATACATCTCTTAGTTCTTCACCTAAAACCACTATGACATCTGGTTTTAACTCTTCAATTAGTGCAAACTTATAGTTTATTCCCGCTTCCTCTCTCACCCATCCATCTGTATCCACTACTACGCTATCATATTCTTTACTAAGTGCTTTTTCAACTAGATCTCTTATTTCATATATAATATGGTAACTGTAGCCGTGTGGTTTGATATCCCCTATGAATCTCAAAACCAGTGGTTTTAACTCGTTAATCCAGTACACGGGTGAATCAGATGCTCCTAGGGCAATGAAACCCGGTGGACCTATATCAGCTTGGCCGACATCACCATCTACAACTACTGGTTTATGTCCATTTGACAACAACATATTGTAAGCCATAGTTACAAATGATGTTTTCCCGCAGTCAACGCACCCTACAACAACTATTTTTCTGCATTTTTTCCTGAGAATATCTAGTATTACTTCTCTTTTCTCTCTGTAAGGATCAGTTTCTTCCAGTGTCTGTATTTGAGACTCGTTCACCATTGTTACATCTAATTCACTGTCTTCTAGCGCTAAAACCACGTAATTACGTGTTCTATGAATTATGAATTTCTCTCCCGCACAAGTTTTTTTACCATGCACATCTACGCAGCCGTTTTTCACATATACAGACATTGGACCATACAATTTCACTGCTTCATTCCTAGATAACTTCAATCCAGGCAAGACTACAGCACCTCTATTCCCTTACTCAGAGCGATTCTATAAGCTGCGTATATGTCTTTGTACCTGAATGGTTTTAATCCACGAAGTTTCCTAGAGGAGTATATAGCCTCGTCGATCCTACTCCTGCTAGGTGAAGTACTAGCTTCATCTACTAGTTCAAGCGGGATCTGCTTATACCTGGATTTTATGAATTCTATTATTTCACTCGACCTATAACCGGTTCCAACTTTTATTTTTATGTCTTTGAAGGGAACGCATTTTAACACGTAGTCAAGATCTCTTCCAAGGTCTTCTACTTTCCCTTCACCATAGAACAATAATAGTTCATCCCCTAGAACTACGTAACTAACGAGCACGCCTGGATCAACACCTACTATTATGTCTCTATACTCGCTAATGTACATACTTGCTAGCATAGCTTCCTCGAGTTTCCTGCAGGTTTTCCCAGGATCATAAACTATGAATAAGTCTCTCCTATCGGATAGCTCCTCTACAATCAAATTCATGTCAGTGTATATTACGCTACCATAGGGAACCTCTTCCTTTGAGTAGTAATGGTGAAACATTATTCCTCTTCTCTTCAACAAATTCATAACGTCTATAAACCATCGAGGATCATATATTGCTATTACCACCGGTCTCCTCTGCAATCCATATCAACCATTGGTTCCAATTATTTATCCTCGATATATAATTTATTATGTTTAGGTGGTGAATATAGTTAACTTCACTGGAAACACCTTACTAGATGAGCTTATAGATTCCTCGCTAGCTATCGTATTTTACGGACCAGCCGCCTCGGGTAAAACCACTTTGCTTTTAACTATTGCTAGCAACGTTTGCAGGGAGATCTTATGCGTGTATGTTTCAACGGAGGAAACAGTGCACTATGAACAAGTTGCAAAAACACCTAGTAAGTACGAAGGAGTATTGTTCACTGAGGCGTTCGACATGGATACTTTCCTGAAATCAGCTATCGCCACATACATGATGAGCCCAAAGTACATCTTCATAGATAGTATTAACTCTCTCTTCCGCTTAGAGCCCTTGAAGGAGAACACTTTAACAAAGCAAGCCTTCATCACTAGCTTACTACTGGAAACAGCGAGAAGGAATAAAGGTAAATTATTTGCCTCCGCACAAGTTAGAGTTGGGGAGAAAGGCGAACTTGAGGCCTCAGGATTCAAGATAATAGATTACTATTTCGACTTAATCTTAAGCGTATTTATTGGTGAAGGAGGTAAAAGATACGTGAAACCCGTTAAAACACCGGTACCAGCTAGATTCGAGAAAGTGGGCTTCACGATCTCAAATACAGGTTTGATGTGGAATGATTAACTTCGAGGAGTTCACAATCTGGTTGTTGAAATACTATCTGCCAGCAATGGTAGCTAATGCTCTCCCCGTCCTAGTTAATGGCAATATTTTAATTGACCGTGGAAAATTATTCGTCGATGGTAAACCCGTTTTTGGGAGAAATAAAACCCTTGAAGGGTTAATTGTTGGTACTACCGGCGCATATGTTGCTGGCTCATCGCTAGGGTTATTATTCATGGATTCTTTTTTACCTTTGATATCAATTGGAGCAGGTTTATTCGCTCTACTAGGTGATCTCGCGGGGGCCTTTGTAAAGCGGAGACTCGGGTTAAAACCAGGTGATCCAGCTCCTCTACTGGATCAATTGGATTTCGCTCTGGCAACCACGCTGTTTTACTACATATTAGGAGTCCCCGAATTCCTAGCTAATCAATCATATATTCCATTAGCGTTACTAGTTATCATTGTTCTCCACATTTCAACCAATATTGCAGCGCATGCGTTAGGTTTAAAAAAGTCTAAGCTTTAACTTTAAAAGAGCATTGGTTAATACATAGAAGAATGTTAAAAGGGGGAACTACTTTGGCAAAGTACCCTAAAGTTATAGTGACATATTGCCCAAAGTGTAAAACACACACTGAGCACGCTGTAACCATTTATAAACACGGTAAACGGAGAAGTTTAGCTGAAGGAGAAAGAAGATATGAGAGAAAAAAGAAAGGGTATGGTTCAAAGAGGAAGCCCGAGCAAAAGAGGTTCGCTAAAACAACGAAAAAAGTTGTACTGAAACTCAAGTGTAATAAATGCGGGTTCATAGTTCAGAGAAGAGGCATAAGATTGAAGAAAACGGAGCTCGTAGAGGTGACTAAGTAGTGAAGAAACGTAAGATCCTGATCCCGATGCCTAAAAGCAGGTTTTACAAAGTAGTGTGTAAAAACTGCGGAGCAGAGAACATCGCTTTCAGCCATTCAACTTATCCTGCAAGATGCAGAGTCTGTGGAACGCGGTTGGTTCAACCAACTGGTGGGAGAGCTAAGATCATTAATGCTGAGATCGTAGCAGAACTTGGGTGATTTCACCAATTAATATCTTACACTTGGATTTCGCGGGATCAGAATTTAAGTTTATTAAGCCTACCTATCATTGATTTAAAAAGACTAACATTACATGCGAGGATGCTCTACATGAGTAGAGATCAATTAATTGGTTGGCTTTTAGTATCGGTCTCCATAATCATAGTAGCACTATATGTTTGGTTAATGTTTTTCACATCACACTGGGAAATTCTCACAAAAATAACTCTCGTAGTCGCAGTACTAGGTGTATTCGGGATTCTAGGTTGGATTGGATACACACTAGCAACTACTCCACCACCGAAGCCAATCGAGGAAATAGAGAAGGAAATTGAAGAAGAACTAAAGAAACTTGAAGGAGAAGCAAAACAGCAGGAACAAGCCCAAAACCCATCAAAAACCAATTAGACAACGATGCATTTTTGTATTCACAGGGTATTTAAATAACTCTTTTCCACTAAAATAAAGTGCTAATTACTTTCAACACATTATCTCGTATTCTTCACCAAGTAATTATAGTTGAATAATGCGTGCTTCATGATTCATAATAGCAAAGTGTTACTAGTACATTGAGATCTCGAGTAAGTCAATTAAATTTAGAGGAGGAAACAATTGAGTAAAAACTATTGATCAGCTTATTGTATTCTTCATTTCTCAGTGTTCGGATCCTTCATCATTTCACTTGTTTTTAATCCATAGGAGTATATTGATTTAAGGGGTCTTTAATGTGTAGAATAGCGGCTTTTACATCGGATAAAATTAGTGAGAGTACTTTATCAAGTATTATCAACGCATTCATAAAAAGTGCGCAACACGACGCATACTTACTTAGAGTCACTAATGGTAAATACTCAACACATGATGATGGATGGGGGATTGCAGCAACAGGGTTAATTAAGAACAATCCCACTACTGCTCATTATAAGTCTATTGACCCCATCTTCTATGAGTCTTCCACTAGGGTACTAAGCTTATTCCTAAGAAAAATCGTTAATTATCAACCAGTATATGTAATATTACATGCCCGTAAATCATCTGCAAGCGAACCATTTGGACTAGAATACGCTCACCCGTTCATGATGCTATCTAGTAATGGTGCCGCTTGGTTTGCTCATAATGGGGGTGCAAAGAAGAAAATCTTAGCGGAGAAACTAGGGGTTTTTCCTTGGACACGTGTAGACTCAGAGTTACTTGGATACCATGTAATGAACAATATTTTATCTTGTGCTGAAAACGATGAAAACTTAGATAAATGCGTAGCGGAAACATATATTGAGTCAAAAGAGTACATAGTTGAAGGAAGTGCTTTAAACACGACACTTCTACTATTATGGAGAAATAAGCCTCATCTCTACATCACCTACTGGGTAAAAGAGCCAGTTAATGAAGCATTAAAAGATTACTACGAGATCGTGGTTTATCGTACAAGTAACATGATATTAGCGGGTTCCATTTCGATAAGAGATCATCTATCATTGGACGTAATTCATGACTCATGGATACTTGAACCCGGAGTATACGAGCTCTCTCCAGGAGAAATTCGTAAATTAACTGATCTATAGTAAGTAAATTGAGACCACGTGGATCACAGATAGTTTATACGAGTAGTGATTAATAATATATTAGTGCATATAATGGTTAATAATTAAATGGTGGTCTCCATGAGTAGTAAAAACTATGAAACACTTGGAAACCTCAAAGTAGGAAGTTTTGTCATTATTGATGGCGAGCCATGCAGGATAGTTGAAATATCGAAAGCGAAAACAGGCAAGCATGGAAGCGCGAAAGCAACAGTCACTGCTGTTGGTTTATTCTCGAAATCGAAAAAAGTCCTAGTTGCTCCAGTGGACTCCCAAGTAGAAGTCCCAATCATTGAGAAAAGAATTGGTAGAGTAATAGCGGATCTAGGGGATAAATTACAAGTCATGGATGTTGAAACCTTTGAAGTATTTGAAGTTTCAAAAGACGCCATAGAGGAAACAATTAGGGATAAACTCACGGTTGATCAGGAGATAGAGTACTGGCAAGTAATGAATACAAGGCTCATCATTAGACCAAGATAGCACAGGGATCACTGTATATCATCAGGTATAAAAACTGGTTTCTCAGCGAGTGAAATAATCGGTATGGAAACACCTGGTTTCGGGTTTTTAGATAGTTCGAAGCGGTCTTCTCCAGTGTACACTATAACGTAGTTAGCTTCCGAGGCTTGGGCATCGTTACCATCAAAAGTGTAATAGTAGAATACTGGTAAACCATACTGCTTATAGTAATCTCTGAAGACTCCGAGTATACCTATAACTATTCTACCTTTATACTTGAACTTTATTAAGTACGTCATGACTTGGTGTGGAATTATGGTAGCTGATGCTAACCTGACTAGATCATAGAAACTCGCTGTTTTTAATAGAACCACTTTTTCTTCTATCACGGAGTTCACCTAATCATATCTCATTATTAAATAATGGTTCTGAAGTCTTTATATCTACGTATTTTTCTTAAATACTGCAGAGTTATGCTTAAAACCCTCCTAGTTTTATCTAGATCAGTGGTCCTCTTCGATTCTTTCAGTATTTTTAGCGGTATAGTTACTAGTACTGGGTTATTTTGATTGAACACGTGTATTTTCCCATCAGGTAAAACGATGATTGTAGGATTAGCGTCAACTATGTTTGAACCTTCTTCTATAATATACCCAGTGTGAATTACCGTTAACCCTGTAAATACTTGAAGTGCTTTCGCAACACTCAATAGCTCTAAATAAGGTGGTAATTGTCTAATAGTAATAAGTAACACATCTACTCCAATATAAGACATTAATCTTGAAAGTTCTAATGCTAATACGTCTTCATCTAATAGTATGGAATACTTCAAGTATAAGTCACTAATAACGTCGATTGATGCCCCTGGTTTTATGTTAGCCTGTACTTCTTGCTGAGATAACAGAATCTTCCGGGAGAAGAATTTAGAGACACCTGCTTCACCATCTATTAATAGATTTGAAACATGGTAAAATGAACGCGATTTCTCCACTATATATGGTGATATAATGTAAGCTGTGTTTAACCGTGCTAAGTGCTTGAGGATCCTAACGTAAGGGTTTCTCCTATTTATACTTATAGATTTCAGTGTTTCTCTTCCAGCATCAGAGTTAACTCCATACGGCATAAACGGAGGAAGTACAAGAGTTTTAATACCCATTTTTCCAGCATATTTTATAATTTGCCTTATGTTATCAATGTTGAAGGAAAAACCTAGCTTCGTTAACGGTGCGTGAATTAATCCTAGTTTTAATCCCCCGATTTCCTCATATAGATTATATACTTCTAGTCCACGGCTATCTTTAAGTGTCAAGACATTAAACCTTCAACGCATTTATCTATCTTACTAACTGGTACATATCCCGGCGATTTATTTCTAGCTATTTCCAGTAGTTGCGTTTTCACGTACTCCAGAAGCATGCTTTCCTTGCTCAATATTTTCTGGGTTACATCTCTATATATCTCGCTTAATACTCCTTGATAATCTATCTCCCCGTTTTCAACTTTATCCATTAATTTTTCCAGCTCACGAGTCGTTTCCTCGCTAACTACGTTACCAAAGAACCTTGTGAGGAAATCATATACAAATATTCCTCTGAGTTGAACAACTAGAGCTTTCCTAGTCTTAGATAAAGCTACGTATTTACGGTCCAGGAGAGTTTGTATTATTTTCGCGTATGTGCTCGGTCTACCTATGCCTTTGTCTTTCATCCATTTAATGACATCGTGGAACCTCGGCAGAGGATATTTATATATTCTAATATCCCTCGTGTAACCTGTTAAAGTTACCGATTTCCCACTTACTCCAGGTAGCTCGACTCTTATGTTCTCGTAGAACTCCATGTAACCTTTTTCTATGATGCCTGATACAACTTCTTTTTCAACAACGTGTTTTTTATTCTCCCATTCAAGCTGTATTCTCAGTTTATTCTTCAGTATTCTAGCAGCTTTCATCTGGCTCGCTATGAATCTCCTGAATATTAGGTCGTATAATTTGATGTGATCTCTCGTGATTTTTCCAACTACGACGATTGCTCCTTCTCTAATTAACTCAGATAAATGATCAGCGTCTATCGGCCTAGTTGGTCTAATTGCCTCGTGTGCTCCCCCCAACCCCCAAGTTCTTGGTTTAAATACTTCTTTTAATTTATCTGGACCGTACTTCGCCTCAAGATACTGTCTCGCAACCTCTATACCGACATCACTAACCCTAGTACTATCTGTTCTGTGATAAGTTATGAGGCCCATTTCAAATAAATCTTGCGCTATATCCATCGTCTTCGTTGTTGAAAAACCTAGTTCTCTTGAAGCTTCTGCTAATAAAGCATCAGTTGTGAAAGGTGGTGGTGGGTTTTCTTCCACCTCGTATTCCTCCACTATCTCGACATGCGCGTTAGGGTATACTTTGGGTTTGCCTTTCGCGTTCAGCTCCAGTATTTTTGATGCATCTTCATAGTTTAAAGTTATTTCTAAGCTATGGCCGTTCTCCAAGTCAACTAGTATGATGTATTTTGAATACTCGAGTCTCTTCGATTTATTATACTCATCTATAATGTAACCTAGAACAGGTGTTTGAACTCTCCCAGCGCTGAGGTTCCTGTTTGGTCTACAGCATGTTTGAATACTCTCCGACTCGTTTTCATTTATTTTGCTTTTTCCATAGAGGTACTCGAGACAGTATATAGGCCACACATATCTCTGAACGAAACCAGACAAAGAGAACCCAAGCCACCTGTCCTCAATGCGTCTAACAATTTGAGCCTCCACGAGTCTCTCGGAAAAATCCCTCGGGTTAAATATAGCGTTTATAATTGCCCTACGAGTGACCTCGTGAAATTCTACTCTAAGTATTCTATCAGCGTAGGGTTCAAGTAAAACACGTACATCCCATGCTATTTTTTCACCCTCGGAGTCTGGATCTGTACCTATTAGTACTAAGTCGACTTCGCTCGCTAGTTTCCTAAGCGCCCTGATCACACTGAGTTTCCTCGCACTGGGTCCTATTCTGGCACCGCATTTAGGACAAGTATCAGATTCGTCGGTAAATTGATGCCCTCGTGAACATTTCTTCAAGTCAGTGTAAACCGGCTCAAACAAGTACTTGTCTCCTGCATTATCAATTATTACTCCATATAAGGTATCCCTGCGTCGTGCTTCAACAGGCTCAGCATCAACTACAAGGTCATATATGTGTCCACCTGTTGCAACAATGTTTAAGATATAGTTTCCTAGAGCGATCTCATATACTCTAACTCCATCCCCAATAATTCTAATACTAGGCTTCCCGAAGAAGTTCGCAATCGTCCTCGCTTTATTGGGTGATTCAACAATCAAGAGAGCTGTTTTAACTAACTCTAATTGTTTCTCAGGCACTATTTCCCCAGCTAATATTCTCCTCACTTGTTCTCTTTCTCTAGCGATTTCATTAATTAACTCCTCAATATTCAATTCACTGTAATTTAGTATATTGAAGCCCTCGAAGATCCAGCGTAGTCTTTTAACTAGTCCATTCAGTAGTCTCTCATCATCAACAACTATGATAGATAACCCCTTTGTTATTCCACCCGGGTATAGTCTGGAGCATCTGCCACTGGCTTGTATGTATGTTGCGACATCCGGGATCAATATGTATAGTTCACCGTTCTCCGCGACGATTCCTACGTCTCCTAGTTTACTTAGTTTACTGAGGACCTCGGGTTTGCTTAAATACTCTCTCACTATTTCGAAGGCTCTAATGAGATCTCTCAGTAAAGGTGTTTCTTCAACAACGGTTTCCTTTTGTAAGGCCTCAATGAGTTTAATCCTTAGCATTGCTAATGCTCCCTGCGACATGGTTCTCAATCGTCTCGCAATTCTTCCAATTAAAACGTCTACTTCTTCCTTCTCTCTGCCTTCTAGTACTTCTCTTATAACTACGAGCATCCTCAGGAGATCCGTTGGTGATATAGTCTCAACTTTACTACTGAATTTATGGCGTGGAACACCAACAAACACAACATACTTAACTCTTTCCGGTAAATCAATGCCTCTAACTATTATACCATAATATGTTGCAACACCCACAAGTACATCTAATTCGCCTTTCGCGAATTTATCAATTAAGTCAACTTGTTTCTTAGCGTGGAAGGCCTCAGCTCTTAAACCATTCTCTCTCAGTTTGCTAGCCACGTATTCAGCGAATTCAACTCCTTTATCAACCGGTACAAATACTAGTAAACCGTCTCTAAGTTTCCTCGCGATATTTACCGCTGTATCAACTATTTTATCCGGGCTTGACGTAATGTAGGCGTCAACGATGTTTCTAATGGCTTCTGGTTTAGCTCCAGCTTCGAAGTTTAAAAACACTCTGAATAATTTTGGATATATCCCCCTGGGTTTACCAGTAGCGCTATTAACTATTAGTGCAACATCTCCTATTCTCTTTCTTGCTTCTTCAATTTCCTCCTCTAGTTTCTCAACTTGGCTTCTAGCTTTCTCTATTTCGCTTTCCGGTAGTGACCCTAGTCTAGCACGTAGCTTAATGAGCTCTAATCCTTTTTCTATATCTGTATCAGTTAAACCAAGTATATTCAATAATCTACGTATAGCTCTACCACTTCTTAGTACAGCGTCAACATCATCCATTATAACCAGGTCGTATACATTTTTAGGTAAGAATTCACTGTATCTATGCATAAATGCGCTCGTAGTTAATAAAATATCGAATTCCCCGCTTCTTATTTTCTCATTGTAAAATTCTCTCTCCTTCTTACTTAGTCTTCCATGTATGCATATCACTCTAAGGCACTCTTTCCCCCAGTTCTCGGGACTACATACGTTTAAACCAAGGTTCTCGGCGAATTTAATAAGTTTCCTCCAAGCTTGCAGAAGTAAAGGTGCAGTGGGGAACGCTAAGTATACTTTCCTACCCAGCTCTCTAGCTTTCAGTGCTCTGTAGAGTGAAGCTATAAGCGAGAACACTGTTTTTCCCGTCCCAGTTGGAGCTATAATGCTGAATGATTCTCTTCTGAGAAGCCTCCTAGACCACGTCCTCTGAGCACTCCACATTTTTAATCCTTTAGTGGCCTTCTCGAAGAAGTTTTCAAAGTCCACTAGTTCAAGTTCTTCTTTTACAAGGCCCCTTAATTCTCCTGGTTTCCTTAAATTATCTAAGTACAGTTTCAGTCGCTCTAGTCTAGGTAAGCTTCTCACATCCGTTTTCTTAACTATCTCGCGGAATTTTTCCTCAGGTAAACATGTTTCGCAAGGAGCTTTGAACAATAACCTAAGATCAGAGGTTGAGCCACCGCAATTTAAACAAGCATACCTATATATTCCATGAGTTTTCATCCTAGAAGCAGCATCCACTTTGCTCTCGCTTAACCTAGTCTCAGTTGCTATATAAATCACCGCATACTTCTAAATCTATCTTCGTTATACTTGATAACAAGGTATTTAAACATTAGTTTTTTAAACAGCAACAATAGCTCCACACACTTAACTCTCTTAAACCCTGAAAGAGGTTTAAACACGTTCAGCACATATAAGCACCTAATTAACAAGTGGTGTTTAAAAACCGGAACTAATTTAATTATGAAAGGGCCCTATGTTTAAACTCACTGTTGTCAATAGGAAATACGCGCAGGGAATACTAACAACACTTAGAAACAAGTATACATCTCAAATAGATTTTAGAAAAGGATTAGTAAGACTGGGTAGAATACTGGGACTCGAAATCGTCGAGGACTATGAAGTTGATGAATACGAAGTAGAAACTCCTCTCAACGTGAAAGTTAAAGGCGTGAAAATAAAAGATCTCGATAACACGATAATAATAACTGTGCTTAGAGCAGCTTGGCCTCTAACTGAGGGTCTAATAAAGATCTTCTATAATGCAAAACAAGGCGTAGTAGCTGCGAGAAGAGTAGAGGAGAAAGGTATGCATGACTGGGAGTTCGATATCGACATCTCATACGTCAAAATACCTAGAGTAAGTGAAGATAATATTGTAATACTCAGTGATGTAATGGTGGCAACGGGCTCTACGCTGGTGAAAGTACTCAGAGAACTAGTCAAATACGGTAAAGCTAAAAGATACTACATTGCATCAGTTATAACGACGCCCTTAGCCATAGAGAAGTTAAAGAAAACCTCTGAGGAGCTCGGAATAGATCTCAGGATGTACGTTGTTTCCATAGACCCTGAGATCAACGACAGAGGTTACATAGTACCCGGACTAGGAGATGCTGGAGATAGATCGTTTGGTTCATGATTAATCGATAACATCCTCAAATACCGATAAGTTTTCGTTATCGAGTTTTTTATATCTCTCCAAGCTTCCAACATCGAACCATATATCATTATACATGTAAGCGTATACCTTGTAGCCTTTACCAATGAGCCATGGAACTAAGTCACCCATGAAATCGAAATCCTTACCCAAGTATTCCTCTATTTTTTGATTAAAGATCTCGCGTTCAACAACCCCTATACCGACAGTAGCTGATATGTTTAATTCTGGTTTTTCAACCATTTTCACTATTTCATTGTTCTCGTTTACCTCAGCTACGCCTACTGGAACCTTGTATCTCTTAGTGACAACTAACGTTAGATCTGCTTTCTTATCTACGTGGTAGTCCAGTAGCTCCTTGATATTTATTGGTGCCAATATATCACCATACCATATTAACCCACGAGAATCAACTAAGTTGCTTCGATAAGCTTTCAAAATCGCGCCTCCTGTGTTACGATACCCGTCGTGTTCATCTAGCGAATAATCTATCTTCACATTGAATCTCGATCCGTTCTCAAAGTAGTTGTAAATATATTTCCACTTATAATCTACGAGAAAAACGAATTCTTTTACACCATGTTTACGCAACCATTTCACAATGACCTCTAAAACAGGCTTCTCTTTTCTTCCAACTGGTATCATTGGTTTAGGAATAATCTCCGTATATGGGTGAAATCTTGAACCAGTACCACCGGCTAGAATTAATGCTTTCACTTCACTTGACACGTAACCACCATGTAGGTATCTATGCCTCAATTAATATAAATGTTCAGCTCTATTATTTAAAATCTCCATGATTCTCAGATTTTTAACTCGAGCTCCATGATTAATGATTTAATGGTTTCAATAATTGCTTCTCTTGAATTCATTATGGGCCTCCAACCTATTTGAAGAAGTTTTGATACCTCGAGAGTTATTTTCTTTACATCCCCAGGCCACCCCACACCGTGTAAAACTGGTTTATATATTATCCTCGTAGTGTTCTTTAAACCTAGGGTTTCTATCAGTGTTTCCACAATATCTCTCACGGAGACATAATCAGTGTTGCCAACATTGTAAACCTCGAAGCCTTTACTCAGGGTACTCCAAGCTAGCAGTGTTGCTTCAACAGCGTCTCTTACGTGAAGATAGCTTCTAACTTGAGTTCCATCGCCTAGAACCTCGAGAACCTCCTTGTTTCTAGATAATTTGATTAATAGATCATATAGAACACCGTGACGTAACCTGGGGCCAATGATGTTCGCGTACCTTAATATTAATACATTAAATCCATATAGTTTACTGTAAGCATGCATAAGGTTCTCGCAAGCTGCTTTACTTGCACCATAAACTGAGAGAGGTTTTATTGGTGCTTCTTCACTCACAGGTATTTTCTCCGGTTCCCCGTAAACTGCGCTCGAAGAAGCAAATATTATTGATTTAACGTCCTTTAACCTCATCGCTTCCAGTAAATTAAATGTTGCGACAACATTCTCATTAAAATGCACCTCAGGGTTTGTTGTACTTAGCCTTACCTCAGGGTTTGCTGCAAAGTGGAATACTGTGTCAACGTCTTCCACAACTCTCAATACGTCTTCTTTGTTCTTTAAGTCTCCTCGAATAAATTTTATGGATTGCTTAACTAAGTGATGTCTTATATTGTCAAGAGAACCTGAGCTCAAGTTATCAATAACTTTAACAGTGTAGCTAGTTTCAACCAGTTTATCAACGATGTGGCTACCAATAAATCCTGCTCCACCTGTTACAAGGACTACGCTTTCTCGCTCCATAGCAAATCTCCAGTAATAAATTATACGTGAAAATAATAATTATGAAGCTAAAATAACTCTTAAATCCACGGAGTATAATCCCATGTTTATCCATTGTGATAGTTCCCGGAGCTTCAAGGTTTAAAAAATTAGACTACGGGTTTACCGTACTTTGCTTCCAAAGGCTTAACGTGGACTCTTAGTCCTCTCGAGTACAGTACGTCGAGGTAGTGTAAAGCTTTTCTCTTCGATAAAACCTTATTGTTGTTTCCACAGTATGGTGTATATATACACCTTGGGCACCCATCAATGCAATTACACCTAGCCATTAACTCGTACGCTGTTCTCACGGTTTCCTCTACTTTAGAGTATAAGAGCTTTGATACACCGGATCCTCCAATAGCTGCATCGTATATAACTATGTCGCCACTAGGATAACTTATACCGCCTAGATCCGTGATTCCGGCCCCACATGTTACCCGTGATGCCTCTATTAAAGCATGTTCTATTGCATGGAAAGCTTCCGCGGAGTCGTACTCCATGTACTCTTCAAGCGGTGGGAGCTTAATTAAAGAAGCCTTCGTAGTATACCTGTATGTTACTGGCTCGGAGAAAGATCTCATAGAGTAAGTTTCACCACTATACAGGTCTTTCACAATGAATCCGTCAACGCGCATCTCGATTAGAACTTTAGCGTATGATATCTTGAAATCGAGTTCACTATCTCTCTCTGACACAATGTCGTAATCTACTACGTCTACAGAGTATAAAGGCCTCGTATAGATGCTTGGTCTCTCCGTTATTTCTCTTACATAGGCTTTTCTACGGGATACATCTAGTTTCACTACTTCGAATGGTTTCTTCGTGCAGAAGTATATTGCACCGGGATATAGCTCCAGCACCGCAACTGGTAACTCCCTGGTCGCAATGACCTGATCTCTACTTACATCTACTACTTCAACTAAATCACCCTGAGTTCTAATACCTCCCTTCATCGACACATATTTTCTCCCAACCACGTAGTTAACTGAAACGTAGGGCCCAATTTTCTTTATAAGCCTCTCCGTCAAGAGATCATCTAGTATAGTCCTCCACTCATACGGTATCTTAGCCACATTAACTCTACCTACTTGAAGCATATAGGATACAAAATGTAATTTCATGACTTCCTCGTTGAAGGATTCAATAACAGATGGCGTCAACTTCTGGTTAAAGTATTGCTCGGGGTTTCTCAAGTAATATGTATCTATAGGGTCCTCTCCTAGTATAGTGATTACATATCCTTTTCCTCTCCTACCAGCTCTCCCAGCTCTTTGCAAGTACTTGGAGTAAGAAGGAGGTGGATTACCTAAGACAACAGCATCTATAACTCCTATATCTAAGCCTAGTTCAAGCGTGGGCGTTGCCACTACTCCATCTATTTTCCCTTCCCTCAACTTGTTTTCAATATCTCGTCTAACTTCAAAAGGTAAACCTGCTCTGTGTACCGCGATATTAACATTGTAGCGAGACTCAATGGTGTTCGCAAGTAGCTCAGCTAACTGTTGACTATCCACGAACACGATGAATCTTAACCCCTTCTCTGCGAGAAACTTAGAAATTGACGCGAGAACACTCCATCGACTCATGTAACCAGATGAGATAAGTATGTGTGTTACGATTCCTCTCCTAGTTAAACTACCTCGTACTTCTTTAAAATCAGCTTCAAATAAACTCTCCGCGAACTCCTTCGGATTTCCAATAGTTGCTGATGACGCTACAAACTGAGTGTTCTCTTTTCTCGTCAACCTGATTCTATGTACTAAGTGATGTATATGAGCGCCTAGGACTCCTTCATACACGTGTAATTCGTCGAAAACCATTGTGTCAACTGATTCAATGAATCTCTTCACGTATGGACTATAGATTAAACCTGTATGCAACATGTCGGGATTGGATATTATTATTGGAGGTGGATTACTTGCAATCTTCCTCCTCAAGTCCTCTGGTGTATCCCCATCATATATGTTAACGCCTAGTTTCCCGTATACACTGTACTCCGTGAACCTTTTGACTTGATCCCTTGCTAGCGCTTTCGTGGGATATAGTATCATTGCTTGGGGATTCTGCTTACTATCATCCAGTATTCTTTTAGCGAGCGGAATAAAGAAAGCTTCCGTTTTACCGGTTCCCGTACCAGCAACGATTACAACGTTGTAACCGTTTAATACCTCTTTATATGCCTCATATTGGAACTTGTATAATCTCGTAATACCCCTTTTCTCTAGAACTCTCAGTAATTGCTCCGGTAAGTTTACATCATATATGCTTGGACCAGGTTCAGGTTCACTTGTCTCCTCTATTCTCTCGTAAGCTACTCGTGCATTTGACTTAGGGTAAGTGTTCTCCAAGTATTCATTGAGTTCAAGAGTTAGCTGATCCCTGTATTTCATCGCCAATTAACTCACTTACACTACTCATCTTGATTCAATTACTCAACGTGTTTTAATTCGAGGACTTCACCGCTACTAAATCTAATTGAACCCGTTGATGTTTCTACAACAATGTCCCCTGTCTCTGTTACACTTTTCGCGATTCCAACGTATTCACCACTCCTTGTATGTACTTTAACTTTTCTCCCAAGTGTTTCAAGTAAATCTAAGTATTGCATTTGTAGTCTAGTAAATTCTTTAGAGTAGTCATCTATTCTACCTATTCGTCCAGCAATATAAGCTATAATACTATTTCTAGGTACTAGTTTTCCCAGAATAATCTTTAAACTAGTTGCTGTTTCAATGGGTATATTATTGTTTACGTTGATTCCTATACCTAGGTATACTATAATCCTACTCAGTAAGACTTCTCCCTCGATTAGGAAACCAGCTAGCTTCCTCTCGTTAACAACTATGTCGTTAGGCCACTTTATTCCAGCTTTTACTCTCAATCTATCTCTTAGGTAGTTGCACAGAAGCACGGGCACCGTTATCGGTAGCATTTGCGCGAATCTCGGCTCAACTTCGAACTTCATTGTCATCCATATGCCACCGAGGTTGCTTATCCATCTCTTACCATGTCTTCCATAGCTTTTACTCTGGTACTCGGCTATGATGATCGTCCATGGAGGATGATACCTAGCCGACATCATAGTTGAACCAACTATTTGCTTGTAGACGTAGTTCCAACCCCATGGTTTAATTTTAGCTGGGTTATCTCCCGGAATCCACGATACATTTATTTTTTCATGAGTAATCATGTAGTTCTCTCTTAGTTCAGTTATTAAGTCGACTACCTCTAACTCAGTTAAACCGAGTTCTCCAGCTAACTCGGGTACTAGAGCACTGTCTTTTCCAGCGAGTTTCCTCAATAACTCCATTTTCACAAGGAAAGATTTTTCATCTACTAGTAGGCTTTCAGCCAAGCTCTCACCTTATAAGCAATTCTATCCAGACCAAGTGCGCTGGGTAAATCCGGATAAAACCTCCTCAAGTATTCATACAAGTTAACCACAGGAGCCGTGTAGTTTGCTTGCCTAATCTCCACTAATCCATCTCTCCACAGTTTCGATAATAGTGTTAGCATAAGAGACCTAACGTTGTCGCCTTCAACAGCGGCTAAATAACCATCCTTAAAGTAATGTAAAAGTATTTTATCCACAGACTCCTCGTTCCTAGCCCAGTATTTCTCTAGTATTTCCTTATGCTTTCTCACAACGCTACAAGCCAAACTAAGGCCGTAATCAGTTGACGCCATAATATACTTGTTAACGTCATCAATATGGTACTTCACATGCTTCGGAATATAGGGGAAACTTCTACATATATATGGCTTAAAAATATTGTGGATTCTACACTTGCTACCTTCAAGGAATGGGCATTGACCATTATTTAACTGCATTATATAACTGAGAGCTAAATTAACGCCTCCTAGAGCATCGTAAACCATGTATCCATGAATGTATTCAAGCCTTATATTCATTCTATCAGCTAACGACTCAAGAACAACTGCTTCATGGGGGAGAATAGATATTGGAGACATTTTACAACACGATCCACACATTTCGCACTTAAAAGCGGGGAGACCAGCATTTATTGTCATTTCACACTACCTTAAGCTGTAACATAGTAACCAGGTACTTTCTCCTTGTACAACATTTGAACTCTTTCAACGCCTTTGATTTCATCCATAAAGGATGCTACCGGCTCAGGAACAAGTTCTCTCCACCTACTATCTCCTTCGCTCATTAGTTTCCTTATATATGAGCCCCTATACAATCCGCGGTTAAGTTCCGGGGGTTCTAACACGTTGTAACCCTCCTCGATAAATATGGTTTTAATAATCGGGTTTAACGTGATAACTGCATCAAAACTTGGACTATATAGCTTAACATGGTGTACAGCTACTTTACTTACTTCAAGTGTAGGTAAAGTCACCGTTATGACTCGAGATAAATCCACGTTTTTCCACTTCAAACTCCTCCGAATCATCTCTATCCTTTCACCGGCTGTGAACGGGTTTTCAGGCGTATGACTTTGACTAGCCATACCAACTACAACTATTACTTCTTCGAAAATGGATAAGCAGTATTCAATAACATGTAGGTGTCCGAGGTGAAATGGTTGAAACCTTGCAATAATCAAACATCTCCTAGTCATTCTAAATCCCACATGCTATTATGACTTAACATAATTAATAATTATTTAGAAACCGTGATTATTCACTAGGGCTTTATTCTCACTAAGTAGTTCTCAATAGCTGATATTATTTCCTTAATTCTCTCCTTCTCCAAGCTCATAATGCACTGCTCCAAGAGCTCCCGTCTATATCTTTTATAGTCGTTTTGCGTTAATTCACCCTTAGCGAGCATGGATTCTACTCTCGCAACACACTCTTTATCAATTCCCTTTCTTGACGCAACTAGAGCAAATACATATGGGTATCTCTCATCCACGGGTTTCAATTCAACTAGTTTAGATATCTCTGCTTTTATAATTAGGTCTTTTACTTTCTCCAATTCTACGGATTCAAATATGAAGCAGTTATATTTCTTGAATGCTCTTATAATTCTCTCAGCTAGTGAGAAGTATTCTCCTATTTCTCATCACCTAGTCTCATATTTGTCACAGGTATCTTCAATGTGTTCAGAAACAATCTTACTAGCCAAGCGTAAACAGGGTTTCCCTTACTTTTCACAACGAGACCATTATTGTACTTTGCTCTATATACTAGTTCTCCTCGGTGGTTGAATATAGAGATATAGCCTTTCACTCTGCTCTTAAAGTTCCTTATGAACAATGAGTGTATAATGAAGTCTCCATGTTCAACTTTAACTTTGACTAGTTTTGCTTCTCCCTTTGCATATGTAGGTTTCACTTTCTCCTCTGATACCAGGGATTTCACGTAGGGTATTAGACCTTGAGCTTTCTTGTATATTAGCAATGTACTACTCAGTAAGTGTTTTCCGCTTCTACTACGTGATTTTTCAACTATTAACCCCGGTATTTCATATTGACTCTGCATACCTTAAACCACTCTAACCATAAATATATAGTAATCCACCTTCTTTTGCTTCAACTTTGAGAGAAGATGCTTCTATTATTAAAGCTAAATATTCGTGAAAAATTTGCCTACTTAATCTAACTTCCTGCGATTTAACCACTATTTGCTTAATACTTGCGTATTCTCTTTCATCTATTAGTTTTCCCTCATTGTTGTAAGTATAAATCTTCACATCGTATTCCTCGAATTTCGGTTTAATGTAAACAATAATTTTCGGCAATTTTGACTCCTCTACATTGTTAACTTGAACTTCGAGTAGTCTCTATCACTGTATCCTGTATAAATGTTTTCAATAATTTTCAATGCTGCATCTAAGTCTACTCCGAGAACGCTTTTCAGCGCGTTGGTGACCAGTGTTGTTACAAGTGGCTCTAATTCTGCATCGTACTTGCTTCGCGGGACGTAGACTCTGAACGTGACTTTTAATGGTAATTCCTCGATCATAATATTGAACTCCTCTGATACTACTACTTTTTGCCCTATTTTCTTACCTATGAAGAGCGTCGGGGTTTTCCAAGATAATTCTCCCCCAGGATAAATCGTGGATTTAGGCAGTGGAGTAATGTCGAGTACGTCAATCCATAAATCGTCTTCACTAATGTTCTTCGATTTCAGTTTATCAAGCAAGCTTTGTTTAAGCTCGTAGGTTACTCTAGCTCGATATGAATGATCCAAAATCAACCTTAGAGTTTTCTCTAATCCATCTAAACCTTTAGTAGCCGATATTGCAACATCTCTACCGACTCTCTTCCATTCCGGTTTTCTATCAATCAGCATTCTACGGCAGAGTCTTCCCAGCCTTGAATCATCGTATAGAGCTTTCTTCATCATAATACCATACAAGAATGCATCCGTTAATTCCAAGTACCCTCTCACGTCTCCTTTCATAATAGATATAACTCTACCAGTGAAATCTAGTTCCCTATCTAGTTCGTCTAGGATTTCGAAGAGAATCTTGTCGAATGATCTGCATACACTGTGATAGTATACGTGTTCATACATGTTAGCCTTAGCGTACATGTATTGCTTAAATTCCCCGATAGCTATTCGATCTAATACAAGGGAGAATTTATTCCCCTCAATTAAAGGATAAGTGTTCTTATACAACCTCTCATACAGTATAGACCCGTATTCAACTGTGCCTGCATAGTAGCTATCTCTCCTTAGAAAATCTATTACGTCTGCAGGATAATACCCTTCAACCACTATCCACTTGAAGATCTTTATAATCCCTCTCGGTTCCCTCGGTTCCAGAATACCATAAAGAACATCGCTTAAACCAGGAATTATTTTCTCCGCTTTTTCTACGTAATCATTCAGCGTTGTTTTAATTAAAGTTAAACCTATTCTCTCATGGTTCGAGAGCTCGACGGGTAATTGTTTCTTCCACAATACACCGTGTTCAAAGGCATGACTGAACGCTGCGTGACCTACATCATGCAGTAATCCAGCTAACCTAGTCGCTTCAATAAGGGCCTCAGGAGAGTAGTCATCAAGTATTTCTCGACCATATAAGGACGTTATCTTATTAACCATGTCCTCTGCCATTTGCCCAGCTAAGTGCATTACTCCTACACTATGCTGAAATCTCGTGTGAACAGCTCCCGGGTACACGAAGTGAGCTGTTTGTAGTTGCATAATGTACCTTAAACGTTGAATAATAATACTATTAATCAATGGTTCCTCTACTTCCACGTTAAAGTACGCATAGCCATACAGTGGATCGCTAATCATTTTCCACGTAAAAAACTTCCTCGAGAACTCCATGTAACCACCTTATAAAAACATATAGATGAAGTTAAGGTTTATACATGGAAAAATGATTAGAGTTAAGTAATATCCATGTGATCAACACACTACTGTTTCTTTGCAACCCAGCCCTCTTCAACTCTCTCAACGAGTCCTTCTTTTCTTAAATCATGTAACCTAGCTCTAACAGTGTTGTAGTTTATGCCGGTAAGCTTTGCTATTTCTTTAGGCATTAATGGTTTATCCTGCTTCTTCAAGAATTCTAGTAGTTTTTCCTTAACAGTCATAGTTTCACTCATATATAGATCCCCTCACATGTAAGATCGTTGAATAGGGGTTTATAAATGAATTTCATTATTAACTTCTCTCGATTTATAATTCTAGTAAAACATGGTGTTAAACGCTGAAATAAAACCCTGAGTTGATAACTATGGTAGTAGCTATCATTACTCACACAGACATGGATGGCGCCGGAGCCGCTGGTATGTACTTATACTTGAGCAATAACCCAGAATACAGAGTGTTTTTCACGGAACCCTACCTGCTTCATAAAGCACTTAGTAAAGTTACAGCTGCCTACTATGATAAAGTAGTAATTACTGATATAGGCATTAATCCCGGTGTTTACAGTAGGATCATAGATTACTTATCTATGCTCAAAAGAAACAATACCTCAATAATTTGGTTCGACCACCATGTCTGGGAAAACAAGTGGGTAACGGAGTTAACCAACCTTGGAGCAGAATTGTACATTGATAAATCAACATGTGCTACAGGAGTAGTAGCTAAGTACATTAAACCCACTAGGATCAACGTAGATGAAAACTTTGTTCAAGAAGTAGTTAATGGCGTATGCTCAGGTGATCTATGGAGATTCGATCACTGGCTGGGGCCATTCTACGTGAGACTTGTAAGGAGGCGAGATAACCAAGCATGGAGAAAACTAGTGGTTAAGACAGTGGCGAGTGGTAAACTATGGATACCGGAATTCGACGAGAAAATTCTTGACCATGTAGAGCGTGAATTAATCCTTTTCTCAGATAAAATACAAGTAGTTGAGAAGAATACTGGAAATATGAAGATTGTCGTAACAGAGAGTAATGAGGAAGTAGAGAACAGCTTTATAGGTGCATTCTTAATAGGACGTTATTCCGCTGACATAGCCGTTATAGCTTCGAGTGATGGTAAACTCAGCTTTAGGAGTAGGAACGTAGATGTGCGAAACATAGCGTTAAAACTCGGAGGAGGCGGGCACATATACGCATCCGGTGCAAAAATAGATGTCCCATGGTGGATCAGGATACTATCCAAAGTTAATAAGAAAGTGTTCCTAAACTACGTGGCTGAAATAGTAGCCCGTGAAGCTGAGAGAAACTCGATGTGATTCGGGGATTATTCATTCAACGCATATCCTTGGTAGAATCGCTATTTCTCCGTCTTCATCCTTAACTACTATATCTTTATTCAATAAGTGAAACGCGCACGTTACCGCTGCAATTACGGCGTCTTTCTCGTCTTTCGAGAGTTCTCTAGATAGTTCTAAGTGAAGTTTCCCCGCGAGTTCATCAAATGAATCACAACCACTCGACCTAAGACTACTAGTTGGATGAGTTTCAATAACTAAAATACCTAGGCTTTTAAGTTCTTTAACTAAGTTAATGGCTCTCACAGTTAGTTTTTTCATTGAGGCCCATGAAGGAGGTAGAACTCTATATCCCATTTTAACCAATTTCAAATCCACTTCCCTAAAATGTTTCCCCCTACTCGGAAGTGTAAGGGGGGAATCCACGGCAACAGCTCTCACATAATGTTTCAATAAGAGCTCTGTGATCTCACTGTTACTTCGAAGTCTACCTACGTAGAGTACTTTTATATCGAGACCCTTTCCAACCTCTACTATTGAAACTCCACTACTCTTTCTCTCGCTCCCCGATAAATCCAAACCAGCACATATATTTACCATTTCACTAGTGAGCCTCTGCTGAAACCTATTCTCTGAATGTATTCTGTGAACATTTGATCAACCATTGTTCTCCATACAAATATATCCTCTGGTTTCCTTGGGTATCTTTGTGTATATAGTTCACGGGCTTTATTCATGTAGCTTCTAACGGTGCGTAGTTCACTGAGTAGACTAGGTCTGCCAAGTAACTTTATGAGTGCTGATATAGCGTAAGTAACTCTTTCCGCTAGATCTCCCTTAACGCCTAGATCATAAATCGAACTTCCATCCACGATCTTGTTCTCCATAATCCACTCGTAGTCCTCGTTGCTGAGCTTCTGCATGTACATTCTTAGAACATCTAGACTAGCTTGTTTTCCACCATAAGCATACATATAGTCAACGTTGGCTTGCCATAACGTGTGTTCATTAACTCTCCCTGTTTCTAGAGCTGAGTTCATGTGTTTCACCACTACGTGAGCTGATAGTAGAGATGACCCTATGCCGCCACCATGCACAGGGTTCACAGTGTAAGCTGCATCTCCTATGGTTGCAACATTACTCCACACTAGTGTACATATTGGTCTCCTCGTTGGCACCACGCCACCACCCGCGTTTATAACTCCGCCATTGAATCTGTATCTTAGATGTTTCTCGTACTGTAAACGCGGATTATAGTGCCCGTTGTTTATAACTCCAAGTCCAACGTTTACTATGGTCCCTGAAGAGTTTTTGGGGAAAAGCCACCAGTAACCTCCCGGCGCTATATTTACGTCGATGAATATTTTCGCGTAGTCTACTTCCTCTAATTTCTCATTCAACTGGATCACTTCTCTATAGGCAATGTTGTAATCCGTTACGTATGGTTTCTCCGAAATAGGCCACTCCGGCGGTAGCTTACTTCTAACTGCTGGTTTGTAACCAGAGGCATCTATAATTGCTTCTGCCTCAATTAATTTTGTTTCACCATTAACTTTCTTCACTTTAATAGCGCTTACTCGGTTTTCCCTAAGCTCCACGTCGAGTACCACGTGTTGGTCGAGTAGTTCAACATTGTGGTCAAGGGCTTGACGAAGTAGCCATTGACCAAATTTTAATCTATTTATGCTAACTCCTCCTCCCGGAACAATGATGCTGTGTCCCCCACTAGGACTAATAATCATTACTCCTTTGTACTTGTGATCAATGACGTCACCCGGCACACTTAAGCCTAGTTCCTCGAAGTGATGTGTTCCAATAGCGTCTCCGCATACGCGTTCACCGATTTTATGCATGGGTTTACTCTCAACTAAGGCTACTTTCCAACCCATTGACCCCAAGTAGTAGGATGCGTAAAGCCCGGCTACGCCTGCTCCCACCACTATTACATCGTATTTATCTTTTCCACTCATCTAAAACACGCCTCATACATAACCATGTCTATTAGTAGTTGAATCAAATAAACTTATTAATAAAACAGTTACTTATTCTAATATCAACCAGTGTGTCGAGTTAATTCTCCCACTTATTCAAGGGAGATCAAGCTTGAATAGTAAAATGCTAAGGCAATGTTTTAACAAGCATTCCTTCAACAACTATGGGTTGATGTTCTCTAAGTAAAACGAGTGCGTCATCAAGCCTGGTTTCACTATTACTATAAATGGTTATGAGGGGGTCGCCTCTATTAACTCTATATCCGACCTTAGCGTGGAATTCAACTCCTGCTCCTTTATCGTAGGGGGCTCCACACGCTCTCGCGATTAACGCTATAGCTGTATTATCAATGTATGTTACAGCACCCTCCGTTGGAGACTTCAAAGTAAAAGTATACTTGCCAACCGGTATATCCTCGGGTTTCGTGTTGGGATTACCTCCCTGAGCTTCAATTATTTGCTTAAACTTCTCATATGCTCTACCACTGAGGAATATGTCTCTAGCTACTTCAACTCCTGTGCCAGGGTGAGCTCTACCAGACATTTCTATGATTAATCCCGCCAGCATTATTGCTTTATCTATGAGGCTCCTGCTACCTCTTTTCTCAATGTGAGTTCTAAGTGCTTCTCTTGCTTCTAATGCTGGCCCAACGCTTGTTCCTATGGGTTGTCCACCGTAAGTTATGGCGATCTTGATCGCTATGTTTAGTAAACCCGCTTGCTTAATAAAGATCGAGGCCAAACTCTCAGCGTCTTTTAACTCCTGGACTTTTGTACCGCGGCCAACGGGGATATCTACTACTAGTCTTTCAACACCCATGGCTAACTTCTTGGATAAAATACTTGCAACCATTTGCTGCTCGGGATCTATGGCTAGTTTTCTCTCAATGCTAACGAATATATCGTCTGCTGGAGCTAAGTTTAATCTACCACCCCATGCAAGCGTTCCCTTCACTTTTCTAGCTATTTCAACGATCTCATCTACCGCTAAGTCAACGCGGGCAAGCACCTCCATGGTATCCGCTGTTCCCGCGGGGCTCGTGATGGCTCTACTACTTGTTTTAGGTATTAGTAAACCCGCTGCAGCAACTATTGGAACAGAGATTAATGCAACTTTACTGTTCCCAGGTACCCCTCCAATACTGTGTATATCGTAAACTGTTTCCTCGAATTTAACTTTAACTCCTGTTTCAACCATGGCCTTGATCAAGTGTGATAATTCACTATCGCTCAGCGGGTTGTACAGCTGGGAAACTAGAAAAGCGGCTATCTCTGCTTCTCCATACATTCCAGCTACTACATCTCTTATTAACGCCAAGAACTCTCCTTCCGTTAACTTCTCGCCTTTTAGTCTTTTCTTTAACGCGTAGATGCTTTGAGGTAAACCAATTAGTCTTAATCCTATTACATCTCCTTCACTGATACCTAGTTTACTCATTAGCTCTAAAGGAAACACGCATTCACTTCTCTGAGCTAGGGTTTTAGAAGTCATAACTATTAATGAATGGTATACATCTCCGATGGTAGCTAGAACAACGTTTCCTGACGCTATTCCAAGTTCTCTTGCATCATCCTCGTTGATTATTACTATTGGTTGCGGGAACTTCACATCGATTGATTTAACTCTAAATGTTCTCTTCGTCGTTATTCCCACGAAACTCCCCTAATACATTGGCAAAAACAATATTATTGTCGAAGCCCCCTTAAAAAGACTTAAACCACGATTATTTCTTCTCTTCCAGTTGAGCTCTCTTCTTCTTTAATTCACTGATGCGTTTAAATAACTCTTCTTTACTTATTTCCGTTTCTTCCTCCTTCATAATGTTCTCTAAAACAGCCCGAGCTAATTCCCTAGTAGCTGGGTCAAGATCTCTCAATATGTCTTCAATGACTTTTTTCCTCTCTTTACTCGGCTTATATATCGCCATTTACTCAACCATGATATTAATTTGTTGTAATCCCCTTAATTTTCAACCAATAGTGACTTCTACTACTTTACCACCATGCTTTTTAGTAATTTTGATCAACGTGTCCTCTGTTTTCTCAGTAATTTCTCTTAACCTACTTTTCTCTCTTGCCTCAACGTATATTCTTATCTTAGGCTCTGTTCCGCTTTTTCGTATTAGTATCCATGAGTAATCCTTATACTCGAACCTATATCCATCGATTTCTATAACTCTTAGTGGTTCTCCGAGTAAGTGTTCTACTTCTTCAACTAGCTCCTTGAACACTATATCCCTTATGGAGAATGGCTCCAAGAAATAGCTTCTCCTATCCCAGGGGTAATCCGGGATCTTTTCGTCATCGAGGAGTTTTGATATAGGTTTACCCCATTCTAGAATAGCTTTAGTTAATAATGCTACTTGTAATACTCCATCTACCCAAGGACCCCACGAAGTATGTATGAGTTTCCATGGTTCCCCAGCCATTACTACGTGTTTTAAACCCAGTTCTTTTACTCTCTCATGGGTTTTACCCAACATATACCTCTCTAAGCTTCCACCATGCTCGTAGACTACTTCATCCACTACAAACCCTGTGTCAATACTTACTACTACGTGGCCTTTCCTCGACTCCAAGATCTTTTTAGCGTAAAAAGCAAGTAGTCTGTCCTGCCTTATGAATCCTTTAACCGGGTCGAGTACTGCGACTCTATCTGCATCTCCATCGTGAGCAAATATTACTGCTGGATTAATGGAGCTATAGGTTGGAAGCATTTTCTCCAATACATCGCGCCTAGGTTCAGGTGTCCTCGCCGGAAAGAAACCATCTGGGTTACAGTTAAATGTGAAGGGTATAGCACCTAAATCCCTAATAATACTGGGTGAAACATTGTACGCAGAACCATTAGCGCAATCAATGACTATAATTGGTTTCCACTTAGCCTTCACTTCCCCAATGAAGTTAAAGAGGTCATCGTAGTAATCTCGGAGAACATTCCTCACTTCAAGCAATGCTCCAACATTATTCCAGTCATTATAACAAGGGTAATCCACCATTTCCTCAATTCTACTTTCTAGATCACGTGTGAATTCGTAGCCTTCAACGTCATATAATTTCACTCCATTATAATCTGGTGGATTATGACTAGCGGTTACACTAACACCGATCGCCTTCTCTTTCCGTGCTTCATATGCTGCAACCGGTGTAGGTGCTATTCCACCCAAGAAAACTCCTATTCCAGAAGACATTAAACCAGCACCTATGAGTAAAGATATTAGTGGACTCGTTGTCCGAGTGTCATGTACAATGTAGGCTTTACTTGAAAGCTTCAATCGACCCACAGCGTTCCCTATTCTCAGGGCGGTCTCCGGAGTTAAATCCGCAGGATACTTCATTCTAATACCAGCTGTTCCAAACAACTTCATTCAGTGCACCTCCTCATTGTTTAGAATCATGTATTGACAACTATATAGTTAAATAGGTTATCATTATTCATGGGTGTCATGGAGATGCAAATAGGGGTCTAGGTGTAGTTCGTGGAGGTATATGTTGGAACATCTGGTTGGTTATATGATTGGAATGAGGGTGCTTCACTAGACTGGTATGTTGAAGAAAGCGGTTTAAATGCAGTAGAACTTAATGCAAGCTTCTACAGGTTTCCATTTAGAAACCAGGTGAAAAGCTGGTTTACTAAGGGTAAAAAGCTAAGATGGAGTATTAAAGTCCATAGATCTATTACACACATGAGGAAACTAAGTGAAAAATCCCTTGACACATGGAATAAATTCCGTGCCTTATTCAGTGTAATGGATGAAATAATAGACTTCTACCTTTTTCAACTACCACCAAATTACACGTGTAAAGCGGAGAACCTCGAAAAAATCGCGTTGTTCGTTGAAAACACGAAACTGGGATCAAGAATGGCTGTTGAGTTTAGGCATGAATCATGTTTCAACGAGCAAGTCTCGAAATGGGCTGAGGAAAATAATTTAACACTGGTTTCAATAGATGCCCCAATAGCTTCATGGCTTACAGCTGTGAACGGAGTAGTTTACTTGAGAATGCATGGGAGAGAAGCGTGGTATGGATACGAGTACAGTGAAGAGGAATTAGAGGAGCTTGCAAGAAAAGTAATTAGTTTAAACCCTGTGAAAATATATGTCTTCTTCAATAATGACCACTGGATGCTCGAAAACGCTAGATACATGAGAAAAATACTTGAGGAGAAAGCATAGTTGAACATAGATCTAGCTGAAATATATAGAGAAATATACGTTGAGCCATCACGTGAAGCCATTGAATTATCCATGAAATACGGTTACTTACCATACATAGTTCAAAGATACATTGATATACTCGGGCATAGAGAAGCTAATAAGCTCCTAGAAGCTTTCGAGAAACCAGTGAAATCTGTTGTAAGAACTAATACTATTCTGATAAATCCCTCTGAGCTAAAAGAGCGCCTCGAGTACCTGGGATTTAAATTAGAGACTATCTCATGGTCCAACGAATCATTTAGAGTAATATCTCAACCTAAATCACCGACAATAGGTTCAACGCACGAATATCTAAAAGGATACTACTATGTGCACAGAGATGCTAGTAGTCTTATCCCTGCTCACTTACTATTACACGAGTTCAGCGGCAACGTATTAGACGCTTGTGCAGCCCCCGGTGGAAAAGCAACATTCATGGCTCAACTTCTTCACAGAACAAATGGAGTCGTCTTTGCGAATGATCTCGTACTATATAGACTCAAGGCTCTAATAGGCCACTTCATGAGAATGAAACTGAATAACGTCATTGTAACGTGTAGTGATGCACGTAAACTCAAAGATAAATTAAATAAGAAGTTCGAAAGAGTACTTGTTGATGCTCCATGTAGCGGTGAAGGAAGAATATCCGTAGACCCTGGGAGAAAAACCAGGACTAGCTTACTAGACCTAGCGATCATGGTTAAACGCGAAATCGAGATACTTTACAACACGGTGGATTTACTTGAACCAGGTGGTGTTTTAGTATATGTTACCTGTAGTATAGCACCCGAGGAAAACGAATACGTTGTAAATAAAGTTCTGGAACACAGAAGCGATCTCGAAGTAATTGAACCACCCCTAAAACTTTTAGACTATGGCAAAGGGCTAACTGAGTACAGAAATCTAAGGTTTAACTCCGAGCTAGAGAAGTGTATTAGAATATGGCCGCATACTCACCAATTATTCGGGTACACTATATGTCTTCTGAGAAAAAAACATTAAAATTAAAAACAGGCACTGTATCTAAGTCGACGAGCGAGAAAATAGCCAAGTTATTGAGCGAACTCTATGGAGTAAACCCATCAAGGTATCTTCCATCGGTGTTAAATTACACGTGTTTCAACGAGAACCTATGTATTATCTATGGTTCTAAACTAGGCTTAGTTAACTTAAAGGTATTATATGAGAATTCCTGGATAGCTGTCTACACTAAGAAACGACTTGTTCCTTCGATTAATATTGTACGCTCCATTTACTCTGATCAAGGGGTGAAAGCTGCGATAATTGTGAAGGAACAAGGTGTTAAAGCTTTTCTATATGGTAACGACATATTACTTGAAAGCGTACTACAAGTAGTACCTCCAGTCAAAAAATTATTTGCAGTAATAGATTCCGCGGATAACGAAGTCATCGGGTTCGCGGCATGGAACCCTAGGAGAAGAATATATGAAAACATATATGATGCAGGGTTATTTCTAAGGGAACTCGGCTAAATTACCACTACTTTATCGCTGGGGATAATTCTCTCAATTAAAAACGAGATTTCCCTCGGAATAACCATGTACAAGTACTTGTCTTTCTCGAATGATTCAAATTTCTTCCAAGCATCAAGCAATAACTCCATTAACGAGGTAGAGCATTTACTTAAAATACTACTTGCAAGGAACAGGCCGCTTAGTGCATGTAGTTTAATGCCTAGTATTTCTTTAAATTCTTCAATAGTTCTCTCATCTAGTTGCATTTCTTCAACTAGATCAAGTTTACTTAGAATCTCGCTCAAAACGGCTTCATCATTTATTTTCTCCGAGAGAAGCCTTAAGTAATGCACTGTTTTTTCCATTGCAATCTGGTACTCGTAGTATTCGTTTTCACTTAACTCACGGTTTCTTAATTCCTTCACAACCAATGAGTGCTTTCTGAGTAAAGTTAAATATGTTGCAATAATGCTTAAATCATCTAAGCTGAGTCCCAGCGGTAATTTACATAGATTTAGGAGATTGCTTACATAAATAAATGTTTCTTTATCGCAATCATTGAGAATTACTCGTGTAGGTGTCTTGATTAACAAGGCATTATTTAATACCCCTATAACTTTACGCAGGAGAAGCGTTGTCTCTTCACCAATAAAGAATAATGGAATCAAAACCACTGTTTTCTCTAATAAGGATTGATGCCGCGTAACATCAAGGTCTTTTATGGTTGAAGAACTCAGCAATCTTTCAAGCATTTCTCTAAGTTGGCTATGATTAAACATTAAATATCACTAAACTCGCATTCTCTAACTCTTTCAACTAAGACTTTTTCTAGCTGTAAATTAAACAGTTTAGTGTCAAATGGGAGAAAACTCCCCTTATATCCAACCTTGAGTGCTCCAGCTGCAACACCGTATTTTAGTGCTATAGAGGGATCCTTCGATTCCAGATACTTAACGTTGAAGAAAGCGTCGAAAGCGTCTCCAGCTCCCGTTGCATCAACTGGTTTCTTGATTGGTTGCGTTTTACCCTGTATACAGGATCCGCCTGGTAGTATTGCGACTGCTCCTTTTTCACCTCTCTTCACTACGAGCATGGATAAACCATGCTTAAACAATGTATCCATTTTTATGATTTTTCCTAATCTAGCGAGCTCTTTTTCGTTGAGAAATAGTATGTCTATGTTCTCGAGTAATTTAATGTATTTATGTATATTGTCTACGTAAACCCCAGGATCATAAGTGATCATTGTACTGCTGCTTCTAAGCTTGCTGCTTACTTCCAGCGCGAGGGAAGCATTGATCGATGCCATGTGTATAATATGAGCTTTCTCAACTACATCTACGGGAACATCTTCAACACTTAGTTCTTCATTAGCGCCAGGATACTTAATCATTGTTCTTTCACCGTTCCACTGAACAATAACGACGACTACTCCAGGAGGTGAATCCACTATTTTCACTTTATCCACTATTACTCCCTTGTTTTTCAACGCATTTATAGCTACTTTAGCGAAATCATGGTTTGATGCTGATGCAATTAAGTAGACTCTATGACCATACTGAGCTACTGCTACCGCGTAGTTAGATGCAGCTCCACCTGGTCTTATATCTAGATCTATTGCAATTAGACTTTCCCCAGGTGTGGGGAATTTCTCAACGTAAACAGTGATATCTACGTTGATGTTTCCAATGGAGACATGAGTATAAGTCTCATTCACAGTTTTATCGCCGAGAAAACTCCCTTATTATGCTAGGTGAGAGGAATCTTCTCCCATGCTTCTTTAATTCTTCATCCCATTCATATAGGATTTTAACTGCTTCATTTGCAACTTTAACGGCATTTTCGACGCCTGCTCCAGCTACGAATTCCTCTGTTTCACGGTTTGCAACCACTGCGCAAACAGCTCCTGCTCTTAACCCATAGATGCTTGCTAAAACAAATATAACTGATGCCTCCATCTCGAAATTCAGTACATTCACGCTTCTCAAATACTCTATTAAACCTCTCTGGAATGGCGGAAGGTAGTTCATGTACCCCGGTCTCTCTTGGCCAACGTAAAAACTGTCACTGCTCGCTGTTAGTCCCACATGGTACCTTACCCCGTGGATATCAGCTGCTTCTATTAGTGCTAGTACCACGTCATAGCTAGCTACGGCTGGATACTCTGACATCACATAATGTTTACTCGTTCCCTCTAATCTAACTGCACCCGTTGAGATTATTAAATCCCCTACCTTGATCTCCCTTTTCAGGGCACCAGTTGTTCCAACTCTAATGAAAACACGGGAACCAACTCTAGCTAATTCCTCCAATGCAATGGCGGTTGAGGGAGCCCCGATCCCAGTACTAGTTGCCGATATAAAAACACCTTTGTAGTAGCCACTATAAGTTACGTATTCACGGTGAGTGGCTACATGCCATGATTTATCCCAGTATTTAGCAATTAAAGGCACCCTCTCAGGATCGCCTGGTAATAATACGTATTTACTGACATCTCCCGGTTTAATCATTAAGTGGTATTGTAAACCAGACTCAGTCTCAGGCTGGCTCGCGCTCTTTATCTTATTCAAGTTACATCCCTTCATTAATGTAATGCATTTCTGCTTTATTTGCTTCAAGATCCATTATCGCATATGATATTTTACCGGTTAAGTAACCGCATACTTCGCCGGGATTTAGAACGAGTTTCCCGTTTACTTTCTCCATGACCGGTTTATGAGTGTGACCATATAGTATTAGATCCACGTTTAAGGATTTCGCTAAAGAGTTAACAAGCATTGTAGTCTCATCTATCCCTCCATAACCATGTACTATAAATATTTTTCTACCATTAATTTCAATGACTCCTGGTTCAGATTTGAACGTCCAACCGAAACGGTTAAACATGGATGTCAACTGGTAAACATCTCCATCATTATTACCTTTTACAGCTATTACGGGTATCCCGCGTAGTTCATCCCTCAACAACTTCACAGTGAAAGGACTTATTATGTCCCCCAAGTGTATTACGGATTCAACGCCATGGCTGATTAAGCGTAATAGAACTTTCTTCAAAGCATATATGTTATCATGGCTATCGCTTATTACACCTATGATCAAAACAATATCCCTGCTTATCCCTGTTTTCTGAAAAAGTTACTTTACCCTAGTCCACTTTTATCTTAATGCCTTTACTTTCTTCTTTCCCCGTTTTTCTTAGTTTAACTTCTAGGACTCCATTCTTGTATGAGGCTTTAGCTGATGAGGGATCAACTTTTGCTGGTAACTCTATCTCTTTATAGTATTTCCTCCCCCCGTTTGAAGCATTAATGATTAAGGTTTTACCGTCCTCAGTTACTTTTACATCTATTTTATCTTTATCAACTCCAGGCATTTCTGCTACAACAGTTACTTCGTTTTCGGATTCAAAGACATCTACCAACGGTTCTCTTTCCTCAACAATGGATGGTTTTCCTCTCACTCTTCTAACGTTTCCAAATTCCCTGATAACTGGTTTACCGTCTGGACCAATAGTTATGCTGAACCCATATATGAATGGGCCTTCCACTCTCTCGTATTCCCTGGGTTTCTCAAATCTATATTCACGCATTTCTTCAAACATTCTTTTTTCAAATTCCTTCAATAGCTTCATCATGTCCTCGAATATCCTATCTATATCGAAGAACTCGTCTTCATCCCAAATGCGTCTCCTTCTGCGCCACCATTCATCCCAACTCATTTCTACGTCACCAATATATGAGTTATTGAAATATAACTTAATATTTATTTAATATTCCACTCAATTTATTTAACTCTAGGTGAGGTGTTTTTGAATTGACGAAGTTTTACGCGGAAGTAATGAGAATTAAAACCACCGATAGGTTTCAACTAGTAGATATCACTAATAGAGTTGAGGAAATCGTGGAGAAATCCGGGGTTACCAATGGATTAGTACTAGTGTTTGCACCTCATGCAACTGCAGCCATTATAGCTAATGAACACGAGCACGGGCTCATGGATGATATTATACATAAAGTCAAAGAGTTCACAGAACCAGGCAGCGGGAAATGGAAACACGACCTAGTAGACGATAACGCGCATGCACATATTGGTTCCGCGTTATTTGGTGCCGAGAGAGTTTTCCCGGTTATAAATAAGCGTTTACTGAGGGGTACATGGCAAAATATATTCTTACTGGAAATGGATGGTCCGAGACCAGTTAGAGAAGTCCACGTAGTTGTTGTTGGTGAGTAGTATGAGATTCTACATTGCATCCGATGAAGATATACTGAATGGCGTAGTAACAGATATCTATTTCACTAGAACAGTTAGAGTTCTGAAAGCGAAAGGTGTCAGGAGAAAAGTTAGAATGGAGTTCCACGTTGTCAAGCTTCCAAGAGGCTACGATTGGGCTGTGTTCGCTGGGTTAGAGGAGGTCCTATACCTTCTTCGCGGGAAACCAGTTACCGTTTACGCGATGCCTGAAGGCACTGTTTTTCGTGCCGGCGAGCCATTGATGATTATTGAAGGTTACCTCGATGATTTCATAGTGTTTGAAACTGCGTTACTGGGTATACTGAGACACTATAGTAGTATCGCCTCCAAAGCTGCTCGCGTGAAGAAACTAGCTGGTGATAAAACAGTTCTCTTCTTTGGTTTAAGAGCTTTACACCCAGCTATAGCGCCAATGGTTGATAGAGCAGCGTATATTGGCGGAGTAGATGCTGTATCAGGTTATGCAAGCTATAAGTATCTCGGATTAAAACCACAGGGTACTATGCCGCATGCTTTGATCATCGCTTTCGGCAACCAGATTGAAGCATGGAGAGCTTTCGATGAAGTAATAGAGAAAGATGTACCGAGAATAATGCTCGTTGATACTTTCTACGATGAGAGAATTGAAGCACTCATGGCTGCTGAGCTCTTGAAAGAGAAACTACAGGGTGTTAGACTAGATACACCGAGTAGTAGGCGTGGAAACATGAAGCAAATAGTTGAGGAAGTACGTTGGACACTCGATATACATGGGTATAAACACGTGAAAATAGTGGTTAGTGGAGGAATAGATGAGAAAGAAATACTTGAATTAAGAAACCTAGTAGACGCCTTCGGTGTTGGTACAAGCATTGCTAATCCACCAAACATAGATATAAGTGCTGACATCGTGGAGATACATGAAAACAATGAGTGGAGACCAATCACTAAGAGAGGTAAACTACCGGGAGCGAAACAAGTGTACAGGAGGAGACCTGGTTTAAATGACATAGTTACATTGCTTGATGAGCCGGGAGAAATACAGAAAGAGTACCAACCACTGCTTAGAAAATACATGGAGAACGGTGAACTTCTAGTTAACTTACCTAGTCTAAGTGAAATCCGAGAATATGTTCTAGAGCAATTGAGGGAATTACCGGAACCTATGCCGATGTAAAACTCGATTACTTAGTAATGCTGCAAGTTAAATGCTGAAATCCATTATAATAGGTTTTAAAGTTGAGTAATTCTACGAGTTTAATCTTCATATATGAATTAATGGGATCAAAGCATTTATCTCGTTTACTGTGTTTTATTGCTAAGTACCACGGCGTATCAAGCATTATTCTACTAGGTGACACAGTGTCCCCTGAAATTATTCAATGGTTAAGCAGTAAGTGCAAAGTAAACATATACGGGGTTTTAGGTAGACTCGATAATGCTTCAATCGCGAACACTCTACGAAATATCAATGGGTTAATCGAATGCAAAGCAACCAGCATTAAGAATGCTGTAATATACGGCTACGGGTTCTCAGGTTGTTCCCATAAACTATCATCCATTAGTAAAGTAGATGTATTAGTAACTAGCATACCTGGATTAAAGTACACTTGTTGTGGTCCACGCTCAGATATAGTTGATGATGTAGTTGAAGCCTTTAAACCCCGCTTAGTTATTACAGGCGATTGCATGAAACCATGCTTTAAGGATAATGTTTTCTCTCCTGGAAGTATACGAAAAGGGTTTATAGGGTTAGTGGAAGTTAAAGACTTGTTTCCAACGCCTCGTTGGGTGAACATATACGATTTCATTATTAATGTCGGATAATAGTGATCCAGCGAGCTAATCAGCGTGTAATATTTTATAAGCTAAATTTTAGGTTATTCAGTCAAGGGCTAGACATGCTCAAATCCATGCTTGAACCAAGAAGTATAGCTGTAATTGGAGCGAGCAGAACACCTGGTAAAATAGGTTACGTCATATTGAAAAACATCATAGGATACGGATACAAGGGAAAAATATACCCAATAAACCCGAATGCTGAAGAAATCATGGGGTTAAAAGCTTATCCAAGCGTTCTCAACGTACCCGGAGAAGTAGATGTAGCTGTCATAGCTATACCCGCCCAGGAAGTCCCCAGAGCAATGGAAGAATGCGGTAAAAAAGGAGTTAAAGTAGCTGTTGTTATAACATCTGGTTTCTCGGAAGTAGGCAACGTTGAACTCGAAGAGAAAATAATTAAAATTGCGCGTGAATATGGAGTAAGAATACTTGGTCCAAACATATTTGGATACGCGTACACACCCAGCAACATAAACGCTACCTTCGGACCACTCGAAGTAGAGAAAGGAAACATTGCCCTGATATCTCAGAGCGGTGCATTGGGAATAGCATTAATGGGTTGGACAATAATGAATGAAATAGGTTTATCCGCTTTATTCAGTGTTGGAAACATGGCGGATATAGATGTTGCAGAGTTATCTGAGCTACTAGCAGATGACCCTAACACGAAGGTAATAGCCATATACTTAGAAGGAATTAAACCAGGTAGAGGACGCGAGTTCGTTGAAACAATGACTAGAGTTACAGAGAAGAAACCAGTAGTCGTAATCAAAGCCGGTAGAACCAGTAGGGGAATGAAGGCTGTAGCAAGCCACACCGGTAGCTTAGCTGGAAGCGATGCTCTATATGAAGCTGCTTTCAAACAAGCTGGAGTAATAAGAGCTTACGACGTCGAAGAAATGTTCGATATTGCGAGAGCCTTCGCTCAACAACCGCTTCCACGCGGCGAGAACACGATCATAATAACTAACGGCGGAGGAGTAGGAGTATTAGCTACTGATGCAGCTGAATTAAGCGGGGTAAAACTCGTTGAGCCAAGCCAACAATTAATGAACGCGTTCAAACAGGCTATGCCATGGTTCGGTAGCCCGAAGAACCCAGTTGATTTAACTGGTCAAGCCGTAGTAGACAACTATATTAAAGCCTTGAAGATAGCTATTGAATCCCCTGAAATAGATAACATTGTAATATTGTATTGTAGAACAGCGATACTAGATCCCAGGGATCTCGCTAAGGCCATAGTAGAATTCTACCGTGAAAACAAAGTAAATAAGCCAACTGTGGCTTCCTTTGTTGGCGGCCAAGATACCTATGATGCGATGAGATACCTCAACAGGAACGGCATACCTTCATATCCTTCCCCAGAGAGAGCTATTAATGCATTAAGCAAAATGCTGTGGTATAAGAGGTTCTTAGAAAAGAGAACTAGTAAAAGGTAATCAGCTAAGTTAATCTCGCACCTGGTTTAACTGGTTTTTCAGCTACTATTATAACCGGGGGATCAGTGTCGGTTGCCAAAAGCATTCCTTGACTCTCAAACCCCATTAGCTTTTTTGGTTTTAAGTTAGCAACTACCACGATGTATTTTCCAACGAAGTCCTCGGGTTTATACCACTTAGCTAAACCTGCGATGATCTGTCGTTCCCCCAGTTCACCTAGGTCTACGGTTAACTTAATGAGTTTTTCGCTCCCCGGGATTTTCTCAGCTGATTTCACTAATCCTACCCTGAGATCCATGCGTTTAAACTCATCTATGCCAATAAACTCGTTGTTCAAATAATCCACCTAGAATTCGTTAAATTAGTGTTTAGTATAAATACTTTTACGAGCGCCACCGTTTATACCTGAATACATCATTTCTTCGAGGATTTCCAGAGGCGACTTCTCCAATATAGCTCCAATTTTCATTAAATCTTTCTCTATTTCCTCATCCCTCTTTTCAGGCAAATTATTCTTAAGCTCTAAGAATAGTTTTTGGAGCCTGTTTTTGCCTTCAAGGAGAGCATTATTTAGTACGGTTAACAAGCTTTCCATGTCATCTATTGAAACCACTTCACATTCTCTTGTCTTAATTAATTGAGCTAAATATATTCCAGTTACAAGTTCCACGAAAATACCTTTATCTCTGCTTACATGGATTACTCCACTATGCTTAAAACCCACTCTTCTAGCAGTATTCAGTATTTTACCGGCTTTCCTAGCTGATAAAGAGTAAAAATGAATTATTGGACCATTAACAATAATCCAGATCTTTTTGAATGGTTCATACCTGTAGATAAATTTCAATTCACTGGATACTATTGGAATATGGGATTTAAAGATTACCCCTGTTTCATCTCTCACCCACGGATACTCTGCATCCATCACTACTATTCTACCACTGCAACTACTAGTCGTATATATCTCCGCATCCCTGTTCATCAAAACGAGGAGCGGCAGGAGATCTCTGTCGAGGTACCCTATTTCAAGATCCTCCCATATTCTTTTCCAAGAAAGAAGTTTCCTTTTTCTGTACTTAGATGAATCGATAATCATGCCTTTCAACACCGCTAAATCAACCAGTATAAACATTATTAATACACTATGGGTTAAACGTTTAGTGTGCAATAGGTGTCATATTCATGTTGGGAATAGTGTACAGTGTTAAAGACCCGGCTGGCTCAGGTGTAGCTAAATACCTTCTAAGTGAACTTAAACCAGTAGAGTCCAATGTTTGCCGCGGATCTATTACGTGTTTTACAGGCGACACATTTGTTTTAGGGGGTTTTAGTGAAGACGTAATATTTTTTGATTTCCTAGATGAGAGGCTGCCTCAAAACATTGAATTCTACCTTGTTTTGTCGAGACACTCAAGTGAATCCAGAATAAAGAGTTACACTGTACACGCAACCGGTAATTTCTCGGATGAAGCATTAGCTGGCGGTAGACCTAGAGAACTAGGCATTGCACACCCACTGGTTGAATGGTTCCTTTTACGAGCCCTATATAAGTTATCTAGGGATTTCCCTGGAAGAAGTAATTACGAAGTAAGCTATGAAGCTACCCACCATGGACCAACGAATCTCAGTAAGCCAGTAGTATTCATTGAGATAGGTAGCAGTTTAGAAGAGTGGGTTGACAGCATGAACCACTCCGTGATCGGGGAATCGGTTAAGCTCCTAATTAACGCCTACTCGTCTCTCCCGAGTTGCCGTGTATGCATAGGCGTAGGTGGAGGACACTACCCAAGGAAACACACCGAGCTAGCTTTAAACCAAGATTACTGCTATGGTCATATTGCATCTAAACACGTACTAGACTACATTAACATGGAGACTTTGATGAAGATGAAGGAGAAAACGTGTGGAGAAGTAAATTATGTCATAGTGGAGAAGAAAGGAACTAGGCTTGAACAAAGGAAGCTGATAGAGAATTATGCCCGTGCAAATAATTTAACGTTGAAATATATCTAAGTTAACTTAATGATTTCATCTTTGAACCATCTTTTAGTCAACTTAAACCATATTAATCTAACTTGGAGTTCATCTATTTCCTTCAAGGGTAATTCAATCTGTTTCCTAGTAGATTGTCCCGGTGGAAGAATTAGTTCTGAGTCCTGTATCGTAGTAATCAAGTTTCCTTTTCTAAGTAATGATACTATGAGTTTATCTGGGTTTACTTCTCCTTTATTACAGATATCTAGAGATAACTTGAAAGAATTAGATCCTTTGGAGTAATCGACTCCGCAGACTTCTAGTAATGGTTGTTTCACGTTATTTCCATAAACAGTAATACTTGAGATCAATATTGGGTTGCCTTTGCTTGGATCAGATAAATTAACTATTTCAATGTACTCTGGTTTAGTATCAGATAATACTAAGTATTCATCGAAATTATCTGGATGAGTATAAATATTTGTCTTGCATGAGCCAGCTCTTAACTCCATGTTTACTTTTCTAGTCGTGTAAGTAATAATTCTCGTTGTTAAATGAGTATTTGATTGTGTTCTAACAAGGTATCTATATGTTTTCCCGCTTTCAATTAATGTAAGTCCTGTTCCATGCTCATAAATTGTTTGAGCATCTGCATCTTCATATACAGCATCTAGTAAAATCGCTCTAACTGTGAATGCGTCTCCTCCTTCATATTTTACGAGTAAATTAATCCATTCTTTTGATAAAATATCACTTGAGTTCAATACACTTGTAACATCGTAAACGAATTTATAGATATTTTTATTTTCACCTTCCAGCGATATCGCGTAGGTTGGTTTAAATTGACGCGTTATATTAATGTTATCTAATTTAAGCTTCCACTCTAATGGCATCCCCCTTGATTCAACTATGATCTCTAGGAGAGCATAAGATATTCTCCTATTCTTTCTGTTAAATAAATTTAAAGGTATAATGGACTTCGAGTAATGACTACCGAGAGTGTCTCTAGTAGGCTTAAATATTGATAGTACGTCCCCATTTTTCTCGAATATCGAAACTGTTTCAATACCGCCATTGAACATAGTTTACCCCTAAACAATATTCAGGCAGATAGCTAATATATGCATTAATTGTCTTACGAGTAAACTATGCGGTTAACTATTATCTTGAAAAGCCAGTACACTAGTATAAATAAAGGTACGAAGACAGTTATAGCTACTATTACATCACCCATAGTTTCAACTGGTAAACTTGGAGGCAACCCTTTCTCTGGATAGTCTTTTTGCTCTTTTACATCACTTGATACTGGAGTCGACATCACAATATTCACGGATTTACAAATATCTGGTTTCACCGAGAAATAAATGACTCCATTTGTTGTATTATATGAGTTCATCTGCAAATTACTTGTAACATTACCTGATACTACGCCTAGTTGAATAAAGCATAAAGCACTTTCATTGAAAAACAATGATATATTATCCTGATTCAAGGTGATTGAGGGTTCAGTGAGCACTGCTGAATCGTTAAGGGGGTAATATAGTACTATTAATGTAGCTGTTTTGTTTTCCCCGGACTCTAAGTACTTTATTTCGAATACTTTCCTGTGAATGTTTTTAAATACAGTTGGATCATTGAATAACGTAACATATAGAATGTAGTTGAGAGAGCCTTTAATTGATTTCTCCACGCGGGAAACAGAGAAATGAGCAGGGATATTTGTGAGGGGTTCATAGTACAAATCATATCTAGCATATTTAACTGTTACAGCATCTTCATACGAGTACACGCCGACAACGTACACTAAATCGTAGTTGAATCTCACTACCCCTACGACTTCTCCGGGGAAACTTGGTTCAAGTAATACTAATGAATCGTTTATAATCGTTAACTCCAGTGGTATACGTCCCGAGTTACTTCTCGAATTGAAGTTATTAACTAGGTAATTGACTGCTATGTGAGCACAGTTAGGCGTGATCCTGAGGTCTTCAATCTTTATGCTCATGTTTTCTACGGTAACACTGGCTCCAATCGGGTCAAAGAGAGCTGTTACGTAGACATCAAAGTATAGTGTTATAGATACATGATCTACTGGTGCCTCGCAACTAGCTATAGATTCATTTATATACTCCTTTACTTTATCTTCCCCAGAGATGTCGAGGAAGAGGGCGCCTCTATATATTAGTTCAACTGATTTACTCATAACTTGTTCTCGATCACCATTTAAACTGTTTTGCGGTAAAAATCCAACCATTATTATGATGAGTAAAATAATCTTAGCGTACTTCATTGTTCCTCCTCGCAGTTTTCCAACAATGTGAAAAGTATTTTGCATACCAAAGTATTTTTATAACTGGTATTATTATATTTTCATGTATAACATTGTTATAAGTGACCCATATGAGTGATTCACAAGACTACGTTATTAAACACACTAGTCAAATCATATACGCTACTCTACCTGGTGGTAAAAAAGCGTTCTTAAAGTACGTAGTTGAAGACAACGTAATGAAGTTGCTCCAAACTTATACTCCCGAGGAATACAGGGGTAAAGGCATAGCATCTCAACTAGTAAACTACGCAATAAAGTTAGCACAAGCTAATAACTGGCGCATCGAACCCGTTTGCAGTTACACAATAAACTACTTCATGAAAAACAGAGAGCTACGAGTAATACTCACGGAGAAATACAGGGATCTAAGCGAAGAGGAGTGGCGTAGGTTACTCGAAGAAGCTCTTGCACAAGAACACAAAGGGAGATAATTCTGAAAATAAGAGTAAAGTACTTCTTGTGGTTAACACGTAAATTCGGAGCCAACGAGGAACTAGTTGAATTACCAGATAATTCATCACTATATGCACTATTAGAGAAAATAAGTGAGAGTAAATCAGAGAACATTAAGAAACTTATCCAGGAAATCATTCAGGGAAAATCTGAGATAATTATTCTACTAAACTCCAAAACTCCTCCCAACGGGTTGAAAACTATTCTCAGAGACGGTGATGAAGTCGATTTAATGCCACCTGTCTCCGGTGGCAGTAATTTAAACCCCTCCAAACTATCTAATTAAAAATGATGCCGCCGTAGCTCAGCCCGGTAGAGCGCCGGCCTTGTAAGCGCGCGAGGATATAGGCCCGCTGGGAAAGCCGGTGGACGCGGGTTCAAATCCCGCCGGCGGCTTCTTCACTTTGCTCTACTTGGTCTCCACCACGCTTTTTCTTCCTCGAGAGCGTTCTTCTAATATTGTACTTGTAAACAGCTATAGGGTTCTTGCCTCCGGGGCATTGCCCAGATATGGGGCAAATATTAGAGGCTTTTAAGTTCTCGCAATTATACGGTTTATACTTCTTCCTGCCTCCTCGCATACCCAAGATGTGCTCTACTTGATATCTAGCTATTTTCTCATTGAAATCAGGGGTTTTCCTGAAGTACTCGATAATGTCATCTACATCTAGCCCGATGTATCCGAGAAAAGCCGCTAAGTTGAATCTTTCCAGGTGACTCGGGTTTCCTCCCGTGTTTATGAGATCAACTATTTTCTTAATACATGGGGGAAACAGCTCCTCCACTACTATTTTCTCGGTTGAATCCGGGCTTTCTCTCCCGGGTTCAAGCTCGAGAAATACGGATTTATTAATTAGTTTTTCTTGGTAACTAGTTATTGTTGATTTCACGCCTTCTACGAGTTCAACGAAGTCAGGGGTGCTGGGTGGTTCCGTCCTCTCTATTTGAAGCAGTATACTGTAATATATGTGTTCTTCGAGTAATCGTTTAAATGTGTTTCGATCAAGGAATACTCGGCCTCCTGTAACAACGTGATTTATTAATGCGTAAGATTGATCATGCATTAGTCTTGGAGTAACTATCATTATATACTCTTGTATCGGTAAACTAAATGGACACGTCGTAAATAATACTCTCACGCTCCGCTGCTCCGTTACGACAAGCGGGATCTTCGGGAAGTTCGATGCATCAAATTTCACCTTTAATCCCAGTTTACTAGCTATTGCGACTAATACCTCATTCTTCTCCTCATTAAGTGCTTTAGATGCTGTTTTAGCGTATGCTAATGCTACTCTATTTGCAATTCTTTTATCATCGATGAATTTAACGATATCAAGTATCGTGTTATAAACTAGTATGCTCTCATCATGATCGCTGAATGCCTCTACAGGTACTTCGCCATTCTCAACAATAGTTTTAAAAACCTCAATGGTTTTATCTCTTAGTACACTATTACCTGGTACTAGTACACTTGGTTTCTCAATGAAGAGATTGGGAAACTCTTTTTGAGTAGCGATGAATGGGTAGTACCTATAGTTTATCCTTGCAGGCATATATTCATCCTCAACATAGATCAGTTATATCATCTAATCAACCGAAGACGCATTTATTAATGATTTATCCGATTACCTCCATGCTTTAAAGACAGGTTTTAGTTGTAAATTGTGATCAGCGCTTTGGCCCCACATCATTGGTTCAGGCGTCTTTTGAGGTCCCCTCACATCATCCTGGTTAATTTACGAATTCCTCCTTTATAAGTTATTCGGCAATACTCATGGGAGATCATTGCATTTCGAACTCTATTTTCTCATAACCCTTTATTTTCGTGTTTTTATTAACCGTGAATAATAATACTCTACCATTATTTATCAAAGAGTATGGTACATCTAAATCAGCATTAATCACTCTTGCTTTCAAAGGAAAGAACCAGTAAACCCTGTAATCATACTCCGCTATGTCTGGTTCGTATTTATCTTCATATATGTTCACGCCTTTTCTGAGTTCACCGATGAACATTATGAAGAAAACTATATATGGATACTTGTAATCACTTTTAAACCCTATCTCTACGTCCACTACCCTAGGGTAAACTTGTTTACCGTTGATTTTGACTTCTTCCTGATCGAGGAAATACTGCATATTTTTCATTAAGAGCGATTTTTCTTCTTCAAGTTTCTGTTTATTCATTACTATGGATTTATACTCTTCGAGGGGATCATGGTAGTCAAATATAATTACTTGTTCAATTAAACCCGTTTCTCTTACAAGGAATAATCCTAAACCATAGATTGGAGTTAAATCACTCATTTCACCCATTTCACCCTCCAAGTATCTTTTTCGCTAATTCAAGTCCTTTATTCGTTAAGAACACGTAGTTGTATTTTCCAACACGTTTAACTTCAACGAATCCTTCTTCCTCGAGTCTCCTAATTCGCCTACTAACACTGGATTTGGGAAGCCCTGTCACCTTGGATATCTCTGCTTGAGTTAGACCTTTGATCCCAGAATCCCTTAAAGCTTTAATTATTAGAATTGACGCTTGATCCCTAGTGTAATCAATATGCTCCACGACTATGCCTGGTTTTCTCCTAGTGAAATAATAGATAAAAAGAAATATCGCTGATACTACAGCGATAACTCCAATAATTAATACAGGTATCCATGAAACTCCTTGTGAAGGTTGAGTAGTTGTAACCTCCTCGAACTGTATATATAGAGTGGAAATTAGCTCGCCGAAACCCTTAATTATTAACTGCGTAGTATTAGTGCTTTTAATAGTTGATACTTCTACGTCTCCACGGATTCTTACCGTGTCTTGTTCAAATATTCCAGGCAAAGTAATTTCTACTGTGATGTTTCTCGTTAAATACTCGAGCCCAGTAGTATCCAAGTATAATGTGTAATCAGTTAACCCTGTTTGCTCGAGGAGATTGCTTACATTGAAATATAAAATTAAATCCCCCATTCCCTGCGCTTGAACTTCCACCAGGTATTCTGCTTCATCATAGCTTACTCCCAGGGGCCTTAATCCACTCGTGTAATTGTACCCAAGATATTCAAATATTACGTTCTCGCCAAATACTCGTATCGGAATATAGAACCATGCCGTGTTCTCTGCACTTATGGTTATTCTCACTTCCAATAAACCAGTGTTTTCCATTGGATCGTAGAAAACCCTGTAGTATATACTGTTCACAGTCTGAGCATCAGCCACCGTGCAAATCATTGACGATAAAACAAGCATGAGCACCAATACTCGCAGAGCTTTAATCAATGTTCAATCCCTTTATTTGAAATTATTTTATACTATGATATGTTTTTATATCAACAGAATAAAAACATGATAAGGGTTATATTATTGTGGAGGTATAAGGAACTCTATAGTTGCCCATTAGTAGTAATTCTTGGTTCCTTTAATTACAATGGTTTAAATGGTTTTGTTACACTACCCGTAGTCAATATGAGGTTAAACGTCCTTATATCCAGGGATAATGAGGTAAGAATTGTATCAAACATATCTCGCCATAACTGGTATGAACAGTTAAAGCGAGTTTGTTTATCCATATGCCTCAATGAACCAATGAATCTCAGCGTCTTGGAAAAGGTGATCGCGACTTCAATGTTCTACGGCGGGTTGGGGATATATGTTGTAAACAGAGACTCTGTGAGTATCTTATCTTTAGACTTCGTTAATAAAAGGAAACACTATTTCTATGTTTTGCCAAGTGATTTCAATACTAATTTCGATAAAGCTCGCTTAGAGGACTGGGTTATTCTCCAATTCGCTTTAAGGGAAGGCGATAGTGATTTACTACTCAGCGTCTGCAATAATGCTTTCAGAGAAAAAGGAATGTGTAAAATTATCACGAGCCATGGTTTGCTAAGAATTAGTGACAGGGAAATATGTGAAGATAATTGGATTAGAATTATTCCAGATAATGCTCCACTTAGACATGTCATATCTGTTTCTTAGTTTAACTTACTTTACATGTTTCATCTAATAATATTTCTAGTGCTTTCAGCGGATCACTGTTTTCCTGAAATATTAATTTGAACAACCTTGAGTAATGGTCTTTTACTTCTCTTACATATAACTCCAAGTCGTTCCAAGGAGGGTCGATGTTATCCCCTCTTCCTATACCTGGACATATAGACGATATCTCCATTTTACTTGTCTCGCTTGGAGATAATGGCATAAATGGAAATAACCTACAGCGTAAAGGTCTCGCTGGGTAAATAGAGCATGCTGCTGTGTTTTTATGTATATTTAGGAATACGCATTTATCTCCTAAACCACGTAGAATAGCTATAGGTATATGGTCAGCTATTACCACGTAGAAATATTTTCCAGCAAGGTCTCTCCAAGATACTCCTAAATACTTTGATATTCTACATATATCGTAAACAGTTAAAGCTACGTTTGGTCCACTACTGCAGCACTTAGCGCACCTTAAACAAGTAAATCTTGCTTTTTCTCCTCTCACTATTACCTTATTCACTTGAATTTCCCGCAGAAGTTTTTAAATATACATCTCGCACAGGGCTTTTCGGTGACATCTACCGCATGATCATGTTTCTCCACACTAATTACTCCACTATTCGTCACAATGAAGAATCCTCCATTAATTGTTTTGTTCTCTTTTCGCATTGTAATCACGCTTCAAGTATTCACTAGGCAATCAACCTATTTAAATTACTAGTTGGTTGCTTGAGCTGGAAAAGTATATCATTTTTCGAGGAGTATTTAATTAAATGGGTTGAAACTCTTGCTGGAGTTCTACGATCCATCAGACTACAAGAATATTGGTTCGGACAAAGTGCTCGCCGTGGGATTAGGAACCTACGCCATTAGATCCTATGATAAAGCATTCGATGCATTCATATACGCGATTACGCATGGAGTAAACTTAATTGATACCGCTGAAATGTATGACGGAGGCCGTGCGGAAGAATTCGTAGGTAGATTAGTTAAAGATGTTGGGAGAGATGCACTATTTATTACTACTAAAATGCTACCTGATAGATTAGATGATAAAGATAAAATCGTTAGAGCAGCTGAGGCGTCATTGCGTAGACTGGGAGTAACTTATGTTGATCTATTCCTCATTCATTGGCCCAATGAGAGAGTAAGTATACAGCAACAAGTCCAAAACTTCGAGATCTTAGCTGAAAGAGGTTTAACAAGGTATATAGGTGTAAGTAACTTCGACCTAGCTCAGCTCAGAAAAGCCCTTGAAGCCACTAGAAAACATGAAATAGTAGTCAACCAAGTACATTACAGTGTCTTAAATAGACTCTACGTTGAAAAAGAATTACTACCATACTGCATACAGAATAATGTAACTATTCAAGCTTATACTCCACTTGAAAAAGGTTCTGTTGCAACTAACACCGTATTGACGTCGATAGCTTCTAAATACGGGAAGACACCAATACAAGTAGCTTTAAACTACTTGATAAGTCATAAAAATGTAGTAGCAATACCTAAATCGGAGAAAATAGATCATGTTCAGGAAATCCTGGGCTCAATTGGTTGGCGACTGGAATCAAAAGACATAGAGTACATCAAGAGGAGATTGTAGTTCTATTCATCAAAGCACCTGGTTTTTTTATCTACTAGAATTATACTTTGAGATTATGTTTTACATCATTGTTTCTCAACATAGCTTATTCGTATCCCAGGAAAAAGATTCGTTTAACACTGTTTCATTAATCCTGAACGATGATAACTCTTATGGTTTAGTATCGGTTCCTTGGTTTCAATACGCGTTTCCCAATAGAAATACGTTTCCAACATAGACGTGCTTTAACCCGTTTTCTCTAGCTATTTTTACCGCTTTCTCCGCGTGTTTCTTGCTAGTTGAAGGTAAATCTGTTAACAAGTAATCGGGGTGAAATCCGAGGAAAACATACGGTATTTCACTATTTATGCTGGCTACGAACTTGGTCATTTGATCTATTTCATACTCGTCAATGTACCCTGGTACTAGTAGTGTCGATATAACCAATAATGGGGGCTCTTTTCTCTTACCCATATGTTTCGCTACGAGTTCAATGTTGCTCCTTATCACGTATACGTGTTTCTCCTCGACATCGCACAGAGCCTTATATATCTCAGGGCTCCATGCTTTGAAGTCTATTTTAACTATTCCCCCCGAGATCAGACTTAACCTCGCTGCTTCTTCGAGTAGACTCGGATTCCATAATCCATTTGTTTCCCAGCATACTCTGAAGACCCTTAACCCTATTGATCGCGCTTTTGCCATCATCTTTTTCGAAGCGAATAGAGCGTGAGGTGCAAACGGCCCCGGGTCACCTCCGAAATAGCAAACGCATGTTGTCTTCTCATTAACAGCGTTTACGAGTGCATCTATACTTAACCTCGGTCTACCTCTATAAGCCATTTCCCTATACTCCCAGTTTTGACAATATAAGCAGTCTAGGTTGCACCCACCATAGAATACGGCGATGTTGTAGTAACCATGCTCCCCTTTCGGTGATAAAGAATACTCCGGGTAACCTCGACCAGTTATAGCTGGACAAACTGGGAATGCAACGCAGTTCGTTGGATGAGGATCATAATAGTATAATCCAATGGCATCGCTGTATACCATCGTCGATGTTCGAATTGTTCCTTTTGATTCTAATCTGTAGTTACAATATCCTTGGCTACCTTGTTTAAGTGTGCATCTTCTCCCACATACACTGCATTTTACTCCACCGGGTTCATCCAAGTAAGCTGGGAGCATGAACTTTGATCTAGACTCTACGTGTATATTTCTCGGTGGTTTAATGCCTTTTCTCAAGCAATTAACACACAAACCTATAACGTCACTAATTACTGGTGATGATGCTTCGCAACTAATGCATTTACCCATTTAACCCCATTATTTAATCTATTCAAAACGGTAATTATACTATATTCACATCGAGTTAATGAGTTTAGAGGCCTCCTGCTTAATAAGGGTTTTTAAAATGAACAATTTCATGGTAGGAAAGTTGAACAACAGTATTGAAAACAATGAGAAGGTTTTAAAAATAATATCTATGCTAATTGATAACCCTGGAGTAAGCTTAAGAGCGGTCTCAGAGAAAACGGGATTAAGCTATAGTTATGTTAGAAGGAAGACTAGTTCCTTGTTTTCAAAACACATTGTTTCACCCGGTTTAATGATATCAAGCAATATTATTGGAAAAGAAATCGCTGTCATAAAAATAAATGGAAATGTACCCGACGATGTACTAGATAACTTGCTGAAATGCAACAGGGTTCTAATAGCTTTTAGGTCTAATCACGGCGAAGTACAAATAGTACTGATTGGGAAAGAGAAACAGGAAATAATGGAATTCATTGATGCACTGAAAACAGTTATCAACGAAGTAAAAGAAATTGTGATTGAATACGGTGTTCTACACGAGAAAACAATGATACCACTTAAAAATAGCCACATTAAATGCAATATACCCGAAGAGTGCAAGGATTGCTTATCGTCGAGAATAACGCGTTACCATGGAAAAATGATACATCAATACTAAATATTGCTTAGCGAGGTTATTCTAGTTTCACTTCTCTACATGGCTTCAATTTAAGTATTTTATTCTCGATTAGTATGCGCTCTAATAGCGGAGTGATCTCTTTAATTGATTTATCAGCGTTAACTTCTATTAGCCTACTGGTGTTCTTATAATACTCTAAGATAGGTGCAAAAGTATCGTAAAATACACGGTACCGTTGCTTAACAACCTCTGGTTCATCGTCTTTTCTCCTCATTAGTTTTGCTCCATCGTAATCGCATTGTTCATCGAATTTGGGTTTTGGTTCATAGTATAGATTATATACTCGACCGCAAACCGGGCATATAACTCTACCACTCAATCTCTTAACTGCCACTTCCTCTGAGACAACTAAGTGTATGGCTGCATCAATCGACGTTATTTCATCCAGTGCTTTAGCTTGGTTCAGTGTCCTTGGAAAACCATCTAATATGAAGCCGTTTAAAGTATCAGGTTGTTTAAGTCTCCTCTTGACAACTTCAATCGTGATCTCATCGGGTACTAGTAATCCTTGTTCAACATACGACTTTATTCTCTTTCCTAACTCAGTGTTTTTAGATATCTCTTCGCGGAAAATATCGCCTGTACTTATATGTGGTATACAGTATTTATCTCTGAAGTACTGAGCATAGACACCTTTTCCAGCCCCTGGGGGACCTATCAACACTATTTTCATGTTTACACCGTGGGAATTGTGAACTATATCAATTTAATAAATTTTTACATGGAGTATTTAGAGTTGCGGTGGAAAAGCTTATATTTACGATCACAAATATAATATTGATGGGTGAAAAGAATGAGTGATAAAACGCCTAGGGCTTTGATAAGACTTCAGAGAAAACTAACAGTTGAAAACTTATGGCTTTACATCATTAAAATACTCATGGAGGAGAAAAACCCGCTTAGAGCATACGATATTAAAGTGAAGCTCAGGGAGAGATTCTCAATAGATCCACCCGCTGTCACAGTTTACACAGTTGTGTATAGAATGGGGCTAGATGGACTACTATCAAGGATTAAAGAAGGCGAAGAGCAGAGATATAAACTCACGGAGACGGGTATTGAGGCTTTTCACAAAGCTATTGTATTTCTGGAGGAAGTAGTTGCAAAACTCAAGTTGTGAGGTGGTTCGCTTGATCAAAGTTGCAATTGTCGGACAAGGATTGGTTGCACTTCACTTCGAGGTTGGCCTCGAGAAACTAAAGCGAAACGAGATCTCCGATTACGGTGTACCTCTGAGAAACTGGTTACCGTACAAGTATAGTGATATAGAAGTAGTTTCAGCTTATGACGTCGATGAATCTAAAGTTGGGAGAACAATATATGAGCTGGCCAAACAATACTATGAGGGAAACGGCCCCATACCCGGTACACTTAAAGACCTCATCGTGAAGAGAGGAATACATTTAAATAGCTTAAAGGGCTTACCGTTCAAAGCGCGTGGCAGAGAGGAATTAATGGATTACGAGAAAGCGGTTTGGGAAATAATTGATGAGTGGAGAAGCCTCGGAGTAGACGTCGTAGTCAACACTATGACAACTGAACCCGTGGAACCTGTTGGAAACATCAACGAGTTACATGAAAGATTTCGAGCAGCCGGGTTAACGGCTTCTCAAACATATGCATACATGACTGCTTTATATTCTTCAAAGTATAAGAACGCTGTCTTCGTTAACGCTATACCGTCACCTATTGCCAATGACCCAGCTTTCGTTGAGCTATATAAGATTAGTAGAGGAGTCGTGTTTGGTGATGATGGTTCAACGGGTGCAACTCCTTTAACTGCAGATTTACTTGAACACATGTATGAGCGCAATAGAAAAGTCATTGATATAGCGCAATTTAACATTGGCGGAAACACCGATTTCTTGGCACTGAATTTACCTGAGAGAAACATCATGAAGAAAAAAACGAAAAGCGCTCTTGTATCCGATATACTAGGGTACGAAGCACCCAATTACATCAGGCCCACAGGTTACTTGGAACCATTAGGAGATAAGAAATTCGTCGCCATGATTATAGAGTACTATAGTTTCGGCGAGTTCAAAGATGAACTATACGTTGTTTGGAGAATAAACGATAGCCCTGCACTAGCTGGTCTACTAGTTGACCTCGTTAGATTAGGTAAAATAGCTCTTGATAGAGAAACCTATGGAACAGTATACGAGGTCAACGCATTCTACACAAAGAAACCCGGCCCCTCTGGATCTAGAATAGTGTCTAAGTTTAAAGCATACGAGTTACTGCTAAACTGGCTCGGCATAAAGGATCCAAGGATGTAGTTTTTTATGGAGTAATCCTCGTTCTATCTCTAACAAACATTATTGCCTCCCTAATGTTCTCCAAGTTAAGCATTTTCATGATTAATCTTTCCACACCTAAACCGAATCCACCGTGAGGAGGCATACCGTATTTAAACGCCTCCAAGTAAAACTCGAAGTCAGCTGGATTTAATCCTTTCTCTCTCAGGGCTTCCACTAATTTATCATATCTATGTTCTCTCTGCCCTCCACTCGCTATTTCGAGTCCTTTATAATCAAAGTCGAATTTCCTTGTGTATACTTTATCTTCTTCTCTCATGTAGTAGAAAGCTGTTGAAGTCCACGGGAATCCAACTATGAAGTATAGATCGTGTTTTTTCTCGGCCATTATTTCACCGAGTTTCTTCTCGGCAGCGTCACTTAGATCTTCTACCTCGCTTACCTCGATTCCTTCGCTCCTCAAAATGTCCACTGCTTCAGTGAACTTCAGTCTCCTAAATGGTGGAGTTAACTTTGGTAAATTTACGCCAAGTATTTCTAGTTCATCCTTGTAATTGATTCTAACAAAATCCACTATGTACGAAACGAGGTTTTCCGCTGTTTGCATAACGTCTTCTACTCCGTTAATGAAGCCTTGTTCAATATCTATTCCCCATGATTCATTGAGGTGCCTTGTTGTATTAAATTTCTCAGCCCTGAAGTAAGGCGTTATCTCGTACACTCTCTCAAAACTCGATATTAGCATTTGCTTGTATAGTTGGGGGCTTTGACTCAAGTAAGCTTCTCTCTCAAAGTATTGCACTTTAAATAATGTTGCACCTCCCTCAGCACCTGCTGCAACAATTTTAGGTGTTTGAACCTCTACGAACCCGTTTTTCTCAAGGTATTCTCGAGCTGCTTTCAATACACCTGTTCTTATTTTAAATATAGCTTTCTCCACAGGGTTCCTAGCAAGCAACCACCTATACTTTATCCTAGTCTCGAGTAATGCTGGAACTTTACCCGCTATATCAACAGGAAGATGCTCAATTGGTTTAGCATAAACTTCTATTCTAGTCGCAACGTATTCGATGCCCCTTTTACTTCTCTGCTCTGATGCGAGTTCACCCTCGAAACATATCGCGGAACCTATATCCAATGGTTCAGCTACAGCGTAGAGTTCTCGATCTCTATCCTCCTTTAAAGCTAGAACATATGGCTTAGAGTTATTACCGCAGACCTCCACAATTAAAACTTTTCCAACTCTCGCTTTCCTAATAATCCATCCACACAGCTTAGCCAAGGCTAATACACCTGTGTTCAATCCTCGTTTAATCAATATTCAACCATATAAATAGATGCAATAAGCAAAATCCATATACTCAGAGATATAACTTAACTTGAAACAACATTAGAGTACCTGCCTGGTTGTGAATTCTATTTGAAAAACACTGACATAAAGCTGAATCAGATTCATATCTCAGGTAATTAACCATATCCTTGATCTTTTTTATTCTTTGCATATCAATGAACAAAGGGTAGCCAGCAGTCTCGCACGGAAAAACACAGTAAAATAAAGGGAGATGGCGGGGCCCGCCTAGCGGCGGGACTAATAGCGGGGGGTGGATTTTCCTGGGGGATGCCCGCCCCAGGGGATTACTTTAATATAAATAGCCTTATAAGCTTTTCAACGCATTGGTGAGAGCTAATCACGCGTTGGAGTTGTTCATTAATACTAAGACGTTTTATCTGGGGAACTCGTTACGACTAAATCTCAGTTGTAAAAATAGAAGGAGGGAGCGGGCATCCCCCACTTTGAACCACCGACCTCGGGCTCTCCGAGACGGTTTAAACCCGTTCTCTGTGACTCCGAGGGCCCGGCAGCCCTCTTATGAGCTTCGCGGGAGTCGCCTTTGCGGCGTGCTCCTCCCGCGGGCTACCAGGCTGCCCTACCCCGCTGTTTTGCCCCGCCGTTTTGTTTTTGTGTATTTTGTGGTTTATAAAGGTTTTCGCGGTGATGTTTCTACTCTTTATTTGCATTATTCTATTTATTTGAGTAGTTCTTTCTGCTTAAAGTACTGTACGAGTTTCTCAGCGATCTGTACTCCTGCTCTTTCCTGTGCTTCATGCGTGCTTGCCCCTATGTGTGGTGTTAATACAACATTGTCTAGTTTAGTTAATGGGTGATCTCTGGGTAGTGGTTCTTCCTCGTAGACATCTAATCCAGCGCCCGCTATCCAACCCTCCTTCAGGGCTTTAACTAACGCGTTTGTGTCTATTACTGCTCCCCTCGAAGTATTAATTAATATGGCGTTTCTCTTCATGAGTCTTAGTTTCTCCTCGTTGATCATGTGTCTAGTTTCGTTTGTGAGCGAGACGTGTATGGTTACAACATCCGCTGTTTTCAGTAATTCATCTAGTGGTAGATACTTAGCATCTAGTTCTTCTTCTAGCCACGGTTTCCGAGTAGTACTATAATACACTATTCCCATGTTTAAACCATGTTTAGCTATTCTAGCAACAGATGCACCTATTCTACCCGCACCAATAACTCCTAGAACTTTACCACTTAGCTCGAATCCTTCTCCATGCTTCTTGGGCCACGCCCCCCGCCGCATTTCTCTATCACAGAAAGCTATTTTCCTAGCAACAGCAATCATTAAACCTATAGTTAACTCAGCAACACTGACAGTAGTGGCTTCAGGGACTGTTATTACTTCAATGCCGCGGGATCTAGCTGCTTCAACATCAATGTTATCCACGCCAACACCGGCTCTTGCTATAACTAGGAGTTTATCAGCTGACTCTATTACTTTCCTAGTAACAAGAGGTTTACTTCTCACGATGAGCCCATGGTATCCTTTAATTAACTCAGCTAGTTCACCCTCGCTTGGTTCATCAACCATGGAGACCTCTAAACCATTACTTTTTAGTAACTCAACTCCTTTTTCATGGATTCTGCTTGCAATTAGTACTTTAACCATAGATAATCCCCCTTGCGAGCATGTTATCATCTAAGAAATCATTAAGTATCGAGGAGTAAAATCCTTACATGAATACTAAATGAACAAGAGTTAGTGAACTTAATAATGTTTTAAACAATTAGCTGGAAAACGCGAATCGCATTAGATAACCATGAAACAAATAAGTCAATTAATGTGTTCCAAAATACGCAACCATTTGTATTGTAAACTACGATTAAATAGTAAACAATGTTTCTCATTAATGGTGGAAGAATGGAAAGTACTTTAATCGGTTGCCCAAGAGACTGCTATGATACTTGCGCGCTGAGAGTATACGTTAGTGATAATAGAATCACTAAGATTGAAGCAGCAGATAATTGGTATACGGGGGGAATCCTATGTCCTAGAGCAGCGAGAGACATTGAAAGAGTATATTCACCTCGTAGAGTTCTCTACCCTTTTATTAGTGTTAATAATGGAGTATTCAGGAGAATAGACTGGGATCAAGCCCTGGAAATACTAGTATCCAAGCTACGCGAGGTTTTAGAGATTCACGGCCCGGAGAAAGCTCTATTCTTAGAGTACGCTGGGAACAGGGGCATTATTACTAGATATGCTAGTAGGAGGTTATGGAATTTCCTGGGAGTTACGCAAACTGATGGAAGTATATGTGATCACAATGGAAGTATGGCTCTTAGATACACCTACGGATCAACCTACGGTGCTTTTCCAAGAGATATAGATGAGTCGAAAATGATTATTGCATGGGGATTCAACCCAGCGGTAAGCGCTATTCACTTATGGAGGAGAGTCCTCGAGGTCAAGGAGAAAGGAGGATTCATAATAACCATTGATGTAAGGAGCACTGAGACAGCCAAGCAAAGCTCAGACTTCATTAAAGTTAAACCCGGAACCGATGGTTACTTAGCACTAGGTATCGCGAAGTACATAGTTGAGAAAGACTACGTGGATAAAGAGTTCATCAGTAAATACACATATGGATTCAATGAACTTGTTAAACACCTTGAAAAATACGATTTAAATATCATAGAAGAAATCACAGGTGTCCCTAAAACTAAAATAATTGATTTAGCTGATAGAATGCATTCCAATAAACCCTTCACCATACTCATAGGTTACGGGCTCCAGAGAAGATATGGCGGTGGAGAAATAGTTAGATTGATATCAATAATCCCTGCATTACTTGGATTACACAGAGCATTCTTCTATAGTAACACTGATGGGTTACCAATAAACTTAGCGGAAGTAGATGGAAGTTTAGCGTGGAATCCTAGAAAAATTATCAGCATGGAGAAAGTTGGCGTAGAGCTTGCTAATGGAAACTATAAGTTCGTATATATACATCTACATAATCCAGTTGCAACTCTACCAAACGCTGGCAAAGTCGTTGAAGGACTGAGAAGAAACGATGTATTCGTTGTTGTTCATGAGACACATTGGAGTGATACAGCTAAATTAGCTGACTTAGTTCTACCAGCACCAACCTTCTATGAAAAATTCGACGTTGTTTTCAGTTATACACACAACATTGTTTACTTAAATAAACCCGCTATAGATCCACTTGGAGAATCCATTGGGGAATATCAGTTGATGTGTGAATTAACTAAGAGAATAGTGCCAAGCAAGTATAGTGATCTTTGCCTAGAACCAATTCATTTGCTTAAAGTAGCTCTTGGAAATAAAAACCTGGATGAACTACTTAGGAAAGGGTTCATAGAGCTTAAACCAAAACCCAAGAGTATTTACCAAACTCCATCTGGAAAAATAGAGTTCCATTGTTCATTGAGTAAGTGGTGTAGAGAGCTAAATTTACCAATGCGAGAGGGTATAGGTGGAAACAGCGAACTCGTACTAGTAACATCAGCGCATCCGCTCTACATACATACGCAGTTCGAAGACGTCTATGGATCCATTAAGGGCGAGTTACACGTTAATCCAGATGATGCGCGCAATCTCAATTTATCAACAGGTGATCTCGTTGAAGTATACAATGATAAAGGTAAAGTTGTAATGAGAGTTATAATAGACCCCGGTCTTTCCAAAGGAGTTGCATGGGCGCCGAGACAGGCACTCACATATAGTGGTGAAAGAATCAACATTCTGCTCAACGATGATGTAGATAAATATGGAGGAGCGGTTTTAAACTCGACACTCATTAAAATAAGGAAAATTCATTCTCCTCAGGAATACTTGAGAGAGGAGAACACTATTTTTAAATAAGCATCACTTAGTGAACTCTAATAATTCATACAATAAAGCGTTATTCATGGTGAGAGAAGACAAAGTATTAGAGTGAAAAATGCTTACTCTAAGATGCAGGTTTGTAACCTATGTTTACTAGCACTTCTCTCAGCGCATCAAACAATAACTTGATATCATCATTCGTTATGTAACCCATGTGACCTATTCTGAAAGTAATGTCTTTGACTTTTCCGTATCCCCTCGCGATTTCTATACCTCTCTTCCTTAATTCCTCGTAAATCACGGGTCCCTTCACGCCTGGTGGATTATAAACAACTGTTATTGTTGGACTATAGTAGCCGGGTTCAGCGAATAACTGTAATCCTAGCTCTATTACGCCTCTCCTTATTTTCTCCGCTCGCTCCGCGTACATCCTTAGCCACGCTTCTTTTCCACCTATTTTTTCAACTATTCTCAACGCTGCGTTTAAACCAGCGATCTGTGGTATTGGAGGAGTAGTTGGAGTAGACCATTGTGTTTCAAGAAACTCCTTGATTTCAAGTAAATCAAAGTATAATCCTCTATCCGGTATTTTCTTAGCTTTCTCGAATACTTCTTCGCTAACGGCAGCCATAGCTAAACCAGGTGGAACACCGAACGCTTTCTGACTACTAGCGAAAACCAAGTCTAACTCCCAATCATCTACTTTTAACTCAGCTGCACCCATAGCGGAAACCGCGTCAACAAATACTAGTTTTCCATGCTCTTTTGCAACTTTTGCGAGTTCTTTAAGTGGATTTAGTACACCTGTGCTCGTCTCATTATATGTTATTGTAACAGCTTCCACGTCCGGGTTTTTCCTTAAAGCCTCATCTAGTTCAAATGGTAGAACAGGTTTACCCAGAGGTTTCTCTAATACTATGGGAATTCTCCCATTTCGTTCAACTGCTTCCTTGTACCGGTGCCCAAATTCACCTATAACTGTGACTAATACTTTGCCCCTGGGAGAAACAGCATTTCTAATACTCGCCTCCATGAAGCCAGTGCCGCTCGCAGGTATCAGTAAAACCGTTGTTTTTCTCGCTTCGAGGAACTCAGCGAGTTTTTTAACAGTGTCCTTGTGTAATTCACGGTACTCGGATGAACGGTGACTAAGCATCTGTATCTTCATTACCTCTAATACCTCTGGGAAACATGACACAGGCCCCGCGGTGAATAGTTTTAGTGGACGAGGCCACAGCATTTTCTCTATTTCCTTCACTACATCAGGGTAATTCATGTTTACACCGATACAATGATAATTAGGAAAGGAGTTTATATTGATGGAACCAATGCATAGTTAACCCAGCGGTCCCCGTCGCTCCACCTTACATCATGTTTCAGCACGTTCCTGCTAGGTCATCCCATCTCACATATGATTTTTTACACTCTAATATTATTTTGGTTTACGAAGTGAAACACACATGGGGTTCAAGAAGAGTAGTTTCATTAGATCCAATGGAGTTTAGCGGGTGTAAAATCATGAAGATATACGTGAAGCTACGTAATGGTGAATGGATGCTTATAACTAGGAAAATAGAGCAAACAACTATCACAAAGAATAGGCGTACAACTAGGTACATATTAGCTGGTGAGACAGCGTCATCTGCTCCTTCCCTGGGTAAAAGCGACTCGTTAAGGGTTCCTGGAGGCATTGTTAACAAAGTTATCTCGAAACTATTAGACGTTAACGGTGAAGATGCTATCATTATTGAACCGCTTAACAAGGAGTACTATGTTATCAAAGTACCGAGAAACAACCGCGAAGTCGTTGAAAAAATACTCAGCGAACTAGCATCTAGGAGAAATAGAAAAACTACTGAGATACCCGAGTAAACTTCTTGATTACTACTCCTTGCTCATCACGCTGTAATTCCAGTTTCTCCAAGTCTCTTCTATAACCGCACGTTGAACACTTGTAGTAGAGGGATACTTTAACTAAGTTACCTATTTTCTCTGATTCATATACAAGCGACATCACTGTGCCATCCTTCGGGCAGTTAAAAGTTTTCCCGCTCACTTTACCATCCCTAATGTTTTCCTTTTTATCTTAGGAATATACTAGTTTAAATACAGGGTGAAATACGTGTTAAATAAGTTGAAAGTTATCGCTGAAGAAGCTGGCTTAAATGTCTTGATTCTGAGTGCTCCAGATAATGTAGAGTATTTTACTGAAGTACCAACTCTCGCGGACGGTGTTGCATTATTAGTCTACGAGAAGAAGGAGGATAGTATTTCTCTCTATGTTCCACTACTTGAGTACTATAGATACCGGGATCATCTCCCTCAAACCGTTAACGTGTACGCTGTATCTAAGACAACTAAACTAGTTGACGCCCCAGTGGTTGAACTAGATTGGGGCGAAATAGCTGGAAAATATAGGGAAAAAGAGAAAATAGGTTTCGATGCTTCTCATCCAAGCCCACTGCAGAAAACCATTTACAGCGTTATTGGAGAGAAAAGTGTTGACATATCCAACCATGTTTGGAGAACGAGAATGATTAAATCAAGTAAAGAAATAGAATCCATTCGCGAAGCAGTAAAAGTAACAGCTAGAGGTATTTTAGCTGTATACGCGGGTTTACGGGATGGAGTCACTGAGACCTCTTTAACTGGTTTATTCGAGAAAACTGTTAGAGAAAACGGTGTAGAGAGATTAGCTTTTGATCCTATAATTGTGTTTAAACCCAATAACGCTTATCCTCACGCTCTACCAAGCAATAGGGTTCTGAGAAGCAGAGACCTCGTATTATTAGATGTAGGTGTTAAAGTGAATGGGAGATGCAGCGACATAACTAGGATGATCACGTGGGGGAAACCAACTAAGGATGAGAAAAACAGCATTGAAGCAGTTGTTGAAGCGCTGGAAACAGCGATAGATGCCATCAAACCAGGAGTAAAAGCTGGAGACGTACACGAGTCGGCTGTGAAAACACTTGATAAGTATGGTCTAAGAGATAGATTCATCCACGGTTTAGGACACGGCGTAGGAGTAGTTGTACATGAACCACCATACTTGAGAACAGGGAATAATACTACTCTAGAGCCCGGCATGGTTGTCACCGTTGAACCAGGAGTATATTTTCCCGGAAAATACGGGGTACGCGTCGAAGAATTAGTTGTTGTCACAAAGAAGGGCTGCAGAGTCTTGTCGAAAAATCTCGATAAAGTACTAAATGCACTATAATTCGCTAACAATTTTCCAAATAGGGTTTGAAGGTGAAGCCACCACTACTTTATCAATTTTCTGAATATCATCAACTCTTAAACTAAGTAAATCTGGTTCAGCGTATACACTGGTACCTAGTTTCGCCGCTATCGCTAATGCTACTGCAATATCACTGTTCCTCAACCTACCAGTTAAATGCATAAATCCGCCGATTAAACCTATTGCTGCGTAAGATGCCTCAATTGATGCGGAACCCATGGTTCTAGTTTTCAAATGAAACTTTGAACCTGCGAAAACTTCTCTCACTAATTTAAGGTGCTCAGGATTCTCAGTATATATTGAAAGTACCTCTAATCCTTTACCTAAGTAGCTCTTGATCCTTGAATTATTAAAGTATACTTCGTTCTGACAAAACTCAATAACATCGTCAGTGAATATATTGTATACTACTCCGTAAACTGGGTTAACTATATTGTTGACACCATATGGGTAAACAGCAATTGACACTGATGCAAACGGTATATTACTAGCGTAGTTTAAACTACCGTCTAGTGGATCTACTAGCGTTATTATATCCGGTTTATTGACGATTCTTCTAACGCCTTTTTCTTCCCCCACTAACCATGCCTTAAACCCTCTTCTCTCTAACTCCTCCTCAATCATGTCTTCCGATAAGATATCTATTCTCCTAGATACATCTCCGCTTACTCCTAATCCAATGATTTCATTATACTCTTCTCTCCCGTAATAATCTCGGAGGGTTTTAGCTACTCTCGCAGATATCTCTCTAAATACTCTACATACTTCTTTACTATTAATCAACACTACCACCTAGTATTTATTCATAATCAGTAATGAACCTACTATTAAACACGTAAAAATAAGAATACAAACATAGTTTAAAGGTTGGTGCTATTGGAGAAAACGCCTAAGCTGATAGTAACTTGTAGAAGTACTAGTGTTGAGTACTGTGAACATGAAATAGGAAATGTCATATACCCGAGAGATCCAGGCGTTGAAGTACGTGAATCACCGTTTAAAGGCGTATTATTCGTTTACACAACGCTGACACCTGATAAAGCTTACGCGGTTTCATCTCACAGAGAGTATGGTTTCGTGGAGAACATTATACCCATATATTGTGCACTTAGCTACCCGCTTAGTGTTGAGGATTTAGCAGCGTGTTTTTCGAAGTTACCTCTACCTAGGAGAATTAAGCTGAAAGTTAGAATAAGGGGGTTGAGAGGCTTTAGCGAGGAATTATTCAGCTTAGCGGTGAAAATGCTTAAATCAATGAACATTGACCACGATTCTAAAGCTAATACTTGCCTATACTTCGAGGGCTTCAACAACGTGATTTACGTGGGATTAGGTGATTGTCAATCCGTTTTTAAGGCTAGTATTAAGAGTAGATAAGTGAAAGTTTTGGTGTAACCGTAACTATGAGCGATGCCTGGCGCATTATAGAGGAAGAAATAAGTAAGCCGTCTCTATTCAAGAGCAGAGAAAGCCTTATGCCGGAGCATTTACCGGATAAACTACCACATAGAGAGAACGAGTTGAGAGAACTCGTATCATACTTTAAACACCTCGTATACGACCCTGGTAGCGTATCTCAAAGAGTACTAATCATAGGGGGAGTTGGAACCGGTAAAACCGCTCTCTCCAAGCTCTTCGGTAAGATCTTCACTCGAATGGCACGCGAGAAAGGCTACAGTGTTTCATATGTTCACGTAAACTGCCATAGGAATAGGACATTATATAATATAATATACGATATAGCTAGGCAACTAGCTATTCCTTTACCTCCCAGGGGTCTTTCAGCTAAGGAAATGTTTGATGCATTACTCTCATACCTAGAGGAGCTAGATCAGTACGTTATAGTTGCATTAGATGAATTCCACTACTTCGCCAGCGTATCGCGGAGTGAGGCCGTTTACTTCCTGGCTAGAACCTATGAAGCATACGAGGGAACAAAGCACGTTAATTTCATGTTCATAGCTACTGATACATCTAAACTAGCATTCCTAGACCCTGTTACAGAGGGCTACTTGCTAAGACACATAATTAAACTAGAACCATATTCTTCAAACCAATTATACGATATACTAAAGTACCGGGCTTCTCTCTCACTATATGATGGAGTATATGATGAAGACGTGTTAAAATTCATAGCTGAATACGAGGGCGTAGATAAAGGTGGAGGAGGCAATGCTAGACACGCCCTCGAAATACTGTTGTTATCCGGTGATTTAGCTGAAAAAGAGGGAGCGAAGAGAATACTGATCGAACACGTTAGAAAAGCCTTAATGAGTTTATCCAGAGAAATAGTCAGTGTAAGCGAAGTAATAAGGTATAGTTCACTCCACGAGTTATTCGTGTTACTTAGCATCGTGAGATTACTGAGGAGAAGTGGGAGAAAAGAGGTAAAAATGGGGGAGGTTGAAGATGAATATAAATTAATATGTGAAACATATGGTGAAATACCGCGTAGACACACGCAATTATATGAGTATATTCAAAACCTCTCTAAAGCCGGAGTAATTTTAGCTCAGCCAAGTGGGCGCGGACACCGTGGGAGAACAACTTTGATCACCATACACTATGGTCCACTTGATGCACTCGAAAATTACATAGTTGAGTTAATAAAGAAGAGGCGGGAACTTGGTTTCTAAACGTAACCCCGAGAAATTAGTATTAAGTATAGTAGCGAGATATAAGCAATGCAATTTCAACACTTTGAAGAAGGAGACTGGTTTAAGCTACTACACGTTAACTAGGTCTATTGAGAGATTAATATCAAAGGGTTTAATTACCGAGAAAAGAGTTGGAAGACTGAGAATAATCAAGATCACTGAGAATCAGTAATTTGCTTGAATGGACAAGTCTCCCATGAAGCAATACACTTCCTAGCAAAAGACTTAGTTAAGTATTTACCAGTAGCTTTACAGAACGCGACACACGTTGCTTCAACTTCTCCACGGTATTCAACTACCTCAAAGTATGGACACTCGCTTTTCTCACTGCATGAAATAACATGTACTGGTAAATATACTTCGCGAGGCTTACTCAAACTTACACCGATTAAATAATAAGTTTAAAAATAGTTAAAACCTCTAATTTAAAATAGTGAGTAAAGGGCCCGAACAGATAGATGAAGACCCCAGGCCATAAAACATTAAAAATATGGCCCGGGTAGCTCAGCCTGGATAGAGCGCCGGGCTGTGGACCCCCGAGATGATGGGGGACTGATACCCGGAGGTCCCGGGTTCAAATCCCGGCCCGGGCCCTTCATGATTTAATTGTTTTCACAGTTGAAGAGTTAGAGTCAAAGCTTTATTGATAGTGCTTTCTCATAATTATAATGGATCAAACAATGTATTCATGCACACTATGATACAGGAACATGATAGTGAGAATTACTGAGAGAACATAGTATAAGCCGCCGCCGGGATTTGAACCCGGGACCTCCGCCTTACCAGGGCGGCGCTCCACCAGGCTGAGCTACGGCGGCGCCTATTGAGTATTAAAGCGGTGAGGATTTTTATACCTGTTTTCATTACTCGACTGGGTTAAATCCGAGTTCTTTGAGTTGCCTATGTATTTCATCAGCGATTCTTGGACCAAATGTTGGAATCGTCGCTATTCTCTTCCTTGGTGTTTTAGCGAGTTCTTCAAGTGTTCTAATGCCGTTTTCTATCAGTAACCTTGCTCTAACTCTACCTATGTACTTCAGTGACGCTAACTCCAATGCATCTGCTTTTACTCCTTTCTCAATTCTCTGCGATAGCTCTAACAGCTTCTTATTGTATGACACATCCCCCATTATACCGGCTATTTTTCCGAGAGCATTTGTGATCCAGCTCGCTGTATCCTTCATATTATATAAGTCACCTGGTCCAAGCATGTACTTGCTGACTATTTCGTCCTCGCTTTTCTCGTTTATCCAGTCATTCAGCGCTAATGCGTGTATAAATCCCCTTAACCAATCATCGTAATCATAGAACTCCGTGGAGTGAGGCATTAGATACCCGTTACTAGAGTATATTTCAGCTAATTCTTCGTATAGTGCAGCTACCTTGCTTGGAACATATGTAGCACTCCGCGTGAAATCCGGTGTCAATGCTACCAGGTGAAGCATGTATAAGTCACTGTAATTAATGGGTTTATACTTCATGTATATACTGACTGTTAATGGGTCAACGTAACTGAATGAAGTTATTTTTCCTAGTCTTGTCGGATTCACTTTTCCAGCTGATGTTTTAACCATCCCTAGTTTTTCGAGGAATTCAACGAGTTCCTCTACTTCACTGGTAATATCAATGCTTCTACTTGTTTTTGCTGTATACGTGTACTCGAATAACTCGAGGATTTCACTAATATTGTTCGCTTCACCTGACGCAATTGCTGATAAAACATGTATTCTCAAGCTTCGATCACTCAGCATGTTTCCCTTCACTGGTTCGGGTTCAGATGATATATACTTAAATCCTTCATCAACGCTTGAAGCATCAATGATTATTGATTCACCTACCTCATCGTATTGAGGTCTCCCAGCTCTCCCAGCCATTTGCTTGTATTCCGAGATACTGATATTCGCTCTCCTACCCTTCGTGGAATCATATCTTTTAATTGATACAAGGACTCTTCTAGCTGGTAAATTAACTCCTGCAGCTAGAGTAGGTGTTGCGTAAACTACTTTTATGATTTTTCTCCTGAAGGCTTCCTCAACCACTCGTCTTGATACATGAGATAAACCAGCATGGTGGAAAGCTACGCCTTTAATTATTAAGTCTCCAAGTAGCTCACGCTCCATTCTAGTGGGAGCAGCATCTAGTTCCTCTAGTATTCTGCTTACTTCACGCTGCGTGTGTGGATTAAGGTGCTTTGAAGTTATCTCAGCGTATTCCTCAACACGTTTCCTATTGTGTACGAAGACTAAGGTTTGATGATTATTTCTAAGATTATGTAGTACGATGTTTAACATGTGATCTTCTCCGGTATCATCTACTTTTTCTCTACGGCCATCCGCGAAGACTATCTCTGATTTCCTCTTGTCAAATACTCCTTCAACCAGTTTCACAGGCCTCCAGTTCGATGCAACTACTTCTCCTTTAATCCAATTCGCCAACTGATCTGGGTTACTTATAGTAGCTGATAAACCCAGTACACGGATACCGTACTTCAAAGCTCTCGCTACGATCATCTCGATGATTGGGCCTCTATCAGGGTCACTTATGTTGTGTAGCTCATCTATAACTATTAATCCAACTCTGTTAAGCCACGTTGGTTTCAATCTAAATATGCTGTCGAATCTCTCATATGTTGCAATAATTAAGTCGTTGAGACCCAAGTACTCAGCGGGTTGATCGTAGTCACCTGTCGTTATACCAATGCTTAAACCCAGTTTCCCTAGTGCATGGAACTCATCGTACTTCTCGCTTGCAAGTGCTCGAAGAGGAGTTAAATAAACACCTATTTTACCTAAGCGGGTAGTTTTCACTAAAGCCATTTCAGCTATGAGTGTTTTTCCGCTTGCAGTTGGCGCTGATACAACCATGTTTACTTCTCTTAGTAAACCCTTATTCACAGCTTCTGTTTGAACAGGGTTTAATTCCCTGATACCGCGTTCTCTCAGAATATCCACGTAGTCCGCGGGTAATCCATGTTTCAATAACTCATCAATATCCATGGTTAAAATTTACCCCTAATTTATAATTATTGTTTTAAAGTTAAAGTTGTAAAGGTGCTAACGTGTGTCCATTAAATTATTCCACGAATTAGTATCTATTGATGAAGCGTTTAAAACCGTGATGAGTAAAGTGATCCTTCAACCGAAAGGCATAGATGAAGTGGAAACAAGTGATGCGCTTCTCAGAGTTCTAGCAGAAGATGTTTATGCCCCAATAGATCATCCCCCCTTCGATAGATCAGAGGTTGATGGATACGCTGTTAAAAGCTCCCACGTAGCAAACGCCACTGAAATCTATCCAGTTGCTTTAAATGTTGAAGGCTTTGTTAAAACAGGAGATCAAGCGATAGGTTACACATGTGAAAAAGGAGCAGTGAAAGTCGCTACAGGTGCAATAGTGCCTCGGGATTGCGACGCGGTGGTCATGGAGGAGTACGTGGAGGAAGAAAACAGTAGGGTTAGAGTTTTCAGGCCCGTTGCACCTGGTGAAAATATATCAACATGTGGAAGCGACATCTCAGCGGGTGATTTCCTGCTACCGAGAGGAACTCTTCTCAAGCACGAACACTTAGCTATCTTAGCTGGACTAGGTTTCTCCAAGATAAAAGTTTATAGTAGGCCGAGGGCTGTTGTATACTCAACTGGTAATGAAGTAGTAGAACCGGGGAAACCTCTTCAACTAGGTAAAGTGTACGATGTAAATGGTTACCTCATAGCATCATTTCTAAGGGAACTAGGCGTAGATGCTGTTTACAGGGGAATACTGCCGGATGACTATGATCTAATAAAGAACAGAGTTCAAAGTGATCTAAGAGAATATGACATGGTGTTCACGAGTGGTGGTACAAGTGCTGGTGAAACAGACCTCATCTACAAGGTCTTCGAGGATATAGGTGAAATATTAGTTCACGGTTTAAAGACTAAACCCGGGAAACCAACTGTTATTGCGGTTAGTAACGGTAAACTACTCTTTGGTTTACCTGGTTTTCCTCTCTCATGTTACATGATACTGGTTCGATTAGTTAAACCAATAATCTCTAAGATCACTGGAGTAAAATTAATGGAGGAAAAACTAAACGTCAAGATACCATTTAAAATCAGGAAAGGTATTGGTAAAACATGGCTTATACCATCCATACTCGTTGAGTCACCAACGGGTTTAACAGCTTATCCTGTATCACTGAGCAGTGGCAGCATATACGCTATAACTTTCAGCGATGGGTTCATAGAGTTAAGTGAGGAACTAGATGTTGTCGAAGCCGGATCAAACGTTCCTTTCTACGCTTTCAGCGAGAAATATAGAACTAGGAGACTCGTCATTATAGGTAGCAATGACCCACTACTAGAGAAAATACTTGTTGAAACAGAGCTAGTGTATACTAGTAGAATATTGAATACTGGTAGTACAGGCGGTTGGCTAGCTGTTTTACGTGGTGAAGCAGATATTGCGCCAACGCATCTACTAGACCCCCAAACAGGGTTATACAATGTACCTTTCCTTGATAAATACGGATTGAAAGGTAAAGCGATCATCATAAGAGGCTATGATAGGTTGATTGGCTTCATTGTCCAAAAAGGTAACCCCAAGAACATTAAGGGCTTCGGGGATTTCCTACGGGAAGACATCAGAATAGTGAATAGGCCGAAGGGTTCCGGGATACGAGTACTAGTAGACATGAACTTGAAGAAACTATTCGACCATAAAGGATTACAATGGAGTCAAGTACACGAGTTAATCAAAGGATACACTTACGAGGTTAAAACACACACTGCAGTAGCTGTAGCAGTTAAACAAGGGAAAGCTGATGTTGGAGTTGCATCAGGCTACGTAGCGGACTTATTTAACCTAGATTTTATCCCAGTAGGGTGGGAGGAATACGATTTCCTAGTACCCTTAGATAAGTTAAGTAAACCAGAAGTACAGTTACTCATAGATGCTCTTAAATCACTGAAAATAAGCGACTTTAAGTTCAGTAAATACTACAGAGTACCAATTAATACTGGGTTACCTAAAGAGATGCATTAACAGTATAAACGAGTGGAACCCGGATTCGTTTTTAACCTATCACTATTAAATGTATTAAGTGAGAACAGGTGTTTCATATTGAGTAAACTCACAGTTGGCATTGTACAAGCCTCTTATACTACTCAACCATCTGAGAACATCGATAAAACATATTCCCTCATAAAGAAGAACTATAAAGAAGCAGACTTAATTATTCTACCTGAGTACAGTATGACGAACCCTTTAATCCTCAAAGACCCTGAGAGAGCATATGAAGTATCAGAATACCCTACTAGTAGTAAGTATTTACCAGGTATAGTGAAAATAGCTAACGAGTACGGAGTAAATATACTGGTTCACTTCATAGAGAAAACCGATAAACCGCCTTTAACTAAGAGTACCTCGATCCTCGTAACGAATAGAGGGGAACTATTACCTGTGTATAATAAAATACACTTATTCGACGCGTATGGTTTCAAGGAATCAAGTTTCTTTGAACCAGGTAGAAGTCTTAGTAAGTTGATCTCCGTTAACGGGTTCCAACTCGCGTTCGCAATATGCTATGATATAAGGTTCCCAGAGTTATTTAGATCCTATGCTTTACTGGGTGCACACGCAGTAATTGTTCAATCCGGTTGGATACGTGGCCCATTGAAGGAGGAAATACTCGATAAGCTTGCCTCTAGTAGAGCACACGAGAACACAATGTACGTTGTAGTAGTTAACCAAACCGGTGAAATGTTCACGGGTAGAAGCGGAGTATTTAACCCCATGGGTTACCGGGAACTAGATCTGGGTTTAGATGAGAAATACGCTGAGTACACGTTGACTCTTAGGGAAGTTGAGAAAGCTAGAGAAATTCTCCCAGTGGTTAAGCAATCAGCTGAGAAATGGGATATTAGATTGAAATCCAAGTAACACTTACTGGTGATGATGGAGGTTTCAACTGATAAATGATGTGTTTCATGGGTCCTTGCTGAATTACTCAATATTACTTAAAACCATTGTTAATTCAAGTATACTCCTTACTTTCAGTGGCCACGAATAGCCTAATCCTCTATCAAGTAAGACTGTGGCTGCCCCCATTCTACTAGCTGGTTCTAAGTCGTATTGGGGATAAGCTGAGACGTGTATAGCTTGTACTGGTTCTATATTCATGGCTTCATATGCTCTTAGAAACGCTTTCTCCATTGGTTTATATGCTTTAGTGTCCTCGGCTGTTATAATGTAGTCGAATAATTCTCTGAAACCATGTAGAGTTATATTAACTATGTCTTTATCAGTGTTGGATAAAACCGCTGTTCTGAAACCGTGTTTTCTTAGGACTTTTAACCCGTAAATAGTGTCTGGGAACGGTGGAGACTTAGAGAAAGTTAGTATGAATGAATCTATGATGTCTTCTCCGACTAGTACCCCGTGTTTCTCTGAAGCCTCCACTAAGCATTTTCCAAGTATTTCCTTATAGGGTCTATAACTACGAACTTCTCTAATATCGCATTCAAAGAAATCATTTACAGCCTCTTTGGATACATAGAACTCTATGAATGAACCAATATTGTGCTTCCAGTCCACGAGAGTCCCATAAAGGTCGAAGATAATAACGCTTTTCTTCTTAACTTCTGCCTCTATGCAATTACATGTATCAGTCAAGTTTACAACCTCTCCTATTATACACGTTGACGCAGGTTAAAAACTCGATCTAAGTACCTCGCTGATTAATTCCGCATTAGAGTTTATACACTTAACATCTATGCATGAGACTCCTCGCCTAAACTCGCTCCAATTAATTCTCCCCCAAGTCTCCTCACGAGATCCTGTACTTCGCTGATCTCTGGGTTCATTAAACCCTGTTCACTGAATCAGCATAGAAAACCCATGTAGTATATGTAACAGTAACTGCATTCAAGCATGCAGCCGATACCTGGGTGAATAGTTATACCAGGTGGTCTAGGGGGCCTCTAGGCGTGGCGATCCCTAGCTGCATCCCCGCTTCTGCACCATCATTTATTGCTTCAAGTTATCCAGGATTTGGTTTTCCCTCCGTAGTACAGTATCATAGTAACTCATTATCCATCATTGTATTATTAATCATTGTTTTCAATGATAATTATTTAGATGAGTGATTTAAATTAATAATGGTGATGAAGAGTTGGTGAAGTGATTGATGAGCGAACGCACCTCCTCACTGATCAAATCCTTCTCCCCGGAGATGTGTGAACTTCTCCTAAAGCAGGAAGTGTTCTAGGAATTAAACTTCTTCACTGTAAATAAAGTTAAAAACCAGTCTCCGTAATAACACATAGATGGAATGCGGGGGTGCCCGAGCCTGGTCAAAGGGGCCGGGTTGAGGACCCGGTGGCGTAGGCCTGCGTGGGTTCAAATCCCACCCCCCGCACTATGTTGACGCATTTTATTCCTTACTCAAATTACTTATATTCATGGTGAACTAGTTTGAAGCTATATGAGTATGAAGCTAAGGAAATCGCTTCCAGGTATGGGATCCCGGTTCCTCGCGGTAAACTCGCTCGAACACCCGATGAAGCCTACATTGTAGCGAGCGAGCTGGGTTCCACTGTTATTAAAGCTCAAGTGTTAGTCGGCGGTAGAGGCTTAGCTGGAGGCGTTAAAATCGCTCAAACGCCCTGGGAAGCACGTGAGGCAGCGTTTAAACTACTTGAGTCAAGTATTCGTGGTGTTAAAGTGAACATTGTTCTAGTCGAGGAGAAGATATGTGTTTCAAGGGAACTATATCTCTCTTTAACTATTGACCGTGCTATGCGTAAACCCGTGTTCTTAGTTTCAGAGATGGGCGGCGTTGAAATAGAGGATTTAGCTAGAAAGTACCCGGGTAAAGTACATAGAATCCATGTTGACCCCGAAGTAGGCTACTCTGATTACATGAGTAGAATTGCTTTGAGTGCTTTGAACTTACCGTGGAGTAGTCTAAGCGAATTATCCTCCATAATGAAATCTATGTATAGAATCATGGTTGAATACGATGCGGAACTAGTCGAGTTCAACCCTCTTGCTTATAGTTGCGAGGGTAAATTAATCGCGTTGGATGCTAAGATAATTATAGATGATAATAGTTTACCCCGGCACCCAGATCTCCAGGAACTATATGGTAGAGAGTTAACTAGCTACGAGAAGAAAGCTAGGGAACTGGGATTCAGCTACGTTGAATTAGACGGAGACATAGGAGTTATAAGTAATGGTGCAGGGTTAACTATGGCTACCATGGATTCCATATTATTCTACGGTGGTAAACCCGCTAACTTCCTAGATATTGGTGGAGGAGCTTCGAGAGAAAGAGTTAGAGAAGCAGTTAAGTTAATGTTGAATCATCCTAGAACCAGAGTACTCCTAGTGAACATATTCGGTGGGATAACGAGGTGTGATGAGGTAGCACTTGGTATAATTGAAGCCTTAAAGGAAGTAAGCCAAGTTAAACCCATAGTTGTCAGAATGCTTGGAACAAACGAGGAGGAGGGTAGACGCATATTATTGGAGCAAGGTATAAGCGTGTTCGTTGAAATGGATGATGCTGTGAAAACAGCAGTGAATTTGACTTTGAAGTGATGGGTATGGGTATACTAGTTAACTCTAATACCAGGGTATTAGTTCAAGGTGTAACGGGTAGAGAGGGAAGTTTCCACACTAAGTTAATGCTGGATTATGGTACTAAAATAGTAGCTGGCACATCACCCGGGAAGCGTGGTAACTACGTTCACGGAGTCCCAGTATACAATACTGTGCGAGAAGTAATCGCTGAGCAGGGTTCCCCGGATGCTTCAATAGTATTTGTTCCAGCTAAATTCGCTGCTGATGCAGTGTATGAAGCAATCGACGGCAACATTAAACTCATAGTTGTCATAACTGAGGGCATACCTTTACATGATGAGTTAAAGTTCGTGAATTATGCTAGGAAACGCGGAGTCATAATAGTAGGCCCTAATACACCGGGCGTGATGACTGTTGAAGAATGTAAACTAGGTATAATGCCCGCGCATGTTTTCAGAAAGGGCCGTGTGGGACTCGTATCGAGGAGTGGTACATTAACATACGAGGTGGCAAGAGAGCTCTCGAAGAGAGGTTATGGTGTATCCACCGTTATAGGCCTCGGCGGAGACCCTGTAACTGGTTTAGATTTCATCGAGGTTGCAGAGTTGTTCTTCAAGGATAAAGAAACAGACGCTATTGTATTAATTGGTGAAATAGGTGGAGATGCTGAGGAAAGATTTGCAGAGTATTACAGTGGGGCTTCATCGAAGAAACCCGTAGTAGCATACGTTGCAGGTAAAACCGCTCCACCAGGTAAAAAAATGGGTCACGCTGGTGCAATTATTTCAATGGGAATGGGTGACTATGAATCAAAGAAGAAATCACTCGAAAAAGCGAGAATACCACTAGCTGAAACACCTTCACAGATTCCATTGCTCCTAGATGAATTGTTGAAGAAGCAGTGAAATAAAAGTACAAAGTTTTTTACTTCAACAAGAATATTATAGAGTGTACATGATTCAACGAGGTGGATAAATGTGAGTAAATTAGATAAAATTGGACCAGGAGAAAAAGCCCCGGAGGAAGTACATGTCTTAATTGAAATACCTATTGGTAGTGGAGTAAAATACGAGTTAGATAAGGAAACCGGCGTGTTATTCGTAGATAGAATACTCTACACTTCAATGGTTTACCCATTTAACTACGGATTTATCCCCGGAACACTGGAGGAAGATGGAGACCCCGTTGACGTCTTAGTTGTATCCTACGATCCCCTGATCCCAGGATCCGTGATCAAAGCTAAACCCGTGGGCGTGCTTGAAACACAAGATGAGAAAGGGTTTGACGCTAAGATAGTGGCTGTACCAGCTGATAAAATAGATCCAAGGTTCCAAGGCATCAGGGATATCGCTGATTTACCTGAAGCAGTTAAGCAGAGAATTGAGCACTTCTTCGCACACTATAAAGAACTAGAGAAAGGTAAATGGGTTAAAGTAATAGGCTGGAAGAGCAGGGAAAACGCGTTAGAGAAAATAAGGAGAGCCATTGAGAGATATAAGGAAGCATTGAAGTAAAGTGGGTTTTTTGGCTCAACTAACAACTAGAGAGAAGATCATAGAGATTCTTAGAAGCACGAGTAGGCCTCTTACCGCGGATGAATTAGCTATGGTTCTCGGCTCTGATTTAACAGCTAAGGATATATATGAGCACTTGTCACATGTAGCTAAAACCCTGAGATCAAGGAGCAAGGGACTCGAAGTACTTGTAATGGAGCCCCCGCGCTGCAGGAAATGCGGATACGTGTTCAAAGACCTTGATAAACCGAAGAAGCCGAGTAAGTGTCCTCGTTGTAAGAGCGAGTGGATTTCTCCACCGAGGTTCATTATTATGAGTAAAACTAAGCTGGATCAATGAATGCTGTAACCAGTTTCTTGAACTCATCTGGTTTTTCAAATAAGAGGTTCAATAACTCATCGACATTAATTCTTTTATTTGAAGTAGTTACGAGTGGTTTAATCAATAATTCACGTATAATGAAGCGAGCTACATCCGTGTTTGAGTACAAGTCTTTTAAGGCATCAACTATTAGCTCTGGTTTATTTACTAGTGTTTCAAGTACTGATGAATTATACCTTATCTTACAGTATAATTCGAGAGTTGAAAACAAACCTGGGATAACCATGTTAGCTCTTGAAATCACGGCGTCGAACATGTCTTCTCTCACCTTATCACCTTTTCAATTGCGTAACTTTTTTTCTCCTTCACTCTTAATAATGTCCTTATAATTCGACATGATGTAAGCTCGTAGTAGTTTCTCAATGTATTCATCTCCATATATTACGCGTAGACATGTAGGTATGTTCTTGTACTGTAAGTAAACGCATCCTCCGTAACATATTGGAGCATACTTGCAGTTCACAGTACACCCTGGGTCATTCAGTATTGGCTTATACCTATGTGGATCTAGCACCATTAATTTCTCAGTAGCTATTTTTCCAACTGGTTTAGTATACATGTAAGCTGGGCACATATATATGTTTAAATTTTCATCTACAGCGTAACCAGTTACATACTTACACATGCATGGCCCCTTAACGAACATTTTATCTACTTTAAACCCTTTTCTCGCAGCGTATTCCACAGCGTCAACTATTCTCCTAGATATATTCCTATAGTATTCAAGCATGCTACTAGATTTTTTCAAGGGATTGTACATATTCGCTTGATCGGGGTGCACAGTGGATAAATCAATTGTTCCTAGTTTACTTTGTACCCCTATCTCAGCTAAGTAATCTATGAGTTCTTCGACGTGGTCGACGTTGTGTTCATCCACGTTTACTCTTACTCCAACGTATTTACCGTATTCGTCTAGTAGTTTAACGAGGTTGCTTGTAATTACATCGAATGATCCACTTCCATTCTTGAAGGGCCTTCTTTTATCATGTATCTCGCGTAATCCATCAATAGTTACTTGTACAGCGTCAACTCCATGAATTACGTCTTCAACTTCTTTATTTAGGATTGTTCCATTAGTTATCAGCATTAACTCTTTTTGAAAACTATATCTAACAGATAGTTCCTCTACTTCACGTACAACGCGTTTAGCCATCAATGGATTTAATAATGGTTCACCACCGTAGAGTGCTATAGCTATTAACTCGTATCCTTCTCGAGCACGCCTCTCGAGGAAACCTCTCAGGATCTTCCAATTATTCTCCGTTAAATCACTCTCCTCAATTGTTTTCCTGAGTGATTGGTAACAGTATTTACACGCTAAATTACACTTACTCGTTAAACCCAGAAACATAGCTATTGACTTGCTTTGAAACCTGGATTCACGTGAAAACTTGTAGAATACTTCGTTTTCATCTAGATCATCGTTTAATAGAATATTAACTGAGAGTAATTCATCGCGGATCACTGGATTAGAGGCGAGTGCTCCGATGTCACCGCTCCTAATAGCGGACCCCGTCTCCTTGTCAACTAGTGTGAGCGAACCATATAGTGTATTAAATACTATGTCATAATGAGAGTTTAGTGAAAAAACGAGATTATATTTCGATAACTTAGTCAAATTTATTTTCACCGAGAGATTCTTATTTCTTCGTGATGATTAATCCACAAACAGTTCTACAGAACGTTCCGCAGAAATTCGGCTCCTTAACGCTGGTGATTCCCCTCTCAAGAACTATGACTTTGCTCTGCGGCATTATTTTACACCCACATATATATACTTCTTGTTTCCCCTTTTTAAGGTTTTCGTGTTTTTCCTAATACACTTAAACACTAATCCTGAAATCCCAAATTAGCTATTTTAGCGGCCTCTCCTATATAAATACTTGGATATCTGGGGAATCATATGTCCATGGACCCAGTTGAGTACTATGGGAAAAGAGTTCATATTGGTACGTATGGAGCTGTGAGTAAAGAGGTTGCATTGCTCGAGAATCTTACTCGGAGAGCTATCATTTATTTTCTAGCTACTCGTGGACCATTGACTCTTAAGGAGTTATCTGAGTCGCTTAAACTCGCTCCCTCAACGATACATGATCATATTAGGAAACTCAAAGAAGCAGGTTTCATTGAGGAAGCATCTGATTTCCCTAAGAGATTCAAAGTTGAAGTACACTATAGGTTAAGGATTCCATTCATGCTTATTAGTGAGTTGAATTTAGTTGAGAAAACGCTTATGCCTCAATTCAATTACATTAGAAACTCTCTGGACAAGGCCTCAAGGGAGATCGAGGAGACTTTAAGGAACACTAAGTTAAAGTGCCTTGAGTACTTACCCGAGAACTCGAAGGATCGATTTCTTCACACGTTATCTCTAGCTTTAATTGTTCAAGCCTCATTTAAAGCAATATTGGAGCTTGTGGGTAAATCCCTTGTTTACGCCATGGTGAATGATTTAGGAGAAAACAAGTAGTTTTAATTCTCTCATTGGAGTATTACTTGAATAGTGTTCTTCGGGTTAACTCTCTTAATTCTCCCAGTTATTAGTCCATGAGCAACTATTGGTAAAGCTATTGTTGCATCCACGTGTACTGTTCTCTTCCTAGCATGGGGTGATACTTTGCCCCAACTAACAGCTTCCTCCAGTGTTGCACCACTTAAACCACCCCATTGTGGTAGATCTGTTGTGAATTGAACAATGTACTCGAATCCCTTATAGTAGTCGTGTAATCCCTCCTCGTACTCGGCTATTAGCGTTTGAGCTACAGTCATTAAGTTAACGTAGTCTTTTGGTACTCCTCCACCTATGTATATTGCTGACAGCTTCCTACTTTGTCTACCGATCTCCACTAACTGGTAGAAGTCTTTAACCATATCTAACACTATTCTCTTACCTCTCCTATACGCTTGTAGTAGAGCCATACCGTATCCACTATCAACGAGTGCAGGCGAGAAGACTGGTACTTTTGCTCTATATGCTGCTGAAACAATGCTGTCAATGTTTCTCTCATCTAGGTATTCTCCGAACTCGTATAGGAACTCTGGTGTTGAGTATGTTTTATTGTCTGGTAGTGTTTCAACGAATTCTTTTATTAATGCCTCCATTTTCCTGTAGTCTAGTTCACTCGCCACGGTGTCATAGAATCTATCATACTTATGCTTCAACAACATTTCATCATCTACGCACGGGTTTACCTTATAGTACTTGAACCCCATTGCTTCATATATGTCTTCACTTATAATGGCCCCAGTTGATACTACTACGTCGACGTATCTTTCCTCTACTAGCCACTTTATTATCTTCCACATTCCAGCAGTACTCATTGAACCAGCTAAACCCAGGAACACAGTGTTATCTGGGTCTTGAAGCATTTCCAATAATACTCTGTATGCTTCACCTAGTGCTCTACCTTGAAAAGAGGTATTACTCATCTCTAGTAGTAATTCATGTATGTTTCTCTCCTTGACTTCTATGGGTTTAACTTCTCCATACGTGAACACGGGTCTCTCACTCAAATCATACACCAATGAGACCATATCTCACCGAATTTATAAATAGTTGTCAACAGTGACAACAACCGGGGATCAGTGTGCCGCCGCCGGGATTTGAACCCGGGACAACCGGATCTCTCCTGGGCGACTCCTGTTCAAGCATTAACCCGTATGAGTCCGGCGCTCTGCCAGGCTGAGCTACGGCGGCACCCATCAAATATTAGAATTTTCAAAGCCTTAAAAACTTACTATGTATTTATTTATTATTTTACCGTGGTTTCACTTTAATTTAGTTTGAAAACCAATGTGATGGGTGTGGAGTTTGAGCAGTGAGAGGAAAGTCGTTGTTTTAAGCCTGGATCTAAATAGTTTAATCTACGTTGCATCAATAATAGTGCTAATAGTTCTAGCAGCGTGGATAATGATATATGATTACAGCGTTAACTATGTATGGGTTATTCCTCTAGACCACGGGAGAGAAGTGTTCACGTACTATAAGTCGAATATTATTGTGAACATCTACAACGTCGTAGATAACTATAGGAGCATTATTGGGTTAAGCGGCGTCACTGGAAAAATCATTGTAGCTAGCAGTGGAGATTACTCGATAATCTACGCTGGTGGGTTGAACGCTTATGTTTCAGCTGTTGCTATACTTACACCAATAATCTACATCGCTGTAACCAGGAAGATGAGGAAATTAATTGGGATGAAAACTAATCGTGGATTACTCATGACTACTCTATTATTACTGTTGTTCATATTACCATTAGTTTCATTAGTATTCTACGTTAACAATGGGTTCAATAATGGTTTCGCGGTTAGCGAGGAACCTGTTAGAGTACTATATTTCAAGGATTTAAACTACGCTGTAACCAATGTAACTGGGTCTCCTCAATACGTTTACATTATTAGAGACGAGGTTCAAGGAGGATTAGCTCTCGTCGCGTTTAAAACAAACCTAGGTGACCAAGTTTTACCAATAGTTGCTCTAGATGTTGCAACACCTAGCGGTAGGTACAGTGAGTTGACTTACACGAAGTCACTATACCTAGTTAACAGTGTTCTCAACATAACTGTGATTTCTCCTGCACCACTAGTTAACTCGTCTTTAACCTACTATAAAGCAGTTTTCAGGGAGATGAGTAGTGAGACACCACCATTAATTACTCTGACACCTGTCCTAATGCTAGCAACTAGTACTGTACTGGGTTATGTTACCGGTAGAATCGTGGGAAAACAAGGAGGAGCTAGAAGAGATTAAAAATAAAAAATTTTTTAATTACTTAAGGTTATTTATTTAGGTGCAACAGATTTCCTTATCGTGTTGTATGCTAGTAACGCGAACACCATTGCTAGTAGCGCGAATACTAGTGCTAATACTCCAACGTACATTCCATTAGTTGCAGTTGCGCCGACGTTATCTACTTTGCTTCCAACAGTGTCTACTTTACCGGAAACTGTGTCTACTTTGCTGGATACAGCGTTAACAGCGTTCTTCACGTCTCCAGCTGCAGTATCAATCTTCGTGGTTAATGTGTCGAGTTTGCTTGTCAACGTGTTAACTGCTCCTGATAAGCTGCTTGCCACGGAATCTAGTTTTGATGCAACATCATCTAGTTTCCCGACTTTGATTCCAATCATTGTTACGTTGTCGTATATAACGCTTACTTTGCTTAGTATTGTGTCTGCTTTGCCTGCAACTGCTAGTATTTGTCCGCTTAAGTCGCTTCTAAGTGACGTCAACGAGTTCGTGATAGTTGTTACACCGCTATCTACTTTGGAGCCGATAGTGGCAACAGTGCTGTTGACGCTTACAACAGCGTTTTTAACGTCTCCTATCGCTGCGAGTACTTTATCTATATCGCTCTTAGTTGCAAGTGTACCTATCTGGGTTAATAATTGAGTCATCGTGGTGTTCAAGAATGCCTGCATGTTGTTGAGAGAGCTGTTAACACCGGCTAATACTTTGTCTGCTGCCTTATTGACGTCGCTCACTGTGGCTGCGAAAGTCAAGTTGTTGACTACGTAGATGAATCCTGGGTCCGACAGCTTCTGTATTGCTCCATCGAAGTATGCTAACCTAATATCGTATTTACCTGGTTGCATTACTGGGAATAATAGTGCTGGGTATATGTCTTCACCAGCTACTTTACCACCTATTAATATACCGTTAGTGTCAACGCTCCAGTACCTGACGTTAGTTAATATTGTTCTCATAGCATCAGTCATGTTAACTATGATGCTATCCATTGTTATACCTGGCTTGAATCCTGTTCCAATGACTCTCACTATTCCAGAGCCCACTAGTATTGGTAACACTGCTTTGCCGCCAGTTAAGTTGCTGTCTAGTGATACTAGTAGTAACTTGGGTACAACGCTCACGTAGTCTATAGTGGTGTTCCTAACCCATACAGCTACATTTTCGCCTGCAACACTTGTCACTATCCTTATTCTGTATGTTCCCTCAGGTAGTGATGGCACCAGGAATACTATGGTTAGTACACCGTTCTCATTCGCTACCGGTGTTCCAGTTATTAAATCAGATGGTACTGGGTTATCATTGAGGTATAGTTTAACTAGTTTCTCGCCTGGTTGTAGACCGTAAACTGTTACTTCAACGTAGTCTCCTAAGTAGTCGCAGTCGCCCGTGTATACTACGCAGACATCACAGAATGTCTTACCCTCATAGACTGCGCATGGGCATGCGTCAACGTGAGTGTTGTAGTAGCTTGCCCACACTTCGTTAGTCTCAGGCTTCAATACTACTTTGAATACTGCTTTTGCACCAATCACTACTGCAACACTGTACTCATAGGTCCTGGAGTCAATGCCGTGTATGTAGTGGCTTCCCCAAGTGGTTTCTTTGGGTATTGTGGCTGTGAATGTCACGTTGCCATCTTTTCCGACTGGCCCACTCCATAGCGGTGTGAGCTTGTCTAGTGTTACCACTAGGATGTTCTCGTAGCCCTGTGCAGCTAGCATTGCGCACCATGGCTGAGTAGATAGATCGCCTGTACACCAGTCTTTACCCGGTGAGTAACCAAACGCTATCAACGTCACGTTGTCGCCTGGCATTAGAACACCTGGATAGTACCTGTATATCATGCCGTTTACTAGGAACACTAGTATTGGTCTAACTAAGTAGTATGCGTTTCTGAACTCGTAAGCTGTCTCCTTCTGAGTTACCGTTACAGTCAACGTTGCTTGTAGCGTCTGTGCATCATACACCCATGATACCTTATACGATAAGTCTCCATCAGTGAAGCTCCACGTTGGAGCCTTAACAGTTGTACCTACAACTGTTAAGTTCTCAGTTGTGTATGTTACTGTTTTACCGCTTGGCGTGTGTACAATTGTTACTAATCCACCAGTTATCTGTAGCTTGTACTCTGCGAGTATTAGTAGTATTTGGTTAGCATACTCGTAGAAGGTTGCATTGAACCTGTATTGACCGGGAGAAGCTGGAATATTTGTTTGATTTGCACCAGTTAAGTTGAACTGCACGAAGCTAAAGTTTGCTCCTATACCAGCATTGTATGTCATGGGAACTGTTATATTGAACAACGTAGTCCATGGTAGTTTTGTTGTGTTATATAGTGCGAATATAGTGTAGCTTCCAGTCGCGTTTACGAGTAAGTTAGCTGATAATCTATAGCTGAATGCTCCATCAACAATATCAACATTCAACACATCAAACTTGTTAACTGACTGCTTAGATGCAGTTGTCACATATGTTAATGAGCCGTTAATTTGCGATGTTGCATTAACAAAGCCTTCTAATCCAGTTATACCCATCTTCGACAAGTCCACTGCTACCCATCCCTTAGCGTTTAGATTTATGGTCGTAGTATTAGACAGTGTCACCGGCGGTGGAGTGGTGTAAACTACTGGTATGTATAACCCAGCAGTCATGTTTGTTGGCTTAACGGACATTAAGTCTCCTACACTGAAGTATCCGTTCTCATCAGTTTTATTCCCGAAGTCGGGGTCTAGTGGGTATGGGAAGTCATAGTAAACTCCCGTGAAGTTAGTGTTCAATAGCCTTATCTTCGTAACCACAGCGTTCGCTGGGAAACCGTATCCAACTACTGTTATCGTGTCGTTACTTATATCATATCCCGGAATATTTATGAATAAGCCGTGCCCAGCGGGCTCCTTCTCAGGTAGGTTAATTACTACTTGTGGTTTAATTGTTAATTCAGCTGTTCCAAAGTAATCTGGAGGTATATCGTAATCAGCGTAGAATGATACTGTGTAAACACCCATCGGTATACCATAACCAGTTAAATCGAGTAGAGTTATATTAGCTTCTACTACTCCGTTTTCATCAGCTGCCGTACCAACAGGCCAGGAGTAGTCATCAATATATATCTCTTCCAACACTGTACCCTCTGGTAATCCATAAACTGTTGCTTTAACAGTAACAGGGTTTCCAGCACTGTCAACTATTGTTGCTACTGAGGGTGTTACTTCTATTATGGGTAACACTGATAAGTACTTTGTATCATACACTGTTGTTCCCACGTATAATTGCACAGCTAATATGTCAAGTGCAGTAGTTAAGCCTGGTAGTTTCTTTGGTAGGGTTATTGTGACGTTTACGTACCCTGGCTCCACTGGTTTAACTGTTTGAGTGACATATACTATTGAGTTATTATTTGCGTTTACAACTCTAACAGTAAATGCTGCTGTGGTTGGCGTGAATACTTCTACTACTATTGAGCTACCGGGGTAGACCGCATTAACGTCCAGTTCCTCCACATACACTGTATTGTATATATTTGTTATCTCGGGGTTTAATTGCGCAGTCGCTACTGGTAGTACTAGTAGTACTGGTGTTATTATGGGTAATATTAAGGCAATTAGGGCTAATATTGAAGTTATGGATTTATAGTTCATGTCTAGGCTTCACCTTCGTAGATTCTCATATATTGGTAGGATGTTTTAATACTTGTGTCTACAAGTGTACACGTTGTGTGTATATTTTTGCATACATTTTTAAAGTAAAGTATTCACTGTGTAACAGTATATCTACTGGTTGAGGATAGTTAAGTATAAAATATTATTTTAGTTTTTCTTGATTATTGGTAGTTGATATGTCGCGGGAGATTAAGAGGAGGTTTGTTCCTTTACCTGAAGCGCTTATTGAGGAAGCTATTAAGGTTTCGGAGAGAGTTGGTATACCGTACCTTGTTTTAATCGAGAAGATCCTGGAGTCTAATCTAAGTATTATGAAGTATAAGCCTACAATACTGAAAGCTCTCTTAGTTGCCGACGCTATTGATGACCTTAGGAGGCTTGGCGCTGCGCTGCTCCCTTGGAGTACTGTTAAAACAGTTGTTAACTCCATGAGTGAAAACGAGTTTAAGGCACTAATAGGTGAAATGGAGAAAGTTAGTTTATGGTTCGGTGAATTATCGAGAGTTAAACATGGTTCAAGCCCAGGGATGTTTGAAGCTGCTTTAACTGCATTCATGTCGAGTGCACTAATTGACGTTATACAGGAAGGTGAGAACATTTACAGGTATGTTGTAACATTCCTTGATCAATCTCCTAGAATAATGAACTTAGCCGAAGTAGTAGCTGTAAACCTCGCTAAGGGATTCAACTTAAACATCCTCGACGTTAAGCGAGGAGACAACACACTGAGTGTAAGGGTGACAGGTTTCTTTGAGAAAGAGTAGGAAAACCATTGGTGTAGACGCAGAGTACGCTGAGCTACTCAAAGAAATCGCTAGGGGGAGAGGTATGAGCATAGCATCATACCTAAGGAGACTAATCGATGAAGCAGTTAAAGTTGAAGATCTAGGTTTCTTCGCGCCTAGAGCACTCTCAGAGAAAAGAGCTGAAATACTTTTATCAAGACTCGGGTTCACGTACTCTTTACCCGATATACTGAGCAAGGAGTATACTGACGAGGAATTATTGAGTAGAGGAGTAAGTATCGGTAGAGCAATAGTTGAACTAGGAGTAAACCCTCTTGAAGTAATAGAGTTGATTGGAGTAAGCAATCAGCTCATAGTAATACAAGGAGACAACATCATAATACTGCCGCAGCACGAGGAATATAAGCGTAGATTATCCCTTCTACTAAAAGGAGTAGCTAAAGGAGCTGGATTAAACACGCTTGATTCAGGCGAAGTAACAATAATAATACCCGGTGGGAGAACAATATAGTTTAGCGTTGAGACTACTCATTATAGAGTACCATGTACTCACCTTAAAGGATCCAACTACTTCTGGTTCACTACCCTTGATTCCACGTATCCTCCGGCTCTTAAATAACAGGTTTAATAATCTCTAATGATTCATTATACTATAACAGAGTTATTGGGTGCTAATATGGCGTTACTGGAGTTAGAGAAGCTGAGTGTTTGCGTAGAGGGCAAGAGGATTATTGAGGAAGCATCCATGGTCGTGGAGCCAAGCGAAGTACACGTTGTAATGGGTCCTAATGGTAGTGGTAAATCAACGCTTTTATCCGCTATCATGGGGTTGAAGAATACATCTATTTGCGGAGGCAGAATACTGCTCGAGGGTAGAGATATAACTAGTTTACCGAGCTATGAGAGAGCTAAACTAGGTGTTTCACTCGCTCACCAGCAGCCACCGGAGATCAAGGGAGTTAAACTAAGGGAGGTTGCTTCAGCGATGATTAAAAAGTATGGTTGCTCAGACTGCATGATCCTGGCTAAAACACTGCTCGTAGATAACTTCATGAACAGAGATTTATTCGTTGGTTTCAGTGGAGGAGAAAAGAAGAGAACAGAATTGTTTCTCGTAATGCTTCAAAAACCTAAACTAGCTATGCTCGATGAACCCGATAGTGGAGTAGATGTTGAAAGCATTGATTTAATAGCTAGGTCTATTGAATCACTTCGCTCAAGAGGTACAAGCGTGATACTGGTTACACATATTGGAGCAATAACAGAGAGACTTAGCAGAATAGATAAAGTCCACTTATTAATACAGGGTAGAATAGTTTACACTGGTTCACCGGATGAAGTATTACCAGTAGTAATGAAGTTTGGTTACAGGAAAGGTTTAGAAATCCTCACGGGTAAAGGTGAGCGAATTGAACACTAGTGAAATCGAGAAAGCACTCGAGAAACCGGCGCCTTACGGGCCGGATATTGATTTATCAAAGTATAAGCTGGAGGAAGCAGTAGTAGAAGAAGCGAGAGACATAGATCCAGGTGTTGCTTCAGCTGCTCCTAGAGTAGGTTTAGAAGCAGGTAAACTAATGTATGTTCAAGCAAATGAGAGAGCACTTTATACAGCTATGGCTAAAGCTTTATCTAAGTACGGTGTACTAGTTTTACCTACACGTGAGGCCCTTGAAAAAATCCCCAAGGCTAGAGAGCTCTCGTGGAGACTAGTGAACCCTGCTCGTGACAAGTACACTGCTGCAGCCTACTTGTATGGTGGTGAAGTAGGTTACTTCATATATGTGCCACCTCGCACCAAGGTCCCAGTACCTGTCTATACTTGTTTAGCTATAACAACGAATAATACCATACAGTTCGCTCATAACGTAGTCTACGTTGATGAAGCAGCTGAAGCAAACCTAGTTACAGGTTGCGCGATACCACATGGAGTCAAAGAAGGAGTACATGTCGGTATATCTGAGTTCTATGTCGCGAGAAACGCTAAATTAACTTTCACAATGGTTCACGCATGGGCCGACGGCCTCCACGTTAGGCCTAGAACAGTTGTTAAAGTCGAGGAGGGGGGAGAGTACGTTAATTACTATGTAACATATAGCCCCGTTGCATCTATTCAAACATACCCCGTGGTATACTTGGAGAAGAATGCTAGAGCATACCTCGCGTCAATTATTGCCTCGAGTAAAACAGGTGTTTACGATATTGGAGCCAGCAGTATTCTAGAGGAGCCCGGTGCATCAGCGGAGAATATTTCGAGAGTAGTAGCTAGAGATGAATCAAGTGTTTACGCTAGAGCAGAGATTGAAGCATTGGAATCTAATACTAAGGGCCACATAGAGTGCCTTGGATTACTTCTCTCACCTAGAGCATTCATTTCCTCTATCCCAATAATTACATCTAGGAAACAAGGCGCAGTATTAAGCCATGAAGCCGCTATAGGTCTAATAGCTCAGAGAGAAATAGATTACTTGATGAGCAGAGGCTTCACTGAGGATGAAGCTAAAGCAGTACTAGTGAGAGGATTCATGAACATTGATGCACCAATACCACCAACTATTAAGAAGCAAGTGGATCAAATACTGGACATGGTTGCGAAGCACGCTGTTGGTTAACACTAAAATAACGTGCTCTGAAACCGTTTTCAACTGTGGAGTAAACCATGTTGCTAACCCAGGCTACTAGGGCTTCGAGGAGAAAAAATTACTTAGACACGTGGCTTTTACTCTGATTCAACTTGAGATGCTTCTTTCAACGCTACTCTAACCATGTAGAATACTACTGGTATTATTATTAGCGCCATTGCAGCAGCTATACCGTAGCTTATTATCTTCAACACGTCTACTACTCCTATCACCTGAGATAGTATCGCTGTTAAACCAACATATATAATTATGAACACGAAGACTGCTCCTACCAGTGGCAGCATTCTAGCGAAAACGGGAGATGATTCCTTGAGTATACTGATAACATTGTCGACAACTATGACTCCAAGCGCTATTACTAGTGAACCAATAATGAAAGCGTAAACGTAGTTACCTGGTAAAGCCAGTATGTTTAAAGCTATTGTTACAAATACCGCTATGAGGCCTATTGCTATCAAGTTCTCCACTAGGTCTCCTAGAGCAGCGTATTTTTCTTCTAGGATTGCTTTAAATACTTTACCAATGTACTTTGACAGTATTATTACTAGCGGTAAACCCAGTACTAGTATTACCAGTGCTCCAAATACTCTCGGTAAGTAGAATGTAATTGCTCCAAGAACATCAGCGGCTACTCCAGTTGTAACAATCATTCCTAAACCAATAGTTATAGCTATTACGACTATTAATGCTTTAACTAAGCCAGCAATTAATCCCGAGGCGTCGAGACCAGTTGCTTTGAGAGCGGCGCCAATATCTGTTGCTTCAAGCGGTTTATTCATTTTCTCAACTACTAGTTTCACTGCTTTACCAACTAAGTCCCCTATAATGTAACCTACTATGATCACTACGCCTGCTGCGAAAGCTGATGGTAGAGTAGCTGTAAGCCCTGTTAGTAGATTTGATGCACCAAACATGACTGCTACCGCTAAACCAAGAACGAATAATACTAGTAGTATTGTGAGTATTGTTTGAAGCATCGCTGTGAATCCCTCTCTATCACCTAGTGATAAACCAATCAATTTCGCTAAGTACTCTCCCGCTAGAGCCGCTAAGGGTATACCTAGAACTAGTACTACTACGCCTCCTAGTACTCCTATAAGCAAGTTGATGAATGTAGCTATGAATTCTACAGCGGGGCCAGTTAAACCAAGCATGTTTATTGCGAGTAGAATAGTTAATGCAACTATGATACCCATCACAACTGCTCCCAGTACATCTCCGGGGTTAACTCCGGCTTCCTCGAATTTCTGCCCCACAGCTGTTCTCCGCATGAATCTCCACGCTGTTTTATCAAATACGAACTTTATTGCTTTACGTGCAGCATACCCAATAACGTATCCCAGTAGAATGACTACGAGTGCGAGTATAATGGCTGGAATAGCTGATACAATACTCACAGCTACACTAGTTAATGCTTTAACGAGTTCTTCTACAAACATTATTCCACCATTTATAATTAATGACATTAACGTTAATTACTCTTATTCGTTAATGAATCATGCTTAGAGAGAACGTGTTGACGAATAAAGGAGTTGTCCTCGATTTACATTAAAAGTATCATTGTATATTAGTGTATTAATTGACACAGTTTAAGGGGCTTATTGATGACTATTCCAAAGCTTATTTGTACACAGCACCCGGATTCCACTGTTAAAATCACCGTGCAACAGGAAGTTGATGAAGCCATTCAAGGTTACGCAATGTATGGTTGCGAGGAAGTAATGAGTGATTATGAGGGTAAACTAACTCCCTATGCTCAACCAAAGGATATAGTTGTACGGGCCTTAGAGCTTGATTTACCTGTAGGTGATGGATTCTACATTACTCCACGTATACCTAATCCCTCCCTAGAGGAGTTTGATAGAGTTGATTTATCAATTGAAGCAGGCATTATCGCGAACTACTACTCGTTTAAATCTACTGGTGTTCAAGCTGTTAAATGGTTTATTTTACCCATGGTTGAAGACGTGGATATAGTTAAATTGGTTCAAAGGTTGATCTTGAGGAAGCAGAGTGTTCTGTGCGAGGAGCTGAGAATACGTGTGGAACCTCTTCAGTTGATTCCACTAATTGAAGATACTTACAGGCACATATCTGCACGAGAATATATTGTTACAACTGAAAGCCTCGCCTTTCAAGGCGGGGATGAAGTATAAAAGCTTATAAATTCTCTTTGTTTAATTGCCATTGGTGATGAGTATTAAAATCTTTGAGCGGTTAGCGATGATAAATGATCCACGCATAACCCCGAGTCCCAATTGGGATAGGGGTAATGGGCTGGAGACCCAGCCCGGGATTGAACCCCCGAAGGGGGATGTAGTCCCAAACCTCCCCGCACTAGCAAGAACCCTCGCACTTCAGGGCGGGGAGGAGGTCAGTCAGGCTTCTAGGATGTATAGAGAACTAGCATCAAGGTACGTTAACACTATACAGAAGATATCTGATGCTATACCATCTACTAGGGAGAGAGTTTCATGGAAGATCTACGGTAGGTTTCTCCCAGCTCTAGGCGAAATAATATCTGTTCCAAGAGCCATTGTATATACTTCTTCATGGTACGTTGCAGGTATTCCACCAGTTTTCCTCGACGCGGATTACATTTCACACCTGTATAAGCAGGATAAACTCGACGATTTATTGAAAATGTTGCCGAGTTTAATTGAGGAATGGCGGTATGAGTCAAAGTACTACGTTAGAGAAGTCGCAGCTAAAAGACTAAACGACCAAGTTGTTAAAAAAGTAGATGAAGCACTAGACATACTGGGCATTGATGCTACTCCACTTGAAACCTATGAATCACTACTAAAATTAAACCCCGTTGAACCACACATACTCGCACTAGGTAAAATCAGAGGATATCTAGGTTAACTAACATATATCAATGAACATGATACCTTTGACTCCTAGTTAGAATCTGCTTAAATAACGCATCAAACCACGCCACTAAGCATAATTATATAAATAAAGTTTAACCAGACAAAACTCGCTTCTTTCACTCATCAATTCACAGTATTTACAAATAAGTTACAGCTGCATTTGTTTCTTGACTAATGAGTGGAGACTTCGTTCTCGAAATGGGTGTTGACTCAGCACAATATTGTGCAGATTGGAGGAGAAATGGTGAAGTAGTGGTGCACTTAACCATGTATGGAATAAACATAGATGACGTTATAGACGAGATCGCGGGTTTAAATAAAGACATACCCATAGCGATAGGCGCTAAGAAAGTACCAAGATTCTTCTACGAAATAGCAGACTACAATGTAGGGATTGGACACCAACCACGCTCAGAAATAGCTGCACTCGCAGTATTTATAGATTAGGTTATACTATGGGAACGAACTACACTTTAAATTCCCCGGTGCAAAACTGGAAATAATACCATTAAAGAACAGTAAGAGAATAAAGAAAACTTCATGATAAATAGAGGGTCAGGTACTGTATTGATCTCAAATCTCTGAATGACTCATGGCGGTTCCGTATATAAGTAAGTTAGGGGGGTAACATAGTTAGGGGGCGACCTTTGGGATACTTCAACCCTGAACCTAAGAGGAGAAGAGAAGACTTGTTCAACATGGAGAGTGAGTTATCTACTTTAGATAGTGGTTTAAAACGAGGTAAGCTAGTGGTTGTTTCAGGCCTTAGGAGGTATGGGAAGACTTCACTAATACTCACATATCTCAATGAAAAGAGACTAGACTATGTCTACTTAGACTGTAGACTCCTACCTTCAGGAATGATATCATTGAATTCATTCCTGAACCTGCTTGAAGAGGAGTTGAGTAGGCATGACTGGGCTTTAAAGGCCCTGAGAGGTGTTGAAGAGGTTAGTGTTGGTGGTTTTGGAGTTAGGTTTAAAGTGAGGAGTGAGAGATCTCTTCTCCGAGTTCTCCACGCACTGGAGGGTAAGGTCTTGGTTCTCGATGAGGCGCAGGAGCTTAGGAGGTCTGGGTATAGGTTTGACTCTTTAATTGCATATGCATACGACCACCTAGACTTAAAGATCATTGTTTCAGGCTCCATGATAGGCTTACTCTACAGGTTCTTGAGAATAAACGATCCTGAGGCACCACTATATGGTAGAGCATTCACCGAGGTTAAATTGAGGAAACTGAGTGATGCTGAGTCAAGAGAGTTCTTGATTAAGGGTTTTGAACAAGAAGGTGTTAGAGTTAGCGATGAGGTGATCAATGAAGCTATTAAGAGGTTTGACGGGGTCATTGGGTGGCTCACGTACTTCGGCTTCGCTTTAACTACTAGTGGAGAGGACATAGACTCTATTCTTGATAAAGCATCTAAGCTTGCTCTAAGTGAGTTAGAACACGCTCTTAGAGTATATGGTGTTGGTGAGAGAAGGTATAGAGAAGTATTGAAGATAATAGCAACACTCAGTAGAGCTAGGTGGTCTGAGGTAAAGAGAGGTGTTGAGGCGAGACTAGGGAGAATACCCAACAACACACTAGCTACAATAATTAAAAACCTCGCAGACTCGGGGTTCATAAGGAAAGAAAACGAAGAATACGAGATAACAGACCCAGTGCTCCAGCACGGTATTAGGAAATACTATTAATTCCCACCTTAGAGTGAAGCGGCGAGATCGCTATTAGCTTACTCAAGCTATGTTCCACAATAACACTCGGATCCAAGTACAGTGTTCCCGCACCTTCCACCATCGACCCTCAATAACTCTACGCATATTTGTCTAACTAGCGGGTTTTCCCGAGGCGATTATTTGTGAATAGCTGTAATTATTTTTAAATATTTCTTTGTCTCGGGGTTCCCCCGCTTGGCTCGGGTTTTCACTGCTTCACTGCGGGGGCTATCGGGGCTCCACGTAACCCAAAAGCCCCTCATCCGCTGTAGGCCTCTCAACGCCAGGTTCCAAGAGGCAACAACGTCTCTAGATGTTACTGTGTCTCCTAGCTCTACAAACCTGTAGTTTATGAATCTTACTTTCTTGCCATTAGGGGGTTTCCTAGATGTTCTCGCTGGATTTACATACACTGTCTTAATGCACTCTAATAACGCCTTGTACTCTGCGTACTCCTGTATTCTCCTATAGCACCATAGTGGCTTCATCCATGAGAGTCTCTTTCCACCATTATTATTCCCTCTCAATTCATCCAAGTCCTCGAATACTATTACAGCATTGTACTCTCTAGCTACTTCCACGAGCTTTCTAGATACTCTATGTGCTGTGTCTACTAGTATATTCCTCGCTTTACTAAGCCATCTAGCTCTAGTTTTCCTAGCCCACTTCAAAAACCTCCAGTTCCTTGGATGCCTTCTCTGTAGATCCTCAGCGAGCTTACGTAGATGTAGTGCTCTCTTCAACCCCTTAAACGGTATTACACCTATTGAGATTAATTCACTATTTAAATTGATAATAGTGTATGTTATGTTGTTGAAGTTTAAGTCTACACCCATGACTGCCCCAGGCTCTCTAAATACCACGTCTCTATGGAATGTTATATATACAAGTATCCTCCCATACTTATAGCTTACTATTATCTCACCGGGCTTCCAGGAGCCATCGAGGTATTTGTTGAGGTAGCTATACCACTTTAGCTTCAACTCAATCCACTTATCGTGTAGTACCGCTACTCTCAGTGTCTTCCTGTCTAAGTCTAGTTTATAGTCTAGAGTGTGTATTCTAGCTGTTAGCTTCTTGAGTATTGGCTTTGATCCATTATTCTTCTTAGTCGACTCAACGACTTCCTTGGCTCGCCTATATATCTCTGATACATGGTGTGCTCTAAAACCATACTTCACTAATCTACTATAGAACATGACGTGTAACTCCGTCCACGAGGGTACTTCACATAAACCCCAAATCTCATCTACAACTAACTGGACTGATTCACGATATGTCTTCAAGAACTCTATTAATAATCCCTCATCTCCCTTGGGAGTGACCGCCTCCACCCTAGCGGTCACAGTAGCCCTCACAGGGAGACTCATCAGTAAACCCCTCCACCCACTTACTACACCTAGCTTATAAAGCGATTTCACAAAGCACACGCAGAAGAGCAACCACGTATCCACACTTACTTACAACTAATCACAAATATTTTTAGATCAGTCACAGGCTCAACTGGTCTTTATCTCAGAAGAAGTTTCCTACTATAAGTTCTCGAATAACTGGAAATAGTGGTACATGGTTGAGTATAGAGAAATGTGGTTAACTAACATATTCGTACACTTTATCAACCATCTCTTGGACTTCAGGCATTTTTCTACTTCGTGGTCTAGGTATGTTTACATCCACTATTTTCAATACTCTAGTTGGCCGTGGAGACAGTATAATTACTTTATCAGACATTATAACGGCTTCTTCAACGTTGTGTGTAACCATTATAATGGATTTAACGGGTAGTATTGAAGAAAGCCATATGTCAAGTACCTCGCTCCTCAAGCTCTCAGCTGTTAATGGGTCTAGGTTTGAGAATGGCTCATCCATTAATAAGACATCGGGCTCTATTGCTAATGCACGTGCAATGTTAACTCTCTGCTTCATTCCACCACTGAGCTCGCTTGGGTAAAAATCCTCAAATCCCCCTAGTCCAACAACTTTTAAAGTCATTCTGGCTTTCTCAATGGCATTACTTTTCTGCATACCAGTAGCTATTAGTGGTAGAATTACGTTGTCTAGCACAGTCATCCATGGTAGAAGCGTGGGGAATTGAAATACGAAGCCGATAATGGGCTTTCTATTGAGGTTAAAAATAACTCTCCCCCCACTGGGTTTCTCCACGCCTGCAATTATTCTCAGTAGTGTTGATTTTCCACACCCACTTGGCCCAATTATGGAGACGAATTCCCTGCCTACTTCGAAGCTAATGTCTTTAAGTACCTCGACTTCTCTCCCCCCGCTTATATAGCTCTTTGAAACCCCTACAACCTCCACGACATGGTTCTTACTCGACGACATAGTAACCACGTATTTTCCCCAGTATTCTAGCCCAAATCATCTTATTGATAAATACAACTACTAAACTCATGAAAAAAGATGTTGATAAAACACCAAGTACGTCGCCTGCTTGGGCTTGTTTATTAAGTAGACTACCCACACCACCCATGTCCACGGTTAAACCTCCGAGCACTATGTACTCTGCTGCGATCGAGGCATTCCACGCACCTCCCGATGCTGATAAACCCCCTGCAATTATGCTTGGGAGGAGGGATGGTATGAATATTCTCGATAAGTATAGTCTCCCCTTTACATTATAGATCTCCGAGAGCTCTATGATACTCTCCCTTAGACTAGATAAGCCAAATATTAAAACATTGAAGAACACATACCATAGAGAGCCTTGTAGGTAGACAAACATCATTACACATTGTGGAAACCCTTTTAGAAGCGGTAGTAGTATTGGCCACCACATCATTGCAGGAATTGATGATAATACTTCACCCGACATAACCATTATTTTCCCTAGTTTTAGCCGAGTGTGGGAGATGTAGGCTAGTAGTATTGATACTGCGAGTCCTGTAACAACTACTAGGTATACTCTGATGAGAGTTCTTGGTGCTACTCTTAGGAAGTCTACTCCATACTCTAGGATTTTACTGTATAATGAATTATCGAGTGCTAGTCTAGTGTGGTATTGGTAGAGGAGTAGGGGTAGTATAGAGCAAATTATTATATGGGTACTCTTAATTTTAACTCTAGCAACAACATTATATGCCGCGACTACTTTCTCCACTATAAAACCCCAGGTTTTAGAGAGTGCTTTATCGATAACATCATATGCCTTCATAAATCCTAGAAGAGTTCTTGTACCTGTGTATTTCATTGTAAATGGGTTCCAAATAATGAGGTAGGAAACTAAGATAACCATGAATAGTGCTATTAAACCAGTAGTATATGCTATGGTACTGCCTTCTTCGAATGCCTTTATGATGAATGAACCCAGTCCTTTCAGTCTATACTCAACTCTACCCATTGAGATTACTTCAGCGCTTGTAAGGAAGAACCAGCCGCCAGCCCATGAAATAATGCTATTTGCCGCGATAGAGCTCTTCGAGGCGGGTAGGTATATGTATAGAAACCTGTGAATTAATGGTAGTTTATACACTGCTACTAAGTGATCGATTGATGAGTCTAGGGATTTAATACTCGAGTAAACGCCGAAGATCATGTTCCAGACAAGACTAGTAGTTATTAAAAATATTGAGCTCAGCTCGCCACCAGCTACTGGTCCCAGTGTAGTTACAAATACTGCGAGTACGGCTGGGAAGAAGCCGAGTATGGGTATTGATTGGAGAACATCGAGTATTGGGAGTAGTATCGACTCAACATACTTGTTCCTAGCCATTGCAACTCCTGTAACTATTGCTAGTATGAGGGATAGCATGTACGCTGCAAGCATTCTCCCTAGGCTTAGTAGTGTAGATAATGTAAGCTCCAGTGTTAATTCGCCGGGGTTCATTTAGTCACCGTGTTTAAACTTATTAAGGGAGTTATGTTATTAAATGCCTATATTGGTGTATAGAGGGATTGTCGAGTAGCGAGCATAGTTATGTACTTCCACATAATGCACAACTGGATCACGTGTTAGGCCTACTTGAAGCAATTCATAGTCTTGGAGACTCCGTGGATCCAATGAATCTCGGGGATCTTCTCGGAGAACAAATCGATATGCTACCACACATAATTGATGTAGCCTCTTCATTGAGGCTAGTGGAGGTTGTAGATAATGGGAATATTAAGTTAACCCAGCTGGGATTGGAGATTGTAAAGGGGCATGTTCGGCATGTTAAGAGTAAACTAAGAGAGGTTATAGATAATATTGAGCCATTTAAAACCATTATTAACGAGTTGAAGGCTAAAAAGAGACTTAGAGTAGAGGAGTTCATAGATATAATAACAAGGTTTTATCCACGAAACACCCAGGAGGCAATGAATACACTGCTCCAATGGGGTGCATTTCTAGGTCTCTTTAAAATGAGCTCTGATGACAAGTATATTCATCCCATCGGGAAAATATGATGTCAAAGGAAGTAGACCACTATAAAGTAATAGATTCCGCTTTTTGCAACTTTTTTGTTTTCATATAAGTTTAAGTACATATCTAAGTACTCAAGATGTGGGGCTCCCGGGGTAGCCCTGAACACCCCCAAGCCCAATGAAAACCGAGCGGGATGCAGGGGAACAAAGATGAAGCGATGAAAACACATAAAGTCATATAAACCTATATGAGAGCTAAACCCCTTATGTAATGTGTTTGACTAAACTATGTTAATTAGCGGGGGCTTTGAGGGTGTATATGTATTCTCGTGGGGATTGTTTAATAGTTTAGTTGGCTTTTAAGGGTTTATTATATATTTTTAGAATATTGTGCAGGCTGTAGTCTAAACTAGGAGTTTAATGTGTGAATTAGCAGGAACTATTAGTATTCGTAGAGTTGAGCTTGAGGGGTGCGGTAGCTCAACGCGTTTTTAATACAGTGTCTCAACGGTCTTCAATACTGCTCTCCGCTTCACCTTTAAGTAGACTCGCTGAGCATACTAAGAGCTCGTAAAATTGGTGCTTTAGTATATTCCATAAAGTAAATCTTTTTAACTTGTTCATTGAGGAACAATATTTCCTTGGTGAATTCCTTTACTTGCGGGTACCCATAGTATTAAATCCCCAGATGTATTAATGAATTAACAAAAAGCAAATTTAGACTCCGAGAATTCAGGTGTTTTAACGATTTATGGGAAAAGTGTGGGATATAGAGTGTTTCATTCGTTACTACGTATGAACCCATGGTCGTAAGCAATGTGAACGGGCATATGTTATGAGAGATTATAGAGTAGTGGGGCTGATTGGTGATATCGCTGTTAACAAGTATTTGGAACTTTAATTACTCTCCATAAGAGACTCTCTTCTTGAGAGTTACTTTTAAAATCATAAGTATTGGTTTAATCCATTGAGATGAGATCGTGGAGACGAAGAATATAGTATTTGGTATCATAGTAATCGCTGTAGTAGCTGTAATGGCAGGCTATGTAATTAGTTCACATGCTCAGGCGACAACCACACAGACAACAACGTATCAGCCCCAGGTATTATTGAGATATCATGGTAAATTTGGAAGAGGCTCAGTATTATCAGCAGTGGAGGTAAGCCCGGAGTATAATTCAACAGTATTAAATATACTGCGATCTAACTCGGAGACATCACAGCTGATGAATCAAGGTTACAGCGTTGTAGCGATTCGGCCATTGATAAAGGCATATGTAGATGCTAATGGTGATGTATCGTTTAAAGCTACACAGTCGATAGTTGTACTATCTAATAGTACAGCGGTATACACGTACCTAGTAGACATCTCCAACAACTCCGTAAACCTTATATCATACCACTCACTAATTTACCGACAAGAGTGCATGTGTCCATGTAAAACTCCAAGGTAAGTTTTTATTTTTAATCATCATATTTTTTCCAGGTGTCTTTATTGCGGAATGATCTCAAAACTGTTTTACTCGCCACTACTTGTGCTTTATTAGTAGTAATACCCCCTCTATTCGTATACTTCACGTATCCAAATACTGGAGGTTACGAGACCGGCTTAGAGGAAGCTTTAACGGATCTACCAGTTAAACCTCCTTCGTTCCTCATAGGTTCCATGAGTATTGGTTTTCACCGGGGAAGAAGCCCGATTGTGAGACCGGAGATAGAGAAGGTGGGTAGAGTTATTTATGCGTATTGGCAGGAGAGGAGGCAAAGGGTTTTACTTATTCTGCAACCTCGTTACATAGGTGAAGAGAGTGGTAGAATTATTTCAGCTAACGACGTAGCATCATTGATCATGAATAATAACGCAACTCTCGTGGTAGAAGTATTTGAAACACATAGAGGATTTGTCGGGATAGTTATAGAAGTTCATTTAGGTAATCAAACATATTATGCAATACGGGGTTAATGGGGTCTCCATTGGATTTCTACGGCATAACTCTACTAGTATTAAATACTATTAGCTTTGTTTTATTCCTGTACATCTCTATTTTCTTCACTAGATCATATTTAAGGGCTAAAATCGAGTCCCTTGGGTTCTTTTCACTATCATTTATTTTATTAACATTGAGTCGACTGATTTCCGCGGTTTCCACGGCTTTAGAAGATCCTAAGCTCTCCCTCGCGATGCATACTTTGTCGTCTTCAACGGCTTCAGCGGCTTTTCTCATAATGTTGTTTTCTATTAGATTCTCGGAGAGAGAAGAGGTGTTTATTGTAGTCCCACCGCTTATAGCGCTGTCTTTTCCTGACTTGATATCGTTTGCGCTTTCTTTTGTGACGTCTCTCTTAGTTAAGGGCAAGTACTTGAAAAACTATATACTCATGCTTTCAATAACATTCCTGCTTAGAGGTGTAGGTTCTCTCCTTATGCTTACTCAGCTAGGCTTATACCTTATCATATTCTCGGAGTTTCTAATGGCACTTGCAACTCTACTATTTGCCTTATATCATTTGAAGAAGGTTATAGTAGTATGAAGAAGAGGAGCAGGCTAGAGCTCATCATGGAGATCCTAGAAGCAATAAACTCGGAAGAAGGGATAAGTCCTACATGGTTATCTATTAAAGTAAACTTATCTTATGATAGGGTAAAGAAGATCCTGGATGATTTAATAGCACGTGGATTAGTAGAAAGTCTCCCATCAGATGAGCGCAAAGGCTCTGCAAAACTGGTTTTAACCACTAAGGGGGTGGAGCTTGTTAAAGAACTTAGAAAAATGAAATCCCTGCTAAGAGATTATGGGCTTCTCTAACTAAACTTTATTTACACCGACCGTTAAGACGAGGTAGCCTTGAGTTTTATTGAGCGCTATTAAACCTTATGAAGGAGACATTTGATTATAGAGAACCCACTACTCTGCCTATAATTGCGTGGGCCACCACGATAACCAATGCTTTGGTCACCATGTCTAAAACAGCTACACAGTTATCTACGACTGCGTATTCGATAACCCAGTCGCCGAGGGTACACGGAGTACTCAGCAACTCGGACGAGGCGACAAGATGATTATACTCGGGGCATTAGTAGTAATCATAGTAGTTTTGCCGGTATTCTTATTAAAGAGGAAGAAGTAGAGGGGAACGCAGCACAGAAAAACCATCCCTTGAGGCTAATACGTCTTTTTAAATCACGATATTAAACCATAATACCTCCTAGCTCACCGGGATATCGTAGTGCCCTTCCTACTTCACTTGGTGTGTGTCTAACTCCACTTAAATAGTTGTGTAACTCCCTGGTAATGACTCGGCACTTTAAGGGTTCTAGTAAAACCCCGCTCCTCTCGACACGCGCTCCAATGTAAGCCTTCTCGCGTCCTCATTGAGAGCACTAATGCTGATCCCTGCATACTAGGGATCGCCTGGCATTATTTCCCCAGTATTTCACACCCCCCACGTAAAAACGTGAACCATTAGGGGTTAATAAGGATCTAGTGCGGCGGCCGGGATTTGAACCCGGGATCTCCGGCGTGGCAGGCCGGCGTCTTAGTCCAGGCTAGACGACCGCCGCACCGATAAAGATATATTGTATCAGTGTTTATAAATGATTTCCACTAGTTTATACTTCCTACTTAATTTTATTAAATGGTCATAGTTCTCCGATATAAGTTCTCTTCGTTTACGTTGAACCAGGAGATGAGTTGAGTAAAAAATAGTGTTGTTTATTAATGGTTAAAAAGTTACACTAGTAGATTCTTACCGTGGAAATTATTGGTATTTCGTAATGCTCGAAATATGGATAAGGTGCACCTCCTTCTAACCAACCAATACTTGTTACGGCGACTGGTAATAGTGCTGATACAGGTATAATGTATGTTCCCTTTGGTGTTGCGTCTTCATATTGAATAGTTATATTGGCTGTTAGTGTTTTAGCCGTAGTGTCTCTTGTAACTATGGTTGCATCCACTAAGACACCTTTTTCGAGTAGACTTGGTATATATGCTAACCCAGTAGTGGTATTGTATATTGCTTCTCCATTATGCATTAATTCTAGTGGTAGAACTTGCTCAGCGTATAGTGGTGTTTTAATTGATAGCGTTACGGTTATGGTTTTAATTGTCCTATAGTAGTGTGTCATTGCTCTCAATGTCACGGGGAAGACTTCGATTGTAAATGGTTCTGCGTAATCAGTACCCCTGAACTGGATGTTTCTAACAACTACTCTATAGACACCTGGTGATGTAGCTGGTGCAATTATGAATGATTCTCCCGGCATGTAGGCATCCCAGAACCTGGTTGGATTATAGCTTGAACTACGGGTGGGATCTATCGTCAACTCAGCGGCCAATTGTACACTGTTTACTCTATATGAGTATACGCTGTATGTATCATAATCCACCATGTAGTACGTGTATGGACCGTATACTTGTACATCGAGGTTACTCGCGTAGTTTAAGTTATCGTATGTTGGCCAAGTTACTCTAACTCCTAGCGCCCAAATATATCTAAGTCCTGTGCCAACGACAACCTTGAATACTCTCCAATCACCTGACTCATATCTCCATGAATAGTCGAATGCTCCGCGGAGATAAGTGTTCTTTCTGGGAGTGTTCTCCGTGTATGGGTATATTCTGTATACTTTTTCGCTTGTAATTTCTAGTGGGACGAAGAAGGAGACCGGTACAAGGTACTTGAGGTTATTGTTAAGTTCTTCTACCACAATGTAACCACTGTAGAAGCCTGGTTTCGATGGTTTCCTAATCGAGACTAGGATTGACCGACTGCCATCTGAGAGCGTTAGGTATGATGGTGAAGTCTTTACTTGAGTCCACGGAACTAACTTATAGCCGGTAACTCTTATTTCAACGGGTAAAACACCTCTATACGTTGAGCCTGAAACGCCTAGTCTTAACACTAGGGATTTCGTTAACCCTGATACATCTATGCTCATATATCTCTGTGTTAGAGCCTCTATCTCATTCAATTTTTCACCTAGTTTACCGATCTGAATTCTAAGCGTGTTAGCTCTACGTATATCGTAGGATATTCTGCCTGTTTCAAGCCAAGAGAATAATCCATCTTTATTGTAGTCAACCCAGTACGCTAACTCCAATATACTCGTAGGAATTCTAAGCGTGTAATTACCTTGTCTTCCACCAGCTTCAAAGTACTCGTATGGATAGATGGCTTCTATTTCGAAGAAGTCATAGTTCAACAACGCGCTAGTATTTAGCATTACATGCCCGTATACCGTGTAACCTGTAACATTTAATAGTATGGTGTCACCACTGCAACCCACTATTGGAGTATCCAGCGTTTTCACCATGATGTTGCATAGTGGGATTACTCCAACCGATTCTAATCTCGCTGGGTAAACTCTATATGTCCCAGTGCCTTCTACGATGAGTGTTCTAGTGGCAGAGTACTTGACTAATGGTACGAATATTTTTGGCTCATACCAGGTTCCAGCGTAACCAGTGGATTCTCCATAGGTTATTGCTGCGTAGTTTAAACCTAGTTCAGCGAAGACATCGTTGATTAAGTCCTTTGAGTAAACTTTCGGGTACGAAGAATCAAGCACGGCGGTAACAGCTCCATACGCGTTGACGAATCCAGCACCTTGCGAGAGCTCGTCGAAACCCATGTCTTTAGCATTATTCATTAAAATTGTTTTCAATAAGTATGGTGCCATTCTAGAGCCATACGCCGACTTATAAGCTGATACCACGAGTGCACCGACGCCTGCCGCCATTGGAGTAGCTTGACTAGTACCACTGAACAAGTTGTATGCTAATCGACCAGTTAAGTTTCTAACACCATAAACGTTGCCCAAGGCATCCCATGTCCTACCAATAGCCCAAGCAAATGAACCAACAGCGACAACATCTGGTTTAACAACACCTATTTCTGTTGGTCCTCGATTACTCCAAGATATTACTTCTCTACTAGAGCCTGGTAAACGGTATCCATACAGTGGTCTGTAAGTGAACTCCGTCGCCGCACCTACACTAATAGAGAGTGATGAGCTTGCTGGAGTGGAAACTGTGCCATATCCTGGTCCACCGTTACCAACTGCTACGAAGTGCATTGTACCTGAAGTCAATATCGTGTAATCGAATATAACGCTATTTGGATCAGCTCCAGTATTCCAACCCCATAGAGCCCACCCACTCGCACCATATGAGTTGCTTGTTATATCCACCTGGTGCTCACCCGTATAAACCCAGCTCCAATCAAGACCTCCAAACGCTATCCATGGGTTAACTAGTAGGTTTGGCCATAAGTACCTAGAACCTATTCCATATGGTGTAACTATGTCGAAGCCTGAGAAGAAGTATATTGAGACCGCTACTGTTCCAAAGTAGAGTGCTGGAGCAGCAGCTATTTTTGCTGCGGGCGCTTGACCAGAGATGCTTTTAACTCCATACCCCGTTTGAGCATAGAAATCTCTACCAGCAGCTGTGTTAGCGCAGAAAGTGCCGTGGCTATGGTAGTCGTATTCTATCACCACGTAGTCTCCATATTGATCTAGACCGGGCCACACTACTGCAACTGGTTCATAATTCCACATTTCATACATTATAACGTCAGCTGTAGAATAAATATATAGTGGATCTGTCTCCGACATTAATTCTTTCCAGACACCGATTTTTTCCAGAATGATTACGAACGCCGAGTCGTAAACATACCCAGCTAGTGCTCCAACAGAGTAATCTCTTATACCGTCTCCATCTAGGTCTCTAGCTATTACTTCATTACCGTAAGTGATTGGTTCTTCGTCGCCGAAAGAGAAGTCTGGGGAAGTTCCAATACTACCTGGTATCGTTATCCCACAACGTGATGTCACATTGCGAACTAAGTATAAAGCTGTAGTTGTATCAGCATATAATGTGTCATAATATCTATCTCCATTGGAGTCTACTAATATAATCGGTATTGTATATACTAGGTTGCCAATGGGTAGTGAGAGTGTTTGAAACGCTAGTCCAAATTTCACGGCTCCATAGTGTGGTATATCACCAATGTACCATGTATCCGGAAATGTTAACCACAGCGAACTAGGGCCACAGCTAGCGTATGCGTAGAGGCTATTAGTCCATTTGAATACGTAGTATGGTGGATAAAACACATATAGGTTACTAGCGTTTATGTAAATGTATCCATTACCTAGATCAACACCTTCCACAGGAGTCAACACTAGGCCCAAACTACTAGCATCAAATATTAACGGTAACCCGTATTCATCTCTCGCTATAGCCTCTAATCCTAGTCCCGGTGAACCATAGTCTACGCCAGTATCTATTATTGCTAACCTCGTTTCTTCACCTCTCACACCATACTGAGTCCAGACATCATAGGCTCCTGTTATTTCAACTGTGTAGTGGAAGTTCCCGCTTCCTGCATTGCTAGTTTGCAGGATCTCTGCGAGCACGGGATCATTGGAGACTATTTCACTGAGCTCCTTTCGCTCCTTGTTGATTAATACATCTAGTCTAATATCCGGTAATACTGCGAGAACTCCAGGGGTTGAAGCTAATTTAGGTAGTTGATCTCTAGCTATAACAGCGATTACAACATTATAGATGTGTGTTGGTAAAACAGCTACAACTCCTAGTACTTTACCTTTCAACACTATTTGTGAAGTACTCTTATCTAGAACTATGATAACTTGTCCGAATTCCCCCCTAGATATAATTTTGAACTCCTGGGACTCCGGGGGAGTGAATGATAGTAATGCAGAGTCCTCGACGTATGCGCCGTGCTTCCAGAAGTCATCACTCATTAGTATTGAACTAATATATGCTCTACTGTATCCTGGTTTTAAACCTGCTTGAATAGTTGTCGCTTGCGCAGATGATACGTGGGATAGAATTAATATCAGTATTAATAAAACTACACTAACAGATTTGAGAATTCTTGGCTTCACCTCCCACACCCACATTAATAAGAACAAGAAGTAATATAAAAACTTATTTTTCCTAAACGCAACATAAAAACATAAATATTTAATTAGAATAATGTAGTAAAAGAACTTTAATGATAAATGCCATAGTGTACTATTATATTGAGTGCCTAGGAGTTAATGTAAAGATGCTGAGAATGAGTGCTTTTAGTTAAATTTTGGTTAATTTTTCCAAGTTTATTGATGCCTTCTTTTCATGTATTTTTCTATAGTTTCAGGGATACCGTTTTCCGGTAGATAAATCGGTTGGTACCCTAGTTCTTCCCGTGCTCTTCTTATTGATAAGGGGCCGCGTGCAGGGTAAATCATTGTTCCTGGGTCATCGCCGAAAACGCACTGAGTACTTGGGAGGTGCTCTTTGACGATGTCACATATTTCCCGGAGACTATACATTTTACTTATACCTATATTGTATACTTTGCTACGTGGTTTTCTTGTCTTCAAAGATGATTCCACTGCTTGAACAGCGTCTAAAACATGTAATGGTTCAACCTTCATTTCCCCACTAAACTTTAGAACCGCTGGTTCTCCTTTAATAGCTGACTCTATAATGTAGTTAATGGGCCTAGTGCCAGTATATGATAATCCAAAACCATACATCATGGGGATCCTTAGAGCAATGAAATCCAAGCCGTAGAGTTCAGAGTACTTTAACCCCAAGTACTCGGAAGCTAGTTTAGTAACACCGTAGATACTTATAGGTTTCTTAGGATAATCTTCATCTATTAGAACGTTCTCCGTTACACCATATACGGCTTCGGAGCTTGTGAAGACTACTTTTTCAACATCCATTAGACGAGCTGCTTCAAGTACATTTAAAGTGCCTTCAACGTTGATCCTGAATGCTCTTGGAGGATTTTCCTCGCTTTCAAGCGTCAGCACTGTTGCAGTGTGAACAATGTTTTTCACATTAAATCTCTTAACTACTTCCAGCAATCTATGGAACTCTAATATATCTCCCTTAATGAATTTTATACGAGTGAAATCTAAATCATAGTAGTTTCTCAGGTCACTTAAGCGCGGTATACTTAAATCATATGCTAGTACATTAAACTCTTTCCTACCGAGTTTTTCCATTAAAGCTAATCCTAGGTAGCCGCAACCACCAGTTATTAATGTACTCATATAAACTACCCATGTAATCATGTGAGAATATAATAATAGTTTTATCTTAAACCTGGTTTTTTAGACCTAAAAGAACTCCATTAAAATCTTGTTCAGAAACATTATGCTTTCATAAGCTGCTTGATCCGGGTTGTTAAAGTATGGAGGTATCTCAACGGATAAGAACCCATTGTAATTTACTTCTTTGAGTACTCTGAAGAGGGTTTTATAATCTATTTGACCTTTCCCCGGAACGAGATGTAGGTGCAATTGGTCGATAGTGTCACTTATATGTAGGAGCTTTAAGTGATTTCTATACTTCCTTATAATATAGTACGGGTTTTCCAGCGATGCAATGGCGTGTTCAACATCCAATATCAAACCTAGATCTGGGAGTCTTTTAACTACTTCTCCGAAATACTCGTACTTGCTTAGAACTGGTATGTATGGTGATAATAGGGCTCTAACTTCGGGTTCCACGGCTGCTTGAATACCGTATTTTTTAGCGTAATCATGTAGTTCTCCTAGTGCTTGAATAGTTTTCTCCCAAGCAACCGAGAAATTCTCCCCAGGCTTATAGTAGAGACCGTAACCAAGGTTAACTAATGGAGAATCCAGTCTCCGAGCTAGCTCTATACGCTTTTTCCCAGCTTCTACATCCGTGTATGGTATCCCTGCTTGAACAGAGTAAACGATTAAACCATGTTCTTTCAGGAGCTTTTTAACGTTTTCAACCTCGCTCTCAGTGTAGTTCATGAGATGTGTTCTAGCTAGTTCTATTCCTTCATAACCCATTACCGCAGTTTTCCTTATTACTTCATCTATTGGGTGATCTATATATACATTGGTTTTCAAACCTATTCTAAACATCATACCCACCATATATACAATTCATCGCGAGGAGGGTTTAAATATAATAAAAAATACTATTTAAGTAAAAAGATCCTTTACTCATATTAACCTTTCGAAGCTCTGTATTGTTGCAGCCAATTCAATACATCTTCTCCAATATCATTCTTATGGTCTTGTAGGAACTTGCTGTATATCTCCAAGAATGGCTTTGGATCGGGATAAGTCACAGTCATGTACTTCTTTATAATGGTATCTAACGCTATTTGCTCATATAGTACATCCCATAAGCTCTTAATCTGAAGTGCCTGCTGTATGGCTGTCAAAATGATTGCTTGTAAAGATGGCGGCATGGATTCAAATTGCTGTTTATTAATTAATATAACGTGTGTTCCAATCATCCATGGGAATATAGCCATATATTTCTCCATTTCATACCATTTTGAAGCTACATATCCTATGAGGTCTTGATCATGGCCTTGTATAGTTCCACTCTGCAATGCAGTAGCTATTTCACTGTAAGGCATTGGTATTGGTAATAATCCTAGTCTTTGAGCTGCATCTACAACAATTGGGCTTTGTATAACTCTCACTTTTATGCCTTTCAAATCATCTATGCTATATATGGGTTTATTGACTGTGGCAAAGTATCTTCTACCATAGTATGATGGACCAAATATTAGTACGTTTCCAATATCTTCAGCGGCTTTTTGCAATCTCTGTTTACATACATCGGATTGCGCGAAAGCCCAGTACTCGTCCAGGCTCTGGAACAATCCCGGTACATCGAAGAAGAGCAATTGATTTGTGAAAGATGATAAGACTGATACAGATGTAGACGTCATGAATATTGTTCCAGCTCTCACGTGTTCGACATTGTCTTTTTCTGCACCTAACTCACCTGCCGTATGAATTATCACTTTTACCCTTCCATTGGTTAAGTTTTCTACAACTTGCTTAAAGATCTTGTGGATTAAGTTGTGGTCGTTGCATTCTCCCCATGGGTTAAGGTTACATGGGTTTGGCGGTATATGTGTGGCTGTATGTAGTTCCATTTGAGGTATTTCTGATGGTGCAATGGTGACTGTTTTTTCCGTAGTAGTTGTTACTGTATATGCTCCCGTTGCTCCTGGAGCTGTTACTGTAACTGTGGTCGTCTGCTGAGCTGGCGCCATCGCACTACCAGCAAAGTACCCTACTACACCTGCAACAACTATTAGTACAGCTAGGACGGCTATTAGTGACGTGGAGGGCTTCCCAGAACTCATAATTACACCCATAAATATATTGAAGCCCCTCCTTTTTAAATGTTTTTACTTTAGATTTACTTTAGAATGGTTTAATAACATAGTTAGCGTGTTTACTAATCATGTCGAGAACTAACTTAACATCACTGCACTTAATTTGACCTAGTGCAGTGGGTTTCTCTAAGCAGCAGTATAGGAGCTTTGAGCCTAATAATGTGAACGCTATTCTCTCCTGCGGGTTAGTGCTCATAGGCATAACAGCTATGTTATCTCCTAGTTCCAGTAGAGATGCGAGATAAGCTCTATAACCTGGAAACGGGGTTGTCGCTATTTTAACTATTAATGCTTTATCCATGTATTTCTTAACTTTCTCCTTAATAATATTCCAGTCCACGTTTGAGGTATTGAAAACATGTATTGATGCAATTTTATCTTCATAGTTTACGTTACGATGTTTCTCAACGAACTCTATTTCCACATCATATAGTATTCCCAGGTCACTTAGTTTTTTGAGTAGGAATAGTTTTGTTTCGTCAGGGTGCTTCTTTACACCTCCCTCCGTGAAATCCCTCAGAGTAACAAGTATTTTTTCTCGATTTAGTTTCTCGTAGGGTATAATTAACGGATTATCCATGTAATCTACTCTTAGCTCAACTAGATCTACTAGGCCTTCAGCTGAATTTATTTTCTCTAAATCATTTAGAGAAGTAATAGGTAGAGCTGCTACAAGAAGAGGCTTAATGGGTTTCTTAATCACTTATACCACCAATAAAGACTATGAGGTAGAGTGTAAAAAGCTTTATGAGTACTTCTACTCTGCTAACTTACATGAATATTCATTGCATTTGAAACACTACTTTCAATCCTTCGCCTTTATCAGCTACTTCGAATGCTTCGGCACATTCTTCGAGTCTAAATCTATGAGTTATAACTTTTACTATCTTGTCAGCGAAATCTCGTCTTCTCAGCAACCTGATACTGTCATAGTAGTCTCCAACATATATTATGGAGCCTTCTATACTTAGTTCGCCTCTAACAAGCGGAAACACCTCAACCTCCGCTTTATGACCCGTTAATCCTAACACTATAGCTTTTCCACTTGGCTTAACCCACTTAAATAACTGTGCGAAAGTCCCACCTGTACCTACGGTATCTATTACGTAATCCGCTTTATCTCCATCAAAATAATTCTTAATGACTTCATCTGCAGATGGATCCTGGGTATTTACAACTTTTCGAATACCTATCTCCTTGAGGATCTTTACACGTGATGATACTATTTCAGTTATAACCACATTAATATTCATGTACTCTAACGTGAGAGCTGTCATAGCTCCTATTGATCCGCCCCCAAGCACGAGCACGTTGTCGGATGGTAAAATATTAAGATGCCTTATTGCTCGTAGAACAACGGATAAAGGCTCCACTAGAACTGCTGCTTCATAAGACATGTTTTCAGGTATTCTCCACAAGAACTTGCCTGGAACTTCAACATACTCTGCGAAGACACCGTTCCTAGTGACTCCATATATGATTTTTCTCTCACAAATGTTCATTCTACCTTTTCTACAATAGTAGCATTCGCCGCAATAAATATTGGGTTCAATTACCACAATGTCTCCTACGTTGAAGCCACTAACGTTTTCGCCAATATCTGTTATTACTCCAACAGCTTCATGCCCTAGAACAAGCGGTGGTTTAACTGATCTCTTCCCCCTATAGATCTCGAGATCGCTACCGCATATACCAGCCATAATCACCTTAACCATCGCCTCGTTCTCAGATATCTTAGGGTGAGGAATCTCCTCGAATGATACTTTAAACGGTTCTCTGTAAACACAGGCTTTCAAGCTCGTGCACCTGCTTTGATTGCTTCATAATAAACTAAATCCTAGCACTATTTACTGGTATAACATTTAAATATTTTAACAAAACACGGATTATTATTACGTATTGAAATCCATGAGGAGAGATTGATCAATGAAAAATGATTTAAAGTCTTAATCCTAGTAGCTTCGGTAACCATAATGCGATATCCGGTATGAACACCATTAGAACATACAGTATTATTGATGGAATTAACATGAAGAATACTTCCTTGAATACTCTACTGTTCAGCGGTATTTTCAAAGCTCCACATGCTGTAGCTAGAACTGTTCCCACGGGGGGCGTAACTGTCCCTATTAAATTACCCAGTGCGAATATACCGTTTACTAGATATGGACTTATACCCATTGGTCTAAGTATTGTAGCTAACACCGGGGCCAAAGTGATATTGAATATTATTAGGTCAATGAACATTCCCATTATGAGTAGTATTACCTCTACAACTAGTAACGTTAAAGTAACCGATATTAAGGATATTTGCTGAAGCATACTGTCTAATACAACATAGACTTTACTCATGCTCCAAACATAGCTGACCATATAGGATGTAGAGATCAAGAAGTATACCACCGCTGTCGTAGATGCGCTTTGAATAGCGATTTTTCGAAGCGTGGATAAGTTAAGCCTCCTATATGCAATAGCTATTAGTAATGATACTATGACACCTATTGCACCAGCCTCCGAGACTGATACTAATCCCATGAAAATTCCTCCTAGTACACCTATTGGCACTAGAGCAATGGGCGCTGCTTTCAGAATGTTTTTAAGGTAAGAATCCTTCCTCGTAGAATCCTCTTTGTATACTTCACCTATTTTTCTCCGAGTAACAACTACTGCTTCCCATATCAAGAGGATAATGGTATATAGAATTCCGATACCGCCTACGACAGCGAAATTAGTTAGTACTGATGTATTAGTTGATACTGATAACACTAGAGCAGGTATAGATGGAGGAATTAACGCTCCAAGAGGTGCTGCAACACTGACTACTGCTAAAGCGTGTTCTTTGGGGAATTTTTTCCTGATCATCTCTCCTCCAAGTAAACCTGCAAATGCTCCAGCGGTTGCTACAGCGGAACCAGTTAGTAAACCAAATATTGCTGAACCTATAATTACCATGAACGGTAGCCCATACCTCTTTCTACCTAGCACAGGGTATAACAAGTCTATTAGTAGTGATGTTAATCCAGTTTCACTAAATATTACTCCCATAGCTACGAACAAGTATATTGCTATGAGCGAAAACGATTGGAATGGTTGATAAAATGCTTTTATTAACAAGTATGGATCAATTGTTATAATAGTAGATGCTATGATTACACTGCATAAACCCAGCGAAACAGCTAATGGTACACCAGCTAAAACTAGTATGAAGAACGATATAAAAAACGTTAGAGTAGCCAAAGTAGGAGTATCAAGCGGTATCATTGTGTTTCACCTGTTAATGTAACCACGATCTTTATGGTGTACCTTAATATCATGAAGGAGAAAGCTATTATTAACCCAGAGTAATAAACAGCGTATGGGAATCTCATGTACTCCGTTCTTCCTTTTGTTAGTATTGGAAACTTTAAGTAAATGAAGTATAGCATTAACGCTGAGAAACCTATGGAAACCAGGTATATTAAAACACGGTATATTCTACCAATTCTCTTCCTAGCCACGATTTTATCGTAGAGAATTGGCGTGTTTATGTGATCACCCGTTCTCAGTACAATACTCATGCCTAGGCATACCATCCACAGGTTCAATAATAGAGATACTTCTTCCTCGAAGGGAGTAGGGTATTTTAAAAAGTACCTAGAGAAGGCTACACCAACCAGCATTAACACTAAGATTATTCCAAGGTATGTGAATGGCTCCTCAATGAAACCTAGTACTTTGTCAAATACTCCTAGCGCTCTCCTTGTTTTACTCATTTTATGCACATGCTTCACTAATTATCTCCCATGCATATTTATACTCCGCATATTAAAAATAAAAATAAGTATATTCTACTGATTAGTTATTTTCCTTGCTCTTTCTGCTGCGTTGATTCCTTCAGAGTTGGAAGCTCCTCAAATATGGTTACCGTTAATTCGCATCCTTCTTTACCCATTTCCGCTAGAATGAGCTCTGATGCTGGTACGCCTTTATTCTTTACTTCGTCTGCAATGTAAATCAATATATTCGCAACTGGGCAAAGTGTGTACGGTGGCACTTTCTTCTCCATTAATTCCTCATCTATCCTCCTATGTATGCATCCCTTAACGTTTACCTTAACCGCTCTACCAACTATTAATCCTTCGAACTCACCTACTGGTCCAACATTGTAACTTAAATCTGTTACAAGCCCTAGATCTTTCAAGTACTTGCCGATTTTCTCGAGTATAGTGTTCCAATCATCTGTGTCTTTAACTAGCTCCCTGATTTTACCGGCGAAGAAGTCTCTTCCAACTAGGTATGTTCTAAATCTAGCTCCTTCACCACGTTGCTCGTATAGTGCTTTCTTTAATCCTTTAACCAGGCTATTGAAGTATTCAATCAGGGTTTCACGGGACTCCATTCTCAACACCACTAACTAGTTTTCTCGAGTAGAATAGGCCACTTTTCCCCGAATTCCTCGTAGAAAACGATTTCACTTAATGGTAGACGCGGTCTAGGCTTTGGACTCTCAGCTGGGTACCCTACAGCTAATATTGCGTCAACAGTGTACTCCTCGGGTATTTTCAGCAATTCTTTGACTTTCATTTCATCTCTAACATCAATAACTGGTGCTACGAGCCAGCAAGCTCCAAGACCCATTGCGTGTACTTGTAGTAATATGTTTTGAATTGCTGCTGACACGTCGTAGACAGCGTCCCAGCAGTCTCTTCGACCTACAACAACTATTAGTAATGGTGCATCCTTCATGAATAATGATACTTCGCCTGTGATTAGTTTTCTATAAACTCTCTTCCTTTTTTCTTCATCAGGTATTGGTAATCTATCGAACAATTTCCTAGTTAAGAACTCCGCTCTAAATCTTCTCGCACTACCTGCACCTGCTAGTTTTCCAAGGGTCTCTATTTTCTTCCTGTCTTTTATTACAATAAACCTCCAAGGCTGAGCATCTTCACCGCTGGGAGCCCACCTCCCCGCCTCCAGGATCTTAACAGTGTAGTCATCGGGTACTGGTGTTTCCTTGTATTTTCTTATGCTTCTCCTTGTTTTGATCAACTCCAAAGTACTATCCGCGTCGCAGACCTTAACTTGTCCGGGTTGGGTGTCCCGTTGACTGCTCAATAAAATTCACCAAAAGTACTTAAAAAGGCGGAGAGCTTAAAAGCTTTGTACTCGCTGAATTTTAAGGGGAGCTGATATAGTCGGGTTCCACTCACTTAGAGAACAGTAATTGCTATAAAAAAGAATCAACTTAATAAGAGCTAGAGTGACTTAGAGTAGAGTGTTGCTGGGACTTTTTCGCGGAGGACCTTGAGTTCGTGCTCCGTTGGCTCAGGCGTGGTTGGTACATCGCTGGAGATTTCTAGTGGGAAACCCGTATTATTTATTACTTCCTCTATTTTTATACCTGGGTGTATGCTGACAACATCCATTCTCCCCTTGTTCTTATTAAACTTGAGGACAGCCATATCTGTTATAACTACTATGTCACCGCCTCTTAATCCAACTTCTCTCCTATCTCTCCCCCCAATGTAACCAGGCGAGGTAACATAGAATACTTTTTCCTTAATTTTCCTCTTTTCATGCCTCGTTATCACTATAATTTTCCTTGCTAATGAAACAATGTCATTGCCTCCTCCACTACCAGTGAAGTGCCGGGGTTTACCGTTGACTTCTACAATAGTTGAGTTCACGTTGCCATACATGTCTACTTCAAGAACCCCAACGAACCCTACATCGAATTTCCCTCCATGAAGCATGTAGCCCATTACTTCCAGGGTTCCAGTATAGTATGATGCTCCACTCCATGCTTTTAAATCAGCTAATCCCACACCGTAATCAGTGGACTTAGGGTCTACTACACCGTTCTCGAAGAATATTACTGAGTGGGGAGCGTGAGTTAGCTTAGCGAGTATTGCACACGCCATTGGTAATCCAATACCTACTAGTACTTTATCGTAGTCTTTTATTTCTCTAGCACCAGTTACAACCATTAATTCCTCCTTGGAGTACTTCATCTCTAGCACCTTACATTAATCTCCTTGCTAAAGTTATAAGTTTCAATAGTTTATCTGATGATATTGTTTTCTTGAGGAATTCCTCGAACGTGTTTACGCTTGTTATGTATTCTTCAACATATTTCTGAACAGCATCTTCCCTGCACTGTAATCCAGCATACGATCTAATGTGTTCCTCATCGTGATAGTAGTAACCATAGAGATTTGTTGGGTAGGCTCCAAATGGTGCTAATACGACTGCATCCACTCTGTAGCTCGGTATGAAGATCAGGTCTCTTAACGCTCTTTCCTTCGGTATGATTTCTTCAACTGATACTATTACTTTTCTACTAGCATAGACAATTTCTTTTATATCGAATTTAGGGCCATAAATGTAGATGTTTCCATCTGTATCCGCTGCTTGCGCATGTATTAATGCTACATCAGGATTAAGGGTCTTCAATGCAACATATACCTCGTTCGTAAACGGGCATTTTATTTCAGTTGCTTCACCCTTCCTCATTAGATCGTTTACCATGTCACTATATAGCATACTTTTAACAGGCACGAAGGTTAACCCTAGTGCTCCACCCAGAAACCTCATTAGCATGGAGAAATTGCTGTGCTCGTTTGCTTTGATCTTCTTTTCAACAATGGCTTTATTTACACATACCAAGGGGCCGAGTCTATCTAGTGATCCTCCCCCGTAATTTACTTCATTTACCGCCCCAGAACCCACCATTATGTCTAAAGCCATATCACCTATAGACATAGATACCTTCAAGTTTCTCTTCCGCTGCCTAATAATTTCATGAGCTAAAGCCATGGAATTTCTAGTTATCGCGAAACCAGCCATAGCTATGTGTGAACCATCATCCACGTATTTCTTAATTGCTTCTTCAGCTTTCATCAGTTTCGACTCTACTTCATAAGTCATAAGTTACACCGAGAAAAACACTACTCTACTTCTTCTGCTTTCTCTCCCTGATCTTCTTCTCCTCACCGGGTGGTACATAGATCCACACGAAGACTAAGTCCTCGTTTCCAGCGTTCTCTATTGAGTGTTTTGCGTTTAATGGCGCATATATTAAGTCATATGGTTCCGCTATTTCAATACTACCATCTTCTCTGACAACTCTGGCTTTACCCTTCAATATGAACATGTACTCCTCGCAGTTATCGTGTGAATGCATTGCGCCTTTTTCTCCAGGAGGATATACTACTACACCTATAGCTGCATTCTTGGAACCTAGCACCGGGTCGACTAGTATCCTACTAACTTTCTTTGATGGCGGTGGAGCTGGAAACTCCTCTGCTTCTTTGAATTTGAATACCTTGACTTTAGGGGTTTCACTCACTACTATACACCATTAATTAATAGAAAGGGATAAGATAAAAACCTTTTTGTTTTAAGAAACAGTTAATCCAGGTATATTTAATTCAAGTTCTTTCAGTTTATCCATTGTTGGGACTCCGGTCTCACTCCACCCTCTTACCTTGTAATACTCTCTCAGCATTCTATCCAAGTCTGGCACTTTACCTGCTGCTCCTCCCTCTGGCAAAGGCTCCATCATTCTAGGAGGTAATTTATCGTCCTTGCTTGTTATACCCCATTTAATGTTTAGTAATCTCTTTAAATTAAATGTTCTTTCACCGATTTTCATTACTTCAGCTATGTTAACATCCCACCCAGTTGTCAACTGCAGTAAGTCGACTACCTCCTTTGGGCCAAGACCAGCTGATATCGCGTACTTGCATATTATTAGGGAATCAAAGATCTCCATGAAATCCTGCATTTGTTTAACAACAAACCAGCTTCCATCCACCTGGAATCTATCTATTGGTTCTCTTATGCCTATTTCAGGGTAAGTACTACCTTGAGCCACTCTGTGGGGCCATGCTAGGTGGCATGCACCCCTATTTATAGTTGCATAGCTAAGTCCTTGAACAAAGAACGCTCTACCATCATGAGCAGGTGCTTCTAAGCCTTTAACATGTACAGCGAACTTATAGCTTCCTCTACCAATGAACTCCGATGCGAATTTAACTCCTTCTCCTAGAATATACCATAATTTGCCTTCACGCTTAGATATCTTCTCTATGAGTTCAGGCAAAATTTTTGCATCTCCAAACCTTAATTCTAGTCCACCCGTATCCTCCTTAGTTATTAGACCTTTCTCATACGCCTCAAACGCAAATCCTAGTACTCCTCCAAGCGATATTGTGTCTAAACCATACTCGTTACATAAGTGATTCGCATATATTACCATTGTAGTATCATCTATTAATAAGTTGCTTCCTAGCATGCACACTGTTTCATAATCGGGAGTTCTAACCACCAGCTCTTTTGAGTTAACTCTTATACGTGATAGTCTCTTACACATAATTGGGCAGTTAAAGCATGGCGAGTGACGCTCGAAGAATTTTTCCCTTAAATACTGCCCACTTATCTTCTTAACGCTTTCATCGCTCCATAAACCCTTGGAAAAGTTCTTTATCGGGATATTACCTAGTTGATAGTATCTATCAACTGCTCCAGCAGTACCATAATCTCTCAGTCTCTTACCTCCAGGTGAATTATACATTTTCAGCGTTAACTGCTTCGCATACTCCTTCAATTTCTCCTCATTTGCCACGGGGACACTGCGTTTACCCCCGGCTACTGCAATGGCTTTTAGTTTCTTGTATCCCATGACAGCACCTAATCCCGTTCTACCGGCTACACCTCCCTCATTGGAGACTATGGCTGCGTACTTAACGAGGTTTTCGCCGGCGATTCCTATCGCTAGTGCTGATACCTCTTTTTTACCCGTGGAACTTCTTATCAAATCAAATACTTCACCTGTATTCTTCCCCCACATTTTACTGGCATCTCTTATCTCAACGTGGCCTTCTTCAATATATATCCATACGGGTTCCTCTGAGCGACCATGAACTACTATTGCATCATAACCTGTTTTCTTCAAGTCATGCGGGAACGCTGTGCCAACTCTTGCTTCACCCCAAGCTCTGGTTGAAGGAGACCTAGAAGCTATTGAAAGCCTCGACGATGTAGGTATGTACGGGAGCGTTACTGGCCCTGAGGCGAAGACCAATAAGTTGTCCTCACTAAATGGTTCAGCGTCGAGTTTAGCTTTAGTTGCTATAATGTATGCTGCAAGACCTGATCCACCAATGTACTTTCTCGCAACATCTGTTTGCAATTTTTCTTCCATGAACTTTTGCTTAGATAGATCTACATATAGGATTTTTCCTGCATATCCATATAGTTCGCTCACTATACATCACCTGCATTTGTACGTGGCGATTAGCTAAGGAATATATAGTGCTTCAAATTTAAAAGTTTTTGAAAATAATTGATTATGGGCTGTTATTGCTCTTACTAGCGGTTGATCGTGATGATGAGAATCAGTATAATTTCGCTTATACCGGAGCGAAGGGTTATACACCTAGATAGTGTGAATCCCGAGAATGATTTAAATGAGATCATTGATCAAGCCTGCAAAAATCATGCGGAGATATGTGAGTACTATGATGAACAAGTTCTAATAGTGTTAAATGGAAGCAGCATATATTTAAAGAAAGATGAGATGAAGCAAGTTAAGTTAAAGGACTTATTGAGTAAACATGGATCATTGGATAATGAAATTAAATTATATATAACACCTATTCTGGAAGGCGGATAAATTAAAAAATATTTGCGTTAGGGGTAGCTATTTGAAAGGACTTTTTCCCGGTGGAAACTTTTGGAGTAGTTGATTTATGAACTCTGTGAGAGTGTTTACTGCTGCTTCAACTATTTTTAACCCCTTCTCTCTAGATGCTTTCGTTGCGTCACCGAGTATACCGAGCTTTAATGTATCTTTCTGGAAATAGAATGCTGAAATATTATGATGCGGGAATCCTGCATCGGGCAACCACGTTGTACCTCCTAAGAACTTTGAGTCTATGAATGTTGGAGGATGCTCTTTACCTGCTTTACTCATATCTACTAGCTCTGGGTATAACGCTAGAGATATTGAAGTTTCACACTCATCCGCGTGCCTGAAGGGCTCCTCACATACCTCGTTAATAGTTTTCCTCGCTAACTCCCATAAAGTTGCTACTGCGACGAATACTTTGACTTCTGGTACAATGTCGTGTAAAGCCGATATTAATGCCCACTGTTGACCATGAGCGTTCAATATGATGATCTTGTTGAAACCAGCATTCGCGAGTCCTCTAATAACGTCTTTGACGTATTCTTTTAATACATCTGTTCTTATGGGTACTGTTCCTGGAAACCCTAGTTGATGGTACATGTGTGCACCGTACCATATAGGTGCTGCAACAACTGCACCAGTTCTCTCAGATACCATTTCAGCTACTTTAATAGCGTTTAAGGCATCTGTACCTAGCGGTGCGTGGGGACCATGTTGCTCTATTGAACCTATAGGAACTATGACCACGTCGTTAACTTTTTTCGCATACTCTACTACTTCCGTCCATTTCATTTCCCATAGTTTTTTGAGAGGCATCCTTTTCTCCTCTTATCCAATAAATTTATTTTTTTAACTGCTAATAAAAATATCTTTTCTTTTGTTTAAATGAAAATAATTTTATGATTTACAATTTTGGTGTTATTACTTAGGTATAGCTAGGTCTGGTGCTCCTTTCCTGCTTTGCTTTGCTTCGGGGAAGTACCTTAGTATATGCTCCACAGTCATTACTGCAGTTAAGCCCATTCTTACTCCATGGTCTTTTGTTGTTGGGAATCCGTGTGTTTCAACTACAGAGTTCCCTGTTTTTATGTGAACAGGGGCCGCGATTCTAACTATCTCTGGTGCTTCATAGAATCTTATGAATCCTCCAGTAGATTTCGGGTTATCAGTGTGTATGTCTATTGGAATCTTAACTGCTGCTCTTAACGATGCAATCATCGGTAGTGTTAAGTCTCTAACAGGGTTAACGCTATCTGCACCAAGCATTTCGAACAACTTGAATGACGCTGGGTTTCCGTGTCCACAGTGAGCTGAGAGCTTGAACTTTACATCTTTCGGTAACTCTCCTGCTTTTCTCATCTCGCTTAAAACCCATAATAATCCTTCATCATAGACAACGAATCCTCTTATACCAAAGTGTAGTGCTCTTTTAACATCCTCAATAGCGTATACGAGGTTTTCAACTCCTCTCAGCCTGTAACTTATGCGTGCACCTTCAACTGTTCCAGTAGCTCTCTGAGCACTGATATCATATGCAGCTCTCGGACCAATAGACATTAATAATTCTACCTGGAATTCTTTCGCTATTTGAGCGTACTCCTCGAGTTCTTTATCGGGATGACGCATTATACCGAATGTTTCGGTTATTCTGTTTACTGTTACACCATATTTCTCAGCTGTCTCAAGAACTGCTCGCATTGATTCAGCGCTGTTTACCGTTGGAACCTCTATTCTGAAATGGGCTCCATCCGGGAATCTCAGTGGAGATGACGGTAATTCAAATAAATCTCTTTCCGGTAAACCAAGCTTTTTTAAAAATTCTCTTGTTTTCTTGCCTACAATTACTTCAACCATATATCTCGCCCAGTTTATAGGATAACCAAGTGCAGGGTTTTTAAACATTAGATTCCCAAGAAACCGGGTTTCTCTAAGCCCAGGATCTCAACTACTTTCTTCAAGTTTTCAACTGTTTCAGTATCTAATGGTACTCCTTGCTCTAATCTCTCCTTAGCTACATTGTACTCTATTTCACCAGGTAAATATATTTCCTGCACGCCTGGAGCTTTCGGCGTCTCCTTGATGATTTTAACAAAGTTTTCTAAGTCCCTTATGTATTCCTCGTACGTTCTGAAAGCTTCAATGTTAATAGCTTGTACATAGAACCCGGTTTTACTAACACCGCTGAAATCATCTAGAGCCTTTAAGTATATACTGTAACCAGAACCCGTTAACACGCCGGAAAGTATGTCTACAGCTACCGCTAACCCGTATCCCTTATGTCCTCCAATGGGTAATAGTGTTCCCTTGAGTGCTTTCACAGGATCCGTAGTTGGTTTTCCTTCTTCATCTAAAGCCCAACCCTCAGGTATTTTCTCCCCTTTTAAAGCCGCTAACCTTATCTTACCTCTTGCAACCACTGTTAACGCTATGTCGAGAACGATATGTTTACCGTCTTTGTATGGGAAAGCCATACACACTGGGTTAGTACCCAGTCTCGGTGTTTTACCACCCCAAGGAGGCATTGCTGGAGGAGCATTTGAGAAAACTATTCCAATCATCTTATTATTCGCAATCATGATACCGTAGTACGCTGCCATACCTATATGATTAGCGTTTCTAACACCAACAACTCCGACACCGTACTCTTTGGCTTTTTTAACAGCTATATTTACAGCGTGAACAGCTATTACGTGCCCCATACCGTTGTTTCCATCGATGAGACTAATTGCACCAAAATCACGAACCATTGTTGGATTAGCTTTGGGATCAATGAGTCCTCTCCTCATTCTCTCTATATAGCTATATAAGCGAACGACCCCGTGAGAATCCACGCCGCGTAAATTAGCCCAAATTAAGGCATCTGCTACTATTTCAGCATCTTTCTCCCTCATCCCAGCTGCGACTAGTGCTCTTTTACAAAAATCTTTTAGTTCCTCTGCTTTTACTCTGATAACATTGGACATGTTAATCCCCGGATGTCTCATTAAAGAAGACGCGGACTAATATTTTTAACAATACACTTGATTTTCCATAAAAGCAATTAGAGTGCTGAGAAAAATACGTTGAAGCAGGGTTTCGATGAGTACATTAGGTGCACAACGTGGACGTAGATGTTAACACTGAGCGGTTATATAAATAAATACAAACCCAGTGTATCGAGTTCCATAGCATTCGACGGTTGCGAGCTCTTTCCCTTTACTTATCGCGTTATTTTTCTATATTTTAAGCACAAGTTGCTCAAGTAACCACAATGTATTTATTTTTTAACAAAAATTATTCTTCGTTCTATAAATAGTTCTGCTTTTATGTGGAAAAATTAGATATGATGCGCTTTAATACGCAGATCTACCCGTGATCCTCTTACTCAAGCTTATAATAAAAAGTTATTACTCGCCTCACGAATTCTAAGGTGTTTACATAGTCCAAACACATTAAAAGCACTTCCGTTACCTGGTACTATTGGATAATGCGGGGGTGCGAAAATGCGCTCTAGTCGCATTGTTTGATTATAGTTATAGCATTTATCTAGAAGCATTCTAGTGTTTTTATATATTCTCGTAGTAACGACGTTGAGAACCCTAAATGTTTTTAAATTACTTAGGTGTATTCTAGTTATCCTGGGCGATATACTTTGAGTGCTGAGTTGGAAGAAACTAAATCACGACTTGTTCAAATATTATTATCATTCATCAAAACAACTGCTATTAAATTACCGGATGATGTACTCATTAAATTAAGAGAACTTATGAGCGCTGAAAGCAGTTCATATGGAAAGTTCATATATGAAGCTATGATGGAGAACATTAACTTAGCATTAATTAGAAACGCGCCTGTATGCCAAGACACAGGTATCCTCGAGTTCTTCGTTAAACTAGGTGAAAACTTTCCTTACAAGTCTCTCTTACTAAGCGCAATAAAAGATGCTACGATAGAAGCCACAAAAAAAGGATATCTAAGACCAAACGTAGTTGACCCCGTAACAGGCAAAAACACGGGTAACAATACTGGACCGAAACTACCTTGGATTGAAGTAGAGCTGGAACCTAACGTTGATTACGCTGATGTAGTATTATACCTTGCCGGGGGAGGATCAAGTAGACCTGGTAGAGCTATCGTAATAGATCCTGCGAAAGGTTGGAGAGGCTTAGTTGAATTCGTTGTTGACACAATAGCTGAGTATGGTCCACCAGCGTGTCCACCAATAGTTGTAGGGATAGGTGTTGGCCCGACAGCCGAGATCGCAGCATCTTTATCCAAGAAAGCACTATTGAGACCACTTGGTTCAAGGAGCAGTGAACCATTCATTGCTAAGCTGGAAGAGTCTCTGGAAAAAGATTTAAATAAGCTTAATATAGGTCCCCAGGGACTCGGGGGATCAACAGGAGTAATAGCTGTTCATATAGAGTACGCTGGGAGGCACCCTGCAACCTTCGCTGTAGGAGTAAGTACCGCATGCTGGGCTCTAAGAAAAGGCTGGATTAGAATTAAAAGTAATTTATCATATGAGTTATTATCTCATAGTGGTGGTCTAATTGAGTAACGGGAAAAAAATAATATATACACCGGTTAAAGACGACTCTGTTCTCGAAGAACTCAGAGTAGGAGACGTCATTTATTTAACAGGAATCGTCGTAACCGCTAGAGATGAAGCCCATAAAAGAGTAATAGAAGAAAACATCCCGCCACCAATAGATTTAAAGGGGTTGGCTTTATTCCACGCGGGGCCAATAATGGTGAAAACCGGTGATTCTTGGCAATGCATAGCCATAGGTCCAACTACGAGTGTGAGAATGGAGTACTATGAAGACAAGTTCATCGAGAAAACCGGTATAAAAATAATCATTGGGAAAGGAGGAATGGGTCCTCGAACAGCTGAGGCCTGTAGAAAACATAAAGTAATATACACTATTTTCCCAGGTGGCTGCGGAGTCCTAGGGGCTAGTAGAATAGTTAAAGTAAGAGGAGTCGAGTGGCCTGATCTCGGAATGCCAGAAGCTCTATGGATTCTTGAAGTAAAAGAATTCGGGCCGCTGATTGTAACAATAGATACAAGAGGGGAAAATCTCACTGAGAAAACACTTGAACAAATTAAAATCCTCAAAGAGAAGGTACGTAGAGAAGCCGTAGAGAAAGTTCAATTACATTAGAGTTTTTAAACTCATCATTTATCCCAGTGGAATTTAAACTAAAGATTATACCGAGGTATCAATTAAACTACTTCTCATTTCATTTAACAGTAAAGCTTAAAATCATTGACCGAAGATAATTTGCTATGTGCAATCTCAAATAGTGGTTGATAAGTATGTCATCTCAAACTAAGATAGATTGGAGCGCGTTATCTGTAAAACTACATAAATCATACGGAGGTAAAATAGAGACCGTACCTAAAGTCCCTGTGACAAGGCTAGAAGACTTCAATATTTGGTATACGCCTGGCGTTGCTGAGCCATGTAGAAGAATACAGAAAGAAGGAGAAGATTCCTCTTTCGACTACACGTGGAGATGGAACACGGTAGTGGTAGTTAGTGATGGTACAAGAGTACTTGGGCTTGGAGACATTGGTCCAGCTGCAGGCTTACCTGTCATGGAAGGTAAATGCCTGATCTTCAAATACTTAGGTGGAGTAGACTGTTTTCCGCTCGTTGTCAGAGAAAAAGACCCTGATAAACTAATATACATTATTAAAGCCTTAGAACCTAGCTTCGGTGGAGTAAACTTAGAAGACATTGAATCACCGAAATGCTTCTATCTATTAGAAAAACTCCAGGAAACATTAGATGTACCTGTATGGCATGATGACCAGCAGGGGACAGCTCTTGTAACTCTTGCTGGTTTAATAAATGCCCTCAAGATCACTGGTAAAAGAATTGATCATGCAAGAATAATACTATTTGGTGCCGGAGCAGCAAACATGTGTGCATACAGGTACCTAAAAGTAGCTGGAGCTAAACCAGAGAATATCATATTCGTGGACTCCAGTGGCGTTTTATACAGAGATCGTAACGATGTAGAATCCCTGAAAACAAAGAATCCATGGAAATACCGAATAGCAGTAGAAACTAATCCCGAGAACATTAAAGAAATACCAAAAGCATTTGAAGGAGCAGATGTCGTAATCGCTGCCTCCAAACCTGGCCCTGGAGTCATTAAGAAAGAATGGGTTAAACTAATGAATAAAGACGCAATAGTCTTCGCGGAAGCTAACCCTGTTCCAGAAATATGGCCTTGGGAAGCAAAGGAAGCTGGTGCCAGAATAGTTGCTACTGGTAGAGGTGACTTTCCAAACCAAATAAACAATAGCCTCGGTTTCCCAGCCGTTTTCAGAGGAGTCTTCACCGTTAGAGCTAGAAAAATGAGCGATGAAATGTTCCTAGCTGCAGCGTACGCTATAGCTAAGTACGCTGAGGAAACAGGTATACATGAAGAAAGAATTGTACCCACAATGGAGGAGACAGAAATGTATGTACAGGAAGCAATAGCTGTAGCTGAAAAAGCCATAGAACTAGGTTATGCTAGGAGGAAGCCATCGAGATCGGATCTCGAAGCAGAAATTAGAGAAATGATTGAGAGACCGAAGAAACAAATGGAACTATTCATTAAACATGGAATAATAACACTGTATCCTGAGTACAAAGAACTTAAACCATAGAATTAAACCCGAAATCTTTTTACGTTACTTTAACTATTTTATTCCTATAAGCGAATCTATAAGCAGTCCAGTACTGTTTATTGAAAACTGTACCCGGTCTTCTCACCATGCATCTTCATTATATAGCTATCTCGCTGGATACAAAAATTTAACTCTATTACTAGGTGATTTTTATTGGTGTTAATTTGAGTAGGTGGATTGTTTTTACACATGGAGATAGTGATGGTGTAGCATCTGGTGCTTTAATTAAAGCTTATTATGCGAAGCAGGGTTACGATGTACAAGTTGTTTTCACTCATCCAGCGGGTTTACTGAGTGATTTGAAAGAATTTGTTGGCGATTGCGTGGGTTTATCTATTACCGATATTGCTTTGAATGAAGTACATGTAAACGAAATAATGTCGCTTCTAAAGGAGATTAGTAGCCGCTGTGAGGTAGTTTACATTGACCATCACCCAGTGCTAGATGAAATCCCAGTCCCCACGACTATTACGTGGATACATAATACTTGTTGCTCAGCATCTGAGCTCACTTACGGTTATCTAAGTAAGAAGGGTTTGAATGAAGAATACTCTAGGATCGCGTTATATGGTGCAATAGGAGACTACTTAGATGAAACACCCTGGGTTAAATATCAGCTAAATAGATGGGATAAGAGAGCTATTTACCTTGAAGCCGGTGTTCTAATACAGGGACTTGAAGGCTCGAGAAGAGACTATGATTTCAAAAGGAAAGTTGTTGATCACTTGGCATTAAACCTGCTTCCAAGTACTATGAAGGAACTAGTAGATAGAAGCCTGAAACAAGCAGTAGAGGACGAGAATTTAAGATCATGGGTTAAACAAAACACTGTAAAACACGGCAGTATCGCGTATGTTGTAAACCCTCCTGGAAGCGTTGGTAAAGCAGCAAACTATGCTAGAATATATGGGGAAGCAAAAATCGGAATAGCTATTGAGGAAAGGAAAGATATATTCATTATGAGTCTACGAGCTGATCAAGGAGTAGACTTGAACAAGATGCTGAGAAAAATCAGCAAAAAACTAGGTATAAGTGGAGGAGGACATCCTTTAGCAGCTGGAGCCAGAGTAAGAGGAGACGAGTTTAGTGTTTTCCTCGAAGAACTAGACGCGGAGTTACTTAACTCAACGCGGGATCTCTCCACTACTTAATCCTTTTGAATTTAATTCTTAGCTCATCACTACTTTGATCAATTAACTCAACTACATAGTGTTTCCTAGTAGCTATTATCTTAGCTATTTCAAGCGGTAGAGTGGTCTTTTTAATTAAGACTATGAATTCTCCTTGTTCTTCATCCATTAACTTCAATAACTTAGATATCGGGTTATCTCTACAACCCATATCTCTACTTAAATCATACTCCTTCATTCCACGTTGTCACCGTATTATTCTGAGCACGGATTGCAGCCCTTCTTTATTTATGTAGGGATAATGCTTTATTTAATACTTGTCATATATGTATCTGATCTTACAATGAATTAATTCTTTGAGATCAGTTCATCATTATACAGGGTAAACACGAGAATTATTTGAAGGAAATTAAAAAGAATTATTTTAAAGTATTCCTCTAAAAACCTAAGAGATCTTTGGTAACATTATATTTTCTTGGCTCTCCTAGTTGCTATTATATCTGTTCCACATATATCTTTAACTATTACGTCACCTATTTCTACTGGTGCTTCTACTTCTACTTTCGCTAAAGCCTCCATTACTTGCCAAATACAGTTCTTGGGTACCGGGTTACGCGTAACTACTGATACTGTTGGGAGGTCTCCTTCTCTCACTTTTACAACGCTCATAACGTATCTCACTGGATTGGATAACTCGTTCTTAGCGAACTCTACTCCACGTGGACAAAGGTTTCCTTCGACTTTAATGACTTTATTGTCCTCCACTGTTACTTTCAACGTACAACTTGCTGGACAAATTATACATGTGAGCTCGAGTTCTTTGCTCATCTGGGTTTCACCTCGAGAGTGATCTTGTTAACATCTGCACCTAGTTTACTAAACATATCTTTACGCAACTTAAACCAGATCATCTCAGCTGGCCTCACACCGTAACTAAACAACCTGAAACCCAGCTCTGGTATTTGGACATAAACGTTTCTCTCCGGGTTAGCTACTCGAGCGTATATTATTACATCTCTTTCTCCGCTGACGGCGTGGGGGACAACCAGCCTTATGTTTCTACCTTTCTCAACGAGTTTCCAGTTCTTGGTTGGTATACCCTTGTTCTCGATGAATACTTTAGCTCCTTCAGCTGCTAGTTCACCTTGTTCAACCGCGTAGTCCACTAGGTCGTTTACAACTAGTGCGTTACCAGCTACGAATACTCCCGGTATATTTGTCTCCAAGTACTCGTTTACTACAGGTCCACCTGTTGCAGGGTCGATGTGAATACCTAGTTTCTCGAGGACCTTGAGATATGGTCTTAGACCCACTGATAACACCACGGTGTCACATGGTATCTCGAACTCTGTTCCCTCTATTGGTTTAAAGTTCTCGTCGACTTTAGCTACTATGACTTTTTCAACTCTCTTTTTACCCACTACTTTCACTACTGTGTGTCCAAGTAGTAATGGTATATTGTAGTCTCTTAGACACTGCATCACGTTTCTCATTAATCCTCCAGGGTATGGAAGTATCTCGATAACTGCTTTTACTTTAGCGCCTTCTAGTGCGAATCTCCTAGCCATTATTAAGCCAACGTCTCCTGAACCAATGATTACTACTTCTCTCCCAGGCATTATTCCATATATGTCCATGAGTGTTTGAGCTTCACCAGCTGTGTATACCCCGTCTGGTCTATCTCCAACTACTCCTATTTCGTAGAGGTGTCTCTCTCTTGCTCCAGTTGTGTATATTATCGTCTTAGTGAGTATTCTTACTACGCCTTGAGGTGTGACAACGTTCACTAGTTTTTTATCATAGTCTAAGTATTCAATGCTGTGAACATGCGCCTTCAGCAAGTATTCAACTCTCAGTTTCTCTAGTTTGTCAAGTAACCTAGTTACAAACTGTGTGCCAGTTAAGTCTTCTTTAAAGTAATGCAATCCGAAACCTGTGTGAACACATTGTAATGGTATCCCACCAAGTAGATCCCTGTTTTCTATTAGAATAGTTTTCAAGCCTAGTTCAGTTGCTTTTATAGCTGCTGCAATACCCGCGGGGCCTCCACCAATAACTACAGTATCATATTCAAGGGTTTTCATCACGATCACCCCTTTCTTTCAACCCATAAGGTTTTCACATCACCTATACCATACTTAGTTCTCTTCACTGTGACATCATATAGAGGTACACCGAGTTTCTCGGATACTATTTTAGCTATTCTCCACCTACAGAACGCGCCTTGGCACATTCCGAAACCCGCGTATGTTCTGAACTTTAATCCATCGAGAGTTATTGTCTTAATCCCAGTCTTTATCATTCTATCAACTGCTTCGAGTATTTCTGCTTTAGAAACTGTTTTACAGTAGCAGACTATTTCGCCGTAAGCTGGGTTTTTCTTTATCAACTCATCTATTTCACTTAGTGGCCTATTATTCAGCCTCGTTATATCGCGCCTATATGGGTTCCAATTAGTCTTCTTAACTAGTTTTATGTCAAATGTTTCAGATATTAGATTAGCTACGTATTCAGCTATTGCTGGTGCAGATGTAAATCCAGGAGATCTTATTCCAGCAGCGTTCACGAATCCCCATGGGTCACTATATGCTTTAATAAGCCAGTGACCTCCAGGTGGTTCAGGTCTTAAACCAGCGAATGTTCTTATAACCCTTGATCTAGGTGGCATTTCCCTCAGTAACTTTGATGCCTCCTGGTACACGTAGTCTAGGCCTTTAACGGATGTTGAAGCATCTCCTTTCGCTTCAATAGGGAGATCCTCAGCAGTTGGCCCTATTAAAACATTTCCGTGTACAGTTGTAATAGCGTATACTCCCTTAGTTATTGGCGTTGGAGTAGTGTGAAGTACTCTTGTAGGTTTAACTGGGATGTCTTCATCGAATAATAAGTATTCTCCTTTACGGGGTTTTACCTGGAAGTTCAACTCTACTCCAGCTGAGTGCGTGATCTTATCTGAGTATAATCCAGCTGCGTTGATAACGATGTCTGCTTCTATGAATCCCCTGTTTGTTTCAACGCCTTTAACTCTTCCTTCACTGACTTTAACTCCTAGAACCTCTGTTTCAGTCATCAATTTAACTCCGTTTTCAACAGCGTTCTCCACTACTGCTATCACTGCTTCGAATGGTGAAATTAAACCGCCTGTAGGAGCATAAACTGCTCCCTTTGCTTCTCTCGCAATGTTTGGTTCTAGTACTCTTAGTTCCTCCTGATATATTATTCTAACACCAGGCACATTGTTTAATCGTGCTAGTTTAATGTACTCCCGGGCTTTTTTCTCTTCTTCATCATTAGTGAAAACCATTAATTCCCCTGGAAAAGTTACAGGTATTTCTAGTTCTTTCGCCCATGTTCTCCACATTTCATTTCCTTTAACACATAGTTTTGCTCTCAAAGGATGAACATCGGGTTCTTCTTCGTGCCCAGGGTGAACTATCGATGTGTTTGCTTTACTTGCACCCCATCCAACGTCTGGTTCTTTCTCAACGAGAGTTATGTCGAAGTTCTCATACATACTTAGTACTCTTGCTATAGAGGAACCAACCACGCCTGCACCTACAATTACAACTCTATACTTATCACTCATATTAATTCAACCACAAACCCCTCATGAAGGAAATAAGAAAAATTAAAAAAATAAAAACTTTAGTATCCGTATGCCCAAGGTACTTCTTTAGCCCATCCAAGTGCTCTTTTAACTGCGGCTTTCCATCCAGCGTACAGTTTCTCACGTGTAGCTGAATCCATTCTTGGAATGAATTCTCTCTCCATCTTCCAGTTCTTCCTGATTTCATCTAGGTCTTTCCAGAACCCAACGGCTAATCCAGCTAAGTAAGCTGCTCCAAGTGATGTCGTCTCGAATACAACTGGTCTAACTACTTTTACTCCGAGTATGTCAGCTTGGAACTGCATCAAGAAGTCGCTCTTAGCTGCTCCACCATCAGCTTTTAACACTGATATTTCTTTGCCAGTGTCGGCTTTCATTGCATCAGTTACATCTCTTGTCAAGTATGCTATTGCTTCAAGTGTTGCTCTAGCAATGTGCTTTCTCTCTGTTCCACGTGTTATACCAATTATTAATCCTCTAGCATAGTGGTCCCAGTATGGTGCACCTAGCCCAACGAATGCTGGAACCAGGTATACTCCACCAGTGTCTGGAGTGGATTCTGCTAGTGGGTTAACCTCAGCTGATACCTCAATAATCTTCAATCCATCTCTCAACCATTGAATAGCTGCTCCAGTGATGAATATGCTGCCCTCTAATGCGTAAATAGCTTTCTTTGGTTCAAGAGAGTAGTATACTGTCGTCAACAAGTTGTACTTGGATGGTACAGCTCTTTCACCAGTGTTGAATAAGATGAAGTTACCTGTTCCATAAGTACACTTAACGTCTCCAACATCGTATCCAGCTTGACCGAATAATGCAGCCTGCTGGTCTCCAGCGTCACCTGTTACCGGTATGCTTACTCCTCCCATCAGCTTCTGTACTTCTGGACCAGTGTATCCGTAGATTGCTTTGTCACTTGAGGGTCTTGGTAACGGTAGCATTTCTCTGGGTATTTTACCTTCGATTTCTAGTAGTTCGTCATCCCAATCTAGTTTATGTATATTGAATATCATTGTTCTAGACGCGTTGGAGTAGTCTACTACGTGTGCACCATGTCTCTCAGGTGTTAAAACGTCTTTTGATTCTCTCGTTAAGTTCCATATAACCCATGTATCAATTGTTCCAAATAGTAATTCACCTTTCTTAGCTCTCTCTCTTACATCTGGCACGTTGTCTAGTATCCACCATATCTTAGTACCAGAGAAGTAGCAGTCTGGAACTAGACCCGATTTCTCCTGTATAGTCTTGAAGTAGTGTTCACGTAGATAGTCTATTTCTTTAGCTGTTCTCCTGTCCTGCCAAACAATCGCGTTGTAAACTGGTTTCCCTGTCCTCGGATCCCATACAATAGTTGTCTCTCTCTGGTTCGTGACACCTATAGCTGCAATCTCACGTGGATCAATCTTCGTGTTCTCCAAGACTTCTTTGATAACCTGCTTAGTTCTCTCCCAAATCTCCAAAGGATCGTGTTCAACCCAACCAGGTCTCGGATAAATCTGCCTGTGCTCGTGGTATGCCCAGCCTCCCTTTACGGGAAGGCCGTCATGTGTGAATAACATAGCTCTTGTTCCAGTTGTACCCTGGTCTATAGCTAGGACATATTTCTTCTCAACCAAGACAATCCCCCTTTTTATTATTGAGGGGAGAGTTTATAAATTTTTACTACTTGAAAATTCTATTTAACTTAGTTAGTAGAAATTATTAATGTTTATATAAAATATTGAGGTACGAAGATGTAATATAAAAAATATATCGTATATACATTATATACTTGCAATTACATATCCTAACGCTATAAAACCGCTAAAGCTGCGAATGCTCCAAGTAATCCTCCAATTATTGGTCCAATTATTGGAACTACTAATCCATAGCTCCAGTCAGAGCTTCCTTTACCAGGTATGGGTAGAACCGCGTGAGCTATTCTTGGACCCAGATCCCTGGCTGGGTTAATAGCGTAGCCTGTTGGTCCACCTAGGCTTAAACCTATTGATAACACTAAGAGGCCTACAATTACTGGGCCTAGGCCTGCTGGTGGCTTAATAGCATTGTTTATTACCATTACCCCGAATACTAACATAAATGTACCAATAATCTCTGTTAACATGTTTAATCCAAGGTTTCTAATAGCTGGACCCGTGGAGAATACTCCCAGTTTTGGTCCAGGGTCTTTCGTCGCAGCGAAGTGACTATAGTAAGCTAGGAACACTAGTACTGCACCAACAAATGCTCCAAGTATCTCGGCAATTATGCATAATACTATATCAGTAGCTGAGAGGGCAGGTACTTGACCAGCTGCTGCGAGCGCGATTGCTACCGCAGGGTTTAAGAACGCATATGGACTACCAGCCAAGATTGCTGCTCCAACACCAAATACAACTGCCATCGCCCAACCGACTGTAATAACAATCCATCCTCCTCCTTGACCTTTTGATTTCTCGAGGACAACGTTGGCAACGACGCCGTCACCGAGTAGGATTAGGATCATGGTTCCTATGAATTCTCCTAGGTATACATTGCCCATAGCTACAACCTCCTACAAGTACTATATATACGTAGGGGCGGGGTATATAAATTTTTTCTAATGTTAGACCTGTCCTAGAATATGTGGAATGAGAACAATTATATTGGAGTAGGTTTCACGCTTAATGCTTACTCTAAGTTCCCTATTTAAATGCCGCCGCCGGGATTTGAACCCGGGTCACGGGCTCTCCACACCCCCTTAAACGGGGCTCGAAAGGCCCGCATACTTGACCGGGCTATACTACGGCGGCATCCTATAAGATTTAGCTATTGGGACCCCTTATAAGTTTAATTATTTCACTCAGTTACAGGGTTTACCTAGGATTTCATTGCGTGTTTTACTTGTGAAACTATATATTATTCTATTTTCTCATGTATAAATGGGGGGATAAATGCCCACTCTGAGATCCGGTTTCGTTCTCAGCGCTGGGTACGCGGTTAAATTAAGGAGAACACTTTTCGCTCAACTAAAAGACTATGTTAAACAAGACAAGGAGTTTGCGGGTAAAGTAGCGTACTACGCGGCTTTACTCAATAGAGCTCTATTCACTCTCCTAGTTGAGGAGTTGAAAGTAGATAAACTGGATGTTGTTAGGATCACAATAAATTACGATGTAGATGAAGCAAGTAAAGCAATAATATGGAAATGGGATACGTTAAAAATAGAAGTCTATAAGCGGATCCCGCCTGAATCATATGAGAGCACACTAAAAAATTTTATATTAAAAGCACCAGAACTAGCTCTTAAAGCTGTAAGATACTCCATTAGTAAACTAGGTGAGACATTCGACGGCGACTTAGTGTACGGAATCAAGATAGATGAAAAAGAAGTTGGAGCGGCTGTTGTTTTACCCATAGATGAAAACAACGCTGTTCTCAAAATAGCAGCAGTAATAGAGCCTACATCAGCTGTCTTCGAGAAAACAAAACTGGAATTAGCTGGAAGAAGCATTGAGGATGTTTTAACGGAGCAACTAGGTAGAATAATGCAAGTAGCTAAACACGTATCTCACGAAGAAGCACTCAAAGTAATAAACGCTATTAGAGTTAAAGTTGAAGCTAAACCTATTGAAAGAATTCCTGAATTAGAAGGCGAGGGGGGAGAACAAAGTTAGTAAACCCCCTCCCTTATTAATATTTTTTATAACCTCCCTTTTCAATTAAAAATAACTCCTAGATTTTGCTACTTGGACACTTAGAGATATACATGCAAATTGATCTAATTTAATACAGTGCTATATGTACTGCGTATAGGGAGGGGGATTAAATTTATAAGATTCCTAGGGGGAATTAATTACAGGTGATTGAGATGCAGGTGCTTACACGTGAAAAAAGAAGAGTCACCGGGAAACACGTTTACGGTGAACTATATGGATGCGATGCCAACTTACTAATGAACGAAGAATACCTTGCCAATGTTGTAAGAGAAGCTGTTAATATCGGTGGTTTCACGCTACTAGATGTTAAAACCTGGAAAATCCACCCTGGTGTAAGCGTTATAGCGGTTATTCTTGAAAGCCACATAAGTATACATACATGGCCAGAATATAGGTTTGCCACAGTGGATGTATACACCTGCGGGGAAAAAGGCAACCCGTTTAAATCATTCGAGTATATAGTGGAAGCGTTGAAAGCCGAGAAGTATACTATAAGGTACTCTAGTAGAGACTATGAGGAGCTGGAATGAGGAAAGACGTAGTAGTTGTCGGCGCTGGACCAGCTGGATTATACACGGCACTACATATAGATACTAGAAAAGTAACAATACTAGAAGAGCACGGGGAAGTAGGTTCACCGAAACACTGTTCAGGAATAGTGGGATCCTTAGTAGCAAGGGAGATCTCGAAGCTTCATCCTAAAATAGTAGATGCGTACTATGAGAAAACATTATTTATAACTCCAACTGGGAAAATAGAGTTAAATTTCAAGAAACCATTCGCTTTTCACGTGAATAGACCTCTCCTAGAGGAAACATTAGCTACTAAAGTAGAATCCCGCGGTCACGAGATAATATATAGAGCGAAAGCTACTCCTGTAAACAAGTCCAGTGTTAAAGCGAAAAACACCGTGATCGATTTCACGACATTAATAGTAGCTGACGGCGCTAATAGCTTATTTCGCCGCTTCCTAGTAGGAGACACGCTTAGATACCTGCATGGTTTACAATTAATTGTTGAAGCAAAAAACATCGAGGAAAAAACCTTAACGATAATATACTCTAATATTAACCCCGAGTTCTTTGCCTGGATTATACCTCTAAACGATGAAGAAGCACAAGTGGGATATGCATCGAGTAAACCAATGGAGAAAGTGTTATATAAACTCATAGAGGAGAACACTGACCTGAAGTTAGTGGGCGTAAAAGAGAGGTATGGAGGATTAATCCCGGTTCATCATCCATTGAAAAACCCTGTTTTACATGGCAAAATTGTTTTCCACGGTGATTCTGTTCCATTGATTAAACCATACACGGGAGGAGGACTTTACTATATTTTCAGGTTGTCACCAATACTAGGTGAATACGTGGATAGAGATGATCTAATTCCCTATAGCTACATATATATGAGAACATACTATGTGAAGAATTCTCTTGAGCGTTTACTAGTGAACTTCTTTAAGAAAATGAGATATTACTTACCAGTTCAACTAATCAGTAAGTTAAACAAGTTGAGTTTCTTATCACTCAACGATTTCGACGAGCACTACAAGATCTTGTTTAAAGCTCTGGTTTTCACGCCTTTTTCTCCGCTTCTCCTATTTTCATAACGCAATTCTTTATTCGATGAGTTAACTCCACGATAGCTGATTCCACTTCACTAGATAACTCTAAACCAATACCAAGGATCTTAGGGTATACTCCTATAACGAATACTTTTTCCACGAATTCCATGTTCTTGAGGATATCCACTATGTATTTAAACGATATGTAATGCGAAGATATAAGTGAAGCAACAGTATCCAATGATTCCTCACCTACAAGTACTATTTCACCTGGTTTCCCGTTCCTATATAAAACAGCATCTACTACTATGAGGTTTCTCGGTTTATACTTCATTATTTCATCTAAACAATTCTCTACACCATACTCGCATTTCACGCAGAATACTCCATTCTTGTTTAACTCATCGCACACTATTAATCCAAGTTGGTCATCTTGCCTGAGAGGAGAGCCGACTCCAAGTATCAAAAAAGAGTGTTGGAATATTGTGCATAAATCATTCAAATCAATTTACCGTGGAGCATTACTGGCTCTCTTCAATAGATCATTCCACGTTGCGTCAACATATTCTTGTAACTGCTTAACGAGCTCCTTGTTCTCGGGTCTCAGTAAGTGCCTGAATCTACCCTGTACCTCAAGGAATTTCTCAATAGGTTGCTTTAAACTCGGGTTTCTAGCTATCACTAGGCTTCTATCTGTTAACAAGTATCCTGTCTCGGGGCTCCACTCCCATAGCGGGAAGTAGCATGTATCCACAGCTCTTCTCAGTACTTCTACTGATATCGATTCCTCGTGTCTCCATCCACGATCGCAACTACTAAGTGCATGTATGAATGCTGGCCCGTTAACCTCTATTCCTTTCCTAACTTTCTTAACTAAATCCATCCAGTGAGCTGGTGTAGCTGTAGCTACATATGGTATCCTGTGAGCAACCATTATATCGGCAATTGGTTTCTTATTCTCTGATTTACCAGGTATAACTCTTCCAACCGGTGAAGTCGTCGTCCACGCGTACTTGGGTGTTCCGCCTGATCTCTGAATGCCTGTATTCATGTATGCTTCGTTATCATAGAGTATGTAGAGAACATCGTGTCCTCTTTCAGCCATTCCACTTAATGCTTGGAAACCGATATCGTATGTTCCGCCGTCACCAGCGAACACTACTACATCTACATTCTCGTACTTTAATCTACCAGTTTTCTTCATGGCTTTTATGGCTGCTTCAATACCACTAGCTGTTGCGGCCGCGTTCTCGAAAGCGTTATGTATCCATGGCAGTGCCCAACTGGTATATGGGTAAATAGTTGTTGATACTTCAAGACACCCTGTTGCAGTAACTACTATTGTTGGTCCTCTAAACGCGAAGCTAGCTAATTTAACGACTATCGGTGCCGCGCACCCAGCACACATTCTATGCCCTGGTAACAGAGCAGGCCTTCTCTGTTCTGCTAGTTGCCTGAGATTGAAGATTAATGGAAGCTCTTTTTTCTCCCCTGGTTCAAATATCCAGATCTTGTATGGGGGTTCACCTTTCTTAACCTGTATTTCGGGTAGAGTTTTAACTACCATTAGCCCCTCACCCCGAGGAATCTTAATCTCTCTTCTTCTAGGATGTAACCTTTCTCGAGGTCTTTTAGTAAATTATTGATCATTTGTTCAACCATTTCCGGCGACAAATCCCTCCCCCCTAGGCCGTAAACGTAGTCAACTAGAATGGGTTTGCTTTTACTATGATATAGTGAAGCCGCTACATCTAAGTATAGTGCACCGTATTGACCTGGGCCTATTCCTTTATCCATGACTGCGACTAGTTTAGATCCACTCAGTAATTCCACAATGTCTTTATGTGGGAAAGGCCTAAACGACCTTATTCTCAGTAATCCTACTTTTACGCCTTTTTCACGGTATTTCTTAACAACACTTCGCACTGTTCCAGCACTACTACCCATAGCGATAATCACAATGTCTGCATCTTCAACCATGAATGGATCCACGAGTCCATTACCGTACTTTCTACCAGTTAGCTTATACCACTCCTCGTTTACTTCTTTAATGACTTCTTCAGCTTTCCTCATTGATAGTACTTGAGGTACTTTTATTTCAAAGTAGTAATCGTAGAGTGCTAAGTTCCCTATGGATAATGGTCTAGCTGGGTCTAAAGCATAGTTTACTTCCTCGTCGAAGTAATCAACTCTAACTTTAGCGATCTTCCTGGGGCCGCCCAGGAAATCATACACTGCTTCATCGGGTAGCGTATAAATGTTCTCCAGTGTGTGGCTTAGGAAGAATCCATCAATGTGAACTGATGCAGGTAATTGTACATCAGGGTGTTCAGATATCTTGAATGCTTGTATCGTGGTATCATAGGCTTCTTGAACGTTTTCAGCGAACAGCATAATCCACCCAGCATCCCTCATCAAGTACGCATCCGAGTGATCATTGTGTATGTTAATCGGCGCTGATAAAGCTCTATTAACAACCGCGAGGACCATTGGTAACCTTAAACCAGAAGCTATGTACAGTACTTCAACCATTAAAGCTAATCCCTGGGAGGACGTTGCTGTGAATGCCCTAGCGCCGGATGCAGCTGCACCTACACATGCACTCATAGCTGAGTGCTCTGATTCTACTGCAACGAACTCTGTGTGAGTTTCCCCATTAGCAACGAACTCTGAGAACTTCTCCACAATAATTGTCTGCGGGGTAATCGGGTACGCTGCAACCACGTCAACGTAGCTTTGTTTAACAGCATACGCAATTGCTTCATCACCGTTAACGTTGATCATCGTCTGTTTTTCACGCGGATACTTGGGAATAAGCTCTAGTTCACTCAACCTACTCACCTAACTCCGGAACCATACTTATCGCTTTAACTGGGCATTCATTAGCACAAATACCACAGCCTTTACAGTAATCATAGTTAACGTATACTTTTTCACCATCCCATATTATCGACATGTCTGGGCAGAATAACCAGCAAATCATGCACTTTGTGCACTTATTCTGATCTATGACGGGCTTAAGTGCTCTCCAATCTCCTGTTTTAACATCAGTTGATAACCTGTACGCAACGCCTCCCATCGGTATTTCTTTCCATGATTTAAGACTACTCATAATTACACCTCTATGGATTCTTCAAGAGCTTTCTTAACTAATAAAATGTTCTTCTCAGCGACGGGGCCACTAAATCTCTCTCTTATAGATTTTTCAACGCTCTCAAATTTAACAACTCTACATTTAACTAAGCCGGCGAGCATCGCCGTGTTAGTTATCTTGGATTTCAGTATTTCGAGAGCTAGTTTGGAAGCAGGTATTAAGACTAATTTATAGTCCCCGGTTTTTACGTTCAACGTCTTCAAGACCTGGTTAACGTCGCCAGCGAAGTTGGTTATTATTGTTCCACCCGGTTTGAGCCCGCTTACGATTCCAGGGGATAATAACGTGTAATCCAATACTACGACTATATCTGGATTATATATCATGCTGTGTAATTCTATTGGTTCATCGCTTATCCTGGTGAAAGCGAGTATGGGTGCTCCTGATCTCTCTGGACCAAATGCTGGGAAACTTTGAACATATTTCCCCTCATATGATGCAGCCATAGCTGTTAAATTACTAGCTGTCCATCCTCCTTGCCCTCCCCGACTATGCCATCTTACCTCAATCATCAACTAGGTTCACCGGTAAATACTATCATGGAGCTAGGTTTATATACATTCACTAGACAATTGAAAACACGTGAAGTCCAATAGAACAAGTAGTTGAAACATACGAGTAGTTATTGTTTATACCAGTAAGTATGTTAAAAACCTCAGCATCCTAGATATATATTGTTTGTGGTGATTTTTCATTGCATTACCCTGAGTCAACGCAATTAAATCTACTAAGGAGAACCAGCAGTAAATTCACAGTCACGGTAATAGTAGACAGGTGTAAGGAGTGCGGTATATGCATAGCTGTTTGCCCAACAAAGGTTTTATCGATTTCAAATATGATAAATAAACATGGTTATAGACCACCTGAACCCCTCAACATAGATAAGTGCATTGGTTGCAAATTATGCGAATATAACTGCCCTGATTTCGCTATATTTGTTGAAAAGGTGGAACAACCGTGAGGAAAACATTTACATCTGGAAACATGGCCGTAGCGGAGGGGGCTTTAACCGCTGGTTTAAAGTTTTATGCAGGGTACCCTATAACGCCTAGTTCTGAGATCATGGAGTACCTCGCCGAGAAATTGCCTCAGCACGGGGGAGTAGTTATACAAATGGAGGATGAAATAGGCTCAATAAACGCTATCATTGGAGCATCCTGGGCAGGCTTTAAAGCCATGACAGCTACCTCTGGTCCAGGTTTCTCACTTATGGCGGAAGCGATGGGTCTAGCAGTTATAACGGAGACACCTATAGTTGTAGTAAACGTTATGCGTGCTGGCCCAAGTACAGGTGTTCCAACGAAAACATCTCAATCAGATGTGCTACAAGCAAGGTGGTTTGCGCACGGAGATTACTTAATCCCATGTTATGCACCGTGGAGTGTTCAAGAAGCATATGATTTAACCATTAAAGCTTTTAATACCGCCGAGTTACTTAGAACCCCTGTTATTCTCCTAAGTGACGCTGTGATAGCTCACTTATGGGAGCCGCTCATGATTTATGAACCAGGCGAAGTGGAAGTAATCAGTAGAAAAATACCCATAGATAAGCAGAGAGCTAAATTCCCGTATAAACCTGACTCCGACCTTGTACCACCAATGCCCATACTTGGTCATGGATATAAAACAATCATAGAGTCTCTAACTCACAATGAAAGAGGATTCTATGCTCCAATGAACACGGAGTATAAAGCACTAGTTAAAAGATTAATCTTGAAAATCTTGAAGAGAATAGATTATATATATGAACAAGAAACTCGTTATTGCGATGACGCTGAAGTACTATTAGTTTCATATGGATCTACCGCTAGATCCGTGTACTTAGCAACAGTGGATTATAGGAGAAAGGGCCTCAAGATAGGGTTCTTGAGACTAAAAACGCTTTGGCCACTAAACGAGGAGAAAATACTGAATTGTAGTAGAGCCAGAAAAATTATTGTTATTGAAAACAACACTGGTAAAATATACTTCGACATGGATAGAATATTCAAAGATAGAGATGTTTACTCTTCACCCGTTCTCAGCTTAGAGTTACCCACACCCAGAGAAGTCTCAGAGGCGATTGAACCATGGCTGTAACACAGTATATTCACCCACTTGACAAACACTTACGCTTAGAGAGAATACCGACACTATACTGTCCTGGATGCGGTTTAGGAATAGGATTAGCTTCCATGCTGAGAGCACTAGATAGTAGGATAAAGGAGGGGTCAATTGATCCAGATAAAGTATTTTGGGTTGGTGGCATTGGATGCAGTGCTAGAATGGTTTTCTACGTGAACTATGATTCTGCGCATGTAATACATGGACGCGCTATACCTTTCGCTATAGGTGCAGTGCTAGCAAACCCGGAGTTAAAAGCAATAGTTGTTGGAGGAGATGGCGATATCGCGGGAATTGGTGGAAACCACTTGTTACATGCAGCAAGACGCAACGTGGATTTAATTGTAGTGATGTTCACGAATTTCGTGTACGCTATGACTGGGGGCCAAGTAGCTCCTACGACACCGCGAGGCGTAAAAACAACAACTACTCCACGCGGGAACCCAGAGTACCCAATGAACGCTGTTAAACTAGTTACATCTTTAAACGCTAATTATGTTGCAAGGGCAAGTATAACAACACCTCATTACATTGAACAATACTTCTACAAGGCGTTGGGGAAAAAAGGATTTAGATTCATTGAGGTAGTATCAGCTTGCCCCGAAGTATATGGAAGACACATAGGGTTAAGGAACCCCGTTGAAATGTACAATGAGCTTAAAAAACGCGTAAAGCACAAACCAAAAGCCAGCATAGAGGAAGCTGAAATAGACTGGGATAAAGGGATCGTAACAGGGGAATTCGTTGATAGAGATAACCCATCATACATTGAAATACTTAGAGGTGAGCAGAGTGAAATATGAAATACTAATTATTGGAAGAGGGGGTCAAGGAGTACTACTTCTTGGAAGAATCCTCGGGCTCGCGGCGAGTAAGTACGCGAACTTGTACGCTGTAGTCACGGAGAGCTATGCATCTGAAACAAGAGGCGGGGAAAGCCGATCAGATGTAATTATAGCATCAACAATGGAGGAAGCACCGTACGTAAAAGTCATTAAACCTGATTTAGCTATATTCATGTACCCCTATGGAGTCGTTGCATATAGATCCATGTTTGATTCAAATACTATTATAGTAGTAGATGAAGAATACGTTGAACCATCCCTATTCAAGGGACTTAAAGTGATCTCTGCTAAGTACAGTGAGATCTCAGAGAAGACGCTGGGAACTCGAAGAGTTGCAAACATGGTTATCCTAGGCCAGGTTCTAAGAGAATTAAAAGTACTGAGTCTTGATCATATAAGAAGAGCTCTCGAAGAGATCATTCCTTCAAACTGGTTGCATTTAAATCTCAAAGCACTTGAAATAGGTTACAACATGTAGACTACACAGTGTTGAGAAAATCTCATTCATTTCATTGAAAATATTCAAGTGTTTATATAAGACCTTCTATGTCTAGTAGATATAATGATGGGCCGGTAGCTCAGCTGGAAGAGCGCCGCCCTCGCACGGCGGAGGTCCCGGGTTCAAATCCCGGCCGGTCCACTACATGTATGTTCTTGGCTCTTTCTCCCTGGTTCCTGGAGGTAGTATAGGGAACCATTCATTAAAACCTGAAACTATTGCGAGATACGTGTTTAGGAACCTCATTAACAACCTCATGAAGTATGGTTTACCATATCTCTCTATCTCCTCCTCGAAAACCTCCATGTTTATGGCGATTGTGTAGGGGTTAACTACATCTGGTTGTATCGCTATTTTGCAATCCGTGCAGACTGAGAGCGTTCTTGATAAAATTGAGTGCATTACTCTAACTCTCTCAGCGGGCTTCAATTTCTCTAACTCGACTTTATGCTCCTGCGATATCGCTATGCCCATAACCAATATTATTCTATCCTGTTTATCCATTGGTGCAATAACACTGAATTTTATCCCTGGAACACCTGGCGTTGATACCCCAATACTCCACGAGACTCTTGTCTCGGGAGGAGTTTCAAGTTTAGTTACTGTGAACGATTCCTCGACAAGCCACTTCGTTATTAGATCCCTGGTGGACAATTCAACGCACCTCACTACTATACTGCTCATATGTATTTGAGGCCTTTAATATAGGGAATTACTCGTACTTCAAAGCAACTGCGGGCGGTATTTTCATTGCTCTATAAGCTGGAAATAATGCTCCTACTACTCCAACCGTGATAGTCATAAGTATGCTTCTAGCAATAAGGTCTACTGTGAACTTTGGTTCCGCTCTTATTTCCCAGAATTGCCCAATATTTAGAGTCGTTGAACCTGAGAGAAACCTGGCTCCAATTACGCCGAAGATTAAACCTATAATGTAACCTATTACGCTGATAATCACGCCTTCAGATAAGATTAATAGGAGAACTTGTTTATCCCTGAATCCTATGGCTTTCATAACTCCTATTTCCCTAGTTCTCTCCATTACGCTAGTTATCATTGATGAAGCAATACCGGCCACTGCAACAGCGAACGAAGAGGTAGTTGCAGCGAAGGTTACGAAGTCAACGGCTGCAACGATGTTTGAAACCGTTCGAGCTATTGCTATAAACGATATGACATCAACTTTGTTTGCGTAAACTTCTCTTATCGTTTTCTCAACGTTATCCACTAGATCAGGGGATGAAACAAGAACAAGTATTCCACTCCACTCCCTTACACCTATAGTTTTCTCTAGAGTCTCAATTGGGACAAATATTCCAGTATCCGGATTTAAGAACACTGCTCCACCAAACTTATCAAGTACACCTGTTACAACGACGTTTACTCGCTTAATCTCCACTTTCCCTTTTTCTCCAACCTTGTACACTGTTACAGATATAACATCGCCTAAATTATAGTAGCGTTCACCGTTTTCCTTGAACGCTATGTTATAGCCAACCATTGCTCGACTCAGTTCTGTCTCCGAAGGCGCATACCCCTCCTTAACGTTTAAACTAGATATAGCTTTTAAAACGAACTGGGGGTTTACGCCGTAAACATACACTGTTTTTCGCTCACCCCCGATCAGTATTTCACCCTGAGTAGTGTAGAAGGGTGTGACGTCTACAACACTGGGTAGATTCGAGAAGTACTCAACATCATCTCTTGTTAACTGGTAACCAGTTCTCGGCGTAACAACAATTAAGTTTTGCCCAAGGCCCGATATAGATGAAACAATGTAATCCCCGTAACCCGCTACAATGCTTCCAATCATTAAAAGAGCCATAGGTCCTATTGCTACACCTATAATAGTTAAAACCGCGCGGAGTTTTCTCTCAGTCAAGGACTTAACGCTTAGTCTCAGCACATCACTCAACTTCATGTGTAACCCTCTTCATGACTTGCCTACTGTGCCTGTAGAGAACGAAGAATAATCCTGCTAGAAAGACTGCTACTAAGACAATTATTATTACTTTAAAGGTAGTATCCATTGGTGAAGTTACCGTAGTTGTAGTTTGAACTTGCTCTATGGTCTGCGTTACCGTTAATTGAGTCTCAAACACGTATTCTGAACCATATTCATCCCGGTACTTTATCGCGAGGGTGCAATTATCACTAGTATATGGTGCTTGAATCTCTAATCTAAAGGGCGTTTGAGAGGCTGGATCAATATCACCTATGATGTTAACTGATTCCACGTTACCATATTTAATGTAAGCGATAACGCTGCGAGCTGTAGAAATACCAGTATTCGCTATTATACCGTTAACTATGAGAGTACCTTTCGAGTACTTTGCAGTTACACCAGGCATCAACTTTAACTCTATGAAGGGTTTTATCATGACTGCTAACGTTGTGTTCAATGTGTGTAGAGCCCCGGAAACATCCACGAAGATCAGTGTCGCAGTGAAAACCGCTGAGGACATTGAGACTGGTACTGTTCCAACACTTATTTGCACTGGATTGTAGACTGCTTCAAATTTAACAGTTACATTGCTTTCTCCTTCTAGTTTACCAATGTATTTAACTGCGTTTTGGGGTATAACGTTGCTTGATACAGGTATTAATGCAATATACAGGTTATTAACGGGAGATGAGTACTTGTTTTCAACTAAAATATCTATTGTGGCTGTACCATTCCTGAATACTACGAGAGGCGATACAGGTCTTACTTCTAGTACTGGGGGAGCTGTCAACAAGTTAATTTTAAGCATTGATGAATAATCATATTCTTCTCCCCAGTTGTCAATAAACGTCAAAGTATACGGTACGTCGATTGCTGACACGTTTTCCAACTCGATATTTAGCGAAACTATGAACACAACTACGTCGCCTTTATTCACGCCTGTAACACTACTAGGTGTTTGCTGCATGTATTGAGATATAAGTTGAGCGAGATTACTTGGTATACTTTGTATGAGGTATGCTTGCTGCGCTGAAATACTCATAGCCGGAGTTAGTGCGGGTCTAGAACTATTTGTTTTAGACTCTGTTACGCCTCGCGGCAACTCTAATTTCAGTATCGGGTTTGATATTGAAGGGAACTTAGCGTTACGTAACACAATATAGTACTGAGCCCCATAGACTGGTGGAGTAACCGGGGTATTAATCCACCCGGATGTAATGTACTCGATGCTGTTCTCATCGTTTTCCACGAGTAAGCTAATTAGTTGAGACACTTTCTTTCTTACTCCGCCACCAGCTGTTTGAACATAGTAATCTAAATCTATGATGGCTTGATGAGTTCCTGAAGTGCAGCCATGTAAATCCAACGTGAATGAAGCAGTAAACGTTTGAAGAGCTGTAACCGGGCCAGCTATATATACTGTTCTCGGCGTTCCCTCACGTATACTCATGCATGAAGGCGTTGTCAGAGACACCCAGACCGAGTACACGTTATATGCCTCTAGGTTAACAAGGTTAACTGTTAATACAGCAGACTTGGTTCTCGGGAAAACGGGATTATTGTTGAGCCAACCATAATTTGCTATGGTAACATTGCTTCCTGCTTGATACTCGGGTAGATAAATGCTGGTCGCTAAATACTGCGTAAATATAGTGTTAACTCCAACTCCTTGTACTCCATACTGTACTTTCAAGTTAAACTTTTTAACTCCACTGCTCGCTCTAGTTAGATCCAGGTAGAATACAGCAGTGCACGTAGAGCCAGGTGCTAATTGAACCGCACACGTTGATGCATTATTTAGAAAGCTCAAATCACCTGGATCAACCTCGTCGACTAGAACCAATATATTTAAAGCTGTTACTGTCCCATTGTTTCGTAGAACAACAGTGTAAGCTGCTCTCGAGTTTCCAGGGTATATGTATTGTGGAGATCCCTCACCCCAATAGGAATCTACGACTTCTAGGATAGGTAGCACTGGTTCAAGCACTGATAAATCAGCAATAATTAACGAAGCATTTCTCAATAATGAGATAAACCTGTATGATCCGTCTTGTCCTCTGGCTATTCCAGTGATGTTAATAGTTATATTGTATGCACCGGGTTTAGTTGCTTCAGGTACAATGATATCAGTGTATGATACTTCGACGAGTGAACCTGGATTTAAAGCGATGTTGCGCGCTACGAGTTCCCCTGGATATATAACGTCTTTTTGAGCAGTCACTTTTATAGTTGCATCCATTATACTTAAACTTGATTCATTATTCAATAGTGTGATAACGAGCGTGTTACCAGTTGACCCCGGGTACACGTGTGCACGGCTCCACTCGATTCTCTCAATATTTATATCTAGCTCTCTCTCACTTAACGGTATTAAAAGGGAAATCTCGAATACAACCGGGTATTCAACACCTTGGCGCGTTACAGAACCATAGAGAGTTATGTTTGCTTTTACGTAGGAAGCGTTCTCGAAAACACTTAGTTCATTATATGTGATCCAGGTTGACTCCAAGTAATTCAATACTATATTATGAGCGTAAAAAGCCGTCGTCGATCCATTAATGTTTACAGCGTTCCACAATGTTACCTTTGCATGAGTTAAAGTAAGTACCCCTTGTTCCTCTGATTTAATAAGTACCCTTAACCCCGTGTTCTTGAAGCCAGGTAGAGAAACCCCCGAGGTCAACTCGTAGCTTATTACCCTTAACTTTGCCCCAGGTAATCCGCCGACTGAGAATTCCACATAGTAATATTCTTCGTCGGTGTATGAGACTCCATCATCTGTTAATAATTGCGCCTCTACGCGCAGAGTACCCGTATATCTCGTGTTCGGGTTAACTGATGGACTTATACACGTAGAACCCAAGTTTAAATATAGCTCGTTTCCAGGACTTATGCTCGAAACGTAGTCGGCTTTTAACTCGCTTGGATCTGTTACATCGCTCGGTAAATCCAAAGTTAACCTTAATGCCTCAATGGATGATTCCCCATTATTTATGATGCCTATAACCACGTTAACCGGGCATGCTCCGGGATAATTGTATGGAGTGAAATATGAATCCTTAATAACGATGTTTAGGGATGGGTAGGGTGAGATCGTGAGAGGTATATAAACCATGTCCCACTCGAGTACACTGCTACCCGGTAGGTAATACGTAATGTTTAAACCAGCAACATAGTTACCTGGAGAAACACTCCTATCCACGTTTAACGTGAATATGTAGTACGTTGAATTACCGGGCTCCACGATGGATAAAGCATTGTTATCAGCGTCTCTACCGGGCACGCATCTTGACCCCACAACACTGAAACCGCTGGGGAGATCAATGCACGCGACTGGGTTTAATATACTAGTATTACCAAGATACCTAGTCACTACGGTTAATTTAGCATTCCTACTCCCAGGGTATACTCTACCCCCAACGTATGATGTTAACGATGATTCCTGGATAACCCAGGGTGTTGTAGATGCCTTAACATTAATTATAGGTATAAAAACATCGATAAGCAAGAGTACTATGATCAAGTAACTCAGTGATTTGCCCTCCATTATGAAAACACCTAAACTTTATTCAAAATACACTCATCAAATGCAGAGTCTTTTATATCTACGATCTTACCGTCTCTTATTAAAACTATTTTACTTGTACAGTTAGCTATTTCGGGATCATGTGTCACTATAACGATCGTTAACCCATGCTTATTCAGTTTGAGAAAAGTATCCATTACAACTTTAGCTGATGCTCTATCAAGGTTCCCCGTTGGTTCATCTGCAAGAATAATTTCCGGGTTACCCACTATGGCTCTAGCGATCGCTACTCTTTGTTGTTGACCCCCACTCAACTGACTAGGTTTCTTACTCAACCAGGATTCATCTCCACCAGCTAGCATTAAGGCTTTTATAACTAGTTTCTTGCGTTGATCTGACGGTAACCCTCTTGGAACTAGTGGTAGTTCTATGTTTTCATACACTGTTAATCTATTAATTAAGTTAAAGTGTTGAAAAACGAAACCAATTTTCATATTGCGTAAATCCGCTATCTTGTGCTCAGGTAGCTTCGAGGCGTCAACGCCATCAATTAAGACCACTCCCTTACTTGGTTTATCAAGTAAACCCATCATATTCAATAAGGTGGATTTACCGGAACCACTAGGGCCCATTACTGCTAATATTTCACCTTTTTCTATTTCTAAGTTTACTCCCCGTAAGGCGGGGAACTCTACTGAACCAACTCTATATATTTTCCACACGTCAATTAATTTAATAATGGCTCCCATAAATGCATGCCCCGAGTAAGCACATAGCACACATACTACTCGGATTAAAATTAAACCAGGTTATTATTAATTAAATAAAATAATTACTGGGGGACTGGTTATGAGCGATGAGCTACCTGATTACATTAAGCTTAAATTATATAAGAGAATTGTGTCTAAAATGACGAACGTAAAGGAAGAAGGGAGAGTCGAAGAAGACCCCGAGAAAGTAGTCTACTCTAAACTCGCAGATGATAAAGCCGTTGAATTAATGAATAAATTGAAGATTAAGTACCCTGAAATCTATAAAACCATTGTAAACGAATTGTATAAAGCAATCAAGAACAATACTTTGCCAAGTATTGATGGTTATACTCTCTACTACTTGTTTAACTCTCTTGGTTTAGATGTGAAACCTGATATGAGGATTAAGTTTGTTAAACACGGTAAAGAAGTCGACATTAAAGACTACTTGTCTTAACCATGGTACCGGTTGATTCAATGAGAGAGATCTAATAACATATCCTCCTCAAACATGTTTTTCAACAAGTACAAAGCTATGGCTTCAGCCGTTAAGTCGGCGACTGCACCCGGGTTAATTTTTCTACGGTTTAATTCTTCGTCGAATTCCCATAGAGGTTTAAACCAGTCTGTATTTCTATTCATTACTTCTACGAGTATTTCCCGAGCTTTCCTCGAAACCTCTAAAGCCGTGTCTTCTCCATGCTTTAAGCAAATAATGGTATCTCTATTCTCTGAAAGCAGGTACAAGTATGTTTCAATGATTCCTCTATTTAAATCCCTATGAGTAATCAGTCTTGAACGTAGAAATTCTTCGGCATTAAATCCTCTTTGAAAACCACGTAAAACTTCATCAGACACTATGTCGAATCTCGAATTATACTTCAGTATATCTATTAACCTATGGTTTTTCTCCACGAGTTTCAGCTCGAAATTCTCATCCCAAACATTTACGTATTCTCCGGTGTCGTCACCGGGTTTAATATAACTAGGTGAAGCTACTCTAACAGCTTTATAGTAGTATATAGAGTCTAAAACAGTTGTATCTTCCACAATGCTTCTAGTTATCTCTTGTAGTAATCTTAAATCTCCCCCTCCACCTCGTAGTAGTTTTCCAAGCGTAACACTCATGAAAGACAACAACATTGATGAACCCAGACAAGTATTAGTTGATCTAAGTTTATACGCGACTTCTTTAATTAAACCATAAATTAAGTCCCCCACAATTACTTTACGGTATCCAGTAAATCCCCTCCTAATTCCTCTCTCAAAGTACTTAGCGGATAAAACACCTGTAGCTAGAAAAGCCTCATATCTTAACCCTTCCCTATCTCTTAACCTATGAACGTTACCTGGTTTAGGATACGCTGAAGCTTCAAGAATCAACGCTAATGCAAAGGGTTCCGCGTATACTTTAAACCCAGCTCTTCCCAATTACTGACCCTCTCTTATTACATAGTGAAATACTAATATAAGCACTATCTAAACTACAGTACCGGTTACTCATTAAATACTGTTGAAAAACATGCTGAAAAATAGTTTACTTAAAAACTTAGTTATTATGTATGTGATACCGGCTCGTTTTACTCTATATTTGCGTGTCGTTCTTTCATGTCTTCCTCTGTTATTCCAAGTTTACTCATTAACTCAACAACTACACCGTCAAGGAATACTAGGGTTGTAACTTCGAATAGCGTACCCAGCGGCGCCAGTGGTTCGTGGTGCCCTCTAACCTGCCTAATGATATAATCCTCTTCGATAGCGAGCTTTGTTCTACCAGGTATTCTTACAACTATATCTGCTAGTTTAGCTAGAGGACTATCAGGGTAAGTAGTTAGAGCAATTACTTTTGCACATATAGATTTAGCTGCCTCAGCCACTGATACAACTGTTCTCGTTCTACCTGAGCCGGAAATAGCGATCAATACGTCTCCTTTCTTCATGGGGGGCATTATTGTTTCACCTACAACGTATACGTCGAAATCCATGTGCATTAATCTCATTGCGAACGCTTTAGCCACGAGACCACTTCTACCCGCGCCAATCACAAATATCTTTCTACCTTCTTTCCGTGAATTCAGTAAGGTATCTATCATGGAGTCTTTTTCATTATCGCTAATTAATTCTGTTGCTTTGCTCACATAATCTATTATTTGTATAATTGCATCTCTAGTTAACCCGGTAACCATTTCTACTCACAATTTCACTGATATCTAGGAGGGTTAAATAATAATTTTTATAAGAAGCTTTAAGTAAAATAGATACGACCCCGCCTCCCTCACGCCTCCATGAGACCCCTTTTACGGGGGCGTGAAAATGATGGAGGACGGTCGGGCGGGGTACACTACTTGCCGGGTGTTTTACAACGTTGAAGAAACTAGAAGTAATACGTGAATTTGATCCTTGGAAATCACCACTATGTACCTGTCCACGAAAATACAGTTTACACCCGTATACAGGGTGTAGTCATTTCTGCTTGTACTGTTACGCCACATCATATATAGGATTAAAGGAGAGTAAACCGAAGAAGGATTTTCTCTACAAGCTTAAAAGAGACCTAAGTGGAATAAATGGAGACGCTATTATTGAGTTAAGTACCAGTAGTGACCCATATCCACCCATCGAGGAGAAACTTAAATTGACTAGACGTACGTTGGAAATACTTGTGAAGCATGGTGTGAGAATACTGATAACAACTAAATCTAACCTCGTTGTAAGAGACTATGATCTACTAAAGCAAGCTCCTGCATCTGTCATGTTAACTGTAACGACACTAGATGACAATTTAGCGAGAATTATTGAGCCTAATGCTCCTCTACCATCATCTAGAATTAAAGCAATTGAGACACTAAGGGAACTAGGAGTACCCGTTGGAGTAAGAGTAGATCCAGTAATACCATTCGTTAATGATGATCCGCATGAAATAAGAGAGCTAGTAGCACGTGTTATTCAAGCAGGTGCATTACACATTGTAACATCGTCTTATAAAGCTAAATGGAATAATCTAAGAAGGCTAACCGAGAACTTACCAGAGGACTATGCGGTTAAACTCAAGAGTTTATACAGAGAGAAAGGGTCTTGGATACATGGTTACCTCTACCTTCCTGCTAACTATAGGAGAACCATGTTAAAACCAGTAATTGAAATTGCTCAGCAATACGGTATTACATATGCGACGTGCAGAGAGGGGTTAAGTGAATTATTCAATTCACCTAGTTGCGATGGTTCACACTTAGCTAGTATTAAATAACCACTAAGTAAAAGACCAAGTATTGTTGCTGCTTCAGGGTGAATAATAATGATTAAAGAGGAGGAAAGTGAGGAGATAGCTACATACACATCCAAGTGCCCAGTATGCAGTCGAGAACTAACAGTAAAGGATTACAAATACAGTGTACCATTCTACGGTGACATCGTAATAAGCGTTGCTCAGTGCAATAATTGTGGGTACAGACACAGAGATGTATTCACACTCTCTAGTGGTGAACCAAGAAAAGTAATATATAAGGTTGAAGAACCAGGCGATGATAACGCTCTACTGATCAAGAGCTCAACGTGTAAAATAGAAATACCTGAGTTCGGCGCCTCCATTGAACCAGGAACATACTCACAGGGCTACATATCAACAGTAGAGGGTCTTATCTCAGATTTAATTGAAATTACTGACTACTTGTGTAACCAAGAAAACGCCCCTAAAGAAAAATGCCAGGAAATAAAAACAATGTTGGAAAAAGCTAGAGAGAACAAAGTTTCATATACTGTTATAATTTACGATCACTTGGGTATATGCGACATCGTTAGCTCACATAAAAAACCTATTTACGAGAAGCTGAATTAAGTAGATCTATGCATTCATGTGACTTATTACCTAGCTCTCAAGGTTCTTTACCATCAATATTAGTTAAATAAAGAACAATTTAATGAGTCATGTAACAGTTGTAGAGTTTTTGCTAGATATAGCCATTGAAGTACTGTTTTCAATAATACAAAACAATCTAAGTATTAACCACTAAGAGATGTTATTTTTGCAATAAAATATAACTTCATTATATAAAATTTAACAATTAACTTTGTACGTTAATAATTTTTCCACACGCGCGATCCAGTTTTCTAATATTAATCTACTATTCTTTAATATTTTAAACTTTATAATATTTTTTTATATCAAACTGTGCATGTTTAAAACATGTTAACAAAAAATTAAGTTTAAAAGCATACGCAGTAAAATGTTATATTTGATATGGGGGGTTAGAATATGCCGGAGAAATTGAAATTCTTCGACCTAAAGGCGAAGAAGTACTTTGAAACAGACAACTATGAGGTAGTAGTAAAGGAGACTAAGAGAGGCAAGATCAAGATAGCTTTCGCTGTTAGCCCATACAGCGGCAAGAAGTTCGCCAGAATACTCGGTCCAGCTAAATAAAGATGATTTATTGGAGAGAACATTATTCCATTTTATTTTTTATCTTTCATCATGTACCTGTACATACTTCTGCTGGGATCTCTTTCTTGAATTTTTCTTTAAGCATGATTATTTTTTCAAGTGAATCAATGAAGTAGTCTATTTCTTCGAATGTATTGTATAAGTAGTAGCTTGCTCTAACTGTTCCTTTTAACCCGAGTCTGTAGTGGAGAGGGTGTGCACAATGCATCCCAGTTCTCACAGCTATGCCGAATAAGTCTAGTGAAGCGCCAACCGTGTGATGATTCAATTCCTTGATGTTGAAAGCGATGACTCCTGTTTTATGCTGCGGGTTCCTTGGACCATAGTATTCTACTTCATCGCTTAATTCCTCTAAGCGCTTCAAGGTATATGCCACTAATTCGGCTTCGTGTTCCCTTATGTTTTCTACCCCTATCCGGGTGATATAGTTAATGGCTTCAGCTAAACCTACTGCTTCAACAATATTTGGTGTTCCTGCTTCGAATCTCCATGGTAAATCATGCCATACCACCGTGTTCAAAGTTACATCTTTAATGGTGTCTCCTCCAACTTTGAATGGTTTCATCTCCTCCAATACGTCTTCCCTACCCCATAAAACACCTATACCCGTGGGGCCAAGCATTTTGTGCCCACTGAAAGCTAAGAAGTCTACTTCTAGTTCACGGACGTTTGTAGGTACGTGCGGTACGCTTTGTGCACCATCCGCTACAACTATTGCTCCTACTTCGTGTGCAACCTTAGTTATTTTTCTAGCGTCATTTATTGTTCCCAGAACATTGCTCGCTAGAGGAAAAGCCACTATTCTCGTTTTCTCAGTTATAATTTCCCCGATTTTCTCATACTGCAAGTAACCATCGTTGGTTATATCAATATATTTAACTCTCGCTCCCTTCAAGTTCGCGATCAAACGCCATGGAAGCATATTACTATGATGATCCATTATTGTTACTACTATTTCGTCGCCTTCCCTTAAGTTCCATAATCCCCAACCATAAGCGATAGTGTTTATTGCCTCGGTCGTGTTACTTACAAAGATTACTTCTCTCCACGAGTAGGCACTAATGAACTTTGCGACGATCTCATGGGCTTCCTCATACTTCTGACTCGCCTCTTGACTTAAAGTATGTAAACCTCTATGAACATTTGCATAGTGTTTCTTCATAAATTCCTCCATAGCTCTAAGAACCTGTACGGGTTTCTGCGTGGAAGCAGCATTGTCGAAGTAAACTATTCTTCTCCCATTAACTGTTCTCTCCAGTATAGGGAAATCTCTTCTGATTTCCTCGGGGTCGAACATTAGTTACACGCCTTAAATTATTTTTGACTACATACCTATTTATTTATTAGAGGATGAGGGTTTCAATTCTCCACATACTTTAAAGAGAAAATGACTTTTAGTTATAACTTCTATAAGGAGTTATGAGACTTAATAATACTTGGTGCTTCCATGCCTATAATTAGACGGGGAACCTTAATAAAAGATAAACCAGGTTTAATGGAGGGGCTTCTTGCAAGGTTCTACGAGTGGCGTGACATCCCTCAAATCGACTTAGATAACGTTTCACCGACGGTAGAAACAGTTGTTTTCAAGTTGAATAATGTCTGGTTGGGTAAACCAGATGAGAGATTGAAGAGCGAATACTATGTTCTAGAAATCAAAGGATACATAAAAATCGATGATACGGGATCCTACCGGTTTCACGTTACATCCAATGGTGGAGTGAAGCTTTGGGTTAACGATTCACTTCTCATCGACTCATGGGTATCCCGGCTCCAGAAGCATGTAACTAATCCTGTGTCGCTGAGTAAACCCTTCAATAGAATAAGGGTCTTATACTACAACTACGAGAAACTGGGAGAACTAGAAATACTATGGGAGAAACAAGGCCGTGAACCCTCCGAGATTCCACGTAAAAACCTCTATTTCTCAATGGGGAGACACGCGTTCATTACTAATATTCCCGACAATTACATTGTAGTTGCTACACCAGTAGATTATACTGCATCAGTAACTACTAAGAACTGCGTTAGCATCAATAACATCTGCACTATTGAACTAGCTGAAAACGAGCAACCACTTTGCTGCCTTATATCCATATATAATGAGAACAATGAACCAGTGTTTAGGTCAACGGAGCCTATTACTATTTGGGGCGGAGACGTATATAGGTTCGATTTCCTCGTTGAATAATTTTAGTTTACTTTTCAGGCAATTTATCCACTTTTACGTTCTTCACAATTGAATTCTCTAGTTCAATGAGTGCATAGTAACCTTTCATTAGAGGGCCCGGGTGAACTATTGTCGTTCCATTATTTCTTGTGAAACCGGTTTGCTCGTGTACGTGGCCGGTAATCCATAGAATTGGTTTAAGTGCATTCAAGTACTCAGCGAAAACTTGTGATCCAACGTGAATACCGTTAACTTCATCGAAATAACCAAGTATAGGTTGATGAGTAACAATGATTAGTTTCTCACGCATATTTATATTCTTGATATTACTGAGTATTTCCCTGAATTCTTCCTCACTGTATTCAATTAACGTATTGAATGGGGTGATCCCGCTTCCACCAACTCCATAGAAAACATAGTTTCCAATAACCATTGTTCTTGCGTGTATATTCACGATATCGTTGCCAACCTCCCTGATGCCGACGAGTTCCAGGGGGTCACAGTTACCTGGGATAAATATCACTCGGGAGTCCATGATCTCTCTTACTTTTCTCAATATTTTTAAAGCGAAATCAATGTTTTTGAAATACGTTAAGTCTCCAGCAACAACAACGAGTTCAGGGTTAAACCCTGCTTCTTTCAGCGCTGATTTTAGTTTATTGATTTTTACTATTCTCTCATGTATGTCACTAATAGCAAGTATTTTCATTAATACTCAGCCTCTCCCTGAGTATTATATGTGGAAAATCTTAATAGTTACCGTTCACCTATACTCTGTTAAATTACTTGTAATAATTAATGAAAACTAGGCGAATGAAATGGTTAAATGTAGCTACTGCGATAAACCCGCTGTTTACATCAATAAAGTAAGCAATATTGCGTATTGCCGCCAACACTTCATAGAGTACTTTGAGCATAAAGCCAGGAAAACTATAAGAAAATATAACATGATAAAACCTGGAGACCTTATATTAATTGGTGTTAGTGGCGGAAAAGACTCAATGGCGTTACTGCATTTTCTACTTAAACTTACGAAGAAAATACCTAGGTTGGAGCTAACTGCTGTTTTAGTTGATGAAGGCATTAGAGGTTACCGTGAAAAAACCGTCCCAAACCTCGTTAATTATGCCCAGAAACACGGCGTTAAGTACATTATAGCTGGTTTCAGAGAGTACATTGGAGCAAGCCTAGATGAAATCGTGGAAAAAAGCTTTGCAAAAAACTTACCATATATGCCTTGCAGCTACTGCGGAGTATTTAGGAGATATGTTTTAAATAAAGTAGCACGTGAGATCAGTGCTACAGTTATAGCAACAGCTCATAACATGGACGACGTGGTTCAGACATACCTCATGAACCTTGTAACTAATAGTATTGATAGAGTAGTATCACTTGGACCAGTTAGATCCTCCAACGAGGAGTTCTTAATTAAGAGAATTAAGCCCTTCTATGAAATACCCGAGAAGGAAACAGCTCTCTACGCTCTACTAAATGGCCTTGTACAACCAGAGTTCAATCAATGCCCCTATGTTAAGTACAATGTTAGGTTTACAATAAGGAAACTAGTTAATGAGCTCGAAGACAAATACCCTGGTTCAAAGTATGGTTTACTTGGAAGCCTACTTGAACTAATAAGAATACATAGTAAAGTGAAGCTTGTGGATAAAAAATTTATGAAATGCGCAATATGTGGAAATCCTTCTTCTCACTTAGTCTGCAGAGCATGCTTGTTTAGAGCACAATTGGGGTTACTTAGAGAGGAGGAGAAATCTATGTTAGAGGATGTCCTCAGAGAGCATCCGGAAATATCACGCATGCTCTATAAGAGTCGAGATCAAAGTATTCTCGATTAGTTTCTTTCTGATCACGCTATACTTTATTATGAATGAAAACAATTCTTAAATCCAGTCTAGAATCACACTGTAATATATGAGTGGTGGAAATGAGTATAGAATCACTGCTAAGCTGGGTTAAAGGATGGGGTGCTTTAGGTCTCTTAGTATTAGCATTTGTTTCCAACGCTATACCCTACTCAACTATACCATACTTGATCCTAGTAGCTCCTCTACTCTCTCGTCTCAAGGGTTTCGACTTAGTGACAGCCATACTAGCTCTAGCAGCTGGTGCAACTCTAGGTAAACTAGTTGTATACCTAATGGGTAGATCACTTAGAAAACTGGAGAAAATAAGTAGCTTTGCTTGGACCTCGTCAAGGTTTTTCTCGAAGCACAGGAAACCGGTTTTTATACTGGTGTTCCTAGTAGCTGCATTACCGATACCTGACGACGTTTTCTATATCCCAATAGGTGTCGCTAAATATAGTATATTGAGCTTTGCAACCGCTCTTTTTCTAGGTAAAATAGTAGTAACAGCTCTCACGGCCCTATACGGTGTTTCAACAACGTTCCTACTAGAGGATGTAATAGGACTACCAGTTTACTTAAGTATTCCACTAATGATCCTAGTAACCGTGATTCTCACGGTTGCGGTAGGTAAAATAGACTGGTATGGTGTAGAGAACAATTATATCGAGAAAGGGTTCCTATATGCTTTTACATACTTCTTAAAATCACTATTAAAGGTCTTGTTCATAGCTCCCTTAACCAAGCTTATAATAATCCTTAGGAATATGTTTACAAGGAGATGAGGAGGAACCCGGGAGATCGAGTATAAGCGATGAGCGAACAAGTTGATAGCGGGCTCCGATCCATTGTTTATTCACCGTATGATTATAGCACTACTAGACCTAGATCTTTATCAGTAATGAGCCTATAGTCAAGATTATAGCAGATGATACTATTATATTCTCATATCCTATTAATGAGTAAATTACTCCAGAGAACAGAGTGGCAACAAACCCCGTGAATTCCCCTATAACTAGGTACCGGGTACTCTCCGCTCTCCCCAAGGACTCTATGTACATTGAATATAATGCAACATCTATTTTATTATTAAGGTATATTATTACTCCGAGCACTATTGATATGTAAATGCTTACCGTGTTGAATCCTTGCATAATGAGTAGGAAAGGTATTAAACCTCGTAGAATCATGGCCAAGTATGCTCTCATCCCGACTTCGATGGGTATCAAGAGATCCATTATTAACAGTAATCTCGCTAAACCATATATCATTAACATGCCTCCAGATGAAAGACTGAGATATCTGTTAAGATACACTGGGAGCTGGATGAATAGAATAGCGTTAGCGAATCTAAAGCATATGAGAGCTGCTAAGACTCTGTTTGGATTAATGCGTTTAGTGCTTGTAAACAATGTTTTTATATTTGCTCTCTTAAGCATAGATGCATTATTACTGGTTAGTAGAGTATATATCACAAGGTTATCTGTAACTATGTTTTCAATTCTCTTTAATCCAACTTCTAATCGATAAAGAGTTCTCTCTATCTTGAACGAGGGATCTTTGATCATTAGATACGTTAATAATACGGGTACTAGTAGAATTAACGTGAAGACATGTACGTTTAATAGAATTTGCTTTACTCCTATCGATAAAGTTAGAAATAGTGCTGCTTCACAAGTAATTGTTATGATCGCTCTCTGAACTAATAGTTTTCCCCACTGCATACTTTGATGAAACTCGTGAATATATGCATTAATAGATGTCCTCGAGAAAGCCTCCATTAGAGAATAAGCAATATACAGTGAAATAAGAATAATGAAACTAGTTGTAGCAACATAGTTAGCTAGCATTACACCATATATAGTGAAAAACATTAAGGCCGCAAGCACTTGAATTTTAAGTTTCCCCTTATCCGCTAATCTACCTCCAATACTTAGCCCGAAAATATAGATTATGTATGATAACGCGTTTAGAAATCCTAAGTAAACAGCGCTTATTTCACCTATGGATACTCCTACTATGTCCGTGAAAGTGTCTATAACGTTTGCAATTGCGAGAGTAATTGCCAGCAATATAAGCATTAACATCGGTGAATGCCCCTAGCTTACCCTTTAATATCTGATCATGTTTTTAAAGACCAATAGTTAACTATACTTGTATCTCAGATGCTGAAATACCGTTAGCTTAGCGGGAAAATTGACTTAAACCCATTTCTTGAATTGATCATATCTTTTAAATGATACTTTTTTATCGTTAATGTATACTCCTGGTTCAGAGCTCGCTACGACACCTATAGTGGCATAGTCTACGTTGAAATATTCTAGTTCCTTGACAACGTTCTTGAATCCCTCGGGTTTAATACCTATAACTACTCCATATTCTTCGCCGCCAATTAAAGCATATTCCATGATGCATTCTACGTTGTTATCGCAGATTTCAATGATCTCCTCAGGGGTCTTCGGAGGATTAGTTAATTTTAATCCATACCCGCTTAGTTTACTTAACTCGTTTAGCGTGTATCCAAGTCCATCGCTTACATCCATGCTTGCCGTTATAAACCTGTAGTTGCTTTCTATGACGTATCCTTGCTCTACTTTCACCTTAGGTCTCTTAGTGTATGTGACTACCCATGGTTCTTTCATGGATTTCTCAAATCCATGTTTCACTACATACCCCATTGCTCCGTAGATACCCGTGGCGACAATGATGTCTCCGGGTTTTAAGCCCCTGCGGCTGGGAGGAGTTTTCGCGGTTGTAAACCCTATTACTGATACAGCTATCCATTCCTCAATACTACTATTAGTGTCTCCTCCCAGGATTTTTACTCCATAATACTTACTCGCTTCATATATACCATCGAGTAGTTCTTCAAGGGATTCTACTCTCATAGTTTTAGGTAATCCTAGCGCTATCATACATGCATATGGTATGCCTCCTTTAGCCACAATATCGCTGATTGCACCCGTTAAACTAGCCCAACCAAGGTCAAAGCGTGTTCTCCAAGGTAGCATTAATGATTCAATAGAATATGCATCCATGGAAAGCAGTATTCTAGGGGCTTTCGGCAATAAATCACGTGCATCATCGGGGTGTTTCAAGTACTCGCCTACTCCTGGACCGTTAACGATTTTTTCAGTTATTAGTTGAACAACGTCTTCTTCCGTTAGCTCGTTCAACGTAGTTTTATCTGATTCTCCACGTATTTTAGTCATAGAGATATACCTGCACTGGTGTATTTTTCTCGTATCCTTCAACGCTTTCCGGTATGATCACATACCCATCTGTTCTCAGTAAACTCGATATCACACCGCTTCCCCTTAACATATATGGTTCAGCGAAGTAAACTCCTTTATCAAGGCGAACTTTTACTCTTATCACTGAACTATATCCAATCGTGTTTGGTATTCTCCTAGTTAGCAGGGCATTCACAACGCGTCTTTCAAACCCTCTTATATTAAGCCACTTCATGATTGCACGGCGCAAGAGAACCTCGTAACCAGTCCAGGCAGCAACGGGGAAGCCTGAAAGACACATAATTAACTTATTACCGTAGATAAAGCTCGACGTAGGCCTACCTGGGCGCATTCTGACTCCTCTGAAGACTTGTTCTCCCCGTTTAATCAAATAGTAAACAACATCGGATTCACTTACACCAGTGCCCCCCGTTGTTATCACGAGATCTACACCCTTACTTATTTCTCTTGCAACAGCTTCCTCGAGTTCTCTTGAGTCATCGGGTACTATTCCCACATAGTTAACATCGAATAATCCATCTCGTTGAAGAAGAGAGTAAACGATATATGCCGTGGAGTTATACGTTTTTCCCTCAACGTGTTCTTCACCAGGTTCTACTAACTCGTCACCCACTGCGAGCACGGATACATTTATTTTTCGATATACTCTAACTCTGCTTATTCCCGATGCAGTTAAAGCCGCTATTATGGATGGTTTAATAACGCTTCCCTTATGTGCAAGTAAATCTCCTCTAGCGAAGTCTTCTCCACGTCGAATAATGTTTAAACCCTGGGGAACAGGTTTATAGATGACCAGGTGATCCTTAGATATACTTATATCTTCATCCATTACAACTGCGTCTGCTCCACACGGTATTGGTGCACCCGTGTGAACTCTAATAGCGGTACCGGGATCTAGACACTTCTCTAATGGTTTTTGACCTGGTTTAAGAACGCCCACAATACTTAATTCCAATGGATTATACTGGGATGCGCCCACGGTATCAATGCTTCTAACTGCGTATCCATCAACAGCTGTTACATCGACTTCAGGTCTATCTATTTCTGCGTATATGTCTTCAGCTAGTATCCTATTAACCGAGTTAAGTATGGTTAATTCTTCTACATCAAGCACTATAGTTTTATCGAGAGCCATCGCTAAGCGTTCTATGGCATCATCGATGCTTACAAGGTTGATTAAAGCTTTCAAATTTATCACTCAATCCATTGATATTTGAACTCGATACCGTAATAAAAACCGTAATCATTATTGCTAAGCCAAGTATGATTTGACTCATCGTGATCTCCTGACCCAGTATAAAGTAAGCGAGTAAACCAGCTCCGAATGGTTCACCGTAACTAACCGAGGTAACAATGGAAGCAGAGTATTTTTCCAAGAGAAAATTCATTAAGGTATGGCCAAACATCATTGGAATAATGGCCATCAATAGAAAATACATGTACTTATACGCATCATAACGTATTAACTCAACTCCCTTGAGAAAAGCAATCAACATCGTAGCAATCGCTGCCACGAAGTACGATTTAATAGCGTAATCTACCGTTGATTCCTTCAATTTAGACCTTGCATAGTGCCCCGATACGAAGTAAACAGCGGCAAATAACCCTGCAATAAACGCCTCCAATGCCCCCATGTTAAATACTAGTTCATTCACTCCGAGAAGCATAGCCAATAGTATAGAACACAGAAAGATCCCAGCTATCTGTATGATTGATGGTTTTCTTTTAGTCAGTGCAAGCTCGATCATGAGGGAGTATAATGGATACATCGTAACTAGAAGCGTGCTCACATATATTGGAATTAATATTAAACTATGCATCCAGAGTGCGAAGTGCAGTGATAACGATAACCCTGATACCATGTGGTGGAGTTTAATGCTTCTAATAGATGATGATCTCCCGTTAAGTAACCCCACGATGAACAGTAAAGGCAACGAGAGGAAGAGCCGCCAAAAAGCACATGCTTCCGCGGGGACCTGGGACAATACCACCAACACGCTCGCAGAGCTTATGGATACCCATATAACCAGAATCGAGAAAAACAGTAATAAGTTTTCCTTGGAACGATTCATGTTTCAACCAGCTTACATTCTCCTAAGCTTAGGGAAACCCATTATATCCATTAACTCTGAAAGAGCTAACATTGTAAGCACAGTTATTAATACTCGTATGTTTCTCTTAGATTCATCTCGCTCACTTATTATGGGGTATTTCTCGTAGAATCTATTGAAATCTAATGCTAGATTAACCGCGTACTCTAGTATCTTATTTGGCTTCATCTCAATATACGATTTACTTAACACAGAGTTAAACATCGCGAGCGACTCAACGATTTTTTTCTCTTCCACTGATAACTCCGTTTCTCGAATGCTTTTAGCTAGTTCAAGTATTTTATTGCATACTTCGGTGCTATTATCTAGGAATTCCAGGCCCCACAGGTTTCTAATAATTCCCTGTGCTCTGACAAACGCGTACTCCACTATGACACCGTACTCTATTTCACCCGCTTTCTCGGGATCAAATACTAGGACTTTACCTGGGTCAACGGATATCAATACCGCGCGGGTATTAGCTATGGCGATCTTATCAGCTACTTGAATGAGTTCTTCAATATTCTGTGTTTTTTCTTTCTCCATTAGTTTCTTGAGAATTGATAGCTTGTTATCGATTAACATTTCATCAATAGTGTAATATACTCCCCTTCGCCCACTCATCCGCATACCCTTTAAGTGTACCATTTCATAGGAGAAATGATGCAGGTTCTCTGCTTCTTTGAGATACCCTAGGATATATAGAACTGCTTTAAGTTGCCTTTGCTCTCTTGATTGCTCAACCGCGATCACATTGTACACTTTTTCGGCTCCAAGTTTCCTGAACTTATATAAAGTGTACGCGATATCCCTTGTAATGTATAGTGTGGTTCCATCTCTTCTTCTAACCACGAATCTACCAGCTTGATCAGGGTGAAAGAGGCTTCTAATGTAGTCGTGATCTCTTGAAGCCGCATTAAGATCCACTTCAACTGCTCCTCCTTCAATAACCTTAGCATAGTTAGTTTTAAGTAAATCGCTTACTACGTTGTGGGCTTCACTCAGTACTTCACTACTCGACTCGAAGTCGAAAGCATTAAAGTTTATTCCAATGCTCTCCAGTGTTTGTTTAAATCCATTTAGAACATCCTCGCATATTCTCCTGAAAAACCGCAGTGTTTCGGGATCCTCTTTCTCCGCCTGCGACATCAATTTCGATATCTCTTTTTCTGCTTCCAAGTGGTTTCTTACTTCGGTTCTCAACGCATTGTATACTTCAGGGAAATTCGCTGATAGTGCTCTTTCTGCTTTCACGTATTCATAGTATTCTTTAACTCTGGTTCTTAAGTCCTCGAGAACACTTAGTAATGTAGACACTTCACTATTGCTACTCGTCTTCTTTAATTGCTTAAGCTTAATGTATAAAGATTTAGCTTGTTTCAGTGTTTCGAGTTTAAGATTACGTTTCAATGATATCCCGCATATTGTGAAAGCAATATCTCTTGGAATATTTCCAGTTGCTTCCTCTGATAGAATATTGTTACATCTTTTTTCACATAGATCAACTAGTTCACTTAGTTTCCCTTTAATTTCCTCCCTTAACCTACTTAATTCAATGAGAATATTGGTTAAAGCATATATAACACCGTACCAGTGATCAGGTTTTATTCCCTCGGGTCGCGATATACTCTTTGACTCAACTAGTTTAACGCCATATGCAAGTATTGCTACTTGCCTGCCAAGATCATTTACATAGAATCTGGTTTCAACGCTAAATCCCAGTTTCCTCAGTAATCTAGCATAAGTATCACCGATCACGCTGTTTCTCCCACTGCCAATATGCAATGGATGAACAGGGTTAGCGCTCGTGTGTTCAACTATGACTTTAATTCCTCTACCCACGTTCATCAACTCCTTGCTTACTTCGCCTTTTACGAATAGATCGACAAGTTTGCCAAGCATGTTGAAGTAGTTTAATGTAAAGTTCAAGTAACCATTAACGAAATCTACTCTTTCAACCCAGCATTTATCTCTAGTAGCAGCATACAGTTCCCTCGATAACTCGTTACCTAATTCCACCCATTTATCCCGCTCAATGCCTTTCAGTAAAAAGTGTAATGAAACTCCGTAATCACCGAGCCTTGGATCTGGTGTGGGAGCAACTCTTAGTTTACCGGATTCAATAAGCGACTTAACTAACCCCTTATCTATCTTCATGATTTTAACGAGTATCTCCGGTAAAGCATCTAGTATGCAGTTAACTAATTCACTCATTTTTACACTTCAACCCGGAATACTGCTAGGAGAGATATATGGTGAAGTATTTTATAAAAATAGTAATGAGTGTTAAAAAGGAATTACGGATTTACTGTGCTAATAATTCTTCTACCTTCCTATAGAATCTACTCCACCACTCTTCAGCTGCACTATACATGTCTTTCTTAAATAACTCAGCCCACTTGGTGTTTCCATACTCCTCAGCTGCTTTAGCCATAAATTCTATGATTCTCTTGGAATCCCATGGTTGCGGTTGAGAACCAGCGAGTTTCTGGTATTTCGCTATCTGTTTATATGTTTCTCGCGCTTTCTTAAGTGGTTCTTTAACTCCATAATATTTTTCGAGTAGTATTGGTAGCGTTTTCTCCGCCCACCCTCTATGGAATCTACAGTATCCCGCGTTCTCAACTAGCAACTCGTAGACTGCTCTCTCAAACGACTTCGCAGCGAACTCCTCTGGTTCCATGAAGACGCCAGTATAAACTGTCCAATACTTACCCAGTACATATAATGGAGCTACTAAACCAGGTGTCCAATAATAGTTTGGAGATATGTGTCCTTTTTCGCCAAACACTGCGTAGACAGGTAAATCACTGAATTTTATGCCTACACTAGCTAACCTATCAGCGTAGAGTAAGTCAAGTATTTTCGCACCATCGCGTACTCCGCGCTCACCTATTATTCTTAGAACAGGGTTTAAACCAAAGGCTAATTTCTCAACTAATTCAACAGCTAGTTTAGCATTCCACGCAGATGTCTCTGGGCTTGCTTTACCGGGGTCTAACTCTGGTTTACCGAGTAAACCTACTTCTTCTGGTTTCAATAATCCCCGGTACACTGCCTCGAATACTAGTCCTATAATGTATCCTAGCTCAATTGCATCTATTCCATACGCGTCCGCTAGTTCAACAACTTTCTCGATTTCATGTACATCAAATATTCCAATAAATGGCCCTAAGCCATTGTATGGTTCGTAGTCGCTCTTGTACCTACTTTTCCTCACTTTCTTACAGACTAGTGGACATGGTTCACCACAAGTCTTCCAGCTCTTTGTTTCAATGGTTTCTTTATTGAATGGTTCCCACATGTACTTCATTATCAACTCGTGTAATTTTTGCCTTACGTCCTTGCTGTAGTATATCATGTTCCAATGCAACATTGGAGTTGTAACACCGAGATGCGGGTAGTTTCCACCGAATGTTCCACCGCTTTTCACCTTGGGATCGTACCTGTACTTTACACCTGCTTCAATAACAACCTGTGTGTAAGGTTTACCCATCAACTCAGTGTACAGTTTGTTCAACGCTGTGATATCCGTGAGATCCGCTGGTTGATCTTTGGATCGATCATATAGACCTCCGTAAATTACTGCGACTACTCCATGTGCTTTCAATAATACACTACCGCCGCCTGCTCTAGCTGCGAAGTCCTCACTACCATAGTCTATCTTGCCTCTAATCAATGTTAGAGATGCGAGTGCACCAGTATTAGTGTACAGTGAGCCGGGCCCTACTAATATGCTGCGACTCGGATACTTCTCGTAGAAGTCTCTGAATGTATCCGTTAAGTACTCTTGGAGAGCGTAAACTCCTTTTAGACCCTTATAATCTCTCCATATACTTAGCAATTTATCTAACTCCAACTCATAGAACTCTACAACGGGTTTCCCGTCACCGTTGTCGAATATTTTAACAATCAAGGGTTTACTGCTCTTTCCTACTAATACTATTGCATCAGCGTTTACGTTAAACTGGTAGGCTGCACCACCCATTGCTGCTGCATGTAATCCGTTAGTCATAGGGCTCTTGAAAACCGCGATAAACCTGTGAGAACCATATAGCTTTGTGCCTGCAAATACTCCTGCACCAATGATTAACGCATTATCAGGGTGATAAGCAGGTTTCCTCCACGATTCATAGCGTTCTAAGTGTAGTTTTACTCCTAGGTCTATTGGTCCAGTTATCTCACTGATTGGGAATTCCTCAATCCAATACGTTCTTTTAGTTGCATCAATGAATATTACTCTATAGGTATTCTTTGAACGTTGCAAACAGAACCCCCTATGTTTATAGTATATTGAGCTAAGTTTTTAAATGTGTGATGAATACTTATCATTTGATCTAGTCAAAATTAATTTAGCTATTTAAATAATTTTCACGAGAGAAAAAGGACCTAACACCGTGTTATAAGGTTTAAAAATCCTACTAATATAAAGCACATTGAAAAAGATGGGAGAAGAAGTGAGTAAGAAAACATATTACATAGGAGTAGTCTTGATTGCTGCTTTAGTGGTATCCATAGTATTCTTATATGTTTACACTAAACCTCAAGCTCCTAGCATTGAACAGAAAGTAGTAGTATACGCATATAATGACAAGATAACTGGAATAGACCCCAGCGTTGAAGACGACACAGGTTTAGTGGTATTGGGTTCAATTTACGAGACACTAACATACTACGATTATAAAACAAGTGAAGTGAAACCTCGTTTAGCAGTTAACTGGACTAGTAGCAGTGATGGAAAAGAGTGGGTATTCTACTTACGGAAAGGAGTTAAGTTCCACGATGGCACTCCATTTAACTCCACGGCCGTCAAAGTAAGCGTTGAAAGAGCACGAGACATATATAGGGAAACAGGTAGAGGAATGGGTTATATTTGGGACGCTGTTGAGGAAATAGAAATAGTTGACGAGTACACTGTTAAATTCAAGCTGAGTTACCCACAGAGACTAGATCTATTGGCTTCTGGTTCATACGCTGCCTACATTTTCTCACCAAGCGTGCTTGAAAAAGCTGGTGTATCAAGCTACATGGATAGAGAATTAGAAGACTGGTTTAACAACGGTAACGCTGTAGGTACCGGCCCCTATAAACTAGTCTACTATGATCCAGTGAGAGAAGTTAAATTAGAGAAAAATAGTGATTGGTGGGGTTGGAGAGAAGTAAGCAACCCTAATGCCCCCGACGTGGTTATTATTAAGATAGTAACTGAGCCTATTGCTCAGTACAATGGATTATTATCCGGTGAAATAGACATAGCTTCCAGTGTTCCCCGCGAGAACACTAAAACACTGCTTGAGAAAGGATTTAAATCAATTAACTTGTCGACGTACCATAATTTCGTGTTATTCTTCAATACTAAGAGATACCCGACAAACATAAGAGAGTTTAGATTAGCCATAGTGCATGCATTAGATATGTCGAGAATTATTCGCGACGCTTTATTAGGATACGGTAAAGTAGCTAGCGGCGTTCTACCGCATGGTTTCCCAGGCCACGTGGATAACTTAGTTTATCAATATAACTTAGCGAAAGCAAGAGAGTACTTGAGTATTGCAGGAGTAAAATCGCCTGTCACTATTACACTACTATACCAAGTAGATTACGAGGAAACAAGAAAATTCGCTGAGATCTTTAAATCCATGATGATGGAACTTGGAGTAAACGTTGAACTAGACCCCCAGGACTGGGCGAGACTTAAAGATATTGCCAAAGAGATCTGGAGGAACCCTGATGAAACACCGCACTTAGTGATAGCCGACTGGTGGCCCACTATTCCTTCACCGTACGACTACCTATATACAATGTTACACAGTGAATCAAAGGAATGGAATTTCGCCGGGTACGAAAACAATTTATTTGATGATTTAATAGATTCAGCGTGGATCCTCGAAGGAGAAAACTACACCAAAGCAATTGAACTCTACGTGCAAGCTCAGCAACTAGTATATGAGGATGCTCCAGCAGTGGGATTATGGGATGAAATTAGACCGTTCATATACTCTGGTAGGATCAATTTACCTGAGGAAGCACTCAACCCATTATACATGTTTGTAATAAGATTTGAGCTAGTTGAGGTAAGGTCATAGAATTGCCTGTAAGTTTAAATTATATTTTTAAAAGAACAATGCTTTCCATACTTGTAATTCTTGGAGTCATTGTTTTCTCCTACTTACTGTTAATGCTTACCCCAGGTGATCCAGCTGTTAAGTGGGCGGGTAACCCTCGTGGTCCCGGAGCAGTTAAAGCCATAGAATTAGCTCGAGTAGAGCTAGGCCTAGATAAACCATTATATGTGCAAATAGCTAATTTCATTTACAACTTTCTAACCGGTAACCTCGGGTTAAGTATAGCGTATAAAATCCCAGTATCACAGGTGATTATTTCGGGTTTCACTGCAACACTTGAATTAATACTATTTACTTATCTCTTCTCGATTCCTCTAGGTGTCTGGCTTGGATTGTACTCAGCAATTAAACGCGGCAGTAGAATAGATAGTTTTATTCAATCACTAAGCATAGTTCTCGCGAGTACTCCTACTTTTTGGCTGGGATCCCTTATACTCCTTGCTTCGAACACTTTTACCGGGTTTCTTCCCTATGGAAGAGTTTCAAGTAAACTAGTGTTAAGCACCGGGTTTACCCAGATTACTGGTTTCTACCTACTGGACTCGCTGATACAGGGTAACATACCTGTGTTCATAGATGCACTAGTAAGGATAATGCCTCCTGCTCTAGCTATATCCGTGTATCCTATCGGAGTCTTAGCGAGAGTAACTCGTACACTCATCGCGGAAGCATTACTGGAAGACTATGTACGTGCAGCTGTTGCGTGGGGTATCAAGAGAGAAACAATTATTAGGCAATTCGTGTTGAGATCAATAATTCCACCGGTAATTCAAATATCCGGGTTATCGTTTGTTTACAGTCTCGTAGACGCAATGGTTGTGGAAACAGTTGTTTTCGGTAGAGAAGGGTTAGGGAGTATTCTGCTGGATTCTCTTCATAAAGCTGATTTCCGCGTCACACTAGCACTCGCGGTTTACCTCACAGCATTCTACATTATTGTGAACACATTAGTCGACATTGTTCAAGCAACTATAGATCCAAGAATTAGGTTATAGCTATGACTCTGCCCTCACTCTATTCAAGAATAATGCGTAGAAACCTTAGGAGAACAAGGTTTAAGATAGGCGTCGCGTTAACCACAATTATAGTAATTCTCTCTATAATAGCTCCCCTCATAGCCCCGTATCCAAGCGAAGGTTATGGATACGTTCCAGCTAATGCAAGCGAGAGAAAGCTCTTGCCTCCATCCACTCAGTTCCCCTTCGGTACAGATGCATTAGGTAGAGATTTATTCTCAAGAGTATTAACTGGGACGAGAACAGCTGTTATTCAAGCTGTAAGCGTTATTCTCATAAGTCTCCTCGTCGGTATGATCATAGGTGTTTGCGCAGCTTACTTCAAAGGATTAATTGAGGTAACCTTAAACTATTTCACGGAACTATTTATGGCTGTTCCCTCAATAGTTATCGCATTGTTTCTCAGGCTCACAATAGGTCAAGGCTTGCACGTCGTTATCATATCGCTTGTAATTGCTTGGTGGGCTTGGTACTCTAGAATAGCATACGTGTACGCTAAAAGCATTGTTGAACTAGAATACGTTACTCTAGCGAAATTATCTGGGCTAAGTGCACTCAAGATTATTCCGCGCCACGTAATTAGAAACATTTTCCAAGCATTAACAGTACAAGCTATATCAGACCTAGGGAGCGCTTTACTTGAAGCATCTGCAATAAATTTCATGGGGTTAGGGCTTCCACCAGGATCCCCAGAGTGGGGTGTAATCTTATATGAAGCAATAACGGAGCTGGGCATAGAAGCCTTCTTATTTTCTCCATGGCTCGTTGTTTTCCCTGGTTTATTCATATTCATGACTACGCTTGGCTTTAGCTTGGTTGCTGATCCGCTGAGAGAAGATCTTGATCCAAGGTTACGTAGAAGGTGGAAACTGTGGTTTTAGCTATACAAGCCAAGAACTTGAAAATAGGTTACATGGATGAAGAAGAAGAGCAAATTACGTGGGCTACTAGAGGAGTCGATCTATCCGTAGAAGAAGGTGAATCGTTCTGCATAGTTGGAGAGAGCGGTTGCGGTAAATCAACACTAGCAAGCGCTATCGCTGGCGTACTTCCACCTCACGCTTTAACCATGGGAAAACTATACATATTCAACCAGCTAGTAATCAATGAGTCGGAGAGAAACTATAACGGAATAAGAGGCAAAGTAGTCAGCTTGATTCCACAAAATCCAGGCACGAGTTTAAACCCGTTTCTAACTATAGGTGATCACTTTTACTATATTCTAAGAGATGTAAAGGGATTAAGCAAAAGCGATTCAATAAAGATCGCTCAGGAATACCTCTCGAAAGTGGGACTAGGAAAAGATGTACTTGAAAAATATCCGCATAAACTGAGTGGTGGAATGCAGCAAAGAGTATTAATCGCTATAGCATTAGCCAGCGAGGTTAAAATAATTGTAGCGGATGAACCCACGTCTTCGATAGACGCTAACCTGAGAGCCCAGATATTAAACCTCCTAAGTAAGCTAGTCAAAGAATTCAAAGTAACATTGCTACTCGTCACCCACGACTTAGCTTCAGCTAGCAAAATCTGTGATAGAATAGCCGTAATGTATGCTGGTAAAGTGATCGAAACCGGTTTAACATCGTCTATTATTAGTAAACCCCGTCACCCTTACACAAGAATGCTGCTTGACAGCGTACCGTTGCTTGGTTCAAAGAAATCTTTAAACCCATTGCCTGGAGAGCCGCCAAGCCTGGTAGAGGATTTTACATGGTGTTCTTTCAGAGATAGATGCCCATTTAGAATCGAACAGTGCAGTGTAGAACCACCATTAATTCCTGTGGAAGATGAACCTCATCTCGTAAGATGCTGGAGATTCAGAGAGGTGTCATAGAATTGAATAATGAAGTTATAAAACTACAAGACGTAACCGCGGGATATAAGACGGTTACTGGATTTAAATCCATTCTTAAACGATACCAAGTCGTTTTAAAGGAGATTAACTTAACTGTATCCAAAGGAGAGAGAGTTGCAATTATAGGTGAAAGCGGATCCGGTAAATCGACTCTTCTAAAAGTAATAATGGGATTATTGAAGCCTATCAAAGGTGAAGTATATGTCTACGGTAAGCAAATATATAAATTACCGTGGAGAGAGCGCGTAAAGATAATTAGAAAAATTGGTTATGTCCCCCAAGATCCATACAGTGCTCTAAACCCATTACTAACGGTTAAACACGCTATATCCGAACCATTAGAAGCACTAGGATTAAATGATGAAATAATTGAGCAACGCGTCAGGGAGGCAGTGAAGTTCGTTGGTTTACCGCAAGAAGTACTCAACTCGACGCCCGACGAGTTAAGCGGTGGAATGAGGCAAAGAGTCCTTATTGTGCGTGCTTTAGTAGCGGAACCCGAGATCCTCATACTCGATGAACCCACTTCCGCTCTAGATGTCTCCATTCAAGCACAGATAATCAACTTACTCAACGATATTTACAGTAAACTTAAAACAACAATGATAACAGTTACACATGATTTAGCTGTCGCACAATACTTAGCTGATAGAGCATTCATACTACGAAATGGCTCAATAAGTGAAGAAGGGCCAATTGACCAAATACTGAGTAATCCGAGAAGCGAGTATACGAGAAAACTCGTTCTAAGCTACTATGTTACCTCGTTTAAAAACAATAAATCTGTAGGAACAGAATAAACATCGGTTTTTAAATAATAAAATAATAAGTAATTAAGTAATCTTTAGTAGGTGTTTCCGTGGAAGCGTATATTTACGTAACGCCGAGGCAATGGAAAATCATCGAACAAATCATAGTGAAAAAGGATGCTTCATTGAATAACATAGCTGAATCCCTAGGCGTTAAACCCGAGGACTTGATGAGAGATATATCCGAGCTAGAGTCAAAGAGCTTAATCAAAGTAGAAAAAAAGAGTTCACCTTACTATGTTCTCACGGGGATAGCGGAAAAGTATTTGAGGAATGGTTTCCCAGAGGAAGTAGTGTACAGGGTTCTAAAGGATTTCACGCAAAGAAGCATTGATGAACTAATTAAGTATATTGAAGAAGAAACTGGTATCTCACGGGAAGAAGCTCAAATAGGTATACAGTACCTAGTTAAGAATAAATGTATAATCATAGAGAGAAAGATCATTGTTTCAATAAATCCGGACAAGTGCACAGATGCACTAAGATCACCTGATCTCATTAGAGAAAAACTACGTGCTTTACAACAAGGTGAAATACTGGACGAGGAAACCATAAACTTATTAAAGAGAAGGAAATTAATAGAGCGACGCGAGAGAACAATAATCATGGTTAAACCAACGGAGAAACTACTGGATTCATGGAGCCGGAACCTCATTAAAGAAAGAGTTTTAGTAACAGTGGTTAAACCAGAGTATGCTCTTGAATTAGATCGCTACTTGATTAAGGAATTCGATTTAGCGATCGAGCCTCCTTCACCACCTCTCTCAAAGAAGCATCCTTACATGCAGTTTATAGATGAACTCAGAGAAATAATGATTAGCATGGGTTTCGAGGAAGTAAAGGGACCGCACGTTGAAGCAGAGTTATGGAATTTCGACGCTCTATTTCAAGCCCAAGATCACCCTGCTAGAGAAATACATGACACTTTCTTCGTTAAAAATGACTTAAAAGCAACGCCACCACATGACATAGTTGAACGCGCGAGAAGTATACATGAAGCTGGTTGGAAATATAAGTGGAGCCCTGAAAGAGCAATGCGGTTAGTGTTAAGAAGCCAAACCACGGCTGTAACCGCGCGAGCCATATACGAGCGTGGGCCAGGTGAATACAGAGTCTTCACTATTGATAGAAACTTTAGACCAGAAAACCTTGACGCAAAGCATAGTATGGAGTTCTATCAGTTAGATGGAGTTATCGTTGGTAAAAACGTGAACTTCAAACACTTATTATACTTCTTCAAGGAACTGGCAGCAGCTCTCGGTATTAAGGAAATATGGTTTAAACCAGGTTACTTCCCATTCACTGAGCCTAGCGTGGAGGGATATGTTAAACACCCGAAACTAGGGTGGATCGAGGTGTTCCCGGGTGGTGTTTTTAGGCCCGAGGTAATGAAGATCCTTGGAGCCGGAAGATACAATGCTGTTGCATGGGGTATCGGCGTAGACAGGTTAGCTATGACTGTTCTCGGCGTTGATGACATAAGGTTACTGTTCACGAGGGATCTCAATACTCTTCAAAACATTAAATACACGGGGCTCCCATATTTTACTCGTAAAACAACCGGCCAAAACTTGAAAGTTGTACCAATACCGCTTTAAGGTTACTAAATTGTCAATTAACCCTCAGAAAGCGCGGTTTTACGCAACTATCCTATTGAATAGAATCACGAAGAATAAGACGGGTTTCGACGCCGAGTTTAGTCGACTAGTTAGAAAATACAATGTTAGTCCACGTGAATCAGCTGTTCTCTACAGGTTACTCTATAAACTGTTAATGTATTATCATAGCGTGAAATTCCTCGCAAGTTACCATGGGTTCTCCCCACGAGTAAATGGTGTGATCGAGTATCTTTACACAAGGGGGTTTGACTTCGATTTGATACTAGACGAAGTCAAGGAGGCTGCCTCTACTCTCTCACCTATCCTCAGGATATCGATATTGTACGGTTACCCATCATGGTTTATAAGAGAACTCTACGGTAAAACATCACCTGAATCCCTTGAACTCGCTTTGAAGTCGCTTAACGAGAAGAAAAGATGGCTGCGCGTTAACTCCTTGAAAACCTCGAAAGAAGAAGCCTTGGAGTGCTTGGAAAAAACTGGGGTTAAAGTGAAACCACACCCAGAATTCAACGAGCTTTTACTAGTCAGCGATCCCTTCATAAAAGTAGGAGGCAACGAGTGCGTGAAGAAGGGGCTCGTTATTCCACAAGATATAAGTTCTTATATTTCAACGATGCTGATAAACGTAGATCAAGGAGACCTCGTCGATGCTTGCAGTGCTCCCGGTGTAAAATTACTGCAGATCTACTCATTGAATAAACTAAGTAGAATAATATCGGTGGATATAAGTGAAAAACGCTTGAGAACTCTCCTTAAAATCATCGAATACTATGTTGGAAAACCATATAATGTTATAGTTATAAATGCCGACTCAGCTAAAAACCACTATAACACCAATAATGCAACCATAGTAATAGACGCACCTTGTAGTAATAGTGGAGCCATCTACAGTGATCCCGCTATTAAGTTGCATTTATCGAAGAGATCTCTGAGAAAACTCAGTTTAACGCAGAGAAATATCTTGGAAAACAGTTTAACGCAGGGTAAGTTAATTTACTTCATGACATGCAGTATTCATCCAAGTGAGGGAGAAGAAGTAATAGATCATATTTTAGAAAAACATGAAAATAAGGTTACATTGGAGACAAGTATACAATTACCAGGCGTGAGTAAAGGATACTCCGGTTATAAATCAACAAGTAGAGTTTACCGAATTCAACCACACGAAGTCAATGGACAAGGATTTTTCATAGCGATTTTAAGGGTGAAATAAATGAGTGAGCTGAAAGTAGATTTCTTCTATGGTATTTACCCAAGTAGCGTTCACGGAAACCTCTTTCTCATAGACCCCTTGTTACCTCCTAAAAAGTGCCCATTACACTGCGCTACGTGTCCATTAATAACTAACCTTGAACCGAGAGAAACAAAGAAAGTTGATCTTGATGCTCCGATAATGAATATCATGAATAGCATTAAGAAACATTTACCCTTTGAAACCAAAATCAATGGGTTTCTTCTATGGGGTTCCGGTGATCCACTCTTACTTGGCAACATATACGAACTTTTAATTGCTCTACGTGCTCTTCTAATCGAGCACGGGTTGCAGGTTAAAATATATGTTCACAGTAGCCTAATTCCACTAGTAGAATCCTGTTCCCAGGAAAACTCTAAGTGCACTATAATGAAATCAGTAGTAGAACAAGTTGACGGGTTTATTACACCGTTTTTATGGTATAGTGTCGACAAGTATATGCTAGGTTGGCCGCAGGAAACAAGTTTAACTCACTATGCGGGTGCTATAAGACGAGTATTCGAAAATAATTATGGTAAATTAAACATCGAGCTACATGCATTCAAGTTACACGAGCATTTATACCCGGAACTACACGATTTAGAAGAAGTAGTCATTGTTTTAAAACACATGCGATCAAAAAGCATTGTAGTTAAACCAATTGATAGACCAACTGTAAATCAATATCTAAAACCTACGCCAGAGAGCCATGTTGCAAGAATAGTAGATTATTTGGAGAACGAGGGATTCAAAACCCGCGTGGAAAAATTTAACCCACCTCAAAATATTCCGTGGAAAGAACCCTCTAACATACTATACAATTACACTCTGAGAATACCGCTAAAATACAGTGAAATACGATCCCTATTCAGTGAAATAGGGTTAATAGCGCTAGATAACCTAGTCACAAAAAAATACATCACAAAAACCACTTGGGCTGGTGAAGTATTCTTCGTAGGAAATCTTAGATAACTCTGCTCACATTGTACCAGTGAACTTAGTTGATTTAATCTTCCTGCGTTTCCTAATGAGTAGAGTGAGAGATAGTAACGCTATGATTAAAGGATATGAGAAAAGAAGTAAAATAAATAGAGTTTCATTGCCCATAACTAATTCCTTAAAACGATAGCGGTATTCCCTCGCTCCGTGGATCACACGATAAGAACAATGTTCCACCTTTAAGTAACCCAACGTGCACGTGGCCTCTTAATTCACCATAACCAACAACGTTTACGTGGATATATTCGCTTAAGTTACCTGGTTGCATTAACGGTTGTTCAATAACGAGTTCTTGTCCATCGTAGGGCTTTGTGTAAATGAATCTCGGGGCAGCAACAGCTTTATCAATCCTCATATTGTATGTAAAAATGTTCTCGAATACTCTTAAGTGAAGCTGAGGCCTCATATCCCCCCCAACGCAACCAATAATGTATTTTGCGTCACCGGCATCAACGCCTAGAATAGATAAAGTGTGTAATGGTAGTTTCCTGGGAGCTGGGCTATTAGGAAGGCCTTCACTTTTAGCGAATCCGATTGCTCTGTTTTGTACGGGGAACCCGCTCGCCACTAACCCTGATCCAAAGCTTAGGTATAAACTTTGAATAAACCCTACTATTGCCTCACCATCTGAAACAATGAAAAACGTTGTATCTCCAGTGGATTTACTGCTCTCATAGTTGTTCTCCGGTGGTAATACGCTAAGTGATGAATATTTAACATAGGCTTGAGGATCTATTTTCATGTAATCAGGGTCTCCTAGAAATAGATCTCTAAATAAATAAACATCTTTAACTGGTTTGCTCCACTTGGCTATTCTATTAGGGTTTTCAAATGTTTCTTTGTTGAAGTCTAACTCGTATATAGCACTTATTAATTGAAGTGTTGAAATTCCCTGCGTGTTTGGTGGAAGCTCGTATAATGCTAGGTTATCTATTTCTAATTTTAATGGTGTTACTTTTCCACCTTCATGCTCCATTAAGTCATCTAATCCAATATTGACTCCTTGATCTTGTAGTTCTCTAACAATATTTTCAGCTAACTCGCCGTAATAAAACTCCTCGTATCCTTTTGATGCTATCATTCTAAGTGTTCTAGCCATCTCTTTGTTTCTATATACTTCTCCTAATTTAAGTCCTTTAAAGTATTTAGCCCACCTATATTGTTCAAGTTCTCTCTCTGATGATTTACTAGCTTCTGAAAGAGAAGAACCTACGTGGAAACCTTCATAAGCTAGTTTAATTGCTGGTTTCAACAAGTTCTCCAAAGACATGGTAGCGTATTCATCGTGAATTTGACCCCACAAGTACACTAATCCGGGAACAGTTACTGTTAATGGACCACGCGTTGGTTTCGTCTTTAAGTATTCCTCAGCGTTGAATCCACCCGGAGATCTACCTGAGGAAGCATATGCTACTACATCATCCCCAATGAAACCCAGTATAAACGCGTCGCCTCCAGGTCCACCCATGTGTGGTTGAACAACGGATAAAACAGCGCTAGCCGCTATAGCTGCGTCGAATGCGTTTCCACCGTTTTTCAAGATTTCTACTCCCACTTGAGTAGCTAACTGATGATCAGATACTACACCTTTACATCCTATAGATATTTTTCCAATCATGTTTTTTCCTCGGGGTAATATATTATTCCTTCATTTTTTAACTTAGTTATCTCGTCTTCCATATATCCTAGTTCCCTCAAGATCTCGACTGTGTGTTCTCCCAGTAGCGGTGGATGCCTCTCGCTATTATATCTTACTTTGTTAACTAATACTGGTTCACTCAGTAAAGGTATTTTACCTAGCTTAGGGTGATCTTGATACAAAACTATTTTCTCGGAGTTCACATATGGATCTTTGAACACCTCATCTATATCATATACAGGTGAAGCTGGTACACCGTGTTCTTCTAGAACTCTGATCCAGTGATCCCTGGTGTTCTTACTAAATAGTTCTTGTAGAATAGAAACGAGTTCTTCTCTATTCGCTACTCTATCAGCATTAGTTCGAAATCTTGGATCATCTACGAGTTCTGGTTTCCCCAATGCTTCGCAAAGGGACCTCCATAACCTATCGTTAGCTGCAGCGACAATAAACCACTTATTACTGATATCTTGAAACGCTTGGTAGGGTGCCATGGAGGGGTGAGCGTGGCCCATTCTTCTAGGTTTCAAATTGGTTAGCAAATACATTACTGGTAGATAACACATCGAGAAAATAGCAGTATCGTACATTGGTATCTCTATTTTAACGGGTTTAACTCCAGAGTAAAGAGCCGCTAATGCATACGTAGTAGCCATTAACCCTGTTATAACGTCAAATAACGCAAAACTGACTCTTACAGGTGGATCTCCTTCTCTACCAGTTGTTAGCATCAAACCAGACATTGCTTGTATAATGATGTCGTAAGCTGTTTTCTGCTCATAAATGCTTCCCTGCTTAAAGCCCTTAATACTCACATATATTATACCAGAGTTAACTTTGATCAAGCTTTCATAGTCGACTCCTAGTTTCTCGAGTATTCCAGGTTTAAAGTTCTCGAAAACCATGTGTGATGTTGCAGCAAGCTTGTAAAGTATCTCTCTCCCTTTTTCCGTTTTCAAGTTTAACACAATGCTCCTCTTACCTCTATTGATTGACATGTAGTACGCGCTTTCACCCTTAATGAATGGAGCCCATGTTCTCGTTTCATCTCCATGAGGTGCTTCAACCTTAATGACATCTGCTCCTAAGTCAGCGAGAATCATGGTTGCAATAGGGCCCGCCAAGGTGTGAGTAAGATCAAGTACTCTAATACCCTTTAACAATTACTACACCTACTTGCTTGAGTAAATAACGGTGAAAAAACTAAAATACACTATCGTTGAGATAATTGATTCTATTGTAATACATGGTATTACTATGACCCTTCTTTAAAAGCATTTATCATTGGAATAAATTTGTCGGAACGGTGGTAGAGGGGGCATTATGCCTACAACTGTATCAACGGGCAGTATTTTCAGCAAATTCACATCAATATTCAAATCTAAAGATCCACTTAAACGCGAAATAATACAATCAGCGAGCATACTTGACAGAATGCTTAGGAGCCTCGAGTTCTCTAAGAAAAACCTTGAAACAGCTGTTGAAGAACACCAAAAGAAGCTGAAACTTCAAGGCGATGATAATGAAATGGCTAAAATACTTGATGATGAAATAAAGAACATACATGGTTATATTTCTATAATAAACAAGACTATATATGACCTAGCTAGAGTTAAATACAGGCTTGAAACGCTGTTCTATGTTGAGGAACCATTAAAGGTATTACCCGAAATAATAGAGGAACTAAGAGCTGTTGAACCAGTAATTGAGAAAATAAACCCACAGTTAATTAACCACATTAAATCCCTTGAGCAAAAAGTTGCAAGCATTATGACTCTATCATCATCCTACATACCGGGCTACAATCCCAGTTTAAATAGCAGAGTGCTCAGTAAAGCAAGTGATACAACTTTACCACAGGAACCAATTAAGACAACTCAACAACCTCTCTTCATCGAGAAAAAAGTAGAATCAGTTAAGACAAGTAGTCAAGAACTTGAACATGCTCAAACAACGCATAGTACTAGTACTTTAACTTCAAAGACTAAGACTACGTCGAGTAGCGAAGTAAACTTAACCCCAGGTAGACAAAGTTACTCGCAACCAATTAGAACTGAATCCTTCTCGGCAAAGGCCGAGGAACCAGTTAAGGAACAGGTTTCTACGCCACTAAGCATCAACGTGGATCCAACTACGCGGACCCTGGTGTCGAATGTTCCTCTTCACGTTGTTGAACAATGGATTTTAAACGAGCTGAAGATCTCTGGAGGCATTTTGGATTTAAGGCTCTTTGAAACCAGGTACGGGGTATCCAGAAGTGTAATTTTAGAAGCTTTGAACTCCCTGGAGTCAAAGAATCTCATTAAGATCAGAAGGAAATAGAGTAAACCATAATGTAAATGTATAGGATTAAAGGGGGTGTTTCAGTGAGCATGTATCACTTAGCTGACCAAGGCGTTGAATACGCTCAAAAAGCTATTGCAGCTGATAAAGCAGGTGATTATGAAAACGCTATAAAGTACTATAAGATCGCCGTTGATTTCTTATCGAAATACCTTGTCTTATACCCAGATACTCCTCTAGCTGATTTTTATAAAGAACTCATCGCTAAGTATAGGAATAGAATAGTAACTTTAGAGAAAATCTTAACGGAGAAACCGCGTTCAGATCTCTCATCAGGTACTTCAGCGAGTAATCAGATTGATGCATCTATTTTCGAGGTATTGAAACCCGATCAAAGAGATAAAAAGACCTTTAACGACCTAGTGGACTTAGAGGGTGTTAAGAGGGCTCTGAAGCGATCTGTAATATATCCAGTAAAAGACCCTACACTTTATCCCTTAGGTTGGCCTAGAGGCATATTATTATTCGGTCCACCTGGTTGCGGTAAAACAGAGATAACACTAGCTTTAGCGAATGAGATAGAGGCAATATTAATAAATGTTAGCCCCGCAAATATCATGAGTAAATGGCTGGGTGATACCGAGAAAAACGTGAAAGCTTTATTCAATATCGCGAGAGAGTACGCTATGAAGGGGCAACCAACAATTATATTCATCGATGAAGTAGATGCATTATTCCAACAATACAGTGTTGAAATAGGTGGAGAGAAAAGAGCTAGAAACCAGTTCCTAATAGAAATGGATGGATTAACTAGTAAAGAGCACGCTAAGATACCTTTATTCGTGATTGGGGCAACTAATAAACCATGGAATCTAGACATAGGGTTCATAAGAAGATTCGAACGTAGAATATATGTTCCATCACCCACAAAGGAAGTACGTAAACAATTATTTATACACTATACGAGTAAACTAGCGAACACTTTTCAGCTTGAACAATTAGATTACGATAAATTAGCGGATCTAACGGAAGGTTATAGTTCATCCGACATAGTGTCAATAGTGAAAGAAGTACAGAATAATATAGTTGAAGAAATTAATGAAAGAAATCTCAAACCAGTAGATAGAAAAATAAGGACAGAGGATTTCGTTGAAGTAATAAAGAAACATAAACCAAGTATTGATCAGAGGCTTCTGGATGTGTATAAAGAGTGGAATAAGCAGTATGGAACTAACAGTGAAGAAGAGTAAAACTACTCCGAGGTTACCTCCACATAGTTTATTTTATTCCTAGTTTTTAACAAGGCTTAAACAATCTTTCTCTAGCTTATTAGATTCACTAACAAAAATCCTATATAGATGATGAGAGTCATGCCTCTCGATAGGTGAAGTCAACCCTGGGGTAGCTGATAAGGAACATAAAACTTTCCAATTACTAAATACATTTTGAAAAATTATTAGTGAATCTAAAATAGCGTCATACATAAAGTATTTAAAACCATAACAGCATTATATGTTAAATGGTGAATTAACAATGCCTTGTACTCAGAAAGTTAAAGTAAAAACACCTAGTGGTAAAGATCTAGAGCTTGTTCCCATTAAAGTATGGCAATTAGCACCAGCAGGTAGAAAAGGCGTTAAGATCGGTTTATTCCAAGATCCGGAGACAGGTAGATACTTCAGAGTCAAAGTACCCGATGACTACCCTGTTTGCGGATAAGTTACTCAATTACATAAAACAATTTTGTTTTTGATTCATTTACTTTAATCTTTTCTATTGAAACAGAGTTGGATAATCAACGACTTGTATCATACACTAATATTCGGCAACTAGTATTAATTTAAATTTTTATTTAACTATTTAAATAATCCTTGTTGCTAATTTTTACATTAATCAAATAAAAAACATGCATAGACAACATGTTGACGTCTATTAAAATAATGAAATAAACCAATCCATTAAGACTTATAAATGGAAATCCAATAGCACAAATAGGGATGAGATGAACACTATGTATCTACCCAGATTCCCAACATTGAAGGACCTTGATATTCGTGGAAAAAAGGTCTTCATGAGAATAGATATTAATGTACCAGTAGACCCAGACAAATCCATAATTTTAGAGGATAGGAGAATCAAGATACATTCGTACTACATAAAGAAAATAATGGAAGAATACTCACCTGCATTAATACTGGGTTCACACCAGAGTAGACCAGGCTCACCGGATTTCGTGACGTTGGAGAAACACCATGAACTACTCCAAAAATATACAGGACTTGATATTAAGTTCGTAAACGATGTTATGGGTCCTGTTGCATTAAACAGTATAAAGAACCTTAAGCCGGGAGAAGTGCTTTTACTTGATAATTTAAGATTAATATCTGAAGAGATAATTGAGGCTCCGCCCGAGAAACAGTCCTCAAGCATTCTAGCGAAAAGACTGGCTTCCGTAGTAGATGTATATGTTAACGATGCATTTGCTACAGCTCACAGAAGTCATCCAAGCATAGTTGGATTACCGCTGTTACTTCCCAGTGCCATTGGACCGTTGTTTGAAAAAGAAGTAAATGCGTTGCACAGAATTATATCTGAACCAGAACCACCCAGAGTATATGTACTTGGAGGTAGAAAAGTAGTAGATCACTTGAGAATTATAGATAACCTCGTTAAAAATAAACTCGCAGATCGAATATTAACGTGTGGATTACTGGGTTTATTCTTCTTAGCTGCAAAAGGAGTGAACATAGGTTTTGAAAACTACAACTTACTTGAAGAAAGTAATTTAACCCAGTATATAACGATAGCCAAAAGCTTGCTACTACGCGGTGCACCAATAGAGACTCCCGTGGACTTAAAAACCAAGATCGGGGATAAAGTCGAAAACGAGTACATAGGGCAAATCAAAGGTGTTGCAATGGATATTGGAGAACATACAGCTGAGATTTACAGCGAGTTAATCAAAGACGCGAGAACAGTTGTTATGAGAGGCCCTGCGGGAGTAATCGAGTTAGAGGAGTTCAGGGCTGGAACCTTGAAACTAATGGATGCAGCAATTAAATCCAGCGGGTTCGTTCTCGTTGCAGGAGGACATTTAGGAGAAATGTTTAAACAGAACCAAGGCAATGGAAAAATACACGTATCGTCAGGCGGGAACTCTGTACTATTGTTCCTAAGCGGCGAAGAGCTCCCAGCGTTTAGAGCACTGGAGTTATCCGCGAAGATGTTTCTTGGATGGTAGAAAAACATATTATAGTTAATAACAAGTTTTTCGATTCCTATTTCGCTATGATGCAGTGGTGAGCATTGGTGAAAAGCGAAGACTTAATTTAGTGTAGATTTAGGGAAGTAATATTCCTTTAGAACATTCTTTATATCTACTCTTTGTGGCGTCAATTTCCACGCATTTAGAGCTGTTTCCCAGTATTTTTCTGCATCGTTGTAGTACATGTTGATTATTGTCTTCATTTTTTCGGAGAATTCCCTGTATTCTCTTTCATCTATCTCTCTTGCTCTAGCGTCTTTGTATATATCAACAAAATCTCGGATATCGGAACCGAACAACCAGCCATTTACTCCTTCTTCAATGATTTCTAAAACTCCTCCATCACGACTCGATAGAACAGGTACACCGTTAACTAATGCCTTCATATAGCTTGTTCCACAGGCTTCCCAACCACTAAATGGTGTAAATAACCATAGATCTGAACTTTTAACCAGTAATTTAGCTACATCTAGATCATAGTCAGGTATATATATGGCGTTTTTTACCTTGAGACTCAATTCCCTAAACCACTTAAGGTAGTTAACTCCATCGGGATCTCTTGGATGAGGTTTACCCGCCAATATATATACTACGTTTAAATCAGGGTTTTCCTCAATAAATCTCGCTATAAAGTATGGTCTCTTATATCTGGATAGCCTTCTCGACCATGTAATCACTGCTTTGTTTTCAATACGTATATCATCCTTATAGCTTCTAAGTACTGCTTCCAACTCTTTCTTGGATTTTTGTCTAACATTTTTTAGTGTATCTAGATCCATCACTCCTTTTTTCCACATGGTAAACAATAATGGATCCATCCATCTCTCCAAGTATATTCCATTAGTTATTGCTTTTACTTTACCCACAGCCTCGGGGAAAATCTTCGGTATTATATCACTCTGCTTACGTGACACAACTATCACTTCCTTGAGTTTCTTAACGGCTTCACTCGTGATGTTTATAAAGCTGCTTGAGACTCTGACTCCTAGTTCTCTCTCAATGAAGTCACTTGGGTAAACGGGGTGCCCCCAGGGACCAGGAGTATGGAGGATTATCCTTGACTTAGCTTCAGCTGTGTTGAGTACATATAGTATTAATGCAGTGTAAGATTCCTCTAAATCTATTACTGACACTTTCTCTAAACCAATGTTTCTAGCTATATACTCAGCGCTTGCTTTAGCTAGGAGTATGTATTTCAAGTACTTGTCTTCATCTGTTTCCTCGATATATACTCTGCTCGTTAATTTACGAGCCCACTCTGGACATGTAGCTTCAAATAAGACTGCTTTAGCTGTTTTATAAGAATATATCCATGGTCTCACGTATACAGTTGAGTTTTTCAACTGAACCATGAGTTCCCGGCTTGGTTTTAAGTTATCATAGAACTCTGAGGCGTGTTCTTCGGCTTCAAATGATACTTGATCATCTTTTACACGAACCCTAGCATAACCCTGAGTGTAAAATAAACTTAGAACAACGTAGTCTAATCCCATATCGCCTGCCGCGTAGAACTTGTCTCCTTCTAGGACTCCCAACCCTCCTGCATATGTACGTGATTTTTCAAGCGCAATCTCCGGTGTAATGCTTACAATAACCAATGCAATCACCAAAACCGCGTTCTATCTAGATTGAAACAGAGATTAAATACTATGATTTAATGCATTCATGTCAAGTGATGCAGGTAAATTGCATCAAGGGAACCTTAAAACGTGTTTTAATGAAACCTACTTGTGTCTTAAGTTACACGCGTATATAACTATAAAAATTAACTTGATTAATAGTTAAAGGGTGTTGTTTTTGGCTGAGCTACATCAACTAATCGATGTTTATAAGAGTGTTCCATTACAAGGTAAAGTTAGAGATCTACTGAGGAAGATAACTCTATATAATAGGATCCAGGGCTCCATCGGGCTCGAGAAAGCCGTGTACGAAGTCGCAGATATTCTTAGAGAAAACGGCTTCGAAACAAGAATATTTGAAGTACCCAGTAGTAGTGTGAAAGGATTCATGGAAACCCCTGCCTCGTGGAACGCTGTAAACGGGTACGTTGAATTCAGTATAGGTAATGAATCCAAGTTGAGATTCAACTACTTAGATCATCCGACATTAATCGCCGCTCACTCCCCACCTGGTGAGGGATGCAGTGAGGTAAAAGTATGCAAGGACTTATCTAACTGTGCAGGCGAAGCAGTAATAGTGGAGGCCCCCGCATTTGTTGCTTACCGGGAAATCCAGGCTCGATTAATTATTCTATATGATAGTAAACGTTACCCCGAAGCAGTACCTTATACTGGTTTATTCATAGGAGTAAACGACGTTAAGAACACGAGTGTTGTAAATATACCATACAATACCGCTTTAAAGCTATTATCAAGGATTTCGAGAGGCCAAAGAGTTGAAGTCTGCTGGAAAGTAGAATCGAGTTTTTCTACTAAGCCAATGTATGGGTTATTAGCGTACAAAGGCGATGATCCCGGAGTACTCTACGTTAGTCATATATGTCACCCTAAGCCGGGTGCACATGATAATGCTAGTGGCGTTATATCCAATATTGTTGTATCCGAGTTAGTTGATAACTCCCCTAAAAAAATCCCCCATGCTCATCTCTTTGTACCAGAGTACTCTGGTACAATATTCGCGGATAAGGTTTTACCATGGGTTCCTAAAGCAGTAATAAATCTAGACATGGTTGGCTCTAAACAGTGGATCACTAATTCTACATTGAACATAGTTAATTCACCATTATTCATGAAATCCATGGTATCATCATACGTATACCTAGGAGTAAAACTCGTATTTGATGAAGCGAGTTCATTCGGCGGATTTAAGTTGCCTGCTTCGAGGTACTCGCTGTCGCCGTATACCGCGGGAAGCGATCACGACGTAACTATCTTATGGGGGCTTGACAGCGCCATGCTTAATGAGTGGCCAAGTAAGTACTATCATACCGATATGGATGATGTTGATACTATTTCTCAAACACAGATCATAAGCACGTCGATCGCTGCATCACTAGCAGGGTATTTAGTATCAATAGATTATAGGAGAGATGAATTGGAGAAACTATTCTTAGACTACGTTAAAGCATGGTACCACATGGAGTCAATTAAAACAGGTATTGATGCATCTGGACTAAGTAAGTTGCTTGAATCACAGGTAAAGATAGAGTATGATCCGCGTTTAACGCCTGTTTCATCACGATACTTATATAGTATACTTGGACTAGAAAAATACAATAAACTCAGAAATATAAAAGGTGCTCATACATTCATCACTGTATATGCACCTCTCGCTCACATATATGGTGTGAAAGACTACTTTGAAATGTTTCAACTAGAAAATCTATTACACTGGACGAATGAGGAAAAACAAGTGATATCGGAAGCTTGGAGTACTATTAGCGAGAAACTGGGGTGAAATAAAACGCCGGTAGTTAAGATAAGTAAAAGCGATCTTTATTCACTACTTGGAAGAGAAATCACGGTAAATGATATCTACGAGTTGTTCACGAGGCTGAAGTGCGAAATAGAAGCAATCGAGGAAGACTCCATTATATATGAAGCTAACAGCGATAGGCCAGATCTTTTTAGCGCTGAAGGAGTTTCACGTGCTTTGAAACCCTGGCTTAGACTTAGCTGGAGAGGATACAGAGTTGAAGACTCCGAGATCAAGGGATATGCACGAAACATTCCTGATAGACCTTACGTTGCTCTCGCCGTTGTAAGGGATCTTGTATTGACAGATGAAGCAGTATCTCAGATCATGCAGCTACAGGAAAAAATCACTCAAACATATGGGCGTGGACGAAGAAAAATAAGCATTGGAGTATATGATCTCGACTACATTAAACCACCAATATTTTATGATTTAGCTGACCCCGATACTACTTTAATGCATCCACTGAATGAGAGCAAGCAAATGAATCTAAGAGAAATCCTCGAGAAAACGGAGAAGGGTTTAATGTATGGGTACATAATTAAGGAAATGCCTAAATACCCGGTTCTACGGGATTCTAGTGGAAAAATACTGAGTTTAGTACCGATAATTAATAGTGATGACTTTAAAGTAACACCTTTCACGAGAAACGCTCTAATAGACGCAACTGGGACAAGCCTCGATGATGTAATTAACGCTGTAACCATTATGGCTACAAGTATTGTTGAGCGATCCTCGTCAGGATTAATCGAGAAAATTAAAGTATACTACGAGGATGGATCAATCGCGGAAGCTCCACGCATAGATTCCCCAGAGATAACGGTGACTTTAAGGAATGTAAATAATCTACTGGGCACTAACCTAGAGTTGAAACACCTCATCGAGTTCTTAAACTACTTTTACTATGAAGTTGTTAAAGCAAGCGATGACATGTTGATCGTTAAACCACCCATCTATAGAATAGATGTAAGAACATGGGTTGATGTAGTTGAAGACGTTGCGATAGCTTACGGGTATGATGTCCTCGGCTCGGAGGCTCTCTCCCTTCCACCAACAAATACTCCTGGAAAAATGCATCCAATAGAATACTTCTCGCGTAAATTAAGAGACCTATTGGTGGGATTGGGTTTCCAGGAAGTAGCTAACTACATGATGAGTAGTAGAAGTACTCAACAAGAGCTACTTGGAACTCGACAAGAAATGTTCTTAGTGGAGAACCCTAGATCCGAGAGATTCGAGGGGTTAAGAATATGGCTTACACCACAATTGATTGAAGTCGTTAAGGAGAACACGGGTAAACACGCTAAGATAATGGTGTTTGAAATAGGAGACGTAGTTTTACCTGATCCCAAAGAAGAAACTAAAGCCCGTATTGAGAGAAGACTTGGGATCGCTATATCACATGAAAAAGCAACAATAACAGATGGATTAGCGTATGTTAAGACACTACTACGCGAATTCAACGTTGATCCCTCATTTGAGAGAACAACGATTCCAGGGTTTCTGCCAGAAAGAACAGCTGTAATTAAAGGATGCAATGACGAATTAGGTTTCGTTGGAGAAATAGATCCTAGAATTCTCTATAAACTTGAAATTAAAGATCCCGTAGTGGTAGCTGAGCTCTACCTAAACAAAATTATAAGTCTTTGTATGCACTAATAATTCACCGAGGATGAAGCTTGGAAGGGATGACCAGGAAGGGATGAATTGACGGGCCTAGCTGAAACACTAATAGTTGAATCAAAGCAACTTATTCCTCGCGTTAAATTTTTATTGCTTACAAAAAACATTGTATACTTCAACTAGGTCGTTTAAGTCTGTGATCAGTGCTACCTTTAGTTCTGGAACAATTAGTTTTCTACTGGTCTTACGAGATATTAAAACACCGAACCCACCAGCTGAAAGAGCTCCTCCAACATCTTCAACTACATTGTCGCCAACATATATTAGATCACTGGGTTCTGAACCCATCAACTCAGCGAATTTTAGATATATTCTGCGATCCGGTTTAATTAAGCCTACTTCATCTGAGAAAACTGTTACTTCAAAGTAATTCATTAATCCAAGTTCCCTTAGAAGTATTCTTGTATAAGTGCTAGGCCAAAATAGCACATTACCAACTGTCCCCATGGATATACCCATGTTACTTAGCTTAATGAGAGCTGGTATTGTGTCCCCGTATACTATGTCCTTGCTTGCTCCCTTAAACGCTGTTTCAATAACGTCTTCTATTTCCTTTAACTTCATATTAAACGAGTCTGCAAGAAGTCTCCTCGATACTTCGAAGACTTCACTGGGAGAAATATCTGGTTTAAATCTCCTGATCTTCTTTGCTTCATCATGAACTTCAAAGACACGTTTTACGGTTAATGCTCTATCTAGGTTTAATTTTTCAGCAATAGTGTACGCTATTGTTTCAAGAACTTTATTTAAATCTAGTAATGTTCCCCAAATATCGAAACCTATAATGCACTGTTTATTTATTGATTTATCTACACGATCTATGGGGTGCCTCATATCTATCAACCTCCTCAACTAGGTGGTTTACTACTTGAGATAAAATCTCTAAGCCAATGGATACAGCGCTAGGAGATCCAGGCAATACTACTGTTATTTTTCCATCGTGTGTTATGCAGAGAGTTGATCGTGATAAAATTGCGCGAACACCGATTTGCTGGTATGAATTAAACCTAAATAATTCCCCGAATCCAGGTAAGCATCTCCAAGCAATGTTTTCCACGACATCAACGGTTATATCTCTGGGGCTCGGGCCTGTTCCACCTATGAATAGTAGTACTCTTTCCTTGGATTCTCTTATTACTCTTATTATATCTCTATAGGAGTTTCCAATTGTTAGTTTACCGCATATGTTTAATCCTTTATCCTTCAAGATTTTTAACGCTGTATCGCCGCTTATATCTACATCTAGACCTTCAAGTACTCTATCACTTACAACTATTATCTTAAAGCAGAGATCTTCTTTACTCACAATTAACACCTTCAGTAACTAAGTATAATATTTAAGTTGCTAAACCTAATATCGATTATATTGGTAACTATAACATCGTTATTATGGGTGATTTCAACGAGATCATATTGCGAAATATACACTAAGAAAATCCTACCAGCAATAAAAGCATATATTGCATGCGTTTTAGTCAAGGATTACGGGGTTCCACAGTTAAGAGTGGCTAGATTACTCGATATGGCTCAACCAGCTGTAAACTATATCGTCACAGGTAGACGGAGATCAAAATGTATGAACCTAGTTGATAAATGCCCTGAATTAAAAAGCATTCTAGATTTATATGTCCTTGAGATTTATAGAGGAGCTCTTTTCCATCCATGCGTAATCTGCGAGAAGATCGTGAGGAATGATAAAGTATTGAGATCGATTCTCAACGCTCTAGGAGAGGAAATGGCGATTACTAATTTTTGCCCAGGAGGTTCTCTAAGTCGATGAAGTTACTTCGTGACACTGTGTCCTCGTCCTCGAAGACCACTCCCTCGAGCAAGAGGAGCTTCTTCTTGAAGGATTTGCCGAGTTTACTATAGCCTCCTATTTTCCTCGTGCCATATACTACTCTATGACAGGGAACAATTATCAGCTCACTGTTATTCTTCAAGCATAAAGCTACTCTACGTGGATGCACTCCCAGAGTTTTAGCTATACTACTATAACTTGTCACGAAACCTGGAGGAATAAGCATTGTGAGAGCGTAAACTGCTGCACATATGTCCTTAGCCTCGGGGGCTTTAAACTCTATTTTATTTCTCTTCTTCTCGAGTACAAGCACTTTAATCCCATTATCGCTGCTTGAATAATACGACTATTTTTCCCCTTGAATCTTCACGTATTTTACGTGCGACGGGTTCACATTTCGGTATGAGAATAAAGAATACTGGTTTACCTAAATTAACTTCAGAGAGGTATTCGAAGTGGCTCATGCCTTTCGCTATTATCATATTTGATTTTTCTAATATTGATCTAGCTTCATTACTTATGTGATTTAAGTGTATTGTTGAACAATTACAACCATATGTTTTAAGTTCATCTAAGTAGAAACTCAGATTAAGGTACTCCGCATCTTCGATTGAAATATCGTTTTGGAATCCAGGTTCATCTTTAACTAATCCATAAACAGTGTTTCCCATTTTGCGTATTTCATTAATCAAGAGTAGATCGTATGGTGCTTCACCAGCATTATCAAATAACCATGTGATTTTAACGCCTCCACTTATAAGTTTTTTATATAGTTCATATGAGTCATCAACTGCTACATCGTATTTCTCAACTATTGTTGGCGTTATGGTTTCATCAAGTGGCTTATGGTCTGCAACACCGTAATCTAATAAGTTACCGATTGCTGATAACTTAACGAGGTACATGAATTTAGCGTAACTGTTTAACTGCACTATGTATCTCTCATGTAATTCAATGTTTTCTAGAGCGCGTTTATTCAAGGTTCGCTTAACGTTTCTATAGTACTCCGCGACTTCGGGTGCACGTGATACAAGGTATTTAAAAACCTCTGAAGCAAAATCCGTTAACTCGATATTCCAGTTGAATTGCTCAATAATCTTAGCCGCGATCTCCTTTGACAACGTTAATTTCTCATTTCTCTCGAGACTTACTTGCTCTATCTCCCTGAGCCTTGTTGACATAATGCATCGTAAGCACTGAATATCGGGTTTCATTAAATCACACCTAAGCAACACTTGTTTTCATTAATCTTAATATAACCCTGTTATAATTATGACTTAATATGAGATGGGGGGAATGCTGAACAGCGTGCTTATAGATCCTTATGGTAGAGTAATCGATAGTCTCCGAGTACTCGTTACATCTAAGTGTAATTATAAGTGTATTTTCTGTCACAGCGAGGGAGTATTCTATACCCCAGTTGACGTGTTCGATGCAAGCGACTATGAGTTCATCGCTAGAATAGCGAGTAAACTTGGGATCAAGTACTATAAGCTAACAGGGGGAGAACCATTAATAAGAGAAGATATTTCAGACATAGTTAAAAGCATTAAACCACACGCTGTAGAAGTATCCCTTGTTACAAATGGTTCACTACTGCTAGAGAAGGCGAAATCCCTCGCGGAAGCCGGGTTAGATCGATTAAATGTTAGTTTACATTCTCTCAATGAGGAAACATATAAGTATATAACTGGTGGTTCAAGACTACTAAGCAGAGTAAAGCTTGGAATAGATGAAGCTCTTAAATATGGGTTAAAAATCAAGTTAAACTACTTAGTGATGAGATCTAATCTCGATGAATTCAAGAAAATAATAGAGTTCGCTGAGTCAAAGGGATTAAACGTCAACGTCATAGAGTTAATTCCACTTGGTGTACCATCAAGTGTTTATAAAGATGAGCACGTGCAAATAACTCCTATCACGAAGTACTTAGAAGAGCGAAGTACTCATAAATATTATAGAGAGCTACAACATAGACCAGTATACGTGTTAAACAGTGGAATAAAAATCGAAGTAGTCATGGGTTACGGAAACTACTTGTTCTGTAGTAAGTGCTCGAGAATACGCTTAACGCCTGATGGTTACCTTAAACCCTGCTTATACGTTGAAGAACCACGTGTAAGCATCATTGACGCAGTTAAAAACCGCAGCGAAGAAAAACTCATAAAAGCATTTAGGGAAGTAACAATGCTTAGAAAACCATACTTCACACCAAAGGGGGTATAACACGTTGACGGTTAAAATGGTGGATATTACAAGTAAACCATCAATTTACAGGGAGGCAACTGCAACAGGATTTATAAAATTGAAGAAGGAAACAGTTGAACTCGTGAAAAATAAACTCGTTGAAAAAGGAGATGTTTTAACTGTTTCAAGTGTAGCTGCAATAAACGCGGTTAAAAACACTCCAATACTTCTTCCACTAACACACAATATTCCAATAACAAACGTTGATGTCAAATACGAGGTATTAGATGAAGGCATCAGAGTATACGTAACCGTGAAGACCACTGCTCAAACAGGAGTCGAGATGGAGGCTTTAACGGGTGCTACTGTAGCATTACTCAACATATGGGACATGGTTAAAAAGTATGAAAAAGACGAGAAAGGTCAATATCCTTACACTAAAATAGTTGAAGTAAAAATTGTACAGAAAACTAAACAAAGTGAAGCACTGTGAAAATAGTTGTTAAGTCTTTTTCAATACTACGCGACATTATTGGAGAACATGTTGAACTAGAAGTTGAGAAACCAGTCACGGTTAAAGAGCTGTTAGAGCTTATTCGAGAAAAATACGGTGTTCCAAGAGACCTAGAAATCATTGTTATTTCAAACGATAAGGTGATCGGTAAAGATCAAGTCATAGATGGAGATTCCACAGTATATTTAACTCCACCTTTTTCAGGTGGAGGAAGATTAGTTGATGTAAAGATACTCAGCGAAAAAGATAGAGTTGATTTTAATGCATTGATTAATGAACTTACACACAGAGACCATGAATCCGGTGCACTCGCTATTTTCATTGGTTTCGTTAAAGGTAAAATCGGGGATAGTGAAGTTTACGAGTTAGAATATGACGCTATAAAGGATGCTGCTATCAAGCAATTAGAGAAAATAGCTCGCGAAGAAGCCGATAATTATGACTTAAGATCTGTAGTTGTTTGGCACTATATTGGTGAATTGAAACCTGGAGACATTACAGTCATAATAGCTGTAACATCTGTTAACAGGGATTCCGCCATAAAAGCTATCAAAGAGATACTTGAGAGAGTTAAGAAAGAAGTACCAATATTTAAACTGGAGAAGAGGAGTGATGGAGAATACTGGGTTATCGGGGACGGAGCACGATACCCTAGAGTTAAGAAGTAAAAGGACTTAATCAATAACATTGTTATAGGATAATAAACCGGTGAATATGGTTGAGTGTTGTTGAAAGAGAACCTATTACTGCTTTAAGAATAATTGTAACAGGGTTAGTTCAGGGCGTTGGATTTAGACCCTTCATATCTCGTCTAGCGCTTAAACACGGGTTAAAAGGATACGTTAAGAACATTGGAGGAAGCGAGGTAGAATTATGGATTGAGGGCAGCGAGGAGAAAATTTACGAGTTCTTGTACTCATTATTCGTAGATAAACCCCCCGTGGCAATCCTAGATCGAGTTTTCGCTTCAAAAGAAGAACCAGGGGATTTCAATGGGTTCAACATTGAGAAAAGCGCTGAAACAGTGTTAACAAGGTCTAATATACCGCCAGATTTCGCAATATGTAAAGATTGTTTAGCAGAAGTCTTAGATCCGGTAAACAGGAGGTTTCAATACGCGTTCAATTCATGTGCATGGTGTGGGCCACGGTTCTCCATGATGTATAAAACTCCATATGATAGAGAAAATACCGCTATGGCTAAGTATATTCTATGCGATGAGTGTAAACACGAGTACGGCGATCCAGAGAACATTAGAAGACATCATGCCCAAGGCATCAGTTGTCCAAGGGATGGCCCTAGACTTTTACTCTTAGATAAAGACTTCAAAGAAATCGCGTGCGAGGATCCAATTAGAGAAGCTGCGAAACTAGTGGAGGAGGGATATATTCTAGGAGTAAAAGGAATAGGAGGGTATCATATTGCTGCTTTAGCGTCAAATGACGACGTGGTATTAGAGCTTAGGAGAAGAAAGAAGCGTCCACGGAAACCTTTCGCCATAATGGGTCTTAACACAGATGTATTAAGGAAACTAGTGTACATGGATCCCGGAGATGAAGACTTGCTGAACTCTCCTCAAGCTCCAATATTACTCTTACCTAAAAAACCAGAGAGCCCTGTTTCAAAATATGTTTCACCTGGTTTAGTGCATGAAGGAGTATTTATTGCATATACTGCTTTACACTATCTTCTCTTAATGAGTACCAGGGACAAGTTTCTCATCATGACGAGCGGTAATATTCACGGTGAACCAATGTGTATAGATGAAGAGTGTGCTAAGAACAAGTTATCTAAAATCGCGGATTACTTTCTAGTTCACGACAGGGAGATCGTTAACCGAGTAGATGATAGTGTATTAAGGAAGACGGGTTACTCCTACCTTTTCCTACGTAGAAGCAGGGGTTATGCTCCCTCGTGGATTACGGTGAACAGAGATCTTGGAGGAGAGTTCATAGCTTTTGGGGGAGACCTCTCAAATACGGGGGGAGTGGGCTTCGAGGATAAAATAGCTTTAACACAGTACATTGGAGACCTTGAATCCATTCAAGCACAAAGAGAACTAATAAAGTACATTGAGTTCTTAGTTGATAATTACCATTTGGGTAAATCAAGTAAACCCATAGTAGTAGTTGACTTGCATCCCCAAATGTACTCTAGATCTCTAGGAGTAAAGTACGCGGAAACCAAGTCTCTTCCATGGATTGAAGTACAACACCATTATGCACACGTATTAGGTACCGCTGTTGATAATGAACTTAGTGGTACTATAGTAGGTTTAGCCATAGATGGATTAGGCTGGGGGCCAGATAAAACAATCTGGGGAGGTGAAATACTCTTATTTAACACTGATTCCTATGGTTATAAGAGAATAGGTTCAATTAATCCGTTACCACTAACAAGCGATAGAGATACATATAAACCTATACGTTTACTCTTCTCTTACTACTCGATGCGCGGGTTCGAATTCGATGAAATAACGAAGTTAACTAATATTGATAAAGTGAAGTCCTTGGAGTGTAAAACAGCGTTCCTATTAGCAAGAAGCGGTAAATACACACCAGCTTCCAGCACTGGTAGATTAATAGATTTAGTCGCAGCAATATTGAATCCAACTATAGAGAGAACATATGATGGAGAACCAGCTATTTGGTTGGAGTCGATTGCTTTTAACGGCGATGATCTACTGTTGGATAATCATAAGATAATCAATAATGATGGAGTTATCAAACTAAATTATGATGGCGTTATCGACTGGATAATCGAGAATAGAGACAAGTACAGTGTTAACTCTATTGCAAGAGGATTCTTATATAGTCTCGGTTATTGGTTTGGTGAATTAATCTTAAAATCAATTAAAGGTCTACGAGTAGATCACGTCGTGGTCTCTGGTGGTGCTGCTGTTAACGAGTTCATTTACCGTGGTCTACGCGACAAGCTCTCAGAGGATCAGCTGATATTTCACTTACCTAGAAGGATGCCTCCAGGCGATGGTGGATTAGCATTTGGGCAAATAATTGCAGCATCATTGAAGTATCAAACCTCCAACCCGCCCTAAAGGGTAGGGGTTCCTTGGGGAGTGTTCACTGGGTTCCCCGCATCTATTCCGGGTTGCATCTGTAAACATCTAGTTTTATATATACGTATAAGTATGTGTAAGATAAGGTTTTAAAAGCCTCAAGGTATAGCAGGGGTTTTGGAGAGTGCTTACAATGTCTCAGAAACCACAGACAAAAAAGGTTGATTATAGACTTGTAAAGTATAGTCCGTGGTTAGTTCACTTTAATACAGGAGCTTGTAATGGGTGCGATATAGAGGTCTTAGCAGCTCTAACCCCACTCTATGATCCTGAGAGATTTGGAGTTAAACTTTCACCCAGTATAAGGCACGGTGACATACTCGTAGTTACTGGTGCTGTCACGAAGAAAGCTGCTGATAGACTTAAAAGACTATATGACCAAATGCCATGCCCCAAGTTTGTACTAGCAGTTGGAGCATGCGCTATAGATGGCGGAGTTTTCTCGAAATCATATAGTGTCGTGGGAGGCGTCGACAGAGTTGTCCCAGTTTCAGCTTACATCCCCGGTTGCCCTCCAAGACCCGAGGCTATTTTAGATGGAGTTGTGAAACTACTGGAAGCTATTAAGAAGGGAGAGGTAGAGAGTTATGGATGCGACTGAGAAACTTAGACTAGTGGAAGGTTTTGCCTTAGAGAAAGGCGTGTTGAAGCCTAATAGAAAATTATTCATTGTGAAACCTGAAGATGTTAGAAAGATATTCGAATCCCTAGTCGAGAAAACTGGATACGAGGGATTCTACTTATCCACTATTACAGGTACAGATTTAAAAGATGAGAATAAGGTTAGCTTAGACTACTACATTGTACTTTTACCCGAGGAAGAAACAATAGTTATAAGAACTTATCTACCGAGAGAAAACCCGGTAGTGGAGAGCATCATTGACATTGTCCCAGGCGCATTAGCCGGGGAATGCGAGACATATGATTTACTCGGCGTACTTTTCCGAGGAAACCCGTTCCTTAAAAGGGGTTTCTTTACCCCAACTGAGCTCGCTGAGAAGAATGTTTATCCATTAAGGAAAGATAGTGGTGTATGACATGGGTGTAACGAAGATCGTTGAAATACCGGTAGTTACAACAGAGGTTCCAATAGGTCCACAACACCCTGCTCTACATGAACCAGTAATGCTTAAAGTATACGCAGATGGTGAAGAAGTAGTAAGAGTCGACGTTAACACGGGTTACAATCATCGGGGTATCGAAAAACTATGCGAAAAAAACACGTTTTACCGAGACATATTTATAGTTAGCAGAGTATGCGGTATATGCAACGCTGTGCACGCGAATTGCTATGTGAGAGCACTTGAACAAATACTTGATGTTACACCAAATAGAAGAGCTAAGTTCCTCCGTGTTCTCTCCATGGAACTTGAAAGAATTCACAGCCATATGTTAATCAACGCAGTTATGGCTGAAATAGTTGGGTTCGAAACACTGTTCATGCAGATAATGCTGGATAGAGAGAAAGTAATGAAAGCTAAGGAAATACTTACAGGTAACAGAGTATCAGCAGACTTCATGATGGTTGGCGGCGTTCGCAGAGATATCGATGATGTTAAAAAAGAGAAGATCAAGGAGATCCTTTTAAAACTTAAACCTAGAGTCGAGTATTACGTAAAGGTCTTCGAGGAGGATGAAACAATCTTGAAGAGACTTATTGATGTAGGTAAAATAAACTATAGAGATGCAACGAGTCACAGCTTCGTTGGCCCACCTGCTAGAGCCTCAGGAGTTAGAATCGATAGTAGAGCAAGCGATAAGTATGATGCATACGATGAGATACCATTCAACGTAGTCACTAGAAACGAGGGTGATTCATGGGCTAGAATGATGGTTAGATGGAGCGAAGTAATGGAATCCATAGAAATGGGTCTTTACATATTGAATAATTTACCATTAGATGGTAACCCTGTTCCAGACGAGAGAAGACTTCCTCGGAAGTTTCCACCTGGAGAAGCGTTTACCAGAGTGGAAGCGCAGAGAGGTGAGTTAACATATTACGTTATGAGTGATGGTAAAAGCCAAAACCCGTATCGCGTTAAAATAAGAACTCCTAGTTTCAACAACATAGTGAACTCTGCGTTTATGTATGTTGGGTACTCATTAGCAGATGTACCAGTTATATTGACATCCTTAGATCCTTGTATTTCCTGCATGGAGAGAGTGACCGTAATCGATTTAGAGAAGGGGACGAGAGAGCGTATTCCATTTAAACAATTATCATCTGGTGGAAAAAGATGAAGCGCCCTAAGCTACTTGAAACCGTGCTTAGAAACCTCGTCAGCAAACCTGCAACTATTCAGTATCCACGCGAGAAAACAACTATAGAACCTGATTTTCGCGGAATACAGTACGCTGATTTATCTAAATGTACTGGTTGCTCACTGTGCTCAATAGAGTGCCCTGCAGACGCTATTAAAATGACTCCTATTCCACAGGAGTACGCGGTTCCTAAAATAAATCCACGTAGATTGTATCCATTGATAAACTATGGTAAATGCGTTTACTGTTATAGATGCGTCAAAGTATGCCCTGTAAACGCTTATATTGTAACCAGTAAATATGATATTGCTGGTCCCACAAGGTACACGTCTGAGGATTTATCACTTAAAACACTCAAAGAGGTAAAGTCACAGTGATCTGGGAGCTTTTACTAGCTGTTTCAATATTGTACACTATTTCAATAGTTCTGTTAACTGTAATAGCACTTAAAGGACCAACTCTGGGAGACCAGGTTTTAGCGATAGATACTATTACTTATGCGTCAGTAGTCCTTATGATATTATTCTCCATATTTTTCAAGGAACCAATTTTAACTGTTGTTGCTATACCGCTCGCACTATGGATATATGCTCTCGACGTATACGTTGCTAAGTACTTGGAGAAAGGTGATCTAGGTGCTTGATGTCATTGAACTAGCACTAAGAATCATTGGTCTAGGGTTAATTGTTCTCGGTGGTTTTGCTAGTTTAATCTCAGCTATTGGGTTCCATAGATTTAAAAACTTCTACTTAAGACTTCACGCTTCAACAATTGGAACAATATGGGGTTGCGTATACCCATTAACAGGTGCTTCACTACTATCTATTACGTTGAGTGAACTAGGCACTTACCGCTGGTTTATAGCTGGTGCGAGCTTAGTCGCTGCCATTATAATTTTAATTCTCGCACCAGCTGGATCACACGCTATTGCAAGAGGTGTTCACAAAGCTAAAATAATTAGAGTTCAACCATGCATAGCTGACTTATTAGATAAGGATCTATGTGGGTGAAGTATATGATCTCCGAAACAATAGTATACTTGATCATGGCGGTTATCGGGGTATTGTCTACGATAGCCGTTTACATGGCTATTCAGGAGAGGGACTTAGTTAAGGCAGTTATATATAGTGCTGTTCAAAGTAGCTTCTACGCTTTATTATACTACTTCTTAATGGCTCCAGACATAGTCTTAGTTTACCTACCAGTTGCTGTTGGGTTGATTCCAGGAGTGTTACTGATTTTAATTAGTAAAACCGAGAGGTGGGAGAAGGAATGAAGCTAGTTGAACTAGTTTTATTAGTTACTCTTATATTATCAATAGCGTTACTACTTACTTTTGCATATATGTATTTAACACCTACTAGTGAAATCAGGAACCTCGCTGTGTTCTACTTGGTTACTACGTATAATCCGCAGTTACCGTTCTATACTGTTAACTCACCTGAGGCAGTGACAGCAATAGTGTGGGACTACAGAGGCCTTGATACCTTATTTGAAACAGCTGTGTTCTACTTGGCTTTAATAGCTGCACTAGCACTTGCACGTAAACTATACGTTGAGGCTACTCCAGAGTTCAATAAAGGCAATGAAGGTTTATCAGTAATAGTTAAAACAGTTACGAAGATCACCTCACCAATGATCATCGCGGTAGGTGCATCTATAGGATTACATGGTCACTTAACTCCAGGAGGCGGATTCCAAGGAGGTGCAACGATAGCTGTTGCACCTATGATAATTATCATCATATTCTCGGTTCTCTACCTTCTCACTAAAAGAGTTACTACGGAAAAAATGCTCTTGCTGAGAAGCCTTGGTTTAATTGGCATAGGTTTAACAGCGATTTCAGCGTTCATTATAGGTTTAATTGCTGGAAGAACAACGTATGTTTTCCAGAACATGCCTAAATTTGATGCACCTTTAGGTCTCCCAGACAAGTTAAACGGAGTGCTGATCAGTGGAACGCTATGGTTCTTCAACTTATTCGAGATGCTGGCTGTTGCTTCTGGGTTCACAATGGCATTCATAGTTTTAATGCTGGTGAAGAAAGAGGGGTGAATGAGATGACATTGGATTTCATTAACACTTATCTAATGCTTATTTTGCTCTCTTCTCTCTTAGTTAACGTCGTATTAACTATTTACGGTATATTCTTTAAACCTCACTACACTAAAAAAGTGATCGCTTTAACCATATTATCTGATACCTTGAACACTTTCACGGTTTACATTGGGTACAGGAGATGGGTGAATGAATTAAACCCAAGGCCTCCTATTTTAACAGTTCCACCTACGACTGAGTCCATTATCGAGTTCGCTGAGCGAGCAGTTGATCCATTACCTCAGGCCCTTGTTTTAACCGCGGTAGTAATAGGTTTAGCCGTTACATTGTTTCTTGTTTTCCTAGGTTATATTCTATACGCGCACTACAAAACGCTTGATATGAGAGAAATAAGGAAGTTGAAGGGGTGAGAACATGAGTAGAGCACTAAATGCTTTCATAGTCGCATGCTTAACATTCATTGTTTACATAGTTTTCACCGGAAGCGTAAGTATCTACGATCTAATGACAGGTTTCATAGTAGCCGTGGTTACCGGCGTATTGTTCTCCAACATAGCGTTAAGCAATGCGTTAAAAGTAATTGATCCACGCAGATGGTATATCTTAGTGAGATACGCTATTAGGTACTTCATTATTGATGAGACTCTAGCCCACGTCGATGTGATAAAGAGAATACTTCATCCACGAGTACCAGTCAACCCCGCTGTTGTGAAAGTACCATATTATGCTGAAACAGATTACGCTAAAACATGTATCGCATGCAGTATTACTAATACACCTGGTACAGTCGTAGTTGAAATAGATGAAAACGAAAGAGTTTTTTATATTCACTGGATAGATGCTAAAACCCTAGAGCCTGAAAAAGCAAGAGAATCCATCTCGAAAGTATTCGAGGAATATTCAAAGAAGATATTTGATTGAGGTTGAGAAATATGGAGTTAGCTTTACAGATGTTGGGCCTGCTTACACCGGTTTTAATCATTCACGCATTCATTATTCCTTTCACTAAGTTATTTAAGTCAACGCGTTTACCGGGCATTATAGCATTAATAGGCTCAATGTTCGCAGTTATATCAACTACGATTGTTTTATTCAAGGTATATACAGAGGGGCCGATGGTGTATACTTATGGTGGGTGGCCACCGCATTTCGGCATAGTTTATGAAGTGGATCAGCTTAATGCCCTCATCGGTTTCTTCACAGCTTGGATAATGTTCACAATAGTTGTTTACTCGTTATGGTATAGCCATCACATAGATGATCCTTCATGGTACTATGTACTATTAATCGGTCTTGAAACAGGTATTCTTGGTTGTTTATACACTGGCGATGCATTTAACTTATTCGTGATGCTTGAAGTACTCAGCATAACAGCGTATGGATTAGTAGCATATAACAGAGACCGCGCAGAAGCAGTGGAAGCGGCTGCTAAGTATGCCTTAATAGGTGCTGTTGCCACAACATTTTACTTCACCGCAGTAGTATTACTATACGCAGGATACGGTTCAGTGAATATGGCTGTATTATCCATATTCACTAGAACTTCGGGAGCCAAGGTCTCGGCAGCGTTAAAATACATTAGCGTATTCTCAGTGGCTTTAGCTTTATGGGTGTTTACTTATAAATCAGCACTAGTACCTAATCACTTCTGGTTACCCGACGCTCACCCAGAAGCTCCTACTCCCGTATCAGCAGCTCTCTCAGGGTTAGTTGTCAACGTTGGAGTATACGCAACTGCTCGTTTCCTCTACACGATCTTCGGACCCAATAGCGCTATCGCGGAATACCGTGAAATAGTTCTCTCCGCGATTTTCACGCTTGGATCACTAAGTGGAATCCTGGGTGCTTTAATGATGATGGCTCAAAGAGATATTAAGAGACTGCTAGCATATAGCACTATTTGCCATATCGGTATAGCCTACATGGGTTTATCCGCAGGCTTCCTCAGTGGAAACGAAGAAGCCATTAAACTAGCAGTAATGGGCAGTATTGTTCACTTAATTGCGCATGGAATAGCTAAAGCCTTACTCTTCATGTCCAGTGGTGTGTTAATAGATGCCGCTGGATCAAGAGATCTAGATGAAATGAGGGGGATTGGCAGATATTACCCATTAACATCGGTCTCCATGATACTGGGATTCCTCAATTTAGCTGGATTTATACCGTTCATAGGATTCTACTCCAAGTTACTCATAGCACTTGGATATTTGGATTCAGGTTTTATTATTGGTGCAATATTGATAATAATAATATCCGCTTTATCGATCCCAGGTTACTTAAAAGCCATTTCCGCAATAGTGTTTGCAACTGGTAAAGAACCTAGTCAACGAGTTCAAAAAACTTGGATAGAGCCCGTTCTCTTCGCTATGGCTCTATCTCTACTAGTACTAGGAGCATTATTCCAGTACCTGTGGCCTGTTTACGATGAAGCTAGCCGAGCCATTATCACTATGAACGGTGTGATTGAGTATATTTCTAGGGCCTGGAATCTCATACCCGTGGAGTTAAAATGGTTTATGGGTGTTACTCCATGAAGAACACAGTGATATTAAGCCCTTACGAAGTAGTCTATGTTACTACTCTAGTAACCGGGTTCATTGTACTTCTCCTCATAGCAATATACTACGCTCTTAGATCCAGAAGAATCAGGAACACCTCAGTTTATTTATCCGGGGAACCTGAAAGCGTTGTATCATTGATTACACCCAGCATAGCGTCCCTATACTGGGGTTTCATTAAGAAGTTCGCTAAGTCATTATATAAGGTTCTAGTTGAAAGAGTTCACACGGGTAGTTTACATGATTGGTATAAATTCCTGTCTTCCTGGTTCTCATTACTACTGATTATCGCCATCATAGCATTCATATTAACTTCACTCATAGGGTGATTTAGCCATGGAGATTTCAACATTAATATTCAGCATTACAATCTTCCCGGGACTACTATTCATGGTGTCACTAGCTTTTTTAACTCAGTACTTAGTTAGAAAACTGAGCGCTAGATACCAGAGGAGAATGGGGCCGAGTTACGTTGGACCATTTGGTTTACTACAGCCACTATTTGACTTCCTGAAACTACTTAGAGTCAAAGAGATAGTTAAAACAAAGTACAGTATGATCCGAGCTGCTGAGTTTTCCCTCATACTTGGAATAGCGTTCATTATTTCATCCACTATACTATTACCTCTGAGTCCATATAATGTTGCAGGGGAATTCGACATATTAGTATTCTTCTACATGACAAGCATTATGCCCATATTCATGCTAATTATAGCTGCTCTCACCACTCCTAACCCATACACTAATATAGGTGTTTCAAGGTTGTTATCAGTGCTAACAATCGCTGAACCAGCGTATTTCGCTAGTCTAGTGGTCCCAGTATATCTAGCTACACGTGGTAAAACACCCTTCATGAGCATAAGTAACACGTATATTTATGTTCCAAATCTATGGTTACAAGCATCAACGCTAGTAATAATGCTGCTTTCAACACTAGCATACATTATAAGTGTACAAGTTAAAGCAATGTTTCCCCCATTCAATATACCTGAAGCTGAACAAGAAATCATAGCAGGATTTGAAACAGAGTTCTCTGGGCCAATCTTAGCTCTTGCGAGACTACTACATGATCTAGATCTCACGATAGCGCTCATAGTAGGCGTATATGTGCTACTGGGTGGACCAGCTCCATTTAGGCATTTCTCTGTTAATGGAGCTATCGTTTTAATAATAAAGTACACTATACTATTACTCGCAGTGGTGACAGTTAAAAACATAATGGGTCGTTATAGAATAGAACAAGCATTAACGCAAATATTCAAGTATGGGTTGATACCTGCACTGCTTTCCTCCATTTTTGCATTAGTAATATATCATTGAACACATATATTAGCGTATAATCTTCCCCCAGTAGTAATTATCTCGAATCCCACAGCCACTAAAACCTCGCTGTAACCGTAATCTAGTGGATTTACCGTTAGAGTTAAGTTACCTGTTGCTGGTCCATAGGTTGCTTTGGAGGAATCACGCGGTAAACTATAGGGTGGGAATTGAACCAGTAGAGCTCTGTAAAGCCAACCAGTAGCCGAGCGCCCTGAAATAGTTGGAGGAGCCAGGAATATAGCATTTTCTAGTTCAAAATATGGTGGTAGAACGTATAGAACAACGTTCACCCATGTATTACCAGGGTCACTACCATACATCATAGTGAAAAACGCGCTGTAATTAAAGTAAATTTGCACGGGATTCTCTGATTTAATCCTCGCGAATTTTAAAACTTGGAAGAATGGGTAACCCGAACTAATGAGCGAGGAGAGACCGTAAAGATTTAAGTACAGTGTTCCATCACTCGAAACTTGCCAATTACTCGTGGAATAATTATACGTTAGAAAAGTTACATAGTAGTATGGAGACTGCAAAGTGTAAGCATTAATATTACATGAGTATACATCGGGGAAGTAAGGTAGACATGGAACCGGGCCACGTGAAAACACGTCATTGAATTTGTCGCCGGGGACTCTTCCAACAGTGATCTTGTAGCCTACACTGTGTAAAACCAATACATTGCCCACACCTGAATTACCGCTACCTTCATTGTTCGAGTTGCCTGAGGAAAGGTAATTTATTAGTTCATCATCTATGTAAATTTTACTTCTTATTTCCTCAGGGGCAGATGCTAAATTAGGATCTGATCTTGGTGCATAGTAGTATACTATCCCGTTCCTCGACACTATCACGAGGATTGCGGGTCTCCTAGGCCTGGAGATCTCTACGTCGAAGCTATTCATGATAGATATATTGAGGGGTTTGTACTCAAGTATAGTTCCATTGATGTCTTTAACTAAGATTTCTTTAACGTATAGTGGAATATAAGGATATATGGTTAGTTTAATGAAACTTTCATTAATGTAACTTAGTGATAACACCGGAGGATTATTTAAATAAAGCATTTTCTCCATACTGTTGTTCAGCTGATCATTTATGTTAGCACTTGAGTTATTAAACAGTGCGTAAAATCCCAGCATTACGCTAATAATTAGCATTATAGCCAAGTATGCTCCAATAACTGATTCAACACCGTGCAATTCTAGTCACCAATGAAATTTCAAGCTTAATTTTAGGAGAGTTCAGTGAAAATTACTCATGATAAATAATTAAACTCGTTTTATAATTAAGAGCTTGCTTTTAAGAGGAGGAGAAATATCAGTTTTTAGTATTCTACTCTGAACTTCAAAATACCGGCTATACCATTAAAGGTTTTATTAAACCAATCTGCTTCTGGGAGATCATTACTTACTACAACCACTTTCACTCCTTTATGTGAAGCTGCTTCTAACCATTGATTTACATCTTCTCTTGTCTCTCCAATTAGGAGGGTTTTTAGTAGACCTTGCTCGAGTGCTAATTTTACTTCTTCATTACCATAAACTACTAATCCATCATCTTTAGCTAAATGATACTTGAATTCCTCGAGTTGCTTCATGGAATCAGCGTACTCGTACTCTTTAAGTAAATCCCCGGCTTTAGTTATTAATTCTCTTAACCCTACTTCACCTTGGTAAGATACGTCTATTAACTCAGATGCAACTATTTGCTTAAGTCTATAATCTAGGTAGTTTCCCTGTATGAAGTCTTGTTTAGCGTAACCAGGACCCCCTATAATTATTGTTTTTAATTTTTTCTGCTCGTATAGAGGTAGAAATATGTTATTCGCGTGTTCACCTACTTTTTTGTAGAAATCTTCAACCATTTCCTCTATTATTCTATCGAATCTTCTCTGGCTTTGACCTCCTTTATGGTGTTTACCTGGAATATATGCCTCGAGTTCTTCCAATACTTCTAATCTATTACCTTTAAGTATCCCTATAGTTGCAGCGTCTCTTTCAATGATTATTAAACCCGCGATATTACTCTCAGTAATCATTTCCTCTAAGAACTCGGTGTGGAAATACTTATCTGTCCTATAGAAAAACACTGGTACGCTCTCAGGTGGAACAAGCATTACGACCGTTGTTTCACCGGTATCAGGGTTCATTCCAGCAAATAAGACTAAGCCGTTATCTGGTATTTTAGGTATTTTATTCAACCTATCGTATGCAACACTCAACGCCCATGTAACAGCATTACGTGTTTTCTTTAATTTGATGTTTTCCGCAACCGACATTTCTTCTCTTAGCAATGCTAAGACATCACTAATAGGTCTACCTGGTGGTACATATAGACTTAGCAGTATTGTTGCGTGAGCTCTCCATTTTTTGAGTTCTTTAATGATTTCACGTAGCATTTGTTTATCTACTTTTAGTTTCTCTAGTTGCTCTTCACTGTAGCTAAAAACCCATAGCCTCACTCCTCTTATCAAATGCATCCATGGAATAGTTTTTAAACGGAGAAACCCTTAAATAAGTTTCGAGATCTCCTATAATTCCACTAAATATACTTATATTTAATATGTTATCGGTTTATATTTCAAAGGTGACATCTCAATGAGTGACTGGATTATTTACGCTTTACTAAGCGCAGTTGCAGCTGCTTTAGCTACGGTTTTCGCAAAAATAGGGTTGCAGAATGTTGATTCACTGACAGCTACAGCGCTTCGATCCATTGTTATGACTCTACTAGCGTTCATAGTTCTATACTCCTACAGGGGATTCAGTGATCTCTTCAAACTCACTCGATTAGAGTATTTATTTATAGTAATGAGCGGGCTTGCAGGTGGCGCCTCATGGATTTTTTACTTTATAGCATTACAGAGAGGTGAAGCAAGCAAGGTTGCACTAATTGATAGAACAAGCGTATTATTTGTACTTTTATTATCCATTTTAATCCTAGGGGAAGAATTAACTCTCAAGAAACTAGTTGCTGCACTACTAGTTTTTACTGCATTAATAATTCTTCTGACATAATTCTTCTGACCTCCTCCCCGCCCTAAAGGGCGAGGGTTCCCTTTAGGGGGTTCACTGGTTCCCCGCATCTATTCGGGGCTACATCTGTCATCTGCGGGGCAGTCGGGGTGGCCAGAGATCCCCCCATCTGGGTTAATGCTCTCTTCTCGATGTTTAATACTGCTACTGTGTCTCTATCTGCTTCGAAACCGCACCTAGGGCACTTGAATACTCTATAACCATTCTCCCTCATTTTGCTACTACACCTTGGACACTTGTGGATGTATGCATGGGGTCTACCGCCATAGATGGGACTCCGTGTTTCCCGCACTGCCAGTCAATCCACTCAGAGATCTTTCTATAGCTCAGTATTAACAGGGAGACCTTGTGCCCCCGGGGGAGCCTCCTCAAGCTCTCTATCAACCCCGTTAAATCCTCCCTAGCGACTGTGTATTGATGCTGCTTCGCCAACGCCACGATCTCACGTGATATCTTCTTAACCCAGTCCTCAATTATGCGTCTAGTGCCTTCTCAATAGGGGTTTAAACCTATATTCAAGCATGGAATTACCAATAACAATGTGCTTCTCATTAACATCCACCGCTAAGACCCCTCTTGGAGGGTATTTCTGTGGTTTAGGTATGAGCCTCCAAGCAACTCCACGTAGCCACCGTTAACTCTATAACTATACTTGTGCGTCAACCAAACCCTCAGAGCCTTGGCTCTAGGCATGTTGCCTCTATTAGGGTTGTTGAGCCATGACTTAGCAATAGCTATTGCCTCGCGGTAGCAGTCCTGAGCAATTTTAGTGCAGACCATACCCATCCTTGAGGATATTATAGAGTAGTCTATGTGCTTTACCAAGCGTTAAAGCCTCGTTCTCAACCACTACTCTAATAGCGTGGTTTAATGCCTCCCTATACCTATACATGAGGCTCAATAACTCCCTGAATACCTTGGGCTCGGCTCTAACCCTCGCCTTCACCCTGCACTTAGCTATATTCACGCTCCTATGGCGGTTCGGGCAGTTAGTGTAGTACTATCTCTTACCCCTATACTCCCAGACATGACTACGCGAAGGGCCTTCAACTTAACCACATACACCACCAACAAACATACACACAAACACATTTGTAACCTGAATAGTTAAACAGGAAAAATTATTGTTTTTCACTATTCATACTTGCTGAGCTGCTCATATTACTCTGCTTCATTTATAAGTATAACAGTGAACAAGTATTCGCTTGATCTCAACCTAGTTTCGAACAGTGGAAGAAGCGTTTACTTCGTCTTAGGGCCTGCTCTAATCATCTTCTTTGGTCTCAGTGTTCCTTTAGATTTGCATCTCCTGCACTTTGTTGCCCCCGGTGGATTCAGTGCTCCGCATTTTCTGCAAACGTATTTATTTAAAGCTCTTGCTTGCACTATTTTAAGTAATTCCGGGTCATTAATCGGCATTGTCCCGCCTCGTGTCACTGAGCATTGTGTAATTAGCATTGAATTATTATATTTAATTGGGCTTTTTAAATACTACTTCTATAGTGTTTCTAACCCAATTGAGCGTAGTCTATCTTGTATGAGTTCTTTTTCGTCCTCAGGGTACAATGATAAAGCGTACTCTATTAGTTTAAGATTTAATCCTTTTTGCTTGAGGTAAGCAACGTATTTCTTTAATTCATCTAGGTCTATGCCCTGCCTCGCCTTGAGTACAATGTAATACTCTGGTTTAATTGCCTTAATTCTCGTGCCAGCTAATCTATACTCTACTATGTCTTCGAGTATTTCAAGCGGTATATCTATATCCATGTAGTTCTCATATAGTTCAACAACTAAATGCCCCTCGCTCACTGAAATAATGATAGATGGCGTCCCAACCTCGGTTGTAGAGATCTCCCAGTTGTTTTTATCAGCTAGTTGATTAAAGAAATCTTTCTCTGCTACAGGGCTAGGATTCAGTACGAATAGATCTAGGTCTCCCTCGAGTTCATTGAACCCGAGAGCTAGTTGGATACTTGTATCCCCAATAATTACAGCTTGTACACCTTCCTCTTCGAGTGTTTTAATTACTTCAGCTAATTCTTCTATCTTATACTTCAATTCATTTACACCTTTGAACCCATAATACTGTATATTAATTGATAAGTTTATGTATTAAGTTAATGTTATTGAAGAGGTTTAATCTGTGAGTAGTAAGATGTTTAATGCTGAAAAAGCAGCTAAACTCCAAAACTTGTTGTCTCGTAGAGTACTCGAGGAACTAGATCATACTCCACCACTGGATTTCAACAAAATTAAATATATTGCTGCTTTCGATTCCTCTTATACTGGAGGTAAGCAGTGTGCTGTCGCAATAGTATATGATCTCGGCTCTAGAATGATTGCCGAGAAAAAACACTGCGCTGTAAGAGTCAACGTACCATATATTCCGGGTTTTCTCGCTTTCAGAGAAATACCCGGCTATATGAGGATATATGAGAAGTTAAGCATTAAACCCGATTTAATCCTGATTGATGGACATGGATTAGCGCATCCAAGAGCATTCGGAATAGCAACTCACTTTGGATTAGTAGTAGGTAAACCCAGTATCGGCGTAGCTAAACACCACTTATACGGAGAAATAATTGAAAACAATCATCGAAGACTCATAAGTGCTCACGGGGTAATCGTAGGTGAAATATTAGAGCACTCAAATTCGGAACTATACGTTAGCATAGGTTACAAAGTGAGACTTGAAGACGCTGTAAAACTCATAAAAAACCTCTTAGTAGAAAACAAGAAGCTTCCAATACCACTACAACTAGCAGACGAATACTCAAAAATAATTAAAAACAAATATTGCAAGTAGTATGAATAGGGCCCGTAGCCTAGCCAGGATAGGGCGCCGGCCTGCGGAGCCGGAGGACCCGGGTTCAAATCCCGGCGGGCCCGCGTCTCCTTTTTAAATATCTAGATAAATTCCATAGGGTTGTTTTCCACAGTTCACGCCTCCGTGGGGGAAGTGTAAACTACTATGTGTATTCATGCCTACTGATCCCTGGTATACCAGGGTAACGTATTTATTTAAGTTTTTACATGCTCCTAATCGGTGTTCTCCAATGAGGCGTGAGCTAGCGATTGCCCTGGTTGTATTGATTATTGCGTTGACTCTGGCTTATGCTTACATATCCTGGTAGAGGCCGAGGAAGGTTTCTGGGTGGTTGTTCACCGTGGAGGTTAATGGTGAGAGGTTTAAGGTGTTGGTGAAGGATCCGGAATTAGCTGATGTTTTCAGAAGCATGTTTAGAGGGGAGAGGAGTGGGATTGTGATCGGCGAGCTCAGGGCTGGCGACGGGGGTTTCAACAAGCCTTGGAGCTGGCATCTAGACCCTGACACTGTGCACGTTGCCGAAGTAGCAATAGAGTTGTGTGATGGGACGCCATCATTCGTGGAAGCAGAACTGGACTATTGGCTTAACGTTGTCAAACGCTACTGTCCCTGGAACGGTAAAGTGGTTGGAGAGGAACCCTGGTACGAGCAGTGAGCCCTATACTTAGGCATACCCATACCTGAGTGATTTATTTGAACCTCTGCTCGACGGCATGCTTAGACCCGAGGAGTAGTCGCATGCTTTATAACGTCCTCCACGTATTCAGTGTGAGTGAGATACTTACCCACTAGTAGAGCCCAAAAGATTCCGGGTTCAAGTCCCGGCGGGCCCACGATCTCTTAAACTTTGCTACTTTGTTCTCTGATTAGCATGTTTTCCTGGATCACCTTCTTGAAAGTTTCACCTGTAATTATAAGCGGAGAGTTCTTCGGTACTCTCAATGCTTTAGCGAGTACATCGCATTTAGCTCTGAGTAAATGTAGGGAATTCGTTCTATTAATCTCTAATGAAGCCTCCAAGTTCGCTATACCTTTAGCTATTACATAGGAGTCATCGTTATCTATGTAGAATAATGGAGGCATGTTACCAGGAGTTTCAATTATTTCTACGTCTTCATCTATGAGTTCACGTAAGTCCATGAGATCATCTTTTAAAACATCAATCTCATAGCTTTCACTGCGTACAATTATTGAGACTCTGTACCCGTTTTTCATTAATGCGTAAGCGAGAAGTAGGTCTACAGCTGCTTCGCCAGCATTGTCGAGCACGAGATATATGTGCTTATTCTTCGGCAAAATTACTTCTTCCTCAATGAATGGTTCATGCCATATAGCTTTCTGTAGGTCTAATGGTTCATATCCAAGTGTACTTGTATCAATAATATTAGCTGCAGCTGAGAACCTCATAGCTATCCTTATATCCCAGCCAACGGCTTCTAATTCTCCGCGAATAAGTTGAGCAAGCTGTACTCCTACCTGATTTAGTTCTTTCTTCACGTGTTTATATGGGTCTTCTAGATTAGTGATTTGTTTTACTATATTGAACGAGTTAGCAAATACATAGCTTCTCCCAGCACTGGTTTGTATGAGGTCAGCTATCTTGATAAGTAACTCGTGGAGAATATCTGCATGCTTCATTTTCACGAGGTCTTGGGAGCGGCTATATATTAAGCATAATTTGCATAACTCACTATCTACCCATGCTCTCATCCAGCACCACCATGACTCCATCGATTGATCACCGCGTCGCGATGAATTGTAATAACTGGTTTACAAACTCCGAGGGATATAAGTCGCAGCAATAGTTGATATTGAGGAGTGCGTATACTTCGGTGTAATGCTTTAATAGAACCATGTTTCTAAGCATTGCGTCGAGTAAGCTCCCTGAAGCTTCTCTAACAGTTATTCGAGGATAAAGGGAAATATAGGTGATTCTCTGAATAACTCTGAGGAAATCATTAACTACTCTTCTAAATTCGTGAAGCTGTATGTTGAATCCATGCACATAGCTTTTGACAAAGACCAACCACCCTACAACTTAAATTATTAACATATGATCAGCTTTAAATACATTTACACAGCTCCTCCAGAACGAGTCAGTGGTGAGAGCTCGCGTTTCCCCTCTAACGGAAATACAAGTATTCACAAATACCATCAAGCACCGTTAGAGGGGTTGCACCTCGATGTGGGTTCACTTGCTTCACCCACACTTCATGGGTGCCTGTCGAGCCCAACGCCACGGGGCTCTCATCTGAGTCTCTACGTCACCGCAGAGCGGGTCATCCGAGAAACTATAATGAGACGGGGGTATTTAAACAATACTCTACGACACTAAGTATTTACAAGTATTCACAGATATTTAAACTTATCATCAATCCCATAACAGCCTTTGATTATTTAAAATCACTTCTTAATTTTACCTTGTACTCTTCGCCACGGAAACCATTATTAATAATTAATGTTTACTGCTTCCACCAAACTTCTACTACCGTAATATTGCTAGGTATCGATTGATACTTTATATATAGTTGCTTTATTGCGTATTAATTCGAGGATTACTATAGGCGTTGTCAGCGTGACAATTATTAGAACACGGTATGTTATAGGATCATCTATTGGCAGTACCGTGTTCAACGCTATTATTGTTAAACCCGCTAAACTGTACACAGAGGATAGAAACCCTGTTGCAGATGCTTCGAAACCACTCGTGTTCCTAGATACAACAGCGTATATACTTGTATCGTAGAAGGGGTATACTGGGAGAGCCCAGAGAATAATGAATAATAATGGAGGAGCGTATGGAAGTATGAGAAAGAGAATTAGATACGTGAAAATAGCTCCTATAAAAGCTACTTCCTCATATCCTTTATCAATGAATTTTCCAATGAGAAATCTAAGAGGAGTACCGAGTAGAACTGGTAATGTCCCATAGAATAACCCATAGAAAAACCTTGAATTAATACCCGAGTTACTAATATTTATTATCTCTCTGAGTTTGGAATCCATTATTAAAGCATTTATATTACTCCCAATGGATATCCCAATGTAAGATAGTAATATTATAGGTGCTAGTTTAGCTAAATTTACGAAAACGTGTTGAATTCCCCTATTTAAACTAGTACTAAGCTCTCTATCTTTCCCAGAGTAACCCATTGTAACCATGAATACAGCAAGTAAGTATAGAGAGGCCATTATAAGTGCAAAGAACACTTGCCCCAAGTTAATGTACATTGGCCAAGCTATCGCTGAACCTATGCCCCATCCTACTCCCATCGCTAAGCCAGCATATGAATACTTTGTGCCGACGCGAGCTCGATCCTCTATTAAGCTGCTTAAAGCAACAATTGATACAATGCTGTAGAACAATGAGTAAAACCCTATGAATACTGTTACAAACATCCAGTCTAATACCGTGAAAATTAATAGTAATGGAATAAAACCTAGTAAACCCAGTGCCAGGATCTTCTTTCTACCATACACGTCTCCAAGCACACCTATTATAAATGAAAGCAGTGATGGAGCATACTCAGCACCAGTTATATAGAGGATAACCCATGAACCATATAAGTCTACGCCGAATAAAGGTCGCGAAATAGTGTAATACAAACTATAAACGATGTTCAGCATCATTAACCCAGCTATTAGTTTCACCAATTTCTCCATCGATCACGGTCACCAGTACTACTTTGAACACATCTAGTTTCCTTGCATAGTGTTAAAGCACCTTATTTCTTTTCGCGAATGCTTAATTGTTTATGTAGGAAACGAGATTTCTTAACAATATCTGCAGGTATTTCGATTACTGCTCCCTCATGTTCCACGAAGTGCCTTCTACTGATATCAAGCTTCATTATTTTGAAGACTTCTTCAAGCATCCAGTGCAATTGAGTACAGTGCATGCTTCCATCAACTGTTAAAACAGCTACTTCGCGGAATTTACATCTCGCTAATACACCGGCTAGTTTAAATCCAAGCATGTTAACGTGCTCAGCTTCGGGACACGCAGTTAAAACCGCGTATCCTTTTAACTTGAGATCCTCCACAACTTGTGGTTTCTCAACCTCAAGACATCTACTCACGACAGCTAATTTCTCAGCATCTCGAAAAATAGTTGATTTAGCGTTGACATCCATTAATCTAGGTAACTTATACAGAGTCACCACCTTTTGACATGTAGACTAAGCTGGGAAATATTGATTACAACTGAAAGCCTAGATGCAACTTTGAGCTAGACAGGCAGAAGCTGGCATCAATAAACATATACCTAAAATACTCCAAGATGCGGGGGTTTCCCCACAGTAATGACCCAGAGGAAACAATGAAGGGAGAGCTGTTGGTCGGGGTCACCCCGAGCGGGTGGAGCCCTGTGACATGGATCCCGATGAAAAGGGATCCCGAGGGCAGTGAAGCTAGGGGAAGAGGGCTTGATATCGTTTGATATCAAGCCCGATGAAACCCGAACCCCCTGGAGGGCGAGGAGAAGGTCGGACGAATGGACAAGCTATTAAATTAATTCAAGCATGTGAATCCATCTCCAAAATAATTAATGAAAGAATTAAGAGAATAGAGGTAGATAAGAAAAGATACTGGAGGATAGCGTGTATCAAGGAAGAAAACTTATTCCTACTCTACATTGATAACTTGAAGCTAGTTGTTGATAAAGCAATGCACCTGCTTAAAAATATGAACGAGGACTCCCTCGCAGCACTAGCAATAGTGCCCATAATTTACGTATCTTCAGGAACCAAGAGTTGATGCGGCGAACTCCACTGATAGCAGCGAAGTACTCTGTATTCATAGCTTAAATACCAAGCTATCAGAATGGGGAACGCTGAAAACCAAGTTAAATAGTATCCAGGACGTTGAAAAGAGAAGCAATGACTAAAATAACCAAGAAAGATATTGCTAAAAGTTGCTGAGTATTTTTGCCTTGAAAAATTCATTTGTAGCGGTGATCATGGTTCACAGTATTCCCTTCACTAATCATATTCAAACCAAGAATGCGTGCGTGATAATTAAGTATACTGCTAGAGCGAAGATTACAAGTAGTATGGATATCTTAGAGGATGCAAAACCACCATTTTTTAAGACGCATGCTGGAATCGACGTAATTATTACTCCTAAATACCCGTATATCCCCAGTAAATAAGTGTTTTCACCTATAATTGGCATTTGAGTAACCATGTAATATGATGATGCAATTAACGTTGCTAATATCACTGAGTACAGTAGATAGTAGTTAGATTTCTCCTCAACGAATCTCCTTAAATCATTGATTTCCTCTGCGAACTGCGAGATTGAAACCACATATGTACTACTCAAACTACTGTAATTCAGTAAAGCTGTGAGCAGATATAAGATCTTACCAGCTAATACAGGTAGCTTTATTCTCCTAATAGTATCCTTAGAGTTGAATCCGTTTAAAATACTATACCATAGTAACTTATACTCTACTAGCTTCGAGTTAGTCAGAGAATCAAGCAACGCTACATCAACTGTTTCCCCCTGAATAGTTCTCGAATACACTTCACTAAGTACTCTTAAGGACTCCTTCTCAAGGTTTACCAAGGAATTAACAATGCTTCTAGTTAGAACATGCATTATTATCAATAGAGCTAAGTGTAATAAGGGGCCCACAGGATTACTTAGAAGTAGAAAACCCGTAGATAGTAGGAAGACGACGTCCACTAAAACTATTGGTAATAATGCTTGATAATACAGTTTCCTCATAATACTTAGCGATATAGAGTAACCGGCTAAACCCGTGAATTCCAATATGAGAACACCTATTAAAGTCGGAAAAGGCCACATAGGCATAATACTAAGCATTGATAATCCAAGTACAGCTACGAGAATTGCCTCGTAGACTACTTCAATTATTTTCAGTAATTCCTCCACTCTTGCTTTTAGTGCATTAAACTCTGATTTAAGCGTATTATGAACATATGTAGCTGTATCTCCACTAGTGAGAACAATATCACCGTAGCCCCTGAAGAAAGTTGATGCCTTAGCACTTCGCGTGATCTCGCTCAGTTTATATAGTGCTAACTGCGGATCCCCCGTGATGTGTTCGAGCACGAAATAAATCTTAGATAGTGAACTATAACACTCATCTATTTCAACGTCTCTAACATATAGTGCTCTAAACAAATCATATATCTTAAACCCATTCATTTCCATTCCATTAAGGTATACTAAGAAATCCAAGTAGGATTTATCTAAGCACTTTACTGTCTCCACTGAGAACACCAGTGATTTGACGAGTTTCTTTTATATCAATTCTTTCGGCTCGTTCTCTACTGGTATAGTACTCCGTGATCTTGTCTACTATTTCGCTGAGCGAGAATACTCCCTGCGAGACTAATCTCTCGAGGAACAAAGCTCTTCTTGTTATTTCACCGTATAAATCGCTTCTACTATAATACTTACTTAACCTATTAGTTGACTCAACTAGTTTCTCAACGTCGCAAATTCCATTCGTGTTATCACATATTTCAACGAGTTCAGAGTTCTCATTTATCTCTGATAATGCAAGCACGCTTCTCTTACCAGTTGAATTGATTCCAACAATCACGATACTCCATATATTGTTCAATAAGTTTTTCGGTATTGAGATAGGCGGTGCCATTAATCTCTTCAACACTGATTCTGGGCTATCAGCGTGTATAGTGTTCAATACTCCGTGACCTAGTCTTGAAGCTTGCACAAGTAACTTTGCTTCAATACCTCTAACTTCGCCTATTACAATGTAGTCAGGTCTTCTCCTCAAAGCGAATTTCAACAATGTATATGAGTCTATTTGTGATTCACGTGTAAATACCTCGGTTTTCTCCACAAGGGGTTCCCATAGTCCTGTTGCACCCGAGATTTCAGGGGTATCTTCTATTGTGATGATCTTCCTGTAAGATGGTATTAGTGTTAGGAGAGCTTGAAGAAGCGTTGTTTTCCCCGAGCCAACGTGCCCCGCAATGATTACCCAGCCTTTTCTCTCAATTACTAGCCATAGATAGCTAGCTATTATAGATGATATTGTTCCTTCATTTATCAACTTGGTTATAGTCCAAGTAACTCCACTACGTTTCCTAATTACTAAGCTGCTACCATGAGGCGAAACCGTTTCCCCATATACGAGGCTCACACGTAAATCCCCCCCATAGGTTCCTTCGGCTAGTGGATTTACTAATGATATATGTTTACCTATCCTACGTGAAAGAGATACAACGAGTTTATCGACGAAACTGGGTTGAATTACTATATTTGTTCTCAACCAACCAATCCATGAGAACCTATTGTGAACAACGTAGATTCTACCTGTTTCACCAGCTACATAAATATCCTCAATATATGGATCAATTACTAGAGGTGTGAAAGGGCCTAAACCACTCATTATTTTGAAGTATAAGTATGTCTTTGCATCCGATATGTTATCCAAGTCGAGCTGTATTTCTCTACCTACTTGTTTCCCTGAAATTATGTTCTTCAATACTTCCTCTAAGACTTCTTCGTATTCTTCATCCGAGGATCCGGGTTCTTTCACAGCATATAGTAATCTATTATCAATCGATCCTATCTCTACGCGGATTAGGTCCTTTAGATCATATGCGTATAAAACCTCCTCGAGAGCTACGTCTTCGAGGTTGTACCCAGATACGTATGGTTCTAAATAACTCTTAACGATATCCTTGATTTCTCCTGTATTTAAAGATGATCTAGTATTAGTAAAAATAGATTTTAATTTAATAGGAGAACTTGTTAAAAAAATAAGCTTATTTTTAAGCGAAGTTTTTACCATAGCTTGAACCCTTTAACCTATTATTCTCACTGTCACAGGCTCCGTGGAGACATTGTTATAGACAACTATGACGTACCGCGGTAATTCCGTAGTATTTAATGTTATTTCAACACTCTTCAACTCGCCTGGGAATACTGTGATCGAGGATTGATTAATGGTAATATTATATGAGTAGCTTTTACCAGACTCTGTGACTACGTTTACTCGGTTTATTGATACTTCTCTTGTGCCAACGTTTCTGAGCTCTATTGTGAGGTTGTGTGTTGAGCTCAGGTAGTATGCGTTTTCGATCACTAGTTTACCGTTATCTGCAACAGTGTTCAAGTACCTTGTTACGTAAGTGTATATTAATACTCCTCCAGCTATTGTTAGTGCTAAGAGTATTGCTGTTGCAACTATGCCGGAAACCCCCTTCATGTGTAGTTCCCCCTTAAGTAGAAGCAAATTTTAATAATGGCTCAACGAGTAAGGTATAAAAGCGGAACTAGGTAGAGTTATCCGATAGTATTCCTGGAGCTTTTAATGGTTTAATTACTGATATAATAATGCGGAACGGTGAACGCTGATGAGTGAACTAAGGGAAGTTTACCGAGCTGTTAGCCCGGCTGAGTTCTTCTACAAGTACAGGGAAATAGCTGGTTTCGCTAACCCTGTTAGAGCTGTTTACCAAACAATAAGAGAACTCGTAGAAAACGCACTCGACGCTACAGATGTTCATGGTATTCCACCAGATGTGAAGATCACGGTTAGAAAAGCTGATGAAACACAGGACTTCTACCAGATAACAGTTGAAGATAATGGAATAGGGATACCTCCAAATATTGTACCAAACGCATTTGGCAAAGTACTATTCAGCAGTAAGTACGTGCTGAGGCAATCAAGAGGAATGTATGGTCTAGGAGTAAAAATGGTTGTACTCTACGCGCAATTAACTACGGGTAGACCCGTGGAGATAATTACCAGTAAATCTGGTTATAAGAGAATATACTACTTCAAGTTAAGAATAGACGTTAACAAGAACGAACCAGTGGTTATAGAAGCTGGTAGTTGGAGAAAAACAAGGGATTGGCATGGAACCATTGTTTCAGTTACAATTGAAGGAGACTGGAATAGAGCTAAAAGCAGGGTTCTCGAATACTTGTATAGAACAGCTGTTGTTTTACCATACGCTAACATTGTAATGGTGACTCCTGAAAACGAGATCGTGTATTATCCACGAATAGTTAACATTATGCCTAAACCACCAGTTGAAACTAAACCTCACCCTCAGGGAACAGATTTAGAGTTCATGAATAGTCTCGTCAAAAATACTGATTTTAAAACAATAGAGGAACTACTGGTAAAGAGCTTTCAGAGCATAGGGGATGTTACCGCTAAACAAATACTTCAGACAGCTGGAATAGATCCAAACAAGAAACCAAGCGAGCTCTCGGATAATGAACTTTTATCATTAATAAACGCGATGAAAACGTACGATAAATATAAGCCTCCTTCTTCTCGCGCACTTTCACCTCTAGGTGAAGAAATCATTAAAGCTGGTTTAAAGAGAGCATTCAACCCCGAGTACGTGGACGCTGTATCTAGGAGGCCTGGTGCTTATAGTGGTCACCCATTCATAGTTGAAGTTGGTATAGCTTATGGAGGAAATACCCCCATAGGTGAAGATAAACCAGTTGTTCTAAGATACGCTAATAAAATACCCTTATTATATGATGAAGCCACAGATGTTATCTCAGAAGTTGTTAAAGAAGACATCAACTGGGAAAACTACATGATTAGTTTTCCCGCCCCCCTATTAATCCTAGTACACATATGCAGCACGAAAATACCGTTTAAAGGTGTTGGAAAAGAAAGCATCGCGGACATACCGGAAATACGTAGAGAAATAAAACTAGGAATCATGGAGGTTACAAGAGGGCTTAAACAATTCCTCTCAAAGAAGATCAAAGAGGAGGAAGCTAAACGTAAAGCTGAAGCAGTTGCAAAATACATACCAGAGGTAGCTAAAAGCTTAGCCGTTATTCTAGCTGATGAAAGCAATTTAAACGCGCTTAGAAAAGAAATCATCAGTAAGTTAACAACAATCGTAGCTAGGAAGACGGGTGTTTCATTCGACTTATTACATGGAATCGTGAAATCAATCGAAGCCGAGGCCTAGGTTGATCACCATGCCTTCCCAAGCAGATTTAGCTGCTCGAAATAAAGCTCTCGACCTCATAAAAAGTTCCATGAAGAGCCTTGTAGAGCAAATCAATGAAGGTGAAAAACCGGTATTAGTGATACCGAAGCGAACTCTCTCTAATACTATTTATGATTTAAGGAGAAAAATGCTGCTTTTAGGGCCAGAGGTTCAACACCGGTCTTTCACGGATGTAAATGAAGCCAAGAAATTCATGCAAACACTGCTAATGGCTTCAATAATATTTGATGCTCTGAGAAACAATGAGTATCCAACAATACGTGATTTATACTATAGGGGTAAACACTCTATAAGCTACAGAACTGTTGACGGCAAACGCATTAATGAAAACACTTGGGAAGAGCAAAGGGAATCCGATAGCGTTATAAGAGACCTAGAAGTTTTCCTCTCGGTTCTACGCGAAGACTTACTCATCTTGAGCAAGGAGAAAGGCAAAGTTGTTGGAAACCTGGTTATTAGAAGCGGTGATGATACAATAGACTTAAGTAAAATGGGGCATGGAGCTTACGCAATTGAACCAACCCCTGATCTAATAGAGTTCGTAGATGTAGATGCCGAGTACATACTCGTAGTTGAGAAAGACGCTGTCTTCCAACAACTCCACAGATATGGTTTCTGGAGGAAATATAAGGCAATACTAGTTACAAGTGCTGGTCAACCTGACCGTGCAACAAGGAGATTCGTTAGAAGACTAAGCGATGAGTACAAACTACCTGTTTACATACTAGCTGATAGTGATCCATACGGATTCTATATATACAGCGTGTTCAAAGCTGGTAGCATTACTTTATCGTATGAAAGCGAGCGCTTAGCAACTCCCTCAGCGAAATTCATTGGTGTCATGATGACGGACATCTTCGGAGACTCGGTGTTCAGGAAAATAGTCAAGGACAAAGACTCAAGAAAAATACTCGAGGAAATAACTCCAGGTGTAAGCGAGCTGAAACCTAAATCCCCGTATCTAGATGAATCCGAGAGATCGAACTTCATTATTAAAGCTAAAACCAAGGACCTTGAAAGAGCTGTTGAGCTAGTGGGTTACAAGGTAGCAGAAGTCTGCATTGAAGATAAAGAAGTTAAGAACAAGGTTAAGAAAAAAGAGGGTTTAACAGGTTATCCTTGGTTCTCAACACCGGAATGGACTCGTGAAATATGCATATTCTTCAATACTCTAAGCAAACTAGAAATCGAAGCTATGGCGAGTAAGGGTTTAAAGTTTCTAGCCGATAAATACATCCCCGAGAAATTATCCGTCGGAGACTGGATTGATTAAGGTGTTTTAATAAAATTAAAGTTCTCCTCTCTGTTTCAATTCTAGTATTTCTTTAACTACTTGCCGTGGATTTACAAATGTTAATCCACCATCTACGACTATTAGTTGACCCGTTATAAACTCCGCGTAATCACTAACAAGGAACACAACAACGTTTGCAACGTCTCGCGGTAAACCAAATCTCTTAAGTGGATTCACGAGCTCCTGTATTCTAATGTCCTCGGGACTCCATATAGACCTCACTCCAGGCGTTAATATTGGACCAGGAGCAATCGCGTTCACGGTTATTTTATATGGCGCTAACTCTGCTGCTAAGCACTTAGTAAATCCCACTAAACCTGCTTTAGCAGCACCATAATATACTAAGCCCGGGACTCCGTGATATAAACCAGTTATTGATGATATATTGATTATTCTACCATACATTCTTTTCATCATTATGGGTACAACCGCCTTTGTAAACAAGAATGCACTCGTCAAATTCACATCAATCATTTCACGCCAAAATTCCTCAGTCATTTCTATGAATGGTTTTCTAGGATATGCTCCAACATTATTTACTAATATGTCGATCTGATTAAACTCCTTTACTACTTCACTTATTGCCCTATCGATTTGATCCCTCTTTGTAGCATCAGATGTTAAACCAAGAGCTTTAACCCCTTGCTTCTCAACTTCCTCGAGAGCTTTCTCTAAGTCCTCTGCCGATTTATCGATGATTGCTACATGTGCACCATGTTTAGCTAAAGTAATAGATATTTCCAAACCAATTCCTCTTGCCCCACCTGTCACCACTGCTACTCTTCCACTTAAATTTACGCTCATAATATCACTTTTATCATTAATCTAGTCTAAATAAAGCACTTCCTTTTCTATAGGTTTCAATGTAGTCTTCTATAGCTTTATCGTATACGTACTTGGGGGACCATCCAAGCTCTCTACGTGCTCTGGAATCATCCACTATTGCTGGGTATCTAACCGCGGGAGCAGGTTGCACTTCATAATCAAGTGTTGGAATATATTTTTTAACTAGCTCCACGAAATCTATTACCCTACTTACAAATCCACCTGCGTTATATACTCTAGAGGGAGCTTTTTCGGCCTCTAGAAGAGCTATTAGAGCATTTACTGTGTCTCTAACATAGATGTAGTTTACTCTATCCTCAGGATTCCTCACAATGATTTTTTCGTTTCTTAATCCCTTCTCGAGTATTAAACTAGAATATTCAGCTGATGGGCCTCTAAATCTTCCAGGACCAAAAACAACTGTCGGCCTCAGAGCTCTAAAATCTATTAATCCTTTACGAGCATACCATAATCCTATTAATTCACCAGTGTACTTGGTTACTCCATAATATGATACTGGTTTACCAGCGTCTTCCTCTCTAACCGGTTCAGGTGTGTCTGGGTGATAAACAGATGCTGAGCTCATGAATATAAATTTCTCCACTCCATGCGTTATCGATAATTCCAATAAATACTGAGTAGAATCGATGTTAACTCTCAAAGCTAAAACAGGGTCATTTTCACATGCATCAGCGAGTAAAGCCGCTAAATGTATAACCGCTACTGGTTTATGCCTCTCAAATATCTTGTTGATCGCTATAACATCTGATACGTCGGCAACATAATGGGTTAACTTCGGGTGATCCCTAAAAGGCGATAACCCTCTATCAATAGATACTACGCTGTATCCTTTATCAATTAATCCCTCTACTAGAAATCTACCAATAAATCCACCGCCTCCAGTGACTAATACATTCATGCTTACTCACTCTATCTACGTTGAAGAATGAAGAGTTCATTATTATTAAATGATTAATAAAACATGTTTTAACTTAGTAAAGTAACAGTAGCATTGTGCATCTATAATTATTCAAATATAAAGGCACGTGATTATAGATTAATAAGGGTTTTAATTGAAAATCTCGGCAGTAAAGGTTACGACAACTTCGACGTCGCGTAGTTTCTTCGCAAAGTTAAGTAAGCATTCCCAGACCCCCATTTACTTGTTCGTACATAGATACTGGCGGGAACCAGTATACTTAGCGGTTGCATACACTAATGCTGTTCTTGAACCCGAAAAATTAAAAGTAAGTTACCAAAGCGAGAGGAATAAATTCATTAAAATGGAGAGATTATTAAACTCTACTGAGACATATTTTCTAGCTATTAAAGAAAGATGCGAATTCTATGAACTCATCGAAAACTATAATGTAACTTTATCAATCCCATACGTAGTTAGAGATGGAAAAAGAGTTTTCTGTGTATATGGAGAAGAGCCGGATTTAGATAAATACGTTGAGAACCTGAAAGCATTTTACGGGGTGAAAAACATAATAGTAGAAAAAACCACGCCTATACGTTGCATACAGGGATATATGCATGATGCTATACGTGCTTACATGTTCTCGCAGTTAACAAGTAGAGAAAAAGAAGTCTTATTTAGTGCTTATTACAATGGATATATTTCATCTAGGAGAAAAATCAAACTAGATGAACTAGCTAAGCAATTGAATATTACAAAACCAGCTGCTAGCTTGATGATTAGAAAAACTGTGGAAAAAATCTTAAAGAAGCTACTTGAAGACTATGACTAGTTAAAGTAGATATTCGTACATGTCTTCTTTTAATTCTCTGCTACAACTGAAAGCTCTGATTTTCTCCCCGCCTTAAATGACGGGGTTTCAGTTAAAAACACATTATGCGCTTGGCTTCTTTAAAATAATAATTTAACAAGAGTATTCTTCGATATTCTTCGCAGGAAATTTATTCTCAATTAAACTAGAAATTCATTAAAACAAGTTTTATTTCAACTATTTAACTTCTTCTAGCATCGCTTTATATGGGTAATACAGGTGTATATATATGAATCAAGCAGGTAAAAATACGAAAGCGTTATCCATAGTAGCTATGTTAATAATCGCTATAATCGCAGGAATAGTGGGATATTTTGCAGGGTCGTCAACAGCTGGTCCCACTCAAACAGTGACAGTTACTTCCACTGTAGGAGCAGGTGGAGCCACGGTAACTAAGACAGCTACTACAACTCAGACTGTGACAACTACTTTAACTCAGGCTCCTACACCACAATACGAATTACATGCAGCTTACTTAACAGCACCAAACCCGCTGGATACTCATCACTATTTCTTTTCAAGGTTCAAGGAGAAAGTCGAATATAGAACAGGTGGCAGAGTTAAGATCGTGCTACACCCCGGTGGCGAACTAGGAGATCAATCGCAGTATTTAGAACTTATGAGAACCGGTCAGTTATTTATTGCAACAATCGAGGTTACTCGATTCGCCGCATACACGGACAAATTATACTTCTTAGGCATCCCAGGTTTATTTAGAAGTACCCAAGAAGCCCAAGCTTTCGCGGAGTCTGATTGGTTACTAAATTACTCTAACAGTGTTTTAAACCAGTTTGGATGGAGTGTTCTAGGTATAACTGTGGGCGGGGCAAGATACTTCTTGTCTGTACCCGATAAACCTATAACATCACTTGATAGCTTCAGTGGGTTAAAACTGCGAGTAATGAACTCTCCACCATATATTGAAGCAGCTAAAGTACTCGGGGCTAATCCAAACACAATTGCATACTCGGAATGCTATACTGCGCTTCAAACAAAAACCATTGACGCCATGGAGAACGAGGTGGCAGCCATTATTGCAATGAGATTCTATGAGGTTGCACCAAATATTGCATTAATACCCTGGGCTTATGCATGGCACTTCGTAGTAGCAAGTAAGCAAGTATTAGATAGTTTACCGGATGACATTAGAAAAATAATAATAGATACTGCAAGAGAAACTGCTCAAGAGAAAAATGCATGGGGACTCTTCGTTGAACAAGTAATGGGACTTCAATATCTTTCCTCCAAAGGCGCTAAGTTAATAAGCGTTGATACAAAACCCATCTTTGATAAATTACAAAAGGAGCTTATACCTAAGTTCGCCGACAAGATCCCGCAAGGAGTACTAGACTGGCTCAACAATTACAGGAAAAGCTTTGGATGATTTTTACTCTTTTTACTTTTTATTATTTATAGATAGGTGAGAGACATGTCTTCTGTGTTAGTTAAAGCGCTTAACTTAGTTGATAGAATTCTTAACTACGTAGAGGTTCTAGTATCGATATTGACAAGCGTACTTCTCTTAGGTAGCCTTTTTTACGCCGCAGTAGTTAGATACGCTCGCCTAGGCTCTTTCCCCGAAGAAACCGAGTTATCGTGGCTTCTCTACTGCTGGTTGACTTTCATTGGTAGTAGTAGTGTTTTGAGAGCAGGTGATCATCCGCACATTAGTATAATGCGGGAAAAGCTTGGTTGGAAATATGTAATAGTATTGTATACTATATCTATATTGTATCTCGGGGGATTAATATATACTTTAACATCATATAGATCGTTATACTCTGTTCAAAAAACCGCTGTTATGCAATTAAGCCTCACATATTTTTACGATGCAGCTTTAGTTGGTTTTTCATTTATGATCATAAGGTACTTAATTAAAATCTTATCTTTAATCCACATTAAAAGAGGGGGTGAAACCGCTTGATCTTATCTATACTAGCTTCCTTAACATCTATTATAACGTCTTTACCGGCCTGGGTCGCGGCGATATTGTTTTTATTAATACTCGTATTAATCATATTTTTAGGCATACCAGTAACATACGCCTTAGGAATTACGAGTATACTTTTCCTAATATTGTATGGTAAAAGTCTTTCAATAATTATTTCAGCGATAATGATACCGCTATCATCTTTTCCATTACTCGGCGTCTTTTTATTCGTGTTAATGGGAGTGGTTTTCGAAAAAACAGGGTTAACGGAGCTAATAGTTGATGCCATTGAGCCACTCGTGGGTAGAGTAAAAGGGGGTCTAGGCGTAGTTGTAACTGTGGGGTGTGCTTTTTACGGCTTATTAACGGGAGCAGTAGCTGCAACCGCAGCTGCCTTCTCAAGGTTAATGGGGTCCGAAATGGAGAAACGCGGATATCCCAGAGAATTTGCAGCGGCTCTTATAACAGCCGCTGCACCGCTTGGAGCATTCATACCACCAAGTATTCCAGCTATAGTTATAGCCACAGCTACTGGAACATCTGTATTCACAATGTTCATGGTTGGAGCAGCCCTGGGCATTGTTATCACGTTTTCACTAATAATTCTAATACTGTTGGTATCCTACATTAAAGGATACGGTGGAGTAGAGAAGGAATTCACGTTAAAAGAAATACTTATAAGAGTTGCGAAAGCTACTCCATTAGTAGCTGTACCGATAGGTGTGCTAGGCGGTATTTATTTAGGAGTTTTTTCAGTTACTGAAGGAGGAGCATTTGGATGTGTTTTAGCTTTCATAGTAGCTGCACTGTACAAGAGACTTAAACTAGGAGCTATCAGGGAAATATTCATAGAATCAACTAAATCAACAGCGGTTGTTATGTTATTAATTTCTACATCATACATCTTAAACTTCACATGGTCCCTCACAGGAATAAACAACTCACTACTCGAGTTCTTCAGAATAGTGGCTGCAAGTTATAGTCCGCAAGTATCTTTAACTGTTCTAGCTTTAATTCTATTTATTCTCGGAATGTTCTTTGATGTAATCGTGCTAGCAGTAGCGTGGGGATCTGTTATTATAAGTGCATTTGCACCCTACGGTATAAACCCATATCATATTAATGCACTATTTCTAATGGGCGTTTTAATAGGTACGGTTACTCCCCCAGTAGGGGCAGGATTATTCGTGGTATCAGATACGTTAAAAATAAGCATCGAAAGAATGGCAAAAGCATTGATCTCATTTGTAGCGTTATACGCTGCATTATACATACTAGCGGTATATGTCCCAGATTTATCATTATGGTTGCCAAGATTACTACGTCTAGTATAAACAAAATGTTTCAATGTCTAATCAATTAAACTGATCTTTTTTCATGTACTGAAACGACTTAATATAATAAGTTTTATTAGGTCTTTATTTTTACTCTGTTCAATTCTATTAACGGGGTGATGACAATGTTCATGGTTAGAGGAGTAATAACGGCTTTAATAACTCCATTTACCGAGAACTTCGATATATGTGTTGAGTGCTTAAAAGAAATGCTTGAATTCCAAGTAGAAAACGGGATTGCAGGAATATTTTTATCTGGTACATATGGTGAAGGCGTAATAACGCCTTTGCATAGTAGAGAGAAGTTGTTTGCTAAGGCTATAGAGTATGCGCCCTCGAAAACAATGCTGCTTCCACACATTGGAGGAGTGGATGTAGAATCCATTGTAAAACTCGCTAAATTAGCAAAGGATCTCGGTTATCCAGCTGTAAGCATTGTGGGACCTATATATCATGCTCCAACAAAGAAGGGGTTAGCTAAATTCTATAGCTACATAGCCTCGAAAACAGATATACCCATTATAATATACAATAATAAAGGTAGACAAGGATACAACATAACACCCGATGACTACGAGGCATTAACGAAAGAAGTGCCAAGCATTATAGGTATAAAAGACACTAGTTACGACGTTGAACAATTACTTGAACTAGTGAAGAGATTCTCGTCAAGTCACTTTATAGCCAGTGGAGGCGATAACTTAATGTACTACACCTTCGCTGTTGGAGCACATGCTCACATATGCGGGATCTCTAACGTATTTCCCGAGATAGCTGTAGGAATATATAAGGCCGTGAAAGAGGGAGATTATGCGAAGGCCCTTGAATTACAGTACAAAATACTACTAGTAAGGAGAACGATTAGGAAATATAACATAGAATCCCAAGAAGTACTTCGCGCAATGTTAAATATCAGAGGCATTAAAAGCGGTTATCCCCCAATACAGTTAGCCTTCGAGTTCACGCAGCAACAGGTCAACGAATTAAAATATTTAGTAGAAACGTTTTCAAGACCCTAGAAGGGTTCCCCCTATGACTAAGCCTAGAATAGCTATCGTTAACTCTAAGTCATTTGGAGTATACACAGACGCTTTACAAAAATTATCATCAATAGGAGAAGTCATTAAAATAGAGGTACCAAAAGACATCTCGGGCAAAGATCTAGCTAGTAAATTAAATGGTTACCACTTCATTATTGCAAGTGTTACACCTAGATATAATAAAGAATTTTTTGAGCACAACGAAAGCGTAGTAATGATCGTTAGGCATGGAATAGGCTACGATAACATCGATATTAAAGCAGCTGAAGAAAAAGGTGTAATAGTTGCACGTGTTCCAGGATGGAGAGAAAGAGAGGCCGTCGCCGAGCACACCATTGCCTTATTATTAAGTGCTTTAAGGTATATACCTCAAGCATACGAAGCTGTGCGCGCTGGAAAATGGAGTGATAGAGCTAAATTCATTGGTAAAGAACTTAGTAGTCTAACTATAGGTGTAATAGGTTTTGGAAACATAGGATCCAGAGTAGCAGAAATACTTAAAAAGGGATTTAACGCGAAAGTAATAGTCTACGATCCATTCGTCTCAAAAGATAAAGTAATAGAATACGGGTACGTTTACGCAGACAACTTATGCGAATTACTTAAAACTTCAGATATTATAACATTGCACACCTCTCTCACACCTGAAAACTACCACATGATTAATGAAAAAGCATTCAAGTGCATGAAAGAAGGAGTAATAATAGTAAACACAGCTAGAGGCGAACTTATAGATGAGAATGCATTAATAGAGAACCTTGAGAAAAAGAAAGTACTAGCTGTTGCGCTTGATGTTGTTGAGGGAGAACCGATAGACGCTAATCACCCCTTACTTAAGTATGAAAATGTCATTATCACACCACACATAGCAGCTTATACTTGGGAAGCATTGAAAGGAATGGATGACGCCGTCGTGGAGGCAATAATTAACTATTTGAACAAAAAACCAGTCGATGGAGTAGTAGTAATGCCTAGAAATCCGCGGAAGTTATTAATATAGTTTCCAGTACCTTTAAATATGAAAGCACATACTTCATTTAAGTACTATTACCCTCTTTTATCAACTCATTAACATAGTGTGAGGAGAGGGACTTGAATATTCTCGCAATAGATCTTGGGACGACTAATTTAAAGGCATCATTACTAAAAATTGATGAAAAAGACAATAATATAATTGCGGTCGAATCTATAACAAAGAAGATAAACCCTACTATCCCATCACCAAGGGCACACGAACACGACCCCCGTGTGATAAAACAAGAGCTACTTGAAATAATCAAGCATATTTCAAGAAAATACGTAGTTGATGCGTTAATTACATCAACGTACTTGTTCGCTACTATAATACTGAATAAAAGATTTGAACCATTGACTAACATAATTACGTGGATGGATGAGAGATCTGTTAAATATGTAGATCTGATCAAAGATAAGGCTCTTGAATTATATCGTAGAACAGGGTGTCCGCCTTTACACATTTATACACTACCCAAGATACTGTGGTTTAGCCATGATAACCCCAGTTTGATCAAGGGGAATTTTATTCTAGATGCTAAATCGCTGCTTACCACATGGTTTCTTGGTTACCCTATAACAGATCTATCAACGGCGTCGGGTACGTATCAAATGTTGAATATTTCGTCTTTAAAATGGGATCAATTTACTCTCGAGATCGCTGGCATATCTCAAGACCAACTTCCCGAAATAAGGGAAGCGTATTACTTAGACTACATAAATGAGAAAATAGCACTCGAATTCAATCTACAGCCTAAAATACCTCTCATCTTGGGATTGTATGATAGTGGATCAATGATCTATGGATTAAGCATGGGAAGAAAAGACGTTGGTGTAATTAATTTGGGTACCAGCGGTATGCTCAGAGTGGTAGTTAATAAACCTATAATCGACTATTCCCATCACATGAGGTTTCAAACATACTACCTAGCTGATGGATTGTGGCTTAGTGGTGGAGGCATAAACAATGCGGGCGTAGTATTAGAGTTTCTACTAAGGCTACTAAACCTAGATTTCAAAGTACTTGACGAAGTATTAAACCAAGACCCCCTCTATCCACAGAAAACGCCTCTAGTTATTCCTCTGCTATATAAGGAAAGATTATTCATGTTGCCGAATAATATTGGGTTTTTAACATGCAAGCTGAGCCCCGATATGGCAATTAATCACTTAATTTGGGGAACCGTGGAAGGAATCTTAATGTTAATAAAACTGATCGAAGAAGCTCTCGAAGAGAACTCAATAGACTTTAACGATATCATGCTTGGAGGGGGTCTCGCAAAGTACCAGGGAGTGGTAAAATCCTTAGCTACTACTTTGAATAGAAAAATCGGTGTTTTAAAAGGGTTAGAGGCTTCGCACTTGGGTTGCGTGTTGCTTGCATTGAATGTTCTTGAAGGTAAGAGAAAGGCGAATGAAGTAATGTACAAGATTCGAGAACTAGTAAGTTATGTTAATCCCGATATAAACCTAATCGACCATTACTCTGCGAAATATGCAGAGTTCAAAAAATTGGTGTTCGCACTTAAAAACTACGATGAAGCGACTCCTGGTAGTACGCGTAATTGTGATAAATTTTCTCTAGATTAAGATGCTATCTAGAAGCATTTAATAACTGAAAGTCTCGCCATTCAAGGCGGGGATGAAGGAGGGAAGCTTATAATTTTCTCGTTTTAATTAATCCTGGTGGTGAGTAGATTGGGGGCTGTGGCTGCCTCTAAGCCCGCGTGGGATGTGGGGCCTGCAACCACTAAAGTTGAAGATGGGAGATCTCTGGCCACCCGTCTGCTCCGCAGAGGACAGATGTAACCCCGAATAGATGGGGGGAACAAGTGAACCACCTAAAGGGGGGAATCTTCTTCCTTTAGGGATGGAAGGAGGTTAGATGGAAGAAAAGATGATGCGATGATCAGCTGAGACAGGTTTCTTCACTGCTCAATCCATGGGGATTCATCATTCTTTCTTTACTTAGATGTTAGTGTTTAATAAATTCTACTCTTCCTCCCGGTAGTCCAGGATGTCGTGGTAAGTGTTTTTACCGCAGTTTTCACAGTAGTGGTATAGTTGTTTGAACTCTTTTTTCAGCGGGAAACTAACCAGTATTTTCCACTCTTTTCCACATTCCCTGCATCTCAGTAACCAGTACCCCAATTCTCTATCACCTTAATCCCCGTTATCGCTTCTAAGTGTTTTATTTGTGTTTTCTACATGTATCAAGTTCTTCTCTAATAGTATTCTCAGCGTTCTTCGGATAATTTTTCTAATAAGTGCTCTTTTACTGAGATCTTTGAATATGTTTACCGCTGTTTTCCTAATACTATTTGTCCTCGTTAGATCCATCAGTATTTTTTTCTCTATCTCACTCAGTTCTTCGCCAAGATACCTTAAAGCTATCCTGGCAATGTCCGAAGGCGTTAAACCATAATATGGATCCTCTGTGGGTAGGTTATCTAGTCTCTGGAGTATCTCGAACTCTATTACCGTGAAATAGTCGTCTTCCTTTACATCTCCGTAAACTTTTCTAAGTTCTTTTACTAACTCAGAAGCATTATTGAGGCCTTCCAGTTTCGCTTCATAATCTCCTATTTCTTTCAATTTCTTATAGTATACTCGAGTTATCCGTGCTTTAGCTATGGGTCTTCCTCCAGCGTGAATTATTACCTCACTGTACTTGGGTTTATAAATACCTTTTCTTATCGTTGCTTTCTTCTCATTACTTAGTACTTTCTCAATGTATGTTGCCTTCAGCATTATGTGTCTCCCAATGAACTTCATCTTGGTTTTAGGCAATCTTTTACACCATTACCTATGAGTCTAGTTCAGCGATTACACAGGAGTAGTTGATTCGTGATCCTACTTGGAGAACCTAAAAAACCGGTCTTGTACTGAGTTTTCCAGGCAACGTTAACTCGACTTGAGGATAACCTTTAATTTCCTCGTGTACGCGTGAAACAAGGTCCTCGATGCTCATTACCCGCTGATCATTGTTTACCCTCATTTTAACGTTAATTGTCCCTGTTTCAACCTCTCTTTGCCCAACTACAACTATATATGGAACCCAGTTCATGGCCGCTTCACGTATTTTCTTCCCTAGTGAGAGATCTCTGTCATCTAAGTCTACTCTAATACCATGTTTCGCTATCTCCTCGTAGACTTTAACCGCGTAGTCTAAGAATTCCCTTGAAACAGGTATTACTCTAACTTGTACTGGTGCAATCCATGTAGGTATATATGGTACCTTACCTTGTTTCTCCATTAAAGCAGCTGTATCGAAAACCATGTATATGTATCTCTCAACACTACCAATTATAGCTGTGTGAATGATTATTGGGTGCTTCTTTTCACCTTTCTCGTCAGTGTAAGTTATGCCGAACCTTTTACCATTACCTATGTCTATTTGGAAAGTAGCTATTTCCCTTGGTCGCTGCAAGTTATCTATTATATGGTACTCCACGTTTATGACCCAATAGTAGACTCCTGCTGGTAGAACAGCTATAAGTACTGGTGAATTCTCGTTCTTAACAAATTCTAGTAGTTTATCCCGGTTCTCGCTGAGGAAGTCCTCTGTTACATTATATAATGCAATGTATTTTCTCCCCAATTTAGCTGCTTCTTCATGTATCTTCGCTTGCACTTTCTTAGCTACCTCAACAGCTTCGCTTAGATCTCGAGTTAATATGTGTAAATCCGGCATGTAGAATTTCCTTGTCCTGAATAAAATACTGAGTTCTCCTCTTTGCTCTAACCTGTAACTATCTGCTACCTCGAATACGCCGAACGGTAAATCCTTGTAGCTTATAATCCAGTCTTTCATCATCGCGAATTGCTGGTGGCATGCAGCATATCTAAGAACGTATTTCTCATTATCTACTTCTAGTTCATACAACCTATCCCCGAAGAGCACAGCGTGCTCGTAGACTGGCCTAGCTTTAAGGTTGAACATGTTGGTTCCCATGACTCTGAAAACAGGTATTCCAAGGCTCCTCGCTACTTGCCACGAGTACCTGGATACGGCATCCATTATGACTACTGCGGGAGGATTATACCTCATGTGGCCGTGATCACTCATAGGTTCCCACTCGAATCCGAATTTCTTACTGTAATCGTTTACCCGGTTCTCTCCACCCTCTAGTTCTCTCCCATATACTTCTTTGTCCACTAACACCCTTAGTTCAGGGTACTCGGAGTAATCGAATTCCTCTGGTTTCAATAATTCTCCATCCTTCGTCATGATGAAGTATTTCTTCTCAATTGGTCTTCTTTGAGCAGTTGATCTCCTAGTTATTGTTCTGGATAGTTCGCTTAGTGGGTGTCCATAACACTCTAACTTAAACGATTTATACCAGCCGAATGGAGCTTTATGCACAGGTATTTGTAGGGAGCTTGATGCTTTTTCATGTAGTTTATTCAAGATCTCCACTGCTTTATCTGGTGGAGCTAGGTCAGCTGATAAATGAGCATAGGGGTAAATTAAGACTTCAGCGGGTTTTATTTGTTCAATTAAACCCCTTATCTCAGCGATAGCGTCTTCAACTACGTCTGGTTCATCAGTGTTTTCAATGCTCGTAAATAATACTAATACGTTTTCGAACTGCTTCTTCAAGTCGCTTGACACACCCTCGGGTTCCTCAATCGCGGGTTTCACGATGTCGTAGGAAAAAGTCCTCGCGTGTATAGCTAGAATCCGCATTCTACGTCCTCTCTCTTCGTGGTTTATAGTTACATAAAGTGTTTTAGTATAATAAACGTTTTAAAACAATACTTTATTAAATGGGGATAACCGTGTCCAAAGAAAAAGAAGTAAAAGTCAGCGCTGAACCAGGGTTTGTATCTATTAGAGAAATACCTGGAGTCAACCCAGCTATAGCGGATAAACTCGAAGCCGCTGGATTTGTCTCAGCTTGGATGCTCGTTGTAGCTAAACCGGAGGAAATAGCTGAGAAAACTGGAATACCTGCTGTTACAGTGCAGAAAGTTATTGAGAACGCGCGTAAATTACTAGGCATAAGGTTCAAAACCGCTAAAGAAGTAAAACAAGAGAGATTAAACGTTAAAAAGATAACGACGGGTAGTAAGGCCCTCGACGAGTTACTTGGCGGAGGCATAGAGACAAAGACTATAACAGAGTTCTACGGGGAATTCGGAACAGGGAAGACTCAGATATGTCACCAACTAGCTGTTAATGTTCAACTACCATTAGAGAGAGGTGGATTAAATGCATCTGCCGTCTACCTGGATACTGAGGGTACATTTAGATGGGAGAGAATAGAAGCTATGGCTAGGGCCGCGGGACTTGACCCCGAGACAACTATGAACAATATTTATTACTTGCGAGTGTATAATAGCGATCATCAAATGTCGATCGTCGATGAATTATTCTCATTCGTTCCAAGGAACAACGCTAAACTCGTAATAGTGGATAGTGTTACAAGTCACTTTAGAGCAGAGTACCCTGGAAGAGAGCACTTAGCTGAAAGACAGCAGAAGTTAAATGCACACCTGCACCAATTACTAAGATTAGCTGAAGCTTACAATATAGCCGTGGTGGTAACAAACCAAGTCATGGCTAGACCCGATGTATTCTACGGGGATCCCACACAAGCTGTTGGTGGACACGTTTTAGCACATGTACCCGGTGTGAGAGTACACCTGAAGAAAGCCCGTGGAAACAAGAGAATAGCGAGGGTTGTTGATGCACCTCACTTACCAGAAGGAGAAGCAGTATTCGCTATAACTGAGGAAGGAATACGCGACGTGGAAGAATAAATTTCACAACCCTAATACTTACCTCCAGATATTAATACATTGATTTCAAACAGGGTTTTAACATGAAGATCCTTTGGAACCCGTGGAGATATGAGTACATCAAGCAGTTTAGCTCAAATAAAGACGTGGATAAAAAAGAATGCTTATTCTGTAGATTACAGAGTATGAAAGACGAAGAAGCATACATTGTTCACCGTGGCAGGAAAGCGTTCGTTGTTTTAAACGCTTACCCCTATAATTCAGGTCACTTAATGATTACACCTTATAGTCATGTACCTGAACCAACTCTTCTCGACGAGGAATCCGTTTTAGAAATAATGCTCCTTTTAAATAAGTCTCTTAAAGCACTGCGAATAGCATTTAACCCCGATGGTTTCAACATCGGTGCCAATATAGGGAGAGTTGCTGGAGCAGGTGTACCAGATCATTTCCACATACACGTTGTTCCAAGATGGGTTGGTGACACTAATTTTATGGCTATTATCGCTGATACTAAGCCTCTACCAATTAGTCTAAGAGAATCATATGAGTTAATCAAGAAAGCATGGATTGAGGTATCATAATCTTGGTTTCCAGGAACAACCTTAAAATAATGGAAGTATATGAGTTGTTCGGAGAGCTGAGATATAGAGTTTGCGTTGAAGGCACGAACATAGTAGTGAATGTTAAAGCACTAAGCGACGATGAAGCATTGGATAAAGCAGTTGAAGTCCTCACGCAAACTGGGTTAGATGACGAATCACTTGATAAATTAAGGAAACTTATTGGTGATAAAGCTAAGTGTTGACTCGAAAATACATCAGGCCGCGGTAATTTCTTCATCCCAATAAGTCCCAGGGGGACAAGTATCATCATCTAGTTAATTTAATTTACAGGGGTCATAATATTTAATTCTAAATTATTCTCTTCGCTCTTGTTTTACGTTTTTGCTCTAATAACTCCTCGTACTCTTCGCGAACTTTTCTTACATAACCTTTTATTTCATCGTGAGGTATTCTTTCAATTAACGATTTGGCAAATTTAGCGAAACACCTCGAGCTATGGAACTCGAGGACCTCGTCTCCTATTTTTATAATTATGCCCTGTCCACTTGGAAACGGTTTACCACATGTAACACAGTAGTGTTTACGTTCTACACTCACGAAGGCCGACCTCGAATAGTTTATCTGCCAACTTTGAGACATCTAAAGTATATAATCTCACAACGAAAGGCAATTTATCTCCATGCACTTCAACGAAGCGTCTCTTAGTTTCAACTTTGAAGCACATGTCTTTCGAATACTGGAGTAATCTCCCCTCGATTACTATTCCCTCTTTGTAAACAGCGTATATACGTGGATAGTAAAGCTGCTTCTTTTGCTTCACTCCACGCATTAATAGAGATCTGGGTACATAGAGAATAGCTATCATAAAAACATAGAATGCTAAGAACACCACGAATCTAACAATGAACTCGCTAGTAGTCATCTGCTTAATCAAGCTCTCAACGTATGGGGAAACATAACCCCAGTAGACTGGTGGAATCACAAATATCAGTGCAAAAGACAAAAGCAACAGTAGCATTGGTGATTTGAATTGTTCTTTCACTTCTTGGATCAAAATCGCATCAGAAGCCATGGCTGTAGCAGCATTGTCCTCCTTGAATAACGGAGAACCCTTCATTTGATCTACTCTTTTTAAACCACTCATAGTCATTCTAGACATAACAATCATTATGATCGCGAAGTATATGAGGAAGAACAACCACATGTACTGAGGTGCAGCCGCAGATATTAGGGCAAACAATATCATTGAAGTTGCCTGTAAAACTGCTGTCTGTACTCTACTTTGAGCCATTAAACATCACGCCTTATAAGGTGAAACAGAGTTTCCTTAATAAGTTTAACATTAATCAGAGCCTTTTATATAGGGATTAAACTTAAATTAAGGATAGATGATGAATCGCCACTTAACAGAGTTGTGAAGAGGGTCCGTGTTTCTGACTACTTAGTAATCACAATTATCTAGGCAGAATCAAGCGATGAAGACCGATGGGAGACGGATTCAAATATGAAGATTTTATCCCCAACTGAGCTCCTAAAAGCCGGGCGGAAGTATCTTAGAAAGAATTATTACTGCTGCAACAAATACTGCTCCCAGTAATATTATCAAGTGTGGTTTTAACGCGATTTTTAAATCCGTCTCCTCGAAGAATCTAACTAACCCAGCAGCTGACGCTACTGATGGAGCTTGACTCTTCTTGCTTTTCTTACTCATAAATGCCCCCTTATTAAATACTTCAAAACTACGCTAATTAATATTTCTTACTATCACTAATCTGTATTCACTGAGCAAATATCTACAATAACTTATAAGCTTTTATAGTATGCAACATAGTATACAGCTTGAGTAGTGGTGGAAAACTTGGACATTAGGGAAGCTCAACAATACATTAAAACTCATTACTTTGAAAAAGACTCTACGAGGGGATTATACTCTACTTTCACGTGGTTTGTTGAAGAAGTTGGTGAATTAGCTGATTCATTGATAAAAATGGATAAAAACTCTATTGAGGAAGAAATAGCTGATGTATTCGCATGGCTACTCAGCATAGCGAATCTCGTTGGAGTAGATCTAGATGAAGCCTTTAGAAAGAAGTATCTAGCTGGGTTTAACCGCTCTTAACTTCTTTAATAGCTTTAATTATCTTAGTAGCTAACTCTGGGTCTTTCTCAACTATGGTTCCCGTGACAATAATGTCTGCTCCTGCTTCTGCTATTTTTCTCGCTACATCCGGGCTTCGTATTCCTCCTCCCACTATTACTACGAGATCAGTGTGTTTTTTAACTATTTGAGGGAACTCCGGTGGCACTGGTTGTTGAGCACCGCTCCCAGCTTCCAAGTATATATACTTTAATCCAAGCATTTGAGCAGCCATAGCGTAAGCTAAAACTATCTCGGGTTTGTTCCTTGGTATTGGATGAGTTCTTCCAATATGAGCTACAGCTGTGTCTTGATCAATTACAATGTAGCCTGTTGGTAGGGTTTCTAAACCATATTTCGCTACAATCGGTGCAGCTATTACTTGAATCTGCATTAAGTAATAGGATTCAAGAGAGTTCATCAGTACCATGAATAACACTGCATCCGCGTATCGAGTTAAGCAATTCACGTTTCCTGGGAATATTATAACGGGTTTACCGCGTTTTTTCAAAACTTGTGCTACAAGGTCTGCTTCCTCATGGATTATTCCTAGACTACCTCCAATTAAAAATGCATCTGTGCCTGCTTCAACCATTTTTTCAGATGTTTCCTCTAATTTGATAACGTCTTTTACTTTCTCCGGATCTATCAGAGTAAAGTGTAATTTTTCTCCACTATTTATCTTGCTCATTATATAATCATGTACTTTGCCCAATGCCTGCACCGCTTTCACTTATTGACTTGATTTTAGCTCTACCACTATTGTAGAGATCTATGAACTTAGCGTATACATCTACAGCTTGATATATAGCGGGGATATCGGTGAAGTCTTCGTCATCCAATAAACCGCATGTTCCACATGCAATGATAGCGTATGCCCTGTTCTCATCCTTCTTCTTCAAAGTAATACTCAAAGTTCGTGAAGCACATCTCGGGCACTCGAATACTGTTGGTACTTTAACCACTTTTTTAACAACAGCTTTTCTCCTCTTCCTTCTACGCCCCAAAACACTTACACCTCTTTAACTATATGCTTACTATAAGTAATTAAAAATTTGTCCACTAGCTTACGGCTTAGTTAGTTTTCTCCTTAAATGAATCGAGAAACCTCTCTCGAGGATATCCTGTATAATGCCGTAGAGCTCCTCCGGGTAGACGTTTAACTCAATGTATTTCTTCCTACTGAGTGCAACGTAGACACCTAGTTGGTGCTTGCAATAACTAGATGCTTTATTTAAAATAGTGCGGAGAATGAAGTCCTTGCAACTACAAAACACACCAGGCAATAACAAGTAGTCTCTCTCTTCCCCCATGTAAACCCATATTTCATAACTATGTTTATCAATTGTAACGTTGATTTTTACATATCTCAGCTCGTAGACACTTGAAGGGATTTCGTACTTACCGGTTGCGAGCAGCTTCTCTAGTTCTCTTCTAGTTGAATTAACGGACAATAAAACACCTAATTACGCATTATAAACGTAGTGGGCCCGCGGGGATTTGAACCCCGGGTCACGGGGACCCGAACCCCGCATCCTAACCAGGCTAGACGACGGGCCCTCTAAAAACTATAACTTATAAGAGGAGTAATAAATTGTTACTACGGTTTATCTCTTTGTTCACTGTTTCCCTTGCATTTTCATAGTGAATTCAATGATTCGCGCTTTAATAGTGTCCACGCTGGAGCTATTATCAATACACTTTCTTGTTACACTTTCGGGTATAGTTATCCCTGCTGTTTCATGGCATTGATCAATCCACGCTATTTTACGTATTAAGCGGTTTCTTCGGCCATGTCTTATGTAAACACATAGCTCATTAACTTTTCTCAAAGCTGTTTCTTTGATTCTCATAGAAGAGTTCTCCTCTACCCATACTTCAATACAACACGTTTTCCAGAGATCCCTGGTGTTATCTACTAATGCAAGTATCTCGCTTACGTTATTTAATAAAGCATCTGTTTTCTCTACGCCCAAGACATAGGTTAAACGTAACCTAGCTAGGTCATAGGATAATTGTCTAATAGTAATGCCTTTATCCTTGAAAAATTTAACTAATCTAGATGTATAGCCTAAGTCGCATGCAAAATCCAGCAGTAAATTCAGCTTCCCCATAATCCGCATTGTTGCATCATCGAGACATTTTAGTAATCCAATACCAGTTTTCGTTAACATACTTTTTGATCTCATTTATTAACTCATCTGTGATGACTCTAAATCTTCCTTGAATCTTTAAGTACTCCTCGATGGGTTTACGTTTAGCTGGATCCATGTAGGGTCTACTTGGACCGGACACTGTTAGTTTCCCATCATAATACTCATATAGAACCCATAACCCTGTCTCAACAGCTAATTTCGCGACTCTAACCGTGTATTGAGGGTCAAATCTCCAACCCGGTGGACAAGGAGCATGTATATGGATAAATCTAAACCCACTCATGCTTCTCGCTCTCTGCAGCTTACTGTATAAGTCGTGAGGATACCCTACACTAGCTGTTGCAACATATGGAACACCGTGAGCTATGAGAATGCGTGCCATATCTTTCTTATTCTCTATTTTACCAGTAGGTGTCGTAGTAGTCCACGCACCTCTCGGAGTTGAAGAACTTCTCTGAATACCTGTATTCATATATGCTTCATTATCATACATTATGTAGATTATGTCCTCGTTTCTCTCAGCTGCACCACTCACCGATGCCACACCTATATCCGCTGTCCCCCCGTCACCAGCCCAGGCAATTACGTGTACGTCTTTAATGCCCCGGGTTCTCAGGGCTTGTGATACACCTGAGGCAACAGCTGCCGCCGAGGCGAATGGAACATGTATTACACTCGTTTTTATTGCTTGCCCGGGATATGTACCCAGGATCACGGATGTACAACAGGCAGGTATAACTAGTATTGCTTTCTCACCAAATACCGCCGATACGACTTTCAGAGCAATAGGTATTGGGCACCCTGGACAAGCAGCATCTCCCGGTAATAGTTTATCTCTTGCGTCATGCGGTAATGGAAGCTTCCTAGTTTCTATCTTACTCACATAGTTCACCTCCTAACTTTAATCCACGCGAAATAATTTCTCTCGAGAGTACCGGACTCTGATTTATCAATGAAAGATTTCAATATACCATAGAAGTCTTCTGAAATAACGTTTACTCCAGCTATACCAGCCACTATATTAGCCATTTGAGGTAGTTTATTAGTATACAGTGAAAACCCGGCAACTAAGTCAGTGTATATTTGCCCCCATGCACCGAAACTTATAGCTCTATCAAACACCACGATGCCTTTAGCGTTCCGCACTATTTCCCATATATCCTCAGCTGGGAAGGGCCTATAGTACCGTATTCTTAGAGCTCCTACAGGGTACCCTTCCTCTCTGAGCTTGTCAACAGCTTCTACTAGATCACCAGACCATGCGCCCATAGATATAGCGATATACTTAGCGTCAATGCAGTTATAACATGAAACTAGGCCGCCGTATTTTCTACCGAAGAGTTTACCGTACTCTTCGTCGACTTTTTTAATAACGTTCTTCGCGTTATTCATTGCTTCTTGGATATGGTAGAACATATCTTCCGTGTCCTCGGGGAATGTTAATCCCCCTAGACCAAGGGGTTCTGAGCCGTCTATGACGTATGGTTGCCTCCTCTCTCCCAACCATTCCTTAACAATATTCTCATCAGGTATTTCAACTGGCATAGCCGTGTGCCCTATGATGAATCCCTCTAAACCAACCATAACTGGTAAGTAAACGCTTGGATCCTCGCTTACTTTAAATGCTTGAAGCGTTAGATCAAATGCTTCCTGGCTATCCATAGCATAGGACATTACCCACCCTGCATCCCTTTGGTCGACGAAATCGCTGTGATCAGGCCATATATTCCACGGAGTATTAATAGTCCTAGAAACTATGGCCATAACTACTGGAATTCTCGCTCTTGAAACCCAGTGAACAAATTCATGCATGTAAAGTAAACCTTGACTACTAGTAGCTGTAAAAGTTCTAGCACCAGCTACAGCTGCGCCAAAGCAGGCGGCTAAAGCAGAATGCTCTGATTCAACTCTTATCATTCTCGCTCTTAATTCACCTTTATCTATCAATTCAGCTAGTTTTTCCACTATGGAAGTCTGCGGAGTTATAGGATAAGCAGCTATAACGTCTGGATCAGCTAGTTTTACGGCATACGCTACAGCATGGTTCCCTGTTAAAGCAACTCTCAACCCCATATTATTCACCTGTTTCTGGAATCATCGTTATCGCACCCGATGGGCATACATCCATGCATAATCCGCATCCTTTGCAGTAATCGTAGTTTATCATTGCACCAGTCTCAGGTTCCACGTTAATAGCGTTTACGGGGCAATATATCTCGCATTGATAACACCTAGTACATTTCACATTGTTAACCAAGGGTTTCATGTTTCTCCATAAACCCGTTTTCCCCGCTACACCGATCACTGGTCTCGTTAAAGGTAATTTATCGTTCCGAGGTGGTTTAACAACTTTCACCATTTAACTACACCTCGCTCAAGTACATTGTTTCCATATATGCACGTTTAATTGCTTCCACGTTTTTCGCACCTAATTTGCTTCCAAAGTAGTATAGTGTTGCTTTCTCAATGTTTTCAAGGGAAACAAGTCTCGTAGCTGCTGATAGAGCGCCAAGCATTGGTGTGTTAACTAGAGGCCACCCAGCAACGATTAAACCTAGTTCACGGGCTATCATGGTGGCATTTACAGCGTATACGTTTACTTTTCCTCTTGTTGATACCTGATCTCTAGGTATGGTTTTCTCTGGGGTGTTAATGATGAGTGTCCCGTTATCTCTCACTGTGTATTTCTTAACGATACCTAGTTTAATTAGACTATCATCTAGTATTACGAGGATGTCTGCTTCGTTAAACATTCCATGTCTCAATATTGGTTTATCACTAATTCTAGCATATGCAGCTACAGGTGCACCTCTGCGCTCAGCTCCGAAAAATGGGAAACCTTGACCATACTTGTTTTCATAGATAGCCGCTTGAACCAATATATTAGAAGCTGTTACCCCTCCTTGACCTCCTCTACCTAGAAATATGATCTCGTAAAGCAATATTTACACCATTATACATGTATATACAAAAGAGATTTATAATTATTGATAAGTATAGAGTCTTAATAAGTATCCTGAGCTATAAAGTAAATGTAGTGGAATCATTGATTAAGGGAGATCAACTTATGACGATTTATTGGGAGAGATGCGATCTATGTGGACAGCATAGACCAGTCAAAAAATGTAGTCTCATGCCCGAGATCTCCATTGATGTTCACTGTTGCATAGCTTGCCCATATTGGATGAATAAGTGCACGACTCCAGCGTGGAAAATCGAGGAATATCGATTACAACCAACTCCACGTAGATCGCTGAGCTCTGAGGATAAAGAGAAGTTAATCAAGGAGTTAACTTCGCTTTTAAAAGGTAGCTGAGTAACAGGGTTCATTACTGCTTGTTTAAACCTGTGGGTGAATCCTCGCAAGTGGAGTATATTATACTCTCGGGACAATCCAGTATGTTAACTTTCCTCCACCAGCAAGGTCGTACTCTATCTTCATGGGTTTCCCCGTATCAAATGATATGGTGACATTCTTCGAGGCTGTTGCTGCTCGTGCTGCAACCGCTAACATTTCAATATTATACGATGCTCTAGCTTTATCCGTAGTTGAAGTTAGAAGTATTAAGGGTGCTCCTTCTCCAAGCACGCATTGATAATCCTTTTGTTGCTCAACGGATTTAATAGTAATTGACCTGTTTTCGTACGTGAATATTGCTTCCTCCCCAACCAGCTTTAAATCCCCCACTATGTCCTTGAAATCCTGCGAGAGCATTGTGAATGTTACGGATAGATCTAGTTGTAGTTCTGGAACAGGCTCAGGAGGTCTAGGTATAAGGGGGACCCCGAATTCTCTTTCAACACCAGTTTTCTTATCTCTAAAAACCATTATTAGTTCATTTGTCTCCTTACTAATAGTCATAAATAAAGTATCGTTTCTCGTGGCTCTCCTAATAATTTTCTTCAACTCTGTTGCAGACACAAGAAACGTTGTATCCTCCTCCACGCTTAACTCCTCGAACTCTAAACTAGATAAAGTAACTACTGCTAACATTGTTTTATCGGGACTCAATACTTTGATTTCAATACCGTTACTAGTCACGTAGAATGGAAGCTCATCACTTAATTTAGCGAGAGCTTGAATAATCTTCTTCAACTTAGTAGCATTAGGGTAAACTGCTTTAAACACGCTCTCCCCAGAATTATTTAGATAGTTTTTGAAAATATAAAGATGTGGTGCTTGAGTTGAAAATAGAAGTATACATCGACATAGCGAAATATCCTCACATTATATTAAAACGGGAGCTAGCGCTGAGCTTCATTGAGTCAATTATTCGGAGACATGGGGCCACGAAAGATCTCGAGGAAGCTAAGAGAGTGATCTCTAATTTCGATGAATACTATGGTATAGCGCATAGAAAATCTGGTGGTTACTTAATTATTCCGAAAGACTCCTATGACGCGGTTCGCGGAAAAGTCGTAGTTCATAAAGTGAAATTATCAATAGAGAACAACGAGAAAATAGTCGAAATAATACTAGATAGAAGGGTTTCGAAGGATTTAATTGAATCATCGCTAAGAGAAATTGGCTTCAGTGAAGTAGAATACGTTCAAACAAATTAAAATACACTGATTTCTACTCAGCTTTCCCGCTCTTACTTGACTTCTTGCGCGACTTATGCTTAGAAGCCTTCTTGGTCTCCGAGGTTTTCCTCTTCGTTTTCTTTCCGGGTTTCTTCTTAATTTTTAATTTCGCTGTTTTCTTAGCTGGTTGCACCGCTGCAATTGATTTTAGTTCCTCGATGGAAGTTTCATCTCTGAGTATTCTGCGCCATATTTTCGTTACATCTAGCAGTAATTTCAATTGATCCAATACTACTTCTCCTTTTTCTTCCTCAGCTTCCTCTTCTTCTTCGGGTTTCTCTTCAATAGTTTCCTCCGCGGTTTCCTCCTCGTTAACCAAAAACACACCACCTATGAACACTGATTTATACGGGATTTATATATCAGGGTTCAAGGTAGTCTGCTTGTAAGTATCAAGGAGAGTAAATGTTTAGTAGTTAACTTACTGAACACGTTTCACTCTACTTTAGTGGCTCCACGGGAGATTTAACTATGAACGCTGTTTCTACACCTGTTGCATGCAGTATGAATACGTGGGGATCAAGTGTTCTAAGAGTCTCGGATACGACTTGTATTTTCTCCTTTACGTCGGCTCCAGCTATGATTTTCGATGCTTCTTCAACGCTTCTCGGTTCATTCATGATGAAGAATATTCTTAACCCCGCGTTATTGATCAATACTCTGGGTATTCCGTGTATTTCTTGCGATATAACTATTATGGAGAAACCGAATTTCCTGCTCTCAGTGAACAGTCTCGATAACAGTTCCCTGGATAGTTGTCTCGGCATTAATCCTCTGGCTTCTTCAAATACTACTTGAATTTTCTTAGTACTCCTCATGTTGTACATTTTACTAATCAACATGTACATTAAAGTATCTAGGAATAATGCTCGTGCGAAATCGCTGGAGAGACTACTAGTATCGATGATCACGTTCTCAGAGAATAATTCATCAATACTTAGCCAAGACCCGGAACCCATGTTTTCTCTCAATATATTAAGATATGGTAAAACACGTTGATACTCGGGGGAAGTAGCCCCCAGCTCCATGCAGGTTTTCACTAAATCCTCGATTGTGGGAGGTTCCTTCACCCATGTAGATGGATCAGATTGAATTATACCCTTCGACTCGTAAGTTCTCAAAATTATCTCTTCCAGCATTTGCCTCTGAAGATACCCTAGTTTAAACAGGGTTGAAATAACGTGAGATAGTTGAAGTGCTCTTTCTCTCGGGGAAGTGTTTCCGAGGATTAGGGGGTTGAGAGCGTATTTAGATGCATCCATGACTCTGCACTTGATTATGCCTGCTATGTCTTTGTATTCTCCATGAGGATCAATTATTAACAAGTTATACCCATATTGCTTACTTGAATTCACTGCTATGTGTTTAGCTAAGCGTGTTTTACCGGACCCAGATGCTCCCACTATTACAATATGTGGAGTATTCAGCTCCTCCAGCTTGACGTAGAGAGAGTGCTTAGTTCTCCGCCAATACCATGTCACTTCGCGGTCTCGTAACAGAGTATCCTTATTCGCGGGTTTTTCATAGATGTTTCTAGGGGCACCATAAGTTAATGTAGCTCTTACTTCCCCCAAATAAAGACCTGGGGGGTAAGAATACAGTATTTTATTTAGAATACGAGCAGTGTGTTCACTTGAAAGAGATAGTGAAGCAAGAAATGGAACTAATCCAATTAAACCCATGCCACTCGTGAATCCAATTAACTCTTGCTCCGGGTTTTCAAGACGCTTACTCGTTATTATGCCCACTATGAGTAATAACAAGGAAACAAATATATTAATCGTTACAACTAATTGCGTGTTGCTCACTACTCTTAAATTGAAGATGCCAAAGAGAATTAATAGTAGCAGCGAGGATGCTAAACTATGCGAAGCAAGCATTGAAGGTAAATTAATATCATTCAGAGCTCTTTTCTCATTACTCCACTTTATTTCAGCTAAGTACGCGAGTATGGGTGTTACAGTGTTTTGAAAAGCTCTCAGAGTTCTCACGATAACAAAAGATACCAGCAGACTCGTAAACTCCATTACGAGAACATAGCTACCTACCCTGTAAACAAGCATAAAGTATAGTGCAAACACTACTCTATTTAAATAAGATGAGAAGATGTCGATGGTTAACGTGAATACTAATAATACATGTACAATTACAAGGATCACATATAGTATCGAATTAGTGATCATGCTCCTCAAAATCATATTAAGAACACCAAGTATGTCACCTGAAGGCGTTACTTCTACTTGGAGTATTTTGTTGAACAAGTAGAGCATCACAATATTTACAACTATTACACCATATATCTTACTGTATTTTAAGATAGCATACTTATACATTCCCGACACTTTACACTCATGAGGTTTAAATTGGATTTAACCAAATTTATATCTTCGGTACGCTATTACCATGGATTTCAATAAAATAGCGATGTGCCTAAAAGAACTAGGTTACCAGAAACTCACGGAAATCCAAAAAAGGAGTTTAATAGAGGTAGCTAAGGAAAATAAATCCTTAGTAATAGTAGCCCCCACGGGAAGCGGTAAAACAGAGGCAGCCGTTTTCCCAGTAATGCTTAAGATATCATTAAATAAAAACCAGCCTATTGCAGCCATATACATTACACCTCTCAGAGCTTTAAACCGAGACATTGAGAGAAGACTGAATCAGATCGCAAAATGCTTCGGTTTAAATGTAGGTGTTAGACATGGAGATACTCCTTCATCTATTAGGAGAAACATTGCTCACTCGCCTCCACACATATTGGTAACAACTCCTGAAACATTCAACTATATTTTAATCAACGAGGAGATGCGTGAACACCTGAAAAACTTAGAGTATGTAATTATAGATGAATACCGTGACTTACTGGAAAGTAAGAGAGGATTACTCCTATTCACAGCACTCTATTTCCTCGAAAAAATTCTCGGGAAGAAGTTATTGAAAATAGCTTTATCAGCGACTTTATATGATGAGGAGAAAGCAAAAGAACTCCTTTCTTTTAAAGCGGAGAGAGATGTAGAAGTAATAAGAGATCCATCACTAAGAAGACTCGAGATCGAAATTGTTCACCCACGCTGCGAGAGTAGTTTATGCGGTGAGGTAAATAGCTTTATTAATGATGATGAATTATCTGCGAGAATCGAAGAAATACTTAAAGAAGCTTCACAGAATAAGTATGTTCTCCTATTCACAAATACGAGATCTCTCGCGGAGAGCCTAGGTGCATTACTTCGAAACTTGGTTAATGATTTACGCTTAGATCTTTCCTTAGATGTTCATCACGGTAGTTTATCCAGACAGCACCGTGAGAAAGTGGAGCGAGATTTCAGAGAGCGAAAATTAAACATGTTGATAGCGACCTCTAGTTTAGAGCTCGGAATAGATATAGGCCACGTCGAATACGTTATACAGTATATGTCTCCTCGACAAGCAATAAGGTTAATTCAGAGAATCGGGAGAAGCCGCCACAAACTTGGGGATGTCAGCAAGGGAGAAATAATAACCACGCGTAATCTCCTACATGTGCTTGAATCATGTGTACTAGCGTGGCGTGCAATTAACGGATTGCTAGAACGAGAAGTAATTATACCTAAACCCCTAGACGTTTTAGCGTATGCAATTTCTCTGTATACATATTTACACCCTGAGGGAACACTGTTAGATGAATTATACAGTGAGGTCTCGAAACACCCGTTGTTCAGCGATCTCACCAGAGAGGAATTCAACGGAGTATTAGACTACCTCACGTATACTCGTATTATCAAAGTAAATAACAACATGCTGCAACCCACTAAGAAGACTAGATTATACTTATATAAAACATCCATGATACCCTCTACGAGAGATGTTCAAGTAATAGAAGCAGGGTCAAATAGGAGGGTTGGTACTTTAGACGAGGAATACGTAATAGTAAACATCAACCCAGGAGACGTAGTTGTCTTAGCTGGAAGACCCTGGAGAATTATTAGTTACGATGAAACAGAGCAGAAACTATACGTAGAACCAGCTAAAGTATCGAAGGAGGATATCATTATACCACATTGGGAGGGAGAAAACATACCCGTTGAATACGATGTAGCTCAACAAGTAGGTGAAACAATAAAATACATTAAAGAGAAACACGAGGTACCATTACACTTAAGTAACCTCATAGATAGTGGTTTCGACTCAGATCAATTGGAAAGTGTAATAGAGTTAGGGGACTCCGAGAACATCACTGTGGATTATATTCGAGAATTCAACCTCGTCATTATAAACCTGTATGGAGGAACAAAAGTCAATGCTCTTATTAGAGACCTCCTAAAATACAATTTGAAAATAACATATCCTTACCTAAAGATAAACATTCACTCTACTCCATACTCAATCATAATGCAATTACAGGGGGGTAATATAGTTGAACTAGGCAAGAACCCTGTTGATAAAATCTATGAAATCATCGGGAAACTCCACGAATACTCAGACATGGAATCAATAGAAAAAGTAGCTAAGGATAGTTCACAATACTTGTGGAGAATTTATCAAGTAGCTCAGAGATTCGGTGCAATATCCCCGGAGACAACGCAAGTAAATAGGAGGCTCTTGGAAGCATTCACGGACACCATTATTGGAAAAGAGGCGTTGAAAGAGGTTTTAATAAGGGACTACGATGTTGAATCCTTCTCAAAATTAGCTGAGAAAATAGCGAGAAACAGTATTCAAGTTATTCTCAGAAAATATGATAAGATCCAGGATCACCACTTAATCCTACTAGGGTACATCGAGGTACCAATATTAAAAGAGCTACCACCACTAGATACAAATACTTTCTTGGAGAGATTGTTGAATCGCCGGGTTTCACTATTATGCCTAAAATGCGGCTACTTCAAGGAGGACCGAGTAAGAGAGATCATTAAGTTAAATAAGTATTCTTGCCCGAGATGCGGTTTAGCTACATTGACACTAATTAAGGGAGATGCTGTCAAAGAAGTGGATTTAGCGAAGAAACTTAGAAAAGGCGAAAAGTTAAGCCCAGAGGAGCAAAAACTACATAAAGACCTCGTGGAGCGAGCGATACTATTATATAGGTACGGTGATAAAGCAGTACTAGCATTATCTACTCCAGGCGTAGGCACACGTGAAGCCGTAAAAATCATTAACAAGTATTTGAGTGGAGAAGACTTAGTGCAAGTTCTATATGAGTATGAAGTACATTTCTTGAAGATAAAGAAATACCTTAGAGATAGAAACAACTGAATCTATAATACGAGTTTTCTACGTGTTTTTCTCTTGTAGGCCCCGTAATCATTCATTACTAGGGGCATGACGATTTTCTCAACTAGCTGATCACTTATGGGGCATACCTCTATGTATAATCTTGCTTCTCTACTGTTTAAATGCTCCACGGGGTATGGACCATTAGGTGTCAGTTTCACAGCGCCTTTTTTAGACCATAGAACACAGCTTCCACAGTAAACGCATCCATGAACTCGGTATATTGTCTTCAATACATCGGCTAGATCCTCTAACGCACTACTATCTTTCAATGGAGAAACTCTCAGTGAATCGCTTGAAAACTCGAATTTAACTCCGTTCTTCTCGAAAACCAATGATTTTTCTTTGATCAAGGCGAATCCAATATTAACGAGGTTAGTTATGAAGACTTCTCTAATACTAGAGGGTACTAGTTCCCTGTTAAATTTCAATGATATAGTTTTATCCACTTCACTTATCTCTATAGGTACAAGGTTTACCCTGCTCTCACGTAATCTCAGCGTATACTCCTCTCTCCAATTAATAACATATCCAGGTAGACGATGAACCACTCTCTTCTTAGCTGTTGCGGGTGTTAACCATCGCCATAAACCATACTTCACCCATTCACTCGGCATGTTTAGCTTAGTTTGCCAGTCTCGTAGAACCTTTAGCCACTTCTCCCATAGGTCTGGATGTATTCTCTTAACGTCCTCGAACTCAGCCAGTGCACATGATGGACACAAATAACATCCAAGTCTATCAAATCCCTCCTCGTAGAGAACATTATAGGGTAATCTATGCTTGTATACGTAGAGCCAGCATGCTAGTTGATTCCAATACTGTATTGGAGTAGTACTAACCATGTGTGGGATCCACTTGTTTCTCCATATGAGTGGGCTCTTAGCGCGGTCAAGCGATTCGAAGGCTCTTTGACCCACCATGTTTAATGCTCCACTTGGCCATAGGGTCTTCGTTAACTTAGCTATTGGAACTAGTTTAGCTACTTTGCAGCACCAGCGGTAATCTTTTCCAGGAGGACCGAAGACTTCCACGGCTCTCCAGAAAATGTCACCTGCAGATGCAACGTGGAGCTTGTGATCATAAAGATTTGATACCGTGTTAACGTTATTTATTGTTTCAGGCATTTCTAGGCCAGTATCATTGAATATTATTTCAAGGTTTTCGAATGCTCTGTGAGCTAGATCTAAGGTTACTAGGCTGTCTTTCCCCCCAGAGTAGGATACCACTGGCTTTAACCCGGGGTAACGTCTCTGTATTCGCTTAAGGTATTTAATGGCTTTATCTTCTAGGGATTCTAATCCTTCATCATTGTATTTCAATACATCTTCTAAAGTAACTTCTTTATCACTTGTTTCAACTGGTAGTGTTCTATCGTAGAACACCTTGGTTACAGTAACTTCTTTGCCTTTAACTTCGCCTATCCCCCTTATTGATCCTCTTTCATCAACAACTACTACTTGTTTACTACTAGTGCTTATACTTTTTTCTATCACTTTATCAGCGTGGAAGGGGGGTTGAGCTCTAACAGTATCCACTATGTTATCTTGAAGAGCCAGATAAGCGCCTTGATATGTTAACCTAAACCTCCAGGTTAATGAGTAAGGGTCATAGTATAATTGACCAATAACATTGCCTGAGGATACAACCTCGTACATTACATCCCAGTGGGGTACTTTATTCAATAATATAAACTTCCCCTCCACGTATTTCCTGTATAATTTATCATCTCCAAACTCGTAAACTATAGCGGTTCTTAATCTCTCGTAGTCCCCGCGGAACGCTGGTCTTGCATCGCCTGGTTCACTTAACTTTAATTGATATAAGAGATCTATTTCTTCCTGCTTCGGTTTAATTATTGGAACGTTTCTCCATGGATCCCAGTAAAGTTTAACTGTTAGAGGCCACATGTCTTTCACTTTGATAATCACCACTTTGGTTTACTTTCACCCTTCCCCCCTTATTATTAGCGAATCCTACGTTATAGGTGATTACATGGACTTAATAGAATTTGTCAAAGGATTAATTACAACGGTTGTAATTATAGCGTGGTTCATATTTCTACTCGCATGGGTAGTCGGGTGGTTAATTAAAGGATTACCGATACCGTTTCTAAGACTTAAAAGATTCGGGGGTAAGCTAATAGAGGATGCTGTTTGGGCGGCTTTCTGGCTAGCTATGGGTACCACGGTATTCGCTATTATAGCTTACATTGTTTCATCCGTCCAGTTACCTATGCCTCAACCACCGCAGATGCCTTAGCATTCGATCAAGGTGTTTTTAGTGGATTTCTTGACGTTAGCTTTTTACTTATCAGTATTATCGTATTGCCTAGGTTTAGCGTTGAAGGCTCTCCCAATACCCTTCATCGCGGTTAAAAAACTTGGTAGAATGCTGGTTAATGAGGGCATTTTCTCCTGTGTTTTAACATTCTCCTACCAACTCATAATTCAGCTAATGAACTATTTCGGCGGTATTCTGGGAACAGACTGGGGTTTCTACAGTTTATGGTTAGCTGAGAAAACCAGTATTCTGTTAACGCTCTTCGCTGTGTTAAAAGGCATTGGATTACTTTTGAGTAAGATAAGGTTAAGTTTCCTAGTTCAAGGATTCCTCAGTCAAGTAGTGAGCTTGGTTTCAACATCGCTTACTACGCTCGTAGCTACTTCAATTATTTCCTCGATTATATGTGCTGGAGCATCGTTGCTTATTGGGTTAGGAATAGTTCTACATGCTGTTCCCTTTAAACTAACAAGAAACATTGGTGCTACGATGATCGCGGTTGTTGTCGTGTTCTCGATTGGTTTACCTCTAATGCCTCACTTCATAGACCTCGTAACTAGCACTGTGGGTTATACTCTGATCACTAACGGGGACTCATGTAGTGCTAACATTAAACTAGTTGATGCATTAAACTATGAATTTGGACAAGCTGTTATTGAAGGCTACAGTAATGGGGAACTATTATACCGTTACAGCATAGATACAAAGGGTTCACTAAAAGTAAACACATATAATGGGTTCCCATGCTACGATCATGAAATAGTGTTGCAAATAGCTGACTTAACGTATTCCTCCATTATTCAGAGAAACCAGGAGACATGGAACATAACGCTCCACATACCAGACGTAATTGGTATCGCCCCCAACCGCTTTATTTTAATAGGCTCAGACATGAATATAAACTATTTCTCTAAGAGCGAAAACAAGGTAATAATAGGGGTCTCTAACTCTATTCAAAGCGAGTTCAAGGTATACGTCGAAAACCGCGACGTAGTCGCTGTTTTAATAGACGATGTGCCTGTCGAAAACCATGAACCAGAGGCCCTGGATTGGCATGGAATAAGTTACTTCATTTACACCTATACGTTACAACCCGGGGATCACACTATATCTGTTGAAGTAAATTATCAAAGTACTACTCCCCTCGACGTAGACTTGTACCCATACGCTTTGAAGTTATTCAACGTGGATCTAATGTCAGCGGAGAACTTGATCATGATTGGGACATATGCGTTCATAGAGTTAACAGTCTTACCTTTAATATACTTGACTATTCTATTCGCAATATCACTGAATCTAGCGAAATTACTTGGTGGAGTATCATTATCTCTCGCAAAATTAACGGTGAACCTATATTGAAGGTTTCAGCTACGCAGTTAATTATAATACTTCTGATCATGCATGGTTTAATACAGTATATCTCATACACGGATGTCACAGTAGCTTTGATCTCGGTTTCATTAGCTACAATACTTGCGCTCATGGCTAAACTGGTGAAGAAACATGCGGGTTCTTAACAAGGTTCTATCAGCACTAAGTAGTGTAACTCTGAATTCATTCACGTTAAATATCTCTAAAATGGAGGTTGATCCACCAGATCTCATAATTCACATCTCCGATAATAAAGTAGTGTTAAACAGGTTCCTTATATGTAGAGACGTAGATTACAGTGTTTCAGAGATATCCGAGAACTCTCTGAAGAACCTCATGGATTCTTATGTTGGATTACTCAACGCGTTGCCTTCAGGAGTACACATATATCTCGTCAAAGAAGAAATCGACACTAGTAGCTTAATTAGAAGACTAACGAACGAGATTCTGAACACTCAGGCAGATCTCGAGAGCGCTTTCGAAGAATCTACAAGAGTTAAACTAAACATAAAGCTATCTAAGTTGAAAAACATGTATAACGTTATATTAAACGGTAAACCATTCATTAAGATATCGCTCATCGTCGTGTATCGAGTTAAATCACACGATAAAGGCATAGCTAAAAACATCGCTGACTACTATGAGACAATGATCCACAGTGTTTTTAAGAACACGTATGGATTGAGATTAGAGAGAGCTTCTTATAGTGACATTGTTCAATCCATCTTAGGCATGCTAGGTATAGTTGAAAAACCATATGTGAACACGGTTGAAGTAAGTACCGAGAGAGTAGCGTATATGCAACCTCTAGTTATAAGTAAACCTCCCTCACTGGATAAAACCATTATAATCGGATTCGATAAATTTACACAGCACCCGGTTGAGATCTCGATTGAGGAATTCTTCAAGCACACGGCTATAATAGGTCCAACAGGTCGTGGTAAAACAACTCTTCTAGCGGGGTTAATAGAGCAATCTCTTTCGGAGGACTTAGTTAACATCATAGCAATCGATTTCAAGGGAGACCTTAAACGATATCTAGTGGATAAATTAATCACGTTAATTACTCCAAGAGATGCTCCTCTAAGTATCCTAGATAAACCCTCTGAAATAGATGCAGCTGATTGGAAAATCATGGTTGTTGAAGCGTTATCCCACGCTGGAAATATTCCGAGCGATAGTGTTCTTAAAGCTCTCAACGTGATTGAAAGAGAAGGAGAAAAAGCAGTTATTGGTAATCCACAAGCATCTGTTCTAATACCGTTCGTGGAGCTACTGAGAGAACATTCCCGAATAAATGAATTGATAGATCAAATTAAGAGGGGACGTGTACTAATCAACGTTGAGGGATACGGTATATCTTATCAAAATGCATACATAGGATTATGTATTGGGCTAATAAGACACATATTGCTTGGGAAAAAAGATCAAAGTACTGGTGTTTTACTCGTAATTGATGACGCGTGGCGTGTTCTCAGCTTAAAAACACTAGTTGAGATCGTGCGTGAGGGTCGGAGTAGGAGACTGGGAGTTATTCTATCAACTCAAAATCCCGGAGATTTACCCGAGGAGTTATTGGAGAACATATACAACATAGTAGTCTTTGGTTCAAGGAACGGTGACTACATTGAAAAAACAAAGAAAGTGCTCAACCTCAGGGAAGAGCACAGCGCTTTAATACCAAAACTAGGGATCGGAGAAGCCGTATTTGTTAACACGTCTACTAGGGACGTTAAAGTTATAAAAACATACGTAGCCCAACTACTCTCCAATAAATCATCCTGACCGCTAAATATATTTGGATATTTAAAATATCAACACATTAGACTGAAGCACGGGTGATTTAGGGATGGGTGGTAGACAGAGAACAACTATTTTCATGATCAAGGAAACCGTTAAGAAAGAGAGAGAAGAAACCAGTAGTAAACCAAAGGAGAAAAAAGTTAAAGAGAAACCCGCGAAGGCAGAGTAGTGTGTAACTAATGTACACTGAATTAGAAACTTTTTTAAGAGTTATTTTACCGACAAGTATTCTCAGCGTCGAACACCACTTAGCACTTAAATCTATTAGGATACACCAAGTTGCTCGCTGGACATCAATATTTGGTGTATATGAAGTAGTTTTCTATAGAGAACCATCAACTAGTCTCGAGGAGTTCACAGAGCACAAGGCCCTCATAGAAGAACACTGGAAATACTTCTTCACTCCACCATACCTACGTAGAAGACTTATCCCGAGAAACCCAGCGTTAAAGTATGTTGGCATGCTTCCACCGATAAGATTAGGGGTTTTCAATGTCAGCAGGAGGCCTCAGAGAAGTGAGCTCAGAATAGGTTATGTCTATAGGAGTACTAGTGAAAAACTGAAGGCTTTAATAGGTGATAGCGTCGCTTACTCTGTGATTAATGAGTGTAGTAAAACTGGTTTGATTCCTGTTCGCGTCAAGGACGTTGAAAAACACACCGTGGAATGCTTAGAAACACCAGTTTACATGGGGCCCCGGCTTTCCTTCACTAATAGCTTAAAGGAGGCAATTGAAAAGTATCGATATAATACCAGGTTCATGGTAGCAACTGATAAGAGCGGTGTATACCCAGAGAAAGAAGTGGTTGAATCAATGCGTGGAAGTATTATTACTCTATTATTTGGTGGTCCAAAATACGATTTATTCGAGATATCTAGTCAAGAAAGCTTTGATCTCAAGAAGCACGTAGACTTTGTTTGGAACACTATTCCACGCCAAAAAGTTGTTTCCGTTAGAACAGAGGAAGCCGTCATCATTACTCTTGGAATCGTAAATGCTTTTTTAAGGGGTCTGTGATTCAAATAAGCTGGTTGAAATATAAAAACCTATAAGACTAGACTAAATAGAGCACTAGTAAAGTGCTTACATATATGAAAAATAAAAGGTGAAGAAGTTTGGGTCATAGAAAACTTAGTGCGCCACGACATGGAAGCCTTGGAGTAAGACCCAGGAAGAGAGCTGAGGATCTAACGCCCAGGATAAAATCATGGCCTGAGAAGAGTTGGTTTGACCTAGTATTAGATAAGTATGGGTCAGAAGCTTCAGGTAAAGGAGTAGTCTCCAAGCCCGTCTTACTGGGTTACCCTGTTTATAAAGCCGGTATGACTCACGCTATTATAGTTGAAGATAGACCTGGTACACCGCTCACTGGAAAAGAAGTCTTTGCTCCAGTTACAGTTCTAGATGCTCCACCAGTAGTTGTCATAGGTATTAGAACCTATACGCGGGTTCATGATGGTTACTTGAAAACCATTGGAGAAGTATGGTCTAACCCTATAAACGCTGTTCTAAAAGCTAGCGAACTCTACGCGAACAACCCCTTGTGGAACCTTGAACAAAAGGAAGTTGTACGAAAGTATCTTCTAGGCTTGAGAAAAGCTAATCACGGGTTAGTTAAACCAGATCCAAGTGGAGAATATGGTTTCAAGTTCGTCGCTGAATCAAGCGAGGATGAATACAAAAAAGTACTCAGTGGAGACATTGAAGACGTGCGTGCACTGGTTACAACTATTCCAATTCTATCCGGGATCGGTAAGAAGAAAGTTGAGATACTTGAAATTAAAATACACGGTAAAAGTATGAGTGAGAAAATAGAGTACGCGAAGTCTATACTCGGCTCATTTTTAACTCCAAGCGACGTGTTCATGGAAGGTCAATTCGTAGACGTAATAGGAGTCACTAAGGGGCATGGGTTCCAAGGTGTAATCAAGAGATTCGGAGTTAAAGAATTACCGAGATGGCATAAACATAGAAAAGGAAGCAGAAAAATAGGAACACGTGGACCCGCTTTCACGTATTCTATGAGCGAGCCTCCTCAAGCTGGTCAAATGGGGTTCCATAGAAGAACAGAGTATAATAAGAGAATACTGAAAATAGGGTTAAACGGCCTCGAAGTAGTAGTTAAAGGAGGCTTCTTAAACTATGGCTTAATATATGGCCCATACATCTTGCTGAAAGGCACTACAATAGGCCCAGATAAGAGATTGTTAGTGTTAAGGCACCCTATTAGGCCTCTGTTGAAGTGGCTTCCATTCTCAGCTCCGAAAATAGCGTTTCTAAGTCTTGAAAGTAAGCAAGGTGTGTGAAGACATGACTAGAGCTCTTGTAAGTATTCGAGATCCACGCTTAGAAAACATGAAGTTGGTAGCATATCTCTACGATGTTAATGGTGAAAAAGTGAGTGAATTAGAGTTACCTGAGCTATTCTATTATCCAATAAGAAAAGACATTATTAATAGAGCGTTTTTATCCGCGTTTACAGCCATGCTGCAACCAAAGGGCAGAGACCCGTTAGCTGGTAAAAGAACTACAGCTAAGTACTGGGGAGTTGGGTACGGTTTAGCTAGAGTTCCACGATTACCGAATGGAACCGCTAGGTTCGTTGTCTCAACGAGGAAAGGGCACATAGCATTCCCACCGAGACCTGATAGAAGAATACATGAAGAGGTAAACAAGAATGAGCGCGTTATCGCGTTAATATCAGCTCTTGCAGCTACATCAAGAGTAGATCTAGTGAGGGAGAGAGGCCACGTTTTCACCGTGGATAAATTACCTGTAATAATAGTTGATGACGCTGAAAACCAGTACTCTAAAACAAGGGAAGTCAAGGAGTTTCTCGAAAAAATAGGTGTGTGGAGCGATATAGAGAGAAGCTATAGGAGAATAAGAATAAGAGCAGGTAGAGGTAAAATGCGCGGTAGAAGGTACATTGAACCTAGAAGCGTGCTTTTTGTTTTATCAAGCTACGATAAACCGTTCGCTAAGGCCGTAAGGAACTTGCCTGGTGTAGATGTAGCTACACCCAGTAACTTAAGCATATTACACTTAGCTCCTGGAGGAGTACCAGGTCGATTAATGGTTATATCTAGAAGTGCCTTAAACGAGGTTATCGATAAGTACAAGGTGATTTATCTATGAGCGAGGATGTTGAACGCTTAACTAAAGTAATTTTGAGACCTGTTCAGAGCGAGAAAGCACTAGTACTTATCGATAAACAAAACACTTTGACTTTCATCGTAGATATTAATGCAACTAAACACGATATTAAAAGAGCCATCGAGTACTTGTTCAGCGTTAAAGTAGATGAAGTGAGAACACTTATTACACCCAAAGGCGAGAAGAAGGCTTACGTTAAGCTCTCACCAGAATACAAAGCTACAGATGTAGCAACTAGGCTTGGTATAATGTGATAGGTGTTAGGTATGGGTAAGAGGATAATTGTTCAAAGACGCGGAAAAGGATCTCCAACGTGGAGAACACCTGATCATATTCACATAGCTCCAGCGAAATACCCTTCGCTTGATCCGGATAAGACTTATAGAGGAGTTGTAGTTGACTTAGTGCATGACCCTGGGAGATGGGTTCCACTAGCAGAAATAGAACTGGAGACAGGGCAAGTCTTCTATGTTCCATCCGTTGAGGGAATGTATGTTGGGCAAACAATATACATTGGGCCAAACGCTAGTGTAGCTAATGGTAATATCCTACCGCTTGGAGCTATCCCCGAGGGAACACAAGTTGCCAACATCGAGAAAAACCCAGGGGATGGCGGGAGGTACGCTAGATCAAGTGGAGCTTACGCAATAATACTCGGAAAAGCAGGAGATAAAGTTAAAATACAGTTACCCAGTGGAAAAGTACTAGAAGTATCTAGTAGAGCTCGGGCAACTATAGGTGTTATTGCTGGAGGAGGAAGACTAGAAAAACCGTTGTTAAAAGCAGGTGCATCCTACTACAAGTGGAAAGCTAAGAGTTACTGGTGGCCCAGAGTCCGTGGCTTAGCAATGAACCCAGTAACGCACCCACATGGTGGTGGTAGACACGTTGGAAGACCAACAACAGTGGCTAGAACAACGCCGCCAGGCCGCAAAGTAGGCCACATCGCCGCTAGGAGAACGGGTCGTAGAAAAGGTAAGTAGCATGCACTCAGTCAAGTTTTTTAGGATTTTAAATAGTGTTATATGCGAAGGTATGCTTACATATAGGTGGGAACTTGACGCAGGCATTTAATTTACCGCCGCATTTGCAAGATATGCCGCCAGATTGGAGGAAATTCAAGTATAGAGGTAAAACTCTAGAGGAATTACTAAATATGTCTCTCGACGAGTTCGCGCAATTACTCCCAGCAAGGCAGAGACGTAGTTTACAGAGAGGGTTTACGAAAGCTCAGATCAAGTTATTAGCTAAGGTAAGAGAGATCATTAAAAACCCTGAGTTAGCTAAGAAAGCGGTCATTAAAACACATGTAAGGGACATGATTATCTTACCGGAAATGGTTGGTTTAACTTTCGCTGTGTACAATGGGAAGGAGTACGTCCAGGTCAAAGTAACTCCGGAGATGATTGGACACCGCTTAGGGGAGTTTAGTCCATCAACTAAGAAAGTTACTCATGGAGAACCTGGACTTAAGGCAACTAAGAGCAGTAGATTCGTCGCAGTGAAGTAGGTGTTGTTGAATGCCTACATGGCACTACTCCGTTAAATTGGAAGATGAATCAAAAATAGCTAAAGCCGTTAGATACGATATACCAGTATCAATTAAGTACATGCGGGAAATCGCTAAAACTATTAAAGGCATGAAGCTGGATTCAGCGATCAAGTTTCTAGAAGACGTAGTTAAACTAAAACAACCAGTACCCTTTAGAAGATATCATGGTAAAGTGAGCCATAAACGAGGATTAGCGGATAGGTTTAAATGGCCAGCCGGTAGGTACCCAGTGAAAGGAGCCAAGTATGCTCTCGAGGTACTTAGAAACGTTCGAGCGAATGCAGAGAATAAGGGGTTAGATCCAGGTAAACTCATAATAGTTCACGTGGCTGCACATAAGGGTATTACGTTGAAGAGATATATGCCCAGAGCTTTTGGACGAGCTACACCTAAATTTAGAAGAATGTCTAATCTCGAAGTAATAGTGAAAGAGGTAGGATAACATGGTTGGAATAGGGCCTCGAATAAAAGAGTATTTCTTATCTTATGGTTTAAAGAAAGTTATGGTAGATGAATTTTTAGCTAATTACTTTAAGGACGCAGGGTACGCCGACGTAGAGCTCTATAAGACTCCTCTCGGGCATAGAGTGGTCGTATACGCTGAGTACCCTGGCAGGTTGATCGGTAGGGGAGGAGTAATCTTAAAGAAAGTAGCTACAATAATGCAAACGAGATTCGGCTTAGAAAACGTAAATATAACGGTTTCACCTGTCACGGATCCAGAGCTCAACGCTAGAGTAGTCGCGTTTAGAATAGTTAGAGCACTGGAGAAAGGGATACCGTTCCGTAGAGTAATAATGTTCATGATCAGAAGAGTAATGGAGGCTGGAGCTATAGGTGTTGAAATAACTATAAGTGGTAAACTACGCGGAGAAAGAGCTGCATACGAGAAACTTAAAGCGGGGAAAGTGTATAAGGCGGGAGACCCAGTCGATTACATAATTGACAGAGCTGTAGCTAAAGCTTTACTTAAACCAGGTATCTTCGGCGTCGAAGTAGTAATAGTTAAACCTGGTATAAGGTTACCCGATCAGGTTGAAATAAAGGAGATCCCGCAAACTGAGATCGATAAGTTAAAACAAGACCTAGGTGTTGGTAGTTGAAGGCTGATGAAGTAAGAAAAATGAGCATGGAGGATAGGTTAAAGAAACTCGAAGAAGCTAGAGCCGAGTTAATTAAACTCAGATTACAAGCAAAAATGGGGCTATTGAAAGATACCGCTAGAATAAGAAATATTCGGAGAGATATTGCACGTATATTAACTGTTATAAATGAGGAGAAAAGGAGAGCTTAGCTTTGAACACCTATATTAATAAGAAGAACATATATTACCACGAACTCATTGGTTTAAAGATCAAGATTCTTCAATATACGGATCCAAGTCTAATTGGAGTAGAAGGAACCGTGGTGGATGAAACCCTAAAAACCCTGGTTATAGAGCTTAATGATCATAGGAGAATAAGGATTTTTAAGGCAAATGGAGTATTCGAATTCACGCTCCCTAATAGAGAAAAAGTAATTATAAAGGGCGTTGATATAATTGGGAGACCATGGGATAGACTTAAGAAACTGCTTACAGTTAAAGGTGGATTAATTTGAGCACGGATAGTAGTGTTAAAAACATTGGTATTCCAGGCGTGAATCCGCCCGAGAAAACATGTAGTGATCCAAAGTGCCCATGGCACGGTCACCTAAAAGTTAGAGGAACATTACTGAGAGGTATTGTAGTTAAAAAGAAAACGAGTAGAGCTATTGTAGTTAGACACGAGTATCTGCAATATGTACCAAAATACATGAGGTACGAGCGTAGAAAAAAGAATATTCACGCACGGTTACCTCCATGCATTAGTGTTAAAGAGGGAGACGAAGTCTTAATAGGTGAAACACGTCCTCTTTCCAAAACAATAGCTTTCGTGGTTCTAGGAGTTGTTAAGAAAGCTGAGAGAGGTGGCGAATAATGGGTGCTAAGCGTGCAGTAGCAGGTAAACCAGCTTACTCTAGGAGGCGCGTGAACACTGGTCTCCAGGTTTCATCTAGAGCTAGAGCAACCGATAATAGCGGTGCCAAGGAAGTACTAATTGTCGGTGTACCAGGTTACAAGGGTAGGTTGAGGAGAGTCCCACCTGCTGGAATAGGGGACTTAGTGGTTGTTAGCGTTAAGAAAGGCACCCCGGAGATGAGGAAGAAGATCTTTAAAGCAATAGTTGTTAGGCAGAGGAGGCCGTTTAGAAGACCGGATGGTACCTGGGTTGCATTCGAAGACAACGCAGTAGTTATATTAACACCTGAAGGTACACCGAAAGGAACGGAAATACGTGGCCCAATAGCTAGAGAAGCCGCTGAAAGATGGCCGCAAATAGCTAATCTAGCCTCAATAATTGTGTAGTGGTGTCGTAACATGCCCTCAAATATTTCCGCTAAACCATCTATTCAGAGGAAAAGACTCTACAATATGCCCTTACACTTAAGGCACAAATTGCTGAATGCAAGACTCTCCAAGGAGCTAATAGAGAAATATGGAGTTAAACGTTTACCTGTGAGAGTCGGAGATGTTGTTAGAATTATGAGAGGAGATTTCGCGGGACATGAAGGTAAAGTTGTAAATGTTGATTTGAAGCGTGCGAGAATATTCATTGAGGGTGTACAAGTGAAGAAAGCTGATGGTACACCTGTTTATTATCCTATTCATCCAAGTAAAGTTATGATCGTTAAATTAGATCTCTCGGATAAGTATAGAACGAAAGTAATTGAGAGAAAGAAACCCGCTTCTACATCTACCACTGAAAAATCAACTGAGGGAGGAGGTGCATAATATTGGCGAGAATGGGTAGTAGTAGGCACTTGAAAGCATTAGTAGCACCAGCTTTTTGGCCCATACTTAGAAAAGAGTATAAGTGGACTGTGAAACCCTCACCAGGACCTCACTCAATTGAGCGCTGTATACCATTGCTGATACTTGTAAGAGACGTGTTGAAGTACGCTAAAACAGGGCGTGAAGCAAGGAGACTAATCGCAGAAGGAAACTTCAAAATAGATGGAAGAATTAGGAGAAACTATAAGTACCCTGTAGGAGTAATGGATACAGTTGAGATACCAAAAACGGGTGAAACATACCGAGTTGTACCAGTTCCAACCAAAGTATTAGGGCTCGTTAAGATAACTCCGGAGGAAGCAAGAGTTAAACCATGCAGAATTGAAAATAAAACCACTGTGAAAAATGGGCACATACAGTTAAACCTACATGACGGTAGAAACGTGTTGATTAAAGTATCAGACCCAAAGAACCCGGTAGAAGACGCTTATGATACACTGGGAACAGTGCTAGTGTCGCTCGAAGACAATAAAATACTAGACTACGTGCCACTAGAGAAAGGAGTTTTAGCAATAGTTATTGGAGGTAGAAACGTTGGCAGAGTAGGTAAAATAGTGGACATTATTCCAGGTGCGTTAAAGAGGAGAATGTACATTGTCACGTTGCAGGATAAACATGGAAACCTCTTCCAAACTAGTCTCGAATACGTGTTTCCAATAGGTAGAGATAAACCCATAGTAACTTTGCCTGAAGGTGCGTGGTGAAATGCCAGTTATAACGCCGGAGGTTGAAGCAGAAGTTACCAAGAAATGGGAAGAGAACCCGATGCGTAAACCGAGACTAGTAAAAGTCACAGTTAACGTAAGCGTGGGCTCGGACTTTGAAAGATTAAAGAAGATATCAAGTGTTCTAGAAGAGTTAACTGGGCAAAAGCCATCATTTAGAAAAGCTAAGAAAACAATCAAAGAGTTTGGTATTAGAAGAGGTGAACCCATCGCAACCGCTATTACGCTTAGGAAAAATAGAGCAGTAGAGTTCTTACGTAAAGCCCTAGATGCCGTGGGATATAGATTGAAGGCGTCGAGTTTCGATGATAATGGAAACGTCTGCTTCGGAATAGAAGAACATATCAGAATACCTGGAGTTAAATACGATCCTGAAATCGGCATATTTGGAATGGATGTTTGCATTACAATAGAGAGACCGGGCTACAGAGTGATGAGGAGGAGAAGAGCTAGATCCAGTATTCCTAGGAGACATAGAGTTAACAAGTTAGAGGCCATGATATTGCTTAAAAGACTCTTTAACGTTGAAATAGTTGAATCTTAGGGTGTGCTTATGGCGAAGTTTAAGCCTCCAAAAATCGACAAATATGGACGCGGCGTACAGGAATGCAGAAGATGCGGCGCGAAAGATGCAGTTATACAAGCATATGGAATATACCTTTGCAGACAGTGTTTTAGAGAAATAGCTTACGCCATGGGTTTCAAGAAGTATAATTAGAGGTGATATTCATGGTGGCCATTGACCCCCTTGCTAACACACTTGCATCAATTTATAACGCTGAGTTGAGAGCAAAGAAAGAAGTAGTTACTTGGCCTGCTTCAAAACTAATATTAAACGTGCTCAAAGTATTGCAAAGAGAAGGATACATAGGTGAATTCGAGTACATAGATGATGGTAGATGGGGTAAAATAAGAATACAGCTACTTGGTAGAATAAACAGAATTGGTGTTATTAAACCAAGGTTCTCCGTTAAATACAATGACCTAGTTAATCCCCCTAGCTGGCTCAGGAAGTTTCTACCAGCATACAACATTGGCATATTAATTGTTTCAACACCCCAGGGTGTACTATCCCATAAGGAAGCTATTCAAAGGAAAATAGGAGGAGTATTAGTAGCTTACTGTTATTAGAGGTTGATGAGTATGCCGAAGCTTCTTCAAGTGCTAGAAAAGGTTGCTATTCCGCCCGGAGTTACAGTAGAAGTTAATGGTTTACTAGTAAAAGTTAAAGGACCTAAAGGCGAATTAATCAAAGATTTTAACCACGCTAAAGGAGTCAATATTCGCGTCGAAGAAAACACTGTAATAGTGGAAGCTTACAGAGCAGATCGAAAGTTGAAAGCACTCGTTGGAACCATTGCAGCACACATAAGGAACATGATTACAGGAGTAACCAAAGGTTACAGGTATAAATTAAAAGTGATTTATTCACACTTCCCAGTCACAGTTGTCGTAGATGAGAAAAACAAAATTGTACGCATAAAGAACTTCCTAGGCGAGAAAGCTGATAGAATAGCAAAAATACACGGCAACGTAAAAGTTAAAGTAGAAGGCCAAGAAATAATAATCGAAGGAATAGATATCGAGGAAGTTGGCATCACGGCGTCTGCTCTAGAGAGAGCTACAAAAATAAGAGACCTCGATAGAAGAATTTTCGCAGATGGTATTTACATTTATGAAAGAGGTGTCATAGAATGAGTGCTACTCAAGATAAAGACATTGAATATTACTTAGAACTGAGAGAAGAAGTGAAGCGTAAGAGACCAGAGTTCTTAAGATACTTATGGTGGAAGAAGCCTAAGTTTAGAAATGATCAAAAGTGGCGTAAACCCAAAGGAATAGATAACAAGATGCGCCTACAATTAAAGGGGTATCCTCCAGTAGTTAAGATCGGGTATCGTGGACCAGCTGTAGTGAGAGGACTCCACCCACAGGGATTAGAACCCGTAATAGTTTACAACGTGAAGGAACTAAGTGTGTATAATCCAGCTAAGCACATAGTTTACATTGGAGGCAGTGTTGGCTTAAAAAAGGCTATTGAAATCTATAAAGTAGCTGTTGAGAAAGGATTCAAGGTAGCTAACCCGCCGAGAGTGATTAGCTAGGGTGTTTTAAATGACCGATGTTTCGCTTCAAAAAAGATTAGCAGCCGAGATATTGGGCGTCGGTGAATCAAGAGTACGTGTGGATCCAGCTCGTATTAGTGATGTAGCACAAGCAATCACTAGAGAGGATATTAAGAGGTTAATACGTGAAGGCGCTATATGGGTTGAGCCAGAACATGGCATAACTGGGTATAGTTCTAAAGTGAGGCATCTCAAGAGGAAAAGAGGCCATAGACGTGGACACGGTAAACGTGAAGGCTCTAAAAATACGCGTGCCGGCTATAAAGATACCTGGGTTAACAGAATTAGGAAGATCAGGAGGTTTTTGAGGTATCTGCGTGATAAAAAAGTTATCGATAGGAAAACTTACAGGAAGCTATACATGCTTGCAAAAGGTAACTATTTCAGTACATTCTCAGCTCTCAAATTATACTTAAAAGAACAGGGATTAGTGAAAGAAGTGAAATAGGTGATTAAAATGGCTAAGGGAGCAAAGTATAGGGTTCCATGGAGGAGGAGGCGTGAAGGGAAAACTAATTATTACAAGAGATACATTATGGTTATGTCTGGTCATCCACGCTTCGTTGTAAGAAAAACCAATAAGTATCTATGGGTTCAAGTAATGATTTCTAAGCCGGAGGGGGACTATACAGTTGTATCTGCTCATTCTAGGGAGTTAGTCACGAAGTTTGCATGGAGAGGTGGAACATCGAATACTCCTGCAGCTTACTTAACTGGATTACTGGCAGCACTCAGAGCCCTGCAGAAAGATATAAAATACGCTGTACCTGATATCGGGTTGCATCGACCCGTTAAAGGATCAATAGTTTTCGCAGCCATTAAAGCTGCGAATGATGTTGGTTTAAAGATCCCAGTTAGTGATGAAATCGTGCCATCGGAGGATAGAATTAAAGGAAAACACGTTGCCGAGTACGCTCGCTTATTAAAGGAGAAGAATATGTTGGAATCAAGGTTTTCGAAATATGTTGAACGCGGGTTAGACCCAGAGCGTCTACCCGAACACTTCGACGAAGTAAAAGAAGCTATTCTCAAAGCGTATGGTTTCAAGGGGTGAAATTCGTGTCTTATAGTCCAATGCCCGCCATTGATAAACAAGCCCTTGAGAAATGGGTTCCACGAACTAAAACCGGTAAACTGGTTTTAGAGGGTAAAATTACGAGTTTAAACGAGATATTCGAGAAAAACCTACCATTACTAGAGCCCGAGATCGTTGACTACTTATTGCCTAACCTAAAGTATGTGAGAATAGACGCAAAGATAGTTCAGAAAATGACTGACGCGGGGCGTAGAACAAAGTTTCAAGTAATAGTAGTTGTTGGAGACGAGAACGGTTTCATTGGGTTAGGTATTGGTAAAGCTAGGCAGTATACAGAGGCCCTCGCTAAAGCAATTAGGGATGCGAAACTTAATACTGCTCCCATCAGGAGGGGTTGTGGAAGCTGGGAGTGTAGGTGTAGTGAGCCTCACTCTGTTCCATTCACCGTTAAAGGGAAATCTGGGAGCGTTGAAATACTATTGAAGCCTGCTCCGCGGGGAACAGGCCTCGTTGTAGGAGATGTTGCGAAAATCATTCTAAGATTAGCTGGTATAAGGGATGCGTGGTCTAAGTCGTTTGGTGAAACACGTACTACTCTGAATTTCGCGAAAGCTGTAGTTGAAGCTTTACATAATACCTATAAGTTCGTTACACCAGTGGATTGGAGCAGGTGATCATAGTGACTCAAAGCCCTATTTACGCGATTATTAGGTTACGGGGTCAAGTGAATACACCGTATGAAGTAGAGCATACTTTAAAACTACTAAGGTTACGTAAAAAATACCACTGTGTTATATACCCAGCGAATTTACCTGGTTTACAGGGAATGCTGGAGAGAGTTAAAGACTGGGTTACTTGGGGCGAAATAGATAAGGATACTCTAATAGAGTTACTTAGAGAAAGAGGAAGAATACCGGGAGGTAGAAAACTCACTGATGAGTACGTTGATGAGAAATTAGCTCAGTTAGATGTGAAAGGAGGTATACCTGCTTTAGCCGACGCGATAATTAGCGGCAAAATACTATTACATAAAATAGATAGTATCGTGAAGCCTGTTTTCAGGCTACATCCACCTAAAGGAGGCTTTAAGGGGACAATTAAAAAACCATACAATCAAAAAGGTGAAACAGGCTACAGAGGCTCCACTATTAATGACTTAATTAAACGCATGCTCTAGGTGATAAATAATGGTGGTACGTAGAGAGAAAAAATCGAGAAAACTCCGCGGTAGAACAAGAACCATGAGTTGGGGTAGAATAGGTCAACATAGAAAAAGCGGTTCAAGAGGGGGTTTTGGAGCTGTTGGATTACACAAGCACAAAGTGGTTTGGTTGATAAAATATGCTCCAAACTGGTATGGTAAACACGGCTTTGTAAGCGTTCAACAAGTTAAAAAATATCGCCACATTAGAACCATAAATGTTGGAGAATTGAATGAACTAGCTCTCGAATTAGTTGCTAAAAATGCTGCTGTAAAAGAAGGAGACATGGTGTTATTGAACACTGTGGAACTAGGATACGATAAAGTACTAGGAGAGGGAGAAGTAACTATTCCATTAAAAGTAATAACTAAGGGTATCACTGAGTTAGCTAAGAAGAAGATTGAAGAAGCAGGTGGATCAGTAGTTCTCCTAGAGGAGCAAGAGGAGAAATAACTAATGCTTCTACAACGCGGTAGATAAACTATTTTCCTCTCTGCAATAACTAAAATTACTTGGAAAAACATGTGTCCTTTAACCAATAATTTTCATTAAAACTATGGGTTTTGAATCAATGGAATTATTTACATCAATTAACTAAGAGATTGAAATATATTATCCCTGGTAATATTAATATTTTTAGCTTAACCCAATAGTAAACCAGGAAACACAGAGTAGGGTTAAGGTGTCATACATGGGGTTACTGAAAGCGATGGCTGAAGTAGCAAAGTATATTCCGAGTGCTCCAAAGCCTGTGAGACGTGTATCTCTTGGAGAGCGCTTAATGTGGACTGCTCTAGCATTAATAGTGTATCTGCTGATGGCGCATACTCCGCTCTATGGAGTGAGCCCGCAGGCTGCTCCAACGCAGTTCCTAATTCTCCAAGTGGTATTCGCAGCTCACAGTGGTACGCTAATGGAGCTAGGTATTGGTCCAATAGTAACCGCTGGTTTAATCATGCAGATTCTCGCTGGTGCTAAATTAATAAACCTTGATCTAACGGATGCGGAGGGTAGAAAAATATTCACTGGAGCACAGAAAACCCTTGGTTTACTACTGGCTGCTTTGCAAGCAGTAATGTATGTTTTAGCTTGTAGATACTGGTCTTTCGCTGGAAATCCCATAACTTATTGCTCAGCTGGGTGGAGTGTAAGGATCGCGGTAGCATTACAGTTGTTCCTAGCATCCTTATTCGTGATGATGCTTGATGAAATGATACAGAAGGGTTGGGGCCTTGGATCAGGTGTATCGCTGTTCATACTTGCGGGCGTTGCAACAACAATATTCTGGAATATGTTCAGCCCTCTCAAAGTAAGCAATGAGTACATCGGTCTCATACCTCAAGCCATAAACGTTGTTGCTAATAAAGGAGATTTGTCAAACATCATTGTGAGACCTGGGGGCAGGGATCTTGTTGGTTTAATATCAACGTTTGCTATAACGATAATACTAATATATCTAAGCAGTGTACGAGTCGAAATACCAATAACTTCCCCGAGACTATATACCATTAAGTCGAAGATCCCGCTGCAGTTCCTATATGTTACAAACATACCGATCTTATTCATCGGCATACTGTACTCAAACGTCCTAGTTTTCGCGACATTGATGAGAACTTATCTAAGCAGCGTTGTCCCTAGCAGTGTTGTAGATATGCTAGTGAAATACGATGAAAACGGCCGCGTCGTGGGGGGAATAGCTTACTACTTATCTTCACCCAATGGATTACTAAGCGCTATAGCTGATCCAACACACTTAGTAATATACAGTGTACTAGTAGTAATACTCGCGGCTGTTTTCGGATTGCTATGGGTTGAAGTAGCTGGTTTAAATCCGTCAACACAAGCACAACAGTTAATTGAAAGCGGTTTCGAGGTACCGGGATTCAGGCGTAATCCTAAGATATTAGAGCAAATACTCGCTAAGTATATTTACCCATTAACTATTCTATCATCTCTCATTGTAGCGATAATAGCAATAACCGCTGATATCCTGGGCGTATACGGTAGTGGAACAGGGTTACTACTAGCAGTCGGTATTCTGCAGCAATACTATTCGTTAATAGCATATGAGAGGACATTGGAAGCCTACCCGTTACTCAGGAGACTCGTTGGAGAGTGAGCATGATTTCACTTATGATAACAATCAATGTTATTGGGTTTATGTTATTATATGTTCTCTTATTTAGATTAATAAAGAGAACGAGATATTACAGGAAACTCGAGGAAATATACGAGCAAGCTAGTAAAGTTCCAGGGAAGGTTTCAACGAAAGGTGATGTGAGGAGGTTAAAGAAGTATAAGCCATACGTTAAAGCTCTAAAGAGAAAAATGTCCACGTTAATATTTCTAAACATAGTTATTTTCCTAGCTGTATATGCTTCCATGTTGTTCTCCACTATACTAATAGTTAACAAGTACTCAGTTCTTCTCGTTGAATCACCGGTGGCTATACCATTCTTCAGCTATTATAGTTTAGAGGATCGCAAAATGTACATTTATGTTTATACAATAGTATTACTAGCTTTCGCCATGACAACTTATCCTGTAACGAGAGAAATGAGGATCAAGAAATCCTAGAATATGGGAAACTTTTAAAGGCTTTTCCACATTAAAACACAAAGGCAAAGTTTTGAACGGTGTTTACTATGCCTCGCCCCATGTATAGAACGAGGAGCTGGCGGAGAATCATACGTCGAGCTCCGGGAGGCGAGACAGTTACTATATACGAGAAGAGGAAACCTAGTAAAGCGAAGTGCGCTATATGCGGAGCAGAGTTACATGGAGTACCAGCACTTAGGCCTAGTCAACTAAGTAAACTAGCTAAAACGGAGAAAAGACCTGAGAGACCCTATGGAGGCTACGTATGTTCAAGATGCTTGACACGTGGTTTAAAAGAAGCCATTAGATCAACCGTGGTTTTTTAACCCGCTTTCTACACTAAGTGAACGGGGTTTATTTTGGTTAAAGTAGTAATAAGTGGTCCTCCGGGTAGTGGAAAAACAACCCAGGCTAAACTTCTCGCTGAACATTATGGGTTAAAGTATTTCTCCGCAGGAAGAGTCTTCAGGGAACTAGCTCAAAGAAGGAGTTTAAGCCTCGAAGAACTTAGCTTAGTTGCAATCAAAGATCCTTCGATAGATTTAGAGATAGATCGAAGAACTTACGAGGCAGTAAAAGAAGACAACATAGTGATAGATGGTCACTTAGCTGCGTGGATTGTTAACGACGCAGTTGATTTCAGAGTTTATATTACGGCTCCTCTTTCACTACGAATACTTAGAATCGCTTCGAGAGATAATAAGTCCTTGGAGACAGCTTTCAAGGAAACAGTTACAAGGGAAATTGCTCAGAAAAAAAGATTCATGGAAATATATGGAATAGACGTCAGCGATCTCTCGATATTTGATTTAGTCATAAATACTCGAAGAATCGGTATTAAAGAGACATTTGAAATAATTAAAAAAGCCTTAGAGTATAGACTATAGGGAACAAGTTAATGAGGTGTGTTTATGCCTGCAGTTGAAGTAGGTAGAATATGCGTTAAAATAGCTGGTAGAGAAGCTGGTAGAAAATGTGTAATAGTGGACTTAATTGACGAAAACTTCGTACTAGTAACTGGGCCAAAGCAGATAAGTGGAGTAAAAAGGAGAAAAGTAAACATTAAACACGTGGAACCTACAGATAAGCTAATTAAAATCTCGAGGGGTGCTAGCGACGAGGAAGTATTAAGAGCCCTTGAAGAAGCTGGGCTAGTAGACTACATGAAAGAAGTAGTTAAACCAAAGCTCACACCTCTTTGAAATAATACTCTCTTTTAATATAAAGACAACATTATTTTCCTCAGAGTTTTAATCTATTATCCTTGGGGTAATCATATGGGGTTAAGAGAGAAAGGAGTAGAATTCCTAGATAAAATAACGAGGAAATCTGGGTATGTAAATGATTGGATTGTTATTAGAGAAGCTGACACTAGTTCTGACTACGGTGTTTTACCATATGAGAGAAAAACAGTTGATCACATAAACTTTGGCGTAATAAACCTAGATAAACCACCAGGACCTACAAGTCATGAAGTTGTTGCCTGGATTAAGAGAATGTTCAACGTCGATAAAGCAGGTCACGGGGGAACCCTAGAACCCCGCTACCTGGTTTGCGGGGTGGGGAAACCCCAAGGTGACTGGGGTACTACCAGTAGGGTTAGCTGAGAGCACTAAGGTTATAGGTAATGTTGTTCACAGCGTGAAAGAGTACGTTATGGTGGTACAACTACACGAAAACATTGAAAAAGAGAAAATACGTGAAATAGTGAATTACTTTAAAGGACAAATATATCAGAAACCACCCTTGAGATCAAGTGTTAAGAGAACAATTAGAGTTAAAACTATATATGAAATAGAAGTACTCGACTCACAGGATAAATACATTTTACTAAGAGTTCTCTGTGATCCTGGAACTTACATGAGGAAACTTGCACACGATATGGGTTTACTACTCGGGGTTGGAGCACACATGAGGGAACTAAGGAGAACGAGGACTGGGCCCTTCAGGGAAGATGAAACTCTTGTTACCTTGCAAGAGTTGAATGAAGCACTATACATTTGGAGAACAACGGGAAAAGATTCCTATCTTAGAAGAACTGTTCTACCCGTTGAGGTTTCAACAGCTCATCTACCAAAAATACTAATACTTGACACAGCTGTAGACGCTATCGCACATGGAGCAAACTTAGCTGCTCCAGGTGTTGCAGCATTAACGAAAAACGTGGAAGCAAATAAGACTGTAGCTATATACACTCTCAAAGGAGAATTAGTTGCTTTAGGTAAAGCGATAAGAAACACTGAGGAAATAGTGAAAATGGATAAAGGCATAGTTGCTAAAACCACGAGAGTAGTGATGCCACGCGGCGTATACCCCAAGTACTGGAAAACCAAGGAATCAACTGGTACCCAGTAATGCACTACTATAAGAAAACACCGGGTAAGAAGGTTCTTATACCACTCGTAATACATGGTGTTTCACTACAATTCATATCATATACTAGTCTTTTCTCTGGTTCCTACGTTGATGAGGGAACACTACTACTCCTGGAGAACATTAGGGTACCGGGAGAAGGTGTAATACTAGATATAGGGTGTGGTTACGGAGTAATAGGTATAACGATCGCTAAGTTGAACCCTAAGCTCAGAGTCTACATGACGGATGTTAACCCATTAGCCGTTAAAGCAACTAAGCAGAACTCCAAGCTAAACAATGTAGAAGACAGAGTAGTTGTATTAGAAGGAGATAGATATGAACCCGTGAAAAACATGTTGTTTAATGCCATTTACTCTAATCCACCTCTCTCCGCTGGAATGAAGATCGTGGAGGACATTGTACTTGGAGCTAGAGAATACTTGTTCAGGGATGGTTTCGCTCAGTTCGTACTAGCAAAAGGTGGAGAATACTTAGCGAGAGAAGCTAGGAAAACGTACAGCCTTGTGGAAGCAATAAGTAAAAAGGGTTATATTCTCCTATATCTAAAACCATAAATAATGGAGGTGCCGGGGTGCCCGAGCGGCCTAAGGGGCTGGCCTTGAGAGCCAGTGGGGGTTGACCCCGCGCGGGTTCAAATCCCGCCCCCGGCGCTGTCAACTACGAGTTAACGTGACTATATTAACGTCTCCATAAATAGTAGGTAGATAGGTGTTTGTGTCTTGGTACTTAGTGGAGATCCTCGCGAGGTAAACGAAGAGGAGAAACTATGGGGTTTCATTGCCTGGGTTATACCATTAATTGGTGGTATAGTAGCTCTTGTTCTTAGGCCCAATTACAGGTATGCTTGTTACTGGGGTTACTTATCCATCTCTTTCTTCATCGTAATAGTTGGAGCAGGACTCATAAACGTTGTTTTCTCCATTATTCCTTTTATAGGATGGATTTTATCAGCTTTAGTGAACCTGGGTTTGCTGATCATATGGATTATTGGTATACTGAGATCCCTTGAGAAAACCTGGTGGAAACCACCTATAATATACGATATTGCTAGAGTACTGAACCCAAAAATAGAAGAATATAGTAGTGGACAAGCTGGAGTTCTTGCTTGAAAAAGAAAATTTTTAAATAGGCTTCGTGAAACCCCATTTCTCGAGTGCTCTAGCTAGCTCCTTATGTGTTTTAGCGTATTCCTCTAACGGTATACTCTTACTTATTGCTTCTAAAGCTTGTCTAACAGCTGCTGCACCAGCTCTTGGACCATCTGGGTGCCCTATTACTCCACCTCCTACTTGTAGCACTATGTCTTTTCCAAGAGCTTCTATCACCGGCGGCAATATGCCTGGATGTAAGCCACCCGATGAAACAGGCATCGCTGGTTTAATATGGTGCATTGGTTGCTCTAAGTGGAATATATCATCTGGGTCTGGTTTGAAGTGTTTTTCGCGTAGTATTCTAGCGTACCTTACAACATCGAGTTTTTCACCTTCCAATTTACCGACACCAGCTGTCCCCACATGTAATTGGTCTACGCCTATAATCCTGTAGAGTTTAGCTAACACGTACATTGATATACCATGGTACTTGTTTCTAGTGAAAGCAGCGTGCATTGCTCTATGAGCATGTATTGCTAACCCATACTCCTCCGCTAAGTCTCTAATATATGTTAACGCGCTCCACCCAGTTATAACTACGTCTACCATAACATAGGGGTTTCCGTAGTCAGCAACGAGTTTAAGTCTCTTCTCCATTTCTCTTACATCCGCTGTTATATTCGCGAACCAGGCTTTTCTTTCACCTGTTTCTTTTTCAACTTTATTGATTACCTTCATTATCGCATTAGCTCTAGCTTCAAATCTACAGAAACTTGGGCTCGTTAAGTTCTCATCGTCCTTGATGTAATCTAAGCCACCGAGGAGCAACTCGTATGCTAGTTTCTCTACTTCCTCGGGTGTGTAGCCTTCCTTGGGTTTAGGTACTGTGCCAACCAATGGTCTGTCTTGAACCCTAAATATTTCTCTTATACCTTTAACGCCTTTACTCGGTCCTTTGAAATGATCCAGGAGCTTCTTCGGTAAGTAGATATCCTCGAGTCTTAAACCAGCTGCTCTCTTCATACCGAATACGTTGCCAGCGATGCTTGCAAGAAGCCCCGGTATATTGTCCTCCTCGAATAACTTAACTGGGTACGCTATTTTCACTAAGTATGATCCATCCCCTAAATCCAGTATCTCGTATACTTTTGCACTAAGCTTCTTAACTCTCTCAACATCGTACCATGGGTAAAGAGTTGTCCAGGTACCAGTACTACTCTCTGCGCCGATCCCACTGGCTACTTCCTCTATTTTAAATCCTTGCGCTGGAGTAACTCTGAAAACACCTATGACATCGTTCTCGGGGTCAGGCGTGTAACCTGGAGATAAGTACTCATGGTAGGATTCAAACTCATATCTCTTAGCCAAATATGACACCTCGGTTTTTAATAACAATGTATATTTAGGGTTTAAAAATGCAAATAATACAGTGAATAGTGACTATAGCTGGATGATTTATTGAAGGGTGCTTTCAATGGTTGACGAGGATAAAGTAATTTACTCTCTGCCGGGAGTGTATGATTCACTAGAACACACCGGAGACGTATACATTAGAGTTAGAAGCAGTAACCTATTAGGGTTATTCGAAAAAAGCGGGTTAGCTCTCTTCGACACAGTGACTGATATTAGAGGAATTAAAGGCGAGATCAGTAGAGACGTCGTTTCCGAAGGATTCGACTTAGAGAACCTGCTTTACAAGTGGCTTGAAGCACTCCTAGTACTCTACTATAGTGACAACTTAGTATGTGGCAATATAGTTGTTGATGAGTTAACTATTAAGCGTCTAGGCGACGAGTTATCCTACGTTATTAAAGGAAAAGCTCTCTGCGATGAGTTTAATCCTGAGAAACATGAACCACGGGTGGAAGTTAAATCTCCAACATATAGTTTAATGAGGATTATTAAAACAGAGAATGAGTGGGTTGCCTACTTTGTTCTCGACATATAGTATCTCTTAATTTTCTCCTTGCAGTCTCCGCAGAAATACTTTGGTTTCTCATCTACTTCCACGACGCTGTTACTAAACCTCATAACGCAGTTTCCAGAGCAGTGCTCTAATCCAAGCAGGTGACCTAGCTCGTGAACTACTTCTTTAACGAGTCTCTCAAAGTATAAGTTATAGTCTGGGTGATTACCGTAAAATTCTGGTTTAAGCCTCTTCGTGAATACTACTGCTACGCGTTGATCCGGTAAAGCCTCGCCGAAAACGAAGTTTAAACCATGCTCGAACCCATCTATGTACCCGACTCCTATGACAACGTTTTTATCGAGAACGCCTATCACCTGGAAAACATCTTTAATGTGTTTCGCTAAACAACCTGCATGATACTGTACCCTTGTCCAATCAAAACACTTCATGGGTGGTTTAACAACGTCAGGCCACACTAAGATATCAATGTTGCTTAAACCCGCTTCATTCAGGATTCCTCTTACCTCAGCATCTAGTTCCTCAATATACTCTTGAACTCCCCGCGTTGTTATAGGCACTAATATAATATTACTTAGTTTACTCATTCTAACAACTCCTCTTTAATCACTACATAATTTTCAACGATATTCACTATATTAACGTTAAAGATGTAGCGATTGAACCCGGGGTCTTAGAGATCTTGAGGAACATGTGCCGCCGCGGGGATTTGAACCCCGGACATCCCGGTCTTCAGCCGGGCGCTCTCCCGGGCTGAGCTACGGCGGCTCCTTGAATTAATTAACTCTGAGGGGGTTTAATATCTTACCGTGTTTATTTTTCACGTGTTCCACGTTGAATAATCAATCCTTAAATAATTTCCAGGCTTATAATTAAAATGGTGGAATAATGTTAGTAGCTATTTTAGCTGGTGGTTTTGGTAAGAGATTGCGTCCTTTCACCGAGGATACTCCTAAGCCAATGATTCCCGTTGCCGGTAAACCACTACTTGAGTATCAAATAGCCTGGTTGAAGAAGCATGGATTCAATGAAATCGTGCTACTAGTAGGTTATAAGAAAGAAAAGATAATTGAACACTTCGGGAGTGGTAGTAGATTCGGAGTTAAAATAACCTATGTCGTTGAAGATGAACCCCTTGGAACAGGTGGTGCTGTTAAGAACGCTGAGCACATATTACTAAAAGAGAGTGTTTTCCTTGTTTTAAACGGGGATATATTAACGAACCTTGACCCTCTTCAATTACTAAGTAAGCTTGAAGCAGGTAGATACATGGGTGTCATAGCTACTATTCCTCTGCCAAGCCCCTACGGCATACTGGAACTCGAAGGTGACAACGTTAGAGGATTCGTGGAGAAACCGCTCATAAAAGACTACTGGATTAACGCGGGTGTTTATGCACTGAGACCAGAGGCATTGAAATACTTCCCGGATAAAGGAGACTTAGAGAAAACAGCTTTCCCCGCAATGGCTCGAGACGGTCTTCTCGGAGCAGTAAAATACACCAATATATTCTGGAAAGCCATAGACACATATAAAGACCTTGAAGAAGCATCAAAATACATTGAAGAAAACACGGGGAACTTTAACCAGTGAAAATCAGTATTTCCAGCGGTCTTCATCGCGCAAGAACTCCTAAGACCCTCTTTTCATCACTAGTAAACTATTCACACATAGAAATTTATAAAACCAACACTAATTTAATTAAGAGAAGGATGCGGCGGTCGTCTAGCCTGGACTAGGACGCCGGCCCTCCAAGCCGGAGATCCCGGGTTCAAATCCCGGCCGCCGCACACTCCTTTAAATACCCCAGATAAATTTTAATGGGTTGTTTATCGCATTTCACGCTCCCGTGGCGGGGGCGTGAACTACTATGTGATTTACTGAGTGAAATCATGCCCGCTAACCCCTGGTATACTAGGGTGAACGCTAGCGCCCTAAGCGGTGAAGCACGAAGACTCATCCTCGAGAAGGTTAAGAGAAAGCTCGGGTTTGAGAAGGCCCTTAAAGCACTGGGCATTGCTTTGAGAGCAAATATTCTCTTAAACATGTAGATCACCATTAGTAAGCCTATTGGATCAAGCTTATAAATTTTTATAGTCCGAAGCTCCACTAGGAGGGGTTAGTGTGGGAGTAAAAATAGTTAAAAAATCCTTACTTTAAGCCAGCGAATGGTTTAGCAGCTCTCTCAAGGTATTTTCTAACTTTTGCTACTAGCTCTGCTGGTACTTTGCCCTCCTCGTAGCAGAACCACCAGTCGTAGCACTTGAACTTCTTTAGTCTCTCCTGTGCTTCCTGCACTGTCTTCGCTGGTGGAACTATTACTGCGTCGCCTATTAACCCGTTGTTTGGCCAATTAGCTGGTAGTGCTCTCTTATACTCTGTGTTTAATTGTAGAGTGACTAGTAGTCTCAGTATTTCATCTATGTTTCTACCTGACTCTTGTGGATAGTATAGTATCGCTCTAACAACTCCATCGGGGTCTACTATTATGACTGCCCTCACAGTTGATGTAGCACTCTGTGCGTGTAGGAAGCCGAGTTTTCTAGATACCTCTCCATTGGGGTCTGCTATTATTGGGAATGGTATTTCAAATCCCAGCTTCTCCTTGATCCACTCAATCCACTTAATGTGTGAGAAGACACTGTCAACACTAAGACCCAGTAATTCAGCATTCAACTCCTTGAATTCATTATACCTCACTGCAAACCCAACAAACTCAGTTGTGCAAACTGGTGTGAAGTCTGCGGGGTGGCTGAATAATACAAGCCACTTTCCCTTGTAGTCATCTGGTAGTTTCTTCACTCCATGAGTTGTCTCAACTACCATCTCCGGGAATTTTTCTCCTATTAGGGGTATCATGCCCGGCATTTTATACACCTCGTTTTTTGCTTAATATACTTATGGGTTTATAAATTTTTCCAACTATAGATATGATCCGATATTATCATTTCACTTAATAAACTTATATTTAATATTGCATAATGAGATCCTAGTGAAAATTTACCTTGATATTTACCTCTGGGAAAACTATTTAAAGTAATGTGGTATAGTTGATCTCTGTGGCGAGTGAAGAGAATGGTTGAAGTGATAAGATTGTCTAGTAGTGTAGTGCCAAGTACTCAGTAATCTGCTGGCGGGGAGTTGGGTTTCTTTACTCAATTTAATGGACAAGTTAGAGACCCTATTTACGGCTACATAGACTATACTAAGGAACTAGAAGGAGTAGTTATGGATTCATGGGTTTGTTGTTTCCCTAGGGTGGTTTGGGCTGCGGCTTGTGTTTCAGTGCTTGGCTTGTTGTTTATATATGTTTGCTGATATGTCTTTGTCTTGTTTGGGTGGTTTGCTTGCTGCGTGCTGGGGGTGCTTCGAGGAGGGTTTTACTAGGGGTTTTAATAGCGGTGGTAGCTGTATCCGCGCTACTCCTCTCTGTTTACCCTGGATGGGTTGGCAGACCTGCTCAACCCAGTACTCCAACCACTCATAGCCAGACGGCGGCGACTTCGAGCACGCTGCTCAATACTAGTCAAGCCATGGTTACAACGACTACTTATCCATCGACGACACCTAATACTTCAACAACTACTCATGCAGCAACGTCATCAACGACTACGACAACGGCGACAGTGCACCCAGTGGACACTAATCCACCGGAGATAACTAGTTTAAACTGGACTCCAACACGCGTAGTCCTCGACAAGGTCTACGATATACAGGTATCATTCACCGCGGTAGACAATGAGTCGCCAATAGCACGTGCTGAGCTCCGCTTCAAGCCAGTGGAATATCAGTACATGATGCAAGCATACGGCGTGGAGCCAGAAGACTACTCAAAAATATTCCCACCAGAGGGGGAAAGAAGCTATAATCTAACCCCAGTAGATGGAGAATTCGATAGCCTAGAAGAAACCTTCACGGTTCAAATAACAAACATAACAGGCGGTAGAGAATACAAAATACTCATACTGGTTGAAGATAGTGCAGGGAACACTAAGACAGTAGAAGTAAAAACACCATACATAAGACAATACGAAAACCTTGGTAAACTACTATATGAAAAAGGGTTTATTGTTATGAGTGTTTATTTGCCATTCGACATGCGATACATCCCCCACAAAGATGATGTTTCTCTGCTAGGTAAGTATGATACTCTCGACGAGATAGTAATAGCTAAACACGTCGACTGGGCAACTGGGTATGGCATAAACACGTTTATACTTGACTCGCAGAATCACTGGTGGACCACTACCAGTATGATGGACAGAGTGTTCTTAATATGCAGAACCCTGCTCTCCCTGAATCAAATTAATGTTGCATGGTTAATGGGGCCCTCTCGCAACGACTTCTACTATGGCACGTATGGAGGGGAAATACCTGGATGGGCGATAGATCTAAGAAACCCGTGGAATAACGAGACTTTCATAAAATTCGTCAACGCATTAATGACCCCGGATATCGTGAACAACCCAAATTACCTGAGGATTAATGGAAAACCCGTACTATACATATGGGATGAAGGTGCATTCTTCAACCAGGAGGAAACATATATAGCTGTTAAAAGACTTATCGCTGAGAGAACCGGCAGTGAAGCCTACATCATTGCCGACTGGATACCACGCATACCCACACAGCCATCAGATGAATACGTGCAATTCCTCTTGGAGAAGTTCCGTGGAGCAGGGCTAAGAGTAGTTGACGCATTCACAGGCTGGATAGGGCTCCACAGAGTTGGCTTAGACACAAGGGAATACGTGGATAACTACGAGTACTACTATGACATACA